>Ga0055543_1000002_pt1 | contig 390020 bp, 388 predicted proteins | sample AraplaCvi_mMF_r2_2_FD_61186 | JGI IMG/M metagenome (GOLD analysis project Ga0055543, IMG submission 61186) | Arabidopsis root microbial communities from North Carolina, USA - plate scrape MF_Cvi_mMF_r2 | ecosystem: Host-associated > Plants > Roots > Endosphere | place: USA: North Carolina | reverse complement strand
CGCCTTGACGGTATCGCTCGACATCGAGCTGATCTCGGCAGCGGCAGACTGGCTGCGTTCGGCAAGCTTGCGCACTTCCGAGGCAACGACCGCGAAGCCCTTGCCATGTTCGCCGGCACGGGCCGCTTCGACAGCCGCGTTCAGAGCGAGGAGATCGGTCTGGCGGGCGATCTCCTGGACGATGCCAATCTTCTCGGCGATGGTGCGCATGGCGCTGACGGCGCGGGTGACGGCATCGCCGCTGGCCTCGGCATCCTTGGCGGACTGACGGGCGATCTTCTCCGTCTGGGCGGCATTGTCGGCATTCTGCTTGATGTTGGCCGCCATCTGCTCCATCGAGGCGGAAGCCTCTTCAGCCGATGCCGCCTGTTCGGTCGCGCCCTGCGACACCTGCTCGGAACTCGCCGACAACTCCTGGCTGCCCGAAGAGACATTGTCTGCAGCGCCCAGTGCGTCGGCGACGACGCCGCGCAGACGTTCGATCATGACATTGACGTTGCCCAGCAATTCGCCGATTTCATCGTGGTTGGTGATCTCTGCGGTCTTCGTCAGATCGCCTTCGGAGACCTCACGAACAACGGTGTTGGCGCGGGCGAGGCCCTTACTGATCGTATTCGAAATCCAGTAGGCAATGACGGCGGCTAGCAGCAGCGAAACGCCCGAGACGATAATCATCATGGTCCGTACCTTGGCATATTGCACGTCGGTATCGTCGTCCACGAACTTCATCTTCGCCTTCTCGGCCGTCAGCATCGTACCGAGATTCTGGTCAACCTCATCGTATGTAGCACGGAGGTCGCCGAGGGAAAGGTCGAGCGCCTTATCCTTCTGGCCTGCCTTGTAGAGTTCATTGACCTGGTCGTCGACCTTTAGGAACTTGTCGAGCATGGTACTCGTTTGTGTGAAGCTCGAACGATCTTCGTCATCGACCACTTTATCGAGGCTTGCCAGAGCGGTGCTCAGGGCGGTACGCGCCTGGTTGCCGCCCGCTTCGGCGGCCTTGATCTCGTCGTCGCTGCGGGCGGACAGCAGATTCTTCTGTTCACGGATGATCTCAAGGATAGAGACCTGAACCTCCTGCGTAAGTTCCAGGCGCGCTGCCGGCCCTTCAAGTACATTGCTGATCTGGTCATTGAACGAGCTGAGGCTCATGATGCCGTAGCCGGCCGTGCCTATCAGCATAAGAATGATGAAGGTGAACGCCCCCACCAGCTTGGCTTTGATCGTTAGACGCATCGTCTTGGTTCCCTCGAAAATTCGACCGGCGGCAATGGTCAGGCGGAAAGCGCCTTGTTCTGCCGGGCGGAAAAAATCGCCTGCAGATTGGGGAGAATGATGAATTCCCCTCCGCGCTTGACCAGGCAGTTGATGTAGTCGGGACGCCAACGCATCCCCACGCTAGGCGGTGCTTCGCTGGAAGCTTTTGCAAGTGTGGTGACTTCATTCACCTTGTCAGTCCGCAGACCCACGAGCGTGGGCTCATCCTGCAGGTCGAGTTCGATAACGATGATACGGCTATCGATGGTCGCTTCGGCCGCCTCCATGCCGAAGGCGAGACGGAGATCGGCAAGGGGGATCACCTTACCGCGAAAGTTGATGACGCTGCCCACGAAAGGCTGGCTGCCGGGAACGGCGGTTTCCGGCAGAACGTCCAGGATTTCCTGAACCATGACCGCCTCAAGGGCGAAGGTTTCGCCGTTGAGATCGAAGGTCAGGACTTCGAGCTCGCCGTCGTCATTCCAATGAGTGCCATTAAAGAGATTGTCGAGTTTCACGGCTGCTTCGCTCATCCTGCTGCACGCAGATGCGCCTCCTGTTGCTGACCGGCGGTAACCAGATGCACGACGTCGAGAATGAGGGCGACACTGCCGTCGCCGAGGATCGTGGCCCCGGAGAAATGCGCGACGTCATTGTGCAGCTTCGACATGGATTTGATCACCGTCTGATGGTCGCCGATGATCTGGTCGACGACCAAGCCGACCCGCTCCGTGCCGGTCGAGATGACCACGACCTTCTGATGAACATCCGGCTTGGTGCCGGTGCGGAACACGTCGCGGAGCCGAAGGAAGGGCACCAGGCTGTCGCGCAGCGAAATGAAACTGCGGCCGCGCGAACGCAGATCCTCTTCCAGCGAGAGTTCCAGGCACTCCTCGACCGCCGACAGCGGAATGACGTAGCGCCCCGCGCCAACGCGTACGAGCAGGCCGTCGATGATGGCGAGCGTCAGCGGGATGCGCAGCGATACATCGGACCCCTGCCCCGACAAGCTGACGATATCGATGGCGCCGCGCAGCGCTTCGACCGTCTTCTTCACCACATCCATGCCGACGCCGCGGCCGGAGAGATTGGTGATCTGCGCCGCTGTCGAAAAGCCCGGCGCGAAGATCAGCTGCAGAAGCTCGGCATCGCTCAGCTGCTGGCCCGGTTGGATCAGCCCAGAGGATTCCGCCTTGGCGCGGACGCGCTCGCGGTTGATGCCGCGGCCATCGTCCTTGATCGAGATGATCACCTCGCCGCCCGATTGCCGTGCCGACAACGTAATGGTTCCGGCTTCGGCCTTACCGGCAGCGAGGCGCTCTTCCGGTGGCTCGAGGCCATGGTCGATGGAATTGCGGACCAGATGCACCAACGGATCGGCAAGCCGCTCGATGACGGTCTTGTCGACTTCTGTCGTCTCGCCTTCGGTGACGAGCTCGATGACCTTGCCGGTTTCGCGCGCCAGATCATGGACAAGGCGACGGAAGCGGCTGAAGAGGCTTGCGACCGGCACCATGCGCAACACCATCATAGTATCGCGCAGCTCGCCGGAGAGGCGTTCGATCTCTTCGGACACCGAGCGCAGCCCGATGTCGGCGCTGGCGCTGGCGAGCTGGCTGAGGCGCGATTGCGCGATGACCAGCTCCCCAACACGATCCATGAGTTCATCGAGGCGCTCGGCGGGAACTCGAACGCTCTCCGCAGCTTTGGTTTGACGCTGGTCGGCAACGGGTGCTGCCTGCACGGGCGCCGGTGTATCCCGTTTGACTGGCGCGGCCTCGGCAACGGCCGACGCGACCGGCGCAGAAGGCGTGATCGCTTGCGGGGCAAGGGGAGCGACTTCCTTCGGCGCTGCGGCAACGGTGCCGCCATCGATTTCCTGCACGTCGAGCTGCATGTCGTCCATGACGAAGATGAAAACGTCGTCGATGGCCGAGCGCGGCTGCTCAGTCGTGACCGTCACATCCCAGGAGAGATAGAGCTCCGTCGGCGCCAGCGCGCTTAGCGACGGAATGGCCGACGTGTTGGCGAGGACGCGGCATTCACCGAGGTCGCGCAACTCGTCCAGCAGCCCGAGCGGATTGGTACCGTTGATCATCGCATTCAGCGGCAGGCTGAAGCGGATACGCCAAGTCTTGCGCTTGTCCGTGACGACAGGCGCGGTCACCGCAATCGTCTGAGCCGGCTTTACGGCATCGCTGGCACCGCCGACTGCTGCTTGCAACTGTGCCAGAAGACGCTGGCTGGTAGCGCCATGGTCACCATTGGGATCGTCGACGAGGGCGCGCATGTGATCCTGCGCATCGAGAACGGCGGCGACGAGTTCGGCCGTTGCCGGCGCCTCGCCCTTGCGGACACGATCGAAGGCGGTTTCGCAATGATGGGTGAAGGCGGCGAGTGCATCGAAGCCGAACATCGAGCCCGAACCCTTCAGCGTGTGAAGGCCGCGGAACACCGCGTCGATCAGGGCCTTGTCGTCAAGCTGGTGCGTGAGATCGAGAAGGCCGGCCTCGATCTGTTCCAGGCATTCGGCGGCCTCGGTACGGAAGACGGCGATAGGATCGGTCGAGCTCATCTTCCAAGCACCTTCCTGACGATCTTGACGAGGTTTTCCGGATCGAAAGGTTTGGTCAGCCAGCCGGTGGCGCCGGCCGCCTTCGCGCGCGCCTTGAGATCGGCATCGGATTCCGTCGTCAGGAAGATGATCGGAACACCCATGTGAGCCGGCAGCTTGCGCAGCTCTTCGATCATCGTCAGGCCATCCATAACGGGCATGTTGAGGTCGGTCACGATGAGATCGAACTGTCCGGCCTTGGCCTTGTCGAGGCCTTCGGCGCCGTTTACCGCTTCAGTGATCTCGTAGCCGGCATTGGTCAGCGTCACCTTGGTCGTCAGACGGATGCTGGCGGAATCGTCGACAGTCAAAATCTTCGCACTCATGGATATACCTCTTGATGAAGCCAGAATTGCGCGTCCTCTGCCGTAAAGGCGTCGATGAACCCACCCCTCTGCAAGACTTTCAGAACAGAACCGCTGGCCGGGGAAGAAAGGCGAAGTGTTTTACCGGAGGCCTTCGCCTCGACCCGCGCTGACTCGACCAATTGCACAAAGCTCAAATCGGCTTCTGCATCGTCAGCGACTTCGAGGACAACCATTTTGCTGTCCCGAAACTTCAGAGTCATACTTTGATAAATTTCAGAAATGTTCCTGATGTTCAGGGCATTCGGCAGAGAAATAGATTCGGAATATTTGTCGTACATTTCAAATCTGGCCCCGCTATCAAATAAATACTTGAGCAATAACTATTGAATCTCATGTCAACCTTAACAGTGAGTAAATGCAGGTTGTATAAATCGACGTTTCGGGAGCTGTGAATTCTCACCTGATATAAATGACCATTAAAATTTTATGATGAAAAATGTGATTGAGATTCAGGTAGTTAAATCGAAAAAGACTAAAACACTCCTTTCCCGATGAGCGAATCTTAACCCTGCTGGTGAAAGCCCGGGGTGCAACGCTTACGAGTCCCGGGAATTTACCGGAATTTTCCATCCCACATTTAAGAGTTGAGTCAAACGAGCCTTTCTCCAAGTAAAGGGACAGACATGAAAAATGGAACAGCTCTGGCACGCCGCATCGATCGCCCACGGGGATTCCCGCAGGCAATGGATGTCAGCCGCACCCTGGAAGCGGCGCGCACCGAGGTTGAGAAACGCTTTCTCGACGGCGGCGCTGTTCTCTTGTCGGTGATGGAAGTTCTGAACCAACTGTTGTCATCCCTCGACCGATTGACCAAGGCGCTCGACAGCGATGGCGCCAGCGACACCACGGTTGATTTACTGCAGACGGTGAGCGGCCTCTCCGACCTGCCCGGCCTCGAGGCCAGACGTCAGGTGAATTTTTCCGTTCTCGCCGAGGCCGGCTCCACGCTGCACGCCCACGTCACCGATATGCAGGAGACCATGCGTTACCTTCGCACCTTCGCCGTCACGGTGAAGATTACCGGTGCGGGCATTGCCGAATTTGCCGGTTTTGCGGAAGAGATTCTGGAGCGCATCCATTCTGGTACAAATGAAGTCAACACCTTCGCCCAGCAGCTGGGCGCGCTCGAACGTGAGCTGAAAGTCGCCATGACTTTTGGCGCCAACACCGCAAAGGCCTATGACCGCAACGTTCCGCAAGTGGTCGGTGCGCTGGAAAGAGATGCTCGCACCATCGCCGCCCATCGTAAGGAACTCGCAACGATCGCCGCCCAGGTTGGCGCCATTGCTCGCGGCGTGCAAAGCAAGGTCGCAAGCACCCTCTCGGCTCTGCAGATCGGCGACATCACCCGCCAACGTATCGAGCACGTGCAAAGCGCCTTCACCTTTCTCGAAGAATTTCTCGGGAGCGACGAAGGGAGCAGGCTCGATACCGATGCCCGCCAGCGGCTCGCAAATGTCATTCATCACCTGACGGCTGCGCAGATGCGCGAGATGGTCGCGGACTTCCAGCGGGAGTCGGGCAATGTCGTCAAGACGATCGCCAGCTTCAGCCATGACACTCAGGAAATCCTGAAACTGCGCGACGCCATGAAGCCGGAGGATGGACGCGGCGACGGCAATGTGCTGCGTGCATTGGAACAGAGCGTCTCCGCTGCCCACACCATCGTCAAGCAGGTCGAAACCGCCCGCGTCCAGGCCGATGGCATCAGCCAGTCGACACTCGGCACCGCCTCGAACCTGTTGCAGCGCATCGAGACCATCCGCGCCGTCAAGACGGATATTCATTATATGGCGCTGAATACCAATCTGCGCTGCAGCCGCATGGGCGAGGAAGGCCGTTCAATCAACGTCGTTACCGCCGAACTGCGCATCTTTGCGGCAAAACTTGATGATTCCGCCGACGCGATCGTCTCCGGTCTCGCATCTCTCGAAACGGCAGCCAGCCGCGTCGCCTCCAGCCAGGAGGCTTCGGACCATCGTCTCGACGAGAGACTGATCTCGGCCGTCGACACCATCCGCGCCGCCGCCAATATCATGGATGGCGAGTTGGAAACGCTATCGGCGCATGGCCGCGAAGTGGCAAACAAGATCATGCTGTCGATCGGCAAGCTGGACTTCCAGAGCGACCTCGGCGAGACCCTGGCAAATTGCGCGGATACGCTCGACGACATGGCCGGCAGCGATATCGCCGACGTGAGCGATTTGGAGGAAATCATCGCATCGCTCAGCGCGCGCATCTTCAAGATCTACACCATGGCGCAGGAGCGCAACGTCCATCGCGACATCATCGCCATGGACGACAGTGCTGCACCGGCCGCAACGGCGCCGGCCCAGACGAATGACGAAGATCTTTTCGCCGACGCCCTGTTCTAACAAAATTTGATTTCGCCTAGAGCGACCTTTGTGCGTTCAAATGAACGCACGGCGCTCTTGTGCGTTACTGCGCCCGGCGAAATTTGTTCGCGGCATCGATCGCAGCCTTCTGCTGATAATCCTCGATGCCCTGGTAGAAATCCTCGAGCTCAGGATCTTTCAGGCCGGCGCGGCGCGAGATGACATACCAGGTCGCCGCAGCGACCGGATCCTGTTTCGTGCCGAGTGCATTGATATAGAGATGCGCCAGCTTGTTCTGCGCAACGACGTTGCCGCGATAGGCGGCAACCCGCATCCAGTTGAAACCGTTCTCCAGATCCTGTTTGCCGCCGATGCCGTTGATCAGCCAAATGCCCATGTCAAGCTGTGCGGTATCGAAGCCCGCATTGGCGGCCCGCGATAGCCATTCTCGCGCCTGCGTCTTCTTCTCCGCAGGCAAGTCCGGCAGATTGAGGTAGAGCTGCGAGACTGCATATTGCGCATCGGCAATGCCCTGCTGCGCGGATTTTTCATAATATGGAAGAGCCATTTGCAGGCCTTTGACGCCGGGATTGTCGGCTGTCAGGCTCTGCGCCCAATTGAATTCGGCGGATGCCTGGCCGGCATCGGCCGCCTTCTTCATCCATTCGTCCGCCTTCTTCTCGTCGCGCGGCACGTCGCGCCCTTCCATCAGGATCAGCGCATATTTGAACATCGACGTCGCATCACCGCCCTCGGCGGCCTTGCCATACCAGAAGGCAGCGTCCTTGCTGTCGCGTTTGACCCCCAGGCCTTGCGACATCAGTTCGGCAAGCAGGGTCTGCGCCGCAGGATCGCCGAGCTGCGCCCGTGGCAGAGCCTTCTGAAACGCGGTCAGATAATAGCCGCGCTGGAAGGCGCCATAGGCTTCGTCGATCTTGCCCTTGAAGGGCTTCTCCGGCGGCAAATCGGGCAGCTTCGCACCCATGCGGTCAAAAACACCGACACCTTGGGAGGGCTTGATAGCATCGTCCGCCTTCGGCTCGGCGCCAGGCTCGATCTTCTCGGACTTGAAGGTACCGACTTCCGCGTTCAATGGCCGCGTGACCACGCTGTCGCCGTGTGCAGGCGTGCCATTGCCCGACTGCACAGTATCATCATCCGGCTGCCCAGCATCGTCGGATTGGTCGCTATCAACGGGCCGGCTGCCCTTGTCCGGCTGCATCGTGATGCCCGGCAGCGACGTATCGTTATTGCCCGATTGCGCCACCGCCAACAGCGGCAATGCCGTCAGCCCGACGGCGAGCGCAGCAAGAAAGGAACGGTGACGGAATCGAGGCGTGAACGACATGGATTGCTATCAATCTTCAAACCGTGGCGCTTTTTCGTCGAGAAGCGCATTCACTTCCGCAACGATGGACGGCGCCGCCGAAGGATCGGCAAAAACAGCAGTGCGCAGCGCCACGAATTCGGCGCCCGATAAAGCCACCTCCAGCGCCGATTTCGGATCCGTGCCTCCCATAACGATGCAGGGAATTTCGATCATCGACGCCCACCATTCGCCGAGCGCCACGTTTTTCGGGTGCGCCTCCGGCTTGATGTCACCATCGAGCTTGCCGAAGAAGATATAGTCGGGACGCAGTTCGCCGATCTCCAGCGCATTGTGCCTATCCGTGGCACTACCGCCGCCGACGATCAGCTTCGGCACGAATTTCTCGACCGCCTCGGTGAATTCGGCGAGATTGCCGGTAATGTGCAACCCGTCGGCCTTGGCGCGGCCCGCAACACGGCTGTCCCCAGCAATCAGCGCCGCTGCACCGGCCGCCTGTACCACCGGCACCAGCTTTTCAGCGTGCTTCTGAAAGGTGCTGTCGTCGAGCCCATATTGCGGGATAATGACTGACGCCACATCCCCGCCCCTCAGCGCATCGGTCACCGCCTTCGCCTGCTCATCAATATCGGCGATATCGGGAACGATGAGAACGAGGCGGCAGCGATCTTCAGGTACAGTCATGCGAGTTTCCATGTTTGCGGGTTCGATCGTCAGGGATAGCGCACCCGGCTCGATGTTTGTGAGTAAATCCGTTGGGACGGTCTGACAAGGGGCACAGCGTTGAAACCACTCCGCCCCAATAAGCACTATCCGACGTTGCAGAGGCCTAAAAGTCGCTTCTAGCCGAAATATTTTGGAAGCTGATTACGCAATGCATCATTGCGTCGCACAATTGACTTGCCGCTCTTTGGCGTTTGACGTAGCTTTTCGCCATGTCGATCATGGACCCCTTCGCAGCCATCGCGGACCCGAACCGGCGCTACCTGCTGGAGGAGCTGCGGCGCGCACCGAAAACGGTCAATGAACTGGCGCAGGGCCTGCCGATCAGCCGCCCCGCCGTGTCGCAGCATCTTAAGGCATTGCTCGACAGCAATCTAGTTTCCGTCACCACCGAAGGTACGAAGCGCATTTACGCGGTCAACAGCCGCGGTTTCGACAAGCTCAATTTGTGGCTTGATCAATTCTGGGCCTGACGGCCCCTTCTGCACGCCTTTGCAGCAATTTCCCGATCTTTCTCACGAAAGTTGCGCCAACCCCCACTCCTCACGTTTTGAAGTTGGCGCATCCGTTCCGACTGGGAGTAGTCACCGTCTCTTACAAGGGAATTGTTTCAGGGCCTTTCGGTCCGGCTGTCTTCCTTGCCACGATCGGCGGCTTTTGTCCTTTGGAAGACGTTGCGTCAGTGAACTGACGATCGCAGACGTTGGATTTCGTCTTTGAGGCGCAGCTTCCTGCGCTTGATATCGGATATTTCGGTATCATTGATAGAGGGAGATGTCAGTGCAGAATGTAGCTCCTCCTCAAGAGCGACATGTTTCTTTTCGAGCGATTCAAGATGAGCTTGAACAGTCATATGACCCTTCCTTCCTCATACGAACCTTAGCCATCCATCGCCAAGGCTCTAGGTGTCAACCCTATCAGTGTGCCATAATATTGAACCCTTGTCGAAGGCCAAAACGTGGCTTATAGGCGGCAAATTCGTGATGAAGGATAACTTCCCGTTACCGCCATTTGGTGATAGGAGCTTGCGGAAATCACGAGGCGGAACCAGCGCGATTCCGCGGGGCATTGGGGAAATGGGCATGGCCGATCAGGAACAGGCGGAAATCAGGCTGATCGTGGCGCGGTTGCGCCAGGAACATGAGGATTACGACGCCGCAATCGACGCCATGATCCAGACGGGCTGCGACGCCCTTCGCATCCAGCGCATGAAAAAGAAAAAGCTCGTCATCAAGGACAAGCTCACCAAGCTGGAAGACCAGATCATCCCCGACATTATCGCCTGAGGAGTTAGACGCGACGATGATGACAGAAAGACCGCCCGTCGCCATCATCATGGGCAGCCAGTCCGACTGGGAAACCATGAAGAATGCCGCAGACACGCTGGAAGCGCTGGAGATCACCTATGACGCGCGCATCATCTCCGCGCATCGCACGCCGGACCGGCTGGTGAGTTTCGCCAAGGGTGCACGCGACGAAGGCTTTAAAGTCATCATCGCCGGCGCGGGCGGCGCCGCCCATCTTCCGGGCATGGCTGCCTCGATGACGCCCTTGCCGGTCTTCGGCGTGCCGGTGCAGTCGCGCGCCTTGTCCGGCCAGGACAGTCTTCTTTCCATCGTGCAGATGCCGGCAGGCATTCCCGTCGGCACACTCGCGATCGGCAAGGCCGGCGCGATCAACGCCGCCCTTCTTGCCGCCGCCGTCCTTGCGCTCGGCGACGACGAGATCGCCGAGCGGCTGGACGAATGGCGCGCCCGGCAGAGCGCCGCAGTCGCCGAATATCCGATGGACGACCTATGACCGCGAAAACGATCGGCATCATCGGCGGCGGCCAGCTCGGCCGCATGCTGGCCATGGCTGCGGCCCGTTTGAACTTCCGTACGATCATCCTCGAACCGCAAGCCGATTGCCCGGCCGCGCAGGTGGCGAACGACCAGATCGTGGCCGCCTATGACGATCCCGCGGCTCTCGCCGAGCTGGCGAAGCGCTGTGACGTCATTACCTATGAATTCGAAAACGTACCGGTCGCCGCCGCGGAAAAGCTGGCGAGTAATGTTGCCGTCTATCCGCCGCCGAAGGCGCTGGAGATGGCCCAGGACAGGCTGACCGAAAAGCGCTTCATCAACGACTGCGGCATCCCGACCGCCCGCTTCCATGCCGTCGACAGCCAGGCCGATCTCGAATCGGCGCTTGCCGATTTCGGTGGACAAGGTGTGCTCAAGACCCGTCGTCTCGGCTATGACGGCAAGGGGCAGCGCGTCTACCGCTCTCCGGCCGACAGTTCTGAAGGCGGCTATGCCGCGCTCGGCAGCGTGCCGCTGATTCTCGAAAGCTTCGTGCCCTTCGAGCGGGAGATTTCCATCATCGCCGCCCGCAGCCTCGACGGCACTATCGCCTGTTACGATCCGGCGGAAAATATTCACCGAGATGGAATCCTTCACACCTCCACCCTCCCCGCCAGTATCTCCGCCGAGACGGCTGCTGCGGCGCGCGTGGCTGCGGAAAAGATTCTGGCCGCGCTCGGCTATGTCGGCGTCATCGGCATCGAGTTCTTCGCCCTCGCCGACGGCAGCCTGATCGCCAACGAAATGGCTCCCAGAGTGCATAATTCCGGCCATTGGACCGAGGCCGCCTGCGTCGTCTCGCAATTCGAGCAACATATCCGCGCCGTCGCTGGCCTGCCGCTTGGCAACCCCATCCGCCATTCCGACTGCGTGATGCAGAATCTGATCGGCGACGATATCCTTTCCGTTCCCGGTTGGCTGAGCCAAGACGAGGTGCTGGTGCATCTCTACGGCAAGACGGAGTCGCGTCCCGGCCGCAAAATGGGCCATATCACCCAGCTTCGTCGTTAACAGCGCAGGGAAAAAGCCCCTGACGTAGTTGACACGACCCAGGGGACGGGGTATTTGCTGCCCACCCTAAAGAGCGCGCCCTGAGCGCGCTTTTGATTGTTAAAGATACGGGCGAATGTGACATTCCCCCTCAAACATCGCGGATCAGAAAAATGAAGATCAAGAATTCGCTCAAGTCGCTCAAGGCGCGTCACCGTGACAACCGTCTGGTCCGCCGCAAGGGCCGCATTTATATCATCAACAAGCTGAACCCGCGCTACAAGGCTCGTCAGGGCTGATTTTGCGTGGCGCCTGGCTATGGGCAGGCAGACCGTTCACCGGTCGCTTGAGATGATCACATCAAAATTGTTTTGATCTTCGACATTGGCGGGCTACTATGCCCGCCATGCGCATTTTTGCTTTGTCATATCTGGCCCTGCCGATTCTCCTCGCTCTGACCGTTGTCGCACCGCATGTCGCCATGGCGGATGATTCGAGCATCGTCGAGAAGAAAGATCCGAACGCTGCGACCGACAACCTGTCGCCAAAGCAGCAGCTCGACAATCTCTTCACAGCTTTGAAGCGCCAGCGCGATCCCGATCAGGCGAGCCTCATCGCCGACCAGATCCGCATGGAGTGGAGCGATTCCGGTAGCGCCACGATCAATCTCCTGATGCAATGGGCCGACAAGGCCATCCAGGAAAAGCGCAACGCCGCCGCCATGGATTTCCTTGATCAGGTCATCGCTTTGAAGCCCGACTATGCCGAAGGGTGGAATCGCCGCGCGACCTTGAATTACGCTATCGGCGACTATCGCAAGTCGATGGAAGACATCAATCAGGTGCTGCGGATAGAGCCGCGCCATTTCGGTGCGCTTGCCGGTATGGCCGCGATCTTGAGCGAAGCCGGCAACGACGAGCTGACGCTGAAGGCCTGGGAACGCTTCCTTGAAATCTACCCGGCGAATCGCGCCGCCCAGGAGCAGGCTAATACCCTCTCCGAAAAGATCGCCGGAAGCCGAACCTAGGGTTTGTCAACAACGGGCAGGCCTGCGACGGACGAGAGGTCATGAAAGTCGGATAGGCTAAGAGTTCCGTTATCTGCTTCATACAGCAATGATCAATGTTTTGTTTTACGCCCTTGCTCTGCTTGTTGTCGTTGCGGTCGGCTTTTCGGCCTACAAGACACGCGCCATCGAGCAGGCCTACCCGAACATAGGCGAACTGACCGATATCGGCGGATTCCGTATAAACGCCGTGCACCTGCCCCGCCCCGCCACCGTCGACCTTCCCCCGTTGGTTTTCATCCACGGCGCCAGCGGCAATCTGCGCGACCAATACGCAGCTTTTGCCGGCCCGCTTGCCGGCCGGGCCGAAATGCTGTTCGTCGATCGCCCCGGCCATGGCTATTCCGAACGCGGCGGCCCGGAAAATGCCTTGCCCTCCGGCCAGGCTGATGCCATCGCCAGGTTGATGGAAAAACGCGGTATCGAAAGCGCGATCATCGTCGGCCATTCCTTCGGTGGCGCCATTGCTGCGGCCTTCGGCATTCGTCATGCTGACAAGACAAGCGGCCTGCTTTTCCTCTCACCGGCGACCCACCCATGGCCGGGCGGCATCGACTGGTATTATACGCTTGCCGCCATGCCGGTCTTTGGCTGGCTCTTCGCCCATCTGGTAGTGATGCCAATCGGCCTGCGCCGTGTCGAGAGCGGCACGCTCGGCGTCTTCCGCCCCAACGAGCGGCCCGCCGATTATATTGAAAAGACAGCACCGGAGCTGGTGCTGCGGCCAAGGACCTTTCGCAACAACGCAGCCGACGTCACCAATCTCTTCGCCTATGTTTCGGCTCAAGCACCGCGCTACCGCGAGATCACGGCACCAACTGTCATCATCACCGGCGACAGCGACGATATCGTCATGGAAGAGCTGCATTCCCGCGGTCTGGCGCGCGATATCGCCGGCGCCGAGCTCGTCACCATCCGCCATCTCGGCCATAAGCCGGACTATGTTGCGACCGATGTGGTCATCGCGGCGATGGAGCACCTCGCCGGCCAGTCACGCGATCTCCAGGCGCTCGCCCAGGCAGCGGAAACCCGCATTGCCAGCCTGAAGACCGCGCTGCCAACCGAAGCCCCGTCCTCGCCTCAAGCTGTCACCAATTCATAATTCGGGGCATCGACAAACACCCGCCCCTGCGGCGTCGCGTCCACCGTTTGCCGCACGGCTTGCAGCATGATCGAAGCCAGCCGCTCCGTCGCCGGATTTGCCTCCGCTTCGGCGCGATGCAGCACGAGATCCAGTTTCGGCAACGGCGGCAAGCCGGCTTCGCCTGCTGCCAGCAGCCGCACTTTGTCCGGCAAGCCTAGCGGCGTACGTACGGTCAAACCCAGCCCCGCTGCCGTCGCGGCCCAGAGCCCGCCAAGACTGGGGCTGACAAAGGAGATGCGCCAGCCGATACCGGCGTGATCCAGCACCTTGGTCGCGATGGTTCGCAGCAGGCAGGGTGCCTCCAGTGACGCAAGCGGCAGCGGCTCGCCGCGATCGGCATGCCAATGGGTGGCACCATGCGCTGGTCCGACCCAGCACATCGGCACTTCGGCGATCCGATCGGTATGGGCAGTGCGAAAACCGTCACTCCAGGCAAGGGCCAGATCGAGCTTGCCGGATGTCACCCGCTCGATCAGCTCCGCATTTCGGACCACGCGCGCCTCGATCCGCACCTTCGGATGCGCGCGAGCGAAGCGGCCAAGCACCTCCGGCAGGAGCGTCTCGCCGAAATCCTCCTGCAAGCCGAGGCGCACCCACCCCTCCAGATCGGCGCCATGAATTGCGGTCGCCGCTTCGTCGTTGAGATCCAGCAACCTCCGCGCATAGGCAAGCATGGTCTCGCCGGCCTCCGTCAGCGCCAGCCCCCGCCCGGCTTTGCGGAAGATCGGTGTGCCCGCCTGTTCCTCCAGCTTCTTGAGCTGCGCACTGATCGCCGACGTCGAACGCCCGAGCCGGTCGGCCGCCTTGGCAAAACTGCCAAGCTCCATGCCGGTGACAAAGCTGCGCAGAACGTCGAGGTCGAAGATGATTTTCCGCATGATCAACGATCCATATTTTTGGGACTATAAGTCCAATATTATCTGATTTTCCGAACGATTATCCCGTGGCATGGTGAAGCCGTCAAGTAGACCTGATGACAGGACAGGAGCACGCTATGCCATTCACCCGTATTTCCCTTCTCCGCGGCAAGTCGCCGGAATACCTCAAGGCACTCTCGGACAATTTCCACCGCGCCATGATCGAGACCTTCGATGTGCCGCCTGACGATCGTTTTCAATCGATCCATCAATTCGACGCTGGCGAATTGATCTTTGATCCGACCTATCTCGGAGGCCCGCGCTCGGATAATTTTGTCTTCTTTGAAATCACCATCGGCAAGCCACGCACCGCCGGGATGAAGCGGGGTTTCTATCGCCGCCTCGTCCAGTTGCTTGCTGAAGCACCAGGCATTCGTCCGGAAGATGTCATGATCGTGATAACGGCGACGCCACCCGAAAACATCTCCTTTTCGAACGGCGTCATTTATGACGGGATTCCGGGCGGTGCCGTCCATCAGTGCGAACAGGTGTAGCGGCGATGGAACAATCCACCAGTCCGCAATCGCCACAGATCCACCGCGCCGGCAGCGCCACGAAACGCTCACCTGACGCTATCGCCAACGCTCCCTTCTGGGTGGAAATGCTGGTCGAAAATAGTCAAGACGGCGGCTTGAGCGCCATGCGATGCGCGCTCGAACCCGGCACCATGACCCGTTGGCATACGCATCCGCACGGCCAGATCCTCTACGCTCTGTCGGGCGTCGGGCTTGCCGAGCGCGATAACCACGCCGCCGAGGAACTACGCGCCGGCGACTGCATCACCTTCGCTCCCGGCGAGCGTCATCGACATGGCGCAGCGCCGGACAGCACCTTCGCCTATATCAGCATCCAGGCCGCAAAGAACGGTAGCGCCGTGACCTGGCTGGAGGATTGACCATGATCGCCATGCAATACAGCTTCCCCCTGCCCGCCGACTACGACATGGCGATCATTGATCGCCGCATCCGTGACAAGGGCCACCTGCTCGACAATTTTCCTGGCCTGAAATTCAAGGCCTATCTCACCGCCCGGAAGGATGATGGAGTAACGGAAAGCCGGGAAAACCTCTACGCGCCCTTCTATGTCTGGGAGAAGGACGAAGGCTTGAGCGATTTCATCTGCGGCCCCGGCTTTGTCGGGCTGACGGATAGTTTCGGCTGGCCGCAAGTGAAGACCTGGGTCGTCTGGCGTGCCGACATTTCGCCGGACATTCGCAATGCCCGGTTTGCCACCCGCGAGATCATCCAAACGGAGCCCTATGCGCCGCTCGCCGAGATTCGTCAGCGCGAGAGCGATGAAGCTGCTGGCGACGTCGCACGCGGCGAAGCACTTGCCTCCGTCGCCGCCTTCGAGCCCAACAGTTGGACGCGGGTGCATTTCCGGCTCCTCGCCGATCTGCCGAAAAGCATGTTGCGGCCAAGCGTCCAGGCCTACGATGTCGGGCATCTCTCCCTACCGGAAGCAGGTTGAAGTGTCACAGGGACAAAGTCGTTGTTTCAAAGAGGGCTGCAGCGTTTTATGGATGGATAACCTTTCCGCAGCAGAAGAGTGTTTCCTCTATGGTCGATATTGCAATGATTGAAGCCGCTCGCGCTCGCCTCGACGGCCGCGCCCGGCGCACGCCCCTTCTCTCTTCTCCCTTCCTCGACGAGATTGCCGGACGGCGGCTGTTCGTGAAGGCGGAATGCCTGCAGCATTCCGGCTCCTTCAAATTCCGCGGCGGCTGGTCGGCGGTGTCGGCGCTGGAACCCTCCGTGCGCGCCAAGGGCGTCATTGCCTTTTCCTCGGGCAACCATGCCCAGGGCGTGGCGCTCGCCGCACAATTGCACGGCGTCCCGGCCGTCATCGTCATGCCGACGGATGCACCGAAGCTGAAGATCGCCAACACCCGCGCCTTCGGCGCCGAAGTCGTGCTCTATGACCGCATCAAGGAAGATCGTGACGAGATCGGTGCGCGGCTCTCCAAGGAACGCGGCCTGACGCTGATCAAGCCTTTCGACGAACCGCTGGTCATAGCAGGCCAGGGAACGGCCGGGCTGGAAATCGCCGAACAGGCAGCCGAAGAAGGCATCGATGCCGCAACCGTACTCGTCCCCTGCGGCGGCGGCGGGCTCACCTCCGGCATCGCGCTGGCGCTCGAGGCCCACGCCCCCGGCTTCAAAGTCCGGCCCTGTGAACCCAAGGACTTTGACGACACCACCCGTTCCCTCGCCTCTGGCAAGATCGAACGCAACGCCGCCCTGCAAGGCTCGATCTGCGACGCCATCATCACCCCGCAGCCCGGCAACATCACCTTTCCTATCCTCAAGCGCCTCTGCGGCCCCGGTCTGGTCGTGACCGACGAGGAAGCACTGGACGCGATGGCGCTCGCCTTCACTCGCCTCAAGATCGTCGTCGAGCCGGGCGGCGCTGTGGCACTTGCAGCGGCCCTGTTCCATGGCAAGAAGATCGACGGCGACACGGTCATCGCGGTCACTTCAGGCGGCAATGTCGACACGGACGTTTTCGAGACAGCATTGCATCGTCACTAGAGCATCCCTCTTTCAGGTGGAAGCACCTGCAAGCGGACAAGATGCTCTAGATTCAAGAGATTAGAGCGACTTTTGTGCGTTCGAAATAACACACGGCGCTCCAACCCTCAGCTCGCGGCGCGGCGATAAAGCGCCAGTGAGCCGGCTAGAGCCAGGAGCGCGCCGCCACAGGCGCGTTCTAGCCATTTCGCACCTTCGGCCTTCAGGAACCGCATGGCTTGCGAGCCGAAAACGGCATAGCTGAACATGATCGCGAAATCGAGCGAGGCGAAGACCAGCGCCAGGATGACATATTGCGGCATCTGCGGCGCAGTCGGATCGATGAACTGCGGCAGGAAGGCCGAGAACATCAGATAACCCTTGGGATTGGTCACTGCGACCATGAAGCTCTTCAACCCGATGGAAAGCACCGTGCCCTTCGCCTGCTCGACGCTGGCCTTGAGCATGCCGTCGATCGTTCCCTTCGAGCGCAGCATCATGATGCCGAGGAAGGCGAGATAGGCAGCGCCTGCCCATTTCAGCACCGAAAACCAGAATTCCGAGGCCGCCAGCAACGCGCCGAGCCCGATGGCGACCGCGCCGATCAATACGAAGTCCGACAGCACGGCTCCCGCCATGCCGGCCAAGGCACGGCGCACGCCGTAGCGCGAACCGTTGGTCAATGCCAGAAGCACGGTCGGCCCCGGCGTCGCGATGCCGATGAAGGAGACGGTTGCAAAGGCAAGCAGCGCGGTGAGGTGCATGGTTTCCTCCTCATGATTGTCGGAAACTTGCATGCACCGCCTCGCTTGGCAAGCGTCTGCTACTTACGAAAGAGGATGCTCTCCTTGTTTGCTGCTAACGGCAGGCTTCGCGTATGCCGAGCCACTATTCCTTCAGCCCCGCGTCCTTCGCCGCCAGCGCTCCGACCGCCGACCAGTCGAGATCCTCGCCGCCGTGGGCGAGCAAGGTCAGGAAGCGGTCGCGCAGCAGGCTTGCAAGCGGCAGCGGCACGTTCAATGCCTCGCCGGCGGCCAGTGCGAGGCGGATGTCTTTTTGACCGAGAGGCGCGGCAAAGCCGGCGGGTTTGAATTTGCGGTCGGCGATCAGGCCGCCATAGGTCTTGTAGACCGGGGCACTGAACAGCGTCGATGTCAAAAGGTCGAGATATTGATGCCGGTCGACTCCACCCTTTTCCACTAGCGCCATGGCTTCGCCAAGCGACTCGATCACCGAGGCGATCAGGAAATTACCGCTGAGCTTGACGAGATTGGCGGACTTCGGTTCTTCGCCGAGAACGAAGGTGCGCTGGCCGATCGCCTCGAACAGCGGCGTCACGGCTTCGACGGCGCCGGGCTCGCCTGCCACGACGACAAAGAGTTTGGCCGCAGCCGCCGCTTCCGGACGGCCGAAGACCGGTGCTGAGACGAAGCGCTGGCCCACCGCCGCATGCTCTTTCGTCAGTCGCTCCGAAAGGGCGACACTGATCGTGCTCGAGGAAATATGAATTGCGCCCTTGCCGAGGCTTGCCAACAGGCCGCCGTCGCCGTGCGCGACAGCCGACAGCGCATCGTCGTTGGCGAGCATGGTGAATACCGCCTCGCCGCCGCAGGCCTCTGCCACCGTTGCGGCAATCTTGGCGCCCTCGCCGACGAGTGCTTCCGCCTTGTCGCGCGAGCGATTGTAAACCGTCACATCGTGCCCGGCCTTCAACAGGTTCGCCGCCATGGCGCTGCCCATCTGGCCCAATCCGATAAATCCGATCTTCACTGGAAATTCTCCATTCATAAATGATTTCGCTAAAGCTCAGAGCATTATCCCAAAACGGGTGAGACGGCTTTCGGGCAAGATTAAGCCAAAGAACACCGGGATAGATTAGTCCCTGACTTCAGCACATCTTTTTCGCCTTCGCTAGACGATCAGCATTACGGTACCTGTGCCAAGCAGAACCAGCGTCCATACGAGATCCACATTGATCCAGGCGCTGCGCAATATCTCGAGCCCGACCCAGCGATAGACCGCCAGGGCAACGAGGCCTGTGACCGCCAGCATCGCAAGGGTATGGACACCAACCGCTGCGATCGTCATCGCCGCCGACGCATCTCCGCCGATGTTATGCAATGGCGACCCCGCAAGACAGAGCGGCATCAGGGCCGGCAGGAGCATGAGCCCCGCACCATGAGCCGTCGCCATCAGGAACGACCAGAGCACGAGGCCGGCGAGCCCCGTGCGCATGCCGATACGAACGCGGTGCCGGTGCCCGAAGAAATGATGCCAGATAGCCCACGCGATGAGGCCCAACCCGGTGGCGATGCGCACGGCACCCTGATCCACGAAAAGACCGACGGCGACTACGGCTCCGGCCACCAGCGCGATGGACACGGCGTGGCCCAGGGCGATAGCAGGCACCGCCTTGACCACTGCGGCAGAACTCTGCCGGTGAACGCCAAGCGCCACGGCAAACAGCCATCCCATCGCAGGGTTGAGACCATGAAAGGCCCCTAATCCCGCCAGCAGCATCCAAGGCCAGAGTTCGTTCATGAGGCGCCTCGTTCGGCTGACCTTTGCTCCTTACGGATAACAATATGAATCCGACGAGCAATCTCCACCCTGCAAACGGACCTGATGCGGGCGATGCGACTTTGGCCACTCGACGAAGAATTTCTCGTCGAAGGCAATGCCGCCGTCCGGCTCCGCGTCAAGCTTCACCATCCAGCCGGAAACGCCGTCGGGATAGAACTGCTCATCGATCGCGCCATAAAGCGAATTGGTGAAATAGACGCGGCGACCGTCGCGGCTGATCTCGACCATCTGCGGGCCGCCATTCAGCGCGCCGTTCTTCGCTCCTGGGTGCGAAGCCCGCGAAACGATGCCGCCGATCCGGACCTTGCCTGTCAGCTTGGGTTTGAACGGATCGGAGACGTCGTATTGATGCATGTCACCGGTTCCCCAGCACGAGACGTAGAGAAATCTGTCATCCATCGAAAGATCGATATCGGTGACGAGCGGCGGCACGGCCTTGAAACCCTTGAGCATCGGCGGCAACTGCTCCGGATCGGCGGGCTCCGCCGGAATGTCGATCACCTTTGTTACCCCCCACTTCGCACCGTCACGGTGCCAGACCCATATCGAGGATGAGAGATCCTCGAGACTGAGAACGCAGTTGACGAAACCATAAGCCTTGGTCGGGTCGTGCGCCGGTCTGAGTTCGAATACGAGCTGATACTTGTCACCGAAATCGATCGTCTGCAGATGCTTGCGCTTGTGCAGATCCCAGAAATGCAGGCGGCGGCCATATTTTGCGCCGAGCAGGACTTCCGGGATCAGGCCGTTTTCGAAGGTATCCGGCGTGCCCCACTCGCTGGTGACGAGCGTATCGTGACCAAGGTGCCACCAGACGTCATAGGAAAGCTGTTGCGGTCCGCGATCCATTTCCCATTGGCCGCGCACCTCGAACGTCTCGTGATCCATGAGGAACACGCCGCCGGGCGCCTTCCCCTCGGCATTGCCGAGTGCTGCAATATAAATACCCTCCGGCCCGCAGTGAACGGTATGCGGCCGGGAATATCCGGCCCGTTCGGCGACCTCGCCGGGCTCGATGACCTTGACGATCGACGGCTTCCGGCCATCGGGCTTGGTATCGAGAATGTGGATGCGCGAGGACTTCAATCCCGGCACGACCAGATAGCGACGCTCCGCATGCGGATGCGGCGCATTCGGGCAAAGGCAGGATGAACAGGCGTTCCAGCCGAAATGATGCAACTCGTCACCGACATTGGGCATCGCAACGGACGTGACGATCTGACCATAGGAGGCTGACTTGGGGTCGACATCGACGACGGAGAGCTCGTCGGGAACCGCTCGCGTCGGGTCAAAGGCGACGACGTAGGCAAGCGTCTCCGGCGCGGCCTTCATGGCCATGCGCGGTGATGGATAAAAGCTTGGATCGGGTTTCCACGTTACCATGTGAAGTGCTCCTGGCGCGCGTTTACTGAACAATGAAAGATGTTCGCTAGATGCTTGCCGACAGCCGACTCATCGCTGCGGACGGGGCGGGATCAAGGATGCTTCAACGGGATACGGTTCAAGACCGTCCTCTGCAGCTATGTTAGCCGCAGATGTAATCCTCCCCATCCGATTGTCTCAGATAAAGGCGGGTTTGGGCAGCCCTTTTTTGCCGTCACTCTTACCACCGCCGCTAAGCTAATTTTTCACGGCGAGGGTTGGCCGGGTGGCTGCGGCTGCCTGATAACGTGAAAAGCCCGCCGCCTTTCTCAGGCGACGGGCTTCGATACTAATAGGAACCCGGCCGTTACATGCCGGACTGGCCGTCCGAGCCGATATAGGCGATGCGCAACATATTGGTCGCGCCGGGAGTGCCAAGCGGCACACCGGCCGAGATGATGATGCGGTCGCCGGGCTTGCCGAAGCCTTCTTCCGCGACGATGCGGCAGGCATTGTTAACCATGTCGTCGAGGTCGGTGGCGTCATGGGTGACGACACAGTGCATGCCCCAGACTACCGACAGGCGGCGGGCCGTCTGGATGATCGGCGACAGCGCCAGGATCGGAACCTGCGGCCGCTCGCGCGAAGCGCGCAGGCCTGTCGTGCCCGACGATGTGTAACAGACGATGGCGGCGAGCTTCAGCGTCTCGGCGATCTGTCGGGCGGCAAGCGAAATGGCGTCGGCGCCGGTTGCCTCCGGCTGGGCGCGCTGCGCGTAGATGATGCCCGAATAATGCGGCTCGCGCTCAATCGTGCTGGCGATCGAGGCCATCATCGATACGGCCTCGACCGGATAGTCACCGGAGGCGGATTCAGCCGACAGCATGACGGCATCGGCACCCTCGAAGACGGCGGTGGCGACGTCGGAGACTTCAGCACGGGTCGGAACCGGCGCGGAGATCATCGATTCCAGCATCTGCGTGGCGACGACCACCGGCTTGCCGGAACGACGGCAGGCGCGGATCAACTGCTTCTGGATGCCGGGAACGGCTTCGAGCGGCATTTCGACGCCGAGGTCGCCGCGGGCAACCATCAGCGCGTCGGAAAGCTCGATGATTTCCTCGATGCGCTCGACGGCCTGCGGCTTCTCGATCTTCGACATCAGGCCGACGCGGCCGCGCGAAATCTTGCGGACTTCGGACAGGTCTTCCGGGCGCTGGATGAACGAGAGCGCCACCCAGTCGACTTCGTTGGTGGCGAGCACGGCGTCGAGGTCAACGCGATCCTTTTCGGTCAGCGCGCCGACGCCGAGCAGCGTATCAGGCAGGCTGACGCCCTTCCGGTCGGAAATCTTCGTGCCGGAAATGACGGTCGCGACGATGCTCTTGCCGTCGCATTTTTCCGCGCGGAGCGCCAGCTTGCCATCGTCGATCAGCAGACGGTGACCGGGCTGAACCGCTTCCAGGATTTCCGGATGCGGCAGGAACACCCGGGTATTGTCGCCGGGCGTGTCGTTGTTGTCGAGCGTGAAGGTCTGGCCGGGTTTGAGATCGACCTTGGTTTCGGCAAACTTGCCGACGCGCAGCTTGGGACCCTGCAAGTCGGCGAGAATACCGATCGGACGGCCGCAGCGGGCCTCGACGGCGCGGATACGCTGAATCAGCGCGCGCATCACATCATGGCTGGCGTGGCTCATGTTGATGCGGAACAGGTCTGCGCCGGCTTCATGAAGCTTCTGGATCATCTCCTCGGAGGAGGAGGCCGGGCCTAGCGTCGCTAGGATTTTGACTTTTCTGTTGCGTTTCATCAATTCTGGCTCTCTTGGCTGCCCGGAGTATCGGAAAGCTGAACCATCCAGCTCGCCTGACGCCCCGTGTCGTATTCCTTGAATCCCATTTTCTGGTAGCCGCGCGCGTAGCAATCCTTCACGCCCGGTATCTTGAATTCATTTTCCGCCACGCACATTTCGACATCGCCCGTCCAGCGGCCGCCGCGAGCTGCGTCTTCTGCATAGAGGTAATAATAGCGGGACTGGAGCGGCCCTTCGATCAAAGTGGCGCAGGTAGTGGCCGGAACTTGCCACCATCCCTCGGTCACCCAGCCTTCCTTTGCACGATAGCCGATCGCCACGCCCACGAGATTCTGCGTACCATTGCAGACGCGGAAATCGGCATGGGCTGCATTTGGCATGAAGAAAAACGGCGCGGCGGCGGCAAGGATGAAAAATGCGAATCGGGCAAGCGGCCCTGACCGCGTAACGAAACTTGGCGCGACTTGGCTGGACACGGCTTCCAATGGGCTCCCGGTTATTCGTTGTTGCGTCTTCTTGCGCCGCCATCCAACGAATGTCAACGCAACTCTAATCGATTATATTTTCTTCACGGGATGGTGACGGCGCTCTGAGGCCCGCTCCTCGCCCGATCAATACGGCGAGCCTTGCACCTTCCGCCCGCGCATGCAATCAAACAACGGGCTGAAAATGCGGTAATCTACAATCCACATGAATGACTTCAAATCTTTCGAAATCATATCCGGCAATCGTGACAAAGGCATGGTCATCCTCGGCGATCATGCGATGCGGAACCTCCCCGAACGTTATGGACGGCTGGGGCTGCCGGAAACTGCCTTTTCGCGGCATATCGCCTATGACATCGGTATCGAGAGCCTTTGCCGCAAGCTTTCGGCGCGGCTCGGCGTACCCTCCGTACTGGGCGGCTTTTCCCGTCTGCTGATCGATCCGAACCGCGGCGAAGACGACCCCACGCTGATCATGAAGATTTCCGATGGGGCGATCATCCCAGGCAATCATCCGATTACCGAGGAAGAATGGAATTATCGCATCGAAGCTTTCCACCGGCCCTATCACCGCGCTGTGGACGAGACGATCGCATCGGTCGCGGAGGCGACTGGCAAGGCGCCGCTGGTGCTGTCGCTGCATTCCTTCACGCCGGCCTGGAAGGGCGTCCCCCGCCCCTGGCATGCGAGCGTGCTCTGGGATAGCGATGACCGCGCCGTACTGCCGCTTCTTGCAAAGCTGAGTGCCGACACCAATCTCGTTATAGGCGACAACGAACCCTACGACGGGGCGCTAAGGAACGACACCATGTACCGTCACTGCATGATCAAGGGCATTCCGCATGCGCTGCTGGAAGTTCGCCAAGATTTGATCGGCGAGGAGGCCGGTATCAGCGAATGGACCGCGCGGCTGGCACCGATCTTTTCGGCACTGAACGACGATCCGGCGCTGCATGAATACAAGCGCTACCCGTCGCGCACCGGCCCGTACGACGAGGCTTGACACCAAAGCGTGCCGCGGTTTTGGACAACATCATGCCAGTGAAATGGCTTGAGGAGATAGAGATGACCGAACTCACCAAGGAACAGCAGACCGAACTGGAAGCGGCAGCCTTCCGTCGCCTTGTCGCCCATCTGCGCGAGCGCAGCGACGTTCAGAACATCGACCTGATGAATCTCGCAGGCTTCTGCCGCAACTGTCTGTCCAACTGGTATCGCGAGGCGGCCGAGGAAGCAGGCCTGCCGGTGACCAAGGACGAATCGCGTGAAATGGTCTACGGCATGTCCTATGACGACTGGAAAAATCTGCATCAGGCGGAGGCATCCGCTGTGCAAAAAGCCGCTTTTGAGCTGAACAAGCCGAAAGAATAGGGCCACTTCTATCGAGACGGCTTGACCTCGCGCTCCTTTCGCGGCAGGTCAACGGCCCATCGAATTCAAAATCCCACGCAATCAGGAGACAATGATGTCTGATGCTCATGGCGTCGCCCGCGATCAGCTTCGCGCTTTTGTCGAGCGCATCGAACGGCTGGAAGAAGAAAAGAAGACCATTGCCGACGACATCAAGGATGTTTACGGCGAAGCCAAGGGCATGGGCTTCGATACCAAAATCTTGAAGAAGGTCATTTCGCTGCGCAAGAAGGACGAACAGGAGCGGATGGAGGAAGATCTGATCCTCGACACCTATCTTCACGCCCTCGGCATGATCGAAGCTCCGCCGGAAGCCTGAGCCTCAAGCCACGATCGCCTGAAAAAGAAAAACCGCCGAATCGCTTCGGCGGTTTTTCTTTTGGAGTTGATAGCGGTAGCTATTCGACTGAATTGAACTTCTTCACCTGCAGGAAGTTCACGGCCGAACCACTGAAGCGTTCCGGATCGATCGATGCGGTCTGCACCTTGAAGCCTTCGGTATAGACGGCGGTCGGCTGGGCACGCAGCGTCGGGCTGACGAAGCGCGGCGCCTTGACCGGGCGGTTGACGATCTCGACGCGGGCATTGGCGATCGCCCACTGCGAGATCATCTTTTCGGTCAGCTTCGGCTCGGTGGTCACCGTGGCACGGCCGGCATCAGCCACCGCGGCATCCTGCTTGTTCGGGCGACCGCCCTTGGTCGCAATACCGGCAGCAATCGGGCGCTCCTGCGGCCGCGCCGGTTCGAAACTGTCGTTGAAGCGGCCGCTGCTGACCTTGATCTCGCTGGCAGTCGGCGCAAGTGCTGCCACCTGCATCGGCATCTGCTGACCCGGCCTCTTTTGCGGCGAGACCGCGGCGATCGCCCGGATAGCTTCATTGTCGGCAACAGCGTTATTCTTGGCCGGCGTGTTGTCCTTCGCGGGCATCTCGTCCTTGGATGCGACGTTGTTGACGGCGGCCGCATTGACGGGAACGCCATCATTCCCATCCGTCTCATTGCTGCGGTGCTGTTCGAGAGCGGCAACGATCGAGGGCGACAGCGTGCCTTCATCGGCAGCATCATCGATGGCATCCGGGTCGGCATCGGCAGAGGCTAGCAGGCTTTCAGCCACTTCTGGACGCTCGGCCGGGACGGGCACGTCGGCAGTCTGGTCCTTCGCGTCGGATTCGGCGGAGGCTAGCTCGGCATCACCGGGCGAACGGCGGTCAAGCAGCGCCGGCACGGGAACGTGATAAGCACGAAGATCCGGATATTGCTGAGGATCCTGTTGTTGGCCATTCGCATCCGGCATGGCTGCGGCAAGCGCATCCTGAGCGGCGTCCTGCGGTGATGACATCAGAGCCGAAGCAACTTCGCTACCCGCCGGCTGATTGCCGAAGGCCGGACGTACTTGCGGAACAGGCGCATTTATGCCGGCAACCTGCGTCTGTGACTGACTATCGTCGCCATCGTCCGCTGAAGGAGCCGGCTGATTCTTGTTGCTAGCAACGGCGGTCGTCGGCGCTGCCGTTGCCGGTGCACCGTCATCCGCATTGTCCTCTTCCTCATCCGCACCGCCACCAAACAGCCTGGCGAAGAAACCGCGACGCGAAGAGGACGAGCTGGCGACCTGTATATCGTCGGATGCCATGCGGCGCTTATAGTCGGCAACCGCCTCCTGATAGCCCGGCAGCGGGCGTCCGTCAGCCGGGATATGCATGGTCTTGCCGTCAGGGAAGAGACGAACAAGATCCTGGCGATCCATGCGCGGCCATGCGCGCACGCCGCCTACGTCCATATGGACGAAGGGCGAACCAGACGTCGGATAGTAGCCGACGCCGCCGACCTGCAGCTTCATGCCGATCTCGCGCAGCTTCGTGAGCTTGACGTCAGGAATATAGAAATCCATCGCGTTGCCGAGCATATGCTGGCTTTTCTTCGCGACACCCGTATGGGCCGAACGCGTGCGCAGCATCTCGTTGGTTCCCGGCGAGCGGAAACCGCAGATGACATAGATGAATTCATGCGAGCCGCTTTCGCGGTAGACTTCCCAAATCAGGTCGAACAAACGCGGGTTCATCTTGGTCGGCTGGTTTTTACGCCAGTCGCGCAGGATACGGTTCAGTTTCTGCAGACCGTCCGGATCGAACTTCCCATTGCGCTTGTAGGTGATGACGGCCTTTTCGCCTGTATGGACATAATAGATCTTGAGGCTGCGGGTTTCGCCGCCTGCCTGGGAAGGGGTTCCAACGAAAACTGGAGTGGAAACGGCCATCGCAAGGAAGCCAACGGCTACGACCTTGGCCACCTTACGAAATATCTCAGAGCACGCAGAACGCCAGCTCAAGCTATTAGGCTTGGTATTTCCACTCAGATTCGGCAATTCGATCCCCGTCCGACAGACAATGTCGCATCGTGTTCCAAATGGCTGTCAATTGCGGTGACACGATGGCAAAAATGCCACACATGGTCGCCCTCTTCATACATGGTGAACGATGCACTAACAAGTGCTTTACGACGGGTAACAAAATATGCTTGCGTAAACGTTAAAATACGCTCAGGCTGCATGTTTCTGCGGGTCATCCGGGTCTATCCCATAGTCTTTCAACTTGCGATAGAGGGTCGAACGGCCAATTCCGAGCTTCCTTGCCACTTGGCTCATTTGCCCTCGATAGAATTTGAGAGCGAATCGAATAAGCTCTTCTTCAACATCTGCGAGCTTTCTGACGTCGCCGGACGGGTCAGTACTGGCGATGACATTGTCTGATACATGTCCAGATGACGTTTCGACGATCGAAAGCGGCGGAGTTGTAGCCGCATCCGAGGAAATGACACGCATACCGCGATCAAACCTTTCGGCGGCGGCCGCGTCGATGCCGAAAGCCTCGGAATTATCCACAACTAAAGTCGGGTGCTCAGCGGTGAAATACCCCGGCAACTGTGCCGCAATCTGCGGGAAATCGGCTTCGATCAATTCCGAACCCTCCGACAGCACTACGGCGCGGAAGATCGCGTTTTCGAGCTGGCGGATATTGCCCGGCCAGTCATACGCCGTCAGTAGCGCCACAGCGCCAGGGCTAATCGAAAGCGAATGACCGAGCTTCTGTTCGTGCGCAAATCGGTCGGCGAAGGCACGGGCAAGGTACGGAATATCCTCCTTGCGACGGCGCAGCGCCGGCATGGTGATCGGGAAAACGTTAAGGCGATAATAGAGGTCTTCACGGAATCGCCCGGCCTTCACCTCCTCGATCAGATCCTTGTTGGTGGCCGAGATCAGCCGGACATTGACCTTCTGGGCGACGCGCGCGCCGACCGTCTCGATCTCCCCCTGCTGCACGGCGCGCAGGAGCTTGACCTGCACTTCCAGCGGCAGATCGCCGACTTCGTCGAGGAACAGCGTGCCGCCGTCCGCTTCCATGAACTTGCCGACATGCCGTTCGGCAGCGCCGGTGAAAGCACCCTTCTCGTGGCCGAAGAGAATACTCTCCACCAGATTGTGAGGAATGGCGCCGCAATTGACCGTCACGAACGGCTTGCCGGCGCGATCGCTAGCAGCCTGAATGGCGCGCGCCACCAGCTCCTTGCCGACGCCGGATTCACCCTCGAGCACCACGGGGATGTTCGATTGCGCCGCCCGCTGGGCCAAGTCGATCACGCGCATCATCGCCGGGCTCGCCGAGACGATATCGTCGAAGCTGATCGTGCTTGAGCGCGACCTGCGTCCGGCACGAGCCCTGGCCTCGCGCTGATCGAGCTTCAGCGCATTGGCGATCGAAGCCGCTATCCGTTCAGGCGACACCGGCTTGACGACAAAATCGAAAGCGCCGGCCCGCATGGCCTGCACCACGGTCTCGATACCGCCCTGCCCCGTCTGCACGATGACGGGCAGATCGATACCCAAATCGCTAAGCGCACCCAGAAATTCGATGCCGTTCATCTCAGGCATCATAAGATCGAGTACGATCACATTGATCTGCTCGCTATTGCGCTTCAGAATCTCAAGGCCGAAACGGCCATTCTCCGCCATATGAGCAACGTGTCCGTGCCGCTCGATAGCGTTTCTAAGCAGACGCCGTTGAATCGGATCATCCTCAACAACAAGAATCTGCGCGCCCCCCTTGGCGCTATTAAATACGGTCATTGGTGCCTCACTTCATGCGAAACCTGATGGGGACATTCGCAGAAAGGCTTGAACATGAAGTTTTGCCAAAGCATCGTATTTTAATCATTGTGACGAATATAACATCGCCCATGAGTCCGGTTGTTCGGCCCCAAGGAAATCCGCCCTTGCCGCGGCCTTTTCAGCCGAATAGACACGGACGGACCGGACTGTCCCGTAGAGAAAAGCAGAGGAAATACTGCCCATGAGCCCGACCTCGCTCCATTCATCGCTTAACTTTTCCGCTGGCCCGGCGGCGGCGGCGACCAATGCCGCGCTCGGCGACCTGCCGGCCTGGAAACTCAGCGATCTCTATCCTTCCGCCACATCCACCGCCTTCGTCAGCGACATGGAAAAGGCTGGCAAGGCGGCAATCGCCTTCGAGGAAAAGTGGAAGGGCAAGCTTGCCGACGCTGCGACCAAGACCAGCGATGCCGGCATCGGCGCTGCGCTGAAAGAATATGAAGCGCTGGACGACATCATGGGTCGCCTCGGCTCCTTCGCCGGGCTTACCTATTTCTCCAACACCAGCGATCCGGCCAATGGCAAGCTCTATGGCGACGTGCAGGCACGGCTGACCGACTATTCGGCCCATCTGTTGTTCTTCCCGCTGGAACTGAATCGTATCGACGATGCCGTGATGGATGCGTGCATGGCGAACGATCCCGCCGCAGGCCACTATCGTCCCTGGATCGTCGACCTGCGCAAGGACAAGCCCTATCAGCTCGAGGACAAGCTGGAGCAGCTATTCCTCGAAAAGTCCATGACCAGTGCCGCCGCTTTCAATCGCCTGTTCGACGAGACCATGGCGGAGCTGCGCTTCGAGGTCGACGGCGAGAAGCTTCCGCTGGAAGTCACCTTGAACATGCTGCAGGAAAAAGATCCTGAGGTGCGCCGCAAGGCGGCAATGGCTTTGGCCGAGACCTTCAAGTCCAATTTGCGCGTCTTTACCCTGATCACCAATACGCTCGCCAAGGACAAGGACATTGCCGACCGCTGGCGCGGCTTCGAGGACATAGCCGACAGCCGGCACCTGGCCAACCGTGTCGAACGCGAAGTCGTCGACGCATTGGCAGCGGCGGTCCGCGACGCCTATCCGCGCCTCTCGCACCGCTATTACAAGATGAAGGCCAAGTGGCTCGGCATGGAACAGATGAACTTCTGGGACCGCAACGCGCCGCTGCCCGAAACCTCCAATGCGCTGATTTCCTGGACCGAGGCGAAGGAGACCGTTCTCTCTGCCTACAACAATTTCGCCCCGGAAATGGCCGCAATCGCCAAGCGTTTCTTCGATGAGGAATGGATCGACGCGCCCGTGCGCCCCGGCAAGGCGCCGGGCGCCTTTGCCCATCCGACCGTTCCGTCCGCCCATCCCTATGTGCTCGTCAACTATATGGGCAAGCCGCGCGATGTCATGACGCTGGCGCATGAACTCGGGCATGGCGTGCATCAGGTGCTTGCCGGCGGCCAGGGCGCGCTGATGTGCCAGACACCGCTGACGCTGGCTGAAACCGCCTCTGTTTTCGGCGAAATGCTGACCTTCCGCGCGCTGCTCGACGGGACCACCGACAAGCACGAGCGCAAGGCCATGCTCGCCCAGAAGGTCGAGGACATGATCAATACGGTCGTGCGCCAGATCGCCTTCTACGAATTCGAGCGCAAGCTGCACACCGCCCGCAAGAACGGCGAGCTGACATCCGATGATATCGGCGAGCTGTGGCTGTCCGTGCAGTCGGAAAGCCTAGGCCCGGCGATCAAGATCTCCGAGGGTTACGAGACCTATTGGACCTATATCCCTCACTTCATCCACTCGCCCTTCTACGTCTATGCCTATGCCTTCGGCGATTGCCTGGTGAATTCGCTCTACGCCGTCTACCAGAATGCCGAAGCAGGTTTTCAGGCGAAATATTTCGAACTGCTGAAGGCCGGCGGCACTAAGCATCACTCCGAACTCCTGAAGCCTTTCGGCCTCGACGCCACCGATCCGTCGTTCTGGAGCAAGGGACTGTCGATGATCGAAGGGCTCATCGATGAGCTGGAGGCGCTTGATAAGAGCGCTTGATGCACATTGATGAAGAACCGCGCATGGCCGATGCCCAACCCTACGTCCTCTTCCGGGACGACAGCACTGGACAGGTGATGCTCTTCGCCGAGCCGGCGGAGATCATCATGGCTCGAACGCGCGCGGAATTCTTCGATGCCCTTGACCGGATGGAGAAGGCGAAGGCCGAAGGAAAATGGCTGGCGGGCTATATCGCCTACGAGGCCGGCCATCTCTTCGAGGAAAAACTCGCGCCTTTCGCCGAGGAGAACCGAGAGACGCCGCTGCTTTGCTTCGGCGTTTTCGATGCTCCGGCGGCGGACCGCCATCCCCTCGCCCAGCCAATGCAACGCCTCGAAAACGAGGAGTTCCTGACCGACGCCACGGCCGCGTGGGACTTCCCTATATATAAAGAGAGATTCGACCGGCTGCATTGGCACATCCGCCAGGGTGACTGCTATCAGGCGAACCTTACGATGCCGATCTCGGCCCGCTGGAATGGCGATGCCAGAACCGCCTTCTGGTCGCTGATCGAGCGTCAGCCGGTGAAGTACGGTGCTCTGGTCGATCTCGGCGGCCCGATCATTCTGTCGCGCTCACCCGAACTCTTCTACCGCACCGACGACAGCGGCTGGATCGAGACGCATCCGATGAAGGGCACGGCCAAGCGCGGCGTCGACGCCGTCGAGGATGCGGAAATCATCAGCGCCATGCTGGCCGACGAGAAGACCCAGGCCGAAAACCGCATGATCGTCGATCTCTTGCGCAACGATATCTCGCGCATCACCGAAGTCGGTACGCTCGATGTGCCGAAACTCTTCGAGATCGAGACCTATCCGACCTTGCACCAGATGGTCAGCCATGTGCAGGCGAAGCTGCGCCACAACATGACCGTCCGCGATATCTTCGCAGCGCTCTTCCCCTGCGGCTCGATCACCGGCGCGCCGAAAATGCGGGCGATGGAAATTCTGCATGATCTCGAAGATGGCCCGCGCGATGCCTACTGTGGGGCAATCGGCATGATTTCGCCTGGCGGCGCCATGCGCTTTTCCGTGGCAATCCGCACCATCACGCTGTTCGATGATGGCCGCGCCGTCTTCAATGTCGGCGGTGGCATCGTTTTCGATTCGACGGCGGAAGCAGAATATGAAGAATGCCTGTTGAAGGCGCGCTTCGCCGTGGGGGATCGATGGATCAAGCGTTAGACGATTTTTCGCTGATCGAAACGCTGCGTTATGAACCGCAAATCGGCTTCGTGCGCCTGCGGTTACACCTTGCCCGGCTGCAACGCTCCGCCCGCCGTCTGGGCTTTCCCGCACCGAAGGATGCGCTGGCGAAACTGGATGCTGCCGTCGCCGGCGCGAACGCTCCGCTGCGGGTCCGCCTGACATTCGATCGCGCCGGGCGGACAGAAGTGACGACCGCCGCCTTTACGCCCCTTGTTCCTGACACCATCTGGCGCATCCGCGTTGCCGAGACCCGGCTTGATTCCACCGACAAGCTGCTACGCGTCAAAACCACTCGCCGATCCGTCTATGAGGCTGCCCGCGGCGAATATTCGCCGGCGGAAGCCGACGAGGTGCTGTTGCTCAATGAAAAGGATGAGGTCTGCGAGGGCACCATCACCTCGATTTTCCTCGACGAGGGTTCCGGTCCGTTCCGAACTCCACCCATTTCTTCCGGCCTGCTCGCCGGTGTGTTGCGCACCGAACTCATCTGCCAACGCAAAGCCCGCGTCGGCCGGATAAGGCTGGACGATCTGGAAAAAGCCACGCTTTATGTCGGAAACTCTCTGCGCGGACTGATCCGCGCGCAACTCATATGGAATTGACGCAATGCTCATTCTCTCGCTGACCTATCTCAAGGGCAATGACGAAGCCGACAAGCACATGGAGCCGCATATGGCCTGGGTGAAAGAAGGCTATGCCAAGGGCTGGTTCCTCGCGTCCGGCCGCAAGGTACCTCGCACCGGCGGCATCATCTTTGCCCGCGGCGACCGCGCCGAACTGGAAGCCTATGTCGCGGCCGATCCTTTTACGATCCATGGCGTAGCCGCCTATGAAGTCACGGAAATCGCTCTGACGACCGTGACCGAGGGACTGGAGACGTTGAAGAGCTGAGAAACGCCCATTGGAAGATCTGCAAGCGCACTTGAAAGACCTGGAGGAACGGCTCTTCGACCCCGCGGTGCGTGGCTCGCGGCAGGCCTTGGCGGAGTTGCTTTCCACTGATTTCCGCGAGATCGGCAGCTCCGGCCGGCTTTTCGACTTGGAGGACATCCTAACCCGGCTTCCGACAGATCCGGACATTATCGCCTCGCGGACATTTGAGGACTTCGACGCTCGCCCGCTTTCGGACGGCATCGCTCTCGTCACCTATCGGGCCACGCGCGTTTCTCCGGACAAGCCCACGGTCAGAACGCTCAGAAGTTCGATCTGGCGGCTGGAGACGGATGGCAAGTGGCGGATGATCTTCCATCAGGGAACGCTGACGCGATAAGCTCTATTCATGACGCAACTGACTTACACACCCTATGACGGATCCGCCAAACCCTTCACCATCGGCCTGGCACCACTGGACTCCGCCCGCTGGATCGAGCCGGACGCCGATCTCGGGCGCTATCTCGATGAAAAGCGCCGACTTCTTCGCGACTATCGCGACGATATTTTCGTCTCCGAAGCCGGCTCTGAGAATGCGCAGCAGGAATGCCTCGATCTTCTGGCGGCTTATCTTTGCGACCAGCATCCAGCCATCTATCGCCGCAAGGGCGATGTCGTTTCTGCCGCCGGTCACTCGGTCGATCTTGCCGATACCTCGGTTCCGCCCCTCTTGAAGGCCGGCTCGCTGATCAGCGATGATCTCGTCATCATGCGCCGCAAGGCGGACGGCTGGCATCTCGTTGCCGGCCATGTCGCCTTCCCCTCGTCATGGTCACTTCAGGAAAAATTCGGCCGGCCGATGCAGTCGATCCATGCTGATGTGCCGGGGTTCGGCGAGGGCACGCGCAACGCCACCCTGATCACCCGCATCTTCGACAATCTGCAGGTGCCGCAGCCCGTCGAGCGGATGAACTGGTCGGTGAATACGACAAATGAGCTGTCTGTCCCGACGTCTAAACACAGACGTCCGCAAGGCACCACGGCCCCCACGCTCGAAACCCGTTTTGCTCGTGTCGAGCGCCAGACGCTGCGCAAACTGCCGGTATCGGGCGATATCCTCTTCACCATCCGTGTCTATGTCGACCCGATCGCCGCGATCGCGAACCATCCCAAAGCTTCGGAACTGGCATCAAGCTTCGCCGCACAATTGGATGCATTGGACGAACAGCAGGTGGTCTATAAAGGTCTGGTTCATCAGAAAGCGGAGCTGGTGAGGCAACTACGAGTGCTTGCGGAAGTTGCTTCATCAGCTTGACATTTACCCGATAAGCCGGGACGGCTCTTTATTGTGACATCAATATATGGTTAGAGCCGTTCACCTCGCATTTTCGCGCAAACACTGATTGAATTTCATAGGCCGAACGGCGTCCTGCCTTTCGAAGGAGACAAGAATGACGGAACAGAACTATCCGGTATATGCCGAAATTACCGGTCCGATCGTGATGATCGGCTTTGGCTCCATCGGCCGCGGCACCTTGCCCCTGATCGAGCGCCACTTCAAATTCGACAAGAGCCGGATGGTCGTCATTGACCCGCAGATGGACGCCGACCACTTGGCGATCCTGGAGAGGCACGGCGTCCGGCACATCAAGGAATATGTCACCAAGGACAACTACAAGGAACTCTTGAAGCCGCTTCTGACGGAAGGCGGCGGTCAAGGCTTCTGCGTCAACCTTTCCGTCGACACCTCCTCGCTTGACCTCATCAAGTTCTGCCGCAAGCTCGACGTGCTCTATATCGATACCGTCGTTGAACCCTGGCTCGGCTTCTATTTCGACAAGAACATGAAGAACGCCGACCGCACCAACTATGCGCTACGCGAGACCGTGCGCAAGGAAAAGGCGAAGAACCCGGGCGGCGCGACGGCGGTTTCCACCTGCGGAGCAAACCCGGGCATGGTGTCCTGGTTCGTCAAGCAGGCCCTCGTCAATCTCGCCAATGACATTGGTGTCAAGTTCGAAGAGCCGGATCAGCATGACCGCGAAGGCTGGGCCAAGCTGATGAAGAAGGTCGGCGTCAAGGGCATCCATATCGCCGAGCGCGACACCCAGCGCACCAAGCATCCGAAGCCGCTGAACGTCTTCTGGAACACCTGGTCCGTCGAAGGCTTCATCTCGGAAGGCATGCAGCCGGCCGAACTCGGCTGGGGCACCCATGAAGAATGGATGCCGAAGAACGCCAAGACGCACAAGAAGGGTTCCAAGGCCGCCATTTACCTGGAACAGCCGGGCGCCAACACCCGCGTTCGCACCTGGTGCCCGACGCCGGGTCCCCAGTACGGCTTCCTGGTCACTCACAACGAGTCGATATCGATCGCTGACTTCTTCACGGTCCGCGACAAGGATGGCGAAGTCACCTTCCGCCCGACCTGCCATTACGCCTACCATCCGGCCAACGACGCCGTGCTTTCGCTGCACGAAATGTTCGGCAATGGCGGCACGCCGCAGCCGGTTCACCACGTCCTCGATGAAGATGAGCTGGAAGACGGCATCGACGAACTCGGCGTGCTGCTCTATGGCCACGACAAGAACGCCTATTGGTACGGTTCGCGCCTGTCGCTCGAAGAGACCCGTCGCATCGCCCCATACCAGAATGCGACCGGTCTGCAGGTGACATCAGCCGTTCTCGCCGGCATGGTCTGGGCTCTGGAGAATCCGACCGCCGGCATCGTCGAAGCCGACGAGATCGACTACAAGCGCTGCCTCGAAGTGCAGTTGCCCTATCTCGGCCCAGTTGAAGGCCACTACACCGACTGGACGCCGCTCGACGGCCGGCCTGGCCTGTTCCCGGAAGACATCAACACCAAGGATCCCTGGCAGTTCAAGAACATCCTGGTTCGTTGATCGGCCGATCATCCGAATAATCGAAGTTTGAAATGCCCGCACAGGTCGTGCGGGCATTTTTGTTACGCTCGCCGGATAAATCAAGGTGACGGGTTCTGAAGCCTTGCTTTCAACAGATGGCCGCGCCATGTTTCTCGCAACCAGCATGATATTAGTCCGCCTTCAATCGCGGGAGACATTTATGAAGATCAGAGCCAGCATTGCCCTTGTCACCGCCGCAGCAGCACTGTCCGCTTGCGTCGATTTCGGCGGATCGAGGCCTCCGCCTGCCATACGCGCCAGCGCGCAGCCGCAGGGGACGGGGGTGGAAGGCAACTGGAGCGATGCGAACGGCCTCATTTCGACCTTCCAGGCCGGCACCTTCACCACCCACACTACCGACAGCAACTCCGTTCTGGCCTCCGGCACCTATACCAGTGTTTCCCCCAGCCTGATCGAGATCAACATGACCTCGCTGGTGCGCAAGACGCAGTCCAAGATCAACTGCGCCCTGATCAGCCCTTACCAGCTCAACTGCACCTCCGATGCCGGGAAGCAGTTCTCCCTCAATCGTCGATAAGCTGGAACAGGCGGCGCGGACGGATAAAATGCCATGCGCAGAATGGCGCTCTATCTCGTTCTCATCGCCGTCTTGCCGCTCGCCGTCCTGGCGGCGGTTCTCCCCGCCAACAGCTACAAGGCGCAGGGCATCGCCGCTCTCGATTGCGACGGACCAATAGCCGTCTTCATCATCGCCCTGCCCGCCTTGTTGATCTACGGCACCGGCACCATCCTGCTTTACCGCGACACGAGCCGGCGCTTTCACCGCGTCGCAGCACTCTGCTGCCTGCTTGTCTCTCTCGCCATCGGCTGGAATTTCATCGCCGCCATGCTGGAATCCTACGGCGACGCCTCCATCGAGGCCTGTGCCTGATGGGGCGACTTCTTTCCCGTGGATTTGCAAAATCCTAATAAACCCAACAGCTTTCGCTTGCGCTCTTTCTGCCGTGATGGAAACATTCATGTGAGGAACCGCCGGGGGCAAAGGCGGACCGGATATTGGTGAGCAACAGGAGAGAGAGATGACAAAGCCCTTCGGTGTGGGTCTTTTGGCCGCCGCGGCCTTGGCGCTCAGCGCCAGCGCCGCTTTCGCGGATTACCAGCTCAACATTCTGCATTTCAACGATTTCCATTCACGCGTGGAGTCGATCAACAAGTTCGACGCCACTTGCTCGGCCGCGGAAGAAAGCAAAAATGAATGCTTCGGCGGGGCAGCGCGGCTGAAGACCGCAATCGACCAGCGTCGTGCCGCACTTGCCGGTCAGAATGTCCTGTTGCTCGATGCCGGCGACAATTTCCAGGGCTCGCTGTTCTACACGACGTACAAGGGGGCTGCCGAGGTCGAATTCCTCAACGATATGAAAATCGACGCCATGACCGTCGGCAATCACGAGTTCGATGATGGCGAAGGCCCGCTCGCCGCCTTCCTCGACAAGGCGCAATTCCCCGTCGTCACCGCCAATTTGGTAACCGATGCCCAGTCGAAGCTCGGCGATCGCATCAAGAAGTCCGTCGTGCTCGATATCGGCGGCCAGAAGATCGGCATCGTCGGCGCAGTCACGACCGAGACGCCCGAGCTCGCCTCGCCTGGCCCGCATGTCAAGATTACTGACGATGCCGCCGCCATCAGTGCCGAGGTGGACGCGCTGAAGTCGCAGGGTGTCAACAAGATCATCGCGCTCACCCACGTCGGCTATCCCCGCGATGTCGCCCAGATCGCCAGGATCGCCGGCGTCGATGTCGTCGTTGGCGGCCATTCGCATACGTTGCTGTCGAACACCGATCCAAAAGCCGCCGGCCCTTATCCTACGATGGTCGACAATCCGGCCGGCTATAAAGTTCCCGTCGTCCAGGCTGCCTCCTACAGCAAATATCTCGGCGATATCGTCATCACCTTCGATGACAACGGTGTCGTCAAGGAAGCCAAGGGTGATCCCATTCTGCTCGATTCCTCGGTCAAACCGGACCCCGCGATATCAGCCCGTGTCCAGGAAATGGCCAAGCCGATCGAGGAACTGCGCCACAAGGTAATCGGCTCCTCCACGGACCCCATCGATGGATCGCGCGAGAGTTGCCGCGCAGGAGAATGCTCGATGGGCAATCTCGTCGCCGACGCCATGCTCGATCGAACCAAAAACCAGGGGATCAACATCGCCATCCAAAATGGCGGTGGCTTGCGAGCCTCTATCGGAGGCGGCAACGTCACGATGGGCGACGTGCTGACCGTGCTGCCCTTTCAGAATACGGTCGCCACCTTCCAGTTGACGGGCGCGGACGTGAAGGCAGCGCTGGAAAACGGCCTCAGCCAGATCGATGACGGCGCCGGCCGTTTCCCGCAGGTCGCCGGTCTCAAATATACCTTTGATAAATCAAAGCCGCCCGGTAGCCGCGTAGTCTCCGTCGTGGTGCAGGAAGGCACGGAATTCGTGCCGCTTGATCCGAACAAGACCTATGGCGTCGTCAGCAACAATTATATGCGCGCCGGCGGGGACGGCTATGTCGTCTTTGCGCAGAACGGCAAGGATGCCTATGACTTCGGCCCCGATCTGGAAGCAGTCGTCGCCGACTATCTGGCCGCCCATAGTCCTTACAAGCCTTATACCGACGGCCGCGTGACGCAGGTCGGCGGGACCGCAACCGCCACCCAACCAGACGCAGCGAAACCGGCTGAAACGCAGCAGGCGGCCAATTCGGATCAAAAACCTGCCCCGGCTGCGACTGATACCGGTGCAGCGTCCTCCACCACTACAACGGCCAACACCCCGGCGCCCGCGGCTTCAACACCTGAAACCACGGCGCCGGCCGCGACCGCTCCAGCGACAACCACCACCACGACGGCAACGCCTCCCGCTGCCGCAACGACAACGGCCCAAAGCAGCGAGCCCCCGAAAACACCCACCACCCAAACACCCGCGGCTTCAACACCTGAAACCACGGAGCCGGCCGCGACCGCTCCGGCGACAACCACCACCACGACGACAACGCCTCCCGCTGCCGCAACGACAACAGCTCCGGAGACCGCCGCACCCACGGCCCAAAGCAGCGAGCCCCCGAAAACACCGACCACCCAAACACCTGCCACGTCAACACCTGAAACCACGGCGCCGGCTGCGACTGCTCCGGCGACAACCACCACTCCGACGACAACGCCTCCCGCTACCTCAACGACGACGACCTCGGAGACCACCGCACCGACCGCCAACAGCAGCGAGCCGTCGAAGACGCCCACGACCACAACACCCGCCACCTCGACACCTGAGACCGCGGCGCCGGCCGCGACCGCTCCGGCGACAACCACAACTCCGACAACAACGGCACCCGCTACCACACCCACAACGACCCCGGAGACCACCGCGCCAACCGTCGAAAGCAGCGAACCGCCGAAAACGCCGACCACGCATGTCATCGTCGCCGGCGATACGCTCTGGGATCTCGCCAAGACTTACTACGGCGACGCCAATGAATGGCATAAGCTTCTGGCCGCCAATCACGATCTCAAGCCACGACATCTCTCCGTCGGTCGTGAATTGACGATACCGGCCAAGTAAAGACCATTTGTCTCGCAAAACTCAGCCGGTCCGGGCTTTCCCGGGCCGGCTTTTGTTCCTATGTGAGGTACTCCGTTTCGTTGAGAGGAACACAACTGATGACCGCAGAAGCCCCGACCGGCTATTCGCAACAGAAATCCGGCAAAATCGGCGTCCTTCTCGTCAATCTCGGCACGCCGGATGGTACCGACTACACGTCGATGCGACGCTATCTGCGCGAGTTCCTGACCGACAAGCGCGTCATCGAATGGTCTCGGTGGAAATGGTACCCGATCCTGTTCGGCATCGTCCTCAACACCCGCCCCGGCAAGGTCGGCAAGGCCTATGAGACGATCTGGAATAAGGAAAAGAACGAAAGTTTCTTGCGCACCTATACCCGCAACCAGTCGGTATTGATGGCCGAGCGGCTGACGGACTTGCCCCACGTTATCGTCGATTGGGCGATGCGCTACGGAAAACCTTCGATCGCCGACCGTATCCAGGTGCTGAAAAATCAGGGTTGCGACCGTATCCTGCTATTCCCGCTCTATCCGCAATATGCGGCCGCGACCACCGCCACCGTCAACGACAAAGCTTTCGAAAAGCTGATGACCATGCGCTGGCAACCGGTGCTGCGCACAGTGCCCGATTATCATACCGATCCCACCTATATCGAGGCGCTCGCCAACTCGGTGACCCGGCATCTCGCAACGCTCGACTGGCAGCCGGAGAAGATCCTAGCCTCCTTCCACGGCATCCCGCTTTCCTATTCCGAGAAGGGCGATCCCTATTACGGCCAATGCATGGAGACTGGCCGGTTGCTGCGCGAAAAGCTCGGACTTCTCGAAGACAGGTTTATGATCACCTTCCAGTCCCGATTCGGCCCGGAGGAATGGCTTCAGCCCTATACCGACAAAACGGTGGAGCGCCTCGCCCAGGAGGGCACCAGACGCATCGCGGTCCTCAACCCCGGTTTCGTCTCGGACTGCCTGGAAACACTTGAAGAAATCGCTGAACAAGCCGCCGAATCCTTCCACCACAATGGCGGCGAGAAATTCACGCACATCCCCTGCCTGAACGACAGCGACGATGGGATGCGGGTGCTGGAGAAGGTGGTGAGGCGGGAATTGTTGGGCTGGGCTTGATGCTCACCCTTCCCTCGCAGCGCACGCCTCATCGAGCGCTGTTCTAGTCCAGAACTCCGCCACGCAACCGGTGCCTCACTGCAATTGCGGCTTCCTCAGAAAACTGTTGCGATCGGCCGACTTGACGCGCAGCCATGCTTCACGGCCGTCGCGCAATATTCTCATCGGGATCTCTGCACCGGCAGGGCCGCTTTCCCATACCTTGCGGTAAAAATCAGCCAGGCTGTCAACCTCGCCATCTCGGATCTCGGAGATGACGTCGCCTCGACGCAAGCCCGCTTGAGCGGCCGGACCGCCTTCTGCCACGCTCATGACCACGACCTCGCCGTTGCTCTCGGCGGAGAAAGCCCCAAGCCAGGGTCTCGGTGGCTTGTTGACCTGGCCTCGGTTGAGCAGATCATCCAGAATAGGCGGCAGCAAATTGATCGGCACAACCATATTGATGTCGGCAGTTTCTTCGTTTTGGGAGGCCATCTGCAGGTGAAGCGAGCCGATACCCAAAAGCTTGCCGTCCGTGCCGATGAGCGCAGCACCTCCCCATGAAGGATGGGCGGGCGCAACGAAGATCGCCTCCTCCAGCAGGTATTCCCAATAACCGGCGAATTCCTGCTTGGCGACAATGTTTGCGCGGACGAATTGACCGATCCCGTCAGCAATCACGACGGGATCGCCGATCTCAGCCTTGGCAACGTCGCCGAAATCCAGCGCGGGAACACCAAGCGACCCAAGGGCCTGGACCAGACCGAAACCGGTTTCCTGATCGTAGGCAAGTGCATGAGCAGGAACCACACGCCCGTCATTGGTCGTCAGCCAGACCTCATCGGCCTCGGTGATCAGGTAACCGATCGTGAGCACCAGCCCGTTATCTCTGATGACCACACCGCTGCCTTCCCGCCGGGTCCCTAACGCCCCGGCCGTGAAGGCATCTTCCGGAATTGAAGCGTGCACGGCCACGATTGACCGCAAAGTCCTATCGATAATCATAGTCTCACCCTGGTGATGCGCCATGCTATGGCTCAGAAGGCTGCGCGGCAGCAGAAACCGGATACATTTCCTTCCCTTAAGGTATGAAGATGTGTGGTTAGGTGCAAGGCCTTGGGCGAATTTGAGTGTCCTGGTTGCCAGTTCGGCTGAATCTCATTTCCGCAGAGACGGGAGCTGTCTGTTCGGGCCAGAAACGCAAGGTTTCCGCCCGCACTTTCACGCTATTGAGAAGGGTAAAAGGTTGGATAGTGCGGCCCATTCCGCCCTTGCCGAGAACATGCTAACCCACCACATCTGATTGATCTGCTGCGTCGCCTATTCGCTCGAATGCGCGAGGATTGCGGCAGTGCTTTGACGTGACGCAAACCACGTATCGTGCGGGAGCGTCCATGGAGGATTTTATGGTAATCGGTGGGTTCGGCATCGTTGCGGTTGCCTTGGTTGTCTTGGTCATCCTGGTGCTGTTTGCAGGAATCAAGACGGTGCCGCAGGGATATCGCTACACGGTCCAGCGCTTCGGCCGCTATATCCGCACGCTGGAGCCGGGGCTCAATCTGATCGTGCCTTTCGTTGAGACGATTGGCGCGCGCATGAATGTCATGGAGCAGGTATTGGCCGTCCCGACCCAGGAGGTCATCACCCGGGACAACGCCAGCATCTCCGCCGACGCCGTCGCCTTTTTCCAGGTGCTGAACGCCGCCCAGGCCGCCTATCAGATCACCAATCTCGAATCCGCCATCCTCAACCTCACCAAGACCAACATTCGTTCGGTCATGGGCTCGATGGACCTCGACGAGTTGCTGTCCAACCGTGACGCCATCAACGACCGGCTGCTGCGCGTGGTCGACGACGCCGTCCAGCCTTGGGGCATCAAGGTGACCCGCGTCGAGATCAAGGATATCCAGCCGCCGAAGGATCTGGTCGACGCCATGGGACGGCAGATGAAGGCGGAGCGCGAGAAGCGTGCCCAGGTTCTGGAGGCAGAGGGCCTGCGCAACGCCCAGATCCTGCGCGCGGAAGGCGCCAAGCAGGCGGCCGTGCTGCAGGCCGAGGGCCAGCGCGAGGCTGCTTTCCGCAACGCCGAAGCACGCGAACGTTTGGCTGAAGCCGAAGCCAAGGCGACCCGCGTGGTCTCCGAGGCGATTGCCGAAGGCAATGTGCAGGCGATCAACTATTTCGTCGCCCAGAAATACACCGAGGCGCTGGCGGCAATCGGCACCGCCGGCAATTCCAAGATCGTGCTGATGCCGATGGAAGCCAGCTCGATCCTCGGCTCACTCAGCGGCATCGGAGCCATCGCCCGCGAGGTTTTCGGCGATAACAGCGACGGCAGCACTTCGCCGCAATCGCCCCGCCCGCGTCCCGGCTCTGCGCGCACAACGCCGTCCATCAATCCGCTGCCGCCGCGGGAGAGCTAACCATGTTCGACAATCTCGTCGTTCAACTTGGCCCGTGGAGCTGGTGGGTGCTGGGGTTGGTGCTGCTCGCCGCCGAGCTGGTAGTGCCGGGTTTCTTCCTCGTCTGGATCGGCCTCGCGGCCATCATTGTCGGCGCGCTGTCGCTTCTCTTCTGGGAAAACACCTTCTGGATCTGGCAGGTGCAACTGCTGGTCTTCGCGGCGTCTGCCGTCATCGTTACCCTGCTCGGCCGCCGCTATGTCTATAACAACAATCAGACGACCGACGAGCCCTTCCTCAACCAACGCGGCGCAAGCTTGGTCGGTCGCACAGCAACGCTCAACGAACCCATTACCGAAGGCCGCGGCCGTATCCGTCTGGACGATACCTTTTGGACCGTGATGGGGCCGGACCTTCCGGCCGGCACCCGCGTCAAGGTCGTCGCCAGCAATGGGCGCGACCTGACCGTCGAAACGGCCTGATTAGGCGACGCCGATCCGCAGCAGATCGTGGAAGTGGACGATGCCGATGGGCCGCCGGGCGTCGTCGACAACGATCAGCGCCGAGATATTGTGGCGGTTCAGCAATGCCATCGCGCCGGTCGCCAGCGTCGTTTCCTTCACCGTTTTTGGATTGCGCGTCATCACATCGTCTACCCGCATCTCCGCAAGGCTGCTACCGAGATTGCGGGCGATATCGCCATCGGTGATAATGCCGCAGAGGCAACCGTCGTCATCGATCACGCCGACGCAGCCGAAACGCATCTTCGACAAGGTCATCGCTGCTTCCGGCATGCCCGTGCCGAGCTTGACCAGCGGTACGCGATCGCCCTTGTGCATGATATCGATGACGTGGGAGAGGCTGGCGCCGAGTTTGCCGCCCGGATGGAAGGTGCGGAAGTCCTCCGCGGTGAAGCCCCGCGCCTCCAGCAGTGCCACGGCTAGCGCATCGCCGATCGCAAGCTGCAACAGCGTCGATGTCGTCGGCGCCAGCCCATGCGGGCAGGCTTCCTGCTCCTTGGGCAGCAACAGAACCACATCCGACTCGCGCGCTAGCGTCGATGTCTCGCCGGCTGTAATGGCGATCATCGGGATGGAGAAACGACGGGAATAGCTGATAATGCCGCGTAGTTCGGCGCTTTCGCCGCCCCAGGACATGGCGACAATGACGTCGTCATGCGTGATCATGCCGAGATCGCCGTGATTGGCCTCGACCGGATGCACGAAGAAAGCCGGCGTTCCCGTGGAGGCAAAAGTGGCGGCGAGCTTGTTGCCGATATGGCCGCTCTTGCCGACTCCAGTGACGATGACACGCCCGTTGATGTGGCCGAGAAGCTCCACCGCGCGGCTGAAAGGCTCGGCCAAACCATTGACCAGCGAACGCTCCAGCGCTTCCAGCCCCCGCCTTTCGGTCTCGATCGTCCGCATCGCGGATTCGATCGCACCGTTCTCGATGAGTCTCACTGCTCTCTTATTCATGACCGAGGGGTACCGCTTTTCTCTATTTCTGTCCACCAGAGATCGATTTTGTGCTGCTAGAGATGGGTCGTCGCACCGCCATAGCAAGATCCGTCACTACTTACTCCTTGTAGTCCGCTGGCAAGGAAGCGTTAACCATGGGCCTTTACGGTTGGGTAAGGATTTAAAGCATTTCCAGTAAGGCCAGACATAGATCAAATGGACATCGGCAAAAACAAGGCGGGTGGTGACTCCCTCCGGCTGACGGCATGCGCTGCATCCGCTCTGCTGGGCTGGGGCGTACTTGCCATGCCGATGCCGGTTCACGCGCAATCGCTCGATGCCAGCCAGAGCACCAGTACCAATCTGACGGCGGCTTCGTCCGATACTGATAATTTCGATCTGCCCGGTTCAGACGCGACGACCACGACATCCTCCAAATCCAGGACGACCAAAGCCGCGAATCAAACCGCAACGGATACCGCCGCATCGCCCAATGCCCGCCTCCGGCTTGACGGCATCGACCCGACGACGACGGGCTCTACCCTCGATGACGACCTGCGCCGCGTCAATCTGCGCGAGACCAGTGTCGATGACCTGAAGGCGCAGCAGCATCCAGATCGTGAGGACGTACAGGGCATACCGCTCGGCACATTCACCCTGCGCCCCTCCGTCAACCAGTCCATCAATGTCGAGCGCAACCGCACCGGCTCCACCAATGACGACCGCAGCTTCCTGCAGACCGATCTGCGCAGCACGTTGACATCGGACTGGGACCGCCATGCGCTGACCGTTACCGGTGAGGGCGTCTGGCAGAAAAACCTGAGCGGCAACGGCGCGGAACAGCCGAATGTCGATATCAACGCCGATCTGCGCCTAGACCTTCCCGCCGATACGACGGCGCATATCACCGCCGGCTATCAGTTCTTCCGTGAAGACACCAGCGATCCGAACGCCATCGCCGGCGCCTCGAAGCAATCGGCCGTCAACCAGTTCGACGCCGGCGCATCGCTGGAGCGCGATTTCGGCCTGCTGCGCGGCACGACCGCGGTAGCGCTGACCCGCACCGTCTATTCCGACGCCACCCTGTCGGACGGCACGCAGGTCACGCTCAGCGACCGCAACCAGACGGCCGGCACCTGGCGCGGGCGCATCGGTTACGAACTGTCACCCGCTCTCATACCCTTCCTCGAAGCCGATCTTGGCAAGACGGTCTACGACCAATCGCGCGACAGCGATGGATATGCGCGCTCGAATCAGAGTTACGGGGGCAAGGCGGGTATCGAGTTGGATCTCGGCGACAAGATGAAGGGCGAACTGGGTTTCGGCTATCAGCATACGGAATTCGACGATTCGCGCCTCGCCTCGATCGATTCGCCCACCGTCGACGGCAATCTCGCCTGGTCACCCCAACGCGGCACCGATGTCAGCATCGGCCTGTCAACCAGCGTCCAGCCGTCAACGACCGCGGGGGAAAGCGGCTATACGGCCTATCAGCTCACCAGCACGCTGAGCCAGGAACTGCGCGACGACCTCACGGCGAAACTGACCGGCGGCACGATCTGGCGTGATTACCCGTCCAACAGCGCCTTTGCCGACGAAACCGAATACGATGCTGCCCTCGGTTTCACCTGGGGCATCAACCGCTATCTCGATTTGACCAGCAATGTTGGATATCAGCTAACGTCGCGAAAGACGGGCGACGACACAAAGCAACTTCAGGCGGGTGTCGGATTGACCGTCAAGAGGTAGCATCTCCTCCCCGCAGCGCGGGAAGGAGACGATTCATGCCTACTTCAGCGCCTCGACCAGTGCCTTGAACCCGTCCTCGATGGTCGGACGGATATCCGCGCGGGCAAGAGCGAAGGCAACGTTGGCGAGGATGAAGCCATCCTTGGCGCCACAGTCGAAAGTCTGGCCCTGGAAGTGATAGCCGGCGAAATCCTGCTCCTGGGCGAGCTTCAGCATGCCGTCCGTCAGCTGGATCTCATTACCCGCACCACGCTCCTGGCTTTCCAGGATATGGAAAATCTCCGGCTGCAGGATGTAGCGGCCGTTGATGAAGAAGTTCGAGGGAGCCGTGCCCTTGGCTGGCTTTTCGACCATCTCGGTAATGCGGAAGCCGTTGCCGATGGTCTCCCCCACGCCGACGATGCCATACTTATGGGTCTGGTCCGGAGCACATTCTTCGACGGCGATGACATTGCCGCCACTGTGCTCATAGAGCTCGATCATACCCTTCATGCAGCCCTTTTCCGCACGCATCACCATGTCGGGCAGAAGCAGCGCAAACGGTTCGTCACCGACAATCTCGCGTGCACACCAGACGGCATGGCCGAGACCGAGCGGTTCCTGCTGGCGCGTGAAGCTTGCCGTGCCTGCCTTGGGCAGCAGGCCGTTCAGCAGCGACAGCTCGGCATTCTTGTTTCGCTGACGAAGGGTATGCTCAAGCTCGAACTGGATGTCGAAATAGTCTTCGATGACATGCTTGCTGCGGCCGGTCACGAACACGAAATGCTCGATGCCTGCCTCCATCGCCTCATCGACGACGTATTGGATAACCGGCTTGTCGACGACGGTCAGCATCTCCTTCGGCACCGCCTTGGTCGCTGGCAAGAACCGCGTCCCAAGTCCGGCGACCGGAAATACTGCCTTACGCACCTTCTTATGCTGTCCCACTCATACCTCCTGGGGAATTACATCGCTTTGCGCCAAAGCTGTTCGGGGGTCAGTAGTATAAATTTGCTACTGTTTTGCAAATGATGACTGACCCCGGCTTCCATGGTAAAGAATTTGTTGACTTCGTTCCTGTAGTGTCACGCTTGGGCGAATGCCACCGGCATCGCCGCACCGAAATCCAACTATTGATGGACACGGCTGTTGATGACCTCAAACCGCAAACACTCCCTTCGTGGTCTCGCTCTGGCGCTCGCGCTCGGTGCCTTTGCGGGACTCGCCCCCGTTAACGCTAATGCGGACCCTGGGTTCCAGAAATGGATCGCCGGTTTCTACGATACTGCGGCTAAAAGCGGCATTACGCAGTCAACCTATCGCAAAGCATTTGCCGGCGTGACGGACCCCGACCCCACGGTCCTCGAAAAAGCTCAATTCCAACCGGAATTCAAATCCCAGATCTGGGATTATCTGGATTCCCGCGTCAATCCCTATACCGTTGATGTTGGCCGGAAGATGGCGGCCAAATACGGTTCCACACTACGTTCCCTTGAACAGCATTTCGGCGTGGATCGCAACATCATCCTAGCCATCTGGTCGATGGAATCGAATTACGGCGCGGTATTGGCCAAGGACGAGAAGCTGCATTATGTGCCTCGCGCATTGGCGACGCTCGCCTATGCCGATCCGAAGCGCGCCAACTATGCCAGAAAGCAATTGATCGCGGCGCTGAAGATCCTGCAGAGCGGCGATGTGCCGCGCGATGAGCTCAACGGCTCGTGGGCCGGCGCCATGGGTCATACACAGTTCATCCCGACCAGTTACCTGCTCTATGCCGTCGATGCCGATGGTAACGGCCATGCCGATATCTGGAACTCCATTCCCGACGCGCTGGCAACGACCGCCAATCTGCTGGCAAAGAACGGCTGGAGCGCTGGCCGCACCTGGGGCTACGAGGTGACCGTGCCGCCCGGCGGCAGCGCACAGGCCGGCAAGACCCATACGCTCGCTCAATGGGCGGCCCTCGGCTTTGCCCGCCCGAACGGCAAGGCCTTCCGCCTGACCTCCGATCGTGCGCAACTGAAGATGCTCGGCGGACCTGGCGGCCCCGGTTTCCTGATGTCCGGTAACTTCTTCACCATCAAGCGCTACAATGCTTCCGACAGCTATGCACTCGCCGTTGGCCTGCTTGCCGATCAAATCGCCGGATACGGTGGCATGCAGCAATCCTGGCCGCGCCCGAGCGGCACGCTGGACGTAAAGCAGAAGTTTGAGCTGCAGACCCGCCTGAAGGAACTCGGCTATTACGACGGCGTGGTCGACGGCAATTTCGGTTCCGGCTCCAAAGCCGCCATTAGCGCCGTTCAGGAGCGCTTCGGCATGAGCGCCGACGGCGAGCCGTCGATGAACCTGCTGAACGCATTACGCAAATAGGTCGCCGCGATCAACCATGAACCTTGGATTTGCTGGACGGCGGCGCCGTCTTCATGCAACCATGGGGCAGTGAGCGGAAAAGAGCCCGATGAGAAACCGACCTGCCCGCGCGACCATGGCTGCTGCAAAAGCGATCCTCACGACTCTTCTTGCCGCCTGTTTTGCGCTTGCCTGCCTGTTGACCGCGGCTGAGGCACAGGAGCAGCGGCCGCGCAGAACATTGCTCCAGATGCTGTTCGGCGGCCCTGAGCCCGATGTCCTCTATCGGCCCGCGCCGAGACGCTTGATACGGCCGCCGCCGCGCAAACGGACTGCTCCACCGCCCCGTCAGGTGGTGGTTCAACCGGATGCGCCGCCGCCGGTGCAAAAGCTGCCTGATGCCAAGACGATCCTCGTCGTCGGTGATTTCCTGGCGGGCGGCCTGGGTGACGGGCTGGACGATGCCTTTTCCACGTCTCCCGGCGTCGTCGTCCAGACGCGCAGTACCGTTGCCTCCGGCCTCGTACGCCAGGACTATTACAACTGGCCGCAACAACTGCCCGCCATGATGGATCAATTGAAACCGGCCATGGTCGTCGTCATGATCGGCGCCAACGACCGCCAGCAGATGATCGGTGACGGCCTCAATGAAAAATTCGGCACTGACCCTTGGTACCTCGCCTATGAGGAGCGTGTACAGCAGTTCGGCAAGCTGGTGACGAGCCGACATATCCCTCTGCTCTGGGTCGGCCTGCCGCCCTTCGGCTCTGATCAGATGACGGCGGATGCGGTAAAGCTCAACCAGCTTTATCAAAGTCAGGTCGAAAGCGTCGGCGGCGAGTTCATCGACATCTGGGACGGCTTCACCGACCAGAACGGCGAGTTCATCGTTACCGGCTCCGACATCAACGGCCAGCAGGTGCGGCTTAGAACTGCAGACGGCATCAACCTGACGGCAGCGGGCAAGCGCAAGGTCGCTTTCTATGTCGAAAAACCGACGCGCCGGCTGCTTGGCGACCAGGCGAGCCCGGATATCACCCGCCTCGACACCGGCAATCAATTGCCGGCCGAACAAGTCAACCTGCCGCCGGCAGAGATGGAGAAGATCACCCGCACACAACCGATGGGCCTCTCCGATCCCAATCTCGACGGCGGCGCACAGCTTCTCGGCGGCGCTCCTGCTCGGGATTCCATCACACCATCACCTCGCGACCTCCTGGTCGAGAAAGGCCAGATGGCTCCGGCTCCGACCGGACGCGTTGACGATTATCGACTGCCAGTGGTTGCTGCGCCGGCGGACAACTCCATAAAATGAAAAGGGCCGCGCTTGGCGGCCCTTATGTCAGCATACGCTCCTCGCTTACCGCGGCAGCACCGTGGCCCCCATCAGGGCCTCATCGATCGCGCGGGCGGCTTGGCGGCCTTCGCGGATGGCCCAGACGACCAGGGACTGGCCACGGCGAACGTCGCCAGCGGTCCAGAGCTTGTCGACCGAGGTCTTGTAGTCCTTGTCGTCGGCAACGACATTGGTCGAGCCGCGCTTGTCGGTGTTGAGCGTCAGCTTGCCGTCGAGTTCCTTCAGCACGCTATCGGTGAAGGGGCCGCGGAAGCCAATGGCGATGAAGGCGAGATCGGCGCGGATGACAAATTCGGTCCCGGCAATCGGCCGCCGACGCTCATCCACTTCGCAGCACTTCACACCCGTCAGCACGCCATCTTCGCCGATGAATTCCAGCGTTGCCACTTGGAATTCGCGCACGGCACCCTCGGCCTGCGAGGACGACGTGCGCATCTTCGTCGCCCAGAAGGGCCAGACGGCGAGCTTGTCTTCCTTCTCCGGCGGCTGCGGGCGAATGTCGAGCTGGGTCACCTTGACGGCACCCTGACGGAAAGCAGTGCCGACGCAGTCCGATGCCGTATCACCGCCGCCGACCACGACGATATGCTTGCCGCCGGCGAGGATCGGATCGGACGGCCAACCGATGCTGTCGATATTTTCGCGGCCGATGCGGCGGTTCTGCTGCACGAGATAGGGCATGGCATCATGGACGCCGGCAAGCCCGATACCAGGAATACCGGCCTCGCGCGGGGTTTCCGAGCCACCACAATACAGAACCGCATCATGGTCAGCCAGAAGCTGCTCGACCTTGACGTCAACACCGACATTCACGCCGCAATGGAAGGTGACGCCTTCGCCCTTCATCTGCTCGACGCGGCGGTCGATGAAGTTCTTCTCCATCTTGAAGTCCGGAATACCATAGCGCAGCAACCCGCCGGGCTTCGTCTCGCGCTCGTAGACATGGACTTCGTGACCGGCGCGGCCGAGCTGTTGCGCAGCCGCCATGCCGGCAGGGCCGGAGCCGATGACGGCGACCTTCTTGCCCGTATGGACGGTTGCCGGTTCCGGGCGGATGAAACCAAGCTCATAGGCCTTGTCGGCTATGGCCTGTTCGACCGTCTTGATCGCGACCGGGGCATCCTCGAGGTTCAGCGTGCAAGCTTCCTCGCAAGGCGCCGGGCAGACGCGGCCGGTAAATTCCGGGAAGTTGTTGGTCGAATGCAGGTTGCGGATCGCCTCTTCCCAATTGTTGTTGTAGACGAGGTCGTTCCAATCCGGGATCTGGTTGTGAACCGGGCAGCCGGTCGGGCCGTGGCAATAGGGAATGCCACAGTCCATGCAGCGCGCGGCCTGTTTCTGTACTTCCTGGTCCGACATGGGGATCGTGAATTCGCGGAAATGCCGGATGCGATCCGACGCCGGCTGATACTTGCCAACCTGCCGGTCGATTTCCAAGAAGCCTGTTACCTTGCCCATGCTTTCGTTTCCTCACTCTAGTAGAGGAGCCGATGGCTCCCGTGCCCCGCAGGCAAATCCCGCTGCTCTGTCTGGCACTGTAATTCAAATTCGATTCCGCTATTCGACAGTTGCGATCGCCTCCCCGGCGATCGCAATCAGGAGCAAAATCCTCGAATGGAAGACAAGCCGCCGCGGATCACTCCGCCGCCACGCTCATCCGGCTACGTTCCATGTCCTCCAACGCACGACGGTATTCGACCGGCATGACCTTGCGGAATTTCGGACGGTAGTCGGCCCAGCTATCGAGGATTTCCTTTGCCCGCGTCGAACCCGTGTAGTGGAAGTGGTTTGAGATCAGCTGATAGAGGCGTTCCTCGTCGTGGCGCGTCATGTCACCCGAGACGTCGACGCGTCCCTTGTGCGCAAGATCGCCACCGTGATGATGCAGCTTCTCCAGCAGTTCGTCCTCTTCCGGCACCGGTTCCAATTCGACCATCGCCATGTTGCAGCGGCGCGCGAAATCGCCCTTTTCATCGAGCACATAGGCTACGCCACCCGACATGCCGGCAGCGAAGTTTCGGCCGGTTTCACCAAGCACGACGACGACGCCGCCAGTCATGTATTCGCAGCCGTGGTCGCCCACGCCTTCAACGACGGCGATGGCGCCGGAGTTGCGGACAGCAAACCGCTCGCCGGCGACACCACGGAAGTAGCATTCGCCCTCGGTCGCGCCGTAAAGCACAGTGTTGCCAACGATGATCGAATGCTCGGCCAATATTTTCGAGTTCTCCGGCGGGCGGATGATGATGCGGCCGCCCGACAGCCCCTTGCCGACATAGTCGTTGCCGTCACCGATGAGGTTGAACGTGACGCCCCGCGCCAGGAACGCGCCGAACGACTGGCCGGCGGTGCCTCTCAGCGTGACATGGATGGTGTCGTCCTTCAGCCCGCGGTGACCGTAGCGCTTGGCAACTGCGCCAGACAGCATGGCACCGGCCGAACGATCGACGTTCTTGATACCGACTTCGAAGGCGACCGGTGTCTTGCTGGCAAGCGCCGGCTCGGCCTGCTCGATCAGCTTGCGGTCGAGAATATCGACGATCGGATGCTTCTGCACAGTCGTCCAATAAGTCTCTTCCTTCGGGGCATCGACTTTGTGGAAGATGCGGCTGAAGTCGAGCCCCTTGGCCTTCCAGTGGGCGAGCATATCGTCCTTCTCCAACAGCTCCGAAGCGCCGATGATGTCGTCCAGCTTGGCGACGCCGAGCGAGGCGAGAATTTCGCGCACTTCCTGGGCAACGAAGAAGAAGTAGTTGATGACATGCTCCGGCGTACCCTTGAAGCGCTTGCGCAGGACCGGATCCTGGGTCGCGACGCCGACTGGACAGGTGTTGAGGTGGCACTTGCGCATCATAATGCAGCCGGCCGCGATCAGCGGTGCGGTGGCGAAACCGAACTCGTCTGCACCGAGCAGCGCTCCGACGATGACGTCGCGGCCGGTCTTCAGGCCACCGTCCACCTGCAGGGCGACGCGCGAGCGCAACCCGTTCAGCACCAGCGTCTGCTGCGTTTCGGCAAGGCCGATTTCCCAGGGCGAACCGGCATGCTTCAGCGAGGTGAGCGGCGATGCGCCCGTGCCGCCGTCGAAGCCGGCGACGGTGATGTGATCGGCACGCGCCTTGGCAACGCCGGCGGCAACCGTGCCGACGCCGACTTCCGAGACGAGTTTGACCGAGACATCCGCGGTCGGGTTGACGTTTTTCAGGTCAAAGATCAACTGCGCCAGATCTTCGATCGAGTAGATGTCATGATGCGGCGGCGGCGAAATCAGGCCGACGCCCGGCGTCGAATGGCGGGTCTTGGCGACGGTGGCGTCGACCTTGTGGCCGGGCAACTGCCCGCCTTCGCCGGGCTTGGCACCCTGCGCCACCTTGATCTGCAGCACGTCGGCATTGACCAGATATTCGGTGGTCACACCAAAGCGGCCGGAAGCGATCTGCTTGATCGCCGAGCGTTCCGGGTTCGGCGAACCGTCGAAGAGCGGCATGTAGCGATCGGCCTCTTCGCCGCCCTCGCCGGTGTTCGACTTGCCGCCGATCCGGTTCATGGCGATGGCAAGCGTCGTATGCGCCTCTCGGCTGATCGAGCCGAAGGACATGGCGCCGGTCGAGAAGCGCTTGACGATATCGATGGCAGGTTCGACCTCATCGACAGAGATCGGCTTGCGGCCGAGCACTTCCGCACCCTTGATATTGAAGAGGCCACGGATGGTGTTCATCCGGAGCGCGGACTGGTTGACCATCTCCGAGAATTCGCGATAGCGGTCCTCGGCGTTGCCGCGCACGGCATGCTGAAGAGCGGCGACGGCATCCGGCGTCCAGGCATGGCTCTCACCGCGCATGCGGTAGGCATATTCGCCGCCGATTTCGAGCGTGCTCGCCAGGATCGGATCGCGGCCAAAGGCAGACGTGTGACGGGCGACGGTTTCCTCGGCGATGGTTTCGAGGCCGATGCCCTCGATCATCGTCGCCGTGCCGAAGAAATACTTCTCGACCAGTTCCTGCTGCAGGCCGATCGCATCGAAGATCTGCGCGCCGCAATAGGACTGATAGGTCGAAATGCCCATCTTCGACATGACCTTGAGGATGCCTTTGCCGACCGCCTTGATGTAGCGGTAGACGACTTCGGTCGCGTCCACTTCCTTCGGGAATTCGCCGCGCTGATGCATGTCGAGCAGCGTGTCGAAGGCGAGATAGGGGTTGATCGCCTCGGCGCCGTAGCCGGCCAACAGGCAGAAGTGGTGCACTTCGCGCGGCTCGCCGGTTTCGACGACCAGACCGACCGAGGTGCGCAGCCCCTTGCGGATCAAGTGATGGTGCACAGCGGCGGTTGCCAGCAGCGCCGGGATTGCGATGCGGTCCGGGCCGATCTGGCGGTCTGACAGCACGATGATGTTGTAGCCGCCGCGAACGGCCGCTTCTGCACGCTCGCAGAGACGATCGAGCATTTCCGGCATGCCTTCGGCGCCACGCTCGACGTCATAGGTGAAATCGAGGGTCTTGGTGTCGAATCGGTCTTCGGTATGACCGATCGATCGGATCTTCTCCAAATCGCCGTTGGTCAGGATCGGCTGGCGCACTTCCAGCCGCTTGGCGTTGGCCATGCCGGTATGGTCGAGCAGGTTCGGGCGCGGGCCGATGAAGGAGACGAGGCTCATCACCAGTTCCTCGCGGATCGGGTCGATCGGCGGGTTGGTTACCTGCGCGAAGTTCTGCTTGAAATAGGTGTAGAGCAGCTTCGGCTTGTCGGACATGGCCGAGATCGGCGTATCCGTGCCCATGGAGCCGATCGCCTCCTGCCCCGTCGTTGCCATCGGCGACATCAGGATCTTGGTATCTTCCAGCGTGTAGCCGAAAGCCTGCTGGCGATCGAGCAGCGACACGTCGCGGCGCAATGCCCGCGGCTCCACCGGCTTCAGGTCTTCCAGGATGAGCTGGGTGCGGTTGAGCCAGCTCCGGTAGGGATGCTTGGTGGCAAGCTCGGACTTCACCTCGTCGTCGGAGATGATCCGGCCCTTTTCCATATCGATGAGCAGCATCTTGCCCGGCTGCAGGCGCCACTTCTGGATGATCTTCTCTTCGTCAACAGGCAGAACGCCGGCTTCCGATGCCATGATGACGCGATCATCATTGGTGACGAGATAGCGGGCCGGACGCAGGCCGTTACGGTCGAGCGTCGCGCCGATCTGCTTGCCATCGGTGAAGGCGACCGCGGCCGGTCCGTCCCACGGCTCCATCAGGGCGGCATGGTATTCGTAGAACGCCTTGCGCTCCGGCGCCATCAGCTGGTTGCCGGCCCAAGCCTCCGGGATGAGCATCATCACGGCATGGGCCATGGAATAGCCGCCGCGCACGAGGAATTCGAGCGCGTTGTCGAAGCAGGCCGTGTCCGACTGTCCCTCGTAGGAAATCGGCCAGAGCTTGGAGATGTCGTCCCCGAACAACGGCGAGGACACCGACGCCTGGCGCGCCGCCATCCAATTGACGTTGCCGCGCAACGTGTTGATTTCGCCGTTGTGGGCAACCATGCGGTAGGGATGCGCCAGCTTCCATGACGGGAAGGTGTTGGTCGAGAAACGCTGGTGCACGAGCGCGACCGCCGATTCGAAACGCGGATCGGAGAGGTCTTTATAATAGGCGCCAACCTGATAGGCGAGGAACATGCCCTTGTAGACCACTGTCGAACTCGACAGCGAGACCGGATAGAAGTTGCTCTCTTCGCCCTCGTATTCCGCGTAGATGCGGTTGGAGATCACCTTGCGCAGCGTGAAGAGGCGGCGCTCGAATTCTTCATGCGTGCCGGCATCGCGGCCTGCGCCGATAAAGACCTGCACATGATGCGGCTCGGTGCCGGCAATATCCGGCGCCTTCGAGAGCGAGGAATTGTCGACGGGCACGTCGCGGAAGCCGAGCAGAACCTGGCCCTCCTCGGTGACGACCTGCTTGATGGCGGTCTTGAAGTGCTCGATCAGCGCCTCGTCGCGCGGCATGAAGAAATGGCCGACGCCATATTCGCCCGCCTTCGGCAGGATAACGCCCTGCAAAGCCATCTCCTCGCGGAAGAAACGGTCCGGAATCTGCACGAGAATACCGGCGCCATCGCCCATGAGGGGATCGGCGCCGACAGCGCCGCGATGCGTCAAATTTTCCAGGATGAACAGGCCATCTCGCACGATCTGGTGCGACCTCTGGCCCTTCATATGCGCGACAAAGCCGACGCCGCAGGCATCATGTTCATTGCGCGGATCATAAAGGCCTTGTTTCGGCGGGATGCCGCGGGCGGCGCGTTTCGACGTATTGGCCGTAGCGGCAGCCTTGGCTGCTGCGATCTGGTCAAAAGTCATGAACGGCGTCCTGTTCGTCATTGTCTTCCCTCCGGTAAGGCCCGCGTAACGGGCGATCCTTCGTCCCGCGCCGCCCCGTTATCGGGTCCGACGCGCGACAGCGCTGTTGCATTGTGAAGATCGGCCGCAGACCATGACCCTTTGGTGGAGCCCGTCGTCAGCGTTCCGCGCCTTGCTTATTCCACCGCCGCTCCGCCTGGCCGCCTAATGGCTCCCACAGGGCACGCTAGCGATAACTATAGCCCGAAATCCCGATATCGTCAGGACCCCCTAGCGCATCTTCGGCCTCAGCGGCCAAAATAGGACAGCAACCCTGTCCTAATTCATTAGCTCTATGCCAGAAAGCGATGGGCTTCGCAAGAGCAAAACGGCAAAATATCGTTAACCGACGACGGAAGATTGCCAATGCTTCGAAATTCGAGCAAGAAAGTTTCGCTGCACCGCATCATTTTGTTTGTTGATTGCGTAGATCAATTTCTGTGATGCATCCTTCAGCATAGCACTCTTGATCCCCTGCGGCATTGGATTAATGTCCGGCGGACCTCAGTTAGCCTTCCCACAAATCCCATTGTTTCAGTTGGTACATACCCATGTTCTTTGCCTCCGATAATTGGGCCGGCGCCCATTCCAAGATCGCCGAACGTCTCCTTGCCGAATCCGGCGGTTTCGCCGCAGCCTACGGCACCAGTGATCTCGACAGACAAGTTGAAGCCAAGTTCGCCGAGATCTTCGAACGTGACGTCGCCGTCTTTTTCGTCGCGACCGGCACGGCAGCCAACTCGCTGTCGCTCGCCAGCGTTCAGAAGCCGGGCGGCATCAGCTTCTGCCATGCGGAGGCGCATGTGGCCGAGGACGAATGCGGCGCACCGGATTTCTTCAGCGGTGCGCGACTGGCGACGGTCGATGGCGCCGCCGGCAAGATCGACGCCAAGGCGCTCGCCACCAAAGTCGCCCGCTTCCCGCAGGACGCCTTACATCACGGCCGCGCCGCTGCAGTGACCATCACCCAGGCGACGGAAATCGGCACGGTCTATTCGCTCGCTGAAATCGACGCCATCGCGTCCGTCTGCAAGACGAACGGCCTGCCGTTGCATATGGATGGCGCTCGCTTCGCCAACGCGCTGGTCGCGCTCGGCGTCAGCCCGGCGGAAATGACCTGGAAGCGTGGCGTCGACATCCTTTCCTTCGGCGGTACCAAGAATGGCTGCTGGTGCGCGGAGGCGATCGTCTTCTTCAATCCGGAGCAGGCGAAGGAGATGCATTTCATCCGCAAACGCGCCGCCCAGCTTTTCTCCAAATCGCGTTTCATTGCCGCGCAGTTCGACGGTTATTTCGAAGGCGGCCTCTGGCTCGACCTTGCCCGCCATTCCAACCGCATGGCGGACCGGCTGCGCGCCGGCATCGAGCGGGCTGCTACAGCCCGCCTCGCCTGGCCGACGGCCTCGAACGAAGTCTTTGCGATCATTTCGAAATCTGCCGCCAAGACGGCGGAAGACAGGGGTGCAAAGTTCTACGAATGGCCGATCCCGGAATCGCAGCCCGAACTGGTAAACGAAAACGAGACCCTGATCCGTCTCGTCACCAGCTTCGCGACGACCGATGACGATGTCACCGGCTTCCTGGCTTGCCTCGCCTGATTTTTGGATAAAAAGGAGCGCCGTGGCTGCCCCTCGGGACATACGCGGCGCTTAACTCCACATTTGGAGACTAATTCTGACTTGGGTGCATAAACAGTGCGGAACGGGAAACGTCTTGGCCCGACTGGCCGGGCGTGTGGCGGGTTATGACCGTCATCGCCATGACACAGGCGATCAAGCCGCAAATAAACATTGCACCATATTTCATCGGGCTGGTTTTCCTCGACTCAGCTCGTTCAGTTGTTTCGACCGTACTAACGAAAGCTGACGCGAACCTGAATGAGCGAATCAAAAGGGCGGGACACGCCAGAGGTGAGACAGAAGCCGGCGAAGGGATTCCAAAAGACTACTCGACCTTATCTATATGATTCAAAACGAATTTCTAGATCAGTATTTGACTGCTTGATACCCTAGGTAGATCTAAGCCCTCTCACCTTTGCCAGAATATCCTCCGACAACGCGCTGACCAGCAACTGATCTGCGCCTTTGCGTGGTACCAGCACGAATTCGACATCCTCCAAAGCCGGCAGCCAGCCCGGTGCAATTTCCGACAGTCCCGTGGGCGCCATGCTGCGAGGTTGAACGAGGACGCCCATGCCGGCACGGGCCGCCGCCGTCAGGCCGCTGAGGCTGCCGCAGGTGCAGACGATACGCCAGGGCACCTGCTGGCGGCGCAAGGCTTCAAGGGCCACGGCGCGGGTGACGCTCGGGGCCGGAAAGGCGATCAACGGCAAGGGTGCCGCAAGTGCGCGAATGCGCTCCGGGTCACGTGCCAGCCACACCAACGGCTCGCGGTAGACCAGCTTTCCCCTGACATCACCGAGACGGCGCTTGGCAAGAACGAGGTCAAGGTCGCCATTGTCCTGCATCTCATAAAGCGTACCACTGAGGGCGACCGTCAATTCGAGATCGACGGAAGGATGCGAGCGGACGAATTCTTCCAGCACATCCGGCAACTGGCTGGTGACGAAATCCTCAGAGACGCCGAGCCGCAGGCTACCGCGCAGGCTGTTGCCCGCGAAGAGCTGCTGCACTTCTCCCTCGATCGACAGCATCTGCCGTGCATGGCCAAGCAGTGCCTCCCCATCACCCGTCAACACCACCCGATGCGTGTCGCGAGCCAGAAGCTTGCGGCCGAGCGTGGTTTCCAAACGCTGGATATGCTGGCTGACCGTGGATTGACCGAGGCCGAGCCGCTCGGCAGCAAGCGTGAAACTGCCCATCTGCTCGACGGCGACGAAGCTGCGCAACTGCGTGAGATCAAGCATCGTGTTAATCCTGCATCACGATAACTGTTATTCCTTGCATCGTGGATCACGATAGGTCTATGTGCAAGGATTATTCTTACGGCTTGTAATTGCGATTGGGGTTGGCACGATGCGCCGCTTTCTTCCAGATACCTTCACCATGCTGCTTGTGCTGACGGTGATCACGGCTTCCTTCTTTCCCGTACAGGGAAGCAGCGCCCACTATTTCAGCATTGCCACCAATTTCGCCATCGGCCTGCTGTTCTTCCTGCACGGCGCCCGCCTGTCACGCGATGTCGTCATCGCCGGCCTGCTGCACTGGCGGCTGCATCTCATCATCCTGCTGACGACCTTCGGCATCTTCCCACTGCTGGTGCTCGCCATGGGCCATATCGTCCCGGACAGCATCCTGCCGGTTTCCCTTTACACTGGCATGTTGTTTCTGAGCGTGCTGCCGTCCACTGTACAGTCCTCGATCGCCTTTACCTCGATTGCCGGCGGCAATGTGCCGGCCGCGATCTGCGCCGCGTCGGCCTCCAACATCTTCGGCATGTTCCTAACGCCCCTGCTCGTCGGCGTGCTCTTCTCGGTCGGCGGCCATGGTGGGTTCTCCTGGGACGTGCTGGAGCAGATCATGCTGCAACTGCTGGCGCCCTTCATCGCCGGCCAGCTCCTGCAGCCCTGGATCGGCAATTGGATACGCTCTAAGAAGAAGATCCTGATGCCGGTCGATCGCGGTTCGATCCTAATGGTCGTCTATTCGGCCTTCAGTGAGGCCGTCGTTGAGGGCCTGTGGCACACCTTCTCGCTGGTCGATATCGCTACGGTGATTATCGCTAACATGGTGCTTCTCGCCCTGGTGCTCTGCATCACCATGTTCGGCAGCCGCGCGCTCGGCTTCTCCCGCGCCGACGAGATCACCATCACATTTTGCGGCTCGAAGAAGTCGCTCGCGAGCGGCGTGCCGATGGCCAATGTCATCTTTGCCGGTCAGGGCATCGGCGCCATTGTCCTGCCACTGATGCTGTTCCATCAGATCCAGCTCATGACCTGCGCCGTCATCGCGCAAAAATATGCGGATGCCGCCAAGAGGCGGGAAGCGGAAAAGGCCAAGGCCGAGACGAATGGCGCCACGAACGCAGCCTAGCTGCCGTTGCAACCGCAACCGAATACAAAAAGGCGGCGCTCCATCGGAGCGCCGCCTTGCTTTGGTGACCTTGGGAGGATCGGTCTTCAGGCTATCTGCTGAAGGCTCTTAGTTGATATGGGCCTCGATCGCTTTCGGGGTCTCGACCGGCTCGGCGGCAATGGAGATACGGCGGGGCTTCATGGCTTCCGGAATGTTGCGCAACAGATCGATGTGCAGCAGACCATTCTTCAGTGAAGCCGCCTGGACCTCGACATGATCGGCGAGCTGGAAGCGGCGCTCGAAGGCGCGCTTGGCGATACCTCGATAGAGATATTCGCTAGCTTCGGTCGGCTCCTCGCTCTTTTCACCCTTGACCTGGAGAACATGGGCATGGGCCTCGATGCTCAGTTCCTTTTCATCGAAACCGGCAACTGCCATGGTGATGCGATAGGTGTTCTCACCGGTGCGCTCGATGTTGTAGGGCGGATAGGTCTGAGCCTGATCCGGCTGTGCAAGGCTGTCGAGCATGGTGAAAAGACGGTCGAAACCGACGGTGGAACGGTAAAGGGGAGAGAAGTCTACGTGACGCATGGTGTCCTCCTGTGAGCGACGATTGCGATTCGGTTTTGTACCCCGCGACCCCGCTCTGGGCGGCCTCGGGATGGTTACGCGAGCCCGTTTGGCACCCGCAGAATGGAAATGGTGATCGCTTTTCGGGAGTTCAAGACCCCGTTTGCTTCTTGCAAATTTCACACAAAAACCGCGTGAACCGCAGATGAACGTCCGGTTCGGCACCTGTTCAGGCTGGCCGGATTATCAATAGAACCATCGGATGCATCACTGTCCGATGACTGAAGTGTATCGTCCCTTCTTCTTCAGTCCTTGCTCGGCCGGCGAAGCGGAACTCTCTATCTCCGTAAGCCGGCCCTTTTCTTTCCGGCATCAGCGCAACAGCTTCAGCGAACCCGTCAGCGATTTCACCCATTTCGATGGGCCTGCCAGCCCCAGGCCGTCAATTACCTCGCCGGCAAGATTGTGATCCGGAAATGTCGCCTCATACTCCCTGTAATCATGCAGCGACCGGGCGAAAGCGGGAAACGGAACGATCGCGCGGTCGTCCTGCTGCGGCAAAGTCTTCAACAACAGCGACCGGATAGCCTCGGCATCCGCCTGCAACACCGGAACCGGCATGTTCGAGCTGATGTCGATGGTGCGCCCCTCCCTGTCGCTCAATTGACGCGCCGCGAGTGCTGGAAATTTCGCACCCAGTCCGATCGCAATGGCGCCGGCAGTGTTGGCGATCAAACCGAGCGGGAGTGCCGGATTGACGACGATGGCAAGACGGATATCGGGAAGCATGGAGACCTGCAGCTGTTGAGACTATGCTCTCACACGATATCTCCCACATCGGGGATAATCTTACCTTTCTTTACCGATCGAATTGCAATTGTGGTAGAGCCTACCAAATTTCTACAATAATGAGGTTGGATATGCCCAATATGCTTGAGCCTATCGATTTGCGAATTCTTGGAGCGCTTCAAAAAGACGGACGCCTGACCAATCAGGCGCTTTCATCCCAAGTCGGGCTCTCAACCTCCCCATGCTGGCGGCGTGTGCGCCAATTGGAAGAAACCGGAGTCATCCAGGGCTATACGGCGACCCTCGACAGGCGCCAGGTCGGCCTCGGCGTCCTGGCTTTCATCAGGGTGAAGATCGACAGCCACAGCGAGGCCGAAGCCGAGAAGTTCTCACACGACGTCCTGAAGCTGAGCGAAGTCGTGGCGTGCTACAGCATCGCCGGAGACGCGGATTTCCTACTGCAGGTCGTCGCTGCAGACCTCGATAGCTATGCGGATTTTGCCATGGCGGTCGTTCGCCGATTGCCGCGCATCAAGGAGATGCAGACGACGTTCGTCCTCAAGGAAATCAAGGCTTTCAAGGGTTTTCCGCTGGATGTCGAGCAGCGATAGATTGCTCGTTCCACTGGTCAACACTGGTTGCTCTGCATGTCCAACCAGCCCTTTACGTTTGGACCGAACGCATCCTATTCTAGACGAGTGGCAGGCCGGTCGCGGGGGTATTGAATGTCGGCACTCCCTTTCTCGAAGATTTCGGCATCACTCAACACACTGCTCGTTGCAATCGGCCTCGTGACGGTGGCTGCACTTACGGCGCCGGACTTGACCGAACGGACCAGGCTTATTTTGGAGGTCCTGCTCGCCGGCATCTGGGCTGCCTACGTCCTGCAACTGATCGAGACGCTGATCATGCAGCGGGCAAGAGGCGTTCGCGGCAGGGTGCTGGAAATCACAGTCGACGTACTCGCGGTTTTGGTCCCTGTGGCCGCATTCCTGTTCGTCGGCAGGCGCGATCAGAGTCTTTATTGTGCAATCTGGCTGCTGAAGCCTCTGCGCGGCTCGACCTTCTTCCGGCTGCTGGGCAAGGTCCTGACCAAAGAGGCGCACAACCTGATCGGCGTCACCTCGATCTTCGGCATCGTTCTGTTCGGAGCGGCGCTCGCAGCCTATATCATCGAACGCGACGCCCAGCCTGACAAGTTCGGTAGCATCCCCCTGGCGATGTGGTGGGCGGTGGTTACGCTATCGACCACCGGCTATGGCGACGAGATTCCGCAAAGCTTCGCCGGCCGCGTACTTGCGGGCCTGGTCATGATGAGTGGGATCGGCATATTTGCGCTCTGGGCCGGCATTCTCGCGACCGGCTTCTACGAAGAGGTTCGCCACCAGGACTTCGTGCGCAATTGGCAGCTGGTGGCAGCTGTGCCGCTGTTCCAGAAGCTCGGCTCGGCCGCACTCATCGAGATCGTGCGAGCCCTGAGGCCTCGTGTCGTGCCGGCCGGCGCTATAATCTGCCGCAAGGGCGAGACCGGCGACCAGATGTTCTTCATCGTTGAAGGTCGCGTCAATGTGGCGACACCGAACCCTGTGGAGCTCGGCTCCGGCAGCTTCTTCGGCGAGATGGCGCTGATCAGCGGCGAACCCCGCTCGGCGACCGTCAGCGCCGCGACCGAGGTCTCACTGCTGTCGCTCTATTCAGCGGATTTCCAGATGCTGTCTAGCAGCAGCCCGGAGATCGCCGACATTATCCGCAAAACCGCACTTGAGAGACGCGGTACGACACCGAAGCCCTGACGGAAACGACGGTACGACCAAGGCGATGTTGGAAGCGTTTTCGATGCTGGCGCCCAAGCAAATGCGATCAACCGATGGCCCGGACCCTCCGTTGATCTCGCTTCGGAACATTCCGTAATGTTGACGATGACATAAGCGATATGGCAGCGTCGTCTGTATTGGGCGTTGTCTCGTCATCTGACGGCGCTTGTTCTGACCCTAGTTCGGCACGGCTCGATGCACCCCAGACTACTCAAGACATTCCTCGCGGTCGCCCGGAACCGGAATTTCACCCGTGCTGCCGAGGAGGTCCATCTCGCGCAATCGAGCGTAAGTGATCAGATCCAGTCGCTCGAAACCGAACTGGGCACCGAGCTCTTTATCCGATCGAGAATGGGCCTGGAGCTGACAGCAGCGGGCGAAATATTAAGGCCCTATGCCGAAGAAATTCTGACGGTGGCGGACGAGGCGCGCGCGGCGGTCGAAGCTGCCTCGGGGCGCGCGGTCGGAACGGTGACGATCGGCGCGCTGGAGACCGTTGCTTCCGTGAAGCTTCCGCAATTGCTGTCGGCTTTTCAGAGCGATCATCCTGATGTCAGTCTACGGTTGAAGGTTGCGGGCAGCGACGATCTATTGCGGAAGCTTGAAGACGGCGAGATCGATGTCGCCTTCTGTTTTGACAAGGACGGTCTCGATGAACGCCTGGCGAAGCGGACGATATCGGCGGAGCCGTTGATCCTCATTGCACCTCATGAGCAGGAATCCACGTCGAAAAGAGGCGATTTGGCAGCACTTGCCTCCATGAGCTTCGTGGCAACAGAGGTCGGCTGCGTCTATCGACATCTGTTCGACAAAGCATTTGACGCGGCCGGGTTAGCGGCACCGAAGCTCGCCGCTGAAGTCGGCAGCATCGGCACAATTGCGCGGCTCGTCGCAGCCGGTACGGGCGCAAGTCTGGTTCCGCGCCTTGCAGTCGTCGACGCACTCGATCGCGGCGAAATCAGCGAGATGCCTTGGCCGGGTCCGACGCGGACGGCATCGCTTGTGATGATTTGGCGGCGCAGGCGTGTTCAGCCGCCAGCCCTGAAACTGTTGCTGGCGGCCGTGAGCGACAGTTTTGCGGGGGCTAAACCAGCCGATGCCCGCCCTCGACATGCAGTACCGTCCCTGTTGTGAAGGCATTGCCTATCAGGAAGCTGATGGCGTCGGCGATGTCTTCCGGTTGCCCTACTCGCCCAACCGGCAGTCGCTTTGCCATGGCGCTCAGTGTCTCGTCCTTCTTGTCGCCGGCAACAAACGTCCAGATGGGTGTGTCGACCCAGCCGGGCGAAACGGCATTCACGCGGATTGGCGCCAACTCGACTGCGAGCGCGCGGACCAATCCTTCCAGGCCCGCATTAACGGCGGCTACGACCGACCCCCGCGCCGATGGACGATAGGCCGCGATACCGGATGTGAAGGTGATGGAGCCGGTGGGGGAGAGTAAGGGTGCGCCATATTTCGCGAGCAGCAGCGGTCCGTAGAGTTTACTTTCCACGACCTTTTGCGCCGCCCTGAGATCCAACGAGGGCAGTAGTTCATAAGCACCTTCGATATCGGCGGCTGTGCTTACGATATGATCGAGCCGTCCGACCCGCTCAAATAGATCGGCGACCTGGCCTTCTTGCGTGATATCGACCGCGACCATGGAGAGTGCCGGACTTTGGAGTTCCGCGCCGGCGCGTTTAAGTTTGTCCTCGTTCCGTCCGACGATGATGACCTCGGCACCAATAGCGAGCGAGCGTTTCGCCAGCGCCAGGCCCATTCCGGAGCTGCCGCCGACAATGAGAATTCTTGAGTTCGCGATTTCAGCAATTGCCATGTCTTTCATTCCTAAAGGTGATGACCACGGCCGAGAAATCGCAGAGGCGGGCAAAGAGGGGAAACGGAGAAAAACGATGGTGCCATCGGAAACACCGATGGAGGAATATTGTCGCTGTTTTTGGGCGCCAAGTTCGATTGCAGGAACCGTCAACAAACCAGTTGCAATTCCCCCCACCTGCGCTATCCCCTTGAGAAGGCCATCCCGTCAGCGAGGCGCGACATCGTCATGGATTCGATCCTCTATTCCACCGCAGACAATCCGGTGCCGGAAAACCGCACCGAGGGGTTCTTCGAGACATTTGACGGACGCAAGCTGCGCTATGTCGTCTTCCGGTGCGAACAGTCGATCGCCAAGGGCACCGTCGTGCTGCTGCAGGGCCGTAACGAGTTCATCGAGAAATATTTCGAGACGATTCGCGATCTGACCGCCAAGGGTCTGTGGGTCGCGACCTTCGATCTCCGCGGCCAAGGCGGCTCCGAACGGCTGCTGAAGGACCCTCTGCGTGGACATGTCAGACGCTTTTCCGATTATGAACGCGACCTGACCGCCTTCCTCGACAAGATCGTGCTGCCGGATACGCGCCTGCCCTTCTTCCTGCTTGCACATTCGACCGGCGCCCTGATCGCTCTGTCAGCGGCGCCTCGGCTTGCGAGCCGGATCGAGCGTATGGTGCTGTCGGCGCCCTTTGTCGGCCTCACCGGCCAGGGTGTCTCGCCGGGCCTCGTCCGCTTTATCTCCGGCACGGTCTGCGCGCTTGGTCTCGGCCGGATGCAATTCAGCAAAAGAATCAAGGAAAAGCCCTTCGCGGAAAACCCGCTGACCACCGACGAACGTCGTTATCGGCGCAATATCGCCATCGGAACGGCTTATCCGCAGCTCACCTTGGGACCGCCGACGGCGCGCTGGCTGCTGGAAGCATTCCGCACGATCGATCGCGTCAATTCGCCCGAGCACCTCTTCTCCATCGCGATCCCGACCGTGCTGATCGCGCCGACTCGCGACGGCGTCGTGCCCTATGCCGACCAGGAGCGGCTATCGCGCTATTTCCGCGCAGCGCAGCTCGTGCCGGTCCACGGCGCAAAGCATGAAATCCTGCAGGAGCGGGAGGTCTACCGCAATGCGGCGCTTGCCGCCATCAACGCCTTCATTCCTGGCAGCGATGCCGAGGCGAATACGGATATGGCGGGAGTCGGGATTTAGAGCGCGCCCTCGAACCGCAGGACCGCGAAGCGATGAATATGCAGCGCTTTTTGGATGCTCAATCGGCTAGCTAGCGCGACAGGATCGCCCTCGCCTGATCATAGACCGCGCGGCTGCCGGCGGCGATGATGGTGCCGCCCATTTCCGGCCGCCCGCCGTCCCAGGTGGTGATGATGCCGCCCGCCTGTTCGATGACGGGGATGATGCCGCCGACATCATAAGGCTTCAGCGAATTTTCGATGACAAGATCGACGTGGCCGGCGGCGAGCAGCGCGTAGGCATAGCAATCCGTGCCGTAGCGGAAGAGCCGCACCTGGCTCTCGATCTCACGATATTTCGCCAACTCTTCGCCGACGAAAAGATGCGGCGAGGTGGTGAAGAGGATAGCATTCGACAGGCTGCCGCAATCACGGACCTGCAGCCTTTTTTCACCATCCGGGCCGGAATAGGTCGAGCCGTTGCCATCGGCAAAATAGCGCTCGCCGGTAAACGGCTGGTCGATCATGCCCATGATGGCTCGGCCGTTTTTCTGCAGGCCGATCAGCGTCCCCCAGACGGGCACACCGGAGATGAAGGCGCGCGTGCCGTCGATCGGATCGATCACCCAGACATGCTCGCGGTCGAGACCGACATTGCCGTGCTCTTCACCCAGGATACCGTGATCGGGAAATTCCGCTTCGATGAGCGTCCGAATCGCCACCTCGGCAGCGCGGTCACCCTCGGTCACCGGGTCGAACCCTTGGGCCTCCTTGTTGACCACATCGACACCGGCGCGAAAGCGCGGCAGGGTCTCGGCCTTGGCCGCCTCGGCCAGACGATAGAAGAACGTGCGGTCAGGAAGCATGGTCGATCCGGATAAATGACGGGACGGGCGAAGTCATAGCGCATAAACGCCGCGAAGCAAACCAAATGCCGACGCGAGAGGCGGATTGCCCGGAGATCAGGCAGAAATGTCGAGATTGCCTAAATATTTTGCACCGCAATAATTTGCTTGACATTTGTGCAACGCAATAGCAACATCGTCATACAGTCTCTGACTGTAAATACCCTCCTTGGGTGTTTCCTCCCTAGACTTAGCCGCGCCACAAGCGCGGTTCTTTTTTTGTTGGAGGAGTTCGCCCGCCCGCGTGGGGAGAAGGGTAAGGGCCAGACACCAGGGCGCGACAACGGCAAACACGCCTGACCATCGCCACCCCCAAACGATTCACATATTCTGTTCGCTCTGAAAGGTCCGAGACAGCCCCTCATCCGAGGCTTTGCCTATTCCGCCGCCAGTGCCGGATCGCCTGCGTAAGATTCCACATGCTCGGCCATACGCTTCATGAACAGAGTGATGGCGGCGGCCACCGCATCAAAATCCGGCCGCTTCTCCAGCGTCGTTTCATCGACATAGAGCGAGCGGTTGACTTCGATCTGGAGGGCATGCAGCCCACGGGAGGGACGACCGTAATGCTCGGTGATGAAGCCGCCGGCATAGGGCTTGTTGCGCACGGCGTTGAAGCCGAGTTCTTCGAGGATCTGCATGGCGGCGCGCGACAGATCCGCCGAAGCGCTGGTCCCGTAGCGATCACCAAGGATGAAATCGGGGCGAATATTGCTGCCGGCGATGCGAATATTGCCCGGCATGGAGTGGCAGTCGACCAGAACACCGAAGCCGAATTTGACATGTGTGCGGGCAATCAGCCGGCGAAGCGTCGCATGGTAAGGCTTGTAAATCGTATCGATGCGCCTCAGCGCATCCTCGACCGGTACGCGGCGGGCGTAGATTTCCATATTTTCCGCAACGATGCGCGGAATGGTGCCGAGGCCGCCGGCAACCCGCAGCGAATTGATATTGGCATAAGGCGGCAGCATGCCGTCGAACATGCGCGGATCGAGCTCATATGGCTCGCGGTTGACGTCGATATAGGCGCGGGGAAAATTGGCGAGCAGCAACGGCGCTCCGAGAACACTCGCCGCGGAAAACAGCTCGTCGACGTAATGATCTTCCGAGCGGCGGATGGCGATGCCCTGCAAGCGGGATTGGGCGATAAAATCGGGGGGATAGATGCGGCCACTATGGGGCGAGCTGTAGACAAAGGGAATTGTCTGAGAGACGGGCTCCAATACCTCAAAAATCTCGAAATTACGCATTTCTGCGGACATCAACGTCTTTACCATGTCAACAACTTGTCGCAGCATCCATGTTGCCAGTTGCTCGCCCGCAAGTCCATACTAACTTAAGCAAAATGACCTAAATACAATGGGTCGCAACCGAAATGCCTTGAAGCCTGATCCCAAGTCGTGCGAAGCGGTTTTTAGATGCGATCATGTCGCAACGAACGCGAATGGCCTTGCTCTGGCCGACCATTCACCGCTTGTTTACGGCCAACAGCTAACTTGGACGCTGGACAAGTCCAACAAGACAAAAGTTGATTAGCGAACAGATGATGACCCAGAAGATACTCCTTGCCGAAGATGACAACGACATGCGTCGCTTCCTTGTAAAGGCGCTGGAAAAGGCCGGCTACAAGGTCTTGTCCTTTGACAATGGAGCAAGCGCCTATGACCGGCTGCGCGAAGAGCCCTTTTCGCTGCTGCTCACCGACATCGTCATGCCGGAGATGGATGGCATCGAGCTCGCGCGCCGTGCCACCGAGCTCGATCCGGACTTGAAAGTGATGTTCATCACCGGCTTTGCCGCTGTGGCGCTGAACCCTGATTCGAAGGCGCCGAAGGATGCCAAGGTGCTTTCCAAGCCCTTCCACCTGCGCGAGCTGGTCGACGAAGTCAACAAACTCCTTGCTGCCTAAGGCTTCTGGCGGCAACGTCACAAAACCGAAAAAAAGCCTATTGACGGCCACCAAGGTTTTGTGATCTATGCGCCGCCATCGGATGGGCGTGTAGCTCAGCGGGAGAGCACTACGTTGACATCGTAGGGGTCACAAGTTCGATCCTTGTCACGCCCACCATCCTAATTCGTTGTAAGGGAAGGGCTTTCGGGAAACCGGAAGCCCTTTTTGCATAGTTCTCCTAAGGTTCATCAAACCTGAGTGCATCGGGTGGCGGATAATGAATTCATCGCAGCGACCATTTCCACGCCTTGGCCTAAGCCGTGCAGAACTCGCTCTGTCCATCGGGGTTAGCGCCGGCTCAATCGATATCATGGTGGCAGAAGGCTTTCTTCCTCATCCGAAGAAATGGCATTCACGAAAGATCTGGGTCGTAGCAGAGGTCGAGGCGGCGATGATGCGTTGGCCGTCCGATGGCCCTACCAGCGGCAACGATGATGACGATTGGAATATGGATGGCGGCCTTGAGGCTTGGAACACCGAGCCGAAGAAGAAGGTCGCCATAAACTACCCCGGCTTCAACACTACCCGCGATCCTATGAAGGAATATTACGATCGGCTTGGGTTCGATCCAGCTACGATGGAACATGCGGACTTGGTAAGGCTCGAGGACGAAGCTCATCAGCGGTGGCTTGCTGAGGTCCCGAGCTTGCCGCTGAACAAACTTGAGAGAAAGGTCATGGCGCAACTCGCTGCGACGGGAGCGAACGTAAAGATCTCATCGAAGGAGCTTAAACACTGTGGTCCAGATACAGAGGAGCGCCTGTTGGCTCGGGGTTTCATCAAGACCTTCCCGATGGTGAAGTTCCCTGATCGGGTCGGATTCTACATGTTGACCGAGGCAGGCTATGGGGAATGGAAATCTCGGCAATGACCAAGCGAGCCATATTCACCAATGCTGAACTGAAACGAATGGCCGATTTGGCAAACTCCGAAGGCGTCGTGGTCGAGCTTGAGCGAGAAGGTTCAATTATTCGCGTGATGCCCTTTAGGTCTTCTCACGTCATCAGACCAAAGGCATCACGGGAAAGAGAGGCCGAAACAGCTTTAGTCGAATGGCTCGCAAGCCAAGAGCATAAGTGAGGTTGTCGTGACCCGTGCAGCTTTCCGTCAAGCTGACATCGAGCGCATAATCCGGGCAGCAAAGGCGGCCGGTGCCATAGTGCAGATCGACCTGCGGACGCTCGTGGTGACAATCCATCCTGACAGAGCTGATGGAATCAAAATCCCAGCGAGTATGGCGCCAGACGGCCCAGAGAACTGGGATGACCTACAGCCGGAAGACTTCACGTCATTGGCCGAATGGCAGGCGTGGAGAGATCGAGAACGTGTTCGCGAAACGGCGGCCGCCCAAAGCTCACCCAAGCGAAGACTTGGCCGCAGACCGAAGACATAAGGTGAACTTCATTCCTTGTGATGATTGCGCTGGAGATCCGAAGTGGAAAGCGAACGATATAGTTGGAGAAGGGCAGCGATTCGCATGGCAGCCGATGTCGCCAAGGAGAAGGATGTAATCATCAGACTCGAAAGGGACGGCTCCATCACCGTATCGCCCGCTGACATTTCCGCCACCGATGCATTGAGAGAGTTCATTGCTTCAAAGACAGATCCAGAAATTTTCTGAGGCCCTGGTATCTATGGTAGACGACCAAATCGGCGATGATGACCCAATTCCGCTAGCTGTCGCCGCCAAGATTCTTTTCCGCGGAACGGTGACAAAATCCTCGCTGCGCACTGAGGCGCGAAAGGGCAACCTTGAAGTTATTCGAATTGCTAACAAGGACTTCGTGACGAAGCGGGCCGTTCGGAGAATGATCGAGCGGTGCACTATCCCAGCGAAGGAACTGCCGGCAACTTCATCGCCGAGGACAGAGAATTCTCCAGTAACAGCCCAGGAGGCATTGCGTTGGCGCCTCAAGGCCAGACGCGAAGGTAAGTTGTCAACAAATGATCAGAGCGGGAGTTCGAAATGACGAATAAGATCATCGATACAAACTCGTTTGCCGATCGGTTTCTCAAGCTCCGCGAGGTCAAAGTGATGACTTCGCTTGGGTCGACAACGATCTATAAGATGATGAACGAGGGCAGATTCCCGAGGCCCCGCCAGTTAGGGCCGGCGTGCGTTCGGTGGATGGAATCCGACATTGAAAAATGGATGGAAGATCTTCCGATAAGAGGGACTGAACGGTAGCCGTGGTTGATGAACCTGGGCGCGTGCGTCTCGAGGATATGATTGGCCACGATGAGTTGGTTGAAAAATACGACTGGCTTAGCGGTCAGATGCTCAACAAGTGGAAGAGCACCGGGGCAATCAGGTTCTTCCATGGCGCCCGAGGAAAGGTCATGTACCCGCTGCAAGACGTGGAAGCGGCATTGAACGCCGATCTGCAGCTAGGAGAAGCCGTTGCTCCCGGGCAGAAACCGGTGATGACAAGCCAAGGAAAGATGGTACCTGCGTCTTCAACAATGTCCGAAGCCGACCAAATCAGAGAACGCATGTTCCGTGAAAGCTTAGTACCAAGGAATCGGCGCAACAGTGGCACGATAGGCGGGAGGACTCGAAAATGATCCCTGGCGACTTTCGCAAGTCCTAGTCTACAAGCCGACCGTAACCTAAGGGAGAATTCTCGCCATCGACATTCGCGCTAAATGTCAGCATGATGGTCTCACCTACCCTAGGGAAAGTTATTATGCGTATTCCAATACTTGGCATTGCTGCGGTTGTCTTCTTGAGCTCGACCTCTCTGAGCTTTGCGGTCACATATCGCGCGCTATCGTCATTTCCTCAGCAGACGAGGGATATTTATATCGCCGGCGTTGGTGAAGGAGTCTTCTGGTCGAATGCCGCAGCTCAGAGCCATGGAGATCCAGGTATGTATTGCCCGCCCCTGAAGCTGGGTATTACCGGAAATCAATATGTGAAACTTCTCGACGACTATGTTGCCGACAAGGCGCATTACCGATCGGATTTTTCGCCCCCGGACTCAGAGGTCGGGTTTCTTATGATCCTTGCATTGACCGACGCTTTTCCCTGTACGAATGGTCAGGGCAACTAAGAACTTGGGGAAGTATTCGATGCGGTCTTTATTCTTGGGCATGGGACTCGCACTTGTCACCGTCCCAGCACTCGCGAAGCAAGAATCGGAGTTTGTTGAAAAGGTTGCTATCTTGGCCGTCGGTCAAGGTGTCTGCGGAATGCCGGTGGATGACGGCGGAGCCATGCAGATGGCTATAGGCTCGGCAATGATCCAACTGGCAATCAGCAAGGACGCCGTCATCGCGCGTGCAAGGAAACGTGCCCATCGCATTGTAGACGACATACAGCTGCACCGAACTCAAAACACGTTCTGCCATGCATTCACCTACTATCTGCAGAACGGCTATCCGCGCTAATGGCCCTGTCGACGTTGCAGGAGTGGTGATCGTGCGCGTTGCACCCGATGTCACTTTACGATCAGTCGCGCTCAGTCTTCCCGATCCTGTCGTGGATGGCCGGGATCGCGCGGCTTGCGCGGCCTGGTACGGAGCGGTGGTTCTGTGTCGCGCAGCAGTGGGCGAGATGACTTACGAGGAAGCTTTGTCATGCCCGCAGTCCAGCAGACAAAGCCGAGGGAGTCGAGTCGGAACAACGTTTCGCTTGCGTGGTTAGCTCATAGGTGGCTGGGTGGTCGGCCACCATGGCGTTGGCCTGAGGCTACGTCATGCCCGCCGCCTCCACTCATCGCGGGCGGCGGGCGCTGTCACGTGAGGCTTCACTGATCAGTCGAGCACAAATCTAAAGGGTAATGTCAGGACGACATTGCCGCTTTCGTCGGTAACCTCAAACCGCATCCCATCGATAGGGTCGCCATCAAGCACCATATCCGCAATCATTTCCCGGGCAGCTGTAAATGCTTCCTTTTTGGCCGCCTCGACGTCGGGAAAATCGACGCCTTGATCGTCCGGGCTGAAGATGTCGCCACTACGGATATGGAAATAATACTTTGGCATGCCGCTGAAACTGATCAACCGATGGTTTGTTCCGGTACCCAACTCTTGACGGCGGCGTCTGATGGCGTTCCCCTTGCAAAGCGAGGCTAGGTCATCCACGCCGTCTACACTCACCAGCGGCAGGGCGCCACCTGAGAAGGCCATTTGGCTGCTCGCCTCGCAACACCTGGGAACATTTTCTCTAGTGAAATGTTCGGTCGGCAAGGAGATCAACCACCTTCCTGTTCAACTGGTTCGGTTTCCCCGGCCCGCCGCAAAGCAGGATTCCCTCAGAGCCCGCGGCGGGCCTTCCGTCGATATCTCGTTAGGAACAAAGCTCGGGGAGCAGAGTTTGGTGCATGCGAGTGCCGGGTGTGCGGAACTCGCGGCTACGTCGGCAATCACCAAGTCTGACGGCGCAGCCAGGCCCGTCGCTTGGGGGGCGACGGGCCGAACGAACTTTGACCGTGTCGCCTGATATCACTACAGTTTAGAAATGAGCGATATTCTCCCCCCCCCCCCTCGTCAGCAAAGATCATCCCGACCGGCATCTCTGTTGCCAGTTCGCATTGCATGGCGCGTTCGCCGGTGTTGCTAATAGAGCGGTGGCCGCCGGCTGGTCCGCAATGGAAATTGCGGCCGCTCTTGTCGACCTGGCAGACAATCATTTGCTGGGGCTTATCACGATCGGCGAAGTTGAAGCCATTGTTGAGGCGATCCGAAAGCAATCCTAATTTTCTTGCGAGCGGCGGGAACATATTCGCCAGACCGCGGTTCGAACATCAGCGAACTCTTTAGTTCGTCCCGCGGCGTCGCCTCCGCGGTAGCCCGTCACGCGCCGGTGACGGGCTTTTATTTTGCCCATCTTGACTCTCTTCCTTCCCCAGAACATTTTGAGAACAAACTACGGAGCTGAAGTGGCCGAGAAAGCGGGTGCGCCGGCTGTCGCGGCGCTGCGATATAAATGGCGGGTGACCTGGCCGAATCCAGAAGACGCGGATAGCCATAAGACGGATTTCTGCGGATGGGATGGAGAGATCAGAATAGGCCGGATCAGGCTCGAGTCGGGTGGACCGGTAAAGGGCCTGTGGCAGTGGAGTGGCCAAGGCCCGATAGTCAGGCAGAGATTGCTACCGCACCAAGGATATGAAGAGACCGCGAGGAAAGCTGCCCGGATGGTCGAGGATTATTACGACCGGCTGATGGCTCACAATGGTGACGACGGGTGAAGACGCGTCCTAGAGGGTGCTGAGGCTAAACGAAAGGGAGAGAGTAGGAATGTGTAACCTCTACAATGTCACTACAAACCAGGAAGCCATCCGACAATTCACCAGGGCAATGATCGACAGCATCGGCAACCTACAACCATCGCTCGACCTCTATCCCGACCAAATGGGTCCGATCGTCCGGAATACAGGGGCCGGCCGTGAATTGGCGATGGTGAGATGGGGACTTCCGAGTTCGCAACAGGCGCTCATGCAGGCCACGAAAAAACGCGCCGACAAGCTCCAGGCAAAGGGCACACCATTCGACTTCGGCCAGTTATTGAGGATGGAGCCAGATGGCGGCACGACCAACGTCAGGCGCACCGATAGCAAACATTGGACCCGCTGGCTCGGCGTCGAAAACCGATGTGTTGTGCCATTCACACGGTTTGCTGAACCGGACCACGGAAGCCGTGTGGAGGGAGGCCGCGTTCCGAATGCATGGTTTGCCGTAAACGATGATCAGCCGCTCATGTTCTTTGCGGGCATATGGGTGCCGCAATGGCGATCGGTTCGAAAGATCCGGGAGGGGGAGGTTACCGTCGATCTCTATGGTTTCCTGACAACGGAGGCGAACAGGGTCGTTGGCGAAATCCATGAAAAGGCGATGCCGGTCATTCTTCGGAACGTGGAAGAGATCGAACTATGGATGACTGCCTCATGGGAGGAAGCGAAGCGGCTTCAACGTCCCCTGCCGGACGACGAGCTGCTAATGCTCTTCTCGGAAGAGCCTGAGAGGAGCAAGAGCAATGTCTAAACGACTTGATGATCTGACCGAATTGGTACAGGAAATCGACGCTAGGGCGTATGTCAGTGAGATGTTCGCAGCCCAACTTCTATTGCGGGTCGGGCTTCTTTTTGACAACCCGCGCGGCTTTGTTTCCGAAGTCATCGAGAATGTTCGCCGCGACTTGGTAGCAGGCTTGAGCGGTGTCGGCACCGCGGAGGGTGTTCAAAGAGGAACGGATGCCGTCAACCACTTGGAGAGCTTTCACCGACGTCTTCAGCCGATTTTGGACGAACTTCCTTCATCGGCCCCGCCGAGCGTAAACTGACATGAGCGACGAACAACGACAGACGCTGACACGTGGGCCGACCCTCTACGAACATTACTGCGAAGGGGCCGGCTGCAAGAAATGGGGCGCGCTCGGCTACGATATCGGCCCGCGGCGAGACGCGCTGGTTTTGCTTTGAGCATCGCTGGGACGAATACCCCATGCCAAAGGGTGGCGCAGCAAGAGGCTGTTTTTGACCGCCGGACGGCCTGATTTCCACGACATTTTACGAATATCTTGCGCCGGTCCCCTTTGGTAATTTTCACCGCGCTAAAGGGCTGGTTCCCCGGCGTAGGATCGTGATCCTCGGCCAGCGTAACGTAGAAAATAGCGCTGGCCGAAACACCGCAGGTTCATTGGCGGGACAAACAAAAAAGCCCCTATCCGGGATAGGGATAGGGGCTTGCAGTTATTAGTGTATCCAGCAGTCGGGCGCGGGCACGTCCGACCTGCGTGTATTTTGCATATTTTTATAACAACCACAAGACGTCTATTTCTTCGTCTCTCTTACCGGGACAGACGCACCGGCGCGACTGGCTTCACGCGACATGGAGAAATCCGTCGCATCGATAGAGCGCGGGAAAATGGAAGGTGCGGGATTATAACGCTAGAAATTCACCCTTTGGTAGTATAATATTAGGAAGCGGGCAAGCTCCACTCTTGGGCGCACTAAGTGAGCCGGTATCGGTCTCCCGGCTCTGCCTTCCCCCCAATGAGGTAGAGCCGTTTTCCCTCCAGCGAGCCGAGCGATCTGATAACCATGTGGCCGATCGGCAAGAATGTCGGTTCACCGAAAAACGACCGACCCGATATCATCGAGCCGATCGAAAAGCGGGCCGGCGACCATCCGGAGCCGACGCTGATATGAACGACGACTTGAAAAAAGACAAATCGCCAGCCACAGAGCGCTATTCCTGATTTTCCTTGATCGGCATTTCTATCGGCGCCTGCAAGCCAGAACGATCTGGAGGCGGTAGAAGTATCGTTGCAACTGTTCCTTGATCTCCGAGACGATACCGCGCGATAAGCTCGTCAGGGGAAGCCACCAATAAATCAGTCAACCGCTTTTCGAGTGCATCGCGCCACTGTGAGCCGGAACGTATGGCGCTCTTGATCTGCGAAGTCAAAATCTGGACTTCGCTATTTCGAAGTGCCCAGGCGCGTTCAATAAGATCGGATCTTTGCTCGATCGCACGATATTTGCGGTCACGAGCGCACAACACCCCAAGCAGGAGTCCGCAGGAGCCCGAAACGGGCGTCACGAAAGGCGCATAGGGCAATAGAGATAACTCGGCAAGCGCGCCAAACGTGGCTCCCGCAAAGAGGAAGAACCCAAGAACTCCCAAAATCGCGCTCGTGGAAAGATTTGTCGTTTCTCTTGATGCGGTCGATATTGCCTTGAGTGAGGTTCGCGCTTTTTCGGCAGCTCTGCTCAAATCGACAGTACTCGATTTGAGCAACGACATTAGGCGACCCTCTGGTTCAATACTTCATCATTGACTATGAAGTCGTCCAAAATGGCTGCTTGCGATGCTTCATAGCTTAGAAGCCGAAGCCGTACAGAAACAACAAAACATGCACAGGCCGCCCACATAACCAAGACAAGAAAACAAATCAGAACTGTGTGTTCAACATAGAAAGACGGCGAAGTATCTTGGTTTAACAGGCTCCGTCCGGAAAGCAGAAATGCCGTCAGTCCGCTAACAAGTAACAAGCAAGAACTCGCGGCCACCATCCAGTAATTCGCAAGCCACCGCAACTGCCGATCTGCCGATTGCTCTATAAATCTCGATTCAGAATTATGGGCGAAACTAGATGAGAGAGCTTCGAGATCAGCTTTGAGTTGAGCCCGTTCCCGTGACAGCGATTCCTCTCGCCTTTCCTCTTCGCGAGGGCTTTCCTGCTGGCCCATAGCTCCTCACCCTCATCTGCCAAGACATAAATTAACCTAGATTCAACTTGATCGGAAGATAGTATTATTCGAAATGCAGCCGGTGATCGCCAACGCGGCTTAAAATCGACGACGAGTTACGGCGCCGGCCGTCCACCCTTCACCCACCGCAGCATCGCCTCAAAAAACAGATCGGCGATCCACATCGCGCACACGCCAACAACGAAAGCTGTGGCATTCATCGCGGCAACATCCTGTGCAGGCAACGGCCAATTGATAGCGCGAAGATAGAAGAGCACCGGCTCCGTCAGATAGGCAGCAGCAATAGCTCCGCAGATAGGCGACGCAATAATTTCACGAGTAGTATAACGACGGCGGGACAAACCCCGAAGAATGCCGCCAGACAGGCCCGCAACAATAACGCCGGCTTTGATCCCGAGCGCGTCGAAGAAGTCGTTGATGCTCATATGCTGTCCTTGGAAGACATGAAGACGAGAATTTCCGGCGCGGTAGCCGGACCAATCATAGAACTGAATGCCACGCCAGCAGCATGAAGGCCGCCAGCGTGTTTGCTGTGAACAGAAATCCGATCAGAAGAAGCGCGGATTTCACTGGGGAGGAGTCGGTGGCTGGGGTGGCTTGTTGGGGACAAGCCAGACGAGAATAGGCGTTATGCCCGTCACGATGGCCGTCACGGTCGTTTCATCCAAACCGATCCTGCCGGGCCAGATGAGATTGACGATGCCGATGAGCGCCATAACCAGGGCAACGATGGCTTTGTTGTATGCTCCGATGTTCATGAACTTCTCCTTATTGTGCCGACTTGGCTTCCTGAAGAGCTGTGGAAACGACCGCATAGGCCTGCGCGACGAGCACAACGGCATTGATGACGGTCGTATGGGATGGATCGGTGCAGATCGTCTCAACGCCGGCATAGGCAGCGTTTTCTTTCGAGACGGTCGAGGCTTTGATTTTTCCGGTCAGCGCGACCGCAGAGAAGGCCGTGTGAGCGGTTTCGAGAGCTGAGCAGACCTTCGGGAGGTTTTGCTCGATCGCCGTATCCACGGACGTTGTTTGGCATGCGGTGAGGGTAGCGACGAACAGCATGAGGCTGCCAGCCATCGCGAAATGGAGGATGCGCATGAGGGTGGTCCTTGTTTTTGGGGAGGATCAGGCTTCGTTGTTGGAAACGACGTCGTTGGAATTCACGACAGGCAATGCTCCAGTCGGCATAGGTTCGCCGGCTGGCCAGCGATAGGAGGTAACGCGGTCAGTCGCGAAAGGCTTGATATTGACGGCGTCCGACTGATTGCCGCCGAGAACCATGATGTTGCCCTTCTGATCCTTGCCGACGACAAAGCCGACATGGCCGCCGCCGGTGCGCTTGAAGGTGACGACGCAGCCGACGGCCGGGGCTTTGAGCGAGACGCCCCAATTCTGGTAGGAGAGCGCCAAACCGGATCGGGTGGACTTGATCCCAACGCTTTCGAAAACGAAGCCCACGAAGCCCGCGCACCAGGGCGTGGCGTCGTCTCGGAACGGTAGCCCGAGCTTCCCCCACATCTGGACAATTTCCGGGTTGTTACCCGATCCCACGACCTCGTGAAGGCCGATATATTTGCGCGCAAAAGCGAGCCACCGCGGCTCGGTAGCTTGGGTCATGATTATGCTCCGTTTGAATTGGGTTTCTGAAGGGGCGATTGACCGGCCATGAGGAAATCGTCGATTCCCGACACGTGTCTTCAGTTTGGCTTCATCTTGCGGTGGTAGCAAACCTTGCGCGAGCAAGACGCCCCCCCGGAAAATGCTCGCGCTGCATGAGCCGTACCCGGGTCCCTGGCCCTGCCTCCCTGCCACGAGGTAGGGCCACTTTCATCCGGTCAGCTCTTTTCGGGGGATAGCTATATTCCTCACCTTGCCGTCCGCTAGAAGGCCGCTAGGTCACGTTACGCAGAGCAGCACTTGGGGGAATCAGTGGCTTACGATTGGAGCGGCGTCAGGACGCGCCGAATAAAGGCATTGAAGGTGGGAATTTCACTGATGATTGCAGCCGCAGCTTTGGCAGGCCCGGCAATGGTGCTGCTTCGCTCGCATCACTGAAGCCCGGCCGCGATCTGAAACGGCACACGCTACTGTGAATATTAATCTCGCATTTCTGACCCGAGGAGGTTTGCTCTGGTTTGACCCGGCAACGAGCGATCTATTGTGCGCGCTGGAGCGGGGACCCCAACGCGACGGCCGGGAGTCCCGCAGCAACCCTTGGTCGGGAACGTGGGACTCCCGTCATCAAGACTAGAGCTTCGCAGCCGCGGTAAATCGATCATGTCATTTTTCCATTGGGGATTGGATGCAGGATGCAGCTCAATAAATCAGCGTTGCTTCAGCGTTCTCTTGGCCCATGCTTCTGAACTCGAACATGTAGTAGCCGACGTTCATTCCGGAGAACGTGAGGTATAGCCAACCTTGTTCTGTCGTCTGTGGGAACCGGGTTTTGTCCAAACCGGTAGGCCCGCTCAGAGTGGGGTTGTAGGCTGTGAAGCCGACACCGGCTGCGACCGGTTCGACTGCCAGCGGGGTTGACTTGTAAATGACGGACATCACGAGCCCCGCCGCGGATGTCCCATCCCGCCACAGCAGAAGTTTTGTCACCCCCGTATCGGGGGGAGATGAGGTCGTGGCCACGCATTTTATTGTTACCTCGACAGTGCCGAATGCAAAGTAGTTGCCGGGGTCCTGCGTGCGACCCATCAGCGCCTTAGGCAATGGAATGCAAACATCGCCGTTGATATCGGCACGGTCGGCCGTGATAGGGCTGCTAGGCAGCGAGAAAACGAGCAGCTCTTCTTTTGCCGGCTGAAATATGCTGCTCTGTACGCCAACCTCGTCAAGCTGGCGCGGTTCTATGAAGACTTCATTGATGAAGACTGTACCGGCGCCTGTCGCCTTGCCATAGAACGTGAATGTTTTCCAGCCACGTCCAACAAAGGACCCTGCATATGTCTTCTTGCCGAGGAGATAAGTCTTCGCAACATAAGAGGTGGACTCCTGAACAGATTTCTGCCTGGTGCTTTTGAGAACGGCGCGATTGATCGCTTTCCCATCGATCGGCGCCGAAAGCTCCACCGTCGCACCATCGAACGTACCGCCCGTCAGATAGACGTCTGCGGCTTCGGCATCGAGATAAAACGCCATCGTCCATGCGCTATTTTCGGCGACACCCAAAAGCGACGTATTCGACGTAAAGCCCCCATCGCCACTCGCGCCGAATGTGCCGCCCTGACGATAGGAGCCGATGCCTTCCGTGCCCCGGATTGGCTGCATGTTGACTTCGGAAGAAACTTTTCGAATGCCGGCGGATAGCGCCCCGGACATGGTGAATGACGCGACCGCATCGCCGAACTTGGCATATCCGTATTTGTTGAAATGGATGGCGTCGCTGTAGACATCCGTCGGGAGGCAGTACTGATGCACTTCGACGCCTTCAAAGACAGGGCAGCCGTAATGTTCGCCAAGGGCCTTTGCGAACTGGGCATACTGCGATTGCAAGACGAAACTGTTGTTTAGAGTCTGGGACGGAGGCGTCAGCAGAACGACGCCAATACCCCACATAATATCGCGCTGGATCAGCTTCTCGAGATAGGTGCAGTATTCTGCATAGGTGGCACCGTGGGCGCCGTTGGCGTCATTCGTGCCGATCATGATGTAGGAGACGTCGGCATCCGGCTTATCGGGCCAACGCGTGAAGGCATCCTTCGCCGTGTCACCGGAATAGCCCAGATTGGTCACAGTGATCGTCGCGTTCGTGAGCGCCGCAAGCCTGTCGTGCATCCTCTGCGGGTATTGAATAGGAGCACGGTCTTCGACAAAACCAGTCGGTGGCGGCAATCGATCTGCGGAGGTGGTGTCCTGACCATAAGTCAAGCTGTCGCCACGGGTGACGAAGTTGAACGTCGCGGCGTTCATCAGATTGAAATCGGCTTTGGCCAGAAGCTTTCTATTCCGCAGCGCCATCCATGCTTTGTCGCGGTCGTCGCTGACGCGGTACCATGTACGGCCATCCGCTGACGCCGCAAAGTCAAGCGAGCCCGTATTCGTTGCTACAAACAAACCGCCCTGTTCATCGTCGATCGCAGCAAGCCCGTCGATGATGATTGCGTTTGCGCCTGCTGGTATCGTCTTTTCAGGGAGGCCGGCAACCGTCTCGTAAATCGCTGCGTCAAACGCAGGCAGTTCACCCGGCTGAACAGCGGTATCGGCCTTTGCACCCTGCTCTTGCGTGGCGGCGTGGATGGCCGCCAAATAGGCTTCGTCATCGACGGCGTTCGATACGCTTCGGACGAATTCAGAAACGGTAAACGTCGCTGCCTCCCCAATGCCTGTGAAATAGATGGCCTGATCCGCTCCAGGGTTCACATCGTTGATTGCTGCCAACGGGGCGCCGATGATCACCTCTTGAATATTGCTCACGAGGTTCGAAAACGAAATCGCCGAGTAATTGTCGATGTCGCTGTCCCATGCGAGGAAGAGGGTCTTCGTCGGATTGTCTACCGCCGGCACCTGAACAAGCTGACCAAAATCAGGACGTACGACAACATCCATATTGTTGCGGTCAGCCGTTAGGCCGTTCGTCGCCGAAATATTGGCCGGGAACCGCGCGACTGCTCGCAACCGAAGTGAGGTTGTGCTCATTGCCTGACTACTCCATCAATGATCGGCAGTGAGCCCACCAGCTCCTGCTCCGTAATGTCTTCGCGTGTTATCGTGATGCCGATTTGGTAAGTGCCCGGTTCCAGACAGAGCATTTCGGCGGTGGTAAATCGCCATTGAATGATGCCGAAGGGTGTTAATGTGATGTGACCGTCTTCGGTTGTGCCGACGAGCGAATGACGAGATGGATCTTGCGATCGAACCTCAAGCCGAGCTTTGAGCCCCGTAAGGTCGTTGATCGTTTCGTTGGTGTCGTCGTCGACTATTTCTATGGTCCCGATCCAATCTGCGCGATTGGATATCGGTGCGAGATTTGCCTCGTACATTCAGAGCCTCATGTAGATGGTAAGCGTCTTGGATGGCTGGAGATTATTGTGGGCGAGGCCACCGCCCGCTGGGCTCATTGTTATGCCCGTAGGCGCGGCAGTCGTATTCAAGCCGCCTGGGATGGGGCCACCTTGAGCAAACGCACCGACGTTGCCCGAGCCAAGCCCGAAGCCCTGAGCGGTGTTGCCCCAATTGTGGATATGGCCCGGGTCAGAAAGAGCGTGGACGTGGCTGGGTATCTCGGTGAGAGCGAGCGTATGTGCGGTCTCACCGACTTCGAAGCCAAGCGCAGAGCCGCCGGCGATGATACCGGCCGCTGCGTTGCCCATTGTGTCCATGCCGATAATGGCTTTGCTTCGCCAATCGGGTAGCGTCATCTGCTTGTTTGCTGACCAATCGGCTCCTGGTGTAGTGCCTCTGCCGCCGAGAACAGCCAGATTTGGGTCGGCGTTCCAAAGATAATTAAACAGCGATTCCGCATCGGCGTTGGCGCGTTCTGAGGCCCCTGAGGTCGCAGATCCAACGGTACGGCCATTGCATCGTACGAAACCGGGTCGCAGTCCCTCCCCATACCGAACCATCATATCGCCAGTTGTCATTATAGCGTTTGGGTCAACTGGATTGTCGCCGCCACCACCTCCGCCGCCACCCGTGTTTGGGCCAATGATCGGAATGCCATCGACATCGTAGATGATGACGCCTGCCGCCGTCGTGATGCGCAGGCGATAGAATTGATTAGCCTCGTCGAAGAAAACGGATGGAAAGAAGCCGGCGCCGTCAGTCTGGACCGGATTCGGGTGCGCATTCGCCGAACCAAGGCCATAGACCTTATAGATAGTGATCGGTGTCGTTGTACCGCCAAGATAGAAATAGGCCTTGGCGCCGATCAGCGGTTTGCCGTTTTGGTCATGGATCTGCGAGTTCGATAGGTTCCAGAAACCGGCCATTGGCCACTCCTAACGGAAATGAAAAAGGCCCCCATTAGCGGAGCCAGATTGGAAACGGACACTGTGTCGGGTATGGCCTCGGCCAGCCTCTTTTCTTCTTCCCAAAGTTGAGGCATGTTCGCGGCATGTCGAACGGCCCAATCATCGATCACGATCCAGACGAACCTAAGAAGGGTTACAAACCCGTTTCTTGGTGGCTAGTCTGGGCAATCATCGCTTTTTGCTGGTGGGGATATCTCTCCACCCATACCTTTGATTGGTACGCCGTCGCTGTAGGCCTAGGAACTGGCTGTATGCTGGCGACATGGGCGATCGAAATTACTGGCAATAAAGTTCCAGAAAACTGGAAGTCTAAGTCGGCGCGCCGAAAACGGGATGCGCAGTTTTAGGGATGGCCGTCAGTTCTGCCCGATCACTCTTGGAGTCACGATCGAACTCAGATTGTTCAGGATGGCGGTCGCCATTCCTCTCTTCGCGGTGTCATCCATGGCTTTGCTATTCGCCACCGTGAGAAGGCGCCGGGCAGACTCAGGATCAGTTTCCATCAAACTTCTGCCCACGCGCTCAATCACCGCAGGGGGCATTCCCTTTCCTTCGTTGAGTGCCCTCGTGACGGCACCCAGCGCCGCCGCTTTCCAGTTTCCCTTAAACAAGTTCGTCAAAATGGCTGGATCGAAATTTTTGATTTCATCCATATCAGCCAGATTGTCGGCCGTTCTCGATCCTCCGAGTGCCTGGTTGGTGGTTTCGAACATGCGTTGCTCCCGTCCCACACGTCGGCCCAACTGATCGCCCTGTCCAGGAGCAGCAAAAGCCGGGAACTCCTGCTGAAATTTAGGTGTTATCAGCATCCGCGCCTTGTTTGTCGTGGGCGATGACGCGGCGCTCTCGACTCTGCTGATTAGCGGATCGGCGTAGCCGGCCCGAAATGCGCTCTGCTGATCCGGCGACAAAACGTTGAATGCTGCAATGTTGTCGTCGGCGCGGACACGACCGCTCGTCGCGGCGCGGCCCGCATCCACCGCATCGATAACACCACTCTGACGGGCGAACGTGTCGTTCGCATTCCGATATTCGGGCGACGCTGCGGCGAGAGCCCTATCAACCTGCCGCTGGACTTGGCCGAGCGCAAAGGCGCGGTTGCCGGCTCCTTGGCTTTCAGCCCTTTGGACCATGTCGTCGAGATCAAGCTTTACGCGGAACAACGAATTGAAATCCGTGACCTGCGAGTTGCCATCGGACAACATGTTTCGAACGCGCGCCAATGCTCCTTGAATCGTGTCGTAGCCGATGTTGTCCCGCGGGCTGACGATTTGATTGACGCCAGGGCTCAATGTCTGATCGATGGTATCGAGGATTGGGGAGACATTGACCGCCCCAGCAGCTTGCCGAGCCGCACCGTAGTTTTGATTGGCATCTGCCGTTCGCACATTTGTCAGAGCGGTTTGACGCTGCGCCGCCGTATCCGGGGCTTCAAAGCCTTCAGCAAGAGCGTTCGATAGGCGATCGCCCTGCCCCATCTGGCGGTTCAAAAGCTGGTTGACGACATCCTGACGCGCGTCATTGGGCGTTCTGGCGACAGACGAGAGCATGCGTTGACCCGAATGCCCGAGGGCATCAGCAACGGTATAGACACCCTGTCCATCATCCCCAGCGTACTGCAACATGTTGGCAATCTGGTCGGGCGTTCTGCCGGATCGCTCTAGCGCAACTCCAAGCGCCCGATTTGCCGCAGGCTGCGGATTGACGCGAGAGACGATCGGCGCGGCCAGGGATCGAAGGAAACTGCCACCACCAGCGACGGCATAGGGCGTCGCCGCTCCAAGCGCTAAACCGGTGGCAGCGCCGCCAGCCGCATCTTGAAGCCTGTCCAAAAAGCCGCCCTGACCGCTCCCGAACCCCTGAGCGCCACCAAGGATAGCGCCCTCAACCGCAGACGCCTTGGCGACATTGGCAAGCTTCGCGCCGCTGTTGATTGCATTCGCCGTTGTCGACAGCCCGCTCTTCGCCAGTCCGGCACCGCCAGCAACGCCGCCCGCCAACTGACCGGCGATGCGATAGCCGGCGCGGTTCTGTGCGTCTGACGTGTCGGTGGCGCGCTCTGCGGCAAGCGCCTTGTCATAGTCGGCGTTCTTGGTATCGGATGCGAACGGCGCGTCGAGCGTGCGAGCGATGGCGCCCAATGGATTCCACGAGCCGGCATACAGACCGGAGCTATAGTAGTCGTCTGGCTTCGTCTGAAGCGACAGCGGGCCGCTCTGCAGCTGGGCCGCCAGTTCGTCCGCGCCGCCGAAGCTCAGCGTATCGGCAGCCCCGCGAACGAAAGCATCAGCCTTTCCCACGGCGCTATCGCGAGGATCTTGCGGCTGCTCGACAGTAGCGTTGACCGTAGGCTGATCTGCCGATGGCACGGCAACGGATTGCCCACGCTGGCGGACAATCTCTGCAGCAAGCGCCTTGGCTGCGTCGGTATCTCCGGCGGCATCCGCATTGCGGAGCGCGGTTGCGAGCTGATCAAGAGTTGCCATTACTGACCACCGTATTTTTTCAGAAGATCGTCAACGCTCGGGCCAGAAGCAGGTGCATCAGTGGGAGGCATATAGTCTGAGCCATACATCTGCTTGTAGGCGCCGGAGAGACGAGCTTTCGCGCCGTCGACATATTGCCTAATGATCTGAAGCTGCTTGCGCAGATCCCCTTCGCTTTGAGCCTGATCGAGCGCCGCAAGATTGTTCTGCAGGAGCTCGTTCTCTTTGTCGGAAACAGCTCCGAGCGCCCCACCAGTCTTTGATGCCTCGCGCATGGCCTGCAAGACATTGAAGCCGATCTGGCTTTTCAAGGTGTTCAAGCGTGCCTGGACGCTGGCTGCCTTCCCGCCCGGCATGTTTGGCAACATGCCCTCCCAGCCCGTGACCTTCCCGAGCGCGGGATCGGAGGAAATATCGTCAACAGATGCTGCCAGGCGATCGAGACCGCTAAGCGTACTGCCGAGCGACGAGCCGGCCGCGACCTTGTTAGCCGCCTGCTCGCCCATGTCCGTGCCGGCCTTCCGCTGAAAGGCTTCGCCCTGAACGTCTTTCGATTGGGTATCGATAATCTGCCCGGTCTTGTTGTTGCGTGTGATGACCGACGTTCCGAGATCGGTATTGCTGACACCCGGCGTGGGCACAAACCCGGAAGGCAAGCGCGTCTGTTGGAACGTGCCATCCTTCGCGAGCTGACCGATAACGGTGTTGCCGTTGGCATCGGTGCCGTAGATTGGCGCAAGACCATATTCTGTGGCGCCCTGCATGCCTTCGGGCGGCGCGATCCATTGCCCGCTTTCGGCGTCGTAGAAAGCGCCCTTGCCGTTGCTGAGCAGTTCCTTTTTCGAGCTTGCAAACTTGCCGAGGCTCTGGACTTCACCGGTCGAGGCGTTCGCCCTGGCCAACGTGCCATCATCGAGCTTCACGAAAGACCACGGCTGAGCCGTCTTTCCCGTCAAGACCTGCTGCCAGAGCTGCAAGCCGACTTGGCGCGTATAGGGATTGCGCACCATGGCGGCGATCTGGTCATTGGTGACGTTCTGCCGGGATACGGGCTGTGCCGCGGCAATCGAGCCGGGACCAGCGCTTGCGGCTGGCGCTGCAGCGGCCTGAGCGGATTGCACGGGCGGCTGCACCGGCGCGGCGGCTGTGGCCGGCTGCGAAGACTGACGATAGGCAGTAGTCACGACGGGATCGACATAACCGGAGGGCGCCGGCGCCGGACCAAGCAGCGCGTTCAACTGGTCCGGCGTCACCGCGCTGGGATCGAAGTTTGCCGCGGTTGCCGGCGGTGTGGAAGCGGCGGCCGGCGCGACGGAACCCGTCGTCATGCCATCGGTCGGGTTGAGGCTGGCAACCTGCGTTGGGCGGGCGGGAGCGGAGGCTTGCGGCTGAGCATTGGCGAACTGCTGAGCATAATAGTTCTGCGTCAGCGCAGCACGGCGCGCAGCCTCGCCGCCAGCCTGGTCATAGCCCTTGAACTTCCAAGCATTCGCCATGATGCTGGCGGCTTCCTGCGGGCTCTTGGCAGCGTTCAGGCGCTGGACCAGCGTCGGATCTTCTTGCAGGAAGAACTTCGCCTGTGTCGCCGGCGAGATGTTCGACGGGTCCTCGCCCTGCGCCTGCGCGAAATTGCGCAGATTGGCAAGCCGCTCGTTGCGCCACGACAAGATGCCGCCGGCGGTGCCTGCTTGACCGCTCTGCGACGGATCAGGCCAAGCCGCATTGACGTTCGCCGGTGACCATCCGCTTTCCGCACGCCCGGTCGCCGCGACTGCGGCCAAACCATAGGGGTTCGTCAGGCCGCCTTGCTGTATTGTGCCAATAAACTGGTTTTGAATGTCGTTCGGCGTGCCAGCGGACACATTCCCCTGCACCGGCGCCGGGTTCGTGGCGGCAATCTGCTGCTGAGCTGCAGGCGCGGGTATGGTGCTCTTCTGGCCGAACAGGCGGCCGAGGAAACCCGGTTGCTGCTGGGGCGCAGCCGTGCCGGTGATCGCCGGGATGACGTTCTGCTCGAAGGCCTTGTTCTGTGCGGCCGTATCGATCGCATTACCGACCGAATCCTGCAGCGTCTTAAGCCAGGACGTGTCAGCCGTCGGAAGGGCCGCGATCGGAACGCGAAGACTTGCAATCGCCATGAGTTAGCCTCCCAGTCGCGTGATCGGCTGCTGAAGTGGATTGATTGCCGCCTGATTAGTGGGCATCTGATTGAAGAGACGTCCGAGGAATGTGCCGGATAATCCAGATTGCTGCGCTCCGGGTGCGCTCGGTGCCGGTGGGAAATAGCCGGCACCCATCTGTTGAGGCTGCGAGCCAAGCGCCCCGGCCAATTGACCCATCCAAGAAAAATCTGCCTTTGGAAGAGTGACCGTCATTAGAAGAGCCCTCCCGTGAGCGCCTTCGTGCCAAGGCTCAAGCCAGTCCCGAGTAGTCCGCTTAGAAAGCTGCCCTGCTGCTGCGCCTGCTGTTCCTTGACTTGCGCCGTGTCGTTGTTGAGGCCCATCTGACCTTGGGCAACCGAGCTATCGAGGCCAAGGCGATCGTTCGCCGTGTTCTGGTAGAGGTTGGCGACATTGCCGAGCGCGCCCGATGCGCCATTGGCAGCGCTGAGACCTTGGCCGGAAAGACCATTCAGCCGATCGAGCCAACTGCCATATTCCTGATTGGCAACTCCGGTTCCATATTGGTCGAGAGCCGTCAGCGTATTGCCGGAGTTGAGCATGCCGGCCGCCGACGCGCCGCGGAGCGCTGCCTGTGTGCCTTGGTCGAGCGTGAACTGATAGCCGGGACTGGTCTGGAATGCGGATGTGGCGGCTGCGTTGCCATCGGCGCCATTCAGGCCGAGCGCATCGGAATACATGCCCGTGGCGCTCTTGCCGGCCGACAAATACGGATCATAGTTGCTGACGGCCTGGTCAAGCGCACCGGCCGATTTCTGCTCGCCGGTATCGATGACGCTGTTGCCGGCATTCTGAAAGTTGTTGAGGATCGCACCATTCTGGCCGATCGCCTTCAACGACGCTTTTCCGATGTTGCCGCCCGTCAGGCTATCGAGAAATCCCATAGTCAGCCTCCTAAGGCGGCGATGCGCTGTTCGGCTTCGCGCAGATGTTCATCGAGGCGCTTCAGATACTGATACCAGTTCTGATTGATGCGGCCGGTTTGCGGGTCCACGAACCGTTCCGTAGGGATCGGCAACTGCGGAAGGGGTGCGAGTGTGCTAGCCATCAGTTCGAAACCGGCGTTGCTTGCTGTGAGCCGCCCATGATCGACACATAGACGGGATCTGAAACGTCGATGCGCCAGACGCGCCCATATCGGCTCGACATGCCGGTACGGTTGACCACGACGGGCGTTCGATGCGTCGCCAGCCGGCCAATCTGGCGCTGCAATGGCGTTCCAAATGAATTTCCGCCGTCATCCGACCATGAGATTAGGCAGACAGGATCTGTCTCGATCGGCTCTTGTCTGCTCACCAGACCCTGACCAACGATCATGTCGAAGTCGGCGCGCGGGATGGCGATGCGATCGGGGAAACTAGCGGTCGGAAGGGAAATAGCGCTCAAGACGAGCGGATTGCTGCCTTCCTTGGCATAGTTCGGGTCGAGCTTCCAAATGTCAGCGGTGGAGCGGTCGCCGATCATCCAGCCGCTGAAGGCCTTCACCGAGCACACGCCGCGCCAATGGTTATCCGGATAGCTCGCGCGCTCATGCCAGAAGCCGGTTGCAAGCTCGTAGGTCCATGAGAATGTCGGGCCGGTCACCGTTGCCCACATATGGCCCGACGTGACGGCCACCGTGACATCGATCGTCGACTTATCCGCGACTGCCTCAATCAGGCGATCGAGATCCGGCGTTGAAATCTTCGTAGGCTGATAGCCGCTGTCCAGTCGATAGACGCCATTGTCGTCAGCAACGAAGATCAGGCTTGAGTAACCGTCTTCATTGCCGGCCACAGCGAATGTATCGGCCAAGCCCTTCGAAAAGACGGCGGCGCGCGAGAACGGCGTACCCGTGGCATTGCCGGCATTCTGCCAGAACTCCATGCCGGACGGCCCGAAGAGTACAAGTTGTTCACCGAAGCCCAAAGCGTTCAGCAGACCGCCAGGATGGCTTTCCGCTTTGCCGAAATCGAGAGCGCTAACCGCCGTGTCATTGATCGCGGACACGAAATAGCGGCCGTCGCGGATCGCGAAGATGAAATAGCCATCGATGAAGGAAACACTGATCGGCTGCGGCAGATCACCGTCGGGATAGGCTACGGGCGGCGCATCGCGGGTGACTGTGAAAGCGCCTTCCTCGGTCACACAAACGATATCGGGAATTGGAGCCTTGTTATTGCGGGCGAAGGTGACGCGCTTCGTTCCTGTCAGTTCGCCGATATCCGTCACCACGAAGGCACCAGAGACAAGGTTGACGCGCGAAAGCCGGTCGGCCTGCGCCACGAACAAATCACCGTTGTAAAAGTGAAAGCCGCGGCAGCCGTTATGCGTGGAGGTTGCGATCGGTGATAGGCCCGGTGCGCGCCGGCGCGCAAAGCTGTCGCGCGCGCCTGTGTCCAATGGCTCGGCATAGCAGTTGATCAGACGGCCGGAGCCTTCGCCGGGCCGCGCGCCTGGCGCCGTGCTGGTTGGAAAAACGATATCTGCCATCAGAAATAATCCACCGGCAGAACGGAGCCGGGAACATAGGTGGACGGCTTGAGCTGCCGCAGCGTGTTTTCGGCCGCGGCATTCGATGCCTCATTACGAGGTTGCCCGTAGCTCGGGGCTGCCGTATTGGCGAGGATCGTCGCCAGCGGATTGACCACTTCATCGTCGAACTGGTCAGGGTCGTTTGCGCCAAAGATCTGGCGTTGGCTCAGTTCCGCAAGCTTGCCGTCAATTATGCCGTCGATATCCTCGACATTCTCGGGCGGCGGGTTCTGCCCTACCCCGCCGTCAGCCTGCAGTAGCTTGAGCGTGGCAAGAATCAAGTCTTGTCTCGTCTTCATCTCGCCACGCTCCGCGTCAGATTATGCCGCGACGTATTCGGCCTTGTCCTCGTCGGACAGGGCGTTGAATGCGTCGGCGTCTTCTTTGGTGAGGCCTTCCTTGATCACGTCGGCGCCGTTCATGATGGCGAATGTGCCATCCGAATGTGCAGAAGCGATAAGAACGACGTCGGCAACCTTCGGCGCCGGTGCCGGTGCCTTGAGCGGCTCTTTCGGGATATCCTTGTCGGAAACCTCGAAATGTTTGTTGGTGCGGAGCTTGGCCAGCAAGCCGCCTTCGCTCTCGCTGTCGACCTTCTCGACCTTGCCGTCAAAGAAGGTGTGGCCGCCCATTTCGACGACTTTTTCGTCACCTTTGGGCGCCCGGTAGGTCACGGAGACTTTCACCATATCCGTTGCCTCACTTCATAAAGCCGGTCAGGTAGCACGTCGCCGTGCCGTCGGCAGCGGTTGCGGCGCCTGTCTGGAACTTCAGGGCGATGTTGGTATCCGCCGTGAACTCGTAATAGAGACCAGCCGCCGCCAGCGTCGTCGTGGAACCGCCGGCTTGACCGATGTTGGATGATGCGACGAAACGGGAATCGTTACCGGCATCGCCCAAAGACACCAGTGCGGCCGGCGTCCCGTTGGTGTCGATATCCGTCAACGCGAGATAGACACCGGTCAGAACGAAGCCTTTCGGCACCTTCATGAGCTCCACGGTATTGCCCGTGGCAGCGTCGGCAGCCAGGGTAGCGATCGGGCCGCCGAGCGTCTTCATGGTGCGCGCAAAGCCCTCATTGCCAGCCTGTGGCTGGCGGTATGCGATACGATCAGCCATCGCCGATCTCCTTTATCGATTGATGGAAGGGAGAGGAGCCGAACTATGCCGGCTCCTGGCTGTGCGCTTTACTGGTTGGCGACGCCGGAGACGAAGCCGGTGACCATGCCCCAGTCGACAAGGTTGCCGACGGTGGCGCCGGAGCCAACGTCAAGCGGAGCCTTGGCGATCTTGCCGACGCCGTACTGCGCTTCGATGCCCATGCCGGTCACGAAGTCATAGTCGCCGTCTTCGAGCTGCGTCGGCCGCGGCATCTGACCCATGGCATAGGCGAGAGCGCCCTGACCGCAGAGGAAAGTCGGCTCGACATCGATACCGGAGGCACCGACGCCCTTAAGAAGAAGGCGTTGGGTGATCTCCGGAATTTCCTTGTAGATGATGCCGTCGTACACGAGTTCGCCGCCGGTGAAGATCGGATTGCTCTTCGTCGGGTTGCTCTCGCGCTCGCGAGCATCACGGTTGGCCTGGTACATGACCGGGTCTGCCTTGAGGTCGCGGAAGGCACGGGAGCCGAGGAACATCACGTACCATTCCTGGTCCGTATCCTCGATCATCCACGGGTTGATCTTCGGCCGGCCGTTGTAGACGCCCGGGTTATTCGGATCGACGCCGGTCTGCTTGGCCTGATCCTTCATGAGCGAGCCGACTGCAGCCGTCATCTTGTCCGACGTGGAATCGACGTTGGCGACGGCAGTTGCGAAGGTGGTCGAGTAGTTGCTGATCTGCGACCCGAACACGACGCGGTCAGCATTCGCGGTCACCCATGCATTCTTGTTCGACGCGCTGGCCGCACTGAACTTGATGCCGTTCACACGATTGCCGGGCGAGCTGAAACGGCCGGGCTGGATCGTGGCGCTCGGGATGGAGAGCAGAGCGTCGACAAGGTCGTCACGAACGATGCGCTTCGACCACCCACGCAGAAGGCTACGAGCCGTCGAGCGAACGCTGAAGGACGATTCCTTGTTCTGAGCACGATTGTTGGCCACGGCGTTACGTGCCCAGTCTGCCCAGAGCGGCATGCCGTAGCTGTCGATCTGCTCTTCATTGCCGCGCAGCGTGCCGGCGCCAACGCCATCGCCGGAGAGCTGGGTGACTAGAGGAACGCGGATTTCCTTGCCGTCGGCCTCGAGATCGGCCATGCGGACAATGATAGACGTGCTGTCATTGCCCATGTAGGGATCGAACCGCGAGGACCGCAGGAAGTCGTAGGCGACATCGGTGCGGAACTTGATCAGTTCGTTATTCGGATGATTCTGTGTGAGTGCCATTTGGCTCGCTCCAAGGATTGATCCCGGCCGCGGTTATCGCTTTCGGGAAGTGGTCGATGCGAACAGCGCCGAATCGCTGGCATCCTCGTTTCCGCCAGCGGAGTTACCGCCGGAGGGAAGAGAGCTGAGCGATGGGGGCAGTTCAGTGCGGGGCGCTGACCGAGTGGTATTGGACGTTGCAGACGCGCGAGCGCGTTCGATGGCCTGAGCCAGGAAAGCGGGATCGTTCATCTTCTTTTCGAGTTCGGCATTCAGCCATGCTTCGGGATCGCCGCCCACGCGGGCAAGCGTCTCTTGCTGCTTGTGCCATTTCACCAGATTGTCGAACGGATTGCCGCCGGCAGAAGTGATCTGCTGATGCAGAACTTTGCCTTCGGGGGTGCCGAACAGCTTTTCGGCCGCTGCCTTCGCCGCCTGAACGGCTTCGGGCGTGTGAACCGATGCTGCTCTGGATTCCCATAGCTCCTCACGCATTTCCTGCATTTGCTGCTGGAACGGCGTAAGCTGGCTTTGTAGGAAGGCGTCCGGATCATCCCAAAGGGTGACGGGCTGCTTTTCCTGCTGTTGCTGCGGCTGCGGTTGACGCTGGGTTGTCAGAACCTGAAGCTGGCCACGCATTTCAGCGAGTTCGCGGCGCAATGCCTCGTTCTCCTGCTGCGTTTCCTGCCTCTTTTCGCGTTCAGCCTGGACAGCTTTGACCGGTACACCTCCGTTTGCGGGATGCGTGTCGGGTGTTGCCGTCGGCTGTGTGGTCGTTTCAACGGTCGCGGCCTTGTCGGGCTGCTTGGCTGAGAAACGGCCGTCATCGGCGCGTGGCTGGGTCGGCTGCGTGGTCTGCGTCTGTTCAACGACTGGTGTTTGTGTTTCCGTTACTGCCGGTGCAGATGCGCCAGAGATTACGGAATCGAATACGTCCATGTCCGATTGTTCGGTCATTTCGAGATGTCTCCAATGTCGTGGGAGGTTTCACGGATCGCCCTTAAGCCTGGCGGCGGCTGATCGCCCATGAAGTCGGCGGCACTCTGCCGGTTGACGGGCCGGCGCCCGAAATCGCCCTTTCAGGATGGCGACTCCTACGTGAGGTTCTGTTGTGCCTGCTGCCTTGTCCTGGCTGCCTCATTGGCTGCCTGGATGGGCTTCAGTTGAGCCTCGACATCTGATTTACGCGCATCGGCCAGCGTCTTCGCTGTCTGCGCGTTGGTGTTTCGGATCTCGGCAACGCTGCGAACCACATCGAGGTCGCTCGGTGCGCCCTGCTGTTTCGGGTTCGATGCCTCAGACATTGCCTTCTGAGCCTGTGCGCGCTTCAGGATTGCGTTGGACTGTGTGACCTGCAATTCGGCCTGCGCCTGCGCGGCCTGCAACGGGTTCGGCGTTGCCTGTTGCTGCTTGGCGTTTTCGATCATGCCCAAGACGCGCTGTTTTACAGAGCCGGCCAGCGGGGAAAGCTCGATCAGAACTTCCGGCGGTACCGGCTGACCGCTGCGGCTCATGGCCGTCAACGTGTCGTATGCATCGCCCTGCATGTTGATCTCATCCGGGCCTTCATCGATGATGATGTCCACGTCGAGCGAGCCTAGGGCATTCACCAGCGTTGGTTGACCGGTGGCCGGATCGATCGAGAGCTTATTGACGGTAAAGAACTGAGCCAACTTCTGATCGTCGGTGACGCGAATCCAGCGCTCCGATGTCCAATGCTCCTGCACGGCGCACCAGATGGCGCGATAGACGCGGATCTTGAAGCCACGGAAGGCGAGCATATACGGACCAAGCTCGGCAATGCCGGCCTGTTGCTGAAGCTGGATAGCGCGCCCGGACATATCCTGCACGCCCTGCCCGATCAGCGCCGGGTTGAAGCCGTAGTTCTCGATCTCGTTCTTCGCGTCCTCAAGAAACGCCAGATGGCCTTGCAGTTCCTGACCACGGGCAGCATCGTCGAAGGTCGGCGGCGTCGTGCCTGGTGCAACCTCGATCACGCCATCAGGTCGAGCCGCTTCACGTCGGATCTGCTCGACGTCATCAACCGAGCCCTTCTCGACGATGACGCGCCGGGAATTGAGCGTGTGGAGCGCCTTTGAGCGGCGTTGGTTCACTTCGTCCTGGCTGGACCGCATATTGCGAACGAAACCGTAACGGTCGCCATCCTGATCGATGTTGGCCGAGTACACGATGTACTTGCACATCGACCGGCCTTTTTCGTCCTTCAGGTAGGACTTGCCCTCCCCAAGGATCAGGGAACCGGTATAGATGCACCAGTACCATTCGCCGTTTTTCAGATACCAGTGATCGACAATGCGAATCCGTCGCGTGCCGTCGCCGCCTGTCACCCACTTGATATCGCTATCCGGGTTGCTGGTCAGTTCGGCGCCGGTTTCCGTGGATGCACGGATCTCGTCGGCCTTTTGCGGAAAGAGCTCGATCGCAGCGTCAATGTCCGACCACTTGCCGATGCCCATAAAGCGAGCATCAGAAAAGTCCGGCTTGAGCGAGCGCGGGTCATAGAAAAATGACGACGGATCGACCGGCTCAAGGCCAATATCGATGTCGCCGGTGTCTCCCTGCGTCAGATTGAGTTCGACGCCACCAATCCCATCGACAGCGCCGAATGATCCGCAGATCGGTGACTTAGTGCCCCAATCCTGTTCATCGCACACATAACGCAACACGGCCGTTGCAATCTCGGCGCCATCTTCGTTGTTCGGTGTGCGTGGGAAGGCGCGAGGATCTTGCTTCTGACGCTCGAGCAAACCGATCAGTGCATTGATCTTGCGGCCGATGCGATTGTATGTGACGACAGGCTGCTTACGCTTGTTGAGAACCTTGATCTGCTCTTTGGTGTACTGGACACCGTGATAGTAGCGGCGCGCGTTCTGCTGCTCGCGGATCTCAAGATCCTTCACAGTCAGATAATCGAGATACTGGCGCTTGAGAACACCATGGTTTGCCATCTCGACCGGAGAGGCCGGAGCGTCGTAATTGCTCGCCTGCGATGTAACCGAGGCGGCGTAGGAAGTCTGAGCCATCAGTATGTCACCCAATCCCCTGCGCCGGCATTGTCGCCACGCGGCTTGTAGTCCTGTTTCGGCTTGGACGGATCGTCTTGCTTGGTCGGTAGATACGGACGCGACATGCAGCCATAGCGGGCTTCGTCGGCGGCGTGATCCTCTGCGTCGGTGTCCAAGTCTTCGGCTCGATCCTTGTCATGCTGCAGGAGCGGCACGGTGCGAATGAAGTCCGTGCAGGTCGAGAACACGAACAATCCGGGGCGCTGGCCGTCGCCTTTTAGCCTGGCGCGCATCTGGTCCCAGCCACCCATGGCACCGCGCTGAGAGACGCGGGCATTGTCAGCGGGGCGAAACATCACCTTGAATTTCGTCTCGCGCATCATGCGGCTCGCGATCGACGGGCCACCATCCTCTGCGAAAGCAGAGGGATCGAGCACGCCATAGGCAAGCTTCTCGGTCGGGTTCTCTATCATCTTCTTCGTGTCGGGGTCGAACTTCGCTCCCTCACGCTCGGCGATGCCGCGTGCAACCTCTTCGGCCGTCAGCTTCAGACCTACGTTGGCCTCGCCAGATTTGCAGCCGTACCATTCGCGATATCGGACGATAGCGCCCCGAGGTATGACACCGTTTTCGGTCGGATAGTCATCACCAGCGATTGCCCACCATCCGACGGAGAACGGTTTGGCAGATCCCCAATCCATTGATCGGAATCGCGTCCAGTCGCGCGGGATGGCGAAAGGACGAATGATATGCTTGCGAGTGTCCCAACAGTCAAAGAATGCACCCTCGATCGCGTTCCAGTCACCAGAGAGCCACGCCTTTACGAGCTGGTCAGAACCGACCAGATAAAGGTTGTTGATGTAATCAGGGTCATTCTCAAGCAGCAGCTTGTTGTCTTCGATCCGGCTCGGGATGAAAACATATCGATGCTCCCTGCCGTTCGGAAGCTGACGCGCCAACAACTTCATGCCGCCTGGCGCCGGGTCGATGTAGCGCTGCTTGATCCAGTGCTGGCCAGCGCCGCCCGGATTGCCGGTCAACAGCAATTGCGTCGGCACACCCTTCGCAGACCGAAGGACACCGAACATTCGGTCGATGGGCTTCGGGTCTGGATAAAGCCCCGCTTCCTCTACGCAAGCGTCTGTTACGTTCTGGCCTTGATACTTGTCGGCATCCTGAACGCGCTCGAGCGGCCGGAAACGAAGGCGCCCGCCGCCAGGAAACACCCACGTCTTTTTCTGCTCATTCCAATCGGCGCCGATCTTGCCGTATATTTCCTTGCTGCGCTCAATCGCGTCATCAAGCATTGGCAGCTCGCGACGGCAGAACAACGCATTGAAGGCAGACCCGTATGTCGCCGCCTTGATGGCATATTTGCCTAGAACGCCATCAGTCTTACCGCCGCCGCGGGCGCCACCGAAGAAGATTTCGCGGAACGGGCAATCAATAAGTGCTGTCTGCGGTCCAGCTTGGGGCGCCCATGCGGTTCTATTGATCTTCGTCTGTTCCATGCTCTTTCAGCCAATCGGCCTCTGACATGGGCTTTGCGTTGATGACAAAATTGACCTTGTTATTCAGATCGATGTCGAGCTTATCGCCGTAGACTTTCGGGCGCAGCTTTCCGGCCATCCATTTGCGCGCCTCAATGCGAACCTGCGATCGGCGTATATTCTCGCCGTTGACCTGCCAACCTGCATCCTCTTCGCCGCGGCGCTCCATCCAGTCGTTTCGCGCGTCGTCGGCTATATCGAGGATGTCATCAAACAGCGTGTCAGCCTGCACTTCGCGGGCGCGGGCGTATTGGTTCCGAAAGTCCTCATTGGCAGCAAGCCAACGGAAGACGGTCGTCTTTCCCGGCATGTCTTCAGCGTCGCAAATGCAGCGGAGGCTTTCACCTCCGGCTAAGCGCTCGCATATCGCGTCAGCAACAGCCTGTGTAAAGTCGGAGGGCCTACCCGTCATTGGTCAATCCAAGCGCGCCGTGTTTGATTTTCAATTTGATTAGATCCAAAGCTACTTGCACATCTCGTCGCTCTCTGATTGCATTCTTGACCGAACCAAGGAGATGAGAAATGCAGGTGCATAGGACGAAAGTTATTTGGATTGATGGGGGAAGCATAATCATCGAGGATCCCCTCCCCCACGATAAAATAGCGGAGAAACTCCATCGAGACGGCTTCTATGACACCGTCCGCGCTGATACTGGTGGTGACGCAATAAGGTATACAATCATGAAAGCAGGGGTTGCAGCTTTATCCCCTAAAGAAGACTGGCACGAATTCGAGTAGATATGCCGCGCATTTTTTTGCACTGCGTGGGCTAACCTTGGGAGGGTCGAATGGATAGACTTACTTACCAGCGCGTTGCCGACGCTGACGATGTAGACGACGCTATCGTGGTTCGTATTTGGGATTTAGATGGGCATCTTGTAGGCGAAGCAGACCATCCGGTATTGCATCACTCAGGAACAGGACAAATAGTCGCCCCAGCTCTCGGAAACCCGGTGTCCGTAGAATTTGCCTTGGCGAACGCGCAACAAATGAGGGACGAGTTGCCCTTTGACATTATTTGCGTGCAAATCGCGGACGCGCGTCTTTGGCAACATGCCTGGGGCACCCTTCTTCCAATCAAGCCGTCAGCACTTATAGCGAAGCCTTTTAGATAGTGCCTCGTGCGGCATGGTCTTCATAGCTGGCGTGAATTGCCCAACCTGAGCCATCGCCCGAGAAGGGGTTTGGCTCCTGTAACCAATAGACATTCCAAACTGATCGATGATGGAGGAAACCATGAGAGAAGGTCTGTATCGAATTCACTTTCGTGCCCATTCACAAATAACTGGCACTGGGGATCAGATGGGTGCGGGCGTAGTTTACCTCCACGATGGCATCGCGAGCGGTGGAGATGAGGCCTTCTACTATTCTGGAAAATACCAACTAGACGAGAATAGGATTACGGTGACTGCAAGCGTCAAACGACATACATCCACTAGTTCTCGCTCAATATTTGGCACAGAAACAACGGATGTGAAATTAACCGGGTCGATGGGTGTCGACGGACAAATATCTGCATTTGGAGAAACAATCGGCACCGGAATCCGTTTCGAAGTCGGCCTTCGGTGGTTGGCTGTTTAGAAAACATAAGATCGTAGCGCCTGGATCTACCCTGCCCGTGCTGGCAGCTCTGTATCAGTCGTCATCATCTCGCTTTATAACATCGGTAACTTCAAGTATTCGATAAAGTGCCGGCTTGCCTCCAGCTGAGCGCACCTCGACATTGACTTGAAATACACAGTCAAACGGATTCTCATGCAGATCGAGGACACGCCGTTTGGCTTCCTCGCTGGAAAATTGCAGCTTTACGGGTTTCGAGTGGACCGTCTCGATAATGCCTCTGTCACCTGACTTCGCTAAAGCATCATTCTTGACCTGCTCCAAAACCATCAATTGGTCACTCAGCACTTGTGTTGAGGGCAGCTGCGGGCCGAGGAAGCGAGTGACACCGTTCTGAACGGCGCTGGCCTCGATTCCGGAGAGGTGAAAGTGCTGATGTACGTGGACGATACCGCCATCCATCACGTTCATATTTAGCTGCGATCCGAAGTCCTTTGCGACGGGCTCAACGAACTGCGCGATTTGCTTTGCCTGTCGAGGCGTCGGCGGCTGCGTCGGCAACGCCGTCTCTTTTGTCTTTCCCAGAAAGAAGCTCACGAGGTCATTTGTATTCGATACGAACCCAGCGAACACCTCTGCGTGTTCCATGATCCATTGCGCCTGTTGTGCAACAGCAATGAGATCAGCGATGACACTGCCGGACTTAATCTCTTTGACATACAAACGGAGATTGTCAGGATGAGGGTCGGAGGTGTGGGCATTCGCGTAGTCTTTGAAGGACTCCGCTAATGCTGTGAAGCTTATCGTCAGATCAACAAGCTCAATAGGTTTGGTGTTCTTAAATTCTATTCGCAGCACCGAATCATCGCGTTCCATGTCCACCCCCAGGTTGCACCTAAGGAAGCGCACATTTTCAGTTTTGCCAATATCTGGTGGGCGTTATTCTTGCTGGTCTTCCGAAGGCTCACGAATGTTCCGTCCAAAGAAGCATCCGCTTAGGGGCTCGTGAAATAGCGCCCCACACGCAAGCCGCACATTAAGAATGCCGCGCCCGAATGTCTCGGGGTTTGATTACTCTGGATTTTGCCAGTGCATGGTCAATCTGCGGCCTGCCGTCCGGTGCGATCCAGTATGCCGCGCACTTCTCGGACGTTACCGTTGATGACGCGATATTTGGCTGATTTTCGGACACGGCGCAATCTGGACTATTAAGCCGAACGGCGGTAATGCGGTTGAGATTATCCGCAATATGCTGACAAATCCGATCAATTTGGCGTCGCAAAGTTCGATCGTTGAGGTCATTTTCTGCCGCAAAGGCGGAAATCTTCATGCCTTTTCGGACCTTCACCCAGCTCCAGGCGTAGATCAGCTTGCGGTCAGCCACGCTCGGAAGGGCATTGATCCAGTTCCATACCTGCTCCATTCGCCCCAGGGAGGCTGCGGACGCGGTTTCGCGGTATCGGGCAGGCTGCACACCATAAGACTCGTCGTAGCGCTTCACGGACTCAGGCATGGCACTGCCGAACATCTTTGGGCCACGTACCGCCGGCGATATCCGGAGCGTGTCCGCCATCTCCAAAATCCGAACCTCAACCGCTTTCGCCGTCCAGTCGACAAAGTTCACGCCGCATCTCCTATCATGTCCAATAGATCGCCCTGCACGGGCTGAAAGAATTTCACGCCGATCAACACGCGAAGAACGTGGGTTGTCGGTATTCCGCAGTTCATGGCCCTGGCTTTCCGTCGAAGGCTGCCGAGGTCGATTGCGTTGAAGTCGTCAACGAGAGAAGGCGACCTCAATAGAGTTGGGTGCTGTGCGAGGATCGAGGACACCGCCTTAATCATGTCCGCGTAGAGTTCACGGGCATTCACCGCGGTTCCGGTCATCAGCATGAGCACGAGCCGCAGATGATCCTCGCCATGCTCGCGGCCGATCTCTCGCACCGTTGGCTTGCAATAGCATTCGAAGGCCTTCCGGCTCGTCGGGCTATGCAAATGGCCGTCGAAGAGCTTCACGCCGCACTGCCGGGCGACGCGATAGATATCGCAGTGGTGAACACCCGATTTATTCAATGCTCACCCCGAGCCGCCTTTTCGGCAAGATAGGTTGCCGGATCGATCCGCTTCACTTCGGACGCGGGACCAAAAGTGCCGAGCTTGTAGTCACGGAATTTGCGCTCGCCGACGGGATCGAACTTTGCCGCGGCGACCGATCGAACCCACCCGGGGGCCTTATGGGCATTCCGCTTCATCTGCTTTTCCTGCTTCGCCGCGCGCTTCTTTTCCTTCTTGCTCTGCTTCGGGGTCTGGTCCGGCTTGCCCCAAAGGACACGCTTGTTGCTGCGACGGCGATCAGGGATGTCGGCAGCCTGGGTATCAAGCCGGTCGAGCGCCTTCCATGCTGCGGCGTTGGTTTCGAACGGGCCTTCGACGACCTTGCCCCTCTGGTCGGTAACCTCGTACTGACCGTCATCGTTTCGCGTGATGTTGAGGATCTGTGTCACAGGTGGATCCTCCATGTGCGGAGCGACACTCGAAGCCTAAGCCAAAATATCTGGAAAATGATCATCGCGTGCGCACCCCGCTTGATTTCACCGCGGCTTGAAGCTCCGAGACTTCGGATCGAAGCCTTTTTAATTCGGTCGCTAGGTCGCGCTCACGCTTTTCCGCAGCCTGCGTCTGGGCTGCAGCCGCGGCCGCTCGTTCCTCTGCGGCAATCCTTGCTTTTGTCTCGCCCGCTATTTGAATTTTTAAATTCCTAACCGTTGTGGTCATGCCGCCCTCCCCGGAACGCTTATTGCAAGGTTACCGAAGTCTTTATGTTTCGGAGGTAATGCGTTTTGAAACGAAACACTTTGCGGCCCTTCCCGCCCGTGACACTCGTAATGGGAGGCACGGAAGGAAACCGGCGGGTCAATTCGGTACGTCAGGTGGCTGAGCTGCTGCTGAAGCATTGGCCCATCAACGATGGCAAAGAGTACGTGATTGCGGTGCACGTGTGCCTTGAGGCGATGTTGGGTGCGTCTCCTCCGGAAGCGGCACGAGCTGCATTGATCAAGGCGGCAGAGGAAGCCGGGATACCCGTGTTGCAGTGAGGTCATGCTGCTGATTCCTCGGCGGGTTGATGGCCCCGCAGAACGGCGCAACTCTCCAACGCCTGGTCGATGGCGCGGATCGTGCGGGTGAGGACCGAGATGATGTTGAAGCGGGTGTTTTGTAGATTGGGGACCGCGATCCAGATAGCCGGCTGCGAAATCAGCATTTCAATCGTTGTGATGCTGCGCTGGATCTGATCTGCGGCTTCGATATGCTGGAGCAACGAATAATCCGCGTTATGCCGATGCATCGAATAGGTCAGCTGGATCGCGCTGGCATGATAGGCCCCAAGACATTTGGCGTAGCGGAGCAGAACCTTTTCGATCGTCGTGGCGACGTTGACGCCGTCTAAGGTCTTCTGTGCCCGATCTCGAATATAGCGCAGGCTCGGTTCTAGATCGCCGGCGACAGCCCTGGCGCTCGCGATCACGCTCAAATCGGAATTATCGAGGATAACGACAGTCATGTTGCACCTTTCGGGTTGTTGGCTTCCCACAAGGCGTAGGCCGCGCGTTGCATTTCGACCTGCACCGCGTATGTGAAAGCCTCGATTTCTTTTCTGATGGTCGCTTCAGCGTGCCCCTGGACCTGCAGCCGGGCGTAAAGCCGCCGGCAGGTGAGTTTCCAAAAGCGGTCAGCGGCCGGCCCATTCCTGCGTTCAAGCACGCGGGCAGTCTCTCGAATGAAGTAGGCATGTCGATCGATCGGGAACGGGATGATCTCGGCTGTCATGCCGCGTCCCTTTCCATTCTGTCGCTACTCCCATGAGGCGCCGCCTCTTGGAGCTCCGCTGGGGGATGATCCCCCAGACCCACGACCAAACCCGCTACGCGACTTTGGTCCATACCGTCCGGCACCCTCTGATCTGGCTTTGACGCAGGTGTGTCGCCTTTCCTTATTACTTCTACTCGCGACGCACTTGCGTCACGGCGCCGTTCCCATGTTCTGCGAGAAATTCCCTCCGCAACCCACGGCTTGAGACTGGACAATGATGTCGCCTCATAGGAAGCGCGAGGAATGCGACCCTGAGAGCGCCGCTTCTTCTCCTGCCGATCCCGATCGCGCGTGCGCTTGCTGTTCTTTGCGAGCTTCTGCCGGTCCTCCGAAGCGAGGTCGCAAGCCCCAATGGTTTTCAGCCCGAGTGCCGTTCGCTCTGCCAAAGTCACGAAAAGCATCTTCGCGACCGCGTCAGCGCCGACCATTCGCTTTCGCTTGAAACGCTGAGCCCCGATCGTCTCGATAACTGAGGGATCGGCCCACGGTGCCCACACTCTCGCCCAAGACTCCAAATCCTGGACGCCCGGCGTTATAGCAACCGCTCGCAGGTATGCGTGGCAAGTATCGACATCATCACAGCCCGCCGGATCCGGGATGCCATTGATGTGACGATGGCGGATAACCACCTCGATCTCGCGCAGGCGGAGCATTTCCAGAGAGAATTGCCAGTCGACACGCCGATCCCGCTTGCGAGCCGGCTTTTCTCTCCAGATGACATCGCCAAAAAGGATCTGTGCTGATCCATCTCGATTTGACTTGTGAACTTGCTCCATTGCCGACCTCAGAACGGAATCTGATCGTTGAGTTCAGGAAGCTGTTCCTGGCGTGCGCGATCCGACTGCTTGCGACCACCACCATGGGGACGGACTGTGCGACTGGAGACTAGGGAATCGGCAACGATCTGAAGCTGCTCGCGCTTCTCACCGTCGTTCGTGGTCCAAGTGCTACGCTGGACGCGACCCGACGCGCTGACCATGTCGCCCCTCTGAAGGCGCAGGAGATCTTCAGCGACACGACCAAAAGCGAGGATGCTGATCCACAACGGCGGAGCATCTTGCTCGCCAACGGCAACGGCCATCGAGGCGGCTGCCATCGGCTTTCCTGATTGGGTGGAAATGGACCGCGGATCTTGTCCGAGACGGCCATAGGCAGCGGCGTGCATCATGAGAACGCCCTCCTACAAATGCGAAAGGATTTCGCCAACGTGCACGCCTCTGCCGCCTGAACGCTCGTGAGGCCAAAGCGCTGCTTGAGGACGGGAATGACGGCGCCGAACTGGTCGCCCTTGCGATCGGCGATCCATTGGGCGGCACGGGTGATGCTTGACGAGCTTGTCAAAGTTTCGGAAGAGGGCATCATAGACAAATCCCACTCAGTTTCTCCTCTAGAATGTCGAGGAGTTTAAGAACTGATTTCGATGGCTGCTGCAGCCCGCGCTCAATTCTCCATATGGTCGGTTGACTGACCCCGAGTTCTGCTGCCATCCGAGCTTGTGACCACTGTAGCCGCGCTCGCAAATTCAGAATTCGTTTACCCAATTTCTGAACCCTTCTTTCAAGATTAGTCCGATATGTATCAATTCATAGGGTATTATGACGACGAAATCAATACGGATCGGACTAGACATGTCGGAAACACGTGCAGACCGCCTGCGAAAGGCCAGGAAAGCGGCCAACTTCAAATCGGCATCGGAGGCGGCAAGATCACTGGGGGTTTCCCCCTCAACATACATCCATCATGAGAACGGCACGCGAGATTATGATGAGGCTGCGGCTGCTCTTTACGCTCGTCGCTATCACGTGACAGTCTCGTGGCTACTGCTGGGCCAAGGCGAGATGGAAACTTCTGAACTCGCCGCTGAACGTGAAAAGGAGTTGGAGCAGCAGCGCCAAGAGGAAGAAGAATATCGCGCGGCCAGAGCCGAGATGGATCCTGATACCAAAGAGCGTCTCGCCGAAAGCCATCAGCGCTCTCAAGAAAGAAGCGCCCTTCAGACTTTGCGCACAATGGCGCTTATTCCCGAGATATCACCCTATTTTGCGAAGGATGATACCCTTCTCGCTAGAGGATGGCGTAGGTTCACAGATTTCCAAGAAACAGTCGTTCATTCGATAAACGCAACTTGGGGGATCCCACCCAAGCATCTCCAATACGAGCTGGGCGCATCCCAAAAGAGCATTGTTTTCCCCATCGTGGGCGACGCGAATGCTCCGACGCTTCTCCACGGCGACATGGTCTTTGTCGATACCGCGATGGATGACCTTATTGCCGACGGCCTGTATTTGGTTGCCGACAAGGTTGGATCTCCCCAAGTGCGCCGGCTGAGGGCGAACCTTTTCGCTCAGTCTCCCTCTGTAGTAGTTTCGTCCGATGCTACCCCTGAAGCCAGCCAAGTCGTGGAGATGTCATCTATTTCGATCATCGGAAAAGTAGTCGCGAGATTGACCCGTATGTGATGATCTCAAAACAAGTTAATACTAAGTGTATTGACTGAGCTAATCCAAAGTGTATTAATTGCTCCATCAACCGATGGAGTGACCAATGCCCGATTCATCAACCGCCGTTGAAATGCCCCATCTAGAGGGCGCCGCGACCGTGCAAGAGATTGTGTCCGCGATCACGACTCGCCTTGAGAATATCGCCCAGGTGCTTGAGGCGGAGCACAAGTGGCTCAAGCCGAAGGTCGAGTTCTTCCGCAAGATGGATGACGATGGGATCGCCCATGATCTCACAGCCGGTTACATTGATGAAGCCGAGGCCACGGAAAAGCGGGGCGAAGACAATCTCATACTTCGGCGAAAGAACGTCGATCGCCACTTGGAGAACCTCCAAGGCGTTGGCGTTTACATTCGTGACATTGCGGTCACCATCAAAGACGTATTCGGGGATGCGATCGAGGTGCCGGCATGAACGCCCATTCGCAGTTTCCCCGAATCACAGACCGTGCAGTGGGTGATCACCTCGTCAAGACAGTGGATGGCCGAGAGGTCCACCGCTATCTCGGCGCCAAGAAAGACTATACGACCTGGATCAAGGATCGGATCGCAAAGTTCGGCTTTCTTGAAAACGCCGACTATGTAGTTTTCACCAATTTCGGGGAAAACCCCACCGGCGGCCGCCCCGCCACCGAATACTTCCTCACCATCGGCATGGGCAAAGAACTCGGCATGGTCGATCGTTCCGAGAAGGGCCGTGCCATCCGCAAATACTTCCTAACGATCGAGGAACGGGCCATAGCGCACCAGCCGATGACTGCTGCCGAAATAATCCTGCAGAACGCGCAGGCGCTTGTGACCTTCGAGCGTCGTCAGGCAGAAGTGGAACGCCAGCAGGCCGAGCACCATCAGGTGCTGCAGGCAACAGTCGCCCGCGTCGAAATGATCGAGGACACGGCCCCGCTCAAAGCGAAGCCCCAGCACACCGAAACCAAGACCGAGATCAAGGCCCGGATGAATAAGCAGTATGGGCTGCCGGCCTGGCTTGTAGACGAGGTGCTGACATCAATCTCCTACCGTCCGCCCGTGTTTGCCATGGTCAAGAATAGCCATGAGAACGCGCTTGGCAGCAGCTTTGCCGTTTACCAGATCATCGACATCACGAAGTTGTTCAAGCGTTTCGTGGCCGAATGCGCACCTGCGACGGCTACTACCTCCACCCATCCCGATATCGAAGGCCGCTTCAAGCTGGTCAGCAAGGGGAAACTGCTTTGAAAGGACCGATCGTGACCGACACTATCCTCATCACTCCCGAAATTGACGCCATGATCGACACTATCGAGGAAGCCGGCGCGTCCTGGCATGTGATTGGCGGCAGCCAAGCCGTCTCGCCTTATCTCGCCTTCAAGATCCCGACTATGGACAAATACTCGGATCAGGCTGGCCGTGCGATGGAAGACTTTCAACTCGAATTCACCGCCAATGCCGAAGTTCGACGCGCAACTATCGATTTCGCCATTACCGTCGGCGCCTACTACGTCGAGCTTGGCAATAGCGGCCCCTACATAAGCGACGGTCTTACCGTCCAATAATCAGCGCTACAGGCGCACCTTCTAAAACCCGGAGAAAAACCATGAAACCGACGATTCAGGCGGCCGGCGAAGCTATGCCGACAACCCGCCGATCATTCCTTTCTGCCTTGCCGGGCCTCGCGGCGGCTTCTGCCATTCCGGCAGTACTGGCCGACGTCAAACCGGCGAAAGCGGCTGTAGAGCCCGCCATGACTGCACGCGAGCGGGCAGACTACCATCTCGACCAGTTGCGGCTCGCCCTGGAAGAAGAAACCGGTAAGGAGTTCTACGGCGAGATCTCCTGGCGCCTTAAAGCCGCCTTCCTCTTCGGCCGGACGACAGAGGGGAGCGCCAAGTCATGAAGCGCTCCGATCCTGTTCCTTCCCTTAATCCAGGGACGCTTTCGTTCACCGCACTGCGCGACGGAAAGGCTCTTCCGAAGGCCAAGAAAGGCGAACACAATCGCTGCTTCTGGAATGTTGCCTGGACCGGTGACTACCTCGCCGACTGTGAGATCGGTAAGCGCCTCGCACTCGAATACCTGCAGTTCGAGGAAGACGATGTTGGCGGCGGCGGTTGCTTGAACTTGATCGTCAACGACATGCCTCGGCCGCTGACCGGTATTGAGCACGGATTTCTCATGATGGTCTGCTTTCAAGCCAAAGCCGGTCGTGGCCGCGCCCGCACCCTTTCCGCCTATTGGGATCAATGCTGGGCGCAATGCGACAAGGAGAGCGACGATGCCTAAGTCCGCCGAACCTAAGCGCCACCTCGCCATCGACCAGTTGCTCGATGGCGTGGCTCTCATCAACACCGCTTGGCTGGCCCTGCAGGATCAGGAGTGGATAGACGAGTCTGCTCTGCACGATCTCGCCACGACTCTTGGAATTGCTCTGAAAACCCTTGAGCCGGTCCGCAAAGCACTCGACGGAAGTGGATTGGAAATATGAGCACCCGAACCGAATTCGAAGACGCCCTCGGCGCCGCCAGAAGCTTCCTTCACGCGATCAAGATGGCGGCCGAATCCCTTTCCGACAACCGCCAAAACTGCGCTTTCCAGATCCTGGCCGAAGCTGCCGACAAGGAAATCATCAACGCGCAGAACCTCGTCGACATTCTTCCGGAGAACCTGTGATGGCCCGCAACATTGAAATTCTCGATAAGTTCGGCGAGCTTCGCCGTATCCTTGGCCTGCTCAATATGGCGGCTCGATCCCTCAGCATGAAGCACGAGCGGGACCCGCTCGATCATGGCACCATGCTCGCCTTCGACCTACTTGTTGAGATCGAGGCGATGGCCGAACAGGGCGAGGCCTCCCAATGAATGCCTCGCCCAAACACATAGGGGTCTTGGCGACTCCTGAAGATATCGACCGCGCCGCTTCTCTGGTGGACCTACTTGCCGTCTGCAAATACGTGACGGAAGCTCTCGCCTGCGACACCTACTCTGTTCCGGGACACGTGGCCAGTTCGCTTCGCACGGTCTTGGAACTCGCGGAGGACATGGCCGGGGATCAGATGGGGCGGTTCGAGCAGATCATGCGCGGCTCGCCTGTGGAAAACCCACCTGGGGAAACTGTGGATAGCGGGGAGAAGCGCTGATGAACAAGCCCTTCACCCCGAAGAGCCTAGCCGACCATTGGGAATGTTCCGAACGTCACGTCCGCAAGCTCGTTGCTTGCGGGAAGCTGCCGGCTTTTCGTCTTGGCGGGAAGCTTCTGAGGATTAAACCTGAAGACGTGGAGAACTTTGAGAAATGTCAGAGTGGAGACTTACACGACTCCGAGGGGAGTTTTGCGTCACATGGGACGAGCCAGACGGCGTCCGCAGACGTTATCGCCTTGGCACCACAGACCAGAAAGAGGCGTCCCGCCTCGCAGCGTCTCGATACGCGGAACTGACGCGGCCCAAGGGCACGACGGTGGATGATCTGTGGAAGGCCTACCTTATCGACAAGGAAGGCCGCGCCGTGGTCGGCACCATGAAATTCACATGGAAGGCCATGGAAGGGCGTTTCGGGAAAATGGAGGGAACGGCTATCAGCGTACTCGATTGCCGTGCCCATACCGCCGAGCGCCGGAAGGCAAGCATCCAGGACGGCACGATCCATACCGAACTCGGGCACCTGCGCACGGTTTTGGTTTGGGCCGAAAAGAACGGTCTGATCGGTCGGGCACCCCATATCGAGCGACCCGCCAAGCCCGATCCGAAGGACGGATATCTGAAGAGGGAAGAAGTCGCCCGGCTGATGGATTCGGCGAAAGTGCCCCATATCCGCCTGGCGATCCTGCTCATGATCGGGACGGGCGCGAGAAACGCCGCGGCGCTTGAGCTGACATGGGATCGAGTGGAGTTTGATCGACGGCTGATCAATCTGCGGAATCCGTTCGATCGGACGCGCCGGAAGGGTCGGGCCACGGTACCGATGAACGAAACGCTGATGAGGGAGCTGAAACTTGCCAAACAGGCGGCCCTATCGCCGTTCGTCATCGAATGGGCTGGCGTTCAGGTTAAGTCGATTAAAAAGGGGCTGAAGGCTGCCGCGAAGGCCGCGAAGATCAATGATGTGTCACCGCATATGCTCCGGCATTCGGCCGCCGTCTGGCTTGCCGAGGACGGTCATCCGATGACGCGCATCGCTCAGTTCCTCGGGCACTCGAATAGCAGGATCACGGAAAAGGTCTATGCCCGGTATAGCCCCGAGCACCTTCGCGATCTTGCTGACACATTGGATATGACGCAGACTGGTGGAACCCCTAGGTATCGAACCTCCGACCACTTAGCTGTAGCAAATGCCAATTAAATCAATGCTCCTGCGTACGTAGTGCTCCACAGGTTCAGTGAACCTGAGAAGTGGAACGCAGTAGCAACACAGTGCCGAAAACGACGATTTACGAAGCGTAGAGTCCCCGGAATTCCGGGCATTCCGCTAGGGGGCAAGAAGTTGACATCGTAGGGGTCACAAGTTCGATCCTTGTCACGCCCACCATCCAAGTTTCTGATATGAAAGGCCTTTCGAGAGATCGAAAGGCCTTTTTTTCATAGCAATCGGCAGGTTTGTGGGCCTCTCCCGCAACAATGACAGCTACCGACAATACTCAACTACGCCCCCTCACATATTCCGACCGTTAGCCCTCTCTCACGATGGCCAGGACGGCGGCTGGATATCGCGGGGAAAAGCACGCCAAAGACTTAATCGGACGCATCGGAACCATCCATCGCACCTCGATAACGATCGAGAGTTTCCCGACGACCCCTTCACCGACGACAACGTCAATTTGGACGGAAGGGGCAGGAGTTCCGGGAGAGTATCGGGGTCACGTCCGAACTGGGTGAAGCGGCGCATTCACGCGGTGTTCATTTGAACATAATCATGCTTGAAAGACTTGTTTAGGTGAGTCGAACATTAGCGATATATGGCGCGCTGCGTCGGAGGTGGGCATGATCAAGAAGACAATTCTCTCGGTTTTCATCGTTGCTGCGTTTGCAAGCAGCGCGGTATTCCCGGGCAGCTACGCGCAAGCGCAGCAATATGATGGCCGGCCCCCGTATCGCCATGGCGACTGGCGCGACCCGCCGCCAGAACGGCATCATCATCATCACAATAATGGAAATGCAATCGCCGGCGGTGTTGCCGCCGGGCTTATTGGCGGGTTGATCGGCGGCGCAATCGCAAACGGTGGAGCCTATGAACCCGCTCCCCCGCCGCCGAGATGCTGGCATGAGAGCCGCCCGGTTCAAAACGAATATGACGACGGATACCACTACGAGCGCATACGCGTCTGTGATTAAGGACCGCGAATCGTCCAGATCAAGGAGCAAAAGCGCCGCTGCACGCGGCGCCTAAGCCTGTCACATGGCAACGATAAATTTGGCGATCAGCGATCCAGGAAGTGCTGGTACCAAGCCGTCGTCGGATAGGCGAACGCACCGCGGTCCACGAAGCTGTACCGATACAAGCAACTTCTCAATGCCAGTATGTACATGCTGCTATTTGGATCGGGTGAACCCCTTTGCCAGGAATAAGCCTCCGGTTGGCAGTGCTGCAGAGCCCTGTCGTATCTCGCTAGAATCACGGGATCGCTATCGGCGCGGATGCCGTGGTATGACTGGTAGTTCGAGGGTGCTTCGCCTGCAGAGACACAAGCGAGGCTTAACATGGCCCCTAACGCTAACATCATTCTCATTTGCTTTGACCTCTCGCTCTTGGCGTCTCGAATTTTCGATCGCACCGGCGGAGAATAATGGTCTTTTCGCCGATATCCAATCACATGCTGATGTTCAGCGCCTGAACACACAGCAGGTAGGCGGCTCACGCATAGCTTCCATCCACAAGTCGCTTGACTTCCGATCGCGCTGTCACACTACTGTCACGCTAAAGCATTGATCGTACGGGAGGACGAGATGGCGATCGTAAAGAAACAATTCTATAAAAATCACAAGCCCAACGGCGACGAATATCTGTTTCACCTTGCCCGAGACACCGAAAGTGGCGAGGTCTTCGTTATCCGCCAATCCGACTATCTCGTCGATGGCGGCAGCGAGAAGAAGATGACGCTTTACGAATTCCTGGCCGGCGGCGGCAACCGGCAGAACGCCTTGCTGCAACTGATCGGAACGCTCGTTCAGGAGTGATGAGCGACCTCGCCGGCACCTGCACATTAGCACACCGGGATTGACTGCCACATTTCCATCGGCAAACCTGCGCAGGCTTGAAAGGAGCCATTCATGCGATTCGCAGGCATTGCTATTGGATTGACAGTTATGACCGTTGCAACGAGTGCCGCCGCACAAAGTTTTCCGGCGCCGGGCGTGGCAATCGTCAGCGGCACATGTTCCAAGCTCGTCGTCGGCAAGTTCGATGCCTCGAAGGGCTGCAAGGCCGAGATCGCCAGCGTGACGGGACCGGACGGCTCGGTAACATTCATTTTTTCATCCGGCGGCAAGATGCTTGGCTTCCAGGGCAACGGAAGCGGGATCAAACCGGGCGCGAAGAAAGGCACCGCACAATTGCCGATCGAAATCATCTCCACTGGTGCGGGCAACAAGATGACGGGTCAGGTCGGGGCCAAGGGCACCTGCACCTTCGCCAATCCCTATGCTGGTAAACCGGTCGCCATCGAATGCTCGGCAAAATCGACCGAACTGAGTTTTACCGGCAGCTTCCTGTCGAACGGCAAGCCCCCACACGGCAAGTAGGAAGTTTCGGCCAGTCTGACCCGTGCCTCGGAAAAACCTTCGGCTTCCAAACTTTACTTTGAACGGCCTTTGTTTTTCCCGCCGTGATTGGCATCGCCCGGCGCCTCGCGCGACAGGTCCGCGCCGCTGACATGAGCCGGAACATGGACATCGTCATGTGTCGCAGGCTGCAGCGTCAGGTCGACATTGTGCGGCGGCAACACCTGCGCCTGGCGCAGAACGTTGGAGCGTGTGCGCTTTTGCCGGGCCGTCGGTTCTGGCTTCTGTTCTTTTGCTTTCCGATGAATGGGATGGGGGCTCATGGAAGGTCCTCCTTGGCCGCTGCTCTCTATCCGACAATAAAATCCGCCATTGTGGGGATCTGCCTTGCAACGGACATCGCCCTGCCCGCCTTAAGGCCAAACGCTCCCTTCTCAGTTTGGTTCCGGAAAATCCTGTTCTGCCGGCGGCGACAGGCATCGAACGGCGTACGCTCTTGACGGGCGCCATAATTTCACTAACTAATGGTAGCACGTCCGCACCTTCTGACATCGGCTGCGGAGTGAACTTTGGTGCCGGGCCCCTCTGGCGAGAGTTTTAACGGCGCTCTCGCGATGTCGGTACCGCCTGCAGATGAGCCGGCGGATTTCTTTTCATGACTAGTTTGACCATGCCTCGCCCGCATGCCGTCTCCGGTATGCGGCTGCGCCTTGAGTCCAGATACCGTTTGTCCGTTGTTCACGAGGTGCGTCGATGACGCAATCCTCTCCTTCCAAATCCACGCTCGGCTATTTCGGTTGGGCTTTCATCGTCACGGTCGCCGGTCTTGTCCTGGGCGGAGTGCTCGGCTGGAACATGACCGGCACGCTTGGCGGCTTGGCGACCGCGTTCTTCATCTGCGCGGTACTGGCCGTGCTGGAGATTTCGCTCTCCTTCGACAATGCCATCGTCAATGCCAACAAGCTGAAAGAGATGACGCCGCTCTGGCAGCATCGCTTCTTGACCTGGGGCATCGTCATCGCCGTCTTCGGCATGCGCATCGTCTTTCCGCTGGCGATCGTCGCCGTTGCCGCCCATATCAATCCTTGGGAAGCGCTGAAGCTCGCGGCTGCGGAACCGGAGCAATATGCCGCGATTATGCATGACGCTCATCTGCCTATTGCCGCTTTCGGCGGCACTTTCCTGATGATGGTCGGCCTTACCTATTTCTTCAATCACGAGAAGGATGTGCACTGGATCGCCTTTGTCGAGAAGACGATGGCGCGTTTTGCCACCGTCAAAGGCATCGAGATCGCCTTCGTGCTGATCCTCGTTCTGATTTTCGCCTCTCTGCTCGGCGGCGAGGATGCGACGACATTCCTTTATTCCGCCGTCTACGGTCTGCTGACCTTTCTTCTGGTAGAGGTCCTCAGCGGCTTTTTGGATGCCTCGCAAAAGACGATGAGCGCTGCTGCCAGGGGTGGTCTCGGAGCCTTCCTATATCTGGAAATCCTCGATGCCAGCTTCTCCTTCGACGGCGTCATCGGCGCTTTCGCGCTCACTCAGAACCTCTTCATCATCGCCATCGGTCTCGGTATCGGCGCAATGTATGTGCGCTCGATGACGATTATGCTCGTGGAAAAAGGCACGCTCGCCCACTATCGCTATCTGGAACACGGCGCTTTCTACGCCATCCTGATTCTTTCGGTGATCATGTATGTGCAAACGCTCATGCATATTCCCGAAGTGATCACCGGCCTCGGCGGCGCGGCACTGATCGGCATCTCCCTTTGGTCGTCGATCCGCTACAACAAGCGCAACGGCGTCGAGCATGACCCAGCCCATGAAGAGCCCCGCGACAGAGCCAAGGCCTGATAAAATGATCCATGGTGTTGCCGCATCGAAATAGCGGCAACACCTACGCCTTTCGATGAAAAATTCCCGCAACACGGATCTGGTCTCTCAACCGAAGCATGACTTTGATTGTTAGAATTTCCTCACTAAGATCGACGAATGTTCGCAGCCGATGGTAATTCGCACTGGTGTTTTCCTGAAAAATATCGCAATGGCGAAAGCCAGTTGTTTAAAGGACGAACGCGGCAATCGCATATGTTGCAGATGTCCGCGAAGCGTTCTTGAATGAAGTGTCTAGGAGAGAGTCAAGATATGGCAGCCAAAATCGTCCCAGTGATCATGGCCGGAGGCAAGGGAACACGGTTATGGCCGCTATCGCGCGCTTCCGCGCCGAAGCAATTTATCCAGTTCATCGGTGACAAGACGCTCTTCCAGAGCACTTTGACGCGCGTCTCTGATCCAGAGCTTTACGAAGCTCCTATCGTACTCACCAATGAAGAGTTTCGCTTCCTCGTTGCCGAGCAGGCGCGTGAACTCGGCCTGAAGCTGGCCGCGGTCCTGCTGGAGCCGGTTGCCCGCAACACCGCTGCTGCCGTTGCCGCAGCCGCCACGCTCGTCACAGAACTCTTCGGCAAGGACGCGACGATGCACGTCCTCGGATCCGATTACGAAATCGACGCCAACGCCACCTATTACGATTGCGTTCGCACCGCCCGCGATACCGCGCTCGAAGGCAAGCTCGTGACCTTCGGCATTGCGCCGACCGAGCCGGCGACCGGCTACGGCTATATCGAGAGCGGCAAGGCACTTTCGACCGGCGCACATGCGGTCAAGCGTTTCGTCGAAAAGCCCGCCTTGGAAAAGGCGGAGGCAATGATCGCCAGCGGCGGGTTCTATTGGAACTCCGGAATGTTCATGTTCTCTGCCGGCCAGCTTCTCTCGGAAATGCACGAATACGCGCCTGAGGTCGAAAAAGCCGCCAGCAAGGCTGTCTCGAAGGCAACACGCGATCTCGATTTCACCCGTCTCGACACTGAGGCCTTCGTCAAGAGCCCCGATATCTCCATCGACTACGCACTGATGGAGAAGACGGCAAATGCGGCCGTCGTCCCCTCGCCCTTCACCTGGTCGGATCTCGGCAGCTGGGATTCGGTCTGGAAGGTCGGCAAGCGCGACGAAAACGGCAATGTGGCTGCCGGCGACACAACGCTGGTCAACACCAAGAACTCGCTTGTCATGACGCATGGCGTCCATCTCGCCGTACAGGGGATGGAGGACGTCGCCGTCATCGCCAGTGAAGACGCCGTCTATGTCGGCCATCTCAAGGACAGTCAGGAAGTCGGCAAGCTGGTCAAGTTGCTCGCCAGCCAGAAGATGACGGCCAAGCTCACCGAGACGCATCCGACGTCCTATCGCCCGTGGGGCGGCTATACGTCGGTCCTGAACGGCGAGCGTTTCCAGGTGAAGCGCATCTTCGTCCTGCCCGGCAAGAAGCTGTCGCTGCAGAAACATCACCACCGTTCCGAACATTGGATCGTCGTCAAGGGCACCGCTGAAGTGACCGTCGGCGAACACGTGCAGATGCTGCGTGAAAACGAGTCGATCTATATTCCGCTCGGCGAAGTGCATCGCCTTTCCAATCCCGGCAAGATCCTGCTGGAACTGATCGAAGTGCAGACTGGCTCCTATCTCGGCGAAGACGATATCATCCGCCTGGTCGATGAGTTCGGCCGAAGCTGAGGTTTTCGACGGCATCGATTTCAAAGCGGCGGGCAAAAGCTCGCCGCTTTTATTTTAGCACTATGTGGAATGGCTCTGATTGACCGCCCAAAGCATGTCGCGCAAAAGTGCGCAGCGGTTTTGCGATGACGACATGCGCAAAATCGAAAGCCTGAAGCGAATCCCAGAGATCGCGATGCGCTTTAGATGCCTTGCATTCTTCCGCTGCATTGCACACACTGCTGACGGGAACAGCAAATGCCGCACAACGATGCGAGCTAGGCAAAGAGAAATATGGCGATCAAAGCAAGTATTTATCATCTCACCCATTACAAATACGACAATCCGGTCCGCCTCGGCCCTCAAATCATTCGCTTGAAACCCGCTCCGCATTCCAAGACGCACGTCCTCAGCCATTCGCTGAAGGTGACCCCCTCCAATCATTTCGTGAATCTGCAGCAGGACCCCTACGGCAATTATCTCGCTCGCTTCGTCTTTCCCGATCCGGTGACCGAGCTGAAGATCGAGGTCGATCTCGTTGCCGACATGACGGTCTACAATCCCTTCGACTTCTTCGTCGAAGAGGAGGCTACCAAGTGGCCTTTCGATTATCCCGAGACGATGCGCGAAGATCTGTCGATCTACATGAAGCCGGAGGAGCCGGGGCCGCGCCTTGCGGCCCTCCTTGCAACGCTGGACCGCTCCGAGCAGCGCACCGTCGACATGGTCGTCGGCCTCAACGCGCGGCTGCAGCATGAGATCGGCTATGTCATCCGCCTGGAAACCGGCGTGCAAACGCCCGAGGAGACGCTGGAAAAGACAAAAGGGTCCTGTCGCGATACGAGTTGGTTGCTCGTCCAGCTTCTCCGCCATCTTGGCCTCGCCGCCCGCTTCGTCTCCGGCTATCTCATTCAGCTCACGCCGGATCTGAAGGCGCTCGACGGCCCCTCGGGCACGGAATACGACTTCACCGACCTGCATGCCTGGGCTGAGGTCTATCTTCCCGGCGCCGGCTGGGTCGGCCTCGATCCGACCTCGGGCCTACTGACCGGCGAAAGCCATATTCCGCTTGCCGCCACGCCGCACTACCGCAACGCAGCACCGATCTCCGGCGGTTATTTTGGCGAAGCCAAAACCGAGTTCGACTTTGCCATGAAGGTCGCCCGCGTTGCCGAGCATCCGCGCATCACCAAGCCCTTCTCCGATGAAAGTTGGGAAGCGCTGAATGCGCTCGGCCAGGAAGTCGACGGCATCCTGAAAAGCGATGACGTGCGCCTGACCATGGGCGGCGAGCCTACCTTCATCTCGATCGACGATTTCCAGTCGGAAGAATGGAACACCGCCGCCGTCGGCCCGACAAAGCGCGACAGGGCCGATCAATTGGTTCGTCGCCTACGCGATCGCTTCGCGCCCGGCGGCTTCCTGCATTACGGCCAAGGCAAATGGTATCCGGGCGAGAGCCTGCCGCGCTGGACCTTCTCGCTATACTGGCGCAAGGACGGCAGGCCAGTCTGGCAAAATCCTGCTTTGATTGCCGAAGAGACTGCTAAGACCGGCGCGAGTGCGGACGACGCCGGTAAGCTTCTGACCGCGATTGCGAAGGAATTGGCGATCGCGCCCGATATGGTTCAGCCGGCCTATGAAGACCCGGCCGAATGGATCATCAAGGAAGGCAGCCTGCCGGAAAATGTCGATCCGTCCAATTCGAAACTGAAGGACCCGGAGGAACGCAGCCGCATCGCCCGCGTCTTCGAACGCGGTCTGACGACGGCGACCGGCTATATCCTACCCGTGCAGGCCTGGAATGCGCGCGCCAGCCGCACGCGCTGGGTCAGCGAAAAATGGCGCACCCGCCGCGGCAAGATTTTCCTGGTGCCGGGCGATTCCCCGGTCGGCTATCGCCTGCCGCTCGGCACCCTGCCATACGTGCCGCCGTCGCGTTATCCCTATATCCATACCGCCGATCCCTCCATCCCGCGCACACCTCTGCCGGATGTGATCGTGCCTGCCGGGCGCGCTATGCCGGAAGCCTCTTTCCAGGCGGACGAAAGCGCGCAATCGCGGGTCGAGCAGACGCTCGGCGAAATCGGCGGCGCGGTGCGCACCGCGATCTCGGTCGAGCCGCGCGACGGCCGGCTCTGTGTCTTCATGCCGCCGGTCGAACAGATAGAGCACTATCTCGAACTCCTGACTGCCGCCGAAAATGCGGCGGCGGAACTCGGACTGCCGGTGCATATCGAAGGCTATCCGCCACCCCAGGACGAGCGCATCAACGTTGTCCGCGTCGCACCCGATCCCGGTGTGATCGAAGTCAATATTCACCCTGCGTCGAACTGGCAGGAATGCGTCGACATCACCACCGCGGTCTATGAAGAGGCCCGGCAAACGCGCCTCGGCACCGACAAGTTCCTCATCGACGGCCGCCACACCGGCACCGGCGGCGGCAATCATGTCGTCGTCGGCGGCGCCAATCCGAACGACAGCCCGTTCCTGCGTCGACCGGACCTTCTGAAGAGCCTGGTATTGCACTGGCAGCGCCACCCTTCGCTCTCCTACCTCTTTTCCGGCCTGTTCATCGGCCCGACCAGCCAGGCGCCGCGCATAGACGAGGCGCGCCACGACAGCCTCTACGAACTGGAAATCGCGCTCGCTCAGGTGCCTGCACCCGGTCGAGGCATCCCGCCGCTGCCCTGGCTTGTCGACCGCCTGTTCCGCAACCTTCTGACCGACGCCAGCGGCAACACCCACCGCTCGGAGATCTGCATTGACAAGCTGTTTTCCCCGGATGGACCGACCGGTCGCCTTGGCCTAGTGGAACTCCGCGGCTTCGAAATGCCGCCGAACGCGCGCATGAGCCTCGCCCAGCAATTGTTGGTCCGCGCCCTTATCGCCCGCTTCTGGCGCAACCCGATCGACGGCAAATTCGTCCGCTGGGGCACGGCGCTACACGACCGTTTCATGCTGCCGCATTATATCTGGCAGGATTTCCTCGACGTACTCACGGACCTCCGGGAAAACGGCTTCGATCTTCGCCCCGAATGGTTCCAGGCGCAGCTCGAATTCCGCTTTCCCTTCTGCGGCGAAGTCGAATATGAGGGCAGCAAGCTGGAACTGCGCCAGGCTTTGGAACCCTGGCATGTCATGGGCGAAGAAGGCGCGATCGGCGGCACCGTCCGTTATGTTGATTCGTCGGTGGAGCGGCTGCAGGTGCGGCTCGAGACCAGTAATTCCTCGCGCTACACCGTCGCCTGCAACGGCCGCGCCGTGCCGCTGACACAGACAGGCACATCGGGCGTGTCTGTCGCCGGCGTCCGTTACAAGGCGTGGCACCCAGCGTCGGGCCTGCATCCGGTTCTGCCGATCGACACACCGTTGACCTTCGACATTTATGATACATGGTCGAAGCGTTCCATCGGCGGCTGCATCTACCATGTTGCCCATCCGGGCGGCCGGAACTATGACACCTTCCCCGTCAACGGCAACGAGGCCGAAGCGCGACGCCTGGCGCGATTCGAACCTTGGGGACATACGGCGGGCGGCTATAATCTGCGCGCAGAATCAGTGTCGGGGGAATTTCCGCTGACGCTCGATCTCCGGCGGCCGACAGGAGTTTGAAACGGGAATACGCATGGGTAAAAAACCAGCGACGGAGCGGCGAGACGAGGTAAGGGCTGGCATCGGCAACGATCCGGCCTTTGCCTATTCCGCTCTGCCCGGCGTCGCCGACGAAATGGTCGACAATAGAGGTGTCGTACGGCCTGTCTGGCAAAACCTGCTGGCCGCATTGGCCCGTATGCCGGAAAAGGAGCTCCTGGAACGTTTCGCCCGCGCCGACCGCTATCTGCGCGACGCCGGCGTTTTCTACCGTGCCTATGGAGCAACGGGCGTCAGCGAACGCAACTGGCCGATTTCGCATATTCCCGTGCTGATCGACGAGCGCGAATGGCAGACGCTGTCGGCCGGCCTGCGCCAGCGCGCCGACCTGCTCGAAGAGGTCATTGCCGATATCTACGGCGACAACCGGCTGGTCAACGAAGGGCTGCTGCCGCCGGCGCTGATCGCCGCCAATCCGGAATTCCTGCGGCCGCTGGTTGGCGTCAAGCCCGCAGACGGGCACTATCTGCACTTCCTCGCCTTCGAGATCGGCCGCGGGCCGGACGGCAATTGGTGGGTGTTGGCCGACCGCGCACAGGCTCCGTCAGGCGCCGGTTTCGCGCTGGAGACCCGCGTCGCCACCACGCGCGCTTTCTCCGATATCTACGCCGAGACGAGAGTGCATCGCCTCGCATCCTTCTTCGGCGCCTTCCGTGACGCTTTGCAGGGCGTGAAGCGCGGCGCGGCCGACCGCATCGCCGTTTTGACACCCGGGCCTGCCAACGAGACCTACTACGAACACGCCTATATCGCTCGCTATCTCGGCTTCATGCTGCTGGAAGGCGAGGACATTACCGTCGTCAACGACCAGCTGATGGTGCGTACCGTTGCAGGCTTGAGGCCGATCAGCGTGCTCTGGCGGCGCCTCGACGCTTCCTATGCGGACCCGTTGGAGCTGAACCAGCAATCCCATATCGGCACGCCCGGCATGGTCGAGGCGCTGAGAGCGCAAACCGTCACCATCGTCAACGCGCTCGGTTCCGGTATTCTGGAAACCCGCGCGCTTCTCGCCTTCATGCCCACCATCTGCCGGCATCTGCGTGGTGAAGACCTCAAGCTGCCATCGATCGCCACATGGTGGTGCGGACAGAAGGCCGAGCGCGAGCATGTCGCCGCGCACATCGAGAAAATGGTGATCGGCCCGGCCTATTCCTGCATGCCCTTCTTCGACGATAACGGTCAGTCTGTATTGGGCTCGACGCTGCGCACCACTGCCAAGGAATCGATTGCCGACTGGCTGGCGACGGACGGCCACAAGCTGGTCGGCCAGGAGGTCGTCACGCTCTCCACGACGCCCGCCTGGGTAAACGGCAAGCTGCTGCCGCGACCGATGAGTTTGCGCGTCTTTGCCGCCCGCACCGAAAGCGGCTGGCAGATCATGCCGGGCGGCTTTGCCCGCATCGGCAGTGGTGACGATGTCGCCGCCATCGCCATGCAGGCCGGCGGTTCCGCTGCCGATGTCTGGATCGTCTCCGACAAGCCGGTGGAGCGTCACACGCTGTTGCCGGCCGAAGAGACCTTTACTCGCAACATGCCCGGCAGCCTGCCGAGCCGCGCTGCTGACAATCTTTTCTGGCTCGGCCGGTATATCGAACGCGCCGAAGGGGCGTTGCGCATCCTGCGCGCCTGGCACGGGCGCTTTGCCGAAGCCGCCGATCCGACCCAGCCACTGCTGGCCGACGTCAGCGCCTATCTCGCAGCCATCGATATCGACACCAAGGAAGCGGTGCCGGAAAACCTGCTGCGCAATATCGACAGCGCCGTCTACTCCGCCAGCAACATCCGCGACCGCTTCTCGCCGGATGGCTGGCTGGCGCTGAACGACCTTGCCAAGACCGCCCGCCGTTTCAAGGAAAAGGTCAAATCCGGCGACGACGCCAGCCACGCCATGACGATCCTGCTGCGCAAGCTCGCGGGTTTTGCCGGTCTCGTGCATGAAAACATGTATCGCTTCACCGGCTGGCGCTTCCTGTCGCTCGGCCGATATATCGAGCGTGGATTGCATATGACGCGCCTGCTCGGGCGCATGTCCGGCCCGGACGCCCCCGACGGCGCGCTCGACATGCTGCTCGAAATCGGCGACAGCGTCATGACCCACCGCCGCCGCTACAACGTCAATACCGCTCGCCTGACGGTGACCGACCTCCTGGCGCTTGATCCACTCAACCCCCGCTCAATTCTCTTCCAGATGAACGAGATCCATCGCGAAGTGGAGCAATTGCCCAACGCCTTCATCAACGGCCAGATGTCGCCGTTCTACCGCGAAGCCATGCGGCTGCATTCGGGCTTGGCCGTCATGACGCCAGAAACGATGAACGACGAGGTTTACAAGCGGCTGGAACGGGAGCTGGAACGACTCTCCGACCTACTCGCCCAGACCTATCTCGGATGATGTGATGCTATACGACCTGTCGCTGCACATGGGCTATATCTACGACGTGCCGGCCACTGGCGCGCGCCACATCGTGCGCGTGCTGCCGCTGTCGCTGACCAACCGCCAGCGCCTGATTGCCGGCTCGCTGAAAGTTACCCCGCATCCGGACGAACAGTCGAACTTCACCGATTTTTTCCAACATCCCGCGACCTCGATCCTCGTGCGCAACCCGCATGAAAAGCTCGACATCCGTATGCAAGCGCGAGTGCAGGTGGAAAGTCAGCCGGTTACCGCCGACTTTTCTCCGATGCTCGCCAAGCTGCCGGATGAGATTAGCGATAGCTGGTCGGTCGAGCCTTCCTCGCCCCATCATTTTACCGGCAGCAGCCCGCGCCTGCCGGAGACGACGGAGATCGCAGACTACGCCCGGCAGTGGGCGACGACCAACCTGACGGTGATGCAGATCGCCCACGCCGTCTGCGCCCAGATCAACAAGGATTTCGTCTACGACCCCAAGGCGACGACGGTCGACACCACGCCGAAGGAGGCATTCCGCCTGAAACGCGGCGTCTGCCAGGACTTTGTCCATGTGATGATCATCGCGCTGCGCAGCCTCGGCATTCCGGCCGGCTATGTCAGCGGCTTCCTGCGCACCATCCCGCCGCCCGGCAAGGAACGGCTGGAAGGCGCCGACGCCATGCATGCCTGGGTGCGCATCTGGTGCGGTGAGACGGCGGGCTGGATCGAGCTCGATCCGACCAACAACATCCCTGCCGGAACCGACCACATCGTCGTCGCCTACGGTCGCGACTATTCCGACGTCGCCCCTGTCATCGGGGTGCTGAAGAGCTACGGCAGCCAGAAAACGGTGCAGGCCGTCGACGTTATTCCGCTAAAACAGCAATAAATGAAATAAAACCAAAACGGGAATAATCCGGCTATTCGCTAAAACTCGAACGATCATCTAAACGGCGCGCTTAGAGTTTTCGCCGATAGTCACCGTCAATTCTGAGGCTTCTCTCATTGGGCGGACATGATGATCACCGGTTCGAGCAAATTTCGCAGCATCCAACACCTTCTACGCGATCGCGCCGGCAATTTCGGCATATTGACCGCGCTCGCCATTCCCGTCGTCGCCGCCGCTGCCGGCGTTGCGGTCGATGTTTCCAACATGGCGGTTTCCGACAGCCAGTTGCAGGAGGCGACCGACGCCGCAGCCCTCGCCACGGCAACGGCGCTCAACAATGGCAGTGCGACGACATCCAACGCCCAGCAGTTGGCGGCCGACTTCGTCACAGGGCAGATGTCGAACTATCTTGCCGGCGATGCGGACGCCACCAGCGCGCTCAAGGCCGGCACTACCGCAACAGTGACGAAGACGACCGATTCCTCAGGCAATGTCGGCTATTCCGTCGTCGTGAACGCGTCGTATGCGATGCAGGTGAACGGCATGACCCGCATGCTCGGCGTCAGCACGATGAACGTGAGCGCATCGAGCACCTCGGTCAGCGGCAATGACACAACAACGCAAAATCAAAAGAGCCCGCTGTCCATGTATTTCGTTCTCGACCGCTCCGGCTCGATGGACGAAGCAACAGACACGGTCAATGCTCAGCAGCCGACGACCACTGCTCCTTGCAGCAACAACAAGAACAAGACCTGCACCGTGACCAATTATTACACGAAGATGCAATCGCTGAAGATCGCTACCGCGAACCTCGCCACACAATTGAACAGCGCCGACCCGAACAGCATGTATGTTCGCACCGGCGCCGACTCCTACAATTCCAACGCCCAGACACCGACGGCGCTGGCCTGGGGCACCAGTGGCCTCACCAAATACGTTAACAACTTGACGTCAAGCGGCACGACAAACTCGGCGCCTGCCTTCACGGCTGCAGTGACCGCCCTGACAATGGCGTCCTCGACACCGGGGCTCACGAATGAGCAGCTGCAACATAAGAACAAGAACGGCTCGACAAACCCGGCTACATATATCGTCTTCATGACGGACGGCGACAACAACGTGACGGACGCCGATAAAAACACCAAGATTCAGTGCGATGCAGCACGCACCGCTGGCATCCATGTTTACACGATCGCCTTCATGGCGCCCGCAAACGGCCAGGCTTTGCTGAAGTACTGCGCAACGACAGCGGCCGATTACTTCACGCCGCAGAATGCCGCAGACCTTTTCAGCGCTTTTTCGTCGATCGCCACACAGACGTCGAAGAAAATGACGCTTCTGACCAAATAACAGCTAGAGCCCGATGCTCTAGAATTCATAAACAGGTCGTAAAAGCAAAACCGCTCCAGAGCAATCTGGAGCGGTTTTTGCTGTTGGCGTATCCGAGGATAAGAGCCGGAAATATAACCGGAATCAAGTCTTTTTGGTCCGCCGAGAGCGTTTGCCCGGTATTTTCGCATTTGCCTGATTCACTTGTTGCAACAGCTTTACTTCGGTGCATAAACTGCTACGTAGAGGCAATGGCAATTTGATTTAATCGGGCGTAACCTCCTGAATATAAATCACAAATGGTGAGACTTGATAGTATGAATAACTTGACCAAAGCCAATCTCCCCGTTCCGGCCCCCCGCAGTTCCCGCCCCGAAATCCTTGCGGAAGAAATCATCGAGCGCCTGACCTATCGCATCGGCAAGGATGCAAAAGTCGCCAAGCCGCACGATTGGTTGACGGCGACCATCCTTGTCGTTCGCGACCGCGTCATCGACAAATGGATGGAATCGACCCGCAAGGTCTACGAAACCGGTGCCAAGCGCGTCTACTATCTATCTCTCGAATTCCTCATCGGCCGCCTGATGCGCGATGCCGTTTCGAACCTCGGCCTGATGGAGGAGATCACCAATGCGCTCTCCTCGCTCGGCGTCGATATCCGTGTCATCGCCGGCCTTGAGCCCGATGCAGCGCTCGGCAACGGCGGCCTCGGCCGTCTCGCAGCCTGCTTCATGGAGTCGATGGCGACGGTGGATGTCCCGGCCTATGGTTACGGCATTCGTTATGTCCACGGCCTGTTCCGCCAGCAGATGGCCGACGGCTGGCAGGTGGAGCTGCCGGAAACCTGGCTCGCCCACGGCAATCCCTGGGAATTCGAGCGTCAGGAGAGCGCCTACGAAATCGGTTTCGGCGGCGCCGTCGAATTCGTCAGCGGCCACGATGACCGGCCGCGCTATGTCTGGAAGCCAGCCGAGCGCGTCATCGCAGCCGCCTTCGATACGCCCGTCGTCGGTTGGCGCGCCAAGCGCGTCAATACGCTGCGCCTCTGGTCGGCACAGCCGATCGACCCGATCCTGCTCGACGCCTTCAATGCCGGCGACCACATCGGCGCGCTCCGCGAAAGCAACAAGGCCGAAAGCCTGACCCGCGTTCTCTATCCGGCCGATGCAACCCCCGCCGGCCAGGAACTGCGCCTGCGCCAGGAATTCTTCTTCTCGTCCGCTTCGCTGCAGGACATCCTGCGCCGCCATCTGCAGCAGTATGACGATCTGACGAATCTCGCCGACAAGGTCGCGATCCAACTGAACGACACCCATCCGGCCGTCTCCGTAGCCGAAATGATGCGCCTTCTGGTCGACGTTCACGGCCTCGACTTCGACGCTGCATGGGATATCACCCGCAACACCTTCGGCTACACCAATCACACGCTTCTCCCGGAAGCGCTGGAAAGCTGGCCGGTGCCGCTGTTCGAGCGGCTGCTGCCACGCCACATGCAGATCATCTACGCGATCAACGCCAAGATCCTGGTTGAAGCCCGCAAGGCCCGCAATTTCAGCGACGCTGAAATCCGTTCGATCTCGCTGATCGATGAAAACGGCGACCGCCGCCTGCGCATGGGCAATCTCGCCTTCGTCGGCTCGCACTCGATCAACGGCGTCTCGGCGCTCCATACCGATCTGATGAAGGTCACCGTCTTCGCCGACCTGCACAAGCTCTATCCGGACCGCATCAACAACAAGACCAACGGCATCACGCCGCGCCGCTGGCTGATGCAATGCAATCCGGGCCTGACCGGCCTCGTTCGCGAAACCATCGGCGACGAGTTCCTCGATGATGCGGAGAAGTTGAAGCCGCTCGACCGGTTCGCCCGCGACAGCGCCTTCCAGGAAAGGTTCGCGGCCGTCAAACGCGCCAACAAGGTGCAGCTTTCCAATCTGGTCGCCAGCCGCATGGGCATCAAGCTCGATCCCAATGCGATGTTCGACATCCAGATCAAGCGTATCCATGAATATAAGCGCCAGCTTCTGAATATCGTCGAAGCCGTCGCGCTTTACGACCAGATCCGCTCGCATCCGGAACTGGACTGGCAGCCGCGCGTGAAACTGTTCGCCGGCAAGGCGGCGCCGAGCTATCACAACGCCAAGCTGATCATCAAGCTGATCAACGACGTCGCCCGCGTCGTCAACAACGACCCGTCGGTGCGCGGCCTGCTGAAGGTCGTCTTCGTGCCGAACTACAATGTCTCCCTCGCCGAAGTCATGGTTCCGGCCGCCGACCTCTCCGAGCAGATCTCGACCGCCGGCATGGAAGCATCCGGCACCGGCAACATGAAGTTCGGCCTCAACGGCGCGCTGACCATCGGCACGCTGGATGGCGCCAATGTCGAAATGCGTGACAATGTCGGCGAAGACAACATCGTCATCTTCGGTCTGAAGGCCGACGAGGTCGCCAATCTGCGCAGCGACGGCCACGATCCCCGCGCCGTCATCGAACGTTCGCGCGAACTGGCGCAGGCGCTTGCGGCTATCGCATCGGGCGTCTTCTCTCCGGACGACCGCACCCGCTATGCCGGCCTGATCGACGGCATTTATGCTCATGACTGGTTCATGGTCGCAGCCGATTTCGACGCTTATGCCGCAGCCCAGCGCGACGTCGACACCCTCTGGGCCAATCCCTCCGAGTGGTATGCCAAGACGATCAACAATACCGCTCGCATGGGCTGGTTCTCCTCTGATCGGACGATCCGTCAATATGCCAAGGAAATCTGGAGAGCTGGATGAAAAAGCCGAAAAGACCCGCTGACGGCATTGCCTTGAGGGATATTTCGGCAGACGAGATTGCTGCAATTCTCGCAGGCACGCATTCCAATCCATTCGCCGTTCTCGGCGTGCATCGTACGGATGGTGGGTTCATCGCCCGTTGCTTCATTCTCGGCGCAGAAGCCGTCACCGCCATGGCGCTTGACGGCTCCGTCATCGGTGAGCTGGATTGTCTCGATCCAGCCGGGTTCTTTTCCGGTGATGTTACAGTCGCCAAACAACAGCCGGTGCGCTATCGCGCCCGGCGCGGCGACGCCGAATGGGCGGTGACCGATCCCTACAGCTTCGGCCCGGTGCTCGGGCCGATGGACGACTACTTTGTCCGCGAGGGCACGCATCTCCGCCTGTTCGACAAGATGGGCGCGCACCTCCTGAAGCACGAGGGCGTGCAAGGCTTTCACTTTGCGGTCTGGGCGCCGAACGCGCAGCGTGTTTCGGTGGTCGGCGACTTCAACAATTGGGATGGCCGCCGGCACGTCATGCGCTTTCGCTCGGACTCCGGCATCTGGGAGATCTTCGCACCGGACGTTCCAGCCGGCGTTGCCTACAAGTTCGAAATTCGCGGCCATGACGGCGTGCTCTTGCCGCTGAAGGCCGATCCCTTCGCCCGCCGCAGTGAACTCCGGCCGAAGACTGCCTCGGTCACGGCCAACGAGATGACCCAGGTCTGGGAGGACACGGCGCACCGCGAACATTGGGCCAGTGTCGATCAACGCCGCCAGCCAATTTCTATTTACGAGGTGCATGCCAGCTCCTGGCAACGACGCGACGACGGCTCGATGCTGTCCTGGGACGAGCTCGCCTCGCGCCTTATCCCCTATTGTGTCGACATGGGCTTCACCCATATCGAATTCCTGCCGATCACCGAACATCCCTACGATCCGTCCTGGGGCTATCAGACCACCGGCCTCTATGCGCCGACCGCCCGCTTCGGCGAGCCGGAAGGTTTTGCACGCTTCGTCAACGGCTGTCACAAGGTCGGCATCGGCGTCATCCTCGATTGGGTGCCGGCGCATTTCCCGACGGACGAGCATGGTCTGCGCTGGTTCGACGGCACTGCGCTTTACGAGCACGAAGACCCGCGTCAGGGCTTTCATCCCGACTGGAACACAGCGATCTACAATTTCGGCCGCACCGAAGTGCTGGCCTACCTGCAGAACAATGCACTCTATTGGGCCGAGAAATTCCATCTCGACGGCGTGCGCGTCGATGCCGTCGCCTCGATGCTTTATCTCGACTATTCCCGTAAGCACGGCGAATGGATCCCGAACGAATATGGCGGCAACGAGAACCTGGAGGCAGTTCGCTTCCTGCAATCCATGAACACAAGGCTGTATGGTTCGCATCCGGGCGTGATGACCATCGCAGAGGAATCGACTTCCTGGCCGAAAGTGTCGCAGCCGGTCCACGAAGGCGGCCTCGGCTTCGGCTTCAAGTGGAACATGGGCTTCATGCACGATACGCTGAGCTATCTCTCCCGCGAGGCCGTGCACCGCAAATATCACCATAACGAGCTGACGTTCGGCCTGATCTATGCCTTCTCGGAAAATTTCGTCCTGCCGCTCTCCCATGACGAAGTGGTGCACGGCAAGGGTTCGCTGATCGCCAAGATGGCGGGTGACGACTGGCAGAAGTTTGCCAACTTGCGCGCCTACTACGCCTTCATGTGGGGTTATCCCGGCAAGAAACTGTTGTTCATGGGCCAGGAATTCGCGCAATGGAGCGAGTGGAGCGAAGCCCGCGCGCTGGATTGGAATCTCCTGCAATACCGCATGCATGAGGGCATGCGACGCCTGGTGCGTGATCTCAACTTCACCTATCGCAGCAAGCCGGCATTGCACGCCCGGGACTGCGAAGGCGACGGCTTCGAATGGTTGATCGTCGATGATTTCGAGAATTCGGTCTTCGCCTGGCTGCGCAAGGCGCCGGGCGAGAAGCCGGTTGCGGTCATCACCAATTTCACACCGGTCTACCGAGAGAATTACACCTTGCGCCTGCCAGCCGAGGGACGGTGGCGCGAAATACTGAACACCGATGCCGACATTTACGGCGGCAGCGGCAAGGGCAATGGCGGGCGTGTACAGGCCGTCAATGCGGGCGGGGGCATACAAGCGACAATAACGCTACCTCCTCTGGCGACCATCATGCTCGAACCGGAATTTTGAGACCATCAGAGACAGGGAGGAATGAAATGGTAGAAAAACGTATCCAGCCGCTGGCACGCGACGCCATGGCCTACGTTCTTGCCGGTGGCCGGGGGAGCCGCCTGAAAGAGCTGACCGACCGCCGCGCCAAGCCTGCCGTCTATTTCGGCGGCAAGGCTCGTATCATTGATTTCGCGCTGTCCAACGCGCTGAATTCCGGTATCCGTCGCATCGGCGTTGCCACGCAATACAAGGCACACTCCTTGATCCGCCACCTGCAGCGTGGCTGGAACTTCCTGCGGCCGGAACGTAACGAAAGCTTCGACATCCTGCCGGCCAGCCAGCGCGTTTCCGAAACGCAATGGTACGAAGGCACAGCCGACGCCGTCTACCAGAACATCGACATCATCGAGCCCTATGGTCCGGAATACATGGTCATCCTCGCCGGCGACCACGTCTACAAGATGGACTATGAATGGATGCTGCAGCAGCACGTCGATTCCGGCGCTGACGTCACCATCGGCTGCCTGGAAGTACCGCGCATGGAGGCGGTCGGCTTCGGCGTCATGCATGTCAACGAAAAGGACGAGGTCATCGCCTTCGTTGAAAAGCCTGCCGATCCTCCGGGTATCCCTGGGGACGAAGAACATGCGTTGGCATCCATGGGCATCTACGTGTTCCACACGAAGTTCCTGCTCGATTGCCTGCGCCGCGACGCCGCGGACCCGAATTCCAGCCGCGATTTTGGCAAGGACATCATTCCCTACATCGTCAAGAACGGCAAAGCCGTCGCCCATCGTTTCGCGCAATCCTGCGTCCGTTCGGATTTCGAACGCGAACCCTATTGGCGCGACGTCGGCACCATCGACGCCTACTGGCAGGCCAATATCGACCTGACCGCCATCGTTCCGGAACTTGATATCTACGACAAGTCCTGGCCGATCTGGACCTACGCCGAGATCAACCCACCGGCCAAGTTCGTCCATGACGACGAAGACCGCCGCGGTTCGGCTGTCTCTTCCGTCGTTGCCGGCGACTGCATCATCTCCGGCGCAAGCCTCTCGAACAGCCTGCTGTTTACCGGCGTGCGTGCCAACTCCTATTCCAAACTGGAGGGGGCCGTCGTGCTGCCGAGCGTCAAGGTTGGCCGCCGCGCCCAGTTGAAGAATGTCGTCATCGACCATGGCGTCACCATTCCGGAAGGCCTGGTGGTCGGTGAGGATCCGGAACTGGACGCCAAGCGCTTCCGCCGCACAGAAAGTGGTATCTGCCTGATCACGCAGACGATGATCGACAAGCTGGATATCTGACATATGAAAGTTCTTTCGGTATCGTCCGAAGTCTTCCCATTGATCAAGACAGGGGGGCTGGCCGATGTGGCTGGCGCCCTGCCTATCGCACTCAAGCCCTATGGCGTCGAAACGAAGACCCTGATTCCGGGCTATCCCGCGGTCATGAAGGCCATCCGCAATCCGGTGGCCCGTCTCGAATTCGCCGACCTGCTTGGCGAGAAAGCGACGGTCTTCGAGGCCGAGTACGACGGGGGTTCCCTCCTCGTGCTCGACGCACCGGCCTATTACAACCGAACCGGCGGCCCCTATGTCGACGCTACCGGCAAGGATTATCCGGACAACTGGCGGCGCTTCGCCGCCTTGTCGCTTGCCGGCGCGGAAATCGCCGCCGGCCTGTTTCCCGGCTGGTGGCCGGATCTGGTGCATGTGCACGATTGGCAATCAGCCTTGGTGCCGGTCTACATGCGCTACGCTCAGACGCCGGAACTGCCGAGCGTACTCACCATCCACAACATCGCCTTCCAGGGCCAATTCGGCTCCGACATCTTCCCCGGCTTGCGTCTGCCTGCCCATGCTTTTTCGATGGAGGGCGTCGAATACTACGGCGATGTCGGCTTCCTCAAAGGCGGTCTCCAGACCGCTCATGCCCTTACCACCGTCAGCCCCTCCTATGCGGAGGAAATCCTGACGCCGGAATTCGGCATGGGCCTCGAGGGTGTCATCGCCAGCCGTGTAAGCAGCCTGCACGGAATTGTGAACGGCATCGACGACGGTATCTGGAATCCGGAAACCGACCCGATGATCGCGCAGACCTACGGAGCCGCGACGCTGAAAGACCGCGCCGCGAACCGCAAGCTCGTCATCGAGCATTTTGGTCTGGACGACGATGACGGACCGATTTTCTGTGTCGTCAGCCGCCTGACTTGGCAGAAGGGCATGGACTTGCTCGCCCGCATTTCCAGCGATGTCGTTCGGATGGGCGGCAAGCTCGCCATCCTCGGCGCCGGCGATGCGGCTCTCGAGGGCGCGCTTTTTGCCGCCGCCGGTCGTCATCGCGGCCGTGTCGGCGTGTCCGCCGGTTATAATGAGCCGATGTCGCATCTGATGCAGGCCGGCTGCGACGCCATCATCATTCCATCCCGCTTCGAACCCTGTGGCCTGACGCAGCTTTATGGCTTACGCTATGGCTGCCTGCCGATCGTTGCGCGTACGGGTGGCCTCAATGACACCATCATCGACGCCAACCACGCCGCGCTGCAGGCAAAAGTCGCGACCGGCATTCAGTTTTCGCCCATCACTGCCGAAGGGCTGCTGCAGGCCATACGCCGCGCCATGCACCTTTTCCAGGATCGAAAGGTCTGGACGCAGATGCAAAAGCAGGGCATGAAATCCGACGTATCCTGGGGCAAGAGCGCAGAACGCTATGCAGCCCTCTACTCCAGCCTTGTCTCGAGAGGCGCTTAACCAGATGATTAAAACCGTTCCCACCAAACCCTATGCGGATCAGAAGCCTGGTACGTCAGGCCTCCGGAAGAAAGTTCCCGTATTTCAACAGCCGAATTACGCCGAGAACTTCATCCAGTCGATTTTCGATTCGCTTGAAGGCTATCAGGGCAAATGCCTGGTCATCGGCGGCGATGGCCGCTTCTACAACCGCGAAGTCATCCAGAAGGCCATCAAGATGGCCGCCGCGAATGGCTTCGGCAAGGTGATGGTCGGCAAGGGCGGCATTCTCTCGACGCCCGCCGCCTCGAATATCATTCGCAAGTATAAGGCGTTCGGCGGCATCGTGCTGTCGGCCAGCCACAATCCCGGCGGCCCGACCGAAGACTTCGGCATTAAGTACAATATCGGCAATGGCGGCCCGGCGCCGGAAAAGATCACCGACGCGATCTACGAGCGTACCAAGGTCATCGAAAGCTACAAGATCGCCGATTTTGCTGACATCAATCTCGACCGCATCGGGCGCGAAGATATTGGCGGCATGATCGTCTCAGTCATCGATCCGGTCGAAGACTATGCCGCTCTGATGGAAGAGCTGTTCGATTTCGGCGCCATCCGCAACCTTATCAGCCTCGGCTTCCGCCTCTGCTTCGACGCAATGAGCGCGGTGACGGGTCCCTATGCCAAGGAAATCTTCGAAATCCGTCTCGGCGCGCCGGGCGGCTCGGTCCGCAATTTCCTGCCGTTGCCGGATTTCGGCGGCCATCACCCCGATCCGAACCTCGTCTATTGCAAAGAACTCTATGACGAGATGATGGGCGACGATGCGCCCGATTTCGGCGCGGCATCGGACGGCGACGGCGACCGCAACCTGATTATCGGCAAGGGCATCTACGTCACGCCGTCGGACAGCCTGGCGATCCTCGCGGCCAACGCCAATCTGGCGCCTGGCTATTCACACGGCATCACCGGTATCGCCCGCTCCATGCCGACCAGCGGTGCTGCCGACCGCGTCGCAGAAAAGCGCGGCATCGGCATCTACGAAACGCCGACCGGCTGGAAATTCTTCGGCAATCTGCTCGACGCCGGCATGGCGACGATCTGCGGCGAGGAAAGCTCCGGCACCGGTTCCAATCACGTTCGCGAAAAGGACGGCCTCTGGGCCGTGCTGCTCTGGCTCAACATCCTTGCGGTGCGCGGCGAAAGCGTGGTCGACATCGTCACCCAGCATTGGGCGACATATGGCCGCAACTACTATTCGCGCCACGACTATGAAGGCGTCGACACCGATGCCGCCAACGGTCTGATCAATGCGCTGCGCGAGAAGCTGCCGACCCTGCCGGGCACGAAGTTCGGCGATCTCACCGTTTCCGCCGCTGACGACTTTGCCTATCACGATCCGGTCGACAAGTCGGTTAGCCAGCATCAGGGCATCCGCATCCTGTTCGAAGGCGGCTCCCGCGTCGTTTTCCGCCTTTCCGGCACCGGCACGACGGGCGCGACCCTGCGTGTCTACATCGAGCGCTACGAGCCTGACCCGACTCGCCACAATATCGAGACTCAAGAAGCGCTTGCCGACCTCATTGTCGCCGCCCAGTCGCTCGCCGATATCAAGGAGCGCACTGGTCGCGACGCTCCGACAGTGATCACCTGATCCTTTCAGCGCCAAGGCACCTCTTCCCTGCAAAACGGGGAGAGGTGAGGACTGCAAGACATCCAGAGAGTACCGCGAGACATGCAAGAGCCCGCCACCCGAACGTTCGGCGCTACGGTTACCGACCAAGGCGTGGAATTTGCAGTTTGGTCCAAGCATGCCGACAAGATCGAGCTCTGCCTTTTCGATGCCGAGGGCAGAGAAGAGATTGCTCGTCTGCCGATGAAGCGCGAAGGCGAAGAACATCGCTTGGCAGTGGACGGCATCAGGGAAGGCGCGCGCTACGGTTTTCGCGCCGATGGTTCATACGATCCGGATCAAGGCTTGTGGTTCGATCCGTCGAAGCTGCTTGTCGATCCCTACGCCAAGGAAATTGACCGACCCTTCCGCTACGATCCACGCTTGGGCACGGTCGGCGAGGATACGCAGGATCTGATGCCAAGGGCGATTGTCTCGCGCGACGTAATAGTTGAGCCGGCCAAACCGCTGTTCCAGTCGGGCGGCCTGATCTACGAAATCGCCGTCAAGCCTTTCACCATGCTGCATCCGGAGGTGCCTGCGGAGAAGCGCGGCACGCTGGCTGCCCTCGCCCATCCCGCCGTCATCGCGCATCTCAAGCGCCTGCATGTCGACGCCGTCGAGCTGATGCCGATTGTCGCCTGGATCGACGAACGGCACCTGCCGCCGCTCGGCCTCACCAACGGCTGGGGCTATAATCCCGTCGCCTTCATGGCGCTCGACCCGCGTCTGGTACCTGGTGGTGTCAAGGAATTGCGCGAGACGGTCGCAGCGCTGCATGCCGAGGGCATCGCCGTCATCCTCGATCTCGTCTTCAACCACACCGGCGAGAGCGACCGCCAAGGCCCGACGCTGTCACTGCGCGGCCTCGACAATCCCACCTATTTCCGCCATGAGCCCGACCGGCTGGGCGCGCTGATCAACGACACCGGCACCGGCAATACCGTTGCCTGCGACCAGCCGGCGACGCGCCAGCTCATCATCGACAGCCTGCGCCATTTCGTGCTCCATGCGGGCATTGATGGCTTCCGTTTCGACCTCGCCACCGTCATCGGCCGCACCAGCAGAGGTTTCGACCCCGAAAGCCTGACCCTGCGGTCCCTGTTCGCCGACGACGTTCTCGAGGATCGCATCATGATTGCCGAGCCCTGGGATATCGGCCCGGGCGGGTACCAGCTCGGCAATTTTCCGGCTCCTTTTCTCGAATGGAATGACCGCGCCCGTGACGATCTGCGCTGTTTCTGGCGCGGCGACAACAACAAGATCGGCGATATCGCCACTATCCTTGCCGGCTCTTCCTCCTTTTTCGGCCGCGACGGCCGCACCCAGACCCGCAGCGTCAACTTCCTCGCCGCTCATGATGGCTTCACGTTGATGGACATCGTCTCCTATGCCCAAAAACACAATGAGGCGAACGGCGAGAACAATCGCGATGGCCATAACGAAAATTTCTCCTGGAACAATGGCGTCGAGGGCAAGACGGACGATCCGATGATCCTCCGCAAACGCCGCATCGACATCGAGGCCTTGCTGTCGACGCTCTTCGCTACGCGCGGCACGATCATGCTGACTGCCGGCGACGAAGGCGGGCGCACCCAGCGCGGCAACAACAATGCCTATTGCCAGGATAACGACGTCACCTGGATGGATTGGGCGGCGCTGGACGAGGAGCTGATTGGCCACACCGCCTGGCTCGCGAGCCTTCGCCGCCGCTTTACCGCCTTTAGCGATATGGAATTTTTCAACGGCAAAGGCGATGTCCTCTGGTTCTCCGCCACGGGCGCAGCGATGACGATACCCGATTGGGAGACGCCGGATGCCCGCGTGCTCGGCATGGCGATCGGGACGGAGGATCGCGATAGCGGCAGGAAGACTCGTCTCGCCGTGCTGCTCAATCGTGCGAACGAGGAACGAGACTTCGAGCTACCGGCGTCGGGCAAGGCAGGCTGGTCGCTGCTCAATCCGAAGGAAACAACGACGGTTCAAAACGCGATCATCGTACCGGCGCGCTCGGTCAGCTTCCTCGTCGAAAACTAAGCCCGTTGACTTTCCGATCTTATTCGCCAGAAAGGGTCGAAGGAAACAGCAAAGCCCGACGAGGATGGAATGCCCGGCGATATTTCGCTTGTTGAGATCATGAAGCTAGTCGGAACGGAGATTGGCATCTCCGACTGGATCACGGTCGACCAGACGATGATCGACACTTTCGCCGACGCGACGCTCGATCATCAGTTCATCCATGTCGATCCCGAGCGTGCCAAGGCGGAGACACCCTATGGCGGCACCATCGCGCATGGCTTCCTGACGCTCTCGCTACTCTCGGCCATGAACTATAGCGGGCTGCCGAAAATCCGCGAGCAGACGATGGGCATCAACTACGGCTTCGAAAAGATCCGCTTCATGTCGCCGGTCAAATGCGGTGCCCGCGTCCGTGGCCATTTCGTGCTCGCTGAAACCCGGCTGCGCGGCGCCAACATGATGATGCTGACCTATGAGGTCAGCGTCGAGATTGAGAATGAGCGCAAGCCTGCACTCACTGCGACATGGACAACCATATCGCAGTTCGATCCGAAGGACCGGCCGGAGGGAGCCTAAAGCCCCGCATCCTCCGCCGCCTCGGCCAACAACCCGAAGGCGTAGTCGGAAAAGGAACGCCAGACTTCGACGCGGAACGTGTCGTCATCGAGACGCAGCAGCACGACTTCCACCTTGCCGAACAACGTGCGCGAGCAGGCTCCAACGGGGAAGGCCTGCAGCGACAGGTCCTGCGGGCAACCGCCGGCGAGCGTTGCTTCCGCACCGGGGCCGGAAACGATGATCGCTGTATTGCGGTGCGAGACATCAGTCGCCGAATGCACAACGCCGGCGGAGGCGGCAAGGCTCACAAGCTCGGTGCCATCCTCATCGAGGACCAGCCATTCGTCCGGTCCGAGCCATAAAGCATAGCGGCTAGCGGTGCGTACCGACGTCTTCGGCCGGCGCGGCAGGCTGAGACCGAGCGCTGAAAAGAGGCCGTCGAGCGAGTCCGCCGGTGCGCGCAGCGAAATACGGCTTGCGGGCGCGGCTGGCGTCAGCCGGACGGTGGCGGAGCCGCCGTGGCGGCCGGCGAGCGGCAGTTTGCGAGTGGCGAGATCAGCCATTGATCCGGCCTCCTTCCTTGTCAAAGAACACCAGATCCGTCACCTCGACGGCGATTGTCTTGTCGGGCATAGGCACATAGAGCGTCTTGCCCATGCGCTCGCGGCCGCCTGCGACCAGCGCGAAGGCAATCGAGCGACCAAGATTTTCCGACCAATAGGCCGAAGTGACATGGCCGAGCATGGTCATCGGCTTCTGCTCATTCGGATCGGCGACGATCTGAGCGCCTTCCTCCAGCACCACTTTCGAATCGCGGGTGATGAGGCCGACAAGCTGTTTGCGACCCTCCTTGACCAAGTCAGGTCGTTTCAGGCCGCGAATGCCGACAAAATCCGTCTTCTTCTTCGAGACCGCCCAGGAAAGCCCGGCGTCATCGGGCGTCACCGTACCGTCCGTATCCTGGCCGACGATGATGTAGCCCTTTTCGGCGCGCAGTACGTGCATGGTCTCGGTACCGTAGGCGCAAGCGCCCAGCGGCTCAGCCCGCGCCCAGACGGCTTCCAAAACCGACTGCCCGTAGTCCGCCGGCACGTTGATTTCGTAGCCGACCTCGCCGGTGAAGGAGACGCGGAACAGCCGGGCCGGCACGCCGCATACTTTGCACTCGGCCACGCTCATGTGCGGGAAGGCCTCGTTGGAAAGATCCAGCCCCTCGACCAGTGGCTCGATGATTTCACGCGCCTTCGGCCCCTGTACGGCGATGACGGCCCATTGCTCGGTGGTGGAAGTCAGCCATACCTTCAGATGCGGGAATTCCGTCTGCAGATAATCTTCCATGTGGTGCAGCACGCGCGGCGCACCGCCGGTCGTGGTCGTCACATGGAATCGGTCGTCGGCCAAACGGCCGACCACACCGTCATCATAGACGAAACCGTCCTCGCGCAGCATGATGCCGTAACGGCAGCGGCCAGGCTTCAACGTATCCCAGGCGTTGGTGTAGAGCAGGTTCAAGAACTGCGCCGCATCCGGCCCGACGACTTCGATCTTGCCGAGCGTCGAGGCGTCGAACACGCCGGCTACCTCGCGCGCCGTGCGGCACTCGCGATTGACGGCCTGATGCATGGTCTCCCCCGGGCGAGGATAGAACCAGGCGCGCTTCCAGTTGCCGACGTCCTCGAAGACGGCGCCATGCGCTTCCTCCCAGGCATGCATCGGCGTCTTGCGGGCCGGATCGAAGAATGCACCGCGCGAATGGCTGATCAGCGTACCGTAGGTCACCGGGGTGTAGGGTGCGCGGAAGGTCGTAAGGCCGACCTGCGGGATGTCCTTGCCGAGCATTTCCGCGGCAATCGCCAGACCGTGCATGTTGGAGAGCTTGCCCTGATCGGACGCCATGCCGTTGGTGGTGAAACGCTTTATGTGTTCGATCGAATGCATGCCTTCGCGCACGGCGAGACGGATATCCTTGGCGCAGACATCATGCTGGAAATCGACGAAAGCCTTGGCGTTGGTATCAGGTCCCGCACCTTCAGCCGCGCCGATCATGCCGCCGGTCCATTCGAAGGCCTGCTCGGCGTGCAGCTGGATTTTGTTGCCCTCGCCACCGGCACCGGCAGCTCGCGCCATCAGCTCGCCGGCGGCAAGCGATTCCTCGATCGCCGACTGCAGGCCATCCGTGCCGTTGCAGGCGCCAACCGAAAGGCAATCCTGAACATAGGTGCCAGGAAGGAAACGCTGCTTCTCAGCATCGAATTTCAACTTGCCGCGCGACTGCGAGAACAGATGCACGGAGGGCGTCCAGCCGGCGGAAACGAGCAGCGCGTCGACCGCGATCTTGCGCGAGCCCGTGCCGCCGTTGCGTGCCACCGTCATCGACGTGACGCGGAGCTTGCCGGAGGTGTCGGTGACGGCATAGTCCGTCAGCACCTCGATGCCGAGCCGCTTTGCTTCCGCGATCACGGCCTCGCCAGGACGTGCGCGGCTGTCGACGATGGCAACGACGGAGACGCCGGCGCGCTTCAGATCGAAGGCGGCTTCATAAGCCGAGTCATGCGCCGTGTAGACGCCGATCTTGGCGCCGACAGCAACACCGTAGTGATTGAGATAGGTGCGCGCCGCGGATGCGAGCATGATTCCCGGGCGGTCGTTGTTCGGGAACACCATATGTCGCTCGATCGCGCCGGTCGCCATGATGACGCGCTTGGCACGGACCTGCCACAAACGCTCACGCGGCAGATGACGGCCGGGTTTTGCGAGGTGATCAGTAACACGCTCGGCGAGACCGACGAAATTGTGATTGTAATAGCCGAAAGCCGTCGTACGGGTCAGCACTTCGACATTGTCCATCGACTTGAGCTTAGCGACAATGTTCTGCGCCCAGGCATAGCCCTCGACGCCGTCAATCTTGACGCTGGCGTCGAAGCGCAGCGCCCCACCCGCTTCCGCCTGCTCGTCACAGAGGATCACCTTGGCACCTGCCTCTGCTGCCGCGAGGGCGGCCGAAAGACCGGCAATGCCGGCACCGACCACCAGGACATCGCAATGGGCATAGCGGCTGGCGTAATGATCCGGATCGTCTTCCGTCGGTGCGACGCCAAGACCGGCGGCGCGGCGAATGAAGGGCTCGTAAATATGCTTCCAGGCAGCCTTCGGCCACATGAAGGTCTTGTAGTAGAAACCTGCGGCAAAGAATGGCGACAGCAGATTGTTGACGCCGCCGACATCGAAAGCAAGAGACGGCCAGCGGTTCTGCGACGCCGCCCTCATTCCATCGAAGACCTCCTGTACGCTGGCGCGCACATTCGGCTGACGGCGGGCCGAATCTCGGGAGATGTCGAGCAGTGCGTTGGGCTCTTCCGCGCCGGCTGACAGGATGCCGCGCGGACGATGATATTTGAACGAGCGGCCGACGAGATGAATGCCGTTGGCAAGCAGCGCCGAGGCGACGGTGTCGCCCTCCAGCGCCGTGTAGCTTTTGCCGTCAAAGGTGAAGCGGGCGGTTCTGGCCGGCGTCAGACGGCCCTTGCCCGCAATACGATTGGCGCCGCTCATTTCGCAAATCCCTCTTCTTGTGCCGTTTGTTCTTCTACATTTTGCTCTTGCGCCACCGGCTCATGGGCGGCGGGCAGCAGCGTCGAAAGATCCGGCTTCGGCTCGCCGGCCTTGTAAGTCCGGTAGAAACGGTCGCTCACCGTGTCGCGCGCCGCATTGAAGAAGCGGCCGCAGCCATGGATGTGCCGCCAGCGCTCGAAGATCAGGCCCTTCGGATTGTCGCGCAGGAAGAAATATTCCTCGAATTCCTCGTCGGAAATCGCCGCGATGTTTTCAGGCCGCGCAATATGCGCGTCTCCGGCATTGCGGAACTCCAGTTCCGAACGCTCTTCCTCGCAATAGGGGCAGTAAATCAGCAGCATCGTTTTCTACCTGTGTTAAAGCTCGGAGCCGGAGATATTGGTGCCGGGAGGCTGGGCGCAGAGCCGACGTCCCATGGCAATGAACGGCGTGATGCGCTTCAATAGCTCCTCAAGCGACCCATAGGGTTTCAGCACGTTGGTCATCCCCAGATTGATCATGCTCATGCCGAGCAAGTCGGTGTCGAGCGCGAAGGCCCTGGTTGCCGGCGGCGTCGTTTCCGGCACGAAGTAAACTGCTGGCTCGTTCAACACCTTGAGGCAAGTCAGGATGCCGCTACCGGCCGCAAACGGCCAATCCGTCTCATTCTGCGCCTTGTGGATCATTTGCGTACGCACGTCTCTGGCCTCTGGAAAAAGATCGCTGACTGGAAGCAAAACCCCAGTCACAACAGCCATCCCGAAAGCCGCCGCCAGCATCAATGCGCCACGGCGGCAGCCGCCGCCTCGTCGATCAAACGGCCGGTGCGGAAGCGATCCAGATTCAGTCCAGCATTGAACTTGTGCGGCTCATCGCGGGCGATCAGATGGGCGAAGAGATTGGCAGAGCCCGGCGTCGCCTTGAAACCGCCCGTGCCCCAGCCACAATTGACGTAGAGCCCCGGCACCGGCGTTTTCGATTGGATCGCCGAACGGTCCGGCGTGTTATCGACGATGCCACCCCAAGAGCGCATCATCTTGACGCGCCGGAACATCGGGAACAGCTCGCAGATCGCATCCAGCGTATGGGTGATGATCTGCAAGCCACCGGTCTGGCTGTAGGAATTGTACTGGTCCGTACCCGCGCCGATGACGAGTTCGCCCTTGTCGGACTGCGATATATAGGCATGCACCGTGTTCGACATGACGACGCAAGGGAAGATCGGCTTCAGGGGCTCGGACACCAGCGCCTGCAGCGGGCTCGATTGCAGTGGCACGCGCACGCCGGCCATCTGCATGACGACTGTGGTGTGGCCAGCCGCCGAAACGCCGATCTTCTTGGCGCCGATAAAGCCGCGCGTCGTATCGACACCAGTCACCCGGCCGTCCGGCCCACGCTGGATACCGGTCACTTCGCAATTCTGAATGATGTGCACGCCGCGATCCGAGGCCGCGCGGGCAAAGCCCCAAGCCACCGCGTCGTGTCGAGCCGTGCCGCCACGCCTCTGGAGGGCTGCGCCATTGATCGGGTAGCGCGCGGTCTGGGAAATATCAAGCGGCGGACAATAAGCTTTCGCTTGCTCCGGCGTCAGCCATTCATTGTCGATGCCATAGAGCCGGTTGGCATGGATATGCCGCTTGAAGGACTGCTGGTCGTGGATATTGTGCGACAGCATCATCACGCCGCGCGGCGAATACATGACATTGTAGTTGAGATCCAGAGAAAGCCCCTCCCAGAGCTTCATCGAATGCTCATAGATGTGCATGCTCTCTTCATAGAGATAGTTCGAGCGGATGATGGTCGTGTTGCGGCCGGTATTGCCGCCGCCGAGCCAGCCCTTTTCGAGGACTGCGACATTGGTAATGCCGTGCTCCTTGGCAAGATAGTAGGCAGCGCCCAGGCCATGGCCACCGGCGCCGATGATGATGACGTCATACTCCTTGCGCGGCTCCGGCGAGGTCCACTGGGCCTCCCAGCCCTTGTGAGCCCGCATTGCTTCCCGTGCCACGGCAAAAACCGAGTATTTACGCATTCGCCCTCAACTCCTTCAGGCAAGACGCCCTTCTTGTGGGTCATACAAATCGCAAATCAAAAACCGACACAACGGCTCTTTTGCGACGCATTCAGGACCGGCTTTCGACACGGTTAAAAGGAATGGCGAATGACAACATCAAACCATCTGTGGAGTCTGTGCCGTTGTGGCCGAATTCATGTCCGCTTGAGGAACAAACCACATTGTTGCGTCACGGGTAAAAAGAAGACACGCGGCGAGCAAATAAAACGAGGTCACCAAAATTAGCAAAACGAATTCGAAAAGCGTTCCCTCTGCGTTGCCCTTAAATGTGAGCATTCCGGCGCCGAAGCCAATGAAAAACATCATAGCGAATTGCCCGCCAAGTGTCATCCAGCGCGCCCAGTTCACCCGTTTATGGGCAACTAGCCAAACCCAGAAGATTTGGATGCAAAGAATCGCAATTTGTAAAACCGTGAAAGCCAATGGTGCTTCAGTAAAACGACTGGCCGTCCTATCCCAGTTCACCAACTGATTTATAAGAATAACCGCCATCCCAGCATATGTGAGGCGTTCGTAATATCGAACGCTCATTGGCATGGTCTGATCGCTCATAATTCCCCACTCCGTCCTACTTGCGCTGAAGATGACAAATCTTCACCCGACCACCATGGCCGTCGCTGCGCCAGCCGCATCCTTCCTTCTGCGGCCTTTGGTTGTAAAGATAGATTCTCGCGCGATGCTTGCTGTCGAAGGTCTGGTTCGAAAAATCGTTGCCGCCGATGTGGACATTCTTGCCGAGATGCACTTCGTCTGCTCTAGCAGGCGCAAACGTTGCGGCGAAAACGACAAAGGCCAGCGTGGGCGCCGCAAGCAGCCTCCCAGCAGCAACGAGGTCGAATGATTTCATGAAGCGATTCCCCTTGGCGCGCCAGGTAACGGCCGGGATAGGGCAATTCACCATGGCGCATGAACGACTGTGATCTAGAATTTTCGCATAGGCATGTCAGTGTCGCAAAACATGGAAAATCAATTCCACATCCACCAGTCACAACAGGCAAGGCAAGGCGCTACCGGCCCAATCAAGGGCTCGACAAACGGCTTTTTCCTCCGCAAACTCACGATCCGGCTGGACTTTGACAAACCGATCTGCTATCCCGCCTTACCAATCGCAAGGCTGCGGCCGCGCGACCGTTATTTTTTTGCCTCTGGTGCTGCAGTCGCCGCTGGCATCAACCAAACCAAAGGAACGTGATTCTCGTGCAGGTACTCGTCCGCGATAACAATGTCGACCAGGCTCTCCGCGCTCTCAAGAAGAAAATGCAGCGCGAAGGTATTTTCCGCGAAATGAAGATGCGCGACTATTACGAAAAGCCGTCGCAGAAGCGTGCTCGCGAGAAGGCAGAAGCTGTTCGTCGTGTTCGCAAGCTGGCACGCAAGCGTGCACAGCGCGAAGGTCTGGTCGCACGCTAATCGTCGTTTTTTCGACGTTTTCAGATGCATGTCTGGCGGGGGCGAGTCGGTCGCCGCCGCCTTTTTGATTTATTCCCTGGGCAAACGGGGTTAGATCAAAACAGCCTGATATAACGCATGGGGAAAGCGAAACCCGATAATGGCAATCACGACGTCTAAACAGTTCCGCACTTCGAACCTGTCTTTTTTCGTTTCGAAGCGCGCTGCTGCCTTGCCAGCTTTGGCTCTTCTCACTGCGATCGGCCTTTCCGGCTGTCAGACGGCTTCTACCGATACGGTGATCCGCATCGATAAGGCACAGGGCTCGTCGGAAAACATTGCCTCGCTGACCTCGGTCATCAATGCCAACCCACAGGATCCGGAAGGCTACAATGTCCGCGGCACGGCCTATGGTCGCGGCGGCGAATTCAGCCGCGCCCTTGCGGACTTCAACCAGGCGATCCAGCTCAACCCGAAGTTCTATCAGGCCTACGCCAACCGTGCACTCATCTATCGCAACATGGGCAAGCTGCCGGAAGCGATCGCCGACTATAACGCCGCACTGCAGATCAATCCCAATTATGACGTCGCCTATATCGGCCGCGGCAACCTCTATCGCCAGGCCGGTCGCGACGACGACGCCTTCAACGATTACTCCAAGGCGATCAGCCTCGGCACGACGGACGGTCGCGCCTATAATGGCCGCGGCGTGATCTATCAGAAGCGCAATCAGCAGGATAAGGCGATCGACGACTTCTCCAAGGCGATCTCGCTGTCGCCGAATTCGCCAGAGCCTTATAACAGCCGCGGCATCTCCTATCTCGCGCAGAACGACGACGACAACGCTTTCGCCGATTTCAACCACGCGATCGACCTGAACAACAAGGTCGCCGAATCCTGGGCAAATCAGGCCTTCGTTTACGAGCGCCGTGGCGACAAGGCCAAAGCCCGCCGCTCCTACCAGCACGCGGTGAACCTCGACCCAACCTATCAGCCGGCCAAGGATGGCCTGGCACGCGTCGGGGCAGGCGCCTAAAACCATTCCGGGAAAAGCGTGAAGCGGTTTTGCGATACCGCGAATAGCTGAACCGCTTTGACTCCGCCGCACATCATCAGAACAGTGGGCCGCTCGGCGATCATCCGCCCGGCGGCTTTTCTTTGCGCTGTTGAACGCATAGTCTCGGCCCGGCCTCATATTCGGACAAGAGACAAGGCATGCCCTCTCCTCAAAAAATCATCGTCGTCGGCGCCGGCATCATCGGCGCTTCCATCGCCTGGCATTTGGCGCGCAAGGGTGCATCCGTCACCGTGATCGCGGCAAAGGCGGGCGGCGAGGCGACGCCGAATTCCTTTGCCTGGATCAATGCGAGCTGGGGCAATCCCGAATTCTATTTCCATTTCCGTCGCCGCTCGATGGCAGAATGGTCGCGGTTGGCGGCTGACATTCCCGGCCTGCCGCTTTCCTGGTGCGGCGGGCTCTGCTGGGATCTGACGGAGGCTAAGCTGGAGGCCTATGCCGCACAGCAAGTTGGCTGGGGCTACGGCATACGACGGGTCGATCGCGAGACAAGCGCCGCCCTCGAACCTCATCTTGCCAATCCGCCCTCATTCGCATTGCATGTCGCCGAAGAAGGCGCTGTTGAGCCCGTCGCCGCTGCCAATCTGTTGCTTGAAGACGCCGCACGTCAGGGCGCAACGCTGTTATACGGCACTGAGGCCGGGCGGCTCTTACAGGACAACGGCAAGATTACCGGCGTTGCAACGAGGGACGGAGCACTGCTTGCCGATCATGTCGTTCTGGCCGCCGGCGCAGGCACCGCGGCGCTCGCCGCTTCCGTTGGTATCGATGTGCCGATCGAAACACCGCCGGGCCTGATTGTTCACTCTCGTCCATGTCCTCGGCTTCTGAATGGCCTCGTCATGGCGCCAGGACTGCACATGCGCCAGACGGCAGAAGGCCGAGTTATCGCAGGCAGCGATTTCGGCGGCACCAATCCCGGCAACAATCCACAAAAAGCCGCCGACGAACTTTTTGCCAAGGTAAAAGCCATGCTGCGCGGCGGCGACACGCTCGAACTCGACTTTTACACGGTCGGCTATCGTCCGACACCGAAAGACGGCTTCCCGATTATCGGCGGTGTCGATGCAGCGCCGGGCCTCTATCTCGCCGTCCTGCATTCCGGCGTGACCCTGGCGCCGCTCGTCGGATCGGTCGCGGCAGCGGAGATTATCGGCGGCTATCCCGACCCTCAGCTTTCTCCATTCCGCCTGTCGCGATTCGCGCAGGCAAGCGAGTAGCTCATGAAATACAACTTTAAGCCATGCTGACTATGCCCAAAGCGTCTGGCATCACTTACGATTTAACGGCGATGACTTTTCATATGTTGCAACGCAATTTACCGAGCCCTAACATGGTGCTTTCGAGAGCATGCTGCTCGGGTAAAAGCATGGGGGCGCTCGACATGATGACCAAGACCGATATTCCCGCTTTCGCAGACGCTTTTTATCCCCATGGTGGTCCGATCGGTTGACCCCACCATGAACAAGCCGCGTTTCCCGAAGGCTTCGATTGGGGCTTATCTGATCGCCATAGCACTGGCGATTGCCTTGCCAATTCTAGCTTTCGTTGCATTATTGCTGGTCCAGCTCGAGAACAATGAACGGGATGTGCTGAAGCGCGATACGGTTCAGGACGCTCAGGCGCTGGCGCGGACCATCGACCGGCAATTGCAGGACATGGCGACGACCCTACGACTGCTCTCCTCCTCACCGGAACTGGAGCGCAACGATATCGCCACCTTCTTCGACCGGACAGAGACGGTATTGCGCACCGATTCGCTTTTCGTCCTGCTCGTCGACAAGGACGGTCAGCAACGGCTCAATACGCGACGGCCGTTCGGGGAGCCGCTCGGCAAGACAGCCAATATGGCGGCGTTGCGCTCCGCACTTGATTCGGGGCGGATCGAAGCCTCCGACGTCTTCATCGGCTCGACCAGCCGCCAATGGGTCTATAATGTTACCCTGCCGCTCTATCACTCGCCTGCCGGTGCAGCGTTGATCATGACGCAGAATGCCGATGATCTTGGCAAGCTGGTGACAACAGACGCACTTGCCCCCGGCTGGTCGGCTGCCGTCATCGACAGTTCCGGCCATATCCTCGCTGCCAGCGGTCCCGCCAATCATGTTCCCGGCGACGCCTTCAACGCCAACATTCTGCCAAAGCTGATCGCCTCAAGCGGCGTCTATCAGGATGAAAAGGTCCTGCCGCACTCCTTGCTTGGTTATGCGCAAATTCCTGGCTGGTCGTGGAAAGCCGTCGTGTGGGGACCAGTGGCCTCGGCACAGGCTTCGCTGATGAGCACGTGGCGTTTCCTGATCTATGGCGGCGTCACCCTATTGTTGATCGCGCTGATTGCGGTCTATGCGCTGGCCCGCCAAGTGCGCACCACGATCCAGAGCATTGCCGACATGGCAGATCGCATGGGCCGCGGCGAGATCGTTTCGCCGATCGAGACCAGCGTCATCGAGGCAAATCAGATGGCCATGGCGCTTTCCAACGCTTCCTTTGATCGCAGCGAAACCGAGGACCGACTGCATTTCGTCATGCATGAGCTTGTCCATCGCACCAAGAACCTGCTGGCTCTCGCCCAGGCGATGACCCGTCAGCTCGCGCGGCAAACCGACAGCGTGGACACCTTTCAACGCGCGGTCGCCGATCGGCTGGAAGGATTGGCGCGCTCGATCGAAGTCCTGACCAGCGAACAATGGTCCGGCGTGTCGCTGCGCCGGGTGATCGACATTCATCTGGCCACCTTCCTGCAAGGACCGCAACAACTCGATATCAAGGGTAGGGATTTCCTGTTGAAGCCGGAGGCGGTACAGAATCTCGGTCTGGTTCTGCATGAACTGGCGACGAATTCGGTGAAGTACGGCGCGCTCTCCGCTCCCGAGGGGAAGATCGCGATTGAATGGACGAGTACGGACGGCGACATCGGACAGATGATCCGATTCACTTGGACAGAGAGCGGCGGCCCGATCGTCAAGACACCCACCGTGACCGGCTTTGGTACGACCGTCACCAAGGCTCACGCCGCCGCCGCCTTTGGCGGTAGTGTAGAGATCGACTTCCGCCCGACAGGTCTCGTCTGGGTGCTGAACGCCTTGCGCAGCACGATGGAGCGCGAACGGGAGCGAAACTAGCGCCCGCTCGTCGCTCGGAACATTCAACCGCAGGGATCGTTACAGTTTGGTCATTCCAAAGGAGAAAGACCATGCTGAAACCCATTCTCCTGGCGTCCGCGGCACTGTCTGTCGCGATATGGGCTGCGCCTGCAAGTTCCGCAGACTACGCCACTCTCGGCAAGCTCACGTGCACATCGAAAGGATCGACGGGCATGATCATCATGTCCCAGAAGAACCTGATGTGTACTTTTGAACCGAGCGGCGGCGGGCCGCGTGCGCGTTATGCCGGCACCATCCAGAAGTACGGCGTCGACCTTGGCGTTACCGGCCGTAGCGTCATGATCTGGGCTGTGCTTGCCAAAACCGGTACGCCATGGACCGATATCGCGCTGGCCGGCGAATATTACGGCGTTGGCGCCGATGCCAGCGTTGCAGCCGGTGGCGGTGCCAAGGTCATCAGCGGCGGCACGAACAAGGCCTTCATGCTGCAGCCCCTCAACGTCCAAGTCCAGGAAGGCGTCAACATCGCCGTTGGCGTTGAGAAGATGACGCTGGCACCTGCTTCGATTTAAGAAGAAATGAAGTCAGGGCGATTCGTGTGAATCGCCCAATATGCCGTGCCTTCGCTGCCTCTTCGTCCCCTGACGTCTCTCCCGCGCAGGAGACTGCAGTTCACTCATTCATCGCCTTGACGATTTCCTCGGTCACCTTCTTGGCGTCGCCAAGCAGCATCATCGTGCCGTCCTTGTAGAACAGCGTATTGTCGATGCCGGCATAACCGGAGCCGAGCGAGCGTTTGACGAAGAGGCAGGTCTTCGCCTTGTCGACGTCAAGGATCGGCATGCCGTAGATCGGCGAGGTCTTGTCGTCGCGTGCGGCCGGGTTGGTGACGTCGTTGGCGCCTATGACGTAGGCGACGTCGGCCTGAGCAAATTCCGAATTGATGTCCTCGAGCTCGAACACTTCGTCATAAGGAACATTGGCTTCGGCAAGCAGCACGTTCATATGGCCTGGCATGCGGCCGGCAACCGGATGAATGGCATACTTCACGTCGACGCCGTTTGCCTTCAGCTTGTCTGCCATTTCGCGCAGAGCATGTTGGGCCTGGGCCACCGCCATGCCGTACCCCGGTACGATGATGACTTTCGAGGCATTGGCCATCAGATAGGCCGCATCCTCTGCCGAGCCGAGCTTCACCGTCCTGTCGCTGTTGTCAGCGCCGCTGGAAGCCGTCTCACCACCGAAACCTCCGAGGATCACGGAAATGAAAGAGCGGTTCATACCCTTGCACATGATGTAGCTCAGGATCGCGCCGGAGGAGCCGACCAGTGCACCGGTGATGATCAGCGCCAGATTGCCGAGCGTGAAGCCGATGCCGGCAGCCGCCCAGCCGGAATAGGAGTTCAGCATCGACACGACAACCGGCATGTCGGCGCCGCCGATCGGCACGATCAGCAACACGCCGAGCGCCAGAGCCAGGGCGACGATCGCCCAGAAATCGAAATGGCTCTCGCTGACGGCCAGACCGACGATGAAGAACAGGATCAGCGCCAGCAACACGGCGTTGATGATATGCCGGTTCGGCAGCAGGATCGGCTTACCGGACATCCGTCCGTCGAGCTTCAGGAAGGCGATGATCGAGCCGGTGAAGGTCAACGCGCCGATGGCGACGCCGATCGCCATTTCGATGCGTGCCTCATGGTGGATCGAGCCGATAGCGCCGATACCAAAGGAGGATGGCGTATAGAGCGCCGCGGCTGCGACCAGCACGGCCGCCAAACCGACCAGAGAATGGAAGCCGGCTACGAGCTGCGGCATCGAGGTCATCGGAATGACACGGGCGATATAGGCCCCCGCCCCGCCGCCAATGGCGAGGCCGAGGACAATCAGCACGAAACCGCCGAAGGATGGCGTCGCCAGAACCAGCGTCGTGGCGATGGCAATTCCCATGCCGACCATGCCGTAGAGATTTCCCTTACGACTGGTGGCCGGATGCGACAGGCCGCGCAGCGCCAGGATGAACAGCACGCCGGAGACGAGATAGAGGAAGGCTGCGATATTGCTCAGCATGCCGCCCTCACTTGTCTTTCTTCTTGTACATTGCCAGCATGCGCTGGGTGACAAGGAAGCCGCCGACGATATTGACCGAGACAAGCACCAGGGCCACGAAGCCGAAACCGGTGGCAAGCCCGCTGGCGGAAATGCCGACCGCCAGGAGCGCGCCCACGACGATGACGGAAGAAATCGCATTCGTGACCGCCATCAGCGGCGTATGCAAGGCCGGGGTTACCGACCAGACGACGTAGTAGCCCACGAAAATAGCCAATACGAAGATCGCCAGTTGGAAGACGAAAGGATCGATCGCACCACCGGAGACGGCGCTGACGGAATCCGGCGCCTGGGCGGCAGCGGTCATCACGGCGGTGACGGCGTCGTTCAGCTGTTGGAGCGCCTGGTCCATTGCTTGGCTGGCCATCTAGAGATCTCCCTTGTTGACCGTCGGCTGATCCGGGTCGACGAAATTAGGATGCACGACTTCGCCGCCATCGGTTAGCATCGTCGCTTTGATCAGTTCATCGGCACGGTTAAGCCCGAGGCTCTTTGTACCCTTGTCGACCATCGTTTCCAGGAAAGTAACGAGGTTCTTGGCATAGAGCGCAGACGCGCTCGCCGGAATGCGGCCGGCCATATTGGGATATCCGACCACCTTGACACCCTCGACATCGGCCACGGTCCCGAATTCGACACCCTCGATATTGCCGCCACGCTCAACAGCAAGGTCGACGGCAACTGAGCCAGGGCGCATCGCCTTCAGCATCTCGCGGCTGACAAGCCGTGGTGCCGGGCGACCGGGAATCAAAGCCGTCGTGATGACGATATCCTGCTTGGAGATATGTTCGGCAACCAGCGCAGCTTGCTTAGCTTGATAGTCTTTGGACATCTCCTTGGCGTAGCCGCCGGCCGTTTCCGCCGCCTTGAATTCCTCATCTTCGACGGCGACGAATTTCGCGCCAAGGGAAGCGACCTGCTCCTTGGCGGCGGGACGAACGTCCGTCGCCGACACCTGCGCGCCGAGTCGTCTTGCCGTCGCAATTGCCTGCAGGCCGGCGACGCCGGCGCCCATGACGAAGACTTTCGCGGCCGGCACGGTGCCGGCCGCCGTCATCATCATCGGCAATGCCCGGTCATAAACCGCAGCTGCCTCGATCACAGCCTGATAGCCGGCAAGATTGGCCTGTGACGACAGGACGTCCATCGACTGCGCACGGGTGATGCGCGGCATCAGCTCCATAGCGAAGCTCGTCAGTCCGGCCCGTGCCATGTCGACAAGCGCGGCTTCGTTGCCATAGGGATCCATGATGGCAATAACGATCGCGCCGATCTTATAGCCAGCGACCTCAGTACCGGTCGGCCGGCGTACTTTGAGGATGACATCGGCCTGGGTGGCATCCTGTGCAGAGCCGATACGCGCTCCGATGGCTTCGTATTCGCTATCCGGAATGCGCGACGGAGTACCCGCGCCGGCCTCGACCACAATGTCAAAGCCAAGGCCTTTCATTTTCTTCACCGTTTCGACGGACGCTGCGACTCGCGTCTCATCCGACACGGTCTCCTTGGCGACAAAAACCAGATTGCCCAACGACACCACCTCACGTCAAACGACAGCGCTGCTGGATGCCAGGAGCGCAATAGCCTGCAGAATCCAGGCCGAGATTCCGGGAAAGGCGCGGGCCGGACGGCCCTGCGTCGATCAGCGCGCTCGAATATCAGCGCGCGAGCATGGTGCCAACGATTGAAAGAATGATGAAAATAAGCAGACCGCCGAGGAAACCGGCATGACCGAAGAACCCGGCCGCCATCGCAATCATCAGCGCGGCGATGATCGCCGATCCGACCTTGGCGCCCGAAATGAACATATTATAGGTCTTCTCATGCTCCTTGTAGTCCATTGGAGCACCGGTTTCGATCGGTCCGGTATGATGTTCGGCCATTCATAAATCTCCCCTCAATCCGCTCCCCGACCGGCCTTGCAATCGCCTGTCGGCTGGAGTTCAGCCTCGAAAGCCGCGGTAGAACTCAACGAGACACCGCGGCCAAATTTCCTCAATCGAGGCGTTACACAAAGCGACGAAAAATGCAATGCACGAGAACGCCGCAGAGGCTTGAGAGGGCTTAGCCGAATTGCTCTCGCACAACGATGCGGCCGCCTGCAGCCAATCGCGCCGTCGGCAGGATGGTCAGCGGAAGCGTGCCGCCGTCCACATCGCGGGAGAACATCATCCGCCGCTCATAAGGCTCCGAATCGAAGAAGGGATACCGTTGCATCAACTTGCCGCGGATTTCTTTCGATCGCGAAGCAAGCAGCGTCAGTTCGAAACCATAGGTCTCCGTCATGCGCGGCGGCACGATCGTATCGGCATAGAAGACACGCTTGTAGAAGGCGGCGTGTGCCGGACGGATATGCTGCAACACGCGGTCGGTATTGAAATAGATAGCCGCGACGATTGCCGGCCTCAGCGTCAGGTAAGGCAGCGCCGGCATTTCAAGCTCGAAATCGGGATCGATGGCGAAGCGGGCCGGATCTATCAACGTCATGCCGGCATCGAGAAAGGCGTGGATTTCATCGGGGAAAATCCCGGTGGACTGACAAACGCGATGATCCGGCGTGACATGGTGCACCCGCACCGTACTCACCAGCTCTTCGTAATAATAGACGCCGAAAATGTAGGCCTGCTCATCGAAATCGATGTCGTCGATCATAGTCTTGGCTGCAACCGGCAAAACAGCACGCGCTTTGTAGGCCTTGTAACGCAGCCGAGCGACATCCTCCATGTCCTCGCTGCTCTCGATCCGGCGATATTCGACATGATCAAGCACCTCCATAAGCTTGCCGGCAAAGCTATTTGTCAAAGTACTAATATAGTTCATGATCCGTTAATCCATAATGTTAACGAACCATTATTGGTATTAACTGAAACATTGATCAATATTGGTTTTAATTTTTATTAATTAATTGTTCATTAAGGTTAATTTTTCGATCGCGAATACCGGTATAGATTCGAATATTCATTGGTTCTTATTTAATGACTATTATGGGGAAGCGGATAGGACGACGCGCTCTGCGTACGTCGGCGAAAAGAGGCCAGACAAGACACGTTGACGGCAGAGATTTCCGCCTGTCGCTTAGGATCGTTGGGTTTAGGTTGGATAGCTTGAGTTCGGCAGGTTCAACATCCTCCGCAAGCGCCGAGAGCGTCCTAGACTGACCAACTTCTCCTCGCTCCTTTGACGGAATCGGGAGCGGAGCGCGAGTCTAGGCCACATTATCCTGCCGCATGGCCGGTTGGTTGCGATCGAGATTGTTCACCATCTCAATAACGCTGTCTCGCGACACCGGAACTGAAAACACGTAGCCCTGGATGATATCGGCCAAATCGTATTCTTCGATGAGCGCCAGTTGTTCCGGCGTCTCCACACCTTCGATGACGATTTCGAGGCTGAGGGCCCTTGAGAGATCGACGATGCCGCACAGGAGCTTGAAACGGCGGCTGTCGTTGGTGATGTCGCGTACGAAGGAACGGTCGATCTTGACGATATCCACGGGCAACGAATCGAGATAGCTGAGGCTGGAGAAGCCGGTGCCAAAATCATCGATAGCGATCGTGATGCCCTTGGCGCGCAGATCGGCGAGAATGGATCGCACGGTCGTGAGCTCATCCATCAAGCAGCTTTCGGTCACTTCCAGATGCAGCCGCGACGGCTCCAGCCCCGATGCGTCGAGCGCTTCCATGACCATGGCGACGATATCCTTGCTGCGCAGATCCTGTGCCGAGAGATTGACCGAAACCGAGATCGACTGTGGCCAGGTGGCACAATCCCGGCAGGCTTGGTTGAGCATGAAGCGGGTGATGCCGGTGACGATGCCCATCTCTTCGGCGATCTGCACGAAGATATTCGGCGGAATCGAGCCCTTTTCCGGATGCACCCACCGCGACAGAGCTTCGCAACAATCGATACGACTGCCGTCCGGCGTGAACATCGGTTGATAGACAGCGTGCAGCTTGCCGGCCTCGATTGCCTCGCGCAGATCGTCTTTCAATTTTTGCCGCTCGACATAACGGGCATCCATTTCCTGCTCGAAAGCGGAGCAGCCACCCTTCATTCGCGACTTTGTTTCGAACAGCGCCAGGTCGGCCTTGATCTGCCACTCCTCCGGACGGAACTCACGGCTCGACATCGTCACATAGCCGCCGCTGAAGGTGACGCGAAAGCTATTGCAGTCCACATCGTAGAGGCCTGCCATGGCGGCATGCAGCGTACGGACACGGCTGTCCAAATCGGGCTCGTCTTCCTCATTCGGGAAAAACAACACAAACTGGTCCCCGACGAGACGCGCGGAAAGCGCCATGTTTCCGGCCTTCTCCTGCAGTCGAGCGGCTATGGCGACCAGCAGCCGATCGCCGATGACATGCCCCTTGGTGTCATTGACGTGCTTGAAGTCGTCGACGTCGAGAACCAAAATGCCGATCTGGCCCTGCTGGGCGCGGGCGGCCAGTTTTTCCTTGACCATCTCGACGAAATATTCGCGGTTCGGCAAACCCGTCAAAGGATCGAAGCGCACCATATGCAGGATCTTGCGCTCAGCGCGAATACGCGCCGTCACATCCTCGAAAATCAGAATGACGACGCCGTCGGCGCGCCGGCTTGCCGAAAACTCCAGAAACAAGTCTTCACTGAACTGTATCAGCGTGCGCGACAGCGAACCGCTGACGAGCTGCGCCATCTGTCGCTGGATCAGTCCGGGCAGCGACCCGTCGATGAAAGCGTGGCGGGCGCCATAACGCAGCACGACATCGAACTCGCAATCCCTGAGCTGTTCCTGATGCGTCAGGTTCAAAAGCTCGCAGGCCTTGCGGTTGACGACCAAGATGCGATTGTCGGCATCCAGCATGAACAGGCCATGCGTCATATTGTTGAGTGCCGTGTCGAACCGGTCGGCAATCAGCGATATCTCGCGCGACGCGATGACATTCTTGTAAAGGAACTCGCGCACGCCATTGGCCATCGAGCGCGTCGTCAGGCCGAAGGGCACGAGCATGATGGAAACAATGGCCTTGTAAAGCTGTTCCGACATCAGACAAGCGACGATGATCGGCAGGCAACAAGCCATGGTCTGCAGGTCGATCGCCTTCTGCGAACCATAATTGCGACCGACGATCGACACCATCGATGCCATGGTCACGGCGATACAGATGAATTCCGCCAGCGGATCCTGGACGATCAGGATCGCGTAGCCGCTGCCGATGCCGAGAATACCGGCTGTGCCCGCGGCGCCCAGTACATAGCGCGTTTCCCAATGCGCGATATCAGCACGCGAAAACATATGCTTGTCGGCGGCGTCGAACTGCCAGAACGAATACATGCGCAAAGCGAATACGGCGGCAAAAGCCAGACAGAGGCCGAGATAGATGCCGGCGCCCGTGCTCAGAAACACAATGACATAAGTCAGGATGTGAACGAACACACCCGTAAACAGCGTTTTACGGTTTCCGAAAAGCGAACTTACGAACGACAGATAAACATCCGTCGGCACGGTGTCCGGGCTTTGACGCTTCATTCAGAGTTCCCCTGATGCGGCGGACACACTAAAAGAAACTTTTTAAAATTTGATTGCTCAAATAAGAGGTATCTGGACGGATTTTCTAATCATGTCGGTAACTTACGCCGATTTTGAGTGGTATTTTGCATCGTATTCGTGCAATCAGTTGAAACTGACTCTACCCAAACTATATTTCACCAATCATTAATTGCTAAAATAGAAGGTAGTAAACATCAACGTATAGCCGATCAGAGCTTGCCCGCCCGCTGCTGGATCATCATGAAAGTGTCGAAAGTGTACTCGGAAAGTTGCATCCAAAGATAGGCATCCTTCTTATAAGCAACCTGATCGTCATAGATCCGCTTGAAATAATTGTTCGACTTAGAAAGATCGGCATAAATTACGGTCGCCGCCTGGAAACAAGCCTCGAGAATTTCCTGGCTGAAGGGGCGCAGCGTCACGCCCTGCTGCACGATCTCCTTCAACGCGAGCGGATTTTTCAGATCATATTTCGCCAACATGTTGGTATTGGCGAAGGCGCAGGCATCCGCCAGGATCGTCTGATAGGTCTTCGGCAGCGCGTTCCATTTTTCCAGATTGAAGAAGGCGTGCACCACGGCACCTCCCTCCCACCAACCGGGATAATAATAATATTTGGCGATCTTCTGGAAACCGAGTTTCAGATCGTCATAGGGGCCGACCCACTCCACCGCGTCGATCGTACCTTTGTCGAGTGCGGCGTAGACGTCGTTGATAGGGATATCCTGTTGCGGCACGACGCCGATCTTTTCGATGACCTTGCCGGCAAGGCCGGGGATGCGCATCTTCAAGCCCTTGAGGTCGTCCAACGTATTGATTTCCTTGCGGAACCAACCGCCCATCTGCGCACCGGTATTGCCCGCCGGCAACGCAAAAATACCCTGGGTGGCGTAGAACTCGTTCATCAGCTTATTGCCGTCGCCCTGATAGAACCAGGCATTGGTGAGTCGGGCATTGAGACCGAACGGTAAAGCTGTGCCGATGGCGTAGGTCGGGTCCTTAGTCCAGAAATAGTAGGAACAGGTATGAGCGGCATCAACGGTCCCGGCGCTCACCGCATCGGCGGCCTGCGCGCCGGGGACGATCTCGCCGGCTTCATAGGTCTGGATGACAAAATTGCCTCCGGTTGCGTCTGAAACATGCGCCGCAATGTCCTCAGCGCCGCCATAGATCGTATCCAGGCTCTTCGGGAAGGACGAGGTCATCTTCCAGGTGATCTTCGGATTTTCCTGAGCCACAGCGGGACTGGCGAGCGCAGAGGCGGCGGCGCCCGCGCCAACTGCTCCAGCCCGCCTGATGAACGAACGGCGATCCATCGAAACCTCCCGTATAGATAGCATTGCGGGAAAAATGCTCTCCCGACCGTGGCGCAAGCGATGGAGCTAACCACGCCGCGCATTGTCTTTCAAGTTTGCTTTTGCACTGCATTATGGCGATTCCTGTACATCGTCATGACGAACAGAAACAAAGCCAGACCGCAACCATTCCGCGTTGCCGAAGAGTCGCTCTTCGCGTAGATTTGTTTATAGGTGACGAGCCCCGGCGTTGACACCATATTCATTCTGGGGTCTCAACCGATCCCACAGTGCGCATTTCTCCGGAGCCTCATATGTCCAGACCGATCATCGCCGTTCCTGCCGATATCCGCGAATTCGATGGTGTAACCTGGCATGCGGTGCAGCAGCAATATATCCGCGCAGCCGTCAATGCCGCAGGCCTGTTGGTGCTGATCGTCCCGGCGATGGAAGACGGAAACGATATCGACGCCATTCTCGATCGAGTCGACGGCCTGCTTGTCTCCGGCTCCGCCAGCAACGTACACCCCTCGCTCTACGGCAAGGAAGCGCGCGAGAGCGACGGCCCCTTCGATCCGGCCCGCGACGCTACGTCGTTGCCGCTCATTCGCCGCGCCATCGATCGCGCCATCCCGATGCTCGCCATCTGTCGCGGCATTCAGGAACTGAACGTCGCGCTTGGCGGCACGCTCGCCAGTGAAATCCAGGAACAGCCGGGCATCTGGGATCATCGCAAGCCGCCGAATGTCGACCGCGACACGATGTATTCGATCCGTCAGAGCGTCTTCGTCAAGGAAGGCTCTTGCATCGCCCGCGTCGTCGGTCCCGGCGAGGTGCGGGTAAACTCGCTGCACCGTCAGGCGATCGCCGATACGGCGCCGCGGCTGCAGGTGGAAGCCGTCGCAGAAGACGGCACGATCGAAGCCGTCTCCGTTATCGACGCCAAGGCCTTCGCCGTCGGCGTGCAGTGGCACCCGGAATATTGGGCGGAGACGGATTCGCCGTCGCGCAAGCTGTTTGCGGCTTTCGGGGATGCCGTGCGCGACTATGCGGCCGGCAAGGAGCAACCCTCGGCCACTCCCCGCCGCCAACAGGCTATATGATCAACCTTTTGATTTAACCGGGGTTTCCGGCACCGGCGTCAGCACGTTGCCGTTGCTGAACCATGCAATGATGTTGTCCGCCACGAGATCGGCCATGGCGTTGCGCGTCGGCACCGAGGCGGATGCGACATGCGGCAACAGCGAGATATTCGGCAAAGAGAGGTAGGCTGCGGGAACGCTCGGCTCGTCGTAGAAAACATCGAGGCCGGCAGCGCCAAGCGTGCCGTTCCGCAGGGCTGCGATCAGCGCGTCGTCGTCCACCGACCAACCGCGTCCGACGTTGATGAACACTCCCTGCGGCCCAAGTGCCGATAGAATCTCGGCATCGATCACCTTGTGCGTCTCCGGCGTCTTCGGAACGATGGAGATCAGGGTATCCACCGCCTCCGCCATCGCCTTCAGCGTCGGATAATAATCATAAGCCAGTTCCGTGCGCTGAGAGCGGGTATGATAGGCGATCTTCACTTTGAACGGCTCCAAGCGCTTGGCGATCTCCTGTCCGATACGGCCAAGGCCGTAGATGCCGACACGCCGCCCCTTCATCGAGAATGGAGAAAGGGGGAAAGGCCCCTCGCCTGCCCACCGCCCCTCACGCAGCCAGGTTTCCGCTTTTGGAAATTGCCGCAGCGTGTTCAGCAACAGCGCTATCGCCGTATCGGCCACCTCGTCGTTCAGCACATCGGGCGTATTCGTGACCACAATGCCCTTCGAGGCGGCATGCCCGACGTCGATACCGTCATAGCCGACGCCGAAATTGGCGATGACTTCAATATTGGGGAAGGTATCCATCCAGGCGGCATTGAAGCCGCCGGCAACCGCTACGCCGCGTACACGCGCCGCCGTCACAGCATCCACCTTCGGGTTCTCGCCGCGGTCGAGCGCAACAACATCGAAACGACGCCTGAGCGTTTCGAGGACACGCGGGTGTATCTTCCCCGGAACGAGGACGGCGATGCGGTTATCGGACATGATCTTTCCTCTTGAAGATGCGGTTCGGCGCTACTGGCGCGCCTGATAGGGAGACGTCGATTGACGGATGCGCATTTCCGGCTTGATGAGATGGATACCATCCGGCTCATGGCTGCCCGCCAGCCTATCCAAAAGCGCGCGCGCCGCAAGCCTTCCGACCTCGGCCTGGCCGTTCCATACCGTCGTCAGCGCCGGCGTCGCAATCGCCGCCTCCTCAAGATCGTCATAGCCTGTGACCGAAATATCCTTCCCCGGCACGAGGCCGGCGCGGGAAATGCCGTTCATCAAACCGATTGCCACGAGATCGTTCCAGCAGACGGCCGCCGTTGGCTTCTGCGGCAATGACAGGAGATGCACCGCCGCCTCGAAGCCGCCCTGCTTGGAACGGGCGCCGGGAATACGCAGATTGGGATCGACCTCGATGCCTGCCTTGCGCAAGGCATTCACATAGCCTTGATAGCGATCACGGCCGGTCGAGGTCTGATCCGTGCCGCCGATCATCGCGATGGTGCGGTGGCCGAGGCTGATCAGGTGATTCGTCGCGAGCGAAATGCCGTAGCTGTCGTCGCCGCGAAAGGTCGGCAGATCCAGCCCCTCCATCGAACGGGCGACGAGGATGGCCGGCATGCCATTTTCCTCGGCCAGATCGAAATCCTCCGGCGGCGTGCCGATCGCCGGCGACATGATGATGCCGTCGCCGCCAAGCTGCAGCAGGGTTTCGACGAAGGTTCGCTGCTTCTCGACGGAATCGTAATGGTTGGAAAGAATGAAAGTGTGGCGGCTGCGGTCGAGCTCGCTTTCGATCGCCTTGAGGATTTCGCCATAGAACGGGTTCATGATGTCGTGGACGACGACGCCGATGATCCCCGACCGCGATGTCCTGAGGCTCGCTGCGCGGCGATTGTAGATATAGCCCAGCGTGCGCGCCTGATCCTTGATCTTCTCGCGGGTATTCGCCGCCACCAGCGGACTGTCGCGTAAGGCAAGGGATACGGTCGCAGTTGAAATGCCCAGCGTTTCCGCAATGGTCGAAAGTTTTATCTTTTGCGCCATACGTTCCCCTCCCCGCGAAACGCAGCCGAATATCTCATCCGGTCGTTTTACGATTCCGGAATTTAAAAACTTTAATTAAAAGGTTAAATCGCGCCGCGCAACTTGAATCCTCGCGGATTCTCAGAATTCCCCATCATCTTCGTCATGGTCGTCGCCGGCCTGAAGATTGCCGTCGATCGCCTTTAGCAGGCGCACGAGCGAGCGGACATCCTTCTCCGAAAAACCGCGGGTGGCGAGTTCGTCGCAAGCAGCCGCTGAACTTGTGATCTCGGTGACGCTATTGCGCCCGGCCTCGGTGAGATAGACCTTGGTCAACCGGGCGTCCGCGGCATCCGGTCGCCGCTCGACGAAGCCTTGCGCCTCCATGCGGCCGATCGTGCGGGTCATGGTCGGCGCCTTGACGCCTAGCTTCTGCGCCAGCGTTCCCGCCGGCAGGCCATCGTTCGCCGCGAGCGCAAGGATGACACCATCCTGCCCTGCATAAAGGCCGCTTGCCGTCAGGTTGCGTGTCAGAACCGTGCGCATCGACCGCGCCGCCTGCGTCAATGCCGGCGACAAATCGGCAAGCGTGTAGTCGCCATGATCCTTCTTCTTACCTGACTTACCTTTTTTTCCGTCCTTGTTCTTCTTACCCATCGTGATTCCGTTGATCTTTCCGCCGCTGCAGCATCACGATATGACATTGCGCAGGTTATTGACATAAACAAGAGGCACATCCGCAGATGGCACAGCCTATGGCGCGTTTCGATGACAATGATAGGACGCTGACGCCAATTGACCGGGCAAACTGGATCGTCGTCCTGCCGCTTGGCGCCCATGAGCAACATGGCCCCCACTTGCCTTTCGAGACCGACACGCTGATTGCGGAAGGCATTGTCGAACGGCTGAAACATTCTCTACCCGCAGATTTGCCCGTCACCTTTCTGCCCGTGGAACCGATCGGCTACTCCATTGAACACATGGATATTGCCGGGACAAGAACGCTCGCCTTTGACGAAGCTGTCAACCGCTGGCTGGGTATCGCCGAACGAATGCGGGGCATGGGCATCCGCAAATTCGTCATGCTGAATGCCCATGGCGGCAATTCACCCCTGATGACCATCGTCGCGACCGAGGCACGCATCCGCTTCAACATGCTTGCGGTCGCGACGAGCTGGACCCGCTTCGGCGTGCCGGACGGCATGATCGCGCCGCAAGACAAAGCCATCGACATTCATGGTGGTGATATCGAGACCTCCGTGATGCTGGCGCTCTACCCAGAGAAAGTCGACATGACCAAGGCCGCGAAATTTCCCTCCCGGCAATCCGAATTCATTACGCGCTTCAAACAGCTCCGCGCCTACGGCCCGCACGCTTTTGGCTGGAAAATGTCGGACCTGAGTAGCAAGGGCGTCGCTGGCAATGCAGGCGCCGCGACCGCGGCGAAAGGTGAACTATTGATTGCCCACTCAGTCAAAGGACTGGCGGAGCTGTTACAGGATGTGGACCAATTCGAAGTGGAAATGTTGACGTAGAGCGCAGTTGATCCGCCGTCCCAAACCTAATGTGATCTTATAACATACAAAAGCCTTTGAACTGACGCCGCCAACTCCTTATATGGAACCCGATCAAATTCCGCTCCCCGGGGCAAACTCCCATATTTCGAGGCTCCCATGACCGAAACAGCCACGCAAAAGCCCATTCCCGTCACGGTTCTGACCGGCTATCTCGGCGCCGGCAAGACGACGCTGCTCAATCGCATTCTCTCCGAAAACCACGGCAAGAAATATGCCGTCATCGTCAACGAGTTCGGCGAGATCGGCATCGACAACGATCTGATCGTCGAATCGGACGAAGAAATCTACGAGATGAACAATGGCTGCGTCTGTTGCACGGTGCGCGGCGACCTCATCCGCGTCGTCGAGGGCCTGATGCGCCGTCCGGGCCGTTTCGACGGCATCATTGTCGAGACCACCGGCCTTGCCGATCCGGTTCCTGTCGCTCAGACCTTTTTCATGGATGACGATGTCCGCGCCAAGACCGAACTGGATGCCGTCGTCGCGCTGGTCGACGCCAAGCACCTGCCGCTGCGCCTGAAGGACAGCCGCGAAGCCGAAGACCAGATCGCCTTTGCCGACGTCGTCGTCATCAACAAGTCTGATCTCGTTTCCTCGGAAGAGCTGGCTCAGATCGAAGACATCGTCCGCGCCATCAACCCGGCCGCCCGCGTCTACAAGACCACGCGCTCCGGCGTCGACCTCGCCCGAGTTCTGAACCAGGGCGCCTTCAACCTCGAGCGCGCGCTGGAAAACGATCCGCATTTCCTCGAGCATGGCCATGAAGATCATGTCTGCGGCCCGGATTGCGATCATCACGACCATGACCACCATCATCACGACCACGATCATCACCACCATGATCACGATCACGACCACCATCACCACGGCCTGTCGGCCATCCATGACGTGACGGTGCAGTCGGTTTCGCTGCGGGGCGGCGAGATGAACCCTGATCGCTTCTTCCCGTGGATTCAGAAGGTCACGCAGACCGATGGCCCGAACATTCTGCGCCTCAAGGGCATCATCGCCTTCAAGGGCGACGCCGAGCGCTATGTCGTCCAGGGTGTGCACATGATCATCGAAGGCGATCACCAGCGCGCCTGGAAGGATGGCGAAAAGCATGAGAGCCGCCTGGTCTTCATTGGCCGCGAGCTTGACCGCGAAAAGCTGGAAAAGAGCTTCAAGGCCTGCGAGGCGGCTGCCTGATGCCAACTGTCGCTCCGCTTGATATCGACGGCCACGTTCTGGCCGTCGAATTTTTAGGTGATACCCCCTTCTTCGCCAGCGCTGCGGGCGCGATCCATCGGCTGGAAGGCGGCGAGAAGGTGACGGAAGCCCATCAGGGCATGCTCACCTGCATTCGCGATCCCCACAGCGACAGCCTGATTTCCGGCGGCGAGGACGGCAAAGTTCTCCGGATCGCCGCTGACGGCGGCGTTGCCCTGCTTGCCGAAACACCGCGCAAATGGATCACCCAGGTGGCCGCCGGCCCGCAGGGCACGGTCGCCTACGCATACGGCAAAAGCAGCTTTGTGCGTCTCGCCGATGGCTCGACCAAGGAATTCACCGAGGAGCGCACAGTCGAAGGCATCGCCTTTGCGCCCAAGGGCCTGCGCATCGCCGTTGCCCGCTATCACGGCGTCTCGCTGCATTGGGTCGGCATGGCCGCGCAGCCGATCAATCTCGACTGGAAGGGCGCGCATACCGGCGTCACCTTCTCGCCGGACGGTCAGTTCGTCGTCACCACCATGCAGGAAAACGCCTTGCACGGCTGGAAGATGGACACGAAGCCCGGCGCCGAGGCGCGCCACATGCGCATGACGGGATATCCCACCAAGGTGAAATCGCTTTCCTGGTCCAACAAAGGCAAGTGGCTCGCCTCCTCCGGCGCACCGGCGGCGATCGTCTGGCCGTTTCAGGGCAAGGACGGCCCGATGGGCAAGGCGCCGCTGGAACTCGGCACGCGCGCCAACATCATGACGACCTCGGTCAAGTTTCATCCGGTGGAAGACATCCTGGCGATCGGCTTTATTGACGGCATGATCCTGGCGGTGCGCATCGGCGATGCCAAGGAAGCGCTCTTGCGCCGGCCGGGCAAAGGTGCGATCACCTCGATGAGCTGGAGCAAATCCGGCAAGTTGCTCGCCTTTGCCTCCGAAGCCGGCGATTGCGGTGTGGTTGACGTTTCCGCTTGATGAGAAAGACATAGCCATGTCCCTGACAGGAACGGCGATCGCCGGACATTCCTCTGCCGCAGCCGGCAGCGTCTGGGACGTGATCCGCCATGAGGCCGCCGACCTCGCCGGTCGCGAACCGACCCTGCGTCCGCTGCTTTCGGCGCAGATCATCGCGACCCAGTCGGAGGCCGAAAGCCTCGCCAATGTCCTGGTCGCCCGGCTTTCGGTCGCCAGGATCGAAACCGACGATCTCTTCGCTCTGTTTCATGATGTACTGATGCGGCATACCGCGATCCTGCAGGCGACGGAAGCCGACCTCATCGCGGTTCGTACCCGCGATCCCGCATGCACGACCTATCTGCATGCGCTATTGAACCTTAAGGGCTTTCACGCCCTGCAGACCCACCGCGTCGCGCATGCACTCTGGACGGAAAACCGACGTGAAATCGCAAGCTGGCTTTCCAACCTCGCGTCACTCGTCTTCGGTCCGGATATTCATCCGGCCGCGAAGGTCGGCTCGTCGATCATGCTCGATCATGGTTCCGGCATTGTCATTGGCGAGACCGCCGTCATCGAGGATGAAGTCTCGATCCTGCAGAATGTTACGCTCGGCGGTACTGGCAAGGAAACCGGCGACCGGCATCCGAAGATCCGTCATGGCGTGATGATCGGCGCCGGCGCGAAGATCCTCGGCAACATCGAAATCGGCGCCTTCAGCAAGGTCGCAGCTGGCAGCGTCGTGGTGAAGCCAGTCCCCGCCCACTGCACCGTCGCCGGCGTGCCGGCCACGGTCGTCCGCATCCACCGCGCCGACGAAATACCGGCTGAGACGATGGACCAAAATATCTAGCGGACAAGTGCCCGTGACATAAGGTAGCAGGACGCACGCGCCTACCCGACCTGCGCGCGAACTTCGCGCTCGTTTCAACGAAATCAACCGTTTGGCAACGTTTCCCATAGGCGACGCCTATGCCGCTTCACCCGCGCCTTCACGGAACTGTCATATACGCTTGATAGCCCGGCATTGCTCCCTCTGCCTGGGCGCGGCGCACCTTAGCGCCTGGGCGAGGACCCCCACTCGAGAGGATATGATAATGATCTGTCTTTCGCGTCGCGCCGCCCTTGCAGCCGGCAGCGCGCTTACCCTGATTTCGCTCTGTTCCGCCGCGGCTGCCGCAGATGCAGCCGCACCGAATACTGCGACCCCGATCAAGCATCTGGTCGTCGTCTTCCAGGAAAACGTCTCCTTCGACCACTATTTCGCGACCTACCCCAAGGCCGCAAACGTCGACGGCGAGCCGGCATTCAAGGCCGCCAACAACACGCCGACCGACATCAACACGCTCGCCAATGCCGGTCTTATCGACAACAACCCGAATAAGACCAACACGGCCAATGGCGCGGATGCGGCGGCTCCTTTCCGTCTCGACCGCACGCAAGCGGCCGCGCAGTCGCAGAACCACGGCTATACCGCCGAGCAGGCAGCCTACAACAATTTCGCCATGGACCTTTTTCCAGCCAATACCGGCAAGGGCACCAAGGGCGCTGCCGGCGCGTTCGGCACCAAGGGCCAGGTCATGGGCTACTATGACGGCAACACCGTGACGGCGCTCTGGAACTACGCTCAGCACTACGCGCTGAACGACAACTCCTTCTCCACCAATTTCGGTCCATCAACCCCCGGCGCGCTGAACCTGATCTCCGGCCAGACCAACGGCGCTATCCTGCCGCCCGGCTATACGCTGGAGAAGGACGGCACCTATTCCAAGGGTCGCATCGTGCCTGACGGCAACGGCGGCTGGACCGCGATTAGCGACTTCGACCCGACCGGCGACGCCTGCTCGGCCGGCCAGACAGCGCTGATGTATGGCAAGAACATCGGCGACATGCTGAACGAACACAACCTCACCTGGGGTTTCTTCGAAGGCGGCTTCGACCTGACGCTGACCAATGCCGACGGCACGACGGGCTGCAAGCGCGCGACGACATCGACGGTCACCCAGGTCAACAGCGCCGACTACATCCCGCATCATGAGCCGTTCCAGTACTACGCCTCGACCGCCAACCCCACACATGCGCGTCCGTCCTCGGTCGCCGCGATCGGCACCACCGACGCCGCCAACCACCAGTACGACATGACCGATTTCTATGCGGCGGTGAAAAACGGCACCATGCCGACCGTCAGCTTCCTGAAGGCTCCCGCCTATCAGGACGGCCATGCCGGCTATTCCGATCCGCTCGACGAGCAGGAATTCGTCACCCAGGTGGTCAATACCGTCCAGAACTCGTCGGACTGGAAAGACACCGCGATCATCGTCCTCTACGACGACTCCGACGGTTGGTATGACCACGCACACGCCGTCGTCAATCCGTCGAAGCTCGGCGTCAAGGGCTATGACGTGCTCAACGGCGACAGCTGCTCGACCGGCACACCGCTGCCGGGCGTCAACGGCCAGCCGGCGCAAGGCCGCTGCGGCTACGGCACGCGCCAGCCGCTGCTGGTCATATCGCCCTACTCGAAGGTCAACTTCGTCGATCACACTCTGACCGACCAGACCTCCGTCATGCGCTTCATCGAAGACAACTGGATGGGCAGCGCGCGCCTCGGCGGCGGCTCGTTCGATGCCATCTCCGGCTCGCTGAACAACATGTTCGACTGGTCGAAGGGCGATACGCAGAAGCTGATCCTCGACACGAAGACCGGCAACAGCGCTTCCTAATATCGGAAAAGGGGACGGACGATGTCCTTGAAAGTCAATCACCGTCTCCTGCCGCTCATCGCACTCGCGGGCGTCTCGCTCGCGGGGGCGACCATCGGCATGGCGAACGAACCCGCAGCCGATCTCGCGACTACTGACGCCTATGGCGATACGGCCTCGCTGAGCGCCGTCGCGCAGCTCGGCCACAAGCTTTTCTACGACCCCTCGCTCTCTGGCAGTGGCCAGATGTCCTGCGCCACATGCCACGATCCGAACAATCACTATGCGCCGGCCAATGATCGGGCCGTGCAGCTTGGCGGGCCGCATCTCGACCAACCGGGTATTCGCGCCGTGCCGAGCCTCGCCTACAAGATGTCGACGCCTTCATTCTCCGTCGGTGCGGAAAGTGCTGCCGACGAGGCGGCCGAGGCGGCGCCGATGACCGAGGCGTCCGGTGTCGCGCTCGCCAATGCTCCCGTGGCCGTCGCAGGGCCATTGACCGCGCAGGCGGTTGTCAAAGCGGATTCGAATGCGCCCGACCTGGTGCCGCAGGGCGGCATGTTCTGGGATGGCCGCGTCGATTCGCTGGAGGAACAGGCGCTGCAGCCGATGATCTCGCCCTTCGAGATGGCCAATGCCGATGCAGCCGCCGTCTATGCCAAATTGAAGCAGGGCTACGGCAAGGACATTGCGGCACTCTTTGGCAACAATGTTCTCAACGACCAGGATATGACGATCGCCGAAGTCGGCTTCGCGCTTGCCCGCTACCAGATCGAAGAGCCGTCCTTTCACCCCTATTCGAGCAAGTACGACTATTATCTGCGCGGGAAGGCAACGCTCTCCGACGCCGAAATGCGCGGGCTGAAGCTGTTCGATGACCCTAACAAGGGCAATTGCGCCTCCTGCCATCTCGACAAGATGACCGGCGACGGCCAGATGCCGAACTTCACCGATTTCGAGTTCGAGGCGCTCGGCGCACCGCGCAATGCGGACATTCCGGCCAATGCGGACGCAAAATACTACGACACCGGTATCTGCGGCCCACTGCGCAACGACACCTATTCCGCTCAACCGCAAAACTGCGGGCTGTTCAAGACGCCCACTCTCCGCAACGTCGCCACACGCCACGTCTTCTTCCACAATGGCGTCTACCGATCGCTGGAAGACGTCACGCGCTTCTACGTCAAGCGCGACACCAATCCCGACGAGATCTATCCGAAGGACGCCAACGGCAAGGTGGCGAAATACAACGACCTGCCGGCGCAATATCAGGCCAATATCGACGTTATCGACGCGCCAATGAACCGCAAACTGAGCGATGCGCCGGCCCTGAACGATACGGAGATTGTCGATGTCGTCGCATTTCTGAAGACGCTGACGGACGGTTACGATCCGAAGAAGGATGGGGTGAAGGCAGCAAACTAGAGCGATTCCCTGAATAGCTGAATCGCCTTAGGCGGCCGCTACGGCAGCACCTTCCGGTATCGGCGGACGGACCTCGATACGATCGCGGCCGTCACGCTTGGCCCGATAAACCGCTTCATCGGCTTCTTGCAGCAAAGTCTCGAGGCCGTCCCGGCCCGCCCGTCCTTCAGTAATTCCGATCGACAGCGTTGGCAGAATATCCAGACCAGCCTCTCGCCGCACAGCGTCGCGGAAGGCGGCGCGGATACGCTCGGCAATATGCACGGCGTCACCAATCGCCGTGCGTTCGAGCACCACGACGAACTCATCGCCACCCTGTCGCGCCACAATATCGCCAGCGCGAAGCTGCGCCCTCGCCGCCTGCACGAACAGCAGCAGAATCCTGTCGCCGACTGCGTGGCCATGCGTGTCATTGAGGGTCTTGAAGTGGTCGATGTCAATCAGGAAAACGGACAGAGACGCTGCCGTTGCCAGCGGCTGTACCTCCAGCCGCCCGAAAGCATCGGCGAGACCGCTTCGGTTCATCGCACCGGTCAGCGGATCGTGATGAGCAAGTTCGATCAGCTTGTTGCGGCTACGCTCCGAGGCCATCAGGACAATGGTGATGCCGCGCAGGCAGATGAAGACGGCAGCCGTGAGCGCCAGCCATTGATCCGGGCCTGCCCGGTCAAATAGGCTATCGCCATCCAACCGACCCATCAGGGCCAAGACCGCTCTTCCTGCAAAAATCAATGCAGTCGGCAGGAAGAGACCAACGAGAATCCAACCGGATACCAGTTTTTCCCGTCGGACCAATCGCAAACCCTCGCGCATGATGGCGAGATCGCAACAGCAGAAGATGATGGAGAGATAGGCAATGCGTGGCAGATAGCTGGCGCCACCATCGAAGATGAGGAAGGCCGGCAGGGAGCCGACGATGACGAAGACGCCGTAATACAGGAAATTGATGCGTTCATCAGCAAACACGCGGATGGCGATGAGAAGAGCGACATAGCCGGCAAGCGTCAGGCTATTCGCCAGACCGACCGAAACGAAATCGGGGGCAATATCGCGCAATGCGACGCCGAAACAGCCGAAGCCAAGCAGCAGATTGCTGGCCCCCCACCAGAGTGGCCAGCGTTCGAAACGCCCTGTCGCGTAGGCCAGGAGCTGTACGCAACCGAGTACCAGGCAAGCGACGGCACAGACAACATAAATCGTCCGCAGATCCAGCACCATGTCGACGTCGCCTCTGTCAAACCTTCTGGATCCCGAGGCTACATCAGCGCACTTGCGGTTCTCTTAACCGGAAGCACCCAATTGAGACAACTTCCACCGCATCAAGCGCCTTCTCCCCGAGGGGAGAAGGAAGAGATCAAGCGGCCATGGCGACTGGAGGCTGACCCAGTTTGCGGCCACTGGCGACGATCATGCCGGCGGCACCGTCGAGCCAACCGTCCTTCAGCTCCAGCGCCAGGAAACGGTTGCGCTGGAACGGGCCGGGCATGACGAGATGGCGGGTCTTTTCGGCGAAGAAGCCGAAACGCTCGTAATAAGGCGCATCGCCGACAAGCAGGATGGCGCCATGGCCACGCTTCTTGGCTTCGAGGATAGCGGCGCGCATCAGCGCCGAACCGACACCCTTGCCTGCATGGGCGCCATCGACTGCCAGCGGGCCGAGCAGCAGCGCATCGACCGGGCGAGTTTCGCGGTCGACACCGGCCTCGATGCTCCACAGGCGAACCGTACCGATGACATGGCCGGCGCGATCGCGGGCGACAAGCGCCAGGCCCTCGGCCGGAACGCGGCCGCGGCGGAGCTTTTCGGACGACTTCTTACGGCGATCGGCGCCCATGGCGCGATCGAGCAGATTTTCGCGAGCGACGACATCGCCTGCGTTTTCCAGGTCGAGGGTGAAGGTGGACGGCGCAAAGAATGCGCGCACAGAATCAAGAACAGCGGCCATTTTGGCCTCCCGTGCCCAATACCGTTATCAGCGGCGGTGAAAAATGATTGTGAGGATGCCGCCCCGGCTGGATACGGGGCCGGCGATATCAGACCTTAGATGATGTAAGCCTTCAGCGGGTCGAACCCGTTGAAAGCAACCGCCGAATAGGTCGTCGTATAGGCACCGGTGCCTTCGATCAGGACCTCGTCGCCGATGGTGAGCGTCACCGGCAGCGGATAGAGGTTCTTCTCATAGAGCACATCGGCCGAATCGCAGGTCGGGCCAGCGATGACACAGGGTTCCATCTCGTCGCCGTCGCGCGTCGTGCGGATCGGGTAGCGGATCGCCTCGTCCATGGTTTCGGCGAGACCGCCGAACTTGCCGATGTCGAGGAAGACCCAGCGAGCGGCATCGTTGTCCGACTTCTTGGAAATCAGGACGACTTCAGCCTTGATCACACCCGCATTGCCGACCATGCCGCGGCCCGGCTCGATGATCGTGTGCGGGATCTGGTTGCCGAAATGGGCGCGCAGAGCCGCAAAGATCGCCTTGCCATAAGCTTCCGCGGACGGAACGTCGCGCAGATACTTGGTCGGGAAACCGCCGCCCATGTTGACCATCTGCAGGTGGATACCCTGCTTGGCAAGCGAGACAAAGACGCGCTTGGCATCGGCAAGAGCCGCATCCCAGGCATCGACCTTGGTCATCTGCGAGCCGACGTGGAAAGACACGCCGTAGGATTCCAGACCCAGCTGATGGGCATAAACGAGCACGTCGACGGCCATCTGCGGAACGCAGCCGAACTTGCGCGACAGCGGCCATTCGGCGCCTTCGCCATCCGTCAGCACGCGGCAGAACACGCGGGCGCCGGGAGCGGCACGCGAAATCTTCTCGACTTCCTCGTGGCTGTCGACGGCGAAGAGGTTGATACCGAGTGCATGCGCACGGGCGATATCGCGCTCCTTCTTGATCGTGTTGCCATAGGAGATGCGAGCGGCCGTCGCACCAGCGTCGAGCGCCATTTCGATTTCAGCGACGGACGCGCAATCGAAGTTGGAGCCGAGGCTTGCGAGCAGGCGCAGCACTTCCGGAGCCGGGTTGGCCTTTACGGCATAGTAGATGGCGCTGTCCGGCATGGCATGACGGAAGGCGTGAAAATTGTCGCGGACGACATCGAGATCAACCACCAGGCAGGGACCGTCCGGACGTCGGGTAGCGAGAAAGTCGCGAATACGTTGCGTGGTCATGTCAATTCCCTTTTCAATTCCAAAAGCTCCGGGAAAGACCCAGAGGACAAAGGGCGACGCTCATTCGCTCAGGTACCAGCCGGTGGAGACCCCGGAACCGTGCAAACGCGCGAAGCGCAGATAATGAACCAGTGCTGCGAACGCAGCGCTAATTCGGCTTTGTCTGCCATGGATTGGAGGGAAAATCCCAACCGCACTTCCGGCAATGAAGGTGTGCCTCTTCAGTAACCCCGGCTGTTGGAAAGCCGGGAGAGAACAAAAAGGCCCGCACCGTCGTTGCTTCAGATGTCCTCGCATTTTCCGGTTGGCCGGAATAGCGACTGGAGGGGTTAATTCCAGGTACCTTACCGATTTTCTCACCACATCGAGGATCGGCGGACACCCACGGGCACGTGCGACTTTGGGCTGAACGGGAAATAGGAATATTCGCCGTCATAATCAAGAATTTTTTTCGCCAATGGCTCAAAAAAATAATTGAACAAGTCGGCGCATTTTGTTCAATAACTTGCAACAGTTAACGAGGGCTTCGCCATGGACACCTTAACCCGGATTCGCGCCTTCATCGACGTGGTCGAAGCGGAAGGCTTTTCCGCGGCCGCCAGGAAAACCGGACGCTCCAAGGCGCTGCTTTCCAAATACGTGCGAGAACTCGAGGACGAGCTTGGCGCTCTCCTGCTCAATCGAACGACCCGACAATTCTCAATGACCGAGGCGGGTCACACCTATTATCGCACCGCTTCCGACATATTGAAGGAAATCGACAATCTCGCCGACCTCGTGCGGGAGAACAATCAGCAGCTCAAGGGCCGGCTGCGTGTCTCCGTGCCGCGCACCTTCGTCGACGCCGACGTCGGGCAATCGTTGATCGACTTCGCCAGGGAAAATCCTGACCTCGCGCTGGAGATCGCCGCCGATGACCGGTTCGTCGATCTGATCGAGGAAGGCTTCGACGTCGCCGTACGCGTCACCAAGCTCGAGGATTCCGGCATGATCGCTCGCAAGATCTCGGATTTCCGCGTTCATATCTGCGCGACCAAAGAGTTTCTTGACCGCTACCCGACGCTGGAGCATCCCAACGATCTGTCAAATGTGCCCTTCATCATCGATACCAATAACCGTTCGCAGAACAGCATCCGCTTCTTCAATCCGGACAGCAGCACATTCAACGTCACGATCAGTGGTCCGATCGAAGTCAATAGCCCGCACGCCACCCTGCGCGCAGCTTTGTCCGGCCTCGGCGTTGCCGTGGTTCCGGATTTCATCGGCCGCAAGGTGATCGAGAGCGGCGAACTGTTGACACTGTTTAACGACTACATCCCGACCGACCGCGGCATTTATGCCGTCTATCCGCACCGCCGCTATCTCCCGGCCAAGGTGCGCATCTTCGTGGACTACCTGCATAACTGGTTCCGCAAACACGGCTGAGCATTCCAGTTGTCAAAACCAGCGAGGCGTGCGGCTGATCGCCCATGTCCCGCACATCATTGGCAGATATGTTTCGCACCCTGTCTCGGTTGAAATTTCTCCCCGCGCCCTGTCAAAATCGCGCCGGTTCAAACGTCAATGCTGCACGGGGCCGTGGAGCTCCGCGTATCGAGAGAAAGGAACGCGTCATGCAATATATGCTGTTGGTGTATTGGAACGAAGCCGAACACAAGAATGCTAAAAAAGAACAGAAGGCCGAGACGTTCGCGGCCTACGCGGCCTACACGGAAGTGTTGAAAAAGGCCGGAGCGTTCCTGGCGGGCAGTGGATTGCAGGATTCCTCGACGGCAACCGTGGTGCGCGCGCCGGATGGCAAGCCCTCGGTTCTCAACGGCCCCTATATCGAGAGCAAGGAGCAGTTGGGCGGCTATTATCTCATCGAGGCGGCTGATCTCGACAGCGCCCTCGTCTGGGCGGCGCGTTGTCCGGGCGCTCGGCACGACACGGTCGAGGTTCGCCCTCTCATGGTTTATTGATGCCATGCCGCGAGGAGACGGCCAGAATGCCACCAAAGCTGCCGAGGCGGTTGCGCGCCGAAGCTATGGCAAACTGGTCGCCATTCTCGCGGCGCGCACGCGCGATGTGGCCGGCGCCGAAGACGCCTTGTCGGAGGCCTTTGCCTCTGCTCTGGCCGATTGGCCAGTCAATGGCGCGCCGGAAAGCCCCGAGGCCTGGCTGCTTGCCGTTGCCCGGCGCAAGATGATCGATACCATCAGGCGCGGACGGGTCAGCGCCGCCGCCTCCGAACATCTTCGGCTCATGGCGGAGGAGTTGGAGGCAACCGCGAGCCAAGCGCCAGAAATTCCAGACGAGCGTCTTGCTTTGATGTTCGCTTGCGCACATCGGGCAATAGAGCCTGGAATCAGAGCACCGCTGATCCTGCAGACGATCCTCGGGTTTGACGCACAGACAATCGGTTCCGCCTTCCTGGTCTCGCCGGCGGCAATGGGCCAACGATTGGCGCGGGCAAAAAACAGGATTCGACGCGCCAAGATTCCTTTACGCGTGCCCGACAGGACAGACATGCGCCCGCGCCTTGGCGCAGTCCTAGAGGCGGTTTATGCGGCCTATACGGAAGGCTGGAGTGATCCGGCCGGCGCCGATGTGAGCCTGCGCAACCTGGCCGAGGAGGCGATTTGGCTTGGCCGGCTGATCGTCGCGCTCTTGCCAAGGGAGGCCGAAGCGCTCGGCCTGCTTGCTCTGATGCTCTATTCACATGCGCGGCTTGGCGCCCGGCGCAGTCCGGCTGGCGAATTCGTACCGCTGGCCGATCAGGATCCTGCTCTATGGGACGAAGGGTTGATCGACGAAGCGGAGGGGTTGCTTATTCACGCCAGTGCGTTTGACGCCTTCGACCGCTATCAATTGGAAGCGGCAATCCAATCGGCCCATGTCGCGCGACGCCGAACAGGCACCACTGATTGGGTGGCGATCGAACGTCTCTACGATGGCCTCTGCGCAATTACCGGCTCGCCGGTGGCGGCCATCAATCGCGCGATCGCCGTGGCGCAGACGCGCGGCCCCGCCGCAGGGCTGGCGGCGCTGCCGACGCTGGACCCCGGCAGCCGGCTTTTCGAGTATCAACCCTATTGGGCGGCGCGAGCGGAACTTCATGCGAGAGCAGGGGAAATGGTGGCGGCACGCGAGGCCTATGACCAAGCGATAGCGCTGGAAATAGATCCTGCGGTCCGCCGCTTCTTGCAAAAGCGGCGGACGGAAAGCTTGGCGCCCGATAGCCCCTAGGGACATCAAGCAAAGATAGAACCTAACCAACAAACTTGCTTTGAGTTACCCTAATTCTCCCCCGCTTATCAGGCTAGCGACGCGTCAACGCATTTGTTCTTCGCAAAATGGATCAATTCTTCTTGGCGCCTATTGCGAGATCAAATACTTAAGTGAATCGCATCCAATTGGTTTTGATACCAGTTCCGCTGGCCGGTCCCAATTCCGTCTCATTTCCTGACCAGAAGTCAAAGTGAATCAATGCTCACGAAGCACATCGGACGCATGAGAAAATCCACCCCTGTCCACGCTGTCACCCTCGCCGGAGGCCTGTTGCTCGCGCCTGTCGCGGCATCGGCGCATCCGCATATCTTTGTGGAAGCGCGCCTGGAAGTGCTGGCGGGCTCCGACGGTGCGGTGCAGGAGCTGCGCAACGTCTGGCGCTTCGACGAGGTTTTTTCCTCCTCGGTGCTGATGGATTTCGATAAAAACACCAACCTGAAGCTCGACCCGGATGAACTCAAGGAAGTCGGCAAGACGGTGCGCGATTCGCTGGCTGACTACGACTACTACACAAACCTGACGCTCAACGGCAAAGCCATCAAGGTGAACAAGCCCGACGTCATCAACGTCGACTATAAGGACGGCCAGCTCCTGATGTTCTTCGCCGTCAAGCCGTCCGAGCCGATGCCGCTGAAGGGCAACAAGCTCAGCTTTGGCATCTACGATCCGACGCTCTACACCTCGATCGATTTCCCCAGCGACAACGAGCTGGTGACCGAGGGCGACGCCTTCAAAGGCTGCACGCAGAAGGTCGTACGCCCCGATCCGGACGAGGTCATCGCCGAAAACAAGTCTACATTGACGGATGCCTTCTTCAACGATCCGACGGGAACGACCATGTCGAAGCTCTTCGCAACGCGGATAGACGTCCAATGCTGACCTTGCGGATATCGAAGCTGCTTCCGGCGGCGGCCTTTGCCTTTCTCGCGGCAGCAAGCTTCGCCCACGCCACCGGATCGCCCCTCGGCATCGGCACCGCGGAGCCGAGCTTCCAACCGATCGGGGGACCGCTGGCGCCGATCTTCCTCTATGTGAATTACGAGCAGCAGGCCTTCTATCGGGCACTCACCAAATCGATCGAGGCCATGCGTCAGGATCCCTGGCAGCTCTGGACACTGATCGGTCTCTCCTTCGCCTACGGCATCTTCCACGCCGCCGGGCCCGGCCACGGCAAGGCCGTCATCTCTTCCTACATGGTCGCCAACGAGATCGAATTGAAGCGTGGCATCGTCATCTCGTTCATCTCGGCCTTCATCCAGGGCCTCGTCGCCGTCCTCGTCGTCGGGGCCGCATACTTCGTGCTACGCGGCTCGGGCATCACCATGACGATGGCCACCAATGCAATGGAGATCACCAGTTTCGTCATGGTGATCATCTTCGGCGGCTGGCTGTTGTTCCGCAAACTACGCTCGATGCTGCAGAACCGGCCACAACGCCAGCAGGTGCAGCTCGCGACATCGGCCGGCCCGATTAGTATGTCCCTGTTCGAAGACGCCTCGAACGGTTCTGGACCTGTGCAAAAACTCTCCCGCCTCCGCACCACGCCGCAGGCGGGCAACCGGTATAATTGCGACGACCCGACGCATGATGTGGACAATGGCATTGTCTGCGAAACCTGCGGCCATTCGCATCTGCCGGATCCGAAAATGCTCTCGAACGAGAATTTCAGCGTCCGCGAAGCCTGGTCGGCGATCATCACCGTCGGCCTGCGCCCCTGCTCCGGCGCGCTGCTGGTCATGACCTTCTCGATGCTGAACGGGCTCTATCTCGGCGGCCTGCTGTCCGTCCTCGCAATGTCGGTCGGCACGGCGCTGACCGTCTCGCTGCTTGCGATCATCGCCGTCTTCGCCAAGGGCACCGCCGTGCATTTTACCGGTCGCGGTTCGAAGCTCTCCATATGGGTCGGCAATGGCATCGAAGTTTTTGGTGCGCTGCTGGTCATTTGCACCGGCGTTATATTGCTCGGCGCGTCGCTACAGACCTGATCCGGCTAATTAACGGCTCTTGCGCCTCTGATAGCGGGCTCTCAGCCAGAAGACCAAAAAGAAGGCCAGGATGACGATGACACCGAAGCCGGTGCCTAGCCACGGCGAGACATTGCCGAGCCGGACGATGATATCCGGCATCAGGTACAACAGCGCCATGGCGGCCAGCAGGATGATGGCGGCGGCAATCGCCGTTGAGCGGGTTTCGCTTTTCTTATCCGTCAAAATGGCCAATCCTTCGGGCAGCGCTGCTTATTTTCGGGCGAAGGCTTAGGCCAGCCGCCTGCGAAAGGCAACCGGCCCTTTCCCGACGACGATCAGACCTTGGCGCTCGCGACCGTTGCCTCGATATGGTCGACCAGTGCATCGGGGAGACCGAGTCGGCCGGCGAGAAGATCGAGATAGCCGCGCTCCGCCCGCGAATCCGGCTCGATCGCCAGGCGCGACGCCGTGTAGACCTGCACGCGCTGCTCTTCCGTCTGTGCCGATGCGACGATGGCGTCGAGATCGACAGGATTGGCAAGCTCGCGCTCGAAGAAGGCTTCCGCTTCCGCGCCGACACCTGCTTCGTGTACCTTGCCCAGAATATGCTGCCGCTCCGCATCATCGATGTGCCCATCGGCGCGGGCCGCGGCGATCATGGCGCGGACCAGGGTCAACGCGAAATCATTGCTGGCGATCGCCGGCGCGGTACTAAAGCCGGAATTGGAGGGCGGCGGCAGGAATTGCGGTTCCGCTTGCTGGGCAGGTTGCGGCGCCGGCTGTGGCGTGTTGCCGGCCTGGTAATTCTTGTAGGCCTGATAGCCGAGGCCGGCGATGGCTGCGAGACCACCAAGCGTCAGTGCATTGCCGGCAATCTGGCGGCCTGTTTTCGTGCCCAGCAGCACGCCGGCGATCGCACTGGTCGCCAGCGGATTGTCCCTGGCGAGATTGATGGCCTCGCTCGCCTTGTCTCTCACGCTTCCCTGCATTCCCGGAACCTGCGATCCCAGGAATTGGTCCAGAAGCTTACGGGCGTCGATCATGTTGATGGTCCTCCGTCCTTTGTGATGGCGAGAGGGAAATAGGAAGGCAGGACCGCAAATACAAATCCGCTGAAAAGCAAAAGGGCGCGCATGAAGCCATGCACGCCCTAAAATCGACTTTTCAGAAGGCTCAGCCCTTCAATGCGGCCGCTTCGGCGGCGAGCTTGGTGATCCCCGCCCAATCGCCGGCCGCCACCAGTTCCTTCGGCGCAACCCAGGAGCCGCCAACGCAGATGACGTTCGGCAGCGACAGGTAGTCATGGGCGTTCTTCAGCGAAATGCCGCCGGTCGGGCAGAATAGCGTGCCTGACAGCGGCGAGGACAGCGCCTTCAGATAGGCAGCGCCGCCAGCCTGTTCGGCCGGAAAGAACTTCAGCACCTTGTAGCCCTCCTCGCGCAGCGCCATGACTTCGCTTGCCGTCGCCGCACCCGGCAGCAGCGGTACGTCCGAGTCGCGGGCAACGTCGAGCAGTTCCTGCGTCGTGCCGGGGCTGACGATGAATTTCGAACCGGCCTGGACGGCAGCTTCCCATTGCGCGACATTCAGGATCGTGCCGGCACCAACTTCGGCGCCTTCGACTTCCTCGGCCACGGCGCGAACGGCATCAAGCGCGCCGGTAGTCCGAAGCGTGATCTCGATTGCCTTCAAGCCGCCGGCGACAAGCGCACGGGCGAGCGGCACGGCCGACTTCGCATCTTCAACGATGAGGACAGGGACGACGGGCTGCAGTTTCAGGATGGAAAGAAGCTTTTCGGTTTTCTCGCCCATGGTCGGCGTGCTCCCTTAAAACGATTGAAATCCGGTTTCCGAATAGCCTTCCCGAGGGTCCTTGTCGAGACAAAAGCTAAGTTTGAATACAACGGGTAGGAAATGCCGAAAACTTCCGTTAGTCTATCTAGATATGATCCTGGCGGAGCATGTCGAGCGCATGGCAAAAGAGATCGAGCGAAAGTTTCTGGTCCGCGGCGATCATTGGCGCGACCTCGTTTCCGAAAAACTCACCTTACGGCAGGCCTATGTCGCCTCCATGGACGATCGTTCCGTTCGCGTTCGTCTGACGAACGACACGGTCGCGACCCTGACGATGAAGATCGGCAGGGCGATGACGCGGGACGAATTCGAATATGAAATCCCTGTTGCCGATGCCGAGGAACTGCTTGGCAACGCCATTGGCCTCGTCATCGAGAAGACCCGCTACAAGGTGCCCTTTAGGGGTTTCGTCTGGGAAGTCGACGTTTTTCGTGGAGCACATCGTGGCCTGGTGATCGCCGAGGTCGAGATGGAGGACGAAAGTGACGATCCGGAATTGCCGGACTGGGTCGGCCGCGAGGTGACCGGCGAATACCGCTACTCCAATCAGGCGCTCGCGACGCAATTCGAACAGGAATACAATGAGTTATCGCATTCGGCCTGACAGGGCTCTCGATGACGAGGTGCATGCCGCAGCAGCGCAGCAGCTCGGCAAGGCGATTGCGACATTGACGGATCGGCCGGAGGGACTGCACGAGGCGGTGCACACGGCGCGCAAACATATCAAGCGCGTGCGCGCGCTCTACCGGCTGGTCGCCCGGCGCGCGCCAGAATTCCAACAACAGGAAAATGACAGGCTGCGGCAGATGGCGCGAACGCTCTCCAGCGTTCGCGACGCTACGGCCTTGATCGAGGCCGGCCGTCATCTGCACGAGACGGCGACATCCGAGGACGAAGCCCAGGCGCTTGCCCGCGTCATCGATGTGCTCACGGCCCGGCGCGATCGGTTGTCGAAGACAGAAACCGATCTCGAGGAGAAGGCGGCAGGAGCAGTCGCCACCTGCCGCGAGGCATTGGAAGCACTAAAGGCCACCTCCTTCGACAGCGGCCGGCGCGAGACCGCGCGCCTTTTTCAAAAAAGCTGGCGAAGGACAGGGCGCAAGGCCGCCAAGGCACTTTCCGAATGCCATGCCGAAGCCCATACCGACCAGTTTCACGACCTGCGCAAACGCAGTCAGGATTGCTGGATGCATCATGCGCTGCTGCGCGACATCTGGCCGGCGGCCATGCACGCAAAGCAGCTCGAGGCCAAGGCGTTGGTCGATGTGCTCGGCCGCTATCTCGATCTGTCGATGCTTTCCGAAGTCACCGATCGCGAGCCGCATCTCTTCAACGGAAGCGACGACCGCGCCCGCCTGCTGGAGGCGATCATCTCCCGCCAACAAACCGCCCGCCAGGATGCGCTGACCAAAGCCCGCTGGGTTTTTGCCGACGAGCCCGAGCAGGAAGCACGGACGATCAAGCGGCTTTGGCTGGAAGCGGGGGATTGAGGAAAATGGCTTATCCCGTTCACACAGGTACTAACCACATTTAGCATTCGCGCATGGCGGGTGTCCTGCTCCGAGGCCATGGTCGACCCGGACAGGCATCCGCTGTCCGGCATGATCGAGATAGATGAGACGAACGTGCCTTTCCGTCGGAAAGACGAGCCGGAAGGGGGAGGCCAGGGGCGCAGCCCCATCGGTAAGATTTTCATGATCGGAGCCGTCGAGATACAGGCGGGGAAATATCCAGCGATGACGCCGGACGTCGAAGTTGATCTGAGCACTCGAAATTAACCTTTTGTTGTACTTGCTACTTGATATCAAGATATATTAGTACGTTCTAATTGTATTATGTACATAGCCTGATATGGCAAAGGGACAGTTCAGGCCCTGGGGAGGCCATTTTCTGTGGAGGGGAATATGAAAGTCACACGTCGCACCGCGTCGATCGGTGCTCTCGGTCTGCTTGCCGCTAGTTCACTCTCACCGGCACACGCCTTAGATGATCCACTCCTCGATCCCTTTGAGGGAAAAAGTGATTTCTGGCTGGCGGTCGAGGCTTACATCTACGGCTACCCGCTGGTCACCATGGAGATGACCCGCCGCGTCATCACCAACGTCGCCAAGGTTGCTGGCACAAAGGGTCCGATGGGACAGATCATCAAGCTTCGAGAATATCCGAACGCGTCGTTCACCGACGTTACTGCACCGAATGCAGATACGCTTTACACAACCGCGTTCGTCGATGTCGGCAAGGAGCCCTGGGTTTTCTCTATCCCGGAAATGAAGGATCGATACTACCTGTTCCCGATGCTCGACGGCTGGACAACAGTATTCCAGGTTCCCGGAAAACGGACGACGGGCGGCGAACCGCAGACATATGCGATCACCGGACCCGGCTGGGAAGGCAAGCTTCCGGACGGTGTCACGGAGTATAAATCCCCGACCAGTATCGTTTGGATTCTCGGTCGTATCTACTGCACCGGAACGCCCGAGGACTACAAGGCCGTTCATGAGCTGCAAGACCAGTGCAACCTGGTGCCCTTGAGCAGCTATGGCAAGGACTGGAAGCCATCGGTCGGCAAGGTCGACCCCAAGATCGACATGAAGACGGCCGTACGCGAACAGGTGAACCGCATGGACGCCGTCGAGTACTTCACCCTGCTTAGCGAACTCATGAAGACGAACCCGCCGACCGCGGAGGACGCGCCGATGGTCGAGAAGATGGCTGAAATCGGAATCGTCCCCGGGAAGGATTTCGACAAAAGCAAACTGGACGCCCATTTCGTCAAGCGCGTCCCCGAGATCGCTTTCGCCCGCATCATGCTTCACTTCAAGTTCAGCGATGGCGATATCGCGGATATAAACGGCTGGGGCTATACCACCAAGACGGGCATTTATGGGACCAACTATCTGCAACGGGCACTGATTACGGCTATCGGCCTTGGGGCGAATCGACCGGAGGATGCCATCTATCCGACGTCGACCAAGTCCAAGGACGGGCTTTTTTCTCGTGCCTATGCGGGGTCCGAGGACTATGTCCTGACGTTTCCAAAGGGACAGACGCCGCCGGTAAAAGGCTTTTGGTCGATAACGATGTACAACGAAAAGTACTTCTTCGTCGACAATCCGATCAACCGCTACTCCATCAGCGCACGACAGGACCTGAAGCCCAATGCCGATGGATCGATTGACATCTACATCCAGAACAAGTCGCCCGGCGTCGACAAGGTGTCCAACTGGCTACCAGCACCGAAGGGCAAGTTCATCCTGATGATGAGGCTTTACTGGCCCGACGACAAATCGCCTTCCATACTTGATGGATCATGGGTAATACCACCGGCAAAGAAGACATAGTAGTCGACTCGCGGTTTTGCCGAGGGTACTTCAACGATCTGCATTGAGTCCCATACCATCCAACCACTATCTCTGCGTGCGTGTCATGTCGTGACAGCCCGACGCACCAGAGACTACGTCTCATTAACCGTAACGTACTTGTTCCTTTTCAGCGTCGTGCCAAGGTTTCGACCTCATCGGGTTGGGAGGACACGACGATGTTGAGAATTGGAACATTATTTCTCGCCACATTGAGTTTGACCGCCGTTTCATTCGACCGAGCGAGCGCCCAGCAGGTCACAGGCGAACCTGGTTCACCCAGCGCAACGACGACGATCGACGGAAGATATCTTCCGAACCCGCCTGAATCGTTCCGCGGGCAAATTGGCCTCGACGCCCAGAACTCCAAACCCTATTGGCCGCCGCAGATTGTGCCTCCCAAGGGCGCACCGAATATCCTGCTCATCATGACCGATGACGCCGGCTATGGTGTTGCCGGCACATTTGGCGGCGTCATCCCGACGCCTGCCCTGGATCGCGTTGCGAAAGCGGGCCTGCGCTACACGCAGTTTCATTCGACAGCGCTCTGCTCTCCGACGAGGGCGGCACTGATCACCGGGCGGAACCATCATTCGTCCGGCTTCGGAGTCATTTCCGAGCAGGCAACCGGTTATCCAGGTTACGATTCCATCATTGGCATAAACAACGCCACGATCGGCGAAATTCTAAAGCAGAACGGCTTTGCAACGTCCTGGTTCGGCAAGAACCATAACACCCCCGCTTTCCAATACAGCAGTGCCGGGCCGTTCGATCAATGGCCTGTGGGGATGGGCTTCGAGTATTTCTACGGCTTCTTGGGCGGCGACACCAATCAGTGGCGACCATATCTGTTCCAGAACACAACTCAGGTTTTTCCCTGGGTGGGCAAGCCCGCCTATAACCTCACCACGGATATGGCCGACAATGCCATCGACCACATCAGACAATTGAATGCGGCAGCACCCGAAAGGCCGTTTTTCGTCTACTACGTGCCGGGCGGTACCCACGCTCCGCACCATCCGACCCAGGAATGGATCGATAAGTTCAAGGGCAAGTTCGACATGGGTTGGAACGAGTTGCGCGAACAGATTTTCGCCAACCAGAAGCAGCTCGGGGTTATTCCGGCAAACACGCAATTGACGCCCTGGCCCGATGATTTACCGAAGTGGGATAGCTTGGATGCCGAGAGCAAGAAGCTGTTCGCGCGGCAGGCGGAGGTATTCGCCGCCTATGTCGCATATACCGACCACGAGATCGGAAGAGTGATCCAGGCAGTGGACGACCTGGGCAAGCTCGACAACACGCTTGTCATATACATTGAAGGCGACAACGGCACGAGCGCCGAAGGCAGCACTCGCGGCACGCCCAACGAATTGATCACCATCGAGGGTATGCAGATTCCGGTCGCGGATCAGATGAAGTTCTATGACGTCTGGGGTTCCGACAAAACATACCCGCATATGTCGGTGGCGTGGTCATGGGCCTTTGACACGCCCTTCAAATGGACAAAGCAAGTCGCCTCGCATTTCGGCGGTACGAGGCAGGGCATGGCGATGGCTTGGCCGGCACGGATCAAGGACGCCGGCGGTGTCCGCAGCCAGTTCCACCATGTGATCGATATCGTTCCCACCATTCTCGAAGCGACTGGAATCCAAGCTCCCGTCATGGTCAACGGAGTGGCGCAAAAGCCGATCGAAGGCGTCAGCATGGCCTATAGCTGGGACAATGCCCAGGCTCCGTCGGCGCGCACGACGCAGTATTTCGAGATGTTCGGCAACCGTGCGATCTACAACGACGGCTGGATTGCCGCCACGACGCCGCCCGCAGCGCCTTGGCTGATGGGCACGACCAAGATGCCCGACGTCGTTGATGGCTATAAATGGGAACTGTACAACCTTACGGAGGATTTTTCGGAAAACAACGATCTCGCCGCCAAGATGCCGGACAAGCTGCACGAGATGCAGGAACTGTTTCTGATGGAAGCGGCGAAATACAACGTCTTCCCACTTGATAACTCGATCCTGGAGCGCCTCCTCACCCCACGGCCGAGTACCACGGCCGGGCGAAATGACTTCACCTATTCCGGCGTCATATCCGGTATTCCGTCCAGCAACGCTCCAAGCATCGTGAACAGATCCTATACAATCACCGCGGAGGTGGAGATACCGCAGGGCGGTGGTGAGGGCATGCTTGTCACCACGGGTGGACGCTTCGGCGGATACGGCTTCTATCTGCTCAAAGGCAAGCCGGTATTCCTCTATAATTTTGTCGATATGGAGCGCTTTCGCTGGGAAGGCAGCGACGCCTTGTCAGTCGGCAAACATACCCTCGTGTTCGATTTCAAATCCGATGGCCCTGGTTTCGGCAAGGGTGGAACCGGTGTCCTCAAGGTGGATGGCACCGAGGTTGCCAATGAAAAAATTCCGCACACAATTCCAGCGCTAATGCCCTGGGATGAAACCTTCGATGTGGGGATCGATACGCGGACGGGCGTAGAGGACAACGACTATCAGGTGCCGTTCCCCTTCAATGGAAGCATCGGAAAACTTGAGGTGGCGCTGCAGCCATAGACAATGCCGGATGGGAGGGGAGATTGATATCGATGTCCCCTCCGGCGGGCAATTAACCTTCAAATTGCCATCTGTCGCAGGATACGCTGAGCCAAGCGTGGGAAAGCGATCTCTCGTTTTTGGAGAGCAATCATCACTGACGATAGGCTTTGCCCGCTGCGGCCATCTATCGAAGAGATTTCTCCATGCGGAAATTTTTGAGCATCTGCCCACGCTTTTCCACGGTCTGCGACGTCAGGACGGTGAAGCCTCTTCGCTCGAAAAACGGTCTGGCGGTAAGGCTCGCTTCGGTAAAAATTCGCCCGAGCCCTTGTCTTTTTGCCTCCGTCTCGACCGTCATCAGGAGCAGACTGGCTGCGCCAATGCCTTGATAATCGGGATGGACAAACATCATATCCAAGTGCCCGTCGGGCTCCAGATCCGCAAATCCGATAGATACGCTCCCACACTGGACAAGCCAGGTCGGCCTGCTTGACCGTCGTTTCGCCCAGGCTTCCCTGTCTTCTATCTTCGCCCAAGCATCAACCTGAGCCTGATTGTAATCCTTCGACGCCACTTCCCGGATTGCTCTCAGAAATATGTCCATGGTTAGATCGGCATCCGCCGGGACATATGTCCTTACAGTCAGCATGTTGTTAGACACGTCAAACCTCTTGCCGCCTATCGATCATTCCCGCGCAAATTCCCGCATGTACCGCAGAATATGGAACACCTCCGCGTGATCTTTGCGAAGGCTAGCACGAGTCGGATGGCGGACGCCCTGATGCCAAATATAAATCGCGATTGCTTGCCGGCGCGCAAAATTGTATTTCCGCGGCATGACGGACATCCTATCCACCCCACGACATGAGGCAGGCGGCGCGTTCCTCGTTGCCGCCCTCTATCATTTTGTTTCCTTCCCGCGCTTCGAAGCTCTGCGGGATCCGCTGCTTGCGCTCTGCGAGGCAAACGGCGTCAAGGGCACGTTGCTGCTCGCCCATGAAGGCATCAACGGCACCATCGCCGGTACGGATGCAGGCATTGGCGCGGTGCTCTCCTTCCTGCGCGCCCAGCCGGAGTTTTCAGGCCTGGAGTACAAGGAAAGCCGGGCGTCGAAGATGCCCTTCGTGCGCATGAAGGTGAAGCTGAAGAAAGAGATCGTCACCATGGGCGTCGAGAATATCGACCCCACCAAGATCGTCGGCACCTATGTCGCGCCGAAGGACTGGAATGCGCTGATTTCCGACCCGGACACCATCGTCATCGACACGCGCAACGACTACGAAACGGCGATCGGTCTGTTCAAGGGCGCGGTCGACCCGAAGACCAAGACATTCCGCGAATTTCCGGAATGGGTGCGCCAGAATGAAGGCCTGCACAACAAGCCGAAGATCGCCATGTATTGCACCGGCGGCATCCGTTGCGAGAAGGCGACCGCCTTCATGAAGGAACAGGGTTTCGACGAAGTCTACCATCTCAAGGGCGGCATCCTGAAATATCTCGAGGAAGTGCCCGCAGAGGAAAGCCTGTGGGAAGGCGCCTGCTTTGTCTTCGACGAACGCGTCTCCGTCGAACATGGTCTGAAGGAAGGCAATCACAAGCTCTGCCATGCCTGCCGTAACCCGATCACTGTGGAAGAGGTCACCTCGCCCTTCTATGAAGCCGGCGTCTCCTGCAGCCATTGCTATCACGACCGCACGGAGGAAGACCGCGAGCGCTATCGTGAACGGCAGCGTCAGATCGCGCTCGCCCGCAAGCGCGGCCAGGAGCATATCGGGGGCTGATTTTAGGCGGCTGCCTCGCGCTCGCCGTCGAGTACGCGGGCCATCTGCGCCCTCAGCCGCTTGCTGATCTCACCTTCCGGCAGCGGCTTGCCGAAGAAATAACCCTGCAGCTCGTCGCAGCCGAAGAGTTCCAGCGCAATCCCCTGCTCTTCCGTCTCGATGCCTTCCGCCGTCACGGGAATGTCGAGCGAACGCGCCAATGCCACCGTCGCCTGCAGCATCTCGCGGGCGCGACTATCCTCCAGCACATTCATGGTGAGCGACCGGTCGATCTTGATTCGGTCGAAACCGAATTGGCGGAGATAGCCGATCGAAGAGAAGCCCGAGCCGAAGTCATCGAGCGCCACCTTGACGCCAAGCGCCTTCAGCCGCTCGATCGACTGACGAGTGCGCTCCGGGTTTTGGATGATATAGCCCTCGGTGATTTCCAGCGTGATGCGTTCGGCTTCGATCTCCGCTTGGTTCAGGACATGCCGGACATAGTCGGCAAAGGCGGGATTGCGGAATTGCCCCGGCGAGACATTGACCGCAATCCGCAGATCCGGCCATTGCTGCGCGGCCTCGCAGGCTTTGCGCAGAACGAGCAGCCCAAGTGCCTCTATCAAACCGCTGGTTTCGGCAACTGGAATGAAGGCGTCAGGCGAAATCGGTCCATGTCCCGGCCTGTTCCAGCGCACCAGCGCCTCAACACCGGTAATCTCATGGGTCGTGGCGTTGACCAGCGGCTGGTAGGCGAGCGTCAACTCTTCCTTTTCGATGGCATTGCGCAGATCGAGTTCCAGCGCATTGCGTTCCTCGCGATCGGCGTCCATGGCCGTCTCGTAGCAGGTCATGCGGGCTCGGCCGGCTTCCTTGGCTTTGTACATGGCAAGGTCGGCACGGCGCACCAGCTCCTCGCGGCCGATCCGGCCCTCCGGCGAGCTAGCAATGCCGATGCTGGCACCGACCACGACCACGCGACGGCCGATCTCCAACGGCTCGGCAAAGAAATCCAGCACCTGTTCGGCAAGCCTGAGCGCCGGCGCGTCGTTCAGTTCCTTGGTCGGAAAGGCAACGGCGAATTCATCGCCACCAAGCCGCGCGAGCGCCGCCTTCGGTGGAATGAGCACATTCAGGCCGGCCGCGACGGCGCGGATCAACTGATCCCCAGTGCCATGGCCATAGGCGTCGTTGATCTCCTTGAAGCCGTCGAGATCGAGATAGAGAAGCAGGACATTGCTGCCGTCGGCGCGAGCGCTCTCGACCAACCGGTCGACATCGAGGCGCAGGCCCTCGCGGTTGAGAAGGCCGCTCAGTCGGTCTCGCAGCGAGCCCTGCCGCGCCAGCGTCTCTTCCGCTCTCAGCCGGCGACCTGCCAGCGATCCCAGAATCAGCAGCACCACGAAGAACATGCCGACCAGCCCGAGTGCGCCGAGCACCAGCGGACGAGCCTGTTGATAGCTTACGTCCCCGGGCCCGCGTGAGGTCCAGACCAGCCGCCCCAGCGGCTTGCCGAGCGGATCGACGATAGAGACGGCATAGCGCGCGCTCGTGTCCGGCGGCACCAGCCTGAGGCCGCTGATGACATAGGTATTGGATAGCATCTTGATCTTGGCCGCATCGAGATGCCGGACGAAGATCAGATAACGGCGCTTGCCTTCCGGCACGGGGATATGCCCGGATTTTTCACGGATCGTCGCTACGCCGACGGCGGCGATGCCCTTATCGGTCATCACATAGCCGCTCGCCTCCGGCACGCTGGTTATCCGCGTCTTGCGTACCTGATCCACCAAGGCCCACATCGAGGCATCGAAAACATCCTCGATCCCTTCGGTCATCGGTTTGCCGTCCCGATAGGCAATGACGGGCTTGTTGCTGTCGTCTACGACCAGCGCCATGTCGAATAGGGCACCATCGGAGGACATTTCGCCATAGTTGCCGGCGATCCAGTCCTGATCGTTTTCTTCATAGACATTCCTGGCGGCAGCGTTTCGCGCCGCATAGTCATGCAGCGTGGCGTCGAGCAGGCCTTCAAAGGTCTTCAGCGCCCCGGCAGTGGTTTCCCAGGAGCGCTCGTCGTCCAATTTATTGGAATAGTCTGCGACGCGGCCGATCGCCGTCAGCACCATCAGCGTGACCACAGTGACGACCAAAGCGAATGAAAACAAAACGGCCGTCACGATAGAATGACGACCGATTTGCGTACTCCGCTGGAATGACCCGAAAACTGCTCCCAATGCGCTTCTCCTTGGCTTGGGAAGTGTGCCGTCAGGTCTTCAAAAAACGGTTAAAGCGAACCTATGATTATTGCGTGAAAGGGTTGTATATTTATTGGCGCAGCAAGCATTCATACAGATGCGCGGATTTCCTGCGCAAAACGATCGAGGCCGGCTCTTAGCACGCCGTTCTGTTGCATCTCCGCAAGCACCGTCGCCTGAGCCTCCTCGCTCTTGCCGGCGAGCGGCACGCGCAGAAAAGCCTGCGGCACGATACGGAGCGACATGGTCTTCAGCACTTCGGTCAACTGCTCCAGCACAAGATCGCCCCGATGCGACGCATGCGCAAACATCAGCGGTTTGAACGGAACCTCGTCGCGCGATACCAGCCAATCCAGCGCGTTCTTGAACCCGCCGGGGATGCCGTGGGCATATTCCGGGCAGGAGACGATCAGCCCGTCCGCATCGCGGATCTTTGCGGCGAATGTTTCGACAACAGCGGGCGTCCTGTCACCTTCTTGATCCGGATTGAAGATCGGCAGACTGCCGATCAAATCACATATTTCGACGGAAATTCCGTCAGGAGATATCAGCTGCAGAGCCTCCAGCAGCCGGAGGCTGGTGGAGGCTTGTCTTTGGCTGCCGCAGAGCGCGTAGAAGGTGAGCGGACGCTGGATCATGTGCGAAACCTATCAAGCGCTGCCGATTCGGGCGACCCATCCTCTCCCTGTTGAGGGGGTCGGAAAGACGACATGAATCAAGCCGTCTTATGGTTCCCCTTCGGGAATTGACCGGCGAGTTCGCGGTACCATTTGCCGCTCTTCTTCACCGTGCGCACCTGCGTCTCGTAGTCGACATGCACGAGGCCGAAACGCATGCGGTAGCCTTCCGCCCATTCGAAGTTATCCATCAGGCTCCAGGCGAAATAACCGCGCATCGGATAACCGTCCTTGATCAGGTCGGCGACGATGCCGAGATGATCGATGTAGTAATCGAGGCGCGGCTGGTCGTCGACTTCGCCCTTGACGACCTCCATGTTGTAGCAGGCGCCGTTTTCGGTGATGTAGCACTCCGGCAGTTCGTAGCGCTTGTAGAGATCTTCCACGACGTGCTTCAGGCCCGGAGCGTAGATTTCCCAACCGATATCGGTCTTGGCGGCACTGACCGGCGGCGCCTCGGTCGTCCAGGGAAATTCGCCGCTCTTGGTCGCATCATCGAAAACACGGTCGGGCTTGTAGTAGTTGAGGCCCCACCAGTCGAGCTTCTGGTTGATGATCTTCAGATCACCGTCCTCGACAACGGGCATGCGGTCGCCGAGCGCCTCGACGAATTCCTTCGGATACTGACCTTTGAAGATCGGATCGAAGAAGGCGCCGTTGTGGAATTGATGCGCGCGCTCGACGGCGGCATGATCTTCGGCGCTATCGGAGCCCGGAAGGATCGAGGCGGCATTGAGCACGATGCCGACCGGCACCTTGGGGGCTTCCGCGCGGATCGCCTCGACACCGAGGCCGTGCGCGAGGTTCATGTAGTGCATGGCATAAAGCGCCGCCTGCATGTTGCGTTCGCCCGGCGCGTGGACGCCGTAGAGGTGGCTGAGCCAGACAATGCACCAGGGCTCGTTGAAGGTGGCGACGGAATCGAGCCGGTCGCCAAGGCGGGCCATGACGGTCTTGGCATAGCGCTGGAAGGCATGCGCCGTCGAGCGCGCCGTCCAGCCGCCGTCGCCGGCAAGCGTCAGCGGCAGATCCCAGTGATAGAGCGTCGCGAAGGTCTTGATACCCCGCGCCTTGCAGCCATCGACGAGGCGGTCGTAGAAATCGAGACCGGCTTCGTTCACCGGGCCGGTGCCATCGGGAATGATGCGCGGCCAGGCGATTGAGAAGCGATAAGCCTCTACGCCCATATCCTTGATCAGATCGAGATCCTGCTCCAGGCGATTATAGTGATCGCAGGCGACATCGCCGTTATGGCGATGATAGACGCGGCCCGGCATGTTGGCGAAAGCATCCCAGATCGACGGCTTGCGACCATCCGCCTTGGTGGCGCCTTCGATCTGGAAGGCGGCCGTGGCGACGCCGAACGTGAAATCGCCCGGGAAGCGGGCGGCGAAGCTCTTTGGATCAATCATGACTAATCTCGTTTCTTTCAAACGGCGGGACGGCTAGGTGCGATCGACCCGCGCTCATGACATTGGGCCCGCGCGCGGTTTAAACCAACGAAAACGTCCTTGTACAGTCCTGAAATGACAAAACTGCAACGTTGCAGTTAGAAGTCGAAAAGGATGGGACGGCAAACAACCCGGCCGTCCCATACCCACAGATCAAAGCTTGATCCAGGCACCATTGCGCTTCGAAGAGGCAACGCAGGCCTCGACGAAAGCGACACCCTTCACGCCGTCATCGACTGTCGGGTAGACCACGGCCGGATCGACCGCCACGCCCTTCTTGCGGGCGTTGATGGCGCGCGCAGCTTCCGTGTAAATCGTCGCAAAGGCTTCGAGATAGCCTTCCGGATGGCCGGACGGGATACGAGAGACGCGTGCGGCCGCGGCACCCGATCCGGCGCCGTTGCGGGTGATCAGGCGCTTCTGATCGCCGAACGGCGTGTACCAGAGATAGTTGGGGTCGGCTTGAGTCCATTCGATGCCGCCCTTGGTACCGTAAACGCGCAGCTTGAGGCCATTCTCGTGGCCCGGCGCCACCTGGCTGCACCACAGCATGCCCTTGGCCGGCTTCTCCGAGCCCTTGGCTCGGAAGCGCAGCAACACATGGCCGTTGTCGTCGAGTCGACGACCTTCGACGAAGCTGTCGAGATCGGCGGCGAGGCTGTCAAGTTCCAGGCCTGTGACGAAGGAAGCGAGGTTATAGGCATGCGTGCCGATATCGCCGGTCGAGCCGCCGGCGCCGGACTGCGACGGATCAGTACGCCAAGCGGCCTGCTTCTGGCCCGACTGCTCGATATTCTCCGTCAGCCAGTCCTGCGGATATTCCGCCTGGACGATGCGGATATCGCCGAGCTCGCCATTCGCGATCATCTCACGCGCCTGACGGATCATCGGATAGCCGGTGTAGTTATGCGTCAGAATGAACAGTGCGCCGCTTTCGTCGGCCACCTTCTTCAGCTTCTTCGCATCGGCAAGGTTGGAAGTCAGCGGCTTGTCGCAGATGACGTGGATGCCACGCTTCAGAAATTCCTTGGCGGCGTCATAGTGAACATGGTTCGGCGTAACGATCGAAACCGCTTCGATGCCGTTTTTCAGCTTGGCTTCGCGGATTGCCATATCGCGATAGCTCGCATAGGTACGGGCGGGATCGAGACCGAGATCGCGACCCGAAGCGATAGCCTTGTCCGGCGAGGCCGACAGCGCGCCAGCGACGAGATCGAACTGGTCGTCGATACGTGCGGCGATACGGTGTACCGCACCGATAAAGGCGCCTGCGCCTCCGCCCACCATGCCAAGCCGGATGCGCGGCTCACGCGTCTGCTCCGATGATCCTTCGATTGCCATATGTTCCTCCTGAGAATTGAATTGTTTAAACGCGATCGCCTGCCGCAATCGTCTCCTCTCCCCGCCTGCGGGGAGAGGGCTAGGGTGTGGGGCTAACGCGGGTCCGGCACATTCTGCCGTCGCGGTGACTATCGAGAAGGCCCCTCATCCGACCTGTCGCAATTTCGCTACGCTCAATCGCTCCAGCCCACCTCCTCCCGCCCCTTCGACAAGCTCAGGACGGGGCGAAGGGGCTTAAAGACCCAGCATGCGCCTGTTGGCCGCCTGGTCCGTGCCGCTGCCGGCGAAGTCGTCGAAGGCCTTTTCCGTGACGCGGATGATATGCGCCTTGACGAATTCGGCACCTTCGCGTGCGCCGTCTTCGGGATGCTTGAGGCAGCATTCCCACTCGACCACGGCCCAACCGTCGAAATCATTGGCGGTCAGCTTCGAGAAGATCGAACCGAAATCGACCTGGCCGTCGCCGGGCGAACGGAAGCGGCCGGCGCGGTTGACCCAGCTCTGATAACCTCCGTAGACGCCCTGACGCCCGGTCGGATTGAACTCCGCATCCTTGACGTGGAACATCTTGATGCGTTCCTTGTAGATATCGAGGTGATCGAGATAGTCGAGGCACTGCAGGACATAGTGCGACGGGTCATAGAGCATGTTGGCGCGCGGATGGTTGCCGACGCGCTCAAGGAACATCTCGAAGGTAATGCCGTCATGCAGGTCTTCGCCGGGATGGATTTCATAGGCGACATCGACGCCGCAGGAATCGGCATGGTTGAGGATCGGCGTCCAGCGGCGGGCGAGCTCATCGAAGGCGGTTTCGACGAGGCCGGCCGGACGCTGCGGCCACGGATAGAGGAAGGGCCAGGCGAGCGCGCCGGAGAAGGTCGCATGCGCCTTGATGCCGAGGTGCTTGGAAGCCGATAGCGCCATCTTCACCTGTTCGACGGCCCATTCCTGCCGCGCCTTCGGATTGCCGCGCACTTCCGGCGCCGCAAAGCCGTCGAAAGCCTCGTCATAGGCGGGATGCACGGCGACAAGCTGGCCTTGCAGATGGGTCGAAAGCTCCGTGACCTCGACGCCGTTGGCGCGGGCGACGCCGGCGAATTCGTCGCAATAGTCTTTGGAGGTCGCGGCCTTCTTCAGATCGATGAGCTGGCTTGCCCAGGTCGGCACCTGCACGCCGACATAGCCGGCCTCAGCCGCCCATTTGGTGATCGAATCCCATGAGTTGAACGGAGCTTCGTCACTTGCGAATTGCCCGAGAAACAGGCCTGGGCCCTTGATCGTCTTCATGCGTAATTCCTCCCTGGTCGTGTACTGTAAACGTTTCCGAAGCGTTTCAACACCTCATTCGGAGCGAACAAGGCGTCGTTCCCTCAAAAACAATAGGGCCGTCAGGCCAAAAGTCGAATGCATGGAGACCTAATCACGGCCCGCCGTCGACGGCAAGAGGTACGTGCCGCAAAAATCGTCGTGCTGTGCGAAACTCTGTGGCAGAGCGCACAAAAAACGCCCGCCGGAACCGGCGGGCGCCTCGTTGGAATCCGCGGATCGGCCGATCAGAACGGAGAATCGGGGAAGTAGAAATCCTTGGCATTGTCCTTGGTGACCAAGGTCGCGTCCAGGATATAGTTGCCGCGAACCGGAACCTGGTCGTAGAAGTTGGCGGCGGTCAGTTCCATGGCCGTTCCGACCATTGCCGGCGGATAGAGCACGTCGACCGGGATCAGCTTGTCGCCGTCCATGACCTTCTTGACCATATCCTTGGAACCGGCACCAGCGATGACATACTGGATGTCGGTACGCTTGGCCTGATCGATCGCCTGAAGCACGCCGACGGCCATGTCATCATCCTGACACCATACGACATCGATCTTCGGGAACTTCGTCAGATAGTCCTGCATGACCTTGAAAGCGTCGTCGCGGTTCCAGTTGCCATATTGCCGGTCGAGAACCTTGACGTTGGAGCCCGCAATGCCCTTGTCGAAGCCGTCCTGACGCTGCTGGTCGATCGGGATCGGCAGGCCGCGGATGACCACGACCTGAGCGTTCGGCGTATTGGCCTTGATATATTCGCCCGCCGTCTGGCCGAGCGCCGGGTTGTTGCCGGCGACATAGAGGTCACGAACGGAATTGTCATTGTTGCTCGGCGCGCGGTCGACGAGCGTCACAAACTTGCCCTTGTCCTTGACTTCCTTGATGGCGTTGACCAGCGGATCGGGATCCGACGGCAGGATCACGAGAGCGTCGATGCCCTGGGTCTCAAGGTCCTGTACCGCATTTGCCTGACTTGCCGCGTCGGGCGAGGTCTTGACGATGACGTTCAGCCCAGGATGCTCCGCCATCAGTAGCTTGGCGACGCGCTCGGCATGGAAGACGACGCCCGAAGTCCAGCCATGATCCGCTGCCGGAATGGAAACGCCGATGGTCACCTTCTTATCCTCGGCATGCACGGTGCCGGCCAAAGCCGCCAGCACAATAGCCAGGCCAAATAGTCTTTTACGCATGTAGTATCCTCCCAGATAGAGACAGGGCCTTGTCCTGATGACCGGGCGCCCCCTGACCCGGTTATTCGCTATTTGCGAGCAAGCGAGCGCTGAACCAGCATGGCGATGATGATGATCGCACCCTGGATGGCGCTCAGCAGATACTCGCTGATGAAATTGGAAAGCAGCATGATGTTGCCGACAAGCTCAAGGATGAAAGCGCCGCAGATCGTGCCCCATACCCTGCCCGCGCCGCCCTTCAGCGCCGTGCCGCCCACGACGACGGCGGTGATCGCCTGCAGCTCCCAGAGAATACCCGTCTGCGCCGACGTGGACCCGAGCCGTGGCACATAGAGAAGTACCGCAATGGCAACGCAAAGTCCCTGGATGATAAAGGCGATGGTACGCACGCGATTGACCGCCACGCCGGAATAACGTGCAACATCACGATTAGAGCCGACGGCGATCACGTGCCGCCCGTAGCGGGTGCGATAAAGAATGAAGGCCGCAACGCAGGTGACGGCAAGAATGACCGCGATCGGAACGGGCACACCGAACACGGTACCGTAATAGGCGGGCTTATAGAGCGATTGCACGTCTGCCGAGCGCAGGGTGATCGCGCCGCCCTGCGACAACCAGGTCGTCAGGCCGCGGTAGACGCCCATCGTGCCCAGGGTCGCAATGAACGGCTCGATCTTGCCCATAGTCGTGATCAGACCATTGGCCAGACCGCAGAGGACACCAGCGATGATCGAGAACAAAACGGCGGCCGCCAACATCAGCGCCGGATCGGCGATCACGCCGGAATTCATCAGGAGAATCATAAGGCTTGCAACGAAGGCGACCATCGCCCCGACCGACAAATCCAGATCGCCCGCCGAGATAACGAAGGTGGCACCGACCGCGATGATCGCAATATAGGCGCATCTCGTCGCGACATTGGTGAGATTGGTAATGCCGATGAAATTCGGATTGACCAATGCCCCGACAATCAGAAGCAGCACCAACGCCGCAAACGGTGCGACGGCCCGCAGATCGACATCTCGCCAGAACCGACCCCGTCCGCCTGTCTTCTCGCTGCTATCCTCGCTCACGCTCATATCCAAAACCAACCTCCCGTCCCAATATTGTTGGGAATACGCCCTTGCTTTCGCCGCTCGCTCAAGCAGCTGTCTTTTTCTTCAGGCCCGCCGCATAACGCATGATTTCCTGCTCGGAGATCTCCTCGCCCTCAAGCATGCCGACGATCCGACCCTCGCGCATCACGGCTACCCGCGTGCACAACCCGATGACCTCAGGCATCTCCGAAGACACGACGATGATCGAATGGCCATCGCGCGCCAGCGCCGATATGAAATGATAGATCTGCTGTTTCGTCCCGACATCGATGCCGCGCGTCGGCTCGTCGATGATGATGATCTGTGGCTCGGTCTCCATGACCTTTGCGAGCAGCAGCTTCTGCTGGTTGCCGCCGGACATGCGGCCGGCAACGATGTTACCGTCGCGGACGCGGATATCGAAACGTCGGCGCGCCCGCGCCAAGGCGTTCGCTTCGCTCGCGGCGCTGAGATAGCCGAACTTGCCGTGCCGATCGAGAGATTGCAGGGTAAGGTTCGCCGTCATGCCGGAATTCAGAAGCAGGCCCTTGGACTTGCGGTCCTTGGTCATATAGGCGAGACCAGCGTCGATCGCGGCATGCACATCATGCGGCGGGACGGGTTGACCGTTGGCAATGACTTCACCGCCCGCCCGCGAGCGCAGACCGACGACTGCCTCCATCAGTTCGGTACGGCCGGATCCGATCATGCCGGAAAAGCCGAGTATTTCGCCCTTGCGCAGCTCGAAGCTGGCATCACGGACATAGCCTGTCGAAATGGAATTCACGGCGAGCACGACCTTCTCATCGACGTCGGGCTCGTTCTTGGCGGGATAAAGGCTGGAAAGCTCACGCCCGACCATCAGCTGGGCAATCGATTCGCCATCGAGCAGTGAGGTCTCCGATGTCTTCACCCATTGGCCGTCGCGCAGGACCGTGACCCGATCCGTCAGCTCCATGACCTCGTCGAGCTTGTGGGATACGAATACGAAGCTCGTCCCCTGGTCGCGGAGCTTGCGCACCTGCTTGAAGAGGAAGTTGGTTTCCTCGCGCGACAGCACGGCGGTCGGCTCGTCCATGAAGACGATCCTCGCATCGCGGCTGATCGCCTTGGCGATCTCCACCATCTGCTTGTCGGCGATGGAAAGCGTGCCGATCAACGCATTCACGTCGACATGCGAACCGAGGAGATCGAGGACACGCCGCGTCTCGGCGCGCATGTACTTGCGGTCGAGCACACCGAAACGTGTGACTTCACGGCCGAGAAACAGGCTCTCGGTAACGGTCAGATGTTCGGCGAGATTGAATTCCTGGTGGATGATGACGATGCCGAGCGCCTCTGCGGCGCCATTGGGCGGCAGCTTCACGGCTTGGCCGTCGAGCAGGATCTCGCCGGAGCTTGGCTGCTCGAAGCCGGAGAGAACCTTGACGAGCGTAGACTTGCCGGCACCATTCTCGCCCATGAGCGCGTGGATTTCACCGGCCCGAAGATCGAAATTGACGCTGAACAGCACCTGCACGCCGCTGAAGGACTTGCAAATTCGCCTCGCGGACAGCACCACCGCACCGTCGACGGCCTCCGAACTCATCATTTCCTCCCCTGTGGCTCCACCCACTTCCATGGTGTGTAAACCTTTACATATTGCGTGTAAAGGTTTACATCATTCCATGTTGCACAATTTTTCGCGGTCGCCTTTGATCTCCGCGGAAGTCTGTGTAGTGTCCCGGTCCGAGACGAGACCCAAGGCAGAGCGCAGTGTCTAATTCCACGCCCGCAACTATCGAAGACGTCGCCCGAATTGCCAATGTTTCGATCGCAACGGTCTCCCGGGCAATCCATATGCCTGAAAAGGTCGCGAACTCAACGCGGCTGAAGGTCAACCAGGCGATTGCGATCACCGGTTATACCACCAATGCCATGGCGCGCAGCCTACGGCTCGGCCGGTCGAACATGATTCTCGTCGTCGCACCCGATATCGGCGATCCCAACTTCTCCAATATTCTGATCGGGCTGGAAAATGAGGCTCGCTCGCACGGCTATGGCGTTCTGATCGGCCACACCCAGAACGATGCTCAGCGCGGACTGGAATATCTGAAGTTCCTGAATTCCAACCAAGCGGCTGGCTTGATCCTATTCACCGGTATCCTGCCCTTCGGACACCAGACGATGACAGCGCGGCTTCCGCCGAGCGTCGGCGTCTTCGAGCCGGTCTTCAATGGGGGCATTCCCTATGTCGGCGTGGACGATATCGCCGGAGCGCGCAAGGCCGTCGACCTCTTGATCGCCGAGGGTCATCGGAAGATTGCATTCATCGGCGATTCACGCACCCGCCTCGCCTACAGCCGGCGGCGCATGGGCTATGAGGCGGGACTGGATGCCGCCGATATCGGTACCGACCTCCGCATCGTGTTCGAGGGCGACGGCACCATCGAGAGTGGAAGGCTGGCCCTCGAGCAGCTTTTCATGCGCGACACGCTGCCGACAGCCTTTATGTGCGTCAACGATCAGACGGCCATCGGCGTGATGATCGGGCTGAAGGCGCGCGGCTACGACATTCCGAGGGATTTTTCCGTCACCGGCTTCGACGATGTGCCGCAGGCCGTCTTCATGTCTCCGTCGCTGACGACGATCCGGCAGCCACGGACCGCCATCGGCAAGCATGCGATGGCGCTCCTGCTCGAACTCCTGTCGGACGGCCAGCCGGCCGAGACGGAAATCCTGCTGCGGCCGGATCTTGTGGTGCGCAACTCGGTCTCGGCACCATCGCGCGCCCGGCGATAGGGACGCTTAGCCATGCCGCTCGGCAGACTTGTCCTCTATGTGCGCGATGTGGAAGCGACGATCGGCTTCTATGAGAAACATTTTGGGTTCAAGCCGCTCCGACAGGACGGCGATCGAATTGTCGAGCTGCTGGCACCGGATGGTGGCGCCAATCTGATGATCCATCCCGCAGCAAAGGCCCAGAAGATGGGGCAATCATTGGTGAAACTGGTCTTCGACGTCGAGCATGTCGAAGCCTTTCGCACCAAATGCGCCAGCCAGGGGCTTGAATTTGGGCCGTTGCATCAAGCCGACGGCTATGTATTCGCCAATGCCAAGGACCCCTGCGGAAACTCCATATCCATTTCGAGCCGCGCATTCAGGCGATAGGCGCGGGAGGCGATGGACCATCGCCTCCCGGATTTCGTCGATCAGACGTAACGATTGACGATGTTTTCGAGGAGCTCCTGCTTGCCGGACTTCGGCTGCGGGTTGATATCCTTGCTCTCGACCCACTGCGCGATCTGGTCGAGGGAATATTCGCCGCGGAGCAGCTTCTGACCTTCAGCCGAATCCCAGCCGGCGTAACGGTTGGAGAGCGGCTGCGACAGAGCCTTGTCCTCGATCATCTTGGCAGCAGCCTTCAGGCCGCGGGCGCAGCAATCCATGCCGCCGATATGACCGATCAGCAGGTCTTCCGGATCGAGCGACTGACGGCGCAGCTTCGAGTCGAAGTTGGTGCCGCCGGTCTTGAAACCGCCACCTGCCAGCACGTGGTAATATGCGAGCGACATTTCCGGAACGTTGTTCGGGAACTGGTCGGTATCCCAGCCGGACTGATAGTCGTTGCGGTTCATGTCGATCGAGCCGAAGATGCCGAGCGCATTGGCAAGTGCCAGTTCATGCTCGAAGGAATGGCCGGCCAGAATCGCATGGCCCTGCTCGATGTTGACCTTCACTTCGTTTTCGAGGCCGTTCTTTTTCAGGAAACCATAGACGGTCGCGACGTCGTAGTCGTACTGATGCTTGGTTGGTTCCTGCGGCTTCGGTTCGATCAGGATCGTACCCTTGAAACCGATCTTGTGCTTGTACTCGACCACGAGATTGAGGAAGCGGCCCATCTGATCGAGCTCGCGCTTCAGGTCGGTGTTGAGAAGGGTTTCGTAGCCTTCGCGGCCGCCCCAGAGGACATAGTTTTCACCGCCGAGCTTGTGCGTCGCGTCCAAGCAGGTCTTCACCGTTGCAGCCGAGAAAGCGAAGACATCCGGATCCGGGTTGGTGGCAGCACCCGACATGTAGCGGCGGTTGGAGAATAGGTTCGCGGTACCCCAGAGCAGCTTGACGCCCGTTTCGTCCTGCTTTTGGGCGAAGTAGTCGACGATCTCATTGAGGTTCTTGGTATTCTCGGCGAAATTCTTGCCTTCCGGACGCACGTCGGCATCGTGGAAGCAATAGTAAGGCGAGCCGAGCAGGGTGAAGAATTCGAAGGCTACATCGGCTTTCAGCTTGGCTGCTTCCATCGTGTCCTGGAACCAGGGACGGAGGAAGGTCTGGCCGCCAAATGGGTCGCCGCCCGGCCAGGTGAAGGTGTGCCAGTAGGCAACGGCAAAACGCAGATGGTCTTCCATGCGCTTGCCAAAAACCACTTCGTCCTTGTTGTAGTGGCGGAAGGCCAGCGGATTGGTGCTGTCGGGGCCCTCGTATTTCACTTTCTTGATGTCACCAAAAAATCCGGTGCTCATGTCTTGTCTCCTTGGAATGAAGTCGTTGATCTTGGTTGATTATTCTCACTGCGCCGACAGCGGCTTGATCGCCGGATACAGCGCGCGGTAACGCTTGTAGGCATCCTCGTAAGCGCCGGTCAGCGCTGTTGCCGGTTCGATCGTGCCCGCCGTTTCCGGCGGTGTGCAAACGGCGACGGGGTCGGCGCCGGTTGCCGCGATCAAGCCAAGACGGGCAGCGCCGAAGGCCGCTCCGAAATCGCCGTCGGCCGGCAAATCAACTGGGATACCGAGCGCCGTAGCGATCGAGGCCAGCCAGTAGCGCGAGCGCGAGCCGCCGCCGATGGCGGTGACGCGGGCGATATCGGTACCCGCCGAGCGCAGAGCTTCGAGATTATCACGAATGGCGAAGGTGACACCTTCGAGCACCGCCTGGGTGAGCACCGCCCGGCCACTCTCATGGCCGAGGCCGATGAAAGCACCGCGGATGGTCGCATCGTTATGCGGCGTGCGCTCGCCGGAAAGATAGGGAAGAAAGGTGACACCAGACGGCGCCTTCAGCACATCTCCGAGTTCGCCGGTGAGTTCAGCGGCGGATTTGCCGGTGACGCTGGAATGCCAGTTCAACGCATCGGTCGCCGACAGAATGACGCCCATCTGGTGCCAGGTGTTCGGCAGCGCGTGGCAGAAAGCATGAACGGCGCTTTCCGGCTTCGGCAGGTACGAGCCGTTGGCGGCAAAGAGCACGCCCGAAGTACCGAGTGAAACAAAGGCAGCGCCATGGCTGACCGTGCCCATGCCGCAAGCCGAGGCCGCATTGTCCCCTGCCCCGCCGGCCACGACAACGTCGCCGGCAATACCCCACTTCGATGCCAGTTCGCCGCGCAGCTTGCCGGCGGCTTCCGTACCTTCCACCAGGGTAGGCATCTGCTTTTCATCAAGGTTGGTGGCGGCAAGCAGCTCGGAAGACCACTTGCGCTTGCCGGTGTCGAGCCAGGACGTGCCGGCGGAATCCGACATTTCCGACATGTGCTCGCCCGTCAGCCACAGGCGCAGATAGTCCTTCGGCAACAGCACCCAGCGCACCTTGGCGAAGATATCCGGCTCGTGCTTGGCGACCCATGCGAGTTTCGGTGCGGTGAAGCCGGGGAAAACGATGTTGCCGGTCAGCGCCCGGAAACGCGGATCTGCATCGAGTGCGGCGGCTTCATGATAGCTGCGCGTATCGTTCCAGAGGATGCAGGGACGCAGCACCTTGTCGTCCGCGTCGAGCAGCGTGGCGCCGTGCATCTGGCCGGAGAGGCCGATGCCGCGGACTGCTGCCAATTCCTTCGGGTGCGCCGCCTTCAAGCCGGCAACCGCCTCCTCGGTGGCGCGAACCCAGTGCGCCGGCTCCTGCTCCGACCAGCCCGGATGCGGACGCGACACGTCGAGCCCGCCATTGGCCGATCCGATGATCTTCTGGTTGCCGTCGATCAGCATCGCTTTGACGCCGGACGTTCCGAGATCGAGACCCAAATACATCAGATGTAACTCCCTATACTCTGCCGCAGGTTTTGATGGTCAGGGCAGATTGTCCTTCAAGAAAATGTCGAGGCGGATGCGCTCCTGGCCGGCGATGACATCCTGGCCATCCGCCGTCGCCTTCATGACGCGTACGGCGCTGCGCACCTCATGACCGGCATCCTGGTTGAGAACGGCATCTATGGTGCCGTTCTGCAGCGCCGCGCGGGTATGTTCGGTCAGTTCGTGCACGACGACAGTAAGGTCGCGCCCCTGCCTGGTCGCGTTTAGCGCCCGGATCAGGCCGCGATTGCCGGCGCCGAGGCTGTAGATGCCGATGATATCACTATTGCCGGAAAGCGCTTCGGAGACGAGCGCGTTGGCGATTTCCGGATCGTCGCGGCCTTCCAGCACTGGCAGCAGGCGCAGTTGCGGAAATTCCGCGGCCATGACGGAGGCAAATCCTTCCAAACGCTCACGATGGTCGCGCACCAGCATGGAACCGGCGAGAACGGTGATATCGCCCTTGCGCCCGCCGAGGAATCGGCCGAGCAGCCGCGCCGCCGTCCGGCCCGCAGCAATATTGTCGACACCGGCATAGTGATGCCGTGTGGAACCGGTGAGATCAGAAACGAGGGTGACAACGGGAATCCGCTCCGCCACCAGCCGGTCGACGGCGGCGCGCACATCCGGCGCGTCGGTTGCCACCAACGCCACGCCGGCAAGGTCCATGCCCTGCAACGCGTCGAGCGCGGCCACCAGCGCCGGCGCGTCGAAGGCGGGCACCTCCACGATCTGGATCGCTGTGCGCTCGAAGGTCGAGCGCGTCATCGCCTGGCGTACCTCGGTATAGAGCCCGTGCATGAAGGAATTGTCGCCGGTCGGCAGGATGAACACCAGCGGATAGACGCGGCCCTTGGCAAGATTGGCCGCCGCCACATCACGCACATAGCCGATATCGCGGATTGCTGCTTCCACCTTCTCGCGCGTCACGAGACGCACGCCCGGGCGCCGGTTCAGCACCCGATCCACGGTCGCAAGGCTGACGCCTGCTGCAGCGGCGATGTCGTAAACGGTGGGTCTCATCAGCTCCTCCTGACGAAATCCTTACTGCGAATTCTGATGTACGTAAATCAGAAATTTTCGACGCCTAAAATTTCCTGTCGATAGCTACGAAAAGAAAAAGGCTTCTCGGATCGAGAAGCCCTTTGCAGGGAGATAGGAGTGAAACCGTTTCAGCCTAGTGGCCGCCGCCGCCCGCGCCCTTCGGCGGAGCCTGCGGTTTGTTGAGCATCAATACGCCAAAGATCATGGCAAGGAACAATACCGTCAGCATCAGGAAGACATCGCCGAAGGACATGATGATCGCCTGTTGTTCCGCCATATTGACCAACTGCCGCAACGCCGCCTGCGGACCGTCCAAGCCATTGGCACTAAAATTGGCCGTCATATTGTTGATTTTATCGATGGCGGCAGGACTCCCCCAATTTACATGCTCGCGCAAATGCATGTAGTGGGCGTCCTGACGGGTGCTGAGCACCGTGTTGATGACGGCGAGCCCAACGGCACCGCCGAGGTTGCGGGTTAGGTTGAACAGACCGGAAGCACCACGCATGCGGGCGGGAGGCATGGTTCCGAGCGCGATGTTGTTGATCGGCACCATGCACAACATAAGTCCGAAGCCGCGAAGAATCTGCGGGATGAAGAGCTCCCAGAAATCCCAGTCCGTCGTCAGGCCCGTCATAATCCATGTGCCGGTCGCGAAACTGCAGAAGCCGATGATCATCATGATCCGAAGATCCATCTTGCCGGAGAGAAAGCCGGCTAGAGGCGCGGTGAAGAACATTGCCAGGCCGGAGACGAACATCGTCTGGCCAATCATCAGCGAATCGTATCCGCGGATACGGCTGAGATAGACGGGATAGATATAGGTCAAACCATAAAGCCCGATGCCCATGACGAAAGAGAACATCGAACCAAACGCGAAATTCTTATTACCAAAGGCCTTCAAATCGACGACGGGGAAATCGACGGTGAACGCCCGATAGAAGAAGATGAGCGCACCTATCGCGGAAGCAATTGCGGCAATCACGATATAGTCGTCATTGAACCAGTCGTTGGTGTTGCCTTCTTCAAGCACATATTCGAGTGCGCCGAGAAACAGCGCCATGGAAAACAGCCCCCACCAGTCGAACTTCTTCATCAACGACAGCTCCGGCTTGTCGAAGTCGATGAAATTCCAGGTGACAAGGGTGACGACGATCCCCGGTCCGATGTTGACAAGGAACAACCAGTGCCAGGAAAACGCATGGCTGAGATAACCGCCGACCGTCGGGCCGATGGTCGGGGCAAGTGTTGCGATCAAACCGATGATCGGCGATACCACATTGCGCTTCGACGGTGGGAAAATGGTGAAGGCGGCAGCGAAAACCGACGGAATCATGCCGCCGCCGATAAAGCCCTGCAGAGCACGATAGACGATCATCTGATCGATGTTGGTCGCCGTTGCGCAAAGGCCGCTGGCGATGGTGAAGCCGGCAGCGGAGGCCGCGAAGAGATATCGTGTCGAGATGATGCGTGCCAACGTTCCTGAAAGCGGAATCATGATGACTTCAGCGATCAGATAGGCCGTCTGAACCCAGGGAATTTCATCCGAGCCGGCGCTAAGACCGGCCTGGATCTCGCTGAGGGACGCAGAAACCACCTGAATATCAAGGATCGACATGAACATGCCGAGCACCATCGCAAAGAAAGCGATGAGCTTACGGGGGTCCATGTGGTCCGCCGCTGGGACGACAGGAGCGGCTATCGAACCTACGGTCGCGGCTGTCGAGGCCATCGGCGCTCTCCGAACTTAGTTGTTAGCCGATCCGGCACGGTCAGGCGCAGTGCGGGTATCGACATCGACGACGACACTCAGACCAGCGCGCAGACGACCGCTGTCGAGCGCATCTTGCGGCAGGGCGATACGAACCGGCACGCGCTGGACGACCTTGGTGAAGTTGCCCGTCGCATTTTCCGGTGGCAGCAGCGAGAAGACCGAACCGGAGGCCGGCGAGATCGATGTTACCGTGCCGACGATCGGATTGTCGCTGTAGGCGTCGACATGGACGTTGACCTTGGAACCCGGAACCAGGTGCTGGATCTGCGTTTCCTTGAAGTTGGCATCAATGTAGAGCTGGCTGGTCGGAACGATCGCCATCAGCTTCTGGCCCGGCGAGACAAGATCGCCTTCCTGAACCGAACGATTACCGACAACGCCGTCATAGGGCGCCTTCAGGACAGTGAAGGAGAGATCGCGGGCGGCCTTGTCGCGAGCGGCCTCCAGGCCTTTGATCGTGCTTTCGGCCTGGCGGCGCTGCGCCTGCAGCAGATTGATATTGGCCTGAGCCGACGCGATGGCCGCATCGCCGCCGACGAGATTGGCCTTGGCCTGATCGAGGGCGATATTGGCGCTATCCAGCGAAGCCGTGGTGCCGACCGACTTCGATTGAAGTTCGGCGGCGCGCGTCTGGGTGATCTGCGCGCCGCGCACCGTCGCTTCCAAAGCGACCTTCTGCGCCTGCGACTGGGCAAGAGCAGCCTGGCCGGCGGCAATCTGCGCATCGATGGTGTGCAACGACAATTGCTCGGTGTCGAGCGAAGCCTGGGACTGCTCCAGCGCCAGCTTGTAGTCGCCGTCGTCGAGCGTGGCGAGCACATCGCCCGCCTTGACCTGCTGGTTGGCGACGACGTCCACCTTGGCGACATAGCCAGTCACCTTCGGCTGGATGGTCGCAATGTCACCTTCGATGTAAGCATCGTCGGTCGACACCAGGAAGCGGCCGTTCGTCCACCACTCATAGCCGTACCAACCGGCCCCGACGAGCACCAGAACGACAATGATCGGAAGCACCAGGCTGCGCCGCTTCTTCTCGGCCGGCGGTGGGGCCGCCTGGACCGGAGCAGCAGGCGCAGCCTGGGCGGGGGGTGGGTTGCCAGGCTTTTCCGCGGCGGGAGCTTCAGCAGACGCGTCCTGCGCTTCCACTTCGACATCAGCGGAATCATCCACGATGCGCGCTACATTGTTACTATGACTTGACGACATTGCCCTACCACCGGAAATCTGGGTATAATAATCGAACCGAACGGTTCAGTTCAGTTGACATAGATCGTTTTTCATTCCATATCAAGTCATATCGAACCACTCGGTTCGATTTAATTAATGAATCTGATTAAGATTCTGAAAAAGTGATCGAGCGAAGGAGACGATGAAACAGGAACCGCAAAATGCCGCCGTCTTGAACGCACCTGCTTCAGGGGGACGTTGGGCCGCCGGCGAAGACCCGGTCAAGCGCCAGCAGATTCTGGATGGTGCGACACGCGTCTTCATGAAGATGGGGTTCGATGCCGCGAGCATGAACGATGTCACGCGCGAGGCGGGTGTCTCCAAGGGCACGCTTTACGTCTATTTCGCCAATAAGGAAGATCTGTTCTCCGCCATGGTGGACAGTGAGCGTGCACGTTTCGTCGAGACCGTGCGCACCGCCCTCGCTGATGATGCCGATGTCGCCACCAGCCTCTATGAATTCGGCATGGTGTTCGTGACCCACGTTACATCGGAAAAGACCATCAGCGCCATGCGCACCGTCATCGGTGTGCGCGAACGTATGCCATCTCTCTGTCAACGCTTCTTCACCGGCCCGGAAAACCTGCGCACCGTTCTGCGCAGCTTCCTCGAACGTCAGGTGACGGCCGGTCGTCTTTGCATCGAGGACTTCGATATGGCCGCACGTCATTTCCTTGACATGGCCAGTGGCAGCTACTTCAAGCTGAGACTGTTCGGCGACATGGATTTCCCTCCCTCGAAAGAGGAGATCGATTACGTGGTGCGCGGCGCCGTTCGCGTCTTCATAGCTGCTTATGGTATCAATCGGAAAGATCAGGCTTGACCGCCTTCCGATAACCAGCGGATATCCGCCTCAATCCCGCAATCGCGATCAAACCCGATAGCCGGTCAGCGCCTAACAATGGGCGGGCAACCAGGGAATCGAACATGAGCGCGATCGGAAGAGCGATATGGTTCATCGAAAGCCACTTCTCATCTGATATCTCGCTAGACGAGATCGCCGATACGGCTGGCCTGTCGCGCTATCATCTGTCGCGCGTCTTTGGGCTTACCACCGGCCATTCGATCAGCGGCTATATCAGGGGTCGGCGCCTGAGCGGGGCCGCCCTTGCGCTGATCAACAGCCCATCGACCATTCTCGAGGTTGCCCTCGATGCGGGCTACGGCTCGCACGAGGCTTTCACCCGTGCCTTCCGCGAGCAATTCGGCATGACGCCGGACAGTTTGCGCAAACAGGGGCACGCCCGAAACCTTGTTTTGCTGGAGCCGATCAGAATGGACGACACCCGCCTTCCCAAACTCGACGCGCCGCGTTTCGAGACCCGCCCCGCAATGCTGCTCGCCGGCCTTGCGGAAACCTATGCCTATGAAGCCACGCAGGGGATTCCCTCGCTCTGGCAGAAATTCAACCAGTATTTCGGCCATATCCCCGGCCAGGTCGGCGATGTCGCCTACGGCGTCTGCACCCAGGCCGAAGGCGAGACGGAAAGCTTCCGCTATATGTCCGCCGCCGAAGTCTCCGCGGCCGACGATCTGCCGGAGAGTTTCACGGCCCTGAAGCTGCCACCGCAGCGCTATGCCGTCTTCACCCATCGCGGCCATGTTTCCGGCATTTCCGCCACCGTGCATCAGATCTTCGGTGACTGGCTGCCGCAATCCGGCCACCAGCATGGCGGCGTGCCAGATATGATGGAGCGTTACGACGACCGTTTCGATCCCCAAACCGGCATGGGCGTAACGGAGATATGGATTCCCCTGAAGGCATAGAATTATGCGCGCCACTCGCGAAAATAGTGGTGGCGCTTGCACCGGCGATTTCGCTCCTTACATTAGCGACCATCATTGAGGAGCCGGAGCTGGGGGTCAGCGTCGGCAGACGCTGACCAGAGGAAAATCGTCGATGGACATTGTTGGTTTGGTGCAGGATCCAAGCGCGTGGGTTGCGCTTGTCACGCTCGTTGTCATGGAGGTGGTCCTCGGTATCGACAACCTCATCTTCATCTCGATCCTGACCAACAAGCTGCCGGTCGAACACCGTGAGAAGGCGCGCAAGATCGGCATTGGCCTCGCCTTGGTGATGCGCCTTGCCCTGCTCGGCACCGTCGCCTGGATCGTGCAATTGACGGAACCGGTCTTCGAAGTCGTCGGCCAGGGCTTCTCCTGGAAGGACATGATCCTGATAGGCGGTGGGCTGTTCCTGGTCTGGAAGGCGACCAAAGAAATCCATCACAATGTCGATCCCGCAGAGCATGGCGAGGACTTCATCGCCAAATCGACCACGACCGGTTTTGCTTCGGCCATCGGCCAGATCCTGCTGCTCGACCTCGTCTTCTCGATCGACAGCATCATCACCGCCGTCGGCATGACACCGCATCTCCCGATCATGTTCATCGCCGTCATCGCCGCAGTCACCGTCATGCTGGTGGCCGCCACGCCGCTTGCCAACTTCATCGAGAAGAACCCGACCATCATCATGCTGGCGCTGGCCTTCCTGCTGATGATCGGCACAACGCTGATCGCCGAGGGCATGGGCTTCCACGTTCCCAAGGGCTACGTCTACGCCGCCATGGCTTTCTCCGCCGCGGTTGAGGCGCTGAACATGCTGGCGCGGAATAGGCGAAAAAGAGCTGCTGGCGGGCATTAACGACCTCTGCTTGCCAACTCTCACCGTTCGACCAAAGGAAAGCGCTTGGCCCAGCCGAGCGCTTTCTCTTGACGTCTCTCATTGAATATGGCCTAAGGCCAGCCAAACGGAAAACGCGGGATTGAAGCGGCGAGACGCCCTTTTCCGGCCAGTTTCCTGACCCAGATAAACATCTCTCGCCGGGCAGCGCTTATCCCAAGCAGCGGCCTGGCTTTTTCTGACGGGCAAACAAGATGACCACTTCAGGCGTTCGCGTCCGCATCGCACCCTCCCCGACCGGCGAGCCACATGTCGGCACCGCCTATATCGCGCTGTTCAACTATCTCTTCGCCAAAAAGCATGGCGGCGAGTTCATCCTGCGCATCGAAGACACGGATGCGACGCGCTCGACGCCCGAATTCGAGACGAAGGTACTTGACGCGCTGAAATGGTGCGGCCTGAAATGGGCCGAAGGTCCCGACGTCGGCGGCCCCTACGGCCCCTATCGCCAGAGCGACCGCAAGGACCTCTACAAGCCCTATGTCGAGAAGATCGTCGATGCCGGCCATGGTTTCCGCTGCTTCTGCACGCCCGAGCGGCTGGAGCAGATGCGCGCCGCCCAGCGCGCCGCCGGCCTGCCGCCGAAGTATGACGGCCACTGTCTGAACCTCTCGGCCGAGGAAGTTTCCTCGCGGGTTGCCGCCGGCGAACCGCATGTCGTGCGCATGAAGATCCCGACGGAAGGCTCGTGCAAGTTTCACGACGGCGTCTATGGCGACGTGGAAATCCCGTGGGATGCGGTCGATATGCAGGTTCTGCTCAAGGCCGACGGCATGCCGACTTATCACATGGCCAACGTCGTCGACGACCATCTGATGAAGATCACCCATGTCGCACGCGGCGAAGAATGGCTTGCCTCGGTGCCGAAGCATATTCTCATCTATCAGTATCTTGGATGGGAACCGCCGGTGTTCATGCATCTGTCGCTGATGCGCAATGCCGATAAGTCGAAGCTGTCGAAGCGCAAGAATCCGACCTCGATCTCCTACTACACAGCACTCGGCTATATCCCCGAAGCGCTGATGAACTTCCTCGGCCTGTTCTTCATCCAGATCGCCGAAGGTGACGAGCTGTTGACCATGGAAGAGCTTGCTGACAAGTTCGATCCGGAAAACCTCTCCAAGGCCGGCGCGATTTTCGATATCCAGAAGCTCGACTGGCTGAACGGCCGCTGGATTCGCGAAAAGTTGTCGGAGGAAGAATTCCAGCACCGGGTCCTGACCTGGGCAATGGAAAACGACCGGCTGAAGGAAGGTCTGAAGCTGTCGCAGTCGCGCATTTCCAAGCTCGGCGAACTGCCCGATCTCACCGGTTTCCTGTTCAAGTCCGACCTCAACCTCGATCCGGCCGCTTTCGCCAAGATCAAGTCGAGGCCGGAAGAGCTATTGGAGATCCTGAACACGGTGCAGCCGGACCTCGAAAAGATCCTCGAATGGAATGTCGAGACGATCGAGGCGGAATTGCGCGCCATCGCCGACCGCATGGGCAAGAAGCTGAAGGTCATCGTCGCGCCGCTTTTCGTTGCCGTCTCGGGCTCCTCGCGCTCCCTGCCGCTTTTCGATAGCATGGCAATCCTCGGCCGTTCCGTCGTGCGCCAGCGGCTGAAACTTGCCGCCCAGACCGTTGCGACCCTCGTCGGCCCGAAGAACTGAACCGGACTTAGAACCATGAACGACAAGACCGAAACCGCCACCCTCTCCTCCGACGCAACGGAAGTTCGCGCGCAGAAGCTGAAGCTGCTGCGCGAGCAGATCGGCGACGTCTATCCGGCGCATTTCCACCGGACCATGACCAATGCCGAATTGGCTGCGAAATACGAGGGCCTGGAGCCGGACACGGAAACGTCTGATGTCGTCACCGTTGCCGGCCGCGTCTACTCCTCGCGCAATTCCGGCATGTTCATGGACATCCATGACGCCTCGGCCAAGATCCAGATCTTCAGCCACAAGGATGTGACCGGCGAAGAGGCCCGCGCCCTGCTGCCGATGATCGATATCGGTGACATCATCGGCGTCACCGGTATCGTGCGCCGCACCAAGCGCGGCGAGCTGACGATCAACGCGCAGCAGATCACCATGCTGACCAAGTCGCTGTTGCCGATGCCGGAAAAGTGGCACGGCCTCTCCGATATCGAGCTACGCTACCGCAAGCGCCATCTCGACATCATGACCAATGAGGAATCGAAGCTCCGCTTCCAGCAGCGCAGCCGCATCGTCTCCGGCATCCGCCGCTTCATGGAGAATGACGGCTTCATGGAAGTCGAGACCCCGATGCTGCATTCGGTCTACGGCGGCGCCACCGCCGAGCCGTTCAAGACGCATCACAACACGCTCAAGCTCGACATGTACCTGCGCATCGCGCCGGAACTGTTCCTGAAGCGCACCCTGGTTTCGGGCCTCACCGACAAAGTGTTCGAGATCAATCGCAACTTCCGCAACGAAGGCGTCTCCACCCGGCACAATCCAGAATTCACAATGATGGAGTGCTACTGGGCCTATGCCGACTACGAGGACATCATGGACCTAGTGGAGCGTCTGTTCTCGACGCTCGCCATGTCGATCCACGGCAGCACCGAATTCGCTTTCGGCGACAAGCAGATCTCCTTCAAGGGTCCGTTCCGCCGCGTGCCGATGCCGGATGCCGTCAAGGAAGCGACCGGCATCGACTTCCTGGCGATCAAGACAGATGAGGAAGCCCGCGCCGCCTCCAAGGCAGCTGGTTTCGCCGTCGAGAAGGACGCGACCTGGGGCGAATGCCTGGCTTTCATCTTCGAAGAGAAAGTCGAGGCCACGCTGATCCAGCCGTCGCACGTCACGCATTTCCCGAAGGACATCTCGCCGTTCGCCAAGGAAGTGCCGGGCGAGCCGCGTCTCGTCGAACGCTTCGAGACCTATTGCAACGCCTGGGAACTCGGCAACGCCTTCTCGGAACTCAACGATCCGGAGGAACAGCGTGCCCGCATGGTCGAGCAGCTCGAACAGGCGCACGCCCGCGGCGAAAAGCAGAAGGAACTGGACGAGGAATTCCTCGACGCCATCGACCAGGGCATGCCCCCGGCCGGCGGCCTCGGCATCGGCGTCGATCGCCTGATCATGCTGCTTACCAACTCCCCGTCGATCCGCGATATCATCCTGTTCCCGGCGCGGCGCAGCAAGGCGGACTGAAACCGCTTTCGCAAAAACGACGGGCCGCCATGTTAAGCCATGGCGGCCCTTTTTGTTGGGTCATTGCTTGCGGCTGCCTATAGGCCCTGCCAACTCAAGGCGAATCCTCGCCATCCGGAAACAAGAGGCACGAAAATGACTGAGAAAGAAATCCCGACCACGAACGCCGATCTCGAGCAGCAGCGCATGGCAGATCTCGCTGAAATCGGCGATGTCGATCTGGCGCAGTTCGCGCCGGGCACATTCGGCTGCCACGAGGCGATGCATACGACGTCGCTCATGCTCGACATGACCGACGATCATTTGCTGCAACACCCCGCCATCCTTGGCGATCCGGAGTTCTATCGCTTGGCCGGCGAAGTCCACGAAGCATTATTTGCGCTTTATCAGGCCATCGGCGAGAAACATTTGGCAGATTGAGGGATTACCCTCGGTTCGGCAAGGCGAAGGTGCCTGCAGTTAGTTCGTCACCGGCGATCGCCGGTCGCTGGCGCCTGTCATGGTCGGGTCGAGACCCGGCGATGGCGTTGCATTCGGGTCGGCCGCGTCGGCGCCAATGAAGCTGCCGGTATTGTCGCCCTCAGGCGGAAGGTTGCCCGTGGATGCGGGGGGATGCTGTTCCGGCGGCGTCGCGGGCGCGTCCTCTTTTTCCTCGCGGGCGACGGCCTTCTGTTCGGCGGCTTCGGCCGCTTTCTGCTTGTCGCTTTTCGCGTTACCGCCCGCTTCATTCTCGGCGGCCAGCGGATTGTCGCAGTCGGTGTGATCTTTCAGCGCCGCCAGCGCGTCGTCGATATCCTTGGGCAGCATGTTGATCTGTTCGCCGTAAAAAAGACCTTCGGCGCTCGCACCGCCATTGTAGTAGCGTGCCGTGACGGGCTTCTCGACGGCGCCATCGGCAACCTTGTCGGGATGCGGCACATAGACGACATCGGCGCCGAGCGCTCGGCCGCGAATATCGGACCGCAAGGTCGGGCCATTTTTATCGAGAACCACCACCTGAACGAGATCCGGCTTTTGCTCCTCATAGACGGCCTTGGCAACGCGAAGCGCCGTTCTGACGCGGGTCAAGCCGTCGGTTGGATCGGTGCGGATGTATTTGCGCACCCAGAACCGGTTCTCCTTATGGATGGTGACAAGATTGACGTCGCTGCATTTCAGGCCATTCGGGGAGGTCGAGGCTAAACCCAGAAGCCTGTCTTTGCCGATATAAAGCGCGAAGACGCCGGAGCAGCCTATCAACAAGGCTACTCCGCCGATGATGACGACAAGCTTCCGGGATGGCCGGAAAATGTGCAGTAAGGCGCTCACGCCAACTGCTCCACCATAGAGCACTCCAACGCGACAAAATGATCAACTCTCACGTTAGGGAAATCGCGTTTCGGAATACTTAAAGAAGAGATGATTCTTGCGCCGCTCGCGTTTCCGTTACCAAAAAAGGTCCAAGCCTTTCAGACCCATGGCGGCGCTTGCCTTGGACGGCGCGCCCATGCTCTAACAGGGTATGGCCTTCACTTTGAGACAGCTTCAATATTTCGTCGCCGTGGCGGAACAGGGCTCCATCACCCGCGCCGCGCAGAATCTGTCGATTTCGCAATCCTCGGTCACCGAAGCCCTGAAGGAACTTGAGAGCGACCTCGGCGTCGAGCTTTTCGACCGCCATCCGCGCGGGCTGTCCATTACCCATAACGGCCATCAGTTCCTGCGCCATGCCACAAAGATCCTCGCGACCGTTTCCGATGCCCGCACCAGTTTTTCCAGCCAGCAGAATGCGCCCGGCGGTACGTTGAATATCGGCGTCACCTCGTTGGTTGCCGGTTATGTATTGTCCGACCTCCTGGCGCGCTATCGTCGCGCCTGCCCCGGTGTCGAAGTCAGCGCCATCGAGGACAATGGCGGTTATCTCGAACATCTGCTGGTCGGCGGCGAACTCGACGTCGCCGTCATGGTCATTTCCAATCTGCGCGACCGCATGGCGCTGCAGGCCGAAATCCTCGAAACATCGCCCTATCGCCTCTGGCTGCCGATGGGGCATCCCCTAGTCTCCGCCGACATCATCGGCGTTGCCGACATCACGCGCGAACCGCTGATCATGCTGACCATCGACGAGATCGAGGAGAATACCGGCAAGCTGCTGACGGCGCTTGGCGCCCGGCCACATGTCGCCTTCCGCACCCGTTCGGTCGAGGCTGTGCGCAGCCTGGTTGCCACAGGCGCAGGCGTCGCGCTGCTGCCGGATCTCGTCTACCGACCCTGGTCGCTGGAAGGCGACCGCATCGAAAGCCGCGATGTCTCCGGCTCGCTGCCGGTCGTGCAGGTCGGCATGGTCTGGCGCAAGGGCTCGAGCCTGCCACAAGCCGCCCGCGATTTCGTCGGCATCGCGGAAACCATGCGCTCGGGACGTCAGCGGTAAGTTTCTAAATACCTATCGGAAATTCCGATATCGCCTTTCTGATAAATGAATTTGCGAATACGGCAAAATCGCGTCACCTTTTTCTTCGGGAACAAAACGCCAGAAACTGGCTCCGACACCAACTGGCTCAAGAACCGGGAGAATTCGATGAAGCATCTGCTGAAATCATGCACTGCTGCGCTCGCATGTTTAAGCTTCGCCACGCAGGTCATCGCTGCCGAGCCGTTGAAAACGCTCGGCAAAGGCGAAGGCGCCGTCAGCATCGTCGCTTGGGCCGGCTATATCGAGCGCGGCGAGAGCGACAAGAATTACGACTGGGTCACCCAGTTCGAGAAAGACACGGGCTGCAAGGTCAGCGTCAAGACCGCCGCCACATCCGATGAAATGGTGGCGCTGATGAACGAAGGCGGCTTCGACCTTGTCACGGCCTCAGGCGACGCATCGCTGCGCCTTGTCGCCGGCAAGCGCGTTCAGCCGATCAATACCGACCTGATCCCGAGCTGGAAGAACCTCGACGACCGCCTGAAAAATGCGCCATGGCATACTGTCAACGGCGTCCACTACGGCGTTCCCTATCTCTGGGGACCGAACGTCCTGATGTACAATACCGATGCCTTCAAGGATCAGGCACCGAAGAGCTGGAACGTCGTCTTTGAAGAAATGACCCTGCCGGACGGTAAGTCCAACAAGGGCCGTGTCCAGGCCTATGACGGACCGATCTATATCGCCGATGCCGCCCTTTACCTGATGGCCCACAAGCCGGAACTCGGCATCAAGGACCCCTACGAACTCAATGAAGACCAATACAAGGCTGCTCTTGACCTTCTGCGCGGCCAGCGCAAGCTCGTCAGCCGCTATTGGCACGACGCCATGATCCAGACGGATGACTTCAAGAACGAAGGCGTCGTCGCTTCCGGCTCCTGGCCGTTCCAGGTCAACCTTCTGCAGACCGACAAGCAGAAGATCGGCTCGACCTTCCCGGATGAAGGCACGACCGGATGGGCGGATACGACCATGCTGCATGCCGACAGCGAGCACCCGAACTGCGCCTATATGTGGATTGAACATTCGCTACAGCCCAAGGTCCAGGGTGACGCTGCCGCCTGGTTCGGCGCCGTACCCTCTGTCCCTGCTGCCTGCAAGGGCAACGAACTGCTGACCGACAGCGGTTGCGCCACCAACGGTTACGACCATTTCGACAAGATCAAGTTCTGGAAAACCCCGGTCGCCAAGTGCACCACCGAGAGCGAATGCGTGCCCTACCATCGCTGGGTTTCCGACTATATCGGCGTGATTGGGGGCAGATAGCTCACGTCGATCATGGGACGATGAGGGGACAGGACATCAAGATCCCCTCATCGCCTCACTGCGCCCTTTTCCAAACAGAGAGACGCGACGAAATATGGCCGTCATCTCTGCATACCCCGGAGCATCCCATGACCGCCGTTCGTTTCCAGCAGGTATCGCGCCATTTCGGCCAGGTCCGCGCCGTAGACCACGTCGATCTGGAGATCGCGTCCGGCGAATTCTTTGCCATGCTCGGCCCCTCCGGCTCCGGCAAGACCACTTGCCTGCGACTCATCGCCGGTTTCGAGCAACCCACCGGCGGTCATATCGAGATCTTCGGCGAAACCGCCGAGGGCGTGCCCCCCTATCGCCGCAACGTCAACACCGTCTTTCAGGACTATGCTCTCTTCCCGCATCTCAACATCCTCGACAACGTCGCCTACGGGCTGATGGTCAAGGGCATCGGCAAGGCCGAAAGACTGAGGGCCGCTGAACAGGCGCTCGAACTGGTGAAGCTGCCGGGCTATGGCGCCCGCCGCCCCGGCCAGCTCTCCGGCGGCCAGCGTCAACGCGTGGCGCTCGCCCGCGCCCTCGTCAACAAGCCGAAGGTCCTTCTTCTTGACGAGCCGCTTGGCGCACTGGACCTGAAACTACGCGAGCAGATGCAAGAGGAACTGAAGAGCCTGCAGCGGGCGCTCGGCATCACCTTCGTCTTCGTCACCCACGATCAGGGCGAAGCGCTCTCCATGGCCGACCGCGTCGCCGTCTTCAACAACGGCAGGATCGTCCAGGAGGGTACACCGCACGATATCTATCAGCGGCCGAAGACCAGATTCGTCGCCGATTTCGTCGGCTCCTCCAATGTGATCGCCCCTGAGACCATGTCATCGATCGGCGGAGAACGGCGTTGGGCGAGCCTGCGGCCGGAAGCGATCCGACTGACCCAGGATGTCGGTATTCCGGCAACGGTGCAAGCGACAAGCTTTCTCGGCGCCGCCACCCGCCTTTCGGTAGAAGCCCATGGTACTCGGATGCATGTCACCGTGCCGGCCGGCCAGCCGATTCCGGAAACCGGCGCTTCGGTGCGCATCGCCTGGCTGCCGTCAGACATACACTATATGGACGACGCCGCATGATATCAGCCGCTATCACCACGGCTGCGCCGGCGGCCACCTCGATCCTGCCCAGCCGCGGCGGTTTCTTCGGCCGCCTGTCCGATCTCTTCTGGCGCCGTCCGAAACTCTTGCTTTTCCTGATGCTGACACCGCCACTGCTCTGGCTCGGCATTATCTATATCGGCTCGCTGATCGCACTGCTCCTGCAGAGCTTCTTCTCGATCGACGATTTCTCCGGAATGGTGAACTACGAATTCACGCTCGCGACCTATGCGCAGCTTTTGAATTCCGCCAATTTCGACATCATCATCCGCACCATAGTGATGGCGGCGCTGGTGACGGTCGCCTCCTCCTTCGTCGCCTTCCCGATCGCCTATTATGCGGCACGGTATGCCAGGGGAAAATGGAAGGCGCTGTTCTATCTCGGTGTCATGTTGCCGCTCTGGTCGAGCTATCTGGTCAAGGTCTATGCCTGGAAGCTGATCCTCGCCAAGGAAGGCATTTTGACCTGGCTTTTCGACAAGCTCTATCTCGGCTGGCTGCTCGATGGCGTGCTCAATCTGCCAATCGTCGGCGGCAATTCGCTTTCGGTGAGCTACATCGGCACGTTCCTGGTCTTCGTCTATATCTGGCTGCCTTACATGATCCTGCCGACGCAGGCCGCCCTCGAGCGCGTGCCAGCCAATCTCCTCGAAGCTTCCTCCGATCTCGGCGCCACGCCGAACCAGACGTTCCGCACCGTGCTGCTGCCACTTGCACTGCCCGGTATCGTTGCCGGCTCGATCTTCACCTTCTCGCTGACGCTCGGCGACTACATCATTCCGCAGATCATCGGCTCGTCGCGCCTCTTCATCGGCCAGGCGGTCTATGCGCAGCAGGGCACGGCCGGCAACGTGCCGCTCGCTGCCGCCTTCTCGGTCGTGCCGATCGTCATCATGGCCATCTATCTCTGGATCGCCAAGAAACAGGGAGCTTTCGATGCGCTCTGATCGCGGCCAACACGCTTCCCTGCCACTGAAGATCGCAGCCGCCTGCGGGCTGCTCTTCCTGCATCTGCCCATCCTGCTGATCTTTGTCTATGCTTTCACGACGGAAGAGAAGAGCTATCAGTGGCCGCCGCCGGGCTTTACGCTGCAATGGTTCGGCATTGCCTGGAATCGGCCGGATGTCTGGTCGTCCCTGGCGCTGTCGGTTCAGGTGGCGACCGTCGCGACCGCGATCGCCCTGGTGCTCGGCACGCTCTGCGCCGCCGCCGTCAGCCAGACGAAATTCTTCGGACGCGAGGCAATCTCGCTGCTGGTGATCCTGCCGATTGCGCTCCCCGGCATCATCACCGGCATTGCGCTGCGCTCGGCTTTCAGCCTGTTCGATATTCCGTTTTCGGTCTGGACGATCGTCCTCGGCCACGCCACCTTCTGTGTCGTCGTGGTCTACAACAATGCCGTCGCCCGCTTCCGCCGTACCTCCGGTTCGCTGATCGAAGCCTCGATGGACCTCGGTGCCGACGGTTTCCAAACCTTCCGACATATCATCCTGCCGAATATCGGCACGGCGCTGCTCGCCGGCGGCATGCTTGCCTTCGCGCTTTCCTTCGACGAAGTCATCGTCACCACCTTCACCGGTGGCCAGCAGATGACATTGCCCATCTGGATGCTTGAGGAGCTGATCAGGCCACGCCAGCGCCCTGTTACCAATGTCGTCGCCATGATCGTGGTGCTCGTCACCTTCCTGCCGATCCTGGCAGCCTACTATCTTACCCGCGACGGCGACCAAATCGCCGGCGGCGGCAAATGAAAGGGAGATAATTATGGACACCCAAATGCTGATCGGCTCCCGCTTTGAAGCCGGCACGGAGACAGAGGAGCATATCCTCAACCCGAAGACCGGCGAGACCGTGCTCAAGCTGCCGGAAGCCTCGCTCGGCCAGATCGATGCTGCCGTCGACGCCGCCGAAAAGGCTTTCGCGAGCTGGTCGCAGACGACGCCTGGCCAGCGCTCCGCCTATCTCCTGAAGATCGCCGACGCCATCGAGAGGGATGCCGAAAGCTTTGCAGCGCTGGAAGCGCTGAACTGCGGCAAGCCGATCAACGCCGTCCTCAATGACGAGATCCCCGCCATCGTCGACTGCTACCGCTTCTTTGCCGGCGCGGTACGCAACCTGCATGGCCCGGTCGCCGGCGAATACCTGCCCGGCCACACCTCGATGATCCGCCGCGATCCGATCGGCATCGTCGGGTCGATCGCGCCGTGGAACTATCCGCTGATGATGATGGCGTGGAAACTGGCGCCAGCCATTGCCGGCGGCAACACCGTCGTCTTCAAGCCGTCCGAACAGACGCCGCTGACGGCGCTGAAGATGGCGAAGCTGCTGACGGACATCCTGCCGGAGGGCGTCGTCAACGTCATCCTCGGCCGCGGCGAGAGCGTCGGCAACGCGCTGATCAACCATCCGAAAATCGGCATGGTGTCGATAACAGGCGACGTCGCCACCGGCAAGAAAGTACTGCAGGCCGCCGCCAAAACGGTGAAGCGCACGCATCTCGAACTCGGCGGCAAGGCCCCGGTCATCGTCTTCGACGATGCCGACATCGATGCCGTCGTCGCGGGCATCAGGACCTTCGGCTACTACAATGCCGGCCAGGACTGCACTGCCGCCTGCCGCATCTATGCCGATGCCAAGGTTTATGACAATTTCGTCGCCGACCTCACCTCCGCCGTCTCCAGCATCAAGTTCAACCTGGCTGACGACACCGAAAACGAAATCGGCCCGCTGATCTCCAAGCGCCAACGTGACCGCGTGGAAAGCTTCGTCACGCGCGCCGCCGAACACAAGCATATGCAGATCACCACCGGCGGCAAAACCTCCGGCGACCGAGGCTTCTTCTACGCCCCAACCGTAGTGGCCGGCGCCACACAGGACGATGAGATCGTCCGTCGCGAAGTCTTCGGCCCCGTTGTCTCCGTCACCCGTTTTACCAATACCGACGACGCTGTCGCCTGGGCCAACGACAGCGACTACGGCCTTGCCTCCTCCGTCTGGACCAAGGACATCAGCCGCGGCATGCAAACCGCCGCCCGCCTGCAATATGGCTGCACCTGGATCAACACCCACTTCATGCTGGTCAACGAAATGCCCCATGGCGGCCTGAAGCAATCCGGCTACGGCAAGGACATGTCGGTCTACGCGCTGGAGGACTACACCGCTGTCCGGCATGTGATGATCAACCACACTTGAGTTTCAAGCCTCCTCTCTCCGGAGAGGAGGCTGCAATCGAAACGGCATCGGAACAATTTCCCCTTTCCTGCGTCTTCGTTAAGCGCAACGCAGAGGAGATTTTCTAATGCTGAAGTGGGCTTTAATATTCTTCGTGATTTCCCTGATAGCCGGCTTTTTCGGCTTTTCCGGCGTCTCAGCCGCAACGGCGACGATCGCCCGCGTGCTCTTTGCGATCTTCCTGATCGTCTTCCTAGTGTTCCTGATCATGGCGGTAATGGCCGGTAACGCCGTGCTTTAAACAGACGATACTTCAACGAAGCTTTCGAGGGGCGGGCTATACCAGGCTTGCCCCGACATTGATCGCAAGCGCCAGGATCGTCGTATTGAACAGGAACGACAGGATGGCGTGCAACAGCACCAGCTTGCGCATGCTGACAGAGGAGACGCCGATATCGGCGGTCTGAGCGGCGACGCCGATGGTGAAGGAGAAATAGAGGAAATCCCAATAGATGGGCTCCTCCACCGGTTCGGCGAATTTCAACCCCTGCCCCTTTTCCAGATCGCCGTAGAAACGGTGCGCATAGTGGGTGGTGAAGAGTATGTGCAGGAACACCCAGGAAATCAAAATCGTCACGATCGCCGTCGCCGCGCGGAAAAGCGCCACCTCCGGCGGCGCCTCCTTGACGCCGAGCAGTTCCAAAGCGATGCCGCCGATGCTGGCAAGCGCGGCCGCGATCGAGAGGAACAGCAGAAATGCATCCGAAAAATCAAGATCGGCGGAACGCTTTCGGATACGATGCGCGTCGGACGTCAGCATCCGGTACAGGCTGTACCCTATGTAGACGATGGCGGTAGCGTTCCAGCTAGTAAGCGCATTGCTTGCGTCGAAGGTACGCGAGGTCAGAAGCAGGAAGACCGCGATGCCAACCGCGACGCTGACAAGAATCACCTGATGCTTGCGTAGCAGCACAGCGGCCCTGGAACGATGCTGCTGTCCGTTCGTATCCATACCGCTCTCCCAATCGCTAACTATCGCTCAGATATAGATTCTCTGAGGGAAGTGGCAAACAAAAAGAGGCCCCGCAATGCGAGGCCTCTATTCTTGGAGAGAACGAGAATTCAGGCCGTCCAGCCGCCGTCGACGACGTGGATCTGGCCGGTGGTGAAGCCCGCCTCGTCACCGGCCAGATAGGTTACAAGAGCTGCGATCTCGTTGGCATCGGCGATGCGGCCCATCGGCTGACGGGCGATGAAATCGGCCATGGCTTTCTCATAGTCGCCGGTAGCGCGCAGGCGCTCATGCAGCGACGGGCTGTCGACCGTGCCCGGGCAAATGGCATTGATGCGGATGCCCTTGGATACGAAATCGGCCGCGATCGACTTGGTGAGGCCGATGACGGCGGCCTTGGAGGCGCAATAGGCGAAGCGGTTCGGCACGCCCTTTACGCTTGAGGCGACGGACGACATGTTGACGATCGAGCCTTTGCCCTTCTCCAGCATGCCCGGCAGGAAGGTGCGGCAGGTCGTATACATCGCCTTGGCATTGAGGTTGAAGGAGAAATCCCAATCCTTCTCTTCGCAGTCGAGGATGGTGCCGGCATGCACGAAGCCGGCGCAATTGAAGAGCACGTCGATCGGGCCGAGTTCGTCCGCGTAAGCCTTGACCGCGGCGCTGTCGAGCACGTTCAACACATGCTTGCTGGCACCTTCCAGCGTCGAGAGCGTCTGCTCGTTGATGTCGGTGGCGAACACATGCGCACCGAGCGAAATGAAGCGCTCCGCTGTCGCCCGGCCGATGCCCTGTCCTGCCGCCGTGATGACGACCTTCTTGCCTTCCAATCCGTGACCCATAATCCTGATCCTTTCCTCCATGGCATGATCTTCAAACGGATAATCCGCCGATTGGAAGATCATGCGAAAACAAACAGCTAGAGCTAGCGACGCCTCTGCAGGAGCCGTCGTGCTCTAACCTTCGAACGATTGCGCGAAGAGCCGGTTGAGCTTGTCGAGCAGGACTGTATGCCGCTCGGCGGTGCGCAGTCCATGGGTAATAATGTCCGATGCCTCACTCTGGAAAGCCATGTAGCCGTCGTGACGCGACCGGACATATGCCCCCTCCAACGTGGCGCGCGTATTCCGGTAAAAATCGAGCGCCGCCACGTTGACGGCATCGCTGACCCAGGCGTCGGAATGGCCGGGCTGGCCGTTGCCTCTGGCATAGGCGCCCGCTTGCACTGGGCCGCCGGCGATCCAGCGCGCAAAGGCCTTGGCCTCCTCCGGCGCCTGCGTCTTAGCCGAAACGGCAATGCCTGTGCCGCCGAGCGCCGAGCCGTTGGGAGCGCGACCATCGATCACGGGCATGTCGGCAAAGGCAATACGCGCTGGTCTGAATCCGGCAAAGGAATAGCTGACATACCCATAGATGAAGGGTGCGACATCATAGGGGCAATCCGGCTCACCCATCAGATCGAGGACGGCGATCGGGTCCATTTCGTAGCACCTGGCATCCATGCCATCGACGATCCGCGCCATCCAGTCGAGCACGACTTCGCCATCCGCCTTGGCAATGAACTCCGGTCCCTCGACGCTGCAGGGTGTGCCGAGATGCGCCGCTAGGGTGAAGAAGGTCATCAGCGAATGCGGCGGCCGCATCGGCAGGATCGCCTTTCCCTTGGCCACCAGCGGTATGATCTCGGCAAGATCGCTTATCGGCCCGCTCAATCGATCTGGTCGGTAGGCCTGAACCTGTGTTGCCGCGTCGATCGGGAAAGCCCATTGCCGTCCCCGCCAGTTATAGCTCGGATAGGACCGGCCGACCGTGCCGGCAGCGACCGCGGCAAGCTCATCCGCATGCGCAGCATCATCAAGCGGCAGCAGGCAGTCCTCGCGGGTGATCTGGCCGACATGCGGATGATCGATGACGATGAGGTCGTAGGCCGCGGCAAGCTCTTCGACGGGAAAGGATTCAAAGTCCTGCAGCGAGCGCTTTTCCCAGGTGATCTCGACGCCGGTCTTTTCTAACCAGAGTTTCGAACATGCCACCATCGGATCGTAGCCGCGCGGATGCGACCAGGTCATTCCCTTTAGCTTCACCATCATTTTCTCTCAGTTTGCCGCTTTGCGCTCGACGATCAGGATGTGGTCGGCAGCGAGCACGACCTCGTCGCGCTGGTTCAGCACTTCGCAACGCTCGACAACGCGGCCGGACGCCGGGCGTTTCGGATCGTCCTCTTTTGCCGAAATCGTCACCCGCGTGCGGATCGTGTCGCCGATATGCACGGGGCGGATGAACCGCAGCCGGTCGTAGCCGTAGGAAAAGGCGACGGGATTGATGAGCGACGCCGTCAGCCCGACGCCGATCGAGAAAATCATCGTGCCATGGGCGATGCGCTGACCGCCTGGCAAGGTCTTGGCAAACTCGGCGTCGATATGATGCGGAAAGAAATCGCCGGTATGGCCGGCATGGACGACGAAATCGGTCTCGGTGATCGTCCGTCCGGTCGTCGTGCGGACGTGGCCGAGCTCATAGTCTTCGAAGTAGATAGTCTGTTCGACCATGGCTCACACCTTTGGAAGTTCGGCAATCGGTGTTGCCGGCTGCGCGCTCGACTGATAGGCCGCCTCGACCAGCGCCATGGTCTGCCAGGCATCTTCGACGGAGCCGACCAATGTCTCGTCCTCACCCGAGGCGAAGCGCTGCAGATTGGCCATGCGGTTGACGAAAGCATCCGGGAACCAGGCGCCTTCGAGCTTCACCTCGACCCACTCGCTGCCACCGGCGGGACGAATCCACAACTCGTCCGGCTCGCCGCGCGGATAGTCGAGATTGACACCGAGCTTGATATAGGCCGCGCCCTTGGTGCCGGAGATGCGGAATTCGCAAGCCTGGAACTTGCGACCGAAATCATGGTCGTGGTTGACCGAAAGCACGCAGCGGATCTTGTCGCCATAGTCGAGGATCGCGGCGGTGCGCGTCTGCGCCACTTCGTGGTTCGGATGGCCGATCGTCTTGGCATGCACGCCCTTGGGATTGCCGAGCAGGCCGCGAATGAAATCGAGATAGTGGATCGAGTGCATCGCAATCTCGATGCGCGGCAGGCCCTTCAGGAAAGGCCAGAGCCCCCAGGGCGTCGCCAGCGCCAGCCACGCATCGAAATCGACCACTTCGCCGAGATAGCCCTTGTCGACGGCGTCATAGAGCGCCAGCATCATCGGCGCGAAGCGGAGTTGGAAATTCACAGCCGCCCTGATGTCACGCTCGCGACAGACTCTGAGAATTTCCGTCGCCCCGGCCAAATCGCTGCCCATCGGCTTCTGAATGAGCGCGAAAGAGCCACGAGGCAATTTGGCGAGGATAGTGGCATGCGCCGCAGGTGGGGTCGCCAGATCGAAAATAGCACCTTTGACGGCAAGCGCCTCGGCCTCGGACGCAAAAGCTTGGATGCCCCATTGATCCGCCAAGGCCTTTGCCTTTTCCCCGTTCGGATCATAGAGGCCGGCGACCGGGAAGCCCGCCTTCCGGTAAGCCGGCAAATGCGCGTCGCCGACGATGCTGCCTGCGCCGAAGATAACGATTGGACGCGGCGTGGCCGGTTTAGGCCACCACTGACGAAGAGACTTGGGGTCGAATTGATCAGTCAAGATGAAACACCTCTTCCATCATTGCCCACCACTCGCCTTCCTTACGAGTATTGAGCGGCTTCTGGCAGGGCATACAGACGGACCACCATTCCTGGTTCTTCGGGCTGGCGGCCATTTTGGCCATATCGGCCGCAAAATCCGCGCCGACATATTCCCAATAACCGAAGAACAGGTTTTCCGGCTCTTTCAGGAAGATGGAATAGTTGGTGATGTTGCATTCAGAGATCAGCGCCAGGATCTCGGGCCAGACTGCCGCATGCAGGCGCTTGTATTCGTCGACTTTTGCCGGCTCGAGACCGATCACCATCCCCATCCGCTGCATGGCCCTCATCCTCCCTTAAGCGTGAATCTCGCGCGTGAATTCACCGATCGAGCGCGCCTTAACCGCTTCCCAGTCCCAGGCGATGCCGATGCCGGGTTCGGCGGGCGCAATAGCCTTGCCGTCGACGATCTCCATGCCCTTGGTGGTGAGATCGTCGAGCTGCGGGATATATTCGACATATTTCCCGTTCGGAACCGCGCAGACGAGGCTGACATGCAATTCCATCAGGAAGTGCGGGCAGACCGGAATATCGAAGGCTTCCGCCGCATGCGCCACTTTCAGCCAGGGCGTGATACCGCCGATGCGGGCAACGTCGACCTGGACGATCGAGCACGCGCCCTTCTGCATATATTCGCGGAAATGCCGGATCGAATAGATGGATTCGCCGACCGCGATCGGCGTCGGTGTCGAGCGCGTCAGGCGGATATGACCGTCGAGATCGTCGGCAGGGAGCGGCTCCTCTATCCAGGCGAGATCGAGTTCCCTCAACCTTGCAGCACGGCGGATGACCTCGTCGACCGTAAAGCCCTGATTACAGTCGGTCATGATCTCGAAGCCCGCCCCGAGCGCCAGACGCATGGCCGAGAGCCGGTCGTAATCCTCGGACCCATGCGGCTTGCCGATCTTCACCTTCGAGCCGGAGAAGCCCTTGGCCTTCGCTTGCAGGGCATCTTCGACCAAGGCTTCCTTCTCTATATGCAGCCAGCCGCCTTCGGTCGTGTAAAGCGGGCAACGATCCTTGGCGCCGCCGGCAAGTTTCCAGAGCGGCAGGTTCTGTTTCTTGGCGCGCAGGTCCCAGAGCGCCGTATCGACAGCGGCAAGCGCCAGGGCAGTGATGGCGCCGATCGTCGTCGCATGCGTGGCAAATTCCATTTTGTGCCAGATCGCCTCGATACACTCGGCATCCTCGCCGATCAGCAGCGGCACGAGATGATCGGACAGCAGCCGCATGACGGACGAACCGCCCGTACCGATCGTATAGCTGTAGCCGGTACCGACGGCGCCGTCTGAATCGGTAATGGTGACGATCGGCGTCTCCTGGCTGACGAAGCTCTGGATCGCATCCGTCCGCTTCACCTTCGGCGGCAGGTCGACCATGCGCAGTTCAATTTTTTCGATACGGGCCATGTTCTTGTCTCCTCGCTCAGATCGCCAGGCTCTTGCCGGTCTCGGCGGAAAAGAGATGCGCTTGGCTGAGATCGAAGCTCATCTTCAATTGTTCGCCGCTTTTCAGGCCGCGCGGATTGAGCATGCGCGACACCCATTCGCGGCCGGCGAATTCGACGAAGACAAGGGTCTCGTTACCGAGCGGCTCGGTGATGGCGACGGGCAACGTCACCTCATGCACCGCTGCCTCAGTGCCCGAATGCAGGCCATGGCCGCTTGGGAAAATATCATCCGGACGCAGGCCGAAGGCAACCTTTTCGCCATCCCCGACACGGCCTGAAAATTGCCCCGGCAGCGGCAGCTTGTCGCCGTTCTTGAACACCAGTGCGCCCGCCGAGACGGTAGCTTCCTCGATATTCATCGGCGGCGAGCCGATGAAGCCGGCGACGAAGCGTGTGGCCGGTCGCTTGAATACTTCGTCAGGGGTGCCGACCTGCTCAATGTAGCCATCGCGCATGATGACGATGCGATCGGCAAGCGTCATTGCTTCCACCTGGTCGTGGGTGACATAGATCACCGTCGACTGCACCTTGGCATGCAGCTTCTTGATCTCGGTGCGCATTTGCGTGCGCAGTTTGGCGTCGAGGTTCGACAGCGGTTCGTCGAAGAGGAAGACTTCCGGCTGACGGACAATGGCGCGGCCCATGGCGACGCGCTGGCGCTGACCGCCGGAAAGTTGCGCCGGCCGGCGATCCATCAGCGCGTCCAGGCTAAGGATGGCCGCCGCTTCATTGACGCGCTGGTCGATCTCCGACTGCGGTTGCTTGGCGATCTTCAGCGAGAAGCCCATGTTCTCGCGCACGGTCATATGCGGATAGAGCGCATAGGACTGGAACACCATGGAGATGTTGCGGTCGCGCGGCGGCAGGTCGTTGACGACGATGTCGCCGATCTCGATGGCACCGTCGGAGATCTCTTCGAGACCGGCGATCATGCGCAGCGTCGTCGACTTGCCGCAGCCGGAAGGCCCGACCAAAGCGATGAATTCCTTGTCCTTGATATCGAGATCGATCCCGTGGACGATTTCCAGCGCACCGTAGCGCTTGACGAGTTTTTTGAGCGAAACCTGAGCCATGGGTTCAACCTTTGACCGCACCGAATGTCAGACCGGACACCAGATGCTTCTGAATGATGAAGGTGAGAGCGAGCGCCGGAACGATCATCACCACTGCGAGAGCGCACATGCCGCGCCAATCAATGGTGAATTCGGCCGTATAGTCGAGCAGGCCGACCGGCAACGTCTTGGAATCGACCGAGCGCGTGAGCTGCGAGGCCAGCGCATATTCGTTCCAGCAGGTGAGAAAGGCGAAGATGCCGGCGGACGCGATGCCGGGGCCGGCGAGCGGAAACTCCACTTGCCAGAAGGCCTGCCAGCGCGTGCAGCCGTCGATCTGTGCCGCTTCGGCGAGATCCTTCGGCACCTGCCGGAAGAAGCCGTCGATCAGCCAGATGGTGAAGGGCACGTTCAACGCGACATAGGTGAGGATCAAGCCAAAATGTGTATCGATGATGCCGAGCCTCGCATACACCATGAATAGCGGCAGCGACAGAGCGACGCCCGGCACAGAGCGCGTCAGCATCAGGCCGAGAAACACCGCCGATTTACCGGTGAAGCGGAAGCGGGCGAAGGCATAGCCGCCCGACATGCCGATGATCAACGCGATGGCGGTAGAGGTGATGGAGATCACCAGTGAATTGCGGAAATAGTCCCAGACGGGGATGCCGCCCTGCCCCGCGCCGCTGAACATGGCGCGATAGGCTTCGAGCGAAAGCTCATGCGGGATCCAGACCGGCGGCTTCGCCATGATCTCGACCGTGGGTCGCAGCGAGCTGAGGATGATCCAGAAGCCCGGCAGGCAGATGATGAGCATCGCGATGAAAAGGCCGATGAGATAGGCGACGTTTCCGATGCGGCGGCGCAGGCGTTGTTCGGCGTTGCGATCCATGATTACCACTCCGCTCCGATCTGGGTGCGGGCAAGCGCCAGCTTACGGAAGAAATAGACTGTGAAGGCGATCGACAGGATGATCGAGACATAAGCCATGGCGTTGGCGAGACCCATTTGCGCGTCGGCATAGGCCGTGCGCCCGACCAGCGTCCAGATCAACTCCGTGCGCCGCGCCGGACCGCCATCCGTCATGATCTTGACGATGTCATAGGCACGAGCGACGTCGAGCGAACGGATGGTCATGGCGATGAAGGCGAACGGCATCAGGAACGGCCAGGTGACGTATCGGAAGGTCTGCCAGCTCGTACAGCCATCGACTTTCGCAGCCTCTACCGGCTCCTGCGGCATGGCGAACAGGCCGGCGAGGATGAGGATGGCGAAGACGGAAGTGGACGACCAGACTTCCGCGACGATGATCGAAAACAATGCCAGATTGCCGTCGATCAGCCACGGAATGGCATTGTTGGTGATACCAAGCGATTGCAGGGCATTGTTGATGATGCCTACATTGTCGTTGAACATGAATTTGAACTGGAAACCGACGAGAACGGGCGAAAACATCATCGGGAACATCATCAGCGTACGCAGGATGCGCTTGCCGTGGGTCGCCTTGTTGACCAGGAGCGCCAAGCAGAGGCCGAGCAGCATTTCCAGGTTGAGTGCGATGGTCAGCAGCACGACGGTGCGCACGAAAGCCGCCAGGAAGACCGGATCGGTCAGAATGCGGGAATAATTGCGCAAGCCGATGAAAGTGAAGAGCGTCGCCGGCCGGGTTAGGCGAAACGGCGTGAAGCTGGAATAGAAGGACAGGAGCAGCGGAAACAGGACCACCGCCACAAGCACGATGATCGCCGGAAGAAGCAGCAGGACCGGTGGGGATATTTTCTTGAACATGGTTTGCACCTGTCGGCATTCCTCAGCAGCATGGCCCGGACTGCGTGGAATGCGATTGCATGGGGCCGAGGGGCCGGAGTGACGTCCGGCCGGACAGACCGGCCCCTAAAGGCACAGGTCATAAGCATTTTTCAAAGAAGTCCCGCACCCTCTACCGGATGCGGGACTTTGATTGCTGCAATCAGAGAGCGCCGGCGTCCTTCAGAACGTCGGTTGCCTTCTGCGCGGCTGTGTCGAGCGCTTCCTTGGAGGTCTTGTCACCGAGGATGGCGGCCTGAAGCTCAGGATAGACGACGTTGGAAATCTCGATCCATTGCGGCGTGCGCGGAACCGGGAAGGCATACTTCATCGATTCCTGGAACGTGCTCAGCACTTCCTTCTTATAGGGATCGGAAGCAGCCTGTTGGATGTCCCATTCCCAGACCGCCTTGCGGGTCGGCAGCGTGCCGTTGGCCGCTTCCAGCTTCTGCGAGTCGTCGTTGGTCAGGAACCAAACCAGCGAGGCGGCAGCATCCTTGTTCTTGCACGCTTCCGTCACCGAGAAGCCGTGATGGCCGGACCAGCCGGTGTGCTTGCCGGACGAACCGACAGGCTGAACGACGACGCCGACATTGCCGGCGACCTTCGAGGACTTCGGATCGTTGAAGTAGGTCGCCCAGCCCGGCCAATCGAGATCGAGCGCGACGGTGCCCGACGCAAAGCCGGCGCCGAGATCGTCCCAAAGATAGTTGGTCGTGCCGGCTGGAACCGCCTTTGCCTTGTACATGTTCACGAACCAGTCGAGCGCACGCACGCCGGCGTCGGAATTGAAGGCCGGCTTGCCGTCTTTGTCGAGATATTCGCCGCCCTCGGCGACCAGCATTTCATAGAAGCGGCCATTGATCGCCTCTTCCTTGCCGGGGAACTGTGTGCCGAAGAAGTTCGGCGGATTGGCAAAGAACGTCGCCTGATCAGACACTTCCTTCCAGGTCTTCGGCGGCGCCAGATCGTAGCCGTACTTCGCCTTGAATGCCGTCTTCTTGGTCTCGTCGCTATAGAGGCTCTTCTGATAGTAGAGAGCCGAAACGTCGAACTGAGCGCGCGGTAGCATGATCAGTCGACCGTCGATGGTGGATGCCTCGATGGTCGAATCGACGAACTGGGCAATCTCCTCCTTCGGCAACAGCTTGCTCAGGTCGGTATAGAGGTCCGGATATTGGGGCGCGAAGGACGAGTGGTTCGAACCGACGCACCAGGAAATATCGCCCGACGCCATGTCCGACTTGATTTCCTTGTCGAGCTCGAAGTGGTTCTTCTTGGAGAGGATATTGACCTTGGCGCCGGTCTCCTTCTCCCACTCGGAAATGCGCGCATAGAGCGGCTCGTATTGTTGGCCGCCGATCAGCTTGGCGTCGATCGTCACACCCGGGAACTTGCCGGGCAGGTCGGCAGCAAAGACCGCGGAGCTCGCGAGCAATGCCAGCACGCCGGCTGCGAGGCCGGCCTTCAAATTCCTCATTGAATTTCCTCCCTAAAGGACCGGACACCCCGCCCGATCGCCCTCTCACGACCCAAATATGGATCAATGATTTATATGTAAACATCTTATTCATTGACCGTCAAGCCGGGATCGCAAGCGCTTGCAAATCGTATTCATTCATATATGAATGATGAATTATATTTCTTTGGTGTGAGGCGCCTCCCATGAGTGTAACCATAGAAGACGATAGCGACCGATACCGCGCACCGGCGCTGGACAAAGGCCTCGATATCCTGGAACTGCTGGCGCGAATCGACGGCGGTTTGACACAGGCCGAAATCGCCAAGGCGCTCGGCAAAAGCCCGAACGAGTTCTACCGTATGCTCGATCGCCTAGTCCGGCGAGGTTATGTGCAGCGGCAGGATGGCGATCGCTTCTATCTGACCCTCAAGCTCTTCGGCCTGGCGCACTATCATGCGCCGGTGCGCCGGCTCGTTTCCTTCGCCACGCCGCTGATGCGCGAATTCTCCAACCGCGCCGAGCAAGCTTGCCATCTGGCGATTTTCGACCGCGGCTCGGTCGTGGTCATCGCCCAACAGGATTCGCCGACCTATTGGGGCATCTCGATCCGTGTCGGTGCTCAGATCAACCTGTTTAACACTGGCTCCGGTCACGTCCTGCTGGCTTTCCGTGACGAAAAACAGCGCAAGATGATGATCAACGAGCAGCAGCGCCAACAGGATGACGATGTGCCGATGCCCGCCGATCTTGATGAGCGCCTTCAGTTGATCAAGGAGAAAGGCTTCGAGACGATGGATAGCCTGCAGACCAATGGTGTGCGCAACATTTCAGCACCTGTGCTAGCATTGGACGGCTATGCACTGGCCGCGCTCACCTGCCCCTATATTCAGCCGGTCAATCCCAATGCGCCGACCTACGAGCAGGTGATCCAATATGTGCGTGAAGCGGCCAAAGACGTGTCGGAGACCGTTGCTGGCACATTGGATAACGCCGAGCTATAATTTTTATTTGAATAAACTATTCTTCTGTGAGTATATGTTGATCAGCATGATGGGAGGATCGCCATGCTTTTCGATAGCCACCTGCACATCGTCGATCGCGAGAAACTTGGATATCCCTGGCTGGAAGGGGCCGGCGCGCTGAACCGCGACAGCCTCTATGAAGACTATGCCCGCGAGGCACACCGCCTGGGGATCACCGACACGCTCCATATGGAAGTGGACGTCGCCGAGGGCGATATCGAGCGCGAGACGGACTGCGTCAAGGACGTGAGCCAACGGCCCGGCAGCCTGATCCGCGGCGCCATCGCCGCCTGCCGCCCGGAAGACGCGGGCTTTCCTGCCTATCTCGAACGCGTGCTCGCCGATCCCTTCGTCAAGGGCTTTCGCCGTGTTCTGCATGTGGTGCCGGACGAGCTATCCGAACGTCCACTTTTCAGGGAAAACCTGACGCGGATTGCCGGCACTCGCCTCACATTCGATTTCTGCGTGCTGCCGCATCAGATCGCCAAGGCGATCGCGATCGCCGATCTCAATCCCGAGGTACAATTCATTCTCGACCACTGCGGCGTACCCGCCGTCAAGGACGGCCTCAGCGAGGTCTGGACGTCGGGGATGACCGAAATCGCCAAGCGGCCGAACGTCGTCGTCAAGATTTCCGGCGTCGTCGCCTATGCCGATCCCGATAGCTGGACCGTCGACACGCTGCGCCCCTTCGTCGAGCATTCGATTGCAAGCTTCGGCTGGGATCGCGTCATCTGGGGCAGCGACTGGCCGGTCTGCACGCTGGGCGGTGGTCTCTCCACCTGGGTCGCTGCCACGCATGCGCTGACGCAAGGGGCGAGCGCCGACGAACGCAACAGCCTCTATCAGCTCAACGCCAAGCGCCTCTGGTCTCTCTGAGCGACCCGGATATTTTCATCGAAAGCCCATGCCATGACTGCCACCGTCGGCATTTCCAGCACCCATCCGAAGACCATGCCGGCGGACCATGCCGATATCCCCGTCTGGAACTCGGAAAACTGGTTCTATGAAGACTTCGAGATTGGCCACAAGATCCGTTCGCTGCGGCGGACGATCTCCGAAGGCGAATCCCAGCAGTTCAATGCCCTCGTGCTCGATATGCACCCCTATGTCAGCGACCAGATCTTTGCGGAGACGGAAGGCCTGTTTGGCAAGCGTCTTGTTGCTGGCGCCTTCGTCTTCTCCGCCGGCCTTGGGTTGGTTGCCACCAACTGCATCAACGCCTTCTCTTATGGCTATGACAAGCTGCGCTTCATCAAGCCCACCTTCATCGGCGATACGATCTACACCATCCGCACTAATCTCGAGAAACAGCCGAAATACAAGGATCTCGGCTTGATCCGCTCTTCCTACGAAGTTTTCAAGGGCGAAGGCGAGCTGGTGCTTTATTGCGAGCATATCCAGACGGTACGCTACAAGAATGGCCGGCCCGCTGACGCTCCGGAATTGAAGGGCTGAGATGACCCAAGGAAACAACGACGGCCTGCTCGCCGGCATCACGGTGCTCGATATGAGCCAGTTCCTGGCCGGGCCGATGGCCGCACTCCGGCTCGGTGATCTCGGCGCGCGGGTGATCAAGGTCGAACGTCCCGATGGCGGCGATCTCTGCCGCCGGCTTTATCTCAGCGATACAGAGATCGGCGGCGACTCGACGCTGTTCCACGCGATCAATCGCGGCAAGGAAAGCTTTGCCGTCAATATGAAGGACAAAGGTGACCTGCAGGATCTGCGTACGCTGATCGGAAAGGCCGATGTCATCATCCAGAATTTCCGCCCGGGGGTCATCGACCGCCTGGGTCTCGACTACGCCTCGGTCGCCAAGATCAATCCGCGCATCGTCTATGGCAGCATCACCGGCTACGGCCCGGACAACGAGTGGCGGCACTTTCCCGGCCAGGATCTGCTCGCCCAGGCCCGCTCCGGCGCCATGTGGCTGAACGGTGAAGCCGACGATGGTCCTGTGCCCTTCGGCCTGGCGGTTGCCGACATGTTGGCCGGCAACCTCATCGTCCAGGGCATTCTCGCAGGCCTCGTGCGACGCAGCGTCACCGGTCAAGGTGTCCATGTCGAAACCAGCCTGCTGGAGGCGATGATCGATTTCCAGTTCGAGGTGCTGACCACCCATCTGAACGATGGCGGTCGCCTGCCGAAGAAATCCTCCGTTCGCAATGCCCATGCCTACCTCTCGGCGCCGTATGGCGTCTATCACTGCGCCGATGGCTGGCTGGCGCTGGCGATGACCCCTCTGCCGAAACTGGCACCTCTTTTCGAACTTCCGGCGCTTGCCGATTACACGCCGGAAGAGGCCTTCTCCCGTCGCGACGAGATCAAGAGCCTGATCGCCAGCCGCCTGCACGAGAAGACGGTGAAGGAATGGCTCGCCATTCTGGAGCCCGCCGATATCTGGGCGGCTGAGGTGCTGGACTGGCCGAAACTGCTGAAAACCGCCGCCTTCCACCAGCTCGACATGTTGCAGACGGTGACCCGTGGTGACGGCGCTTCCGTTCATACGACGGCAAGTCCGATCCGCGTCGACGGTGTCAGGCACAAGAACGATCTCGCGGCCCCGACGATCGGCAGCGAGTCCGAGAAGATCAGGGCGGAATTCCTTGCCTGACGCCGTTTGCATCAGAGCAATTCCAGGAAAAGTGCGCAGCGGTTTTCCGTCCGGAATTGCGAGGAAACAAAAGATAGAGCGGTGCTGCTTTTCCGTGAAAAGCTGAACCGCTCTAGCGGGGCAAGCGGCCGCGAAGATGCCTCACGCCGGCTGCACCGAAGCGACCTTACCGGTGTTGTCGATGATGCAATTAAATCTGCGGCCGGTCGCATTCAACTCGACACGGTAGGTGGCTGCATCCAATTGCTGCGAATTCATCGGAAGCACCTTGCTCCGATCAAGGCTGGCGGATTTCGCCGTGGCGTCGGCGCATAAAAGCTGCAGATCGGCGGGAGCCGTTTGCAGTTTCGTTCGAGCCATCTGGTCGGGTGGCGGTGAGGATACACATGCCGTCACTGGAGCAAGAAGCACGAGCGGGAAAAGCAATCGTGCCGCGGACCAGCCATTGGATTTCGTCATTCTCCATCCCCCATTTTTCGGTCATACGCCCTTATAGAGTGCTGCGCCTTGCATCAGCACAATCACCTTTGCGCCGATCTTTATGCGAGAGTGCAGGTCGATAATATCGTCGTTGTTCATGCGGATGCATCCGGAGGAGACATCGAGGCCGATCGACCATGACTCCGGCGTGCCATGGATACGATAGATGGTGTCGTTGTCACCCTCGTACAGATAGAGAGCTCTTGCCCCGAGCGGATTGTCGGGACCGCCCGGCATGCCGTTCGCCCATTTCGCGGCATTCGGATCGCGAGCAACCATTTCCGCGGGTGGTGTCCAAGTCGGCCATTCCGCCGTGCGCCCGATACGGACGATACCCGCCCAACCGAAGCCTTCGCGCCCGACGCCGATGCCATATCGGATCGCCTGGCCGCCCGGCTGTATCAGATAGAGAAAATGCTGATTGCCGTCGATGATGATGGTTCCCGGCTGCTCTGCCGTCCGGAAGGGAACGACCTGTCGCCGAAAGGCATCCGGCACCTGCTTGTTGCGGGCATAATATTGCCGCGCCTTCCTCGCATCATAGTCGACCCAGGTACGGGTTTGCGGGTCGAATATCTGCGTCTGCGCCGCAAGGGCGACGAGCGGACCGAGGCCTACGACTGCTGCCATGGCCATGGCGGCTGCATTGCGCCTCCATCTTCGCTCCGGTCTTGCTTTCCCCCGAGCCATGGCCTCGGCCCTCTTTGTCTGGTCTGTTCTCATGGCTTTGCCCATCCGTCGACGCGAGATGCATTGCTGTCTACCCACTTCTTCGCGAATTCGAGAGGCGGCTGACGCTCCACCTGCAAGGCATAGGTCATGTGAGTAATTTCCTCGGGCGTGAACTCGACCTTCTCGAGAAAGCTCGCAATGTCGGCGTGCTTCTTTGCAAAAGCGGCGGCATAGGCGATATGAAAACTCGTGGCCGGCCAGGCAACCGGAGCGCTCGACTTGCTGATCCAGTCCGGATCAGTCGCCGGCACCATCTTCCATTTGGAGGCGTCATAGGGTGGTTCTGTCAGCCGCACGATCTTGTGCAGCTCGAAGACGTGGTGTGGCGCGTAGCAGGCAAACACCATCGGCCGGCCGGTCGCGACTGCCGCATCGACCGCGGCCATGCCGACGTCCTCCTCGGCCTCGACCAGGGTCAAGGTTTTCACATAGCCGTAGCTGTTGGCGCGAACGCGTTCGATACCGGTCGACGACCAGGTGGCGGCGCCGATCCACAATTCTCCGTGCCCGTCGCCATCGGTATCCAGAAGCGCGGCCTTTGCAGGGTCGTTCAGATCCTTGATGTCCTTGATGCCTGCTGCAACCGCGTCCGGGGTCGCGCAAAGCCCCTCCCATGCCTCCACACCGCGCTTGGCGATATCGACGACATGCTTTTCGTCGACGTATTTCTCGATCAGGCTGTCGAGGTTCGGCCGCCATACTTCGGGGTGGATATCGACCTCGCCGCTTTCGAGACCGTTGAAGGCGGTAAGCGTTCCGAGCTCTCGGACCTCGGCGTCGAGCTTATATTCCTTGGCAATGGCGACCTTCAGGATATTCGCCGTCGCCTGCCCGGAAGGCCAATTCGGCATCGCGATGACCATATCGGCCGCATCAGCGCCTGCGGCCCCGACAGACACCAAGGCAGCGGCAAAGGCCACCGATGCGGAAATAAGTCTGCTGTTCATGCCCCCTCCAGCTTTCAGTAACAACTGCTGTCCGGTCGCGGGTGTCGCGAACCCGAACCAGTTAGCGGAGGGAAGCATCCACAGGTAAGTACGTTACGGTAACATGGCTGAAATTTACGCCGTTGTTACGCAAAACCAAGCGGTGACAGGACAGGGGTCTCAGGCGTCGATGGGCTCTAACAAAAGAGGGGCGTCACTCAACAAGTGACGCCCCTCATCTAATCCATGCGCGTCCTTCTCCCCGCTAGGGAGAAGGTTTTCATCAACCGCTTATGCGGCAGCGAGCTGCAGTTCCTTGCTGACCATGGCGCGAAGCGTGCCGAGATCCTTCGCGAATGCGCGGATGCCCTCGGCGAGCTTTTCGGTTGCCATGGCGTCTTCGTTCATCATCCAGCGGAAGGTCTTTTCGTCGACGGCGATCTTGGCGACCGAGGTCTTGTTTTCCGGCGAAAGCTTGCGCTCCAGCTTGCCTTCGTCCTTGGCAAGTTCGTCGAGCAAGTTCGGGCTGATCGTCAGGCGATCGCAGCCAGCCAGTGCTTCGACTTCAGGGGCGCTACGGAAGGAAGCGCCCATGACGATCGTCTTGATGTCATTGGACTTGTAGTAGTTGTAGATCTCGCGAACGGAAAGAACGCCCGGATCTTCTTCCGGAGCATAATCCTTGCCGGTCGACTTCTTGTACCAGTCGAGGATGCGGCCGACGAAGGGCGAGATAAGGAAAACCTTGGCGTCAGCGCAGGCAACAGCCTGAGCCTTGCTGAAGAGCAGCGTCAGGTTGCAGTCGATGCCTTCCTTCTGCAGCACTTCGGCAGCGCGGATGCCTTCCCACGTGGAAGCGAGCTTGATGAGGATGCGGTCATGGCCAATGCCGCGCTCCTTGTAGGCGGCGATGATGGCGCGGGCCTTGGCGATCGAAGCTTCCGTGTTGAAAGACAGGTCGGCGTCGACTTCGGTCGAAACACGGCCGGGAACGAGGCCGGAGAGCGCGGCGCCGACGGAGATTGCCAGACGGTCGGCAACCGCAGCGGCGACAGCATCCGGGGCGCCGCCCTGCTTCTTGCCCCAAGACACGGCTTCCTTGATCGCGTCGGCGAACATCGGCGTGCCGAGCGCCTTGAGGACGATGGTCGGATTGGTCGTGCAGTCGACCGGCTTCAGGCGGGCAACCGCCTCGATATCACCGGTGTCGGCCACGACCGTCGTCATAGCGCGGAGTTGGTCAAGCTTGGATGTCATGATACGTATCCTTGTTGAATTGGGCCCATGGAATTGGGAGATATTGACCGGCGAATTCCGTCCGGTTCGATGGATGACACGAAGACTGCAAGCGGATTGCGCCGTTCCTTTCCTATGCCTCGGTAACGGAAGAAAAAGCGCGAAAGTTCCATTCCCGGTGAACGGTCAAAGCCGCGACGAAGCAATTGCCAAAGACAGGCTTTTCACCGAAACCGAGCGCCCTATATGGCTCTCTGCTCGGCCAGACACGTCCACGGCGCAGCGCTCGCACATTGTCCTCCTCGACTGGACAAAGACCGACTTCCTCACGGCGACTATCATCAATCTCGCAACGAAAAGTCAAGGACATTTGTGCATTTCAATTGACATAAGTTTCAGGCCATAGAATATCGGCAGTAGAAGACCTGATCTCGCCGCCCCTGTCATGCGCAATCGCCGCAACCTTTGTGGTTTGCGATCATTAAAACAAAAAGGGCGTGCAAAAATCTTGCCGGAGGACCTGTGGCCAAACTTAGACGCGGGACACACACCGCCTATTCCGAGACGGCGTCTTTAAGGCTGCGCGCGGCTTGGCTCTATTACAATCAGGGCCTGACACAGAAGGATGTCGCCGAACAGCTCGGTATCAGTCGCACCACTGTCATCCGCCTCCTGGATGAGGCGATGCGTCGCAGCGAAGTGCAGATCTGGATCAATGAAGGCATTGACGATTGCGTCGAACTGGCGATCAAGCTGGAGCGCGCCTATGGGCTGGACGAGGCGATCGTCGTTCCCTCGCCGGCAAGCGCAGACGTCAACGCCCAGGCAAAAAGCGTCGGTCTGGCGCTCGGCCAATTTCTGACCGAAGCGATCCCCGACAACTATACGATAGGTGTCGGCTGGGGCCGGACAATGACGGCCTCGCTCGCAAGCTTCCGCCCGCCGCGCCGCGACAATTGCAAAGTGGTCTCGCTGCTCGGCGGCATCGTCGCCGTCCAGCAGACCAATCCGATCGACTATACATGGCGCTTGGCGAGCCAGCTCGGCGCGGAATGCTATATGTTCCTGGCGCCGCTCTTAGTCGATTCCATAGAGACCAAGCGCAATCTGATCGAAAAATGCGGCCTTGAGGCGATCTACCGGCTGGCTGAAAGCCTCGACCTCGCCATCGTCAGTTGTGGCGACATCGGCCCGCGCTCGACCTCGCTGTCGGAAGGCTTCATCTCGAAGCAGGAATTGGACCAGTTGATCGAGGCCGGCTGCGTCTGCGACACCATGTTCAATTTCCTCGATGCCGAAGGCAATTCCATCGATCATCCCATCAACAAGCGCGTCATGTCCGTCGATCTAGACACGCTGAAGAAGGCCAAGCACATCGTACTCTCTTCCGGCGGCGCCCACCGTGCCCTTGCGATCCGCGCCACCATCAAGCGCATCGGCTGCAATACGTTGATCACGGACGAAAGCGCGGCGACGGCGCTGCTGCAGATGGCAATGGCGAAGGCGGCCTAACTCTCTTAGCTTCTCCCCCTGCAGCGACGGTACAACCTCTCAAGCCTTCCCGGCTTCCCACCCCAGCATCGCCCGCTTGCGTGTCAGGCCCCAATGATAGCCAGTGAGATCCCCGTTCTTGCCGAGCGCGCGGTGGCAGGGGACGACGAAGGAGACGGGGTTGCGGCCGACCGCAGCACCGACCGCCCGCATCGCCGTCGGCTGGCCGATATCCTTGGCAATGTCGGAATAGGTGACAGCCCGGCCCATCGGAATCTTCAATAGGCTTTCCCAGACCCGCACCTGGAAATCCGTGCCGATCAGCACCACGCGCAGCGGCTGCTCGCTCGACCATTTCGACGGCTCGAAAATCCGCGACGCATAGGGCATGGTCGCCTGCAGGTCCTCGACATATTGCGCGTTCGGCCAGCGGCAGGTCATGTCCTCCAGGCAGGCCTTCTCGTCGCCGGAATCGCTGAAGGCAAGGCCGGCAAGGCCGCGGTCAGTGACCATGATCAGCGCCAGGCCGAAGGGCGAGATGTGGAACCCGTAGCGGATGACCAGCCCGCCGCCCTTCGCCTTCCATTCGCCGGGCGACATGGCCTCATGCGTGACGAAGAGATCGTGCAGCCGGCTTGGACCGGAGAGCCCCACTTCGAACGAGGTTTCCAGCAAAGGCAGGTCTTCCTCGCGCAGCAGCCGTTTGGCGTGGTCGAGCGTCACGGCCTGCAGGAAGGCCTTGGGCGACAATCCGGCCCAACGCGTAAAAGTCTTCTGCAACTGGGTCGGCGATTGTCCAAGCCGTTCGGCGATCGTCTCCAGTGACGGCTGATCGCGGTAGTCCTCGGTGATGAGTTCGATCACCCGGCGGACGGTATCGTAGTCCGGTCCTTCCGGCGTGATGTCTGTCTTCAACTGTGCAGTGGCATTCATAATCTTTCTCCTTGAAAAGGAGAACACCACGAAGAGAACGGCAAAACCACCCGTTTCTTGCGTGGACGCTTATATCCGTTGCGTCACAGTTGCCAAAGCCCGCTTGAAGGCTTTGGCAAAGCTCTCCCGATCCTCCGGATTGAGAAAGGAGCCGACATCGGTGTGGTGGCTTCGGTCGCGGACATGCATCGACACGACACCGATTTCACTGTGCCGGCGGACGAGGAAACGTGTCCAGAACGGATTGAAGCGGTGCTCGACCATGCGACCCGAGGGCGAGAATTTGCGGATCGAAACATCGGTGCGCGACACCGTCACTTCCTCCCGCACCCTGCCGGAACGGTAGTTCAGCCAGAAGGCGCCGTAGAGCAGAGTGAAATCCGCACCGAAGAAGATGCCGATCGGCCATGCACCACGAATGATGAACAAGGCACCATAGACCAGGCAGAACGCGCCCATCAGCGCCAACATCACCTTGAATCCCCTTCGCCCCAATGAGCGATGAGGAAACAATTCGGCGGCGAAAATCGGCCTGTTGCTATCGATGTCGCTGTCGGCGTTGCGTTCGGTCATAGGACTTGAGTATAGGTCGTTCATGGCAAACCCCAAGATCAAATCCAGCGCGCAAAACGTGAAAAAGTCAAATGCGACGGCAAGCCGCAAGCCGGCTTTCAAGAACCCCTATTCCAAGGCGGACCTGGAAGAAATCTTCCGCCGCTTCTCCGTCCAGCGACCCGAGCCGAAGGGGGAGCTGGAGCACATCAATCCCTTCACCCTTGTGGTTGCCGTCGCTCTGTCGGCGCAAGCAACCGATGCCGGTGTCAACAAGGCGACCCGCGCGCTCTTCGCTGTCGCCGATACGCCGCAGAAGATGCTCGACCTCGGCGAGGACCGCATCCGCGATTACATCAAGACGATCGGACTTTATCGCAACAAGGCGAAGAATGTCGTGGCGCTATCGGAGAAACTGATCCGGGATTTCGACGGCGAAGTGCCGCAGACGCGCGAGAAGCTGATGACATTACCGGGCGTCGGCCGCAAGACCGCCAATGTCGTGCTCTCCATGGCCTTCGGCCAGGCAACCCTTGCCGTCGATACCCATATTTTTCGCATCGCCAATCGCCTGCGGCTTGCCCCCGGCAAAACGCCGGACGAAGTCGAACAGCGGCTGATGAAGGTGATCCCAGATCAATATCTCTACCACGCTCATCACTGGCTGATCCTGCACGGGCGCTATGTCTGCAAGGCCCGCAAACCTGAATGCGAGCGCTGCGTCATCGCCGACCTCTGTCGCTCGCCGGAAAAGACCTGCGATATACCCGCGCCACTGGTCCCGCTACCGCCGCAACTGATCGGCGCGGAGGCCGCCAATTAAGGTTGCAATCGCTCGTTCGTAATCCTGGCGGCTCCCGCCCGCCTCGATCGCCAGCGCCGCACGATCGAAAGCCGCCGACAGCAGATTTGTCAGCGGGTATAGCAACGCATCCGGTCCATCCGCTTCGGCCAGGAATTCCGCCAAACCCTCCCACAGCTTCGCCTCTGCATGCTCACCATCGATCGAACCGATGCTCTCCACACCCAGCACGGCCGGGCCGTCCAACAGCAGAAGTCGGGTACGGCCAGCGACGGCCATGGCTTCAAAATAAGCAGAGGCGCCGGCAAGAAGCCGGTCGTAGGCCGAACCCGCCTGGAGCGATCTTTCCTCAATCGCCGCGGCAACAGCGCCCGCCTCCTGCTCCACCACCGCCTGAAACAGGGCCCTCTTGTCTTCGAAATGGTGATAGAGCGCGCCGCGCGTGACCCCTGCCATCTGGACGATGTCAGGCGTTGCCGTCTCAGCATACCCCCGCTCGACGAAGAGGACGCGGGCGGCATCGATCAGGGCTCGCTTGGTGGCTTCGGTTCGTTCGCGATTACTACGGCTCATATTCTCTCTTTACATACAGACTGTACGCATGTTAAAAACATGCAGATTGTACGTAAAAATCGAGTGGAGGAAAAGATGAAATCGACGAGCTACTATCCCGTTATCATGACCGATGACGTCGCCGGCACCGCCGCCTTCTATTGCGCCCATTTTCGCTTCGCGGCCCTCTTCACCAGCGACTGGTATGTCCATCTGCAATCTATGGCGGACGAGAAGGTGACGCTGGCTATTCTCGACGGCAGTCATAAGACGATCCCCGTCGCGCGTCGCGGCAAGGTCTCCGGCCTGATCCTCAATTTCGAAGTCGAAGATCCTGATTCGATACATGACGCCTGCCGCGCCGCCGGCCTGCCGATTCTCAAAGCCCTCTGCGATGAAGACTTCGGCCAGCGGCATTTCATCACCGTCGATCCGAATGGCGTGTTGATCGATATCATCAAGCCGATTCCGCCGAGCGCCGCCTATGCCGCGATGTATGAAACCTCGGCCCTGCCCGCCTGAACGATCTATGAAACCCTAGGTGCCGAGAGCCGCTTCCTTATCGGATATCAGCTTGTGCAGATGCACCATCATCCCCGCCGCAAACAGCGGCGTCAAAAGGTTGACGATGGGAACGGCGAGGAAGGCGGCGATCACCAGCCCTGCAAGGAAGACGGTGAAGGCATATTTGGTGCGAAACCTCCGTGCCTCTTCGGGCGGACGAAAGCGCATGGCGGCGAATTCGAAGAATTCCCGGCCGAGCAGATAACCGTTGACCAGGAAGAAGGCGATGAGATTGACGCCGGGAATGAACAGCAGAAGCAGCGCGATGACGTTGCCGACGACAACGACGCCGAGAAATTTCAGCGAGCTCTTCATAGCCCGTGCGAACGGCAAGGCCTTTCCCGGCGCATCGGCCGGATAATCCCGTTTCTCCACCACCTCGGCGACATCATCGAGAAAGAGACCTGCGATCAGCGCTGTTACCGGCGAGATCAGCAGCGCCAATACCAGTGCGAGAGCAAGGCTCGCCAGAACCGCAAGAAGAAAGGTGAGCCAGCTCGTCCAGTCCGGTGCGGGTGGCATGAAGCTCTGTAACCAGGGCAATGCAAAGGCGATGAAGGTGCTGCGCAGCACAAACCAGAGAGCGATCAGCGCCAGCAATGTCAGCCCAAGGACCTTCCAGAAAACCTTGCGCGTTTCGGCTGCAAAGAGATTGGCGATGGAAAGACGCGCGGCATGGATGATCATTCGTCCGATATCTCCTTAGTCGTAGCTCGATATGTAAGTAGTGATTGCACTTATATCAATATCTTCACGCCTAGCGCGTAATAACCATCACCCATTTGAATTGTTGTAATAAAGTACCCACTAATATATGGTGAGTGTTATACGAAAAACAACAACCTAAACATGATTAGCGGTCATCTAAAATTTGCAAGCGCCCCGATTGTTTCTGCATTCGGCGCGATCACACTTCGGATAGACCGTCAGCGAGGCGTAACATTTGGAAGACCTTGGCCAGAAGCTTAGACAATATATCAAAACAGGCACTCCCGCCGAGCGCCGAATCGCCAAGTATTTTTCCGAGCACTTGAACGAGCTGCCCTTCGAAACCGCCTCTTCCGTCGCCGACAGATTGGAACTGAGCCCGATGACCGTCGGACGCTTTCTGCGGTCGCTCGGTTATCAGGGCCTGGATGGCATCAAAGTGCACCTAAGAGAAAATGTAGCGCCGGTGACGCTGCAACTACCGAACGTTCTTGAGCAATTGCAGAAGGATGCCAACGAGGGACGTCCGATCGCCGGCCAGATCGCCGAGCAGGTCGAGATGCTGCAGCATATCTACAATCTCACCAGCCAGCCGCAATGGCTGGATGCGGTGGCAACTATCCTGTCGGCCAGCGAGGTTTTCGTCACCGCACATCTTAGTCTCGCGAGCCTCGGACGCCATCTCTGCGACCGCCTCGCATTCGCCCGCGACCATGTGCAGTTCCTCGACGGCGCCAATGGCAGCTACATCGAGCTACTGGGCCATCAGTCGACCGACGCGTTGGTGGTGATCATCGATTCGCCCCGCTTCGTCACCTCACGGCTGCTTGCGCGTTCCGCCCGCCGCTCCGGCTACAAAGTGCTGCTGATCACCAGCCAATATACCGAATGGGCACATGAATTCGCCAATATGACGCTATCGTTGCCACCCCTGCGCACCGGCGGTCACGAAAACCAGTCGGCGATGATGGCGTTGCTGGAATTCTTGGCCACAGCGGTCATTCACGCCGCCGGTGAGGAGGCAGAGACCCGCATCCGCAGGATCGAAGAGCTGGAAGGCATGTTCGCACACACGCCGCTTCGATAACGATTGGCAAGCGATGCCATGGCCGCCGGAGATTCCTTCGGCGTATTTTATTCCATGGAGTCCAGTTCGGCGCGATGACGATACATGGCGAGAAAACGTCGGTAGTCGCGGTCATAAAGCGCCTTTTTGCGCTTGTCCGGCAAGCGCTCGTGACCGCCGGGATACATGGCCGCGCCCGCTGCCGCGAGGCTGTCGTATAGGCCGCAGGAGACGGAAGCCGCGATTGCCGTTCCCAGCAGCACCGCCTCGTTCATCTTCGGCACGACCACCTTGCAGCCGGTGACGTCGGAATAAAGCTCCATCAACACGGCATTCTTCACATGACCGCCGGCGACATGCAGCGTATCGGGCACGTAGCCGTAGTCGTGCATCTTCTCGAGAATATGGCGGATACCGAGTGCAACGCCGACGCTGGTGCGCCAATAGAGACGGCAGAGGCCATCGAAGGACGCATCCAGTGTCAGGCCACTGACGACGCCGACCGCGTGGGGATCGGCAAACGGCGATCGGTTGCCGTGAAAATCCGGAAGCACATGAATACGCTCGGCAAAGGCATCGCCCTCGACGGCGCGCAGTTCCGCGATGCGCTTCACGATGCGGTCGTGCAACGCCGCCGTCGGTTCGCCGCCGGCCGCATGCATGCCGACGATATAATCAAGCAGCGCGCCGGTCGCCGACTGCCCGGCTTCGACCAGCCAGGTGTCCGGAAACACAGCTTCGTAATAGGGTCCCCACATGCCGGTGCTGCGCTTGCGTTCGCGCGAGAAGGAGACGATGCAGCTCGACGTACCGGCGATCAGCGCCAGTTGATGCTCCAGTGCGTTGAGGTCGCCGGCATGGCCAGCGAGCGTGCCGAGCGCGCCGGCATAAGCATCGATCATTCCTGCGCCGACATGGCATTCGCGGTCGAGCCCCAGAGCCTCCGCCGCTTCGGCCGTCAGCGTGCCGACGCTTTCCCCGACGGGTGCAGTCTCTTCCGGCAGGCTGCCGCGTTCGCGCAGATCGCCAAGGCCGATCACGTTGAGGAAATCCGTCTGCCAGCCGGGCTTGCGATGCGCGAGGTAATTCCATTTTGCCGTCAGCGTGCAGCGCGAGCGCGCAAGCGAACCCGTCGCCTTCCAGGTCATGAAATCGGCGAGATCGAAGAAATAACCGGCCCTGGCCCAGCTCTGCGGCAGATTTTTCTTCAGCCACATCAGCTTCGGCATTTCCATCTCCGGCGACATGAAGCGACCGGAATGTTCGAGAACCTGATGCTTGGTCGCCGTGCAGAAATCCGCTTCGGCAAGCGCCCGGTGATCGAGCCAGACGATGGTGTCGAACCGGTCTTCGCCGCCGGTTGAAACCGTGAGCGGTTTGCCGTCCGTGTCGCGCACCACCAACGAACAGGTGGCGTCGAAGCCGATGGCACCGATGACGGATGCATTGACGCCGGAAGCCGCGACAGCAGCGCGCACGGCCGTGCAGACCGCCGCCCAGATGTTTTCGGAATTGTGCTCGGCGTGATTCTCACGCGGGCGGTTCATGATGATCGGATGTTCGCCCTTGCCCAGCAGGGCGCCGCGTGATGTAAACACGCCGGCGCGCGCGCTGCCAGTGCCGATATCGACCGCAACCACGTGATCACGCATACAGAAGGGGCCCCGTCCACTTATGTCTTGTTGCGGACAAGGTGTATCAAATCCGGCATTGCGTCAAACACCACTTCGGGGGAAAGCCGCTCCAGTTCCGCCCGGTAACTCGGCGAATGGGCATGCGAGCCGCCGGTGAAGGCGAAGACCGTCATGCCCGCCGCCCTCGCCGCCGTGATCCCGGCTGGACTGTCTTCGACGACGATACAGTCTTGCGGAGCGACCTGCATCTGCTTGGCGGCATAAAGGAAGAGATCCGGCGCCGGTTTGCCGCGCTTGACCATGCTGGCGCTGAAAATGTTCGGCTCCAGCCGCTCCAACAGACCGGTAACGCCCAACGACAACCGAATGCGCTCTATCTGGCTGGAGGAGGCAACACAACGCGGAATGGTCAGCGTATCCAGTGTCGCGGCAATGCCGTCGATCGGCTTCAGCTCGCGCCGGAAGCGGTCATACAGGTCGTTGCGGATGCGATCGAGAAAATCCTGATCGATGAAGACATCGAATTCGGTCTCCAGCGTGTCGACCAGCGTAGCAAGGCTTTTGCCGAGGAAGCGGCTGTAGATGTCCTCCTCGCTCATGTCCACACCGACATCGTGCATAGCCTGGATGAGCACGCTGACGGACAGCGGCTCGCTGTCGACGAGCACACCATCGCAATCGAAGATTACGAGTCCCTTCTCCGCATCAGTCATCGCAGATCCAACCCGAACCCTGTTTTCAGCCGCGTCACTTCGAACGCAGGCTTTGGCTATAAAAATTCGGCCGGAACTTGGGCGCCCCGGCCGATGGACAATTATTCCGCGAGTTTGTTATCGAGGTATAGCTGCAAGGTGACGCGGGTACCCTTTTCCCACAGCGTTTTTAATGCATGGGCAAAGCGCTTGCGGAATAGATCCGACTTGGCGACGTTGCCGAAGATATCGTCGAAGACGAGGAAGGCGTTCGGATCGTCCTTGGCCTTCAGTGCTGCGGCATGCAGCCTGTCAGCGCTGGCATCGTTGAAGACGATATCCTTGCCGCTGTCGGTGGTGCCGGCGAAGTAGCGGCACCAGAGCGCCGAAACCAGCGACAGGCCCACGACATCTTCGTTGCGGCGGAGACGGTCGGCGGTCGATGGCAGGATGAACTTCGGCTGCCGGTTCGAACCATCCTGCGCCAGGCGCGGAATGGTGTCGGCAATCTTCGGATTGGAGAAGCGCCGCTCGATCAGCTTGAAATAATCGGCAAGCACCGTGTTCGGCACCGGTGGAATGACGGGGATGATCTCCTCGGTCTCGAGCTTGGCGAGATAGGCGCGGATCAATGGCTCCTCCATGGCTTCGTGCACGAAATGTACGTCCATCAGCGCCGCCGGATAGGCGATTGCCGCATGGCCGCCGTTGAGGATGCGGATCTTCATGTGCTCATAGGGCGAAACATCCGGAACGAAGGTGACGCCGACTTTTTCCAACGCGGGACGGCCTGCGGGGAAATTGTCTTCCAGCACCCATTGTTTGAACTCTTCGCAATAGACCGGCCAGTTGTCCTCGATATCGAAGATTTCCTTCAGCAGTTCGATTTCTCGCGTACCGGTTGCCGGCGTGATCCGATCGACCATGCCGTTCGGGAAGGCGACATTGGCGGCGATCCAGTCGGCAAAGGCTGGATCCGAAAGCCTCGCCGTGCCGACGACTGCCGCTTTGGTGACGCCGCCATTATGCGGAATGTTGTCGCAAGACATGACGGTGAAGGACTGCAGGCCGGCAGCGCGGCGGGCCTTGAGACCGGCGACGATCAGGCCGAACACCGTCTTCGGCGCATCCGGATTCTGACCGTCGGCGACAATGGCCGGATGTCCGGGATTGAACTTGCCGGAGGCGTCGATGAAGTAGCCGCCTTCGGTGATCGTCATGGAGACGATGCGGATCGAAGGGTCGGCAAGCCTATCGATGATGGTCTTGGCGTCGCCGACCGGCAGGATGTCGATCATCGGCGCCGTGACACGCGCAGCGGTGCGATTGTTGTCCTGCTCGACCACCGTCGTCAGGAAATTCTGTGCGGCAAGCTTTTCGCGCATAGCGGCGTCTGAAGGCAGCACGCCGGCACCGATGATCGCCCAGTCGTGGTCCTGGCCCGCGTTGAAGAGGTCGTCGAGGTAGATTGCCTGATGGGCGCGATGGAAATTGCCGACGCCGAAATGAACGATGCCCGCCGACAGCGACTTCGGATCATAGGCCGGGATAGCAGCCGTTGCAGCCGCCTCCTGAAGGGTTGCGAGCGATAATTTGCACGTCATGTCTCAAGTCCTTCTGAAAGGTCTTTTGCTCCGGTGGGTTTGGGGAATACCTCTCCGGCTAGGATGACCTGGGCCTGCCTGAATGGGCAGATGCGGGCCCAGGCTTAAATGGCGCTCGCCGTGCCTGCGTGGGTCGAGCTCGGCGAGGGTGTGCGATTTAGATCGACAGCCCTCTTTCGTTGAAGCGGTGGATACGGGATTTGTCGGGTGTCAGATAGACGGTATCGCCGGCGCGAGCCGGGAAATCGCCGGTACCGCGCGCTGTGATGGTGCCGATGCCATCGGCATCGATATGCAGGAACGTGTCGGAGCCGAGATGCTCGGCAACATTCACCTTGCCCTGCCAGTCACCGGCGGTGGTCGACAGCAGCACGTGTTCCGGACGGACGCCGATCGTATGGGCGCCGAGGTTCTGCGCATAGACACCCGTGACGAAGTTCATTTTAGGCGAGCCGATGAAGCCGGCAACGAAGAGGTTCTGCGGGTTGCGGTATAGCTCGAGCGGCGAGCCGACCTGCTCCACATTGCCGCGGTTCAGGACGACGATCTTGTCTGCCATGGTCATCGCTTCGACCTGGTCGTGCGTTACATAAACCATCGTCGTCTTGAGCTGCTGGTGCAGTTCGCTGATTTCGAGACGCATGTTGACGCGCAATGCCGCATCGAGGTTCGACAAGGGCTCGTCGAAGAGGAAAGCTGCGGGCTGGCGCACGATGGCGCGGCCGATAGCGACACGCTGGCGTTGACCGCCGGAGAGCTGGCGCGGCTTGCGCTCCAGATAATCCGTCAGGTTCAGAACACGGGCCGCTTCCGCCACTTTCTTGTCGATCTCCGCCTGTGGCATGTTCGCCATCTTGAGCGGGAAGGCGATGTTCTTGCGAACGCTCATATGCGGATAGAGCGCATAGGACTGGAACACCATGGCAAGGCCGCGTTCGGATGGCGCCAGATTGGTGCCGTCCTTGCCGTCGATCAAAATCTGGCCGCTGGAAACATCTTCGAGGCCTGCGATCAGGCGTAGCAGCGTGGACTTGCCGCAACCGGAGGGGCCGACGAACACGACGAACTCGCCGTCATTGATGTCCAGGTCGATGGAAGGGATGACCTTGGCTTCGCCGAAGACCTTGGAAACCTTCTTCAGGACAATGCTACCCATGTTTCTCTTCCTTACTTAACCGCGCCGAAGGTGAGGCCGCGAACGAGTTGTTTCTGCGAGAACCAGCCGAGAATCAGGATCGGGGCGATCGCCATGGTAGATGCTGCCGAAAGCTTGGCGTAGAACAAGCCTTCCGGGCTGGAATAGGAGGCAATGAAGGTGCTGAGTGGCGCCGCGTCCACCGCGGAAAGATTCAGCGTCCAGAAAGCCTCATTCCATGCGAGGATGATGTTGAGAAGCATCGTCGAGGCAAGACCCGGGATCGCCATCGGCGTCAGCACGTAGATGATCTCCTTCGCCAGCGACGCGCCGTCCATGCGGGCGGCTTCAAGAATCTCGCCGGGGATTTCTTTGAAGTAGGTATAGAGCATCCACACGATGATCGGCAGGTTGATCAACATCAGCACGACGACCATGCCGAGACGGCTGGCGAACTGATTGTTGAGCAGACCGAAGGCCTGGAACAGCAGGTAGATCGGGATGAAGGCACCGACCGGAGGCATCATCTTGGTGGACAGCATCCACATCAGCACATCCTTGGTGCGCTTGGTCGGAGAAAATGCCATGGCCCAGGCAGCCGGAACGGCAACGATCAAACCGAGGATCGTCGAACCGAAGGCGATGAGGACCGAGTTGCCGAAGTGAAGGAAATAGTTCGAGCGCGATTGGACCTCGAAATAATTCTCCAGCGTCCAATGGAAGAAGAGAAACTGCGGAGGCGAAGCGATGGCGTCGCCTTCGCTCTTGAAGCTCGTCAGGAACGTCCAGAGGATCGGGAAGAAGATGAGGATCGCGATGACCCAGGCGACCACCGATACAACCACCTTGCGCCGAGTAGTGATATTGCGTGCCATCTTAAGCCTCCAGATTCTTGCCGACTGCGCGCATCAGGAAGATCGCGACGATATTGGCGAGAATGACGGCGATGATGCCGCCCGCCGATGCACCGCCGACGTCCTGCTGTAGAACGAGCTGCGAATAGACCAGGTAAGTGAGGTTGGTCGTTGCCGTGCCCGGACCGCCGTTGGTGGTGACGAGGATTTCGGCGAAGGCCGAGAGCAGGAAGATCGTCTCAATGAGGATGACGACGGTGATCGCACGCGCCAGATGCGGCAGGATGATGTAGATGAATTTCGACACCGCGCCGGCGCCGTCCATCTCGGCGGCTTCCTTCTGCTCCTCATCAAGCGACTGCAAAGCGGTCAGCAGGATGAGGGTTGCGAAGGGCAACCACTGCCAGGAGACGATGATGATGATCGAAAATAGGGGAACCGTCTCCAGCCAGGTCAGCGGATCGAGCCCAAAGAACTTGAAAAGATGCGCCAGAAGCCCGTTCACCGGGTTCATGAACATATGTTTCCAGATAAGGGCGGCGACCGTCGGCATGACGAAAAAGGGCGCTAGCACCAGCATGCGCACTATGCCTTGGCCGAAGATCGGCTGATCGAGAAGGAGCGCGAGAGCAATGCCGCCGACCACCGTGATGATCAGCGCGCCGCCCACGAGCAGAAGCGTGACCAGCAGCGAATTCCAGAAAGCTGGGTCGGTGACGAAATATTCGTAGTTGAGAAACCCGATGAAATCATGCGCACCGGGAGACATGAGATTGTAGTTCAGCGTCGAGAAGTAGATCGTCATGACCAGGGGGACGATCATCCACGCGAAGAGAAGCAAAACCGAGGGCGCCATCATGACGCGGGCGGTGGAACGAGTGTGTAACGTTGCCATGGCAAGCACCGACCTATCTTTTAGCAGGGGGAAATGGCCGTGGACCGGACCGGCTAAAATAAAATAGGCCGCCGAAGAGCAGTTCGGGCACTCGGCGACCTAAGGGAGGGAGCGCTACGTGGCGCTCCGCTCCGTACCTTGGGAGGTTTCTTATTTCGGATAACCAGCCTTGGTCATTTCACGGGTGGTCAGTTGCTGTGCGGCCTTGAGTGCGGCATCGACGGAGATCTGGCCGGCAAGGGCAGCGGAGAACTGCTGGCCGACGGCGGTGCCGATGCCCTGGAACTCAGGGATAGCGACGAACTGGACGCCGACATACGGGACCGGCTTGACGGTCGGATGGGCCGGATCAGCCGAGTTGATCGAGTCGAGCGTCATCTTCGCGAAAGGGGCTGCCTTCTGGTAGTCCGCATTCGCATAGAGCGAAGCGCGGGTGCCGGGAGGTGCATTCAGCCAGCCTTCCTTCTGAGCAACAACGTTGGTGTATTCCTTGCCGGTTGCCCATGAGATGAACTTCTCGGCAGCTTCGGTCTTCTTCGAAGATGCCGGGATGGCCAGGCTCCATGCCCAGAGCCAGTTGCCGCGCTTGCCGAGGCCCTTGTCCGGAGCCAGAGCGAAGCCGACCTTGTCGGCAACCTTCGATTCCTTCGGGTCGGAAACAAAGGAAGCTGCGACCGTTGCGTCGATCCACATGCCGCACTTGCCGGTCTGGAACAGCGAGAGATTCTCGTTGAAGCCGTTGGACGAAGCGCCCGGAGGACCGGCGTCCTTCATCAGCTTGACGTAGAAGTCTAGCGTGTCCTTCCATTCCGGTTGATCGAACTGTGCCTTCCACTTTTCATCGAACCAGCGAGCGCCGAACGAGTTCGACATCGCCGTCAGGAACGCCATGTTTTCGCCCCAGCCTGCCTTGCCGCGAAGGCAGATGCCGTAGACTTCATGGTCCTTGTCGGTGATCTTGCGGGCCGCGTCGGCGATAAAGTCCCAGGTCGGCGCATCCGGCATCTTCAAGCCGGCCTTGTCGAACAGGTCCTTGCGGTACATCACCATCGAGCTTTCGCCGTAGAACGGAGCAGCGTAGAGCTTGCCGTCCGAGGTCAAGCCGCTGCGGATAGCCGGGAGAAGGTCATCCACATCGTAGTTCTTATCGGCAGTAAGCTTGTCGAGCGGCGCGAGCCAGCCAAGCTTACTCCAGATCGGCACTTCATAGGTGCCGATCGTCAGTACGTCGTATTGGCCGCCCTTGGTAGCGATGTCGGTCGTAACCTTCTGGCGCAATACGTTTTCCTCGAGCGTGACCCACTGCAGGTCAATGTCGGGGTTTTTAGCTTTGAAATCGTCCGTAAGCTTCTGCATACGGATCATGTCGCTATTGTTCACGGTTGCAATCGTGAGGGTTTCGGCAGACGCGATTCCAGCAAACATCAGTGCGGAGCATGCGCCCAGCAGGAAAGTTTTCAATTTCATATCTTCCTCCCAGAAGATCAAATATGAGCATTCGCTTTGCTCGTGAGCAATTACTCACCGTTCCCTGCAAAATGTCAATGCGGTTTCGTTGCTGCATTGCAGAACATGCAGCTCATCTATTTGTTTTTATGATGTTATTTTTTGCTCACACTTTGAGCAAAAATTCAGCAACCGCTTCGTCGGTGATCAAGCCATTGATCTGATGGCCAGTAACGGCCGCCTTGATGGCCTCGAACTTGCGTTTGCCCTTGGCGATTCCGATGACGGAAGAGGCTTCGCGTGGCGGCAGCGGCGCGCTGGCGACTCGCTCGTTGATCGCGTCCGACATCAGCTTGCCATCGCCGTCGAAGACCCAGCCGCAGATTTCGCCGGCCGCTCCCCGCTTCATCAGCGCCAGCATCTCGTCTTTCTCCAGAAAGCCGTCGAGACAAAGTGGCGCCTCGACGCCCATCTCGCCGACACCGACAAACGTCACGTCGGCCTGCGCACTGATATCGAGCGTCGAGCGCACCAGCGCCTGCGCATGCAGGAGTTCGCGTTCCTCGGCCGAGGAGACGAGCACCGGCAACGGCATGGGATAGTGCCGCGCCTTGATCGCGTCGGCCATGCTGAAGATGACGTTGTAATAGGCGGCCGAACCGTCCGGACCGATATTGCCGGTCAGAGATACGATCCGGTGCTGCGGACACTCGATGACCGGCAGTTGATCGACCGCGGCCTTCAGCGTGCGACCTGTGCCGATCGCCAGCACGATCGGATCACTGCGCTTCAGCCAACGCTCGATTTCGGCAGCTCCCGCTTCGGCGATACCGACGGTAGAGGATGTCCCGTCCGGATCGCTCGGCACCACTTCGACATGCCTCAGCTTGAATTTTTCACGCAGCGCCACGGCATATTCCAGGCAAGCCGCGATTGGGTGATCCAGCCGCACCTTGATCAGCCGTTCGGCAACCGCGAGCGAGACCAGTCGCTGTGCCGATTGCCGGGAGATTCCCATGGCAATGGCGATCTCGTCCTGCGTCCGCCCGGCAACGTAATACAGCCAGCCGGCTCGCGCCGCGTCGTCAAGCCGCCCCTGGGAGTCCAACTTCCTGGCCATCACATTCCTTTGCAAAAACAGCACCTCTTGTTCCAGATGGAGCTGAAGCGGTGCGTTACTTGGTTTCCGGCGGGATGACGCCCTTGGTCAAGGTGAAACAACCATAGAAGCGACGCTCCCCGGTCTGGATCACGCAATAGGCGGTTTTTGCCCGCTCATAGAAGGCGAAACGCTCGACCGGCGTCAGAGGCCAATGTTTGCCCTCGGCGCGATCGATCGCAGCCTGCACTTCCCCTTGAACCTGCGGCACTTCGTCCGCCGCGCCGACCACCTCCATACGCGTCGCCGCGTCGGTGATGAACGTATCGAGCGGCATCAGCGACAGCACCGCCGCGACGGCTTCGGCCGCCGATACATTGTCGATCCGTAGAAGGTGACCAAGCCTGGTCTGGCGCGCAATTGCGTCGGCCGGAAAATTAGTGTCGACGATCGCCAGCATGTCGCCGTGCCCCATCGATTTCAACGCATGCAGTACATCCGCATTCAATAGCGGCGAAATTCCCTTCAGCATGAACAAGCCTCCTCCAGCTCTTTGATCGGCGGCAGTCCACAGCCGCGCTCTTCATTGGGAGCAAAGAAGTAATCGCGGCTCCGGTCTCTGTCCATAGCCGCCGTGAACGTTATCGGCCGGAGAACCCAAGGTTAAGAACTGTGCTTCTCATTGTGGCTTATTTCGGCCTTTATTGACCAGATAGGTTCGGCGGCATTAACTGAAGCACCGGCGATAGTTGCGAGGGACAGGTGAGGATTCTTCTGGTCGAAGACGATGACACGATCGGCGGCGCGGTGCGCGACCATATCGCTGCGACCCCGCATGCAATTGACTGGGTGAAAAACCTTGCCGATGCGACGGAGGTCACTAGCGCCGTACATTACGGCCTTATCCTGCTCGACCTGCAGCTTCCAGACGGCACCGGCATAGACTTCCTCAAGAAACTGCGCCGCAAACCGGATGAGACACCCGTCATCATTCTGACCGCCCGCGACCAGATCTCCGATCGTATCGAAGGGCTGAACAGCGGTGCCGACGATTACCTGGTGAAGCCTTTCAATCTTGGCGAGCTCTCGGCCCGCATCATGGCCGTGGCCCGCCGCTACAGCGGCAGTCCGCAGCCGACCATCCGTTTTGCCGATCTCGAAATCGACCTGCCGCAGCGCCGCATTTCGCTCTCCGGCAAGGATGTCGTGCTGACCGGGCGGGAATGGGCGGTTCTCGATCTCCTGGTGGCGCGGCCGGGCGCCATCGTCTCGAAGGACCAGATCGAAGAAGCGCTTTATGCCTTCGGCTCGGAAATCGAAAGCAATACCGTGGAGGTCTATGTCAGCCGTCTGCGCAAGAAGATCGGCAAGGACCGCATCCGCACGGCCCGCGGTGTCGGCTATTGCCTGGGTGAGAGATGACGCAGCGCAGGAGCCTCAACCGCACCAGCATCACCCGCCGCCTGATCGCGGCGCTTACCGGCACAGTCGTCCTGTTCTGGCTAATCGCGGTCGGGATCGGCGTCTACGTGGTAAACCACGAGCTCTCGGAGACCTTCGACGGCGCATTGCAGGAAACCGCCCAACGGCTGATGCCGCTGGTGGTCGACGATCTCGCCGATCGCGACCCTGCCGCCGATCCGCAAATCCTCGAAAACATGGAGAGAGGGCTGAACCGGGAATACCTGACCTACCAGGTGCTCGACGCGACCGGCAAGCTCATCCTGCACTCCCACGATGCGCCGAAGACGCCCTACGATGTGCCGCTGAAGATCGGTTTCCACAACACGCCGCGATATCGGATCTACACCGAATCCTCGATGAACGGCACGCTCTTCCTGCATGTCGCAGACGCCTTCAAGAACCGCCGGGAAGCATCGCGCGAGAGCGGCGTCGCCCTGCTCTGGCCGCTGCTCGCCCTCATTCCGGGCAGCATCATCGCCATCTGGTTCATCGTCGGCCGCTCTCTTCGGCCGATCGACCGGTTGCGGTCGGAAATAGCCACCAAGGACGGCGGCAACATGGCCCCGTTGGAGAGCGACACGCTGCCGCTCGAACTTCGACCGATCGCCCGTTCCGTCAATCTGCTGCTCGGCCGTCTGCGCTCCGCTCTCGAAGCCGAACGGGAATTCACCGCCAACAGCGCCCATGAGCTGCGCACGCCGATCGCGGGCGCGCTCGCCCAGACACAGCGTCTGATCGCCGAACTACCACAAGGCGCGCTTGCCGAACGTGCCGGACGGATCGAGACCTCGCTCTCCAATCTCGGTCGGCTGGCGGAGAAACTGCTTCAGCTCTCCCGCGCCCAGGCTGGCATTGGCGCAGGAGACAAGCCCGCCGATCTGATTGCCGTCATCGAAACCATCATCGGCGATTACGACCGAGACAGCGGCACGGCCGGCCGCATTCTCCTGGAAAACGGGGCGGACGAAGAGCTGATCCGCAACGTCGATATCGACGCCTTCGCCATCGTCATGCGCAACCTGATCGAAAACGCCCTGATCCATGGCCCGACTGATGACGAAGTGACTGTCAAGATCGACGACGGCGTCGTTCGTGTTCTGAACGGTGGCAACGTGCTGTCGCAGGAAGAATTGGCCGGTCTGAAAAAGCGCTTCTGGCGCGGCAAGACCAAAGCTTCCGGCTCCGGCCTCGGCCTTGCCATCGCCGAGCGCATTGTCGCACAGATCGGCGGCCGCCTCGATCTGCTGTCCCCGGCAACCGGTCAAGCGGACGGTTTTGAGGCCAGGATCGCTCTGCCGGAGGCCTGATTGCGCCGTGACGGGCACTGCTTACGGATTGGTCTTGCAAAGACCGGCAAAGGGTGCGAGCAAGCGCAAGACGTTTCCTGCAGGCCAATATTTATGATCGTTTCCTTCGACATCGGGGGCACCGCCATCAAAGGCGGTATCGCCCACTCCATGACGGACATTACGCCGCTCGCCCGACGCCCGACGCCGAAGCACGACTTCAGCGAATTCGTCGCAGCCTTGCGCGCTGTTATTGCCGAGACCGGCGAGAAGCCGGATTGCATTTCCTTTTCCATCGCCGGCGTCGTGGACCCTGACACGCAGGCACTTACCTGCGCCAACATTCCCTGCATCCATGGCCGGCGCCTTGCTGCCGAGCTACAAGCGGAACTCGGCTATCCCGTCCTGATCGCTAACGATGCCGATTGCTTCGCCATGGCGGAGGCGATGTCCGGCGCGGGACGCGGTCACCGCATCGTCTTCGGCGCCATTCTCGGCACCGGCGTCGGCGGCGGCCTCGTTGCAGATGGCCGCCTCGTCAACGCTGCCGGAGGCTTTGCCGGCGAATGGGGCCACGGCCCGATCATCGCCTCTTTTGCCGGCAACCCGCCGGTCGCCATCCCCGCCTATCCCTGCGGCTGCGGCCAAAAAGGTTGCGTCGACACGGTGGGCGGCGCCCGTGGTGTCGAGCGCCTGCACAATACCTTGCACGGACTGGAATTTTCCAGCGAGGAAATTATCAGCCAATGGCTTGATGGCGATGCCAAGGCGGAGCGGACGATCGATGTCCTCGTCGATCTCGTCGCCTCGCCGCTCGCGCTGACCGTCAATATCACCGGCGCGACCATCGTCCCCGTCGGCGGCGGCCTTTCCAATGTCGAACCCCTACTGGCTCGGCTGGACGCGGCGGTGCGCGCCCGCATCCTTCGCAAGTTCGACCGCCCACTCGTCGTGCCAAGTGAATGCAAGGTCGAGCCTGGCCTGATCGGTGCAGCGTTGCTCGGACTGAAGTTTGCCGAAGAGCGAAGCCATGTTGCTTGAGGTCTGCGTCGAGGATATTGCCGGCCTCAACGCCGCCATCGCCGGCGGCGCTGATCGCATCGAGCTTTGCAGTGCCCTTGCGGTCGGCGGCCTGACGCCGAGCGCGGGGCTGATGGCAATAGCAGCGCGCGCGCCCATCCCCGCCTATGCCATGATCCGCCCTCGCGCCGGCAGTTTCGTTTACTCGGCCGATGAACTAGCCGTCATGAAAAGCGACATAGACGCCGCCCGAGATGCTGGCCTGCCGGGCGTCGTGCTCGGTGCCTCCTTGCCGGACGGCCGCCTGGACCGCAATACGCTCAGCGCTCTCGTCGCCCATGCCAAAGACCTCGGCAAGACATTGCACCGCGCCGTCGATCTCGTTCCGGACATCGAGGAAGCGGTGGAACTGGGCGTTTCGCTCGGCTTCGAGCGCATCTTGACTTCCGGCTGCGAGAAGACGGCTGTCGAGGGCCTCGCCGTGTTGGAACAGGCAATAGCCATCGCCGCCAGCCGCATCTCCATAATGCCCGGCTCAGGCGTCAACTCCAGGACGATCGGCAAACTCTGGCCAAGATTGGCAATTGACGAAATCCATGCTTCCTGTTCCGTTGCCGAAACGGAGACGGATGACCGCCTGCTTGCGTTCGGATTTTCTGCACAGACCGTACGCCGTACCGATGCCGCGACCGTGAAAGCGCTAAAGGCACATTTTGCCTGAGCAAGGGCTGCGATTTGACAAAGAAACGGTAGAATGATCAATCGTTCATAAACGCATGTGCTGTAGCTATAGATCGGCTGCGGAATGCCAACCCATTGCAGTTAAGCAGGTTTCCTCTGGAGTAGCTGTAGATCTGAACCATGTCGGTGGCGCTACCTCGCAAGAAAAGCAGGGCTGTCTTCTGGATTGCGGCGATCGTCATCGGCTCGATCATTTTGGCGACGGCGCTGCTTGCCAATGATATGCGCAATCTCAGGGCGCTGGACGCCCGGTATCATCTCGACCTTTTCGACGGGTCGGCGCAACAGCCCTTAACACCGACCGTAGCGGCTGCCGCCCCGCAAATCACCGCCGGCCAAATCGCCGCTCCGAAGAGTGCAACGGCCAATCCGGCAACGACCTCGGCAAAGGCATCCGCGGCAACGCCGGCCACACCAGTCAAAGCTCCAGCGACGGCGAAAGCCGCACGCGCCCGGCTCTCTCATCTATTCGATACGCCCGTCGACGCCTTGCGCGGCGCGTTCGTCAGAAGCTGGCGAATAACAGGGCCGGCGCTGTGCGCCGATCTCACCAAATCCGGTTTGCCAGTCGGCGAATGGAGGCAAAGCGCACTTGGTGCCGGAACTTTCGAATGCAGCTACGAGATCCAGAAGGGCGGCAATGGTGACCCCAATGCCGCGTCGTTCTTCATCATCATCCGCGGCGCGCCAACCGGAGAGCTCGATAATATCCGTATCAAGGTGATTATGCCCGACAACGCCGATGGTCGCGCAATCGGCGAGACATTCATCGACGCCGTTGTCATGCTGCTGACCGAAACCCGCTGGCTGGACTTCCAGACTGCGCTCGACGCGATCGGCAAACTGCAGGACGTGACACAGAGAGCTTTCGGCGCAAAACTCAGCTTCTTCCGGGAATTCCGGAACGACAGGAGTTTCAACCTTCAACTGGGGCTGGATAGAAAAACGCCGGAAGAGATCCGCACGGCCATCGTCTTCGACAAGGCGCGATGGACGTTGCAATCGCCGCCGCTTGCCAAGTAGCAAAACCGCTCGCGAAAATTTTACATCGCGCCTGCGATGAAGAGTCACTATTCGCCTGCTTTTTGTTGCACCGCGCCATCGATAGTGGTCAAATGTATGCGACCTCGATGGCCGGTGAATCGCCGGTCAACCACAGCATGATTCCCAAAAGTGCAAAGCGGTTCTTGGATAAGATCATGCGCCAGCATTGACGTGCCGGACCTCCCATTCGGCCGTGGAAAGTAATTGCGTTCCTATGGATTCGACAGATACCGCCCCAGAAGGCCAGACCTTCGCGATCGACCGCGACCCCCGCCTGCGCTACATCATCCCCGCCGTGGTCGCCGTTGCATTCCTGATGGAGCAACTCGATTCGACGATCCTCGTCACGGCTGTCCCAGATATCGCCAGAAGCCTTGCTACCACGCCCGTGCGGATGAACCTCGCGGTCACGACGTATATTCTGACGCTCGCCATGTTCATCCCGGTGAGCGGCTGGTTCGCCGACCGCTTTGGTGCGCGACGTATCTTTGCGCTGTCGCTCTTCATCTTCACCTTTGGCTCGATCCTGTGCGGTCTGGCGACGAGCCTGCCGATGCTGGTCGCCACCCGGGCCCTGCAAGGTTTCGGCGGCGCGATGATGACGCCGGTCGGGCGCCTCATCCTGATCCGTAGCTTCCCCCGCAGCCAATTGGTGACTGCGATGACCTACATGACTTTGCCGGCCGTTATCGGCCCGGTGATCGGACCTGTTCTCGGCGGTTTTCTCACGACTTATCTCTCTTGGCGCTGGATCTTCTGGGTCAACCTGCCCTTCGGCATCATCGGCATGGTGATGGCGCTGCGCTACGTCGAAGATACCGTTCGAGACACCTCGATCAAATTCGACTTTCCAGGTTTCATCATGGTCGGCGTCGGCTGCGTGTTGCTGCAGTACGGCATCGAGAATATCGGCCGGCCAACCATTCCCGTCTGGGCCATCATCGTCGTTCTTGCGGCCGCCGGCCTGCTTCTCGTCGGCTTCATCCGCTATGCGAAGACCGCGGAATCGCCGGCCGTCGATCTGACGCTATTCAAGCTGCGCACCTTCCGTGTCGGTACATTGGCGGGCGGTATCTGTCGCGTCGGCCTGAATGGAGTGCCCTTCCTGTTGCCGCTGATGTTGCAGGTCGGTTTCGGCTTGAGCCCGATCGTTTCGGGCACACTGACCTTCGTCAGCGCCTTGAGCTCTCTCGCCGTACGCCCGGTATCATCAATGGCGCTGCGTCTTTTCGGCTTCGACCGCGTTTTGATCTGGAGCGCCGTTTTCGGCGCCGCCATCGTCGCCGGCTTCGCCCTGATCGGGCCGGAGACGCCACACTGGTTCATCATCGTCTACGTCTTCGTCTTCGGCCTCTCACGGGCTGCACAGTTCATGACGTCGAACACGCTCTCCTATTCCGACACACCAGCCGCCCAGCTCAGTCGCGCCACGAGCCTCGGCGGTGTGCTGCAGCAGTTGAGTGTCAGCTTCGGTGTCTCCATCGCCGCCATGCTGCTTGGCGTGGTCACACTGGATGGCTCGCCGCTGACGCCGGATAAATTCCACATGGCATTCCTGCTGATGGCGGTGATCCCGCTGCTGGGCTTGCCGGGCTTCCTGAAGCTGCGGCCGGAAGACGGCAGGCAGGTCAGTGGCCACTATCGCCAATCGAAGGAAGCCGCTTAAGACCTCGCGCCGTCACGCCGCAATGGCAGAAGGACGCGGATGGACGAGATGGTCGCGGAGCACCGAACCGGAGCGGTCGACCTCTTGCAGCAGGACGTCGTAGCTCCAGAGATCGGCAAGGTGCTGCAGCACGCGCTTGGCGTCGACATCCTCCAAAAGGCCGCCGTTCAGCACCGTATGCTTGAGCATCAGCCGACGGTCGCCGGCGAGATCGACATCGACGATCTCGATATGCGGATCGATCCAGCCGACATCATATTGCCGCGCTAGCTCGCGGCGGATACGCTTGTAGCCGCGCTCGTCATGGATTGCCGCCACCAGCAGGCCCTCCTCCTCTTCCGGATCATCGGTGAGGTGGAACATGCGCATCTTTCGCATCAGGTGCGGGCTGAGGAACTGTGACACGAAGCTCTCGTCGCGGTAATTGGCCCAGAGGTCGCGCAGGACCGCCATAGTGTCGCCACTCCCGGCGATATCCGGAAACCACTGCCTGTCCTCGTCCTTCGGCTTCGTCACGATCCGCTCGATGTCCTGCATCATCGCAAAACCGATCGCATAGGGATTGAGGCCGGAATAGCGCGGATCGTTGAAGGCAGGCTGGAAGACGACATTGGTGTGCGACTTCAGGAATTCGAGGAAATCGCCATCGCCGATGCCGCCAAGCTCGTGCAGCCGCGTCATGATGCGATAGTGCACATAGGTCGCAGTACCTTCGTTCATCACCTTGGTCTGGCTTTGCGGGTAGAAATATTGGGCCACATGCCGGACGATACGCAAAATCTCCCTTTGCCACGGCTTCATCCGAGGCGCCATCTTCTCAAGGAAATAGAGGAGATTTTCCTGCGGCAGGCCGGCGAGCGAACGCCGGCGCTCCAGATCGAGGTCGGGCGCCACCTTGCCCTTTCCAACCGGAACCGTCCGCCAGAGATCGTTGAATATCCGCTCATCATATTCGCGCCGCTCCCGCTCGCGCGTTTCCTCTTCGCGCAGGCTGGGCGTCTTCTTACCGGCATAGCGATGGACACCATGCGACATCAGCGCATGCGCCGCATCCAGCGTCCGCTCGACGGCGGCGTGGCCGTAGCGCTCCTCGCAGCGGGCAATATAGCCCTTGGCGAAGTTGAGGTAATCGAGAATACCCTCAGCATCCGTCCAGAGCTTGAACAGGTAATTGTTCTTGAAGAAGTGGTTGTGACCGAAGGCGGCATGGGCAATCACCAGCGCCTGCATCGTCGCCGTATTCTCCTCCATCAGGTAGGAGATGCAGGGCGAACTGTTGATGACGATCTCATAGGCAAGCCCCCGCAGGCCTTTGCGGTAGAAAGCTTCATGATGCGCGAAATGCTTGCCGAAGGACCAGTGCTTGTAGAACAGCGGCATGCCGATCGAAGAATAGACGTCCAGCATCTGCTCGGCGGTGATGATCTCGATCTGATTGGGGTAGACGTTGAGACCGAGCTCGTCGACGGCGATCCGTTCGCAGGCATCGTGGATCCGCTGGATGGTAGCGAAATCCCAGTCCGCACCGTCAAAAAGCCGTTCCATCGATGCCTTCGCCTTCGCCATTATCCGCTCCTTGTTTCCGCCGCCCGGCGCTGAAAGAGATCGTGGAAGACCGGATAGATCTGGCTGCGATCGCTGACGCGCCGCATCGACAGCACGGGCCATCCCACCTGAATGCGCTCATAGAGCGACCAGAGCGCGGAACCAGAAGAGATCGCGACACTCCGCGCCTCGCCCACTTCCAGATAGGCGAAATACTGGCTGACCGGCAGAATGGCATTGGTGAGCAGTGCCGCGGCCGTCGCATTGTCTGAATAGGCATTGTCGCCATCCGACGCCTGCGCCGCGTAGATATTCCAATCCGATGGCGGAAAACGATCATGGACGATCCGCCGCATGGCTTCGAGAGCACTCGATACCTGCGTGCCGCCGGTCGCGGGACTGCGGAAAAACGTCTCTTCATCCACCTCTTCGGCCACGTCCGTATGACGGATGAAGACGATCTCCACGCGACGATACTGCCTCGTCAGGAATATGTAGAGCAGCATGTAGAAGCGCTTGGCAAGATCCTTCATATGCTCCGACATCGAGCCGGAGACATCCATCAGGCAGAACATTACGGCCTGCGCCACCGGCTTCGGCTCGTTCTCGAAACGGCGATAGCGGATGTCGATCGGATCGATATAGGGAATGCGTCGAACCTTCGATTCCAGAACCTTGATCTCAGCCTCGAGCGCGGCACGGCGCTCCTCGTCCTTGCATTCGGCCGCCTCCGCGACAAGCTCGGCAACGGTCTCTGGCTTCGGACGATGCAGCGCCACACGCCGCATCATCGCCAGCCGCATCGTGCGGTTGATAGCAAGATTGGCCGGCGAGCCCGTCACCGAATAGCCCGATCGTACCGGATTGGGCTGATCGGTCGTCGTCAGCCGCTTCTTGGCAAGATCGGGAAGTTCAAGATCGTCGAGGAAAAGGTCGAGGAATTCATCGCGCGTCAGGATGAAGCGGAAGGCGTCTTCACCGCTGCCCTCGCCGCCGGCCCGCCCCCTGCCGCCGCCGCTCTCCGGCCGCGGAAGAATATCGCCTTCAAGGAAGTCCTTATTGCCGGGAAGGATATGCTCACGCAGGCCCTCGGGGCCGCGATGGAACCGAGGTTCCTCGGTTCCATCAATGGGGATGCTGATTTCGCCGCCCTTCAGAATGTCCTGAATGTCGCGATTTTGAGAGGATTCATAGACCGCTCTCTGCACCAGCGCTTTTGCTCTCCGCAAAAACCGTTGACGATTTTCTAGACTTTTGCCGCCTGGATTCAGGCGTCGGTCAACAATGTGCATTCCTTCTTCCTTGGTGGCTCATCCTGCCTGTTTCACACGCATGTACCATTCCACAAGCCGTCGAACCTGACGCTCAGTATAGCCGCGCGCCATCATGCGTTCGACGAATTCGCCATGTTTCTTTTCCGTCTCGCCGTCCTTCTTGGACCCAAACGAGATGACCGGTAGGAGGTCCTCGACCTGCGAGAACATCCGCTTTTCTATGACTTCACGGATTTTCTCGTAACTCGTCCAGGACGGATTCTTACCGCCGTGGCTTGCCCGCGCCCGCAAGCAGAACTTGACGATCTCATTGCGGAAATCCTTCGGATTGGCGATACCCGCCGGCTTCTCGATCTTGGTCAGTTCCTGGTTGAGAAGTTCTCGGTCCAGAAGCTGGCCGGTGTCCGGATCCTTGAAATCGACATCCTCGATCCAGGCATCGGCGTAGTCGACGTAACGGTCAAAGAGATTCTGGCCGTAATCCGAATAGGATTCCAGATAGGCCTTCTGAATCTCATGTCCAATAAATTCCGCGTAACGCGGCCCCAGCTCGCTCTTGATGAACTCGATATAGAGCTTTTCGGTTTCGAGCGGCAGCTGCTCGCGGCGGATCGACTGCTCCAGCATGTACATCAGATGTACCGGATCGGCACCGATCTCCGTCGTATCGTAGTTGAAGGTCGCCGCCAGCACTTTAAAGGCAAAGCGGGTCGAAGCCCCGTCCATGCCTTCATCGACACCGGCCGAATCGCGATATTCCTGCACACTGCGTGCTCTCGGATCGGTCTCCTTCAAGCTTTCGCCGTCATAGACCCGAAGCTTGGAGAAGGCCGTCGAGTTCTCGTGTTTGGCAAGCCGCGTCAGAACCGTGAAGCGGGCGAGCGTCTCCAGCGTCGACGGAGCACAAGGCGCATCGCTGAGTTCGGATTCCTCGATCAGCTTCTCGTAGATCTTCTGCTCTTCGGTGACCCGCAGGCAATAAGGCACCTTGACGACGCAGATGCGGTCGATGAAGGCCTCATTGTTCTTGTTGGACTTGAAAGTCTGCCATTCCGACTCGTTCGAGTGGGCGAGAATAATGCCAGAGAAGGGAATAGCGCCGATATTCTCGGTGCCAATGTAGTTGCCCTCCTGCGTCGCGGTCAGCAGCGGATGCAGCATTTTGATCGGCGCCTTAAACATCTCGACGAATTCGAGAATGCCCTGGTTGGCACGGTTCAGCGCGCCGGAATAGCTGTAGGCGTCGGGATCATTCTGCGCCAGACTTTCGAGCTTGCGGATATCAACCTTGCCGACTAGCGAAGAGATGTCCTGGTTGTTCTCATCACCTGGCTCGGTCTTAGCGACGGCAATTTGTCGCAGCCTGGACGGCTGTATCCTGACCACGCGGAAGCGGGAAATGTCGCCTTCGAACTCCTCCAGTCGCTTCAGGCACCACGGACTCATCAGCCCGGTCAGACGCCGGCGCGGAATGCCATAGCGCTCCTCGATCATTGGGCCCATGGTCACAGGATCAAAGAGGCTGAGAGGGCTTTCGAACACCGGACTGAGCTCATTGCCAGCCTTCAGCACATAGATGGGGTGGACTTCCATCAGCGACTTCAGCCGCTCCGCGAGTGACGATTTGCCACCGCCGACAGGTCCTAGCAGATAGAGGATCTGCTTACGCTCTTCCAGCCCCTGCGCCGCATGGCGGAAGAAGGCGACGATACGCTCGATCGTCTCTTCCATGCCGAAAAAGCCGGAAAAAGCCGGGTAGGTTCGGATCGTCCGATTCATGAAGATGCGTCCGAGGCGAGTATCCTTGGCCGTATCGATCAGCAGCGGTTCACCCATAGCGGCCAGCAGGCGCTCCGACGCATTGGCGTACATGAGCGGGTCATCCCGGCACGCATCCAGGTATTCAGAGAATGACATCTCGACTTCGCGCCGTGCTTCGAAAGAACGGGCGAACGTGTTGAATAGCACATCGTTGTTTAACATGGCGCCTCGATAGCTTGCTATTGCAATAAACGCCGGACTTAACGGGATCACGCCCCGCTAGTATCTAAGGTGCGGTAATAGTCGCTTCGAATCAATAGGTGATCCTTCAATAATTCGTACGCTTGATTGCACCAGCCATCAATATCTTGAAAGGTTCTTTCACCGGAATTAATAATGAATACCTCTAAAGTTGCGAAATCCGCCCAATTTCCACCATTAGACGCGCTTGACAGACCCCACGAAAGCGCGACCCCAGCCTGCCCTTTCAGGCGACCTAGGTCACGATATCCGGATTGAAACAAAGGGGAAATTCGAGATCGGAAAACCTTAGCGGGATTTGCACCGCGCCGCCGATCCCCTGTCAGATGTTGAAGCTCGCCAGAAATTTCCGCGCCGCGCATTGCCGGGCCACGCACTTGGCTCGCAGCGGTTCCGCATATCCCGATCGTTTTTGAGAGCAGATTAAATGGTGCCCAGGGGCGGAATCGAACCACCGACACGCGGATTTTCAATCCGCTGCTCTACCAACTGAGCTACCTGGGCATCCCTGCTTCACGCGGATCGAGAGGTCTTGGAAGACCCTGGGCGGTTGGTTCGCCCCGGAAGCGAGCGGGGTTATAGCATCTTGTTCGCCCATGTCCAGCCGCAAATGACTCTTTTTTAACAGGAAATGGCTTTTCGGCAATTTGCGAATAAAATGAATGGCTTCGCCTGGCCAAACACCAAGACGGCGGCTGCCTATTCCTCGTCGGGATAGTCTGCCTTGGTCTCGTCATCGGCAACGGGAATGGCATAGGCGCCATTCAGCCACCGCGACAGATCGAGCGAACGACAGCGATCCGAGCAGAAGGGATAATGCTCGCGCACCGAAGGCCGGCCGCATTCTGCACAAGCCCGTGTCTTGCGCAGCGGCTCGATCTTTGCACCCACCTTGATCTTGTCATCGTCCGCCATGACGATCATCCTTCCTGCCATTCCGCGTAGACATCGAATCCCTCGCCCGCGAGAAGCAGCATGGTTTCATAAAGTGGCAATCCAACGACATTCGTATAGGAGCCGATCAGCTTCTGCACGAAGGAGCCTGCGAGACCCTGAATGCCGTAAGCACCGGCCTTGCCGCGCCACTGGCCGGAGGCGAGATACATGTCAATGTCCCTGCCAGACAGCCGCTTGAAGCGAACCTTGGTCTCGACGACCTTCTGGCGGAGTTTGCGGTCAGGCGTAATCAGGCAGATGCCGGTATAGACGACATGGCTGCGGCCGGAGAGCAGATGCAACGCCGAAGACGCCTCGTCGACGAACTCCGCCTTCGGCAGGATCCGTCGGCCGACGGCGACGACAGTGTCGGCGGCAAGAATATAGCTTCCCTGCCAGGCAACATCGCCCTTAACCGCCGCAAACGCCGCCTCGCCCTTTTCCGCCGAAAGCCGGCGCGCCAGCGAGCGCGGATGTTCCGACTTCTTCGGGCCCTCGTCGATATCCATGGGCATCAGACGCGCCGGTTCAATTCCTGCCTGATGCAGGAGGTCGACGCGGCGCGGCGATCCGGAGGCCAGTATCAGCTTGTGTTTCAGCGCCATAAAACCTCGACCGTGACAGGCGGCAGACGGAGGGCCGGCTCGGATGCGAGCTGCGGACTACTTGAAACGATAGGTGATGCGGCCCTTGGTCAGGTCGTAGGGTGTCATTTCCACGAGCACCTTGTCGCCGGCGAGAACGCGGATACGGTTCTTGCGCATGCGGCCGGCGGTGTGAGCGATGATCTCGTGCTCATTTTCCAGCTTCACGCGGAAGGTCGCATTCGGCAGCAATTCGGTGACGACACCGGGAAATTCAAGGACTTCTTCTTTCGGCATTAAAGCTTCTTTTCCTGTGGGGTTGATGCCGGCGCCCATGACAAAAAGTAAGGTCGCCGTAAATTTGCGCGGAAACTACACAATCGTCGCGGTTTTGTGAACCTCGTTGATCAGGCTTTCTGCATTTGTTTCACGCGGCACTCTAAAGAGAGCCGCGATGCTCCACCAGCCGGCTCTCGATCAGGCCGAGAAGATGGTCTCGCACCTCACGATAGGCGTTGAGGATCTGCTCGCGCGTGCCGCCTGCAACCGAGGGATCGATGGTCGGCCAATAAATGACGTCGATGGCATTCGCGCGCGTCAGTTCGAGAGCCGCATGATGCGCCTCGGGAGAGAGCGTGATGATGACGTCGAAGAAATCATCCTCCAGCTCCTCCAGGGTCTGTGGCTGCCTGCGGCCGAGCGAGAGGCCGATTTCATTGAGGACGACATCGACAAAGGGGTTGCGTTCGCCGGCACGGACGCCCGCCGAGGCGACATAGGTGCCCTGCGGCAGCATTCCGCGCGCGATCGCCTCCGCCATTGGCGAGCGGATGGCGTTGAGCCCGCACATGAAGAGAATGGCGCCCGGCGCCTTTCCGCTATGTTCGATAGCCTTCGGCTGTTCCATTGCCGTCACCCGCGCCAGTAGAGCACGCAGACAAGAGTGAAAAGCCGCCGGGCCGTGTCGAAATCCACGATGATCTTGCCCTTCAGCCGGTCCATCAGTGTCCGCGAGCCTTCATTGTGGATGCCGCGGCGGCCCATGTCGATCGCCTCGATGCGGCTGGGGGTGGCCGAGCGGATCGCCTCATAATAGCTTTCGCAGATCATGAAGTAGTCCTTCACGATCCGGCGAAACGGCGTCAGCGACAGGATATGGGTGGCGACGACAGCCCCCTCTTCGGTTCGGATATCGAAGACCAGCTTCTGATCCACCAGCGAGAGGTTCAACTGGTAAGGACCACCGTCATGGCCGACAGGCTCGAAACTGTTTTCCTCGATCAGATCGAAAATGGCGACGGCGCGCTCATGCTCGACGTCGGGCGTCGAACGGCCGATCGTGTCGTCCAGGACCACGTCGCTCAGCCGGAAGACGCTATCAGCCATGCCCTACCCCTCGAGATTGAGGCGGATCGCAACCGATCGCGCATGGGCATCGAGCCCCTCGGAATTGGCGAGCGCGATCGCTGCCGGCCCAAGCGCGCGCAGTTGCTCGGGGCCTAGTCTCAAGATCGACGTGCGCTTGACGAAATCGAGCACGGACAGGCCGGACGAAAAGCGCGCGGAGCGGGCCGTCGGCAGCACGTGATTGGAACCACCGACATAATCGCCGATCACTTCCGGGGTATGACGGCCGACGAAGATGGCGCCGGCATTGCGAATACCGGCAAGCAGCGCATCGGGATCGTCCACGGCAAGTTCGAGATGCTCGGCGGCAATGCGGTTGGCGAGCGGAACAGCTTTCTTCAGGTCGGACACCAGGATGATGGCGCCGAAGTCCCGCCAGCTCGCGGCCGCGGTTTGCGACCGGCTAAGCCGCTTCAGCTGCCGCTCGACGGCGCCTTCGACAGCCTTGCCGAGCGCCAGATCATCGGTGATCAGGATCGACTGCGCGCCCTCGTCATGTTCCGCCTGCGCCAGGAGATCGGCGGCCAGCCAGTCCGGATCGTTGTGCTTGTCGGCGATGACGAGGACTTCCGATGGGCCGGCGATCATGTCGATGCCGACCGTGCCGAAAACATGACGCTTGGCGGCAGCGACATAGGCATTGCCGGGGCCGGTGATCTTGGCAACCGGGGCAATCGTCTCGGTGCCGTAGGCCAGCGCCGCAATCGCCTGCGCACCGCCGACGCGGTAAATCTCCTCGACGCCGGCCATGCGGGCGGCAGCCAGAACAGCCGGATTGACCACGCCGCCCATGGTCGGCACGGTGATGACGACGCGCTCGACGCCGGCGACCTTGGCCGGCACGGCATTCATCAGCACCGAACTCGGATAGCTCGCCGTGCCGCCGGGCACATAGAGGCCGACGGCCTCGATCGCTGTCCAGCGCGAGCCGAGGCCGACGCCGAGCTCATCTTCATAGATGTCGTCCTTCGGCAACTGCCGGCGGTGATGCGATTCGATGCGGGTGGCGGCGACTTTGAGCGCCCCCAATACTTCGGCGGGCACCGCGGCAATAGCCGCATCGATCTCCGCTTCGGTGACGCGCATCGGCGTCGTGGCAAAATCGATGCCCTCGAATTTCTTGGAATAATCGGCGAGAGCCGCGTCGCCGCGTGCCCGCACGTCATCGATGATGGTCCGCACGACGGCGTTCACATCTTCGGACACTTCCCGCTTGGTCGTCAGGAAAGCGGCGAACTGCTGCTCGAACCCTTCAGACGCCTGATCCAGCCAGATAGCCAACGCTGATAATCCTTTTACATCGAGGCCGCCGCACGCGACCGAAACTCGTTTCTCGCCCGGCTAATTGGCTTCATCCGGATGACTGGGCTTACTAGCCGTTTCCCATGCGCCGCCGATATCTGCAAGCTGAACTTCGATACATTCGACATCGAGCGCGATCGTCGCGTTGCCGGCGAGCGTCAGCTCGATCGTGCCATCCGGCCCCTCCCCCTTCGGATCGAAGCGGATGGCGAGCAGCGACAGCACCTCGTCGCGCCGGCGCCGGTCGACGCCGCTGGAGCGCACCGCCAGCACCCGCTTGAACGCCAACGCCGAGCGATGGCGCTCGAACGGCTTGTCCTTCTGATCGGACAGCTCCCAGACGAAGCGGTTGGCGGCAAGCGAAAACTGCCCGAGCTTCGGCACATAGCTCATGTCGCCAACCTTGAAGACACTATCCTGCATATGCGCGGAGATCACGCCCAAGTCTTCGTTGTCGAGTGCCATTAGCTTAAGATTGGTCATTCGCCTGATATCCCCGATCGCCACGGAAATGCCGATAGCGGCATTTCCCCGTGATGGAAATAGGATGCGGGCGCGGAAGACGCAACCGGAGAAAATAGGCTTCTCCGGTCTCTTCCCATGAACCGCTGGAATTAGTCGCTGATGCGTTCAACCATTGCGCCGCAGCGGGTCAGCTTGTCTTCGAGCCGCTCAAAGCCCCGGTCGAGATGATAGATGCGCGACACCATCGTTTCGCCCTCGGCGGCGAGACCGGCGATGACCAGGGACACGGAAGCGCGAAGGTCCGTCGCCATGACCGGCGCACCCTTCAGCCGCTCGACGCCTTCGATCTTGGCGGTCTGGCCGGAGAGCGAAATCTTCGCGCCGAGACGGGCGAGCTCCTGCACATGCATGAAGCGGTTTTCGAAGATCGTCTCGGTGATGTGCGATGTCCCGGACGAGCGCGTCATCAGCGCCATGAACTGCGCCTGCAGGTCGGTCGGGAAGCCCGGGAAGGGATCGGTGACAATATCGACCGGCTTGATGCCGCCGCCGTTGCGCTGAACGCGGATGCCATTGTTGGTCGCCGACACCTCGGCGCCGGCGCGACGCAGGCTTTCGAGCGCCGTATCGAGCAGTGCCATGTCGGTGTTTTCCAGGCGGACATCGCCGCCCGCCATGGCGACGGCCATGGCATAGGTGCCGGTCTCGATGCGATCCGGCAGGACGCGGTGACGCGCGCCAGAGAGCGAGGTGACGCCTTCGATGGTGATCGTGCTGGTGCCCTGGCCGGAAATCTTGGCGCCCATGGCGATCAGGCAATTGGCGAGATCGACGATTTCGGGCTCGCGCGCCGCATTGCCGATGACCGTCGTGCCGCGGGCAAGAGTCGCCGCCATCATCATCACATGCGTCGCGCCGACCGAAACCTTCGGGAAGACATAGCGCGTGCCGATCAGGCCGCCCTTCGGCGCGGTGGCATTGATGTAGCCGCCATCGATTTCCATGGTGGCGCCAAGCGCCGTCAGGCCTTCGATAAAGAGATCGACCGGACGCGTGCCGATGGCGCAGCCGCCCGGCAGCGACACGCGCGCCTGGCCTTCGCGGGCAAGCAGCGGCCCGATGACCCAGAAGCTGGCGCGCATCTTGGCGACTAGCTCATAGGGCGCGGTCGTGTCGGCGATGGTGCGGCAGGTGAAATGGATGGTGCGGGAATAGCCGTCTTCCTGGCGCTCGCGCCGGCCGTTGACCGCGACATCGACACCGTGATTGCCGAGAATGCGCATCAGAAGCTCGACGTCGGCCAGATGCGGCACGTTTTCGAGCGTCAGCGTATCGCTGGTCAAAAGCGAGGCGATCATCAGAGGCAGAGCCGCATTCTTGGCGCCGGAGATCGGAATGATACCGTTGAGCTCGTTGCCGCCGACAATCCTGATACGATCCATATATGACTACGGGCGGGGCCCGCCTTTCCTGAAGTTCCGTGCGCCTGGGAGAAAGCGCTGTTTAGACGAAATAGATTAACGCATCAATTCGTTTGATGGCTGTTTGATGATGGGCGACATGAATCATTACGATTCGTCCATTTTTGCGGCGACAGTTTTTTCAGGTGTTGGATTTGCAGCGGGAAGACCATCCGTCTCGTCCGCCTGGCCCGCGCGGCGCGCCCTAACCTGCTGTTTGCGGCGGGCAACATTTTCGCGCAGTTTCTCAGCCGCCCGCTCACGCCGTCGGTCCGCCTCCGTGATCAGCTTCGCAGCCGCGCCCTCCCCCGCCTCGCCGGCTATCAAACCGCCTTGCGAGATCAGCTCATCACCAGTTTTCGTCTTATCCGCACCCATGTCCTTCCCATAGCCGAAATCCCCGGCCTTCAAAAGACCGACACAATTTTTCCCGCGATCTTTCACCGAACTTGAAAATTGCGGCTTGCACTTACCTCCGACCTATGGCAATAGCCGCCTCGCCCAACACGGCGCACCGGCTGCGCCACGGTTTGCTGCTATAGCTCAGGGGTAGAGCACTCCCTTGGTAAGGGAGAGGCCGAGAGTTCAAATCTCTCTAGCAGCACCAGCCCACCCCCCGGAAAACACTCATTTTTTGAGCTTTAAGGCTTTTTGCACCGCTCTTTTGGTACACCAGAGCGGTACAACGACCATGGTTTTGAAAATGGCGCGGCCTATTCTAAGGGGCTCATTCTGGTATTTCCGGAAGAAGGTCCCTGACAATCTTCAACCCCTCCTCAAAAAGACCGAAGAGAAATTCAGCCTTCGTACGCGCGATCCGACGGAAGCGAAAATACGGTTCGCGAAGGCAAATGCTGAGATCGAAGAGCGCTGGCGGCGTCTACGTCTGGGCGTACAGACCCTTTCTCATAAAGAGGCTGTGGCGATGGCGGGAGAGATATACCGCCGAATGATTGCGGAGCAGGAGGACAATCCTTCCGGGCTCGTGTTTGAGTTGCAGCTGGATCAGTATGCGAACGGCGCGGCGAAGATCGTCAGCCTTGGTACGAACAAGCATGCCACGGCCAAGGCCATTGAACGAGTAATGGAGCGACGTACGGCGCGCATATCGGCACGGATAGATAAGTTTCTCCTCGACGAGGGCCATAGAATTGATGAGCCCAGCCGCGCGATCCTTCAGAAGCACGCTGAACAAGCGATTCTCAAGGCTCGCACCAGAACATTCAAAATGTCCCAGGGCGATTACAGTCCCGATCCCGCAGCGCAATCTTTCCCGCCATACCGATCCGAAAAGACCGCCCCCTCAACATCTAAAACCACGCTCTCAGTTGCTATAGAGGAATGGGGCAAGGAGAAGACCAGAAAGATCGGTGGAAAGAAGAAAACCAGAAAGAAAACCGCGTGGGTCGGCTCCAGCGCGAGATCTAATCTTCTCTGGGCAAGCCGCTTTCAGGAGCTTGTCGGAGACAAACCGCTGGATGAGTACACAAAGGCTGATGCCCGAGCATTCAAGCAGGGTCTCATGTCATTACCGCCCCGTTACGTGGGTAAAAAAGGCTTCAAAGGCTTGAGCTTCGCTGATGCTGTAGAGAGGGCCAAGTCTTTCACCGTTGAACCGATGTCGAATACGAACATCAATAAGATCATGGGTTTCGTAAGCGCCTTCTGGGAGTGGGCGGAAGGCCAGTACGACGAGGTGCGCGGGAACCCGTTCAAGAAAATGCAGCTTGACGACAACTCCGATGCCAGAGAGGAACGCTTGCCCTTTTCGACTTCAGAACTGCAAAAAATTTTCCAGGCACCGCTCTTTGTTGGGTGCAAATCCGAGCGGTCGTGGAACACGCCGGGAAATCACATTCCCTTTGACAAAGGGATATACTGGCTCCCTTTGATTGGTCTTTTCACGGGTGCACGTTCCGGCGAAATCATTCAGTTGATGGTTGACGACATCAAAGAAGACGGTGGAATCCTCTATTTTAATATCACTTACGAGGGGAAAGATCAGAACACGAAAACCGACAGTTCGGTTCGAACGATCCCAGTGCATCCGATGTTGAAGAAGCTGGGGTTTGAGACTTATGTAGCGGCACAACGTGAAATCGGTGAGCGCCTTTTTCCCGACTTCCCAAAAGCTGCGGACGGCTACTACTCGACTTCCTATGCTCCTCGCTTTAGGCGGTTCCTGGAGAAAATTCACGTTAAAACCGAGTTGAACACCTTCCACAGCTTTAGGCACTCGTTTGAAGACGCATGCCTGAACAGTAAAATTCCGGCGGAATTCATGAATGCGTTGCAAGGGCATTCCGACGCCGGAATGGCTGGCCGCTACGGAACAGGGATTATTAGGCTCCGCCTGCTCGACGAAGAGATGCAAAAGCTTCACTACGAGGGGCTTGATTTTCGAGCGATGATAAGAGCCAGGGCAGCAGCAACTGGAGCTTGATCGTCGCTGCCCACGATTTCTGTGAAATCGGTGAGTGAGTTCTTTTTTCCCGATCGTCTGCGTGGAATCCTGGCGCGAGTGATTCGCCCGGAGGATGCATGCCGACCACCATTGAGCCGCTATATAACGCACTGGTCGGTAAGGCTGGCACTGCCGCCGTCAAAGACCTGAAGAGTGATGACACCTCGGAGCGATTGGCCAATTTGGTCGTTGCATCGCGCTCTTATCTGCTCACACTCAAGCGGGTGAACTTGGCTTCAAAGGTTCCGGGCAAAACATACTTCATGTTTTCAGACGAAACCCGCAAAAAGACTTCACGTCCGGTTAATGCATCGCTCTTCATGGAGGAGTTAGATCGCGAGACCATCGATCGCGTGATGCAATGCGACGTAGCCGCCCTGACATCAGAGGAGATCACGAAGATCGTGTACACGTGTGCGATCTCCTATTGTTGCTCCGCGGACATTCTCAAGAGTAGTGACCAGAAAACGCCTGGCACCTATTTTGAGTTTCTGATTGGTCACCTAGTCGCGAGGGCCCTTGCGGTGAATCCAGAAAGGCAGATCACGGTACCGACTCTTGACGAAACGGTGACATTGCCGACCGATTACGTCTTCAATCTCGGACCGGGCAAAAATCGTGTTCATCTTCCCATCAAGATCTCAACGCGAGAGCGGGTCGTTCAAGTGTGGGCACACCAGCGTGTTTTGGACGGCATGCATGGCGTAGCGCGTTTCAAGGGCGTGCTAGTCGCCATGGCGGAGACGAATAAACAGCAAGAAAAATCGGTAGTCGAGGTGTGTCTTCCCAACCAGTGGACGGCGTATCAGATGTACATCGCGCAGATGTTTCGCGTGTATTATCTCGACCTTCCCGAGAAATACAAGGCACTGAAGGATCGGTACCCATTCCTACAGGTGAAGCCTTTCGGCGACTTTTTCAGCGAAATTGAAAAAATTGAACGGAGCGGCGTGGATGCATAGGCTATTCCGCAGCTATCAGCTCCGAGACGGTATTTTCCGGCCACAACGGATTTGCTGGAATTTTCCTGTCGCCGGAAAGCACTCTGATAACGGCTTCACCAACTGCTGTCGCCAGCGGTGGAGGAACAGCATTGCCGATTTGCAGGCGAACATCATACCGCGTCCCATAGAACCGGAATGAGTCGGGGAAGCCTTGAAGACGGGCTCCCTCGCGCAGCGTCAGCGAACGGTGCTGCTCCGGATGTCCATAACGCCCGCGCGTAAAGGAATCGAACCCCGCCGTAATAGTTGGCGCTTGGCCATCCCAGCTTAGTCGCCCGTAGACGTCTGGCCATCCGCCTTTAGTGACATCGACGCCATTGTGGCAGTCTAGCCGAAGATGTGTCGGAATATCCGGCCACCCGCCCCCCTGTGGCACGTGCCTGAACCGTTCCTCGTTTAGAGCGGTAATGCGGCATTTGATGTGATTGGGGATCGTCGGGTGCTCGGTGTAATCGCCGGGCGGCGGCGGCAAGTCACCGATGGCCTGTCGGACTGTCGCAACATGTGTGGCTCGTGCCAACACAGGCGTGAGGTTCGATACATCGCGACGAACACCGATCATAACGAAACGACTACGCTTCTGTGCCAGTCCAAAATCCGACCCATAGACGAAGTAGCGGTGAATTGCATAGTCTGGAAGCGTTTCTTCCACATACTCGATCAGCTCGCGTCCTCGCTTCTGCCCGAAGATCTGGACATTTTCGAAGATAAAGGCTTTCGGTCGTATCTCTTTGATAAGACGTGCGTACTCGCGTACAAGATCATTGCGCTCATCAGAATTCAAATGGGCCCCACGCTTCTGCTTCGAGAAGCCTTGACATGGCGGACCGCCGCTGAGAACGTCCAATTCTCTAAGGCCAACCTCGTTAAGAAGGTCTTTCCCGCTGACGACCCGGATGTCCCGCACCGTGCAGTGGTCGGAGATATTCCTGCGATAGGTCTCCACGGCCCATGGATCGATATCGAACGCAGCCTTGACTTGAATACCGGAGGCGGCCAGTCCCAAGGACATACCACCAGCGCCAGCGAAGGTCTCAATGCAGGTCAGTTTCTTGATTGCGTTTTTCATGAATCACTCGGAGGGTACGCGGATTATCGTCCGCAGGAAACCACGCGGAGGAGTCACCCGTCAAGGAACAAGGTCCGTGCATGGATAGGGTCCCCCAGGAAACGAGAAGCGCCATTATGGCGAAGGTGCCAAACCGCAACACTAAACCCGAGATACTTGTGCGGAGCCTTCTGCACCGTCTTGGATATCGCTTTCGCCTCCACAGAAAGGACTTGCCAGGGAAACCGGACATTGTACTCCCGTCCAGAAAAGCCGCGATCATGGTACATGGATGCTTCTGGCACCAGCATCCGGGCTGCAAGAAGGCAAGCGTCCCTGAGACCCGTAAGGAGTTTTGGGAGGTAAAGCTTTTGAGAAACGTGGCGCGCGACGTCGAAAACTTAGCTGCTTTGGAGGAAAGAGGCTGGAAGGTCCTGACTGTCTGGGAATGCGCGACAAAGGATACCGTCGGACTTTCGAGAACCCTGCGCGAATTTCTCACAAACTCTGACAATGCCTCTCAGAACTTTTGATAATTCAAGCCTGTGATAGGCGGTCGCACTTGCAGACTCGTCACAGCTCTTCTAGTTTCGGTTGCGCGAAAATAGGGGGAGATGATGAAGCTAGAGCGTGTCTCAATCAAAAACTTGAAGGGGTTCAAAGACGCCGAATTGAAGCCCTCCACGTTTTCGTGCTTGGTCGGGGAGAACAACGCCGGAAAATCTACAGCTCTCCAAGCGATCGTCTATGGATTGAACAGGCCGTCCAATCTGCCGCCGTCACTGTACTACAATTCGGGAGTGCCGGTCGAAATAGAGCTTGGCTTTGCCGACATCTTGCCCAGAGACATATTGCGGTTGAAAGAGGAGCACAGATCTCGAATCGAGACTTTAGTAGTCGAGGGGAAGCTTGAACTCCAGATCGTATACAGACCGGATGAAAAGTGCGAAGTCACAATATCGAAGCGCTCGCCAAAGGTCGCCAAATATTCGTCCGAAGCAATCACAGAACTGTTAAAGGGCAAGACTGGTAAGGCGGTACGCGACACAGTTTTGGCAACTTTCCCCGAATTTCAAGATGGGCTGCCGGAGCAACTTAATATCACTGAAGCAAAGGCGTTTCTGGCGGGGAAGATTGCCCAACTTCCCCCTGATCAGTTCGAGACGAAGCCAGCTCCACTTCCATCCGGCATTGGCCCCTCAATATCCGCGCTCCTTCCGGAACCGATATACATTCCAGCAGTCAAGAATCTCGCCGATGACCTGAAAACGACGCAATCAACGTCGTTTGGCCGCCTGCTCGGATTACTTCTCGATGACCTTACGCCTGATCTTGGTGCTATCAACGCATCGCTGCAGAACTTAAACGGCTTGCTCAATCGTGTCGTTGCTGATGGCGGCGAAATTGTCGATGAACGCCATGCAAAGGTTCAGAGTCTTGAGGGGATGGTAGAACGCTTCCTCGGCGAAAACTTTCCTTCAGCGAAGGTCGAGTTACGAATACCCCCTCCAGAGCTGAAAGCGATTTTGAACTCCGCCCAGATTTATGTCGATGACGGTTCGAAGGACCTGATTGACAATAAGGGTGATGGTATCAAGCGGTCGCTTACGTTCGCGCTGCTGCAAGCCTACGTTTCTCATATCGGAGGCGGAGACGAAGGTGGCGATGATAAACCGCTCCCCCGACCTTTGATCTTCCTCTTTGAAGAACCTGAGCTCTATCTGCATCCGCGATCACAGCGTGTCCTGTTCCGGACTCTTGCACGGGTAGCTGAATCACATCAGGTGGTCGTCACAACGCACTCTCCTCTGTTCTTCGAGCCAGGTGTAACTGCCTCATTTGTACGAGTCGCCAAAGAACGCGTTGATCCGAAGCCGATAGGCAAGCTGTTTCCCGTTCAGTTTGATCTCGATCCAGAGAAGTCGGAAACGTTCAAAATGGCTCGGTTCGAGAACGCCGATGCGGCTTTCTTCAGCCGAACGGTTGTTCTGTTTGAGGGGGAATCCGACGATGCCTTTTGCCGACATGTCGCGAAAACCTTGCGAACCGAGTGGGACTTCGACAGCAAGAACATCGCGCTTGTGCGCGTTTCCGGAAAGGGAAATTTCGCGCGTTTCCGCCGGTTCTTTGAAGCGTTTGGGATCGAGGTGAAGATAGTCGCTGACCTTGATGCGCTCTTCGATGGCTTTCACCATCTTGGAGCACATGACGCGGCGACTGCGATTCGTGCGGCAGCATTTCAAACTATCGACAATAGAATTGAGGCGATTGGGTTGCGCGCCGAACCCGCGACTAGGCAAATAAGAGACCGGATTCAGCAGCAATCATGGCGTGAGCGTTACGACGGCGCCAAAGCAGCGTTGTTGTCAGTAAGACAGACGCAGACAATAGATGAGGGACGACTAAAAGCTATCGACGATCTCTTCGTGTGGGAACATGACATTGCACGAATTCGTGCATGCCGGGAGGATCAAGCGGCCCGGGAAGCTCTGGTGCCGCTTCTTGATAACTTGCGAGCCAGCGGAATTTGCGTTCTTCAGAAGGGGGCCATCGAAGACTACTATCCCGCTGGTGCACCAACTTCTGGCCCCAAACCGGAACGGGCATTGGCAGCGTGCCGTATGGTCATTGACGTGCCTACCGCGCAAGGTCTTTCGAGCCCGCTGGTTGCAAACAGAGCACCGGAATTGATCCAAATATTTGAAGCGATCTTCGCTGCCTGATCCAATAAACGCTACTGGGCATAGATAAAATCTCGCTTGGCGCTTGACCTGTAATTTCCAAAGGGCAAGCATAGAAAAACCGCCGGTCAACGGGCTCGCAACCCTAGCGGCGGTTTTACTTGGAGATGTTCTCAAATGTTGAACGACATTGGTAACGTTGTAAAGCCGCCGTTGACGGTGGATTGAGCGCGGGGGGCGAAATATTCGCTCCGGACGAAATCGCAAGCTCTTATTTTGAAAATCTAATTGTTGACAACGTGGTTGTGCAGATCGAAGGCTGCAAGCCCGGCGGGATCGCTGCACGTGCGTTGGCGGGCGTTTCCGGCGCCGCGACCGCGTCCGGACGCGGTGTGAAGACGCACAATTCGGTGCTGAAGTCGAACACCGGGTGGGCGCTGGACCCAGTCGCGTGGGCGAAGCGAACAACCGCGTCGAAGGTCCTGATGGGCCAGAACGACCGCATTGCGGAAGCACTCCAGCGGGCGGGCGAGGACGTTATCCGGCCCGGTGGCTTGGCGTTGATTTCAGCGGTCACTGGTATTGTCGAAATGCAGCGCGTTTTCCGTGCCGTCCGTTTTCTGCCCGTCGTCGCCGCTCGCGACCGGAGGCCAACAGTGAACGGGCTGAAGCTGTTCATTCACGAGCATCCGAATTCGCATTATTTTCGTTACGCGGTCATGACCTGCGCCGAGCCGGTCCCGTACAGTTCGGCGAATCCGGGTGATCTCCGGGGGGCCATTCAGGAGCTGAGCCGACGCATTTCGAAGTGGGCTCACGAGATCAGCACGCCGGACAAGAACGGCGAGGGCTACGACATCGAAGTTCTGTATCGCGGCATCGAATTCACTCGCGCAACGGCTGCCGAACGCGATGCTGACGCTGCCGAGCGCGGGCAGACATCGGACCTGTCGGCACGGTACGGCGCGGACACGGTGCTCTACCACGTTCACGCGAACGTGTTGTACTGGCCGACGCACAACATCGATAAGTTGTGGCTGGAATTCCTTCGATACACCGAGCGATTCATGGGCGCCCATTGGCGTGACAACGGGCGTGTCGAAAAAGTCGAGGAGATCGTCAAATATTGTAGCAAGCCTGCGGACACGCTTGCCGCATCTGACGACGAACTTGTCTGGCTCTACAGACAGACGCAGAAGTTGAAAATTTGCCAGCCGATGGGCAAATTTAGGCTTTGGATGAAGGAACTCAAGAAGGAGCGGGAAAAGGTCATCCGAGTCCACGTCGGACGCGGTGACGGCAAGTTGATGCGCGTCAAGAAGGGCAAGCGCGGCGGTGCCGACGATGACCTTACCGACGAGGATGGTAACGTCATCGAGGACGACGCCGTCCAGGCTGCCGACGATGCGACGGGTGAGGATTCCGACGATGCTCCGGAGTCGACTCCTGAGAAGCGGAAGCGGCTAGGCGACGGCGGTCCAGCGGCGAACGTCGTCATCGGCCTAGGCTTGCCGCAATGGCGGCATACACCGTGGGCCGAGCCGGTGATCCTGGTGCAGAACTACGACCCGCTGAAGCTGTCTTCTGAAGACGGCTTCGATATTCGCGAGTGGCAGCGTCAGGCGCGGGAGTGGTGGAACGAGTCCTTCGCGCCAGAGCCGGAAGAAGCGCTGCGGGTCGCACGCATGGCGCTCGACGCGGCCATGTCGTCGGACGATATACGCGAAGCGGCGGAAGCCGCTTGCTATATCGTTCACACATGTAGCTCAACTGTCCGGCACGAGGATCAAGAGCTGGACGAGGAAGGGCCGCTGGAAGAGCTCGACGACGACACGAGGGAGATTCTGGACGTCTTCGGAGGCAAGATCGTCCGGCTCAAGCCCCGACCGCTGATCGAAGAAGACGAAATCCCGTTCGAGTCACCCGTCATCGAGGCGAAATCGGCTGCACTGCGGGCGGACCTCGCCCGGAGCGAAGCGCGCTGGTCGGAATGGCGGGCATCTGTCGCCGCCGCCGATTGTCGCGAAGCCGCGTGATGTCGGGTATCCGGGCATCACCAAGGGCAACGCCCCGAGCCGGGTCCAGAGGCGAAGTCACCGAGGGCAGTCATTGACTGCCTCGTCGTCCAGAGGACGGCGACAAGGCCCCTGCCAGGCGCCTCGCGGTAGTCCGGCGGAAGCCCCCTCGGAGAGCCGACGATTCGACCCATCGGGGAGAGCCATTAGTCGGTCACTAATGGGTTGTTTCCAGATCCGCCGGCGCTCACGATTCTTCCACCAGCATTCACCGGGAGGATCACATGCAGGAATACGGTCTGCCAATCATCGTCACCAACCACGGCCCGGCTGCCTCAGCGTGGCTCAAGGTCATTCGGCTGCCGACAAGCTGGTACGCCGTCATCTGGGAGAGCCCGGAGCGGTATGCCAGCTTCGAGCAAGAGCGGACTGAGTTGAACGGCGGCTTCGCACATCTGAGCGACCGCGATTTCCTCGACCGGGTGCGGCTTGTCTCATCGTTCACCCAAGGCATCGATTTCGACTACGAGGAGGCGCTGTGATGCAGAATTCCGTTCATCGCACGTATTTCACAGCCGTCGAGCTCGAATCCGGAAAAGCTGCATCACTGCTCATCGGATTCGAACCCGGGAGGATTGTCGCTCGCCTCAAGTCGGCTGACGACGAGCAGTGGGTCGTGCTCGGACGCGACGACGGACAGAGCTTCAAAAGCCGCACAGTTGAAGCTCTGCTTTTTCTCGTCGCTACGGGATTCGAGGAGTTTCGCGGAGTTCGCTATTCGTATCTACCTCACGTCTACGGCGTTGACGTGGACATGAGTAAAGCGGCGATGAAATCGCGCGATCAGACGCTGCACTGAGTCCGCTTTATGGCTTTCCAGTTCATCCACCTCGAAGCTTTTTCGCGCAAGGGCGACGGCAAGGGCCGCTCGACCGCGTTCGTGTTGGGAGAGGCTCGGCGCGATCCCGAATCTTCCGTCCACGTTGCGAATCCATCGCCTCCGATCGTCGTCTACGGCTCGACGATCGAGGAGGTCGAACGCCTGCACGCCGCCGCCGCCGATGCTGCCGTGACCACGCCGAAGGGCGGCAAGCCCCGGCGCATCCAGAAGACCCAGCACACGCTCATGACGGTCGTTGCGTCCCATCCTCTCACGATGGACGAGGTTCGCGCCGATCCGGAAAAGCGCCGCGAGGCTGAGGAATGGGAAAAGCGAACGGTCGGATGGCTCCGTTCACAATACGGCGACAAGCTCGTGGCCGTCGTCCGGCACGAGGACGAATCCCACTATCATCTCCATGCCTATGTCCTGCCGGACGATCCGGCCATGCGGGCCAATGCCATGCATCCGGGGCAGACGGCCAAGGCCGCAGTGATGGCGGCCGGTCCCGTCGAAGGCGAGGATTCGAAGGCGCTGAACAAGCGCGGAGACGCGGCATACAAGGCGGCGATGCGCGAATGGCAGGATTCATATCATGAAGCCGTAGCCATTCCGTGCGGTCTGACACGTCTCGGCCCGCAGCGCCGCCGTCTGACGCGGGCCGAATGGCAGGCGGAGCAGGTTCAGGCGAAGGCCCTGCGCTCGACGATCGAACGCGCGCAGGCAGTGAAGGCAAAAATCGAGACGCATATCGTCACGAAAAAAGCTGAGACCGAATCTTTGGTCTCGGCGGCGGAAACGACGGCAGCCGCGCTGAGGGCCGAAGCAGCTGCGGCGCAGGCGGAAGCCGCTCGCCAGATCGCCGCCGCCAAGGTCGCTCGTGAGGCCGCGCTGAAGGCGCAGGACAAGGCCGTCAGAGAGCAGAACAAGGCGCGTTCGATGATGTCCCGTGTTCGGCAAGAGGCCGCGCGCGTCCAGGCTGCCGCCGCTCGTCTCCAGCGGCTGCCCGGCGTGCTGCGCAGCGCGTGGGACGGATTCAGGAAATCGGCGGTTGAGGCACGGATTCGTCGATCGCTGGATTCCGAGATGGGCGCCCTCCGGGAACAGGCGACCGTCGCCGCCGACCGGGCGACGGCGGCGCACGACGGCATGCGGCAGGCGGAAGCACAGGTCCGTGACATTCGGGAGACGTTGAAGGAGGCCGGGCGGCAGCTCGCCGCTGCTCGTCGTGAGATCGCCTTCCTGCGTCCTCCGGAGCCGGAGCCAGAGCAGACGCTCGGTATGTCTCCGCCCGGTCTCCGGCGGCGGTGATGTCCCATTTTGGGACTCGTAAATTGTCAACAATTACAGAATGTTAAGCGTCAACTTTTTTGCAAAAAGTGCGTTTTCCCTCTTGCCAAGCATCTCAATCGGCGTCACCATTTTTTTGTCAGCACGACGAAAGAAGCGCTGGCGCGATTATCGCTCCCCATGAGGGATTTAGTCGCGGTCTCTTCGGGGATCGTTGACACAAGATAAGGCCACCGCTCCGGTGGTGGCTGTCATGCCCACCGACCGCGTTTCCTTATGACTCATGAGGTGGGCATTGTGGATTAAAACGAGTGAACCGCCGCGATGGTGGCTCTGAAAGCATATGCGGCTCTGAATAGCCGTTTCGTCTGCCGCCGAATAGGCGGCTCTGAAATATACGTGAATAACCAGGTGTTTCCTGGCGTTCTCCGCCGAATAGGCGGCTTTCCCTGCAAACGCAGGGATGTACCGTTCTACATAGAGAAGCGTGCTTCTTGGTGGAATGTTCTCTGCAAACGCAGAGTTTCGGATCGGGAGGCTTCGGCCTCCCTTTCTGCTTTCCGGTTTCCGGAAACGGTGAGAAAATCCCGATTTGCCTAAAATTTGTGCGCCAGCGACGGCCGTACAGCGCGTTTGGCGCTGCCGGACGTATTCAGACACGTCCGGTTTCGACGTCGAATCCCTCTCCCGGGAGTCGCGACACCAGCCCGGCATTTGCGCCGGTCCTGCTCCACCCGCATCCTGAAAGGACGCAAAACGACGGGAGGACAGCATGAAGAAATTCGAGGTCCAGGAGCGCATTGAGCTCATCTATCAAAGCGCCGTCTGGCAGACTGAAGGGCTGCTCGAAGACGCGTGTGCGGAGGCGTGGCCGGACCACGCGGTCGCCCAGGCCGCGCGAGAGTGGAACAGCGTCCGGCTGATGCACGCGGACTCGAAGCGCTGGCGCGAAAAAGTCCGGAAGGTCGACCTCGATGTTGTCGAACCCGCGTGAGAAGCCTAGGCGCAAGCGCCGCCGGACGTGTGCCGACGAGGCCCGCCGCGCGCTCCTGGAGCGCCAACGACAACGCCGGATCAGCAACCCGGCGGGCAAGGTCGCGCTCCAACTCCTCGTCCTGCTGTCGGCTGGCCTCGCACTGCTGCCGCCGCTGCCAGCGCCGAGGTTCTCATTCTCTCGTACTCGGAGGAGCGCTGTGAAAGCTGATGACGACGATCTCGGGCCAACGGCCCGCGCGATGGAACGCGGCCTAGACCCCGCGTTCTACGAGACCAGCGGCTCACGTCTGAAGCCTCGCCCGACATGGACGCGGCTCGTCAGAGACCTGAAGCGCCCCCGCGCTGCGGCCAAGGCCCGCGCTGAACTTGAATCCAGAGTGCCGTCAGCGGCACGTGAATGGCTTCACGCAGCCATCGACACGGGCGAGATGTGGCGGCTCAATAATGTCGGACGGCACAGCGCGTCGGAGGCTGAAGTCGCCGTCGCCGCGCTCGACGCATCGGACGCGTGGAAGGCCGCCATCGCAGCGGAAGCAGTGGCGGCCGCCGCATTCAGGAAGACACCGGGCGGAGATTCAGGAATCCAGGGAGGGCTAAAACGATGACAAATAGCGTGATGGAAGACATAACGTTGAAGATCGGCTCTGGCTCTCTGGCCGGGTTTCTCGATCGCATCGGCCTGACGGGCGCAGCGCGCGACCGTGTCGTGGAGATCGACCAGACGCTCGCAGCAGAACTTGAGAAATCGACGATCGATCATGACCGCTGCACGGACCTCGTTCTCGAAGTCGCGGACCTCGTGCTGGGACGGCTGCGGCCTCTGGTTCAATCGTCTGGCGGCTTCGACTTCGATTCGATGGACTGGGGGGCCGACGACATCGAGGAGATAGGCCATGTATAATTTGATTGTGGGAGTGCTCGCAGGCATCGTCCTCGGAACGCTGTCAGTCGCGGGCGCATGGTACGGCGGCGCTGTCTACGAGCAAGCGCGGCTCCGATCGGAGCTTGTCGAGGTCACAGGGCAGCAGCAGCAGATTGCTGCTGCGCTCGATCTGTACGAGACAGAAGGCGGCAGCGTGTCGTCGCTCGGTGAGGATGGCACGGCCCTCGCCGGATTGGTCGAGGACGGATTTCTGAAATTTGTGCCGCCGGGCACTTGGCGCGTCCGGAAGGGTGGCGGGCAGATTTGGGATCCACTGCGCATCCAGACTCCGGAGGCCTGCGCGGCGATGAATGGACTCGCTGGCTTTCCGGAGGTCTGTCCGCCCTGCGACAGCGAGACGCTAAAACGCTACCCGGCCTGTGAGCTGGCGGAGAGTGCCGAATGAGAACTGCAACAGCCGTCCTCGCCGTGATCGCCGCTCTCTCGAATGATGCGGCGGCTGGGACGTTCGTTCTACGATCATCGACGACGGGCGTGATCGCCGCTCCGGTCGTGGTTGCTCCTCCTGTAGATCAACAGGAGCCTCCTGTGGGCCTCTCGCTGTCCATGGCCGGAACGGCATCCGTGACGGCAGGTGCCACCCTTGATCTGCGTCCGGTCTTGGCCGGAGCGTCTGGGGCGGTGTCGTTTTCGTACTCCGGCAGCCTGCCTCTCGGCGCGACCTTCGATGCCGCAACGGGGAGGATCGCAGGGCGGGCGCTGGTCGCTGGACGCTATGACGTGTGGGTGTCCGCGACGGATTCGAGCGGCGCAGCGGTGACGGCGGAAATTGTGATCGTCGTGACCTGAAACGCGAAATCGGGGCCTTTCGACCCCGATGTCCACTTTCTAATCGATTTTAAGGGGGCATACAGCGCTTCTAGCGCTGTGGCTGGTGTCCATGCCCACCCGGATTCGGAACGTCGCCTGCGAGCATCCGGCGTTCGGTGAATCCAGCTGCCATCAGCTGCCGTCATTTCTTCACCGCCCGGAGGCGGCGAGAGGCGAAAATAATGGCGGCTTCTGTCGCCCTCTTCATGCCCTCCTCCCGCGATTCAGCAAGGCCGAAAATCCCCCCGCGCGGCTCTTCCGTAGGGGAAGTCGGGAGGTCGCCTGTGAATAGCCATCGGCCTGTGCAGTCGTCGACTTTGGTGACGCTCAGGCACAGAGGGCCGAACTCGGCGCATGCCGGACCGCCCTCCCTGAGCTTGTCAAAATACCAATCGATCTTGGTATTCTTGCTCTTCGTCATGATCCGCACCTCTCAACCTGTGCCAGTGAAGGGAGCCGGGTGATTGCGATGGTGTTCCAGCGCGTCAGGTACGGAGTGATGTCCCGCTGATCCGCAAGCTGGTCCTGCACGACAATCAGGAAGCGCCGCGTCAGGGATGCCGATAGCGTGACATACCGGATGCCCCGGACGATCATCGTCGCCGTATCGACCAGATGCACGTCGATCCCAAGCCGCTGCTGCTCGTTCTCGATGTCAGGCAGCCAGCGCGCCTCCGTCGGAATGACGCGGGCATCGAACGGAGCGTCGAGGATGATCGTCCCGAACTGAAAGACCCATAGAATGAGAGGCCCGTCCACGATGATACCCGCTTTCATCGGGTCCTGCCGGATCGACCTCACTTCGGTCCTCGCCAGATTCGGCATGCCGATCTGAAGTAAATTCCCTGAGTCAGTCAGAAAGTTGGCTGCCGCCCCCTCCTGAGTTCGGATCGGAAGCGGGTATTCCATGCCTCGCGCAAGTGCCACGAAATTCATCAATCTCTCCTTTTGGTTGTTGATGATGGCGACACTCCGCTCATATTTTTCAGAAGGCGTCAATAGCCAGACCTTCGCTTATATATTTGAAAATATTGAAGGATTCGACATTGAATCCTTGCGTTAAAATACTCTGCAAGGACTCGGAAAAATAAACAAAGGGATTCCATTGAATCGAATCCTTGCAGCATAAGGTTGAATCCTTGCAGAGGCAGGTAACAGGGCGTTCACCACGTTCTCAGTTACGCTGCGAGATGATCCAGAGCGCGGACGCCCAATCGCTGGACGGCACGAGCAAGCTCGGCTGCGCTGCCGGGGAGACGAGTCCGGCGGACAAGCCGCTCAATTCCCGTTCTCCTTTCCCTCACGAAAATTTCAGCGCGGTAAAAAAGCGTGCCAAGCGCATCCGTGTGCACTGTCTCGATGACGATGATGTCCATGGCGAGGCCACGAACGATGGTCTTTTTCGTCTTCATCCAGAAAGATCCTAAGCTGTTGACAATGCTAGGTTTTATCAGATTTCGGGAGTCGAGCCCAGGACATGCGAAAATGATCTCCGGATCATCGATCGGATGGCGATCGAAGAGTTAACGGCCCTGGCGGAGCGGGAGGGGTGTCAATGAGAATCTGCGGAAGTAGAGCGGGAGCGCCAGCGACACGGTTCCGCTGATTGTCGTTGACAGACCGGAGCGACCCAATCCTCCCACTGCCGGGGGTAGACAGAGGGAGAAAAGGCCGAAGGCCGTACCCTATGCCTGCCCCCGGACTAGATCAGTCGGATCATGCCGATCGGAGACGGGCAAGCCGGAGGCGCGCTAGGAGGCAGAGCCTCCGCTAGGATCAAGAGCACAATGAGCATATCGGAGCCGTGAGCGTGGCGACCCGTCACAGGGCACGGCGGGGATTCGCGCATGCTTCGGCGGTTCCCGAGGCAGCCGCAGGAGGTTCAGCATCGCGCCGCCAATGGCGGGAACCGGGACCGACCGCCTCCGGCGAGGCATTCCACAACTGTTGACAAAAATACGAATCGGGGCTTTAAAGCAGGCACACTATATTGGTACACCCGACACCAAACGGGCGCTGCCACAGGCCTTATCTTCTGGGCCTTTTGGGTCACTGCATAGGAGCTTCAAATCTCTCTAGCAGCACCAGTTTCCCTAGGGCCTGACCCATTCCGGAAAGAACTAAAGTGCATTGCTGCGTAAGTTCTGCATGTGGCGTGGCGCGGCCTATTCGGTGGATGTTCTCAGGTACGCTCTGCGATACATCGTTACAGCCTCATCGAATCGTCGTGGTTCTTCACAACTGTAAAAGTCTGAAATGCCGATCGAGACTTGAACGCCGAGACGTCAGGCAGTGTGCTGATCGCCGCAGTGACCTGAGCTCTAGTGGCATTGCTGTCCTTGCCCAGGATCACCTTAACTAGCTTCAGGTTGGGGGCGAAATCGAGAAAATAGTGACCATTAACAGGTCCTTATCCGAGAGCTTCGCGAATTGGCTCAACCTCTTCTCCGGCTATTCACCCCCCACCCCATCAAACCTTCTCCGTCTTCTTAACCTTCACCTTCGGCTCCACAGGCGCATCCGGCGTCGGGGCCAACAATTTCCGCAATGACGCAATCTTGTCCTTCACCAGCGGACGAAAGCGGCTGGCGCGGTAGGGCATGTCGGCGGCGCCGTAGCCTTCGGGGCCGTCGTCATCGCCGCGGTGGATTTCTTCGAGCTTCACGCCGATGAAGGTGCCGTCGACATAATGCGTGTATTCGCCGACCCAGCGGATCGTGTAGATCGTGCCCTTGCGGATCAATTGGTCGATGCTGACATGCTTGAACTTGTCATCGATGCAGACGACCTTCTGGCCCACATGGAAATCGTAGCTCACTCTGTTCTCCCTGTAGCGATGAAACCCCCATCGCCCTATCGCTGTCATGCGAGCATAGTCGCATAGGCACCGGCTGGTAAATGCAATGAGCGCCATGGCGGTTTATTTATGGCCGTGGCGGGATAGGAGAGGCGAAACCCGAAGCCGGAGCAATTCCATTGACAAGCCCCGGCGAACGCTCAAGAGTGCATCCCATCGAAGCGCCTCCGCGAGGCCTCGTTCTCATGTCCCCATCCCCTGCCCGGCAAGCCCGCCGAAGGCTCTCACCGATCATGCCCATCCTCCGCCTCCTCGCTGACGATCTCACCGGCGCGCTCGATACGTCCGTCGAATTTGTCGGGCTGTGCGGGCCGATCGAGATCGGGTTAGGGGATGATTTGGCGGTGGATGGTAAGGCGTGCCTTGCCATCGATAGCGGCACGCGCGAGCGCTCGGCGGCCGAAGCCGTCGCTGTTGTCGAAAGGTTTGCGCCGCTGCTTAAGGGGGGCGGATATCGCCTTCAAGAAAGTAGACAGCCTGTTTCGCGGGCCTTGGGCGGCGGAGCTGGCGGCTGTCTTTCGGCTGGGGTATTGGCGGCATTGCATCCTCGCGTCGGCCTTTCCGCATCATGGGCGGCGGACGCGGGATGGGCGGCAATTTGTGCGAACGCAGGAAGGGTCCTGGCGGGACGTCAGCGGCGATCTGGCCGAGGCGCTGAAAGCCGAGGGATTGCCGGCGTCCCTTGCGCCTGTCGGAAATGGCCTGGCCGACGGCGTCAGCATTTTCGATGCGGAAACGGATGCCGATCTCGATGGAATTGTAGCGCTTGCCCGGCAAGCGCGCGGGCCGGTCCTATGGTGCGGCACCGGCGGGCTGGCGCGAGCTTTGGCGCGCGGCCGTGAAGTTGGCGCCTCGCGCATATTGGAGAGGCCGGTGCTCGGGCTTTTCGGCTCCGACCAGCCGGTCACGCGGGCGCAGCTTGAAGCCTGCGGGTCATCCTGGGTGGAGATCCGCGAAGACGGCGATGTAGATGCGATAAAACATCGGCTCGATCAGACCGGCACCGCGCTCGTCAGCGTCGATCTTCCTGCGGGGCTCGATCGCGGCGATGCGGCGGCGCGGATCGGGAAAACGCTGGGCAGCGTCGCAAAAGCTTTGCCAGCGCCGGGCACAGTGATCGTCGCCGGCGGCGAGACTTTGCGCGGCCTGTGTTCATCGCTTGGCGCGGAGGCGCTCAGGGTCACCGGCCAGGTGGCGCCGGGCCTACCGCGTTCGGTCATATCAGGCGGGCATTGGGATAAGGTGCAGGTCATCTCCAAATCCGGCGCCTTCGGCGGCCCGGATTTATGGCGCGATCTGCTGATCGAAAACGGATTGATGGTCGAAGGAAGCAAGGCATGAAGCGGCATCTGGCAATCACCATGGGCGATCCCGCCGGCATTGGCCCGGAGATCATCGTCAAGGCGGCGGCGCGGCTGAAGGACAGGCTTGGGGCCGGCGACCTGCGCCTCGCCATCCTCGGCAGCGGCCCGTCGCTCCGGCTCGCGGAGCAACAGCTCGGCCTGGATACCGCGATCCCCGAAACCGAAATGGACGGTGACTGGCCGAACCTCTGTTTCATCCAGGCCGACGCCGAGGGCGAGCCGATCCTGCCGGGCGTGCTCTCGGCCGATGGCGGCCGGATGGCCTTCAAGGCGATCGAAAAGGGCGTGCAGCTCGCTCTATCCGGAAAGGTCGGCGGCATCGTCACTGCGCCGTTGAATAAAGAGGCGCTGAACAAGGCCGGCTTCCACTATGCCGGCCATACCGAGCTGCTGGCCGAACTCACCGGCGCGCGCGGCTCCGTCATGATGCTCGCTCATGGCAATATGCGCGTCAGCCACGTCACCACCCATGTCGCGCTAGAGGGCGTACCCAAGCGGCTGACGCCGGAGCGGCTGCGCCTCGTCATCGACTTGACCGACAAGGCGCTCAAGCACCTTGGCATCGCCAAGCCGAAAATCGCGATCGCGGCGCTCAATCCGCATGCCGGCGAAGGTGGCCTGTTCGGCCGGCAGGATATCGACATTTCCGCGCCGACGATCGCCAAGGCGGTCGAAGACGGGTTCGATATCGTCGGCCCGGTCCCCGGCGACACCGTCTTCGTCAAGCTGCGCGCCGGCCAATACGACGCCGTCGTCGCCATGTATCACGATCAGGGGCATATCCCGGTCAAGCTGCTGGGCTTCGAGATCGACCCCGCCACCGGCAAATGGATGGACCTCTCCGGCGTCAACATCACCCTCGGCCTCCCGATCGTCCGCACCTCCGTCGACCACGGCACGGCATTCGACATCGCCGGCAAAGGGATTGCCAATGAGCGGAGCCTCATCGAGGCGATCGAGTTTGCGGAGCGGTTGGCGACGGGAGGTTGAGGCGGGTTTTGTTGCTGGCAAGCAGCCTCTCCGTATGCCGCGCCTCTGATACCCCCTCTATCGCTTTCGCGACATCTCCCCCAAAAGGGGGGAAAGCGTTGGGTGTTCTCCACGCACAGCAGTAGGACCTGCAGTTTCAGTGGATTCGATATTTGCTTAAGGCGAGCGAGCGCCACAGATTACCAATCTCCCCCGTGTGGGGGAGATGTCACGACAGTGACAGAGGGGGTGACGCACTCTCCGCAAATTCCACGCCCGACATCTGCAGCACCTCCCTTACTTGTTCACATAAAAACAAACCTGCATCCTCCACCACAAATGAATCCCCTTACGTCATTGACAACAGCGCCAACCCGCCCCAATATTTAATTCGTTATGAACTAGAGGAAGTTCATATAAAAACAGGTGTCGCGAACTTTCTGAGGAGTAAGCGCGCGACGACCTGGGGAGGAGGCTCATGGGAATCCGGTGGAGCCGTGTCACGCCGCATCTGGCCGTTGCGCCAGCGGCCTTGATGACGCTCGTATTTTTTGTCGGCGCCATTGCCTGGACGGTCTATCTGTCGTTCACGGCGAGCCGGCGCTTTCCCGATTACGAACCGGTCGGTTGGAAGCAATATTGGCGGCTGTTTCACGACGCGTCATGGCTGTTATCCCTGCAGAACCTGGTGATCTTCGCGATCGGCAGCCTGTTTTCCATCATCCTCGGCTTCATCCTGGCCGCGATGATCGACAAGGAAGTGCATGGCGAAGGCATCTTCCGCACCATCTTTCTCTATCCGCTCGCCATATCGCTGATCGTCACCGGGCTTGTCTGGCGCTGGCTGTTCAATCCTGGCCTCGGCGTCGAGAACGTGCTGCATTCGTTCGGCTGGCAAAGCGCTTCGTTCAATTGGCTGGCGAGCCAGGACACCGTCATGTTCGGCGTCATTCTGGCCGCCGTCTGGCAGTCGACCGGCTTCTTCATGGCGCTGATGCTCTCCGGGCTGAAGTCGATCAATACCGAGATCTGGCAGGCCGCGCGCCTCGACGGCGTACCCTTCTGGCGGCTCTATATCGAAGTCATCATCCCGATGATGAAGCTCACCTTCTTCACCTGCATCATCCTGCTCTGCATCGGCGTGGTGAAGGCCTATGACATCATCGTCGCCATGACCAATGCCGGACCCGGCGGCGCCTCGATCATGCCGGCCTATTTCGTCATCGACGCCTACTGGCAGAAACAGAATCTCGGCTATGCCTCGGCCGGCGCCACGGTCATGCTGCTGACCACCCTGGTCCTGTTCCTGCCGCTCGTTCTCGCCACGGTCTGGAGACAGAAGAGGAGCGCGACATGACGGCGATCAGTTCCAATGCCAACACGTCGGCCCCCGTCACGGTCAAGGCACGGCGGCGGCCGTTGATCCGCCCCAGCCGGGTGGTGATTTTCGTCTTCCTGCTGATGGCGGCCGCCTTCTTCGCCGTGCCGCTCTACGTCGTCATCGTGACCTCCTTCAAGACGATGGATCAGATCCGGCTCGGCCAGATCTTCTCCCTGCCCTCGCCCTGGACCGCGGAAGCCTGGTCCTATGCCTGGACGCAGGCCTGTTCCGGTATGAATTGCAACGGCGTGCGCGTCGGCTTCGTCAATTCGCTCTATATCCTGGCGCCGAGCCTGGTACTGACGATTTCCGTCTCCATCATCACCGGCTATGGCCTGGCGCTATGGAATGTCAAATGGGCGAACGGCTTCCTCTTCGTCCTGTTCATCTGCGCCTTCGTGCCGTTCCAGATCATCATGTATCCGCTGATCAAAATCGCCGGCAGTCTGCATATCTACGGCACCACCTTCGGCATCGCCGTCATCCACAGCGTGCTGTCGCTGCCCTTCCTGACGCTGATCTTCCGCAATTATTTCCGCGGCCTGCCGCCGCAGATTATCGCGGCGGCAATGATCGATTCCGGCTCTTTCTGGCGCATCTTTTTCGAGATCGTCCTGCCGATGTCGGGGAATATCATGGTCGTCGTGCTGATCCTGATGATCACGGGTATCTGGAACGACTTCCTCGTCGGCCTCACCTTCGGCGCGCAGGACACGCAGCCGATGACGGTGGTGCTGAACAACATCACCGTGACGACGACCGGCGCCAAAAACTACGCGGTCGACATGGCCTCGGCGCTGCTCACTGCCCTGCCGCCGCTCGTCATCTACTTCGTTCTCGGCAAGTTCTTCGTCCAGGGCATCACCGCCGGCGCAATCAAGGGATAGCTTAATGCCGACCATTGCCTTCAATAATATCGTCAAGAAATTCGGCGCTCTCACCGTCATCGAAAATCTCAACCTGGAGATCGGCGACGGCGAATTCCTCGTGCTGCTCGGCCCTTCCGGCTGCGGCAAGACCACTTTGCTCAACCTGCTGGCTGGGCTTCTGGAAATAGACGGCGGCGAGATCAGGATCGCCGATCGCGACGTCAGCTATCTTGACCCCAAGGATCGGGGGCTGGCCATGGTCTTCCAGTCCTATGCGCTCTATCCGACCAAGACCGTACGTGGAAACATGAATTTCGGCCTTTCCTCGCGCGGCATATCCAGGGAAGAGGCGGACAAGCGCATTGCCTGGGCGGCGAAACTCCTGCAGATCGAGCACCTGCTCGACCGCAAGCCGTCACAGCTTTCCGGCGGCCAGCGCCAGCGCGTCGCCATCGGCCGGGCGCTGGTGAAGCAATATGGCGTCTGCCTGTTCGACGAACCGCTCTCCAACCTCGACGCCAAGCTGCGCAACGAGATGCGCATCGAGATCAAGAAGCTGCATAACCAGCTCAAGAACACCGTCGTCTACGTCACTCACGATCAGGTCGAGGCCATGACGATGGCGACCAAGATCGCGGTCATGGACAAGGGCGTCATCCAGCAGTTCGGCACGCCGGATCAGATCTACAACGAGCCCGCCAATCTGTTTGTCGCCGATTTCGTCGGTTCCCCGGCCATGAACGTGCTGGATTGCACGGTCAAGCAGAACGGCAGCGGCCTTGTCGCGGTCGATGAGCCGAACGCCGTCTCGATCAATCTCAATGCTTACAAATGGAAGAACAAAGGCGTCGCCGGCAGCGCGGTCAAGGTCGGCTTTCGCGCCGAGGATTTCTTCACGGAGCCGCATGAGGACGGCGGCGAAACCGTGCGCTTCGACTGCCCCGTCGAATATTTCGAAAAATCCGGCGCGGATGCCTTCGTATTTCTGACGCTTGCCGGACGAACGGTCGCCGTTCGCATCGATGGCCGCAATGCCAATCGCTATCGCGGCCGCACGGATTTGCCGGTCTATCTGCCGCTCGACAAGCTGAACGTCTTCGACGCGCAGACGGGACAGCGGCTTTGAGGCCTCTAATTTTCTGAAGATAATTCTGATGGGAGGAAGGAAGCATGATGAAGTGGAAAGCTTTAGGCCTGGCCGCGGCATTGCTTGCGGGCACGGTGCTTGCCGGCACGGCGTCGGCCGATGAGGTCGTCGTCTATCATACCTGGTCGAAACCCTCTGAAATCGCCGCGCTCGGCGTATTGCGGGACGCCTGGGGCAAGGACGGACACCAGTGGAAGGACCTGTCGATCGCCCATGATTCCGGCGCCAATGTCAGCCTGATGAACATGATCACTGGCGGCAACCCGCCCGCGATCTTCATGAACTCCGACCCCGGCATCTATCGCGACCTGACCAAGCAGGGCATGGGCGTTCCGTTGACGAAACTATTTGACAGCATCGGCGCGACCAAGAATTTTCCGCCGGCTGTGCTGAAGAACATCACCGTCGACGGCGAGATCATGAAGGCGCCAGCAACCGTCCATATCGACGGCATGATCTATTATAACAAGCATGTGGCCGAAGCGACCGGCGTCGATCCCAAGTCCTGGAAATCCCTCGACGATCTCTTTGCAGATTTCGACAAGGTGAAAGCCAAGGGCTACATCCCGATCGCGCAAGGCGGCGACCAGTTCCAGAAGGCCTATCTCCTGCAAGCGGTGATCGCCGCCGAGGAAGGCCCCGACATCTACAACCGCTTCTATGGCGAAAAGCCCGACAAGAGCGTTATCGACACGCCGGAAATGCGCACCGCGCTGAAGCGCTTTCGCCAGATCCAGCAGCACACCGATCCGGGCTCACCCAACCGTCAGTGGAACGACACGACCAACCTTGTCATCACCGGCAAGGCGCTGCTGCAGATCCACGGCGACTGGATGAAAGGCGAATTCCTCGCTGCCAACCAGAAGCTCGGTACCGATTTCGACTGCATCAACATTCCCGGCACCAAGGCCGTGGTGGTGACGGTTGATTCCTGGGGCTTCCTGAACACCAACAATGCCGATACGGCAAAGGCGCAGGAGGATTTCGCAAAGCTCGACGTCGATCCAAAAATCAACGCCGAATTCGTCTCGAAGAAGGGCGCAAGCCCCGTTCGCACCGACGTCGACACCTCCAATCTCGACGCCTGCAACAAACTCGTCCTCGACACACTGAAGGACCCGAACAAGCAGGTCTCCAACCCCTTCAACACCGCCGATGCCGACTGGTATCGGACGATCTGGGAGGAGGCCGACAAATATTGGAGCGACCCGAACCGCACCGAGGACGATTTCGTCAAGGCAATGCAGGATGCTTACGATCAGATCTTCTGATCTGCGCCTCGATATATCAGACAGAAGCCCGGCAGGAGCAGTTCGGCCGGGCTTCTTTTTTTGACGTCACCGACTACGAGTTTTGACGTCACCGACTACGAGCTTTCAAAAAAAAATTTTGCGCCCTCTTGATAATGAGTGACTAGTTAGTCATCTATATAACCGAATTGGTTCGAGACGGGATAGCATGGCAAGACCACTCAGCGAGGACAGACGAAATGCCATACTAATGGCAGCGACCGAGCTCGTCGCCGAACAGGGGCTCGGTGCGGCCACCGCTGAAATCGCCAAAAAGGCCGGCGTACCAAACGGCTCGATCTTCACTTATTTCGCAACCAAGACCGATTTGCTCAACGCGCTTTATCTGGAGCTGAAGAGAGAACTTACCGAGACGGTGCTGGCGGAAATGCCCGGGGGCGACGACACACGCGCCCAGCTCCGCCACCTCTGGGTCACTTGGACGTTTTGGGGAGCATCGCATCCCTTGAAGCGGCGCGTGCTGGCGCAGCTCAGCGTCTCCGACCAGATTACCGAGTTGAGCCGCAAAGCGGCTTATGAGGCCGCAGCGTCGACGCTCGAGCTTCTCCGGCGGGCGAGCACCAATGGAGCGTTGCACGACGCGCCGGCGCCCTATGTCGGCGCCCTCGTCGAAGCCATGGCGACAACGACGATGGACTTCATGATCCGCGATCCGGCAAAGGCGAGCGCCCTCTGCGAATCCGGCTTCGAAGCACTGTGGAATACCCTCCATTGAGGGAGTTTGTTTCTTACGGAAATAAATGACTGACTGGACAGTCAAATTAAAGGAGACTATGAAATGTCGAAAGTTTGGCTCATTACGGGGAGCGGCAACGGCCTCGGCCGCGTCATCGCCGAGAAGGCGCTCGAAGCCGGAAATCGCGTTGTCGCGACGGCCCGCGACACCGGTCAATTGGCCGATCTGGTCGCCCGGTATGGGGCGCAAGTGCGCGCCGTCAGGCTCGATGTAACGGATGAAGAGGAAGGCAAGTCCGCGGTGCAGACGGCGGTCGAGACATTCGGCCGGATCGATGTGCTGGTGAATAACGCCGGCTACGGTGATCTGCGTCCCTTCGAGCAGACGCCATCCGAGGATTTCCGCAAGCTGGTCGAAACCTGCCTGTTCGGCGTCGTCAACCTCACGAGGGCGGTTCTCCCATTCATGCGCCGGCAGCGCAGCGGACACATCATCCAGATTTCCTCAATCGGCGGGCGCATGGCGTTTCCCGCCAATGCTTCCTATTTTGCGGCGAAGTGGGGTGTCGGCGGCTTCACGGAAGGTGTCGCTCTCGAAGTCGCTCCGTTCGGTGTCAAGGTGACGGCGCTTGAGCCTGGCGGCATGCGCACCAATTTTGGCAGGACGGCCAACAAGGAACGGCCAGAGATATGGCCTGACTATGAGCCGTCGGTCGGGGCGTTCCTGAAGCAGATAGACGGAATTTGGGGCAACGAGGCCGGCGATCCGGTCAAAGTTGCAGAGGTTGTCTTGAAGCTTGCCGAAGCGGAGTCGCTCCCGCCTCATATCGTGCTCGGCGGCGATGCATTCCAAATGGTCCGTCGGGCCGAAGAAGCGAGAATGGCTGACGCGGATCGTTGGGAAGCCATCGCCAGAGCGACAGATGCCGCTGCGGAACGCCCTATTCCGCCGCTTCCGACAGTCTAACACCTTCGGCATTCACACATGGTCTGCACGACGACAGAATGGTTCGTGCGGACCTTTTCCGCGTGTCCATCGGTGCAGCTCTGCGGCTTCACTCCGCCACGCTTTGCGATTGTCATGGCGACTTTAAAGCAGCTAATAGTTATAGTTATGCCGGGCAATTGAGATTGAGTTTGTCAATGCGTGACAGAACTCCGGATGAAACCAACGTCGAAGGCCGCATGCTGGAGCACCCGGCTTCAGCCGATGCGCGCGACTCAAATCTGGTCCCCACTTACAAGACGGTAGCCGCAGGCATCGTTTCATGGATTGACCGTATCGATCCTGGTGTTCACCGCCGCATCAAAGGCCTGCGGCTTGTCACGGCCTACGGGATAGCAGCCCTGCTCGGCACTTTGCACGATTTGACGCACTTTACCGGCGCGGCTTCCATAAGTGTGCTCGCCGGCGGTATCGCGCTTTGGGCGAGCGTTTCGGAGGCGCGGACGTCGCGTTTCGAATCGAGCCGGGACATCGCGCTCCTCACTGCGTTTGCAACGGTCGGGGCGTTTGTAATGGCAGTATGTACCCCCGCTCTCAACGGACCCGGACTTCCCGGCGTCGAGATCGTATTAGCGAGCGGTGCCTTTTTTGTCGGCTATCTCAAACGCTTTGGTATTCTCGGCGGCGGAATCGGGTCTCAGATCTATATCGGCCAACTCCTCGCTTACAGCCTAGGCCTGACTGCGTCGGACTTAAAGGCTATCGTCGCGGCAGGATTGATTGCGACCGTCGCGGCAATCGTTCCTCGTCTGCTGAGCGGACCTGCCGAGCGACCAGTTCTTCCGCCCACCATGGCGATGCCGAAAGGCGCCGAGCTGGGCTGGTGCTCGCGGGAATTGATGACGGGATTGCAGGCTGCGATTGTCGCGATCGCCATCGTCGCGATGAACGACACGTTCGGCCTTGAGGAATCCGCATGGGCCATCACGGCATGCACTTATACCGTGACAAATTCATTCACCGGCACAATGGAGCGTACTCGCAGCCGCTTGATCGGTACGATGATCGGCGTTCCTCTAGGCCTTGCTTGGCTGCCCATTGCCGCGGACGTCCAAATCCTCATCTGGATCATGGCGGCGATCGCAATGATCATCTACGCCATGGCTCTGCCGGAACGCTACGACATTGCAAGTGCCGCTTTCGCCTTTGCGCTGGTTGTCACCTTAGCGGCGAGTGGCGAATATTCGGTATGGGTGCTGACGGCCCGCGTTTGGGAAACCTTCGTCGGTGCCGCTTTGGGAGTTGCGTCGGCAATCCTTCTTTTGCCGCTGCGCAAAAGGTACTTCGGCGAATAGCACCTTTGGTCGCGCAGCCCCTCAAACTGAAATGTGGATTCAAAGTAGACAATGGTGCCGAATCCGCTTGCGGTATGGGCGTTGCGGGCGTCTTCTTGCCGAAGATATCTTCGTGAAGCATTCTAACTGTCGCAGGATGCCCATTTTTACTATGCCGCGAAATTCAGTCGCAAAATTCTCGCTTTAATTGGGATTTTCGCGACAAGAACTTGGATCACGCCATGACAACTCTAGGCCGCCCAGACTTAAGCGACATTCACCGGGGCGACTGGGTGGATCGTCGGTTGCCGATCGCATGGCGGCCATACACACGGTTGGCACGGCTGGATCGCCCCGTAGGAATATGGCTGACGCTTTTCCCCTGTTGGGCTGCGCTGATTCAGGCATCGTATGGACTTCCCGATCTCCGGCAACTGGCTATCTTCTCTCTGGGCGCTTTGCTGATGAGAAGTGCCGGTTCCACGGTCAATGATATTGCAGACCGAAAGTTTGACGGCCACGTTGAGCGGACCCGCTTTAGGCCTTTGGCAAGCGGACAGATCGGTGTGCGACAAGCATTGGCCTTTCTGGTCATCCAGCTCGCATTGGCGGCCTCGCTCCTGCTTTTCCTGACGCCCTACACGCGCCTTGTCGCCATTTGCGTTCTGCCACTCGTGTTCGTCTATCCGCTCTGCAAGCGTTTCACCCATTGGCCGCAGGCAGTCCTGGGCGCGGCGTTCAATTGGGGGATGCTCATGGCGTGGGCCGAGGTTACGGGACATATCCCGGCGGGGGCCGTCCTCATGTGGGCCGGAGCCATCGCATGGCAGATCGGCTACGACACCGTCTATGCTTACGTTGACGTGAAAGACGATTCCCAACTTGGCCTCAAATCGACGGCGATCCTGTTCGGGCCGAACGGCAAGACCTATATCGGCTTGTTTTATGCTTTGACGGTCGGTGCGTGGTCGCTCGGGGGCTGGCTGTTGGGCATGTCGCTGCCTTACGCCATCGGAATGCTGGTAATTGCCGCGCATCTCGCCTGGCAGACCTGGCGGATTGACCTTGCTCGCCCGGAGGTGAATTTCCGCCTGTTCCTGGCAAATATTCTGACGGGGGCGCTGCTGGCCTGTGCGGCGTTCATCGGAACATGGTGAGCGGGCCGACCAAATCGCAAATACCCTAACTTTCGCAACAAAATCACCCGCGATGAAAAGTCACGATGATTCTCGCGACTGTAAGCATTCCCACATTTTAGTGAGGGGCTTGCTCCGGTGGTGGATACCCATTTTAGAACATTGCATGCCGGAGCAGGATGGCTCCGAATAAAGCTACTCCGCCGCAGACCTGATTAAATTTCTCCACCCCTGTCGGTATTTCCTCCCCGCATCCGTCCTCTGACCATTCCAACCCGAGAGAGGAGATCACCCATGTCTAAGATTGCGCCATGCCTGTGGTTCGAGCGCGAGGCCGAGGAGGCCGCGAAGTTCTATGTTTCGCTGTTTCCGGATTCACGCATCGACCGCGTGCAGAAGAACATCGTCGATACGCCGGCCGGCAAGGCCGACAGTGTGCTGGTTGTCGACTTTACCCTCGCCGGTCAGCGCTTCATGGCGCTGAATGGCGGCATGCGCTTCGAATATACCCATGCGATTTCGCTGGAAGTGGATTGCACGGATCAGGCGGAGGTCGATCGGCTATGGGACGGACTCGCTGACGGCGGCGCGATCGAGCAATGCGGCTGGCTGAAGGACCGCTACGGCGTCTCGTGGCAAATCGTGCCGACCGTGCTCGGCAAGCTTCTGTCCGATCCTGACCCCGTCAAGGCCGCACGCGTCATGCAGGCGATGATGCAGATGGTCAAGCTCGACATCGCCGGTCTGCAGGCAGCCTATCAAGGGTAGTCAGTAAAGGTCTCGAACTTGAAACTCCCGGTCACCGCCGGAGCGACTTTCATCGCCCACAACGGCGTCCGGGAGAAACATTTGCCCTCAGGCCGGTTCTTTGCGCAGCCGTTCGATCGCATGAAGCTGGATGCAATTCGGCGCCATTTCCATGACCTCGATCTGCGTGCCGTCCGGATCTTCAATCCAGCCGCCACGATTGTGATCGATGCCGGGCTTTTCCGGGCGCGGCTTGCTCGGATGGATGCCGACTTTCGCCAATTCGGCGAAAGTAGTGTCGATGTTTTCGACCGTCAGGCAGATGTGAAAGATGCCGATGCTGTTCGGCCCGGTTTCCGGCCTGTCGACGCCCTTGGGGAAGAGTTCGAGATATTGGTCGTCGTTTATGCGCAGATAAACGATCCAGGCTTCGCCCTTGTCGTTTAACAGCCGCGTCATCTCGCGAAAGCCGAGCTTGTTGTAGAAAGCGAGCGACGCATCGAGATCGGCAACGCGCAACGCGATGTGGCCGAGATGCTTGAAGAGATCCATCGCGATCAGCCTCCGGCCTTGATGCGGGCGATCGCCTGTAACTGCAGGGCCTTTTCACCGAGCTGCATCAGCTCGATACGGTTGCCTTCGGGATCGGCGATCCAGGCCTGATAGTTATGATCGACACCGAGCTTCTTTTCCGCGGTGAGCACCACGCCCTTGCTGGTCAGCTCTGCGATCGCGCCGTCGATATCGTCGACTTCCAGGCAGAGATGGTTGAAGCCGACATTGGCGAAAGGCGGTGCGCTGTCGCCGACCGCATCCGGAAACAGCTCGATATATTGCGTATCGGTGATGCGCAGATAAACGATCCAGAGACGATTGTCGCGCTCCAGGCGAAACATCTCATCAAAGCCCAGCTTGTTGACGTAGAAGTCGAGCGAACGCTCGATATCCTTGACGCTGACGGCGACGTGGCCAATCGATTTCACATTCTTCACGTGCAGTACCTCCTCTTTGGACTGTCTCGTCGGCCAAAGCCTTGGGCTCTGGCGATCTCCTCTCAGCCATCGGATGCATCCGCTCCCACGGATGTCTCCAGCGCCGGCATCAGACCGTCATCGCAAATATGTTGCGGAGGATATGATGCCAGATGTTTTTATTTGAACTATGATGCGTTCATGTGTGAATTTAGGAGTAATTTTCTGCTAAAGTCAATCGCGGTGACGGCGCATTGCGTGGAAGCGGCGCTTTGCGTAAGGAATGCAGGGGATAAGAGTGGAGGATGCCCGCACACAGCATCCGTCTAGGGATTTCGCATGGCTGAGATCAGTGAAGAAGCATCGCAGAAATATCGCATTCCGGTCATCGAGCGGATGGTGGATGTCTTTGCCCTGCTCGAACGGACACCGGAAGGTGCGACGATCCGTGAGGTCGTCAAAGCCGTGAAGCTGTCGCGAACCACCGTCTACCGCATGCTGAATACACTGAGCGCTCATGATTTCGTCCACCGCTCGCCCGCCGGCACGTACACGCTCGGTCGGCGGCTGCTGACGCTCGCAGCCCATGTGGCGCCGAATGTCGCAAGTTACGACCTCCTGGCGATCGCCCAGCCGCATCTCAACCAGATGTCGGATGTCACGGGTGAAGGCGGCAAGCTAACCGTCCTGTCGGGCGACGAGATCCTCGTCGTCGCCGCCAGCCAGGGCCGCGGCCAATATGCATTGACGGCGACCGCCGGCCAGCGCCTGCCGATCCATGCGGGCGCTGCGGGCAAGGTCTTGCTGGCATTCTCCCCGCAGGAGGATATCGACCGGCGTCTTTCCAAGCTCGATCCTCTGACCAACCAGACGATCTCGGATCCGGCACGCATGCTGGAGGAACTCGCCCTCATCCGCGAACGCGACTGGGCGCGCGACACCGGCGAGCAGATGGTCGGCGTCCATGCCTTTGCAGCCCCGGTTCGTGATGCCTCGAACGCGGTGATTGCCGCCGTCAGCATTCCCTTCGTTGCCGGCGTCGATGAGCGCCGGGTCGAGGAAATTCACCGCACGGTGATCGCAACCGCACGGGCAATTTCAAGGGATGTCGCGGAAGCATCGAAGGATGAGCCTATCGCTGACATTCCATTGATCGCGGAGCCATCGGCGAACAAGCATTCATCCGTCGCAAAACGCTCCAACGCGGCTCCCGCCAAGGGCCGCGTTGGCCGGGTCAAAGCGTAACCGCCCTTATCCCCTTGTTTTTCTTAACCTTAGCGTAAGACCCGCCCGCCAGCGCATCTTGCGCTAAGCCATCGGCTGGACTACCGTCGCACCACCGCCCCAAAAAGGCGGAATTATTAGAATATTTTCAAAAGATTATCCCGCTGTGTTGGCGTATGCGGATGTCCATGACCGGACTATTTTATCGGCTTTTCGGCAAGAGAACGGCGAAGTTCATGGAACAACACCGACGACCCCGCATCGATCTGACAGCAGAGGGCTACGCAGCCATTTATGCGCTGAGCGATATCCATGGCTGTTACGACGAGTTGATCGAAGCGGAAAGGCGCATCGTCGAGGATGCCGGCACGATTCCCGGCCGGAAGCTGCTGATGTTCCTCGGCGACTATGTCGATCGTGGTCCGCGATCGAACGAAGTGCTGCAGCATCTGTGCGAGCCGCCGCCCGTGGGCTTTGACCGCCACATACTCTGCGGCAATCATGATGACGTCTTCCTGAAGTTTCTGGACGATCCGCGCGCCAACAGCCATTGGCTGGAGTTCGGCGCTGCCCAGACGCTCACCTCCTATGGCGTGGACGCGGAATACCTGCTTCTGGAAGAAGGTCGGAGCATCGAAGAACTCTGCGAAACCGTTCGGCAGGCTGTCCCGCGCGCGCATGTCGAATTGCTGCGCTCTTTGCCGATCGCTATCGTCATCGGCCCCATTCTCTTCGTCCATGCCGGCATCCGGCCCGGCATACCTCTCGCCGAACAAACCGACCAGGATTTGATCTGGATCCGCGACCCCTTCCTCTCCGAAGGCCCGCAATTGCCAATGCTGGTGGTCCATGGCCATACACCGGGCGTGCGGCCCGTTTTCGGCAACCACCGCATCGGCATCGACACCGCCGCCGCAATGGGCGGAAGCCTGACCGTCCTCAAGATCGCCGACGGTCAGCAGACGATCCTCACGCAGATCTTCTGAGCAACCATCCCGCAAAATAAAAGGGGCCCCGGCATATGCCGAGACCCCTTTTCGCTTTGCCCGCGCTTGTTATTCCGCTGCCATTGCCGGTGGTAGATGATCCACGGCATCGTTGCTCACCTGCTGTTCGGCCGGCTCCTGTCCCTTCCTCTTCGGCTCGCGGCCGAAGAAGAGCGCGTAGCCGGCCGGCAGCACGAAGATGGTCAGTACAGTGGCGACCAGGATGCCGCCCATCATGGCGTGGGCAAGCGGTCCCCAGAAGACGCCCCGCGAGATCGGGATTAACGCCAGCACAGCCGTCAATGCCGTCAGCATGATCGGCCGGAAACGACGAACGGCCGAGCCGATGATCGCCTCCTTCCGGTCCATGCCCGCCGCGATATCCTGGTCGATCTGGTCGACGAGGATGATCGAATTGCGGATGATGATGCCGAGCAAGGCGATGACGCCGAGGATCGCCACGAAGCCGAAGGGGGCACCGCTGATCAGCAGGGCACCGGCTGCACCGATGATACCGAGCGGGCCCGTGGCGAGCACCAGCATCGCCTTGCCGAAATGTTGTAGCTGCGCCATCAGCAACACGACGATGATGACGAGCATGATCGGCGCCTTAGCGGCGATCGAGGCCTGGCTTTCGGCGCTGTCTTCGGCACCGCCCTGGATCTCGATCTTATAGCCCGCCGGCAGGCTGTTTCTAAGGTCGGCCATGTCGTTGTAGAGCTTGGCCGTGACGTCGTTCGACTGCACGTCGTCGGGAAGCGTCGCCCTGACGGTGATCGTCGGCAGACGGTCACGGCGCCATTCGATGCTCTGCTCCATCACCGGCTCGACCTTGGCGACCTGCGACAGCGGCACGAAACCGCCGGAGTCGGTCGGGATATATATGGAGTTGACCGATGTCAGCAGATGGCGGCTGGCGTCCGGTTCCCGCGCGACGATGCCCACGGTCTCCTCGCCCTCACGATAGTTGTCGAGGGTGACGCCGGACATCGAGGCCTGCAGCATCTGCCGGATACGCTGCGAGGTGACGCCGAGTGCCCGCGCACGGTCCTGATCGATCACCAGCTTCATTGCCGGCACCGGCTCCAGCCAGTCGTCATGGATGGCGCCAAGCAGCGGGTTCTGCGCGAAGCGTTCCTTCACCTCGTCGGCGATGTGGCGAACCTCCTGCCGGTCCGGACCCATGACGCGCAGTTGCACCGGCCAGCCAGTCGGCGGACCCAGGAACAGGCGGTCGACCTTGGCGCGGACCGAGGGGAAGTCGGCGGCAAGCATGCTGCGCAGCTTGACGATCAGCCGCTCGCGCGCCGGCTCGTCCTTGGCCATGATCAGCAACTGGGCATAGTTCGGGTTGGTGAGCTGCTGATCGAGCGGCAGGAAGAAGCGCGGCGCGCCCTCGCCGACATAGGTGGCGATGAACCGCTTGTCGGGATCATCGGCCATGCGGGCTTGCAACGTCTGCGCCTGGCGTTCGACTTCCTTGATGCTGGTGCCCTCCGGCAGCCAGAGATCGACCAGAATTTCCGGACGTGAAGACTGCGGGAAGAAATTCTGCGGGATGAACTGGAAGGACCACAGGCTGCCGACGAAGGCGGCCAATGTCAAAAGCAGCACGATGACGCGATGGCGCACGGCCCAGCTCACCGATGACCGCAGACGGCGATAAAAACGCGTGTCGAAGACATCGTGGTGCTCGCCGGCATGATGGCGCTGCCTCAGGATCATATAGCCGAGCCACGGTGTGAAATAGACCGCGACGAACCAGGAAATCACCAGCGCGATGCCGACGACGTAGAACAGCGTGCGAACATATTCACCGGCAGTCGATGCCGCGAAGCCGACCGGGATGAAGCCCGCCGTCGTGATCAACGTACCGGTCAGCATCGGAAAGGCCGTCGAAGAATAGGCAAAGCTCGCCGCATCGAGCTTGACTAGCCCCTCCTCCAGCTTGCGTTCCATCAGTTCGACCACGATCATCGCGTCGTCGACAAGGAGGCCAAGCGCGATGATGAGGGCGCCGAGCGAGATGCGCTGCAGGTCGATGCCGAGCTCGTACATGATGGCAAAGGTCGCCGCCAACACCAACGGAATGGCGATGGCGATCACCAGGCCGGAGCGCCAGCCGATCGACAGGAAAGAGACGATCAGCACGATCACCAGCGCCTCGCCGAGCGCATGCATGAACTCGCTGATCGCGTCGGTCACCACTTCAGGCTGGTTGGAGATCTGATCGACCTGCACGCCGACCGGCAGCGAAGCGGTAAAGCGCTTGTAGGTCTCTTCCACCGCCTTGCCGACGTCGGTCACCTTGTTGCCGTTGGCCATCACGACGCCAAGCTGGACGCTGTCATGGCCGTTGTAGAGGAACTTGGCCGTATAAGGATCCTGCAGTCCGGCGCTCACCGTTGCGATGTCGCCGAGGCGGGTGATCTGGCCGCCGGCATTGAGCCGTAGATTCTTGATGTCGTCGATCTTGTTGACGTCGCCCTCGACGGAGATACGCACCGAGCGCGTGCTCGTGTCGACATTACCGGCCGGATCGACATTGTTTTGGCCGACGACGGCGTTCTTGAGGTCGTTGAGCGTCAGGCCGCGCTCGGCCAGCACCTTGGAGGAGACGTCGATGTAGATCTGCTCGGGCTGGTCGCCGATGATGACAGCCTTCTCGACGCCGGGCGTCGCAAGCAGCATGTCGCGGGCTTGGATGGCGAATTTCTTCAGCTCGGGATAGCTGTAGCCGTCGCCGCTGATCGAATGCAGGGTGATGAAGGTGTCGCCGAACTCATCGTTGAAATAAGGCCCCTGCAGGCCGGCCGGCAGCGTATTGGCGATATCGCCGACCTTCTTGCGCACCTGATAGAAGGCATCCTTCACCTGTTCGGTGTTGGTGTCGCCCTTGATCTGGACGGTGGTGATGGCAAAGCCGGCGCGGGTATAGGATTTGACCCAATCGAGATGCGGCGTTTCCTGCAGCTTGCGCTCGATCTTGTTGACCACCTGGTCTTCCATGTCCTGCAGGGAAGCGCCGGGCCACGCGGTCTGCACCACCATGACGCGGAAGGTGAAATCCGGGTCTTCCTTCTGGCCCATATGAGTGAGCCCAAACGCGCCGGCGATGATGATCAGCGCAAACAGGAAGCGTGCGATGCTCGGATGGGCGATCGCCCATCGCGACAAGTTAAAACGCTTCTTCTCGTCGGAGGTGCTGTTGATGGTCATAGTCCCGCCCCTCGATCCGTTCAGCGCACGATATCGGCGGCCGCCGCCGCACTGCCATTTGTCTCTGCCGACGCCTGCTGCGCATTCGGCACCTTGACCTTCATATTCTCGGTCATGAATTGCGTCCCGGCGGCGACCACGACGTCGCCGGTCTTGAGACCGTCGGCGACGCGCACGCCGTCATCGGCAAAATCGGCAACCTTGATGCCGCGGGAATGCACTGTGCCGGCGCTGCGATCGACCAGCCAGACGATCTGTTGGCCGTCCTTCTCAGCAAGCGCACTCAGTGGAATGGAGACGTAAGGCTGGGTATTGTCGGCCTGAGCCTCGATTGTCGCGGTCATGCCGAGCAGCACGCGCGGATCGTTCGGCAGGCTGACGCGGACCGCAAAGGTACGCGACTGCGCATCGGCACTCCCCGACACTTCACGCACCTTGCCATCCAGCACCAGCGCATCGTCGGACCAGAAGCGCGCCTTGACGTCCTTGCCGACCTTGAACTGCGCGATGTCCATTTCCGGAACCGCGATCTGCACTTCCTTCTCGCCATCGACGGCGACGGTGATAACGGGCGTGCCGGAACCGACCACCTGGCCGACATCGGCGTTGATGGTCGTCACGATGCCGTTCATATCAGACGTCAGATCGGTATAGGCGACCTGGTTCTTCGCTTCCGCCAGCGCTGACACGGCGGAATCCCGCGTCGATACGGCCTGGTCATAGGAAAGCTCGGCCTGTTCTAGCTGCGATTTCGGAGCGACGTTCTTGTCGAAGAGCTGCTGTGCGCGATTGCGGGCAAGCTCCGTGGTCTGCACCTGCTTTTCGGCGGAATCGAGATCGGCCTGCGAGCGGCGCACGGCCAAAACATAATCGGTGGAATCGATGCGGGCTAGCACATCGCCGGGCTTGACCTTCTCGCCAATATCCACCTTGCGCTCGACGATCTTGCCGTTGACTCGGAAGCCGAGGTTCATATCCGTCCGCGCCCTGACCGAGCCGGAATAGTCGAGCTTGCGCGTCGTATCCGCCTGGGCAATCTCGACCACCTTCACCGGCCGGATCACTTCCACCGTCTCCTCCTTCTTCTCATTGCAGCCCGAAAGCATGAGCGCAATGGCGGCAAAGAGCGCGGCCCCGGTAACGGATCGTATGGTGGTGGTCGTCAGCGAAACCATGTCGCTCTCCTTGATGAAACAGCTTTAGTCAATCGGCAATGCAAGGGCACGCGGATCATCCAGCGTGTGGACTGTTATTTCTTCAGGGCTCTGATAGCGAATTCGACGAGATCGTCGGCTTCGGCCCGGTTCGTCTTGGCAAGACATTGTGCGACCATCTGTGGATGGCAGAGGTTGATCGTCGCCGCACCGAAGCATTTCGACGCCACCCCCGGGTCCTGCTCAAGGAATTCGCCGGCGGCGATCCCTTCGGCGATGACATCGGCAAGAAGGTCATGAATGCTGTCAATGTGTTTTTCGATCACATGCCAATCGCGCTCGATAGCGACGACGACCATCTCATGCACCTTCTGCTCGTCGAGCATGGTCTCGAGGGTCATCTTGTATTGGGCATGCACATAATTGCGCAGGCGGTCGGAAGCGCTGATCGGCTGATGGCAGATGTCATAGGCCATCTTGTAGCTTTGCGCGATCATGCGGCCGCAAACCGCCTGGTGGATTTCCGTCTTGGAAGCAAAGAAACGGTAGATATTCGCGGTCGACATGCCGAGATCGCGGGCGACATCGGCGACCGTCGTCTTGCTGTAGCCGTAGTGGCGAAACAGCTTTTCGGCGGAATCGAGGATCCGCGTTACGTTTTCCTGACGCGCAGGATCGGCGCTTACATCAGAAAGATCGAGCATGGCGCACCTTCAATTTACGACTGACGATTTTCAATTTTCGTCAGTCGTAAATCATCAAGGCAGAAATGTCAAGAAACCGCCCCGAGAAGCGAGGCGGCTAAAAAAGTTATCGTTGATGGATTTGGTCGGCTCAGACGCCCAGAAGCTGCGGGCGGAAGCGACGCACGCTTAGGAAGCCTATGATGACGATGACCACCAGCAATACCACCTGCGAAATGAGGACCGGTGGGGCGTTGTCGGCGGGCGCCAGCGCGTGCAACGGCGGAATCTTCTGGAACGACTGCACGATCAGCACGAGACAGTTGAAGAAGAGCAGCGCGAGAGCGCCGACGATGTACACCAGCCGCCAAATCCCGGCCAAGTGGAACTTGTAGAGCGCCAGCACGGTTGGGATAAAGATCAGCACGCAAAGCGTGCCGACAATGATCCCCGGCGTCACTACGGTGAATGGAAAGAGGAAACCGGTCAGGCTGGTGAGGATCGTGGTGACCATATAGATCAGCGTTGTGCGCTCATAGCGCTGGGCGGTCAGGAAGCCGCGTGCCACGGCAATACCGGTGACAATAGCGATCAGGCTGATAATAACGTGAATCAACGTAAGTCCGGACATTCAGGCAATCCCCTTTTGCACAATGCATTTTGCGCGGAAAGCGTAGTCCAAACTATGAATGCGAAATTGTACATTTACGGCAGAATATGCGGAAATTCGCCGGTTCATGCAGCGGGGTAGAAACCCAGCACTTCAAGCAGATTTCAAACAAAGCGCCGTGCCACCGGCACGACGCTCTTCATATCGAAATGGGCCGCTTAGGCCGCGTGGACTTCCAGCGAAATCGGAACGGAAGCAAGCGCCTTGGAAACCGGGCAACCGGCCTTGGCCTTGTTGGCGAGTTCGGTGAACTTGGCTTCGTCGGCGCCGGGAACTTTACCGGTCAGCGTCAGGTGGATCGCGGTGATGGCAAAGCCGCCTTCGACGCTTTCAAGCGTGACCTTGGCGGTCGTTTCCATGCTCTCGGCGGTAAAGCCGGCCTCATTGAGGATCAGCGACAGAGCCATGGTGAAGCAGCCGGCATGAGCCGCGCCGATCAGCTCTTCCGGATTTGTGCCGGGAACGCCCTCGAAGCGGCTGGCAAAACCGTAGGGATAGTGATTGAGCGCGCCGCTCTGGGTCGAGATCTGACCCTTGCCGTCCTTCAGACCGCCGGACCACTGGGCCGAACCTGTACGATTGATCTGCATGCCGTCCTCCTTGTCGTTGATTGAGCGTCGGAAAGGGCCCCTTGCCCTCCCCGTAATGACCGATAGGAAGCAGCCCCAGAGCACCGCGCGTTCATGTGAACGCACAAAAGTCGCTCTCACCTTTTGAATTTAGAGCATCTCGCATGCAGGTGATCCCACCTGAAAGCGGGATGCTCTAGGGCTGCCTCAATCGGCAATATAATGCTCTATCCGCCGAAGACGACAGCGCCGTAACAATTAACCTGCAGGCCGTGGCCAATGCCTTGGGCTATCCCCTCGTACGCCCGGCCGCGGCCGAACGGATATTGTCCAGCGTCACGGCGATCAGCAGGATCGAGCCGAGGACGAGATACTGGTAGAAGGCCGGAATATTGAGAAGATTCATAACGTTCTGCGCGATGCCCATGATCAACACGCCGACGATGACGCCGCTCATCGAGGCCCGGCCGCCTGCGAGCGAGACGCCGCCGAGCACGCAGGCCGAGATGACCAGCAGCTCGAGACCAATTGCCGCATTCGGTTGACCGGAAGTGATGCGTGACGACAGGAGGATGCCGGCGATCGCGCAGATGAAGCCCTGCAGCGTGAAGATCCAGATCCGCATCGTGGCGACGTTGACGCCCGCCAGCCGCGAAGCCTCCGGATTGCCGCCGATCGCCAGTGTGTTCTTGCCGAAGATGGTGCGGTTCAGCACGAAGCCGAACAGGATGAACAGGATCACCATGATCCAGATGGGCGTCGGAATGCCGAGAAAGGTCGAGAGTGCCAGTTGATAGAAATTCGGGTCGTTGATGCCGACGGCCCGGCCGTCCGAGGCGATCAAGGCCAGGCCGCGGACGATCTGCATGGTGGCGAGGGTCGCGATCAGTGCGTTGATGCGGAGCTTGGCGATGAGCGCACCGTTGACGAGGCCGACGATCGCACCGCAGACCAGTGCCGCCAGCAGGCCGAGAATGATTGAGCCTGTGACATTCGAGGCCATGACCGCGATCATGCCGCAGAAGGCAACGGTCGAGCCGACGGAAAGATCGAAATCGCGGGAGGCCAGGCAGAACATCATGGTGCAGGCAACGATGCCGATCGTGACCACCGATTGCAGCAGGCCAATCATGTTGCGCTCGGTCAGGAAATTCGGAACCGTCAGCGACACGATGACGAAGGCCACCGCGAAGATGACGACCAGGCCCTGTTCGCCGAGGAGGATTTTTTTCAAGGAAGACATCGTCGCGATTTCCCTAGTCAGAATGCGCTTGCGGCGTTTTTGTCCGGCAGTGCGGCGGTGAGAATCTGGTGCTCGTTGAAATTCGCCCGCGCCACATCGGCGGCGACCTTGCCGCCGCACATCACCATGATCCGGTCGGAAATGCCCATCACCTCCGGCAGCTCGCTGGAGATGACGACGATCGCCATGCCGTCGGCCGCCAGGTCATAGAGGATTTCGTAGATTTCCGATTTCGCTCCGACATCGATACCACGCGTTGGCTCGTCGACGACCAGCACCTTGACGCCCTGCTCCGACAGCCAGCGGCCGAGGATGACCTTCTGCTGGTTGCCGCCGGAAAGATTGATGATGTCCTGCTTGCGCGACGGCGTGCGCACGCGCAGCCTGGCGATGAATTGATCGGCAAGGGCTGCCTCCTTGCGGGGGCTCAGTATGCCGAACGGCGAAAAATGCCGTCGCGAGGAGATGGCGATATTCTCCTGGATCGAGCGGCCCTGGATGATTCCATCGAGCTTGCGGTCTTCCGGGCAGAGCACCATGCCGGCGTGGATCGCCGCCTTGGGATTGTTCGGGGCGACGGTGACGGCGTCGATAGCGACCGTGCCCTGATGGCGATGGTCGGCGCCGAACAACAGCCGCGCCATCTCACTGCGGCCGGCGCCGATCAGGCCGAAGAAGCCGAGGATTTCGCCCTTGCGGACGGAAAAATTGATCGGCGTCGGCAGTTTCGGCCCCGAAAGGCCCTTGACCTCAAGCCGGACAGGCCCAAGCAGCCGCTCACGCCAAGCCCAGATATTACTGATCTCGCGACCGACCATTTCAGCGATGATCTGCTCGCGCGTCACCTTCTTGATGTCAGGATGATGCGCCGCGAGCTTGCCGTCGCGCAGTACCGTCAGGCTGTCGCAGAGCCGGAAGATCTCGTCGAGCCGGTGGGAGACATAAAGGATGACGGTGCCGTTCGATTTCAGCCGCTCGATCAGGGAAAACAGGATCTCGCTCTCGCGGGATGACAGCGACGACGTCGGTTCGTCCAGCGCGATGACGCGGGCGTCGACCATGACGGCTTTGGCGATTTCCACCATCTGCCGCGCGCCGATCGACAGCGATGACACCTTGGCCCCCGGATCGACATCGATGCCGATCTCCTGGAGCTTGGCGCGAACGGTGTCGACGAGCATCTTGCCGTTGATGACGCCGGCCTTGGCCGGAAAGCGGCCGAGCCACAGGTTTTCGGCAACCGTCAGTTCCGGCACCAGTTGCAGTTCCTGGTGGATGACGGTGACGCCGGCGTGAAAGGCATCGCGCACCGAATGGTAGTGCTGTTCCTGTCCCTCAATGGCGATCGTGCCCGCATCCGCGGACTGATCTCCGGAAAGGACGCGGATCAGGGTCGATTTGCCGGCGCCGTTTTCGCCCATCAATCCGTGCACCGCGCCCTTGACGACGGAGAAGCTGATGTTCGACAGCGCCTGAACGCCGGGATAGCTCTTGGAAATGCCGTTGAATTCGAGAAAAGCGGTCATCGTGAACCCGTTGTGAAAAGATCCGGCGGCACGAATGCCACCGGATACGATCATCTATGGGAAGATGATTATTCGATGCCAAGATCCTTGCGAACCTTCTGGTAATCGTCGCGCAGCGCCAGCGAACCAGAGGTCAGCGTCAGCTTCGGCGGTTCCTTGCTGTTGGCGATCCAGTCGTACATGTTGATAGCGGTTTCGTAGCCATGACGCTTCGGCGAGATGATGACCGTGCCAAAGAAACCGGTCGGCTGCGGCTTCTTGAACTCGTTGATCGCCGAGTCTGCACCGCCGATACCGACGCCTATGACGTTGGCGGGGGGAATACCGACCGATTCCGTTGCACGCACCGCGCCGAGCACGGCTTCGTCGTTGAGACCGAAAGCGATCCAATATTTCACGTCAGCGTGCTTGTTGAGCACGGTGGTCGCCGCATTCAGCGCTGCTTCCGTGTCGGTCTTGGCCTGCGGCGCATCATAGATGTTCGCGGCCGGGAAGCCGGCGCCCTTCAGCACCGAAATCGCACCTTCGACGCGATCGACGGCGGTCGGAAGCTGGTCGTAGGAAACGCGGATCGCACCGACATTCTTCATGTCCCAGCCGCGCTTCTTGATTTCATCGACAATCGCCTGACCGACGCTCTCGCCGATCTTGGTAGCAGAAATGCCCATATGCGGCACGTCTTCCAGCGGCTTGCCGTCAGCACTGACCAGACGGTCGTCAACGGTCATCAGCTTGAGCTGGTTGGCGGCTGCCTTGGCGACGATGCCGGGGCCAAGCTTGACATCGGGCGTGCAGATGATGAAGCCCTGCGCACCCTGGGCGCCAAGATTGTCGATCGCGGCCTGAACCTTTTCGCCGTCTTCCGCACCGATCTTGACGAGCGTGAAGCCCTTTTCCTTGGCGGCGATGTCGGCGAACTTCCATTCGTCCTGGAACCAGGGTTCTTCCGGCTGTTTGACCACGAAGCCGATTTTCACGTCTGCGGCGAAGGCGGAGGTGGCGGCGATGACCGCAACCGTACCAGCCAGAATAGCTGCTTTAAAAAAGCGCATGATTCTCTCCCAAAAAATCCGAAGTGGAGCACCTGCCCTCCCAGGCAGTATTCTTGAAGTATGATAAATCATCATACCAGTCAATTGCCAATGTATGATGATTCGAATAATGTGATTTTTGGGAAGGATGGCCCGCCAAACGCGCCGACGCTTATCGCCATGCGGAACGAATTCCGCTAAGTGGAGGCTCGGCCGCGCGGGAGAGCGACTGCGGAGAAGGCAATTGGATTCGTTTGAACGGCAAGAGCATAGGCTGAACGGCGCGCCGGAGCGCCGCCCGCGCGTGCGCAAGAACGTCACTGCAGCGATCGCCGAGGACATTTGTTCCGAACGCTACCCTTCCGGCTCAGCCCTGCCGCGCGAAAACGACCTCTGCGACATCTATGGCGTCAGCCGCACCGTCATCCGCGAATCCCTGAAGATCCTGGAATCGAAAGGGCTCGTGCGCGGCAAGCCGCGCATCGGCACCACCGTCTGCGACAAGGATGACTGGAATATCCTCGATCAGGACGTGCTGGAGTGGATGGGTCCCTATATCGCCGAATTCGACATTCTCGGCTGCATCCTCGAGGCGCGGCGCACCATTGAGCCGGTTGCCGCCGAATATGCCGCCGAGCGCGCCACCGCCCAGGAAATTGCCGATCTCGATAGGGCTTGGCGACAGATGCGCGATTCCGGCGACGATCCCGAACGCTTTACCGAAGCCGATGTGATGTTCCATACCGTGCTGTTGAGCGCCAGCCACAACCAGGTGTTCCGTCGCCTGTCGAGCGCTATCCATGCGGGGCTGAAATATGCATTGCATGCTTCGAATGTCGCCGTCGACAGCCGCGACGAGGCAATCGCCGTCCATGGCGACCTGGTGGAGGCGCTGCGCCTGCGCAACCACACCGCTGCGCGCGACAGCGCGCACCGCATGCTCGATCTTGCCGCCCGTGACCTTGCCACTGCCGAAAAGGCGATCAGGCGGGCGGAGAAAGACAAGACCTGAAATCCCGAAATCCGCGGCCTGGCGCCGCTGATAAGATCCAAAAGCCGAAACGGAAGCATTCCCATGAAAATCACCAAATTGACGACCTATATCGTGCCGCCACGCTGGATGTTCCTGAAGATCGAGACGGACGAAGGTATTACGGGTTGGGGCGAACCGGTGGTCGAAGGCAGAGCCTTGACCGTCCAGGCGGCCGTGCATGAACTGGAAGACTATCTGATCGGCAAGGACCCCTTCCTGATCGAGGACCACTGGACCGTCATGTACCGCGCCGGCTTCTATCGCGGCGGCGCCGTCCACATGAGCGCCATTGCCGGCATCGACCAGGCATTGTGGGACATCAAGGGCAAGGCTCTGGGTCAGCCGATCCATTCGCTACTCGGTGGCCAGGTGCGAGACAAGATCAAGGTTTATTCCTGGATCGGCGGCGACCGTCCTTCCGACGTCGCCAACAATGCCAGGGATGTGGTCGCCCGCGGCTTCAAGGCGATCAAGCTCAACGGCTGCGAGGAAATGCAGATCGTCGATACCTATGACAAGGTCGACAAGGCAGTCGAGACCATCGCCACCATCCGCGACGCGATCGGTCCCCATATCGGCATCGGCGTCGACTTCCACGGCCGCGTCCATCGGCCGATGGCCAAGGTTCTCGCCAAGGAACTCGAGCCCTACAAGTTGCTGTTCATTGAAGAGCCCGTGCTCTCCGAAAACCGCGAAGCGCTGAAGGAAATCGCCAATCACAGCTCGACACCGATTGCGCTTGGCGAGCGGCTCTATTCGCGCTGGGACTTCAAGTCGGTACTGTCGGACGGCTACGTCGACATCCTGCAGCCCGATCTCAGCCATGCCGGCGGTATCACCGAATGCCGCAAGATCGCGGCGATGGCGGAAGCCTATGACGTCGCGCTTGCGCCGCATTGCCCGCTTGGTCCGATCGCCCTTGCCGCCTGCCTGCAAGTCGATGCCGTCAGCTACAATGCCTTCATCCAGGAGCAGAGCCTCGGCATCCACTACAACAAAGGCAACGATATCCTCGACTACATCTCCAACAAGGAAGTCTTCAAATATGCCGACGGTTTCGTCAGCATCCCGCAAGGCCCCGGCCTCGGCATCGAAGTGGACGAAGCCTACGTCATCGAACGTGCCAAGGAAGGCCATCGCTGGCGCAACCCGGTCTGGCGTCATGAAGATGGCAGTGTGGCTGAGTGGTAAGAGCTCTCATCCGGTAAACGAAACGCCCCTCACGGGGCGTTTTACTTTTAACGAACATCCGCCCGCGCTCGCGGCCGCGTGTCGTTGCGCTCCCAGGAGAAAATTGTCGGAGGAAGGGGGGCGCGATCGCGGATGATATCCGCGCCCTTCTCGCCGACCATGATCGTTGGGCCGTTGGTATTGCAGGAGGGCACGCGCGGCATGACGGAGCTATCGCAGACGCGCAAGCCTTCGAGGCCTCGCACCTTCAGCTCAAGATCGACCACCGCCATTGCGTCCGTGCCCATCTTGCAGGTGCCGACGGGATGGTGATCGGTCTTGGCGTTGGCGCAGCCATAGTCGAACAATTGCTCCTCCGTCGTCAGCTTGTCGCCCGGCAGCCGCTCAGCCAGCACGAAAGGTTTCAGCGCATCCTGCTGCATGATTTCACGAGCAATCCGCAACCCTTCGAGCGACATCTTCACGTCGTGCGGATCGCTCCAGTAGTTTGGATCGATCAACGGCGCAGCCGATGGATCGGACGAAGAGAGCCGCACCGTGCCCCGCGAGCGCGGATGCAGGTAAGCGGAATTCAACGTCACACCGGCATTCTTCAGCCGCGCGACGCCGGCCTCGATGCCGGAGCCGAGGCCGAGGTGGAACTGGATATCCGGCGAGCGGGCATCCGGATCGGCATACCAGAAGCCGCCGGTTTCGAAGAGCGACGAGGCGACGGGACCGGAGCGGAACAGTACATATTGCAACCCGGCCCAGAGCGTACGATGTAGCTTCGCGACATTGTCGTAGGTATGGTCGCCGGTGCATTCCGAGATGACGAAAAGATCGAGGTGGTCCTGCAGATTGCCGCCGACACCCGGCAGGTCGTGCGCCACCGCCACACCGACCGACGTCAGATGATCGGCCGGGCCGATGCCTGATTGCAGGAGCAGTTTTGGCGAGCCGATGGCGCCGGAGGAGACCAGTACTTCCCGATCTGCCCGGATGATCTCGACGCCCCTGTCCGTCGCCACCACCTCGACGCCGATGGCGCGGCGGCCTTCGAGCACGATCCGCGCCACCCGCGCGCCGGTGCGGATCGTCAGGTTCTTCCGATCCTTGATCGGCGAAAGATAGGCAAGCGAGGCCGACGACCGACGGCGGTTGCGCTGCGTCAACTGATAGAAGCCGACGCCTGCCTGCTGTTTGCCGTTGAAATCATGGTTATAGGGAATGCCGAGTTCCTGGCCGGCACGGATATAGGCATCGCAGATCGGCAGTGCCGACACCGGCATAGAGACACCGAGCGGCCCGCCATAGGAATGATAGTCATCGGCAAAGCGCTGATTGTCCTCGGCGCGTTTGAAATAAGGCAGCACGCTGCGATAGTCCCAACCCTCACAGCCATCCTCGCGTGCCCAGAGATCGTAGTCGGCGGCGTTGCCACGGGTGTAGAGCTGCGCATTGATGGAGGAGCCGCCGCCAATCACCTTGGCCTGTGTATAACGCAGCACACGGCCTTTCATATGCCTCTGCGGCACCGTCTCCCAACCCCAGCTTGCCACGCCCTTGGTCATTTTGGCAAAGCCGGCCGGCATATGGAACAACGGATTCCAGTCACCGCCGCCAGCTTCCAGCAACAGGACTTTCACCGATGGGTCCTCGCTCAGGCGGTTGGCGAGCACGCAGCCTGCGGGTCCGGCGCCGGTAATGATGTAGTCGTAGCTCATTTCCAGTCCTCAAATCTAACAGGGATCATCGGCTTACAGCCGCCCGATCCCCAGTCCGCCATCAGCAGGGATCACCGACCCCGTGGCAAAACCGAAACTGCCTTTGGCCAGCGCCGCGACGATACTGCCGACATCGCCCGTCTCCCCCCAGCGCTTCATCGGCACCAGCCCGCCGTCGATCAATGCGTCGTATTTCTCCGAGACCTGCGCCGTCATGTCGGTACGGATGACGCCGGGGCGGACTTCGAAGACAGCGATGCCGGTCTCCGCCAGCCGCAGCGCCAACCCCTGCGAGAATGCCGAAAGCCCCGCCTTGCTGATGCAGTAGTCCAGCCGTTCGGGCGAACTCAGCGCTGCCGAGACCGAGGTGATGTTGATCACCGAACGCGGCGCCGGCGCCGTCTTCGCGGCGAGCATCGAACGGACGACGGCTTGGGTAAAAAACACCGTGCCGCGCAGATTGACGTCGATGATCCGATCGAAATTCTCCGGCGCCAAATCGAGAAAATCCCCGCGCACGACGGGGCCGATGCCGGCATTGTTGACCAGGCAATCGATCCCGCCCAAAACCGCCGAGATCGCATCGACGGTCGCAGCATGGCCGGAAAGTTCGGCGAGATCGGATCGCCGGTAGATAGCCCGCCCACCGGCCGCCTCCAGCTCCTCCAGCACCGCTGTAGGAGCTTCCTTTTCGACGCCGGTGATCGCAAGATCGAAACCACTCTTGGCCAGCGCCCGCGCGATGCCGAGACCGATCCCCTTGCGGCCGCCGGTGACGACGGCGATCGGGCGTCTTGCCTTCATGACCGCAGTTCCTCCCGCACGATGTGGTCGGCGACGCGCAGTGCTTGAGCAGCCACGGTCAGCGCCGGATTCACTGCCGCCGAGGTCGGCAGGAAGCTGGCGTCGACAACGAAAAGATTGGGGTGATCGAAGGCCCGGCAGAAGGTATCGAGCGGTGCGCTCGAGCCGTCGTTGCCGATCTTGACCGTGCCGCATTGATGCGACGGCGTACGCTTGTCAAAGGGACGCGATAGCACGATCGGGAAGCCAGCCTTGCGCAGCACACCCTTCAGCTTCTTCACCAGATCGAGATGTGCCTTCCAATTGGTCCGCACCCATTGCAGCACGATGCGGTCGCCATCGACCATGATCCGGCTTTCCGGCGACGGCAGGTCTTCGCTCATGGCGTAGAAATCGATGGCATGGGCGGAAAGGCTGTTCAGCAGCCATTCCGGCACGGTCTGCATATTTGCCTTTAGGATCGTGCCTGAAACTCGCCCCAAAAGCTGCACATTGCCGAGCGGCGGCCCGCCTGCGCCATCCGAGAGATAGAAGTCGTTGAAGCCGAAAGTCTTCTGATAGACCGAATCGTTCCTGTACCAGGGCGAAATCGCCAGAACGGCAGAGGAATTGTGGTTCATGAAATTGCGGCCGACCTGATCGGAGCGGTTGGCAAGCCCGCGGGGATTGGCGTCATCAACCGAGCGCAGCAACAGCACCGCCGACTGCACGGCACCGGCCGAGAGAATCACCAATTTTGGCCTCACCACGCGCGCCTCGCCATAGGCGGAATAATGCACGGCCGCGATCGTCCGCCCATCGCTGGCGGTTTCCAGCCGCGTAGCGCGCGCGCCGGTCTTCAGCTTGACGTTGGGATATTGCAGAGCCTTGGCGAGCGCCACCGTCTCGGCATCCATCTTGCCGTCGGCACTGTTCGGATGCGCATCCCACGGCGTGCGCCCCTTGGTGAGCCACTTGTCGATGTCGACGCCGAGCGGCAGGGAATGCGGATGCATGCCGTTGTCCTTCAACCGCTTGCGGACACTGGCAATCGCCGGCTCCTCGGGCACGGGTGGAAAAGGATAGGCCCGCGAATGCGGAGGCTCCCACGGATCTTCGCCGAGGCTGCCGCGCACCTGATAGAGCTGCTCCGCCTCACTGTACCAGGGCTCCAGCTCCTCATAGGGAAAGGGCCAGGCCGGCGACACGCCATCCAGATGCCGCATCTCCTCGAAATCCTCGCGCCGGTACCGGATCAGCACCGCACCGTAGAATTTCGAATTGCCGCCGACGTTATAGTAGTTGCCGGGGTTGAACCCTTTGCCGTCCTTTTCGTACCAGGTCTCCTTAGGGCGGAAATAGCCACGCAGGAAGATCGCCCGTTGATCGCGGTTCTCCGGCCGGTCTTCCAACCGTTCGCCGGCTTCGAGGATCAGGATATTGGCGCCCGAGGCCGCAAGGCCGGAAGCGATGGTCGAGCCGCCGATCCCCGAGCCGATGATGACGATATCCGGTTCTGCCATGCCGCCGCTCACGCTATCCGAACCTGGCTCTGCGGATCGAAGAACACCGCCTTGTCGAGATTGAAGGCAAGCCGCGCCGTCTGCCCGGGGGCAATGCGAGCATCGGCACGCAATCGCGCAACGACGGATTTGCCGCCGAGGCGGACGATCGCGAAAGTATCCGAACCCGCCGGCTCGACCACCTCGATGAGGCAGTCACCCTCGGCGAGCGAGTGGGCATTGCGGTCCGCACCGTCAGGATCGGTCAGCGCTTCCGGCCGGATGCCGAAGATCACATCCTTGCCGGCATGGGCGCCAAGGCTGCCGCCGCTGCCGTTGACCGGCAGCTTCAGCGGTGCTGCGCCGTTCGGCCGGTCGAGCGAAACCTGCAATCCGAGCGGCCCCCTCTCCACCTTCGCCGTCAGCAGGTTCATGGCGGGCGAGCCCATGAAGTCTGCAACGAACATATTGGCGGGGTGATTGTAGATCTCCGCCGGCGTTCCGAACTGCTGCAGGACACCGTCCTTCAGGACTGCGATCTTCGTGGCCAGCGTCATCGCCTCGATCTGGTCGTGGGTCACGTAGACGATCGTCGTCTTCATGCGCTGGTGCAATCGCTTGATCTCAGTGCGCATGTCGACGCGCAGCTTGGCGTCGAGATTGGAAAGCGGCTCATCGAACAGGAAGACTTGCGGATCGCGCACCAGCGCCCGGCCCATGGCGACGCGCTGCCGCTGGCCGCCGGAAAGCTGGCTCGGCTTGCGGTCGAGCAGATGGCCGATCTGCAGCATGTCGGCCACCTGTTTGATCGCCTTCTCGCGCTCTTCTTTCGGCACTTTGCGGATTTCCATGCCGAAGGCGATGTTGCCGGCGACAGTCATGTTCGGATAGAGCGCATAGGATTGAAACACCATGGCGATGTCGCGCTGCGACGGCGGCAAGCCGTTGACAGAGCGGCCGGCAATGGCGATGTCGCCCGAGGTGATCGGCTCCAGCCCGGCAATGGTGTTGAGCAAGGTGGACTTGCCGCAGCCGGATGGGCCAACAAGCACGAGAAAGCCACCCTCTTCGATCTCGATATTGATGTCCTTCAGGATCTCGAGTGATCCGTAGGACTTGCGTAGGTTGGTGATTTTCAGGAAGGACATGGGCTTATCCCTTGACGGCGCCGGACATCAGTCCGCGGACGAAATACCGGCCGGAGACGATGTAGACGATGAGGGTTGGCAGGGCCGCGAGGATCGCGCCGGCGAAGTGGACATTGTATTCCTTGACTCCCGTTGACGAGCTGACGAGGTTGTTGAGCGCAACCGTCATTGGCGTCGAATTGGCGCCGGAAAAGGATGCGCCGAACAGGAAGTCGTTCCAGATATTGGTGAATTGCCAGATGACCGAAACGACGATGATCGGGCCGGAGGACGGCAGCAAAATGCGCCGGAAAATCTGGAAGAAGCTCGCCCCGTCGATCTGCGCGGCGCGGACTAGCTCGGTCGGAAACGCCTCGTAATAATTGCGGAAATAGAGCGTCGTGAAGCCGAGGCCGTAGACGATATGGACGAGAATCAGCCCCCAGATAGTACCGGCAATACCGAAGAAACCGAGGATGCGCGCCATCGGGATCAGCACGATCTGGAATGGGATGAAGCAGGAGAGCAGCAGCATGCCGAAGAAGATCTCCGCGCCGCGGAAACGCCATTTCGTCAGCACATAGCCGTTCAGCGCGCCGACAAGGGTGGAGATCACCACCGCCGGCACGACCATCAGGATCGAGTTGATGAAAAAAGGTTTGAGCCCTGTCGGCTGCACGCCGATCTGCGCCGTCGACCAGGCGGAAATCCACGGCTCGATTGTCCATGTCTGCGGCAGGTTCAGCATGCCGCCCTGGCGGATTTCTTCGAGCGGCTTGAAGGAATTGACCAGCATCACGTAGAGCGGCAGCATGTAGTAGACGGCAAACAAGATCAGCGCCGCATAGATTAGCGCGCGCGTCAGCTTGCCGTGCGAGATGGCGTTTTGCGGATTGGGGTTGCTCACGTGCGTTTCCCTCCGCCGATTTCCGAATAGAGATAGGGGATGATGATGGCGAAGATCATCGCCAGCATGATGATCGCCGACGAGGCGCCGATGCCCATCAGGTTGCGCGTGAACGTGTAGGAATACATGAAGGTGGCCGGCAGTTCGGTCGCTTGCCCCGGCCCGCCGCCGGTCAGCGCGATGATCAGGTCATAGGCCTTGATGGCAAGATGGGCGAGCACGACGAAAGCCGAGAGGAACACCGGCCGCATCAGCGGGATGATGATGCGGCGGTAGGTGGTGACGGCCGAAGCGCCGTCGATCTGCGCCGCTTTGATGATCTCGTTATCGACGCCGCGAAGGCCGGCGAGGAACATCGCCATGACGAAGCCCGAGGACTGCCAGACGGCGGCAATGACGACACAATAAATCGCCATTTTCGAATCCTTGATCCAGGTAAAGGAAAAACTGTCCCACCCCCAGAGATGCATGGTGTTCTCAAGCCCAATGCCGGGATCGAGAAACCATTTCCACGCCGTCCCCGTGACGATGAAGGACAGCGCCATCGGATAGAGATAGATCGGCCTCAGCAGTCCTTCGGCGCGAATCTTCTGGTCGAGCAGGATCGCCAAAGCGAGGCCGAGCACCGAGCAGATGACGATATAGAACGAGGCGAAGATGCCGAGATTGGTGATCGCCCGCCACCAGTGCGGCAGCGCCCAGAGCTTGCTGTAGTTGGCAAAGCCGATGATGTTGTAGGACGGCAGCATCTTGCTGTCGGTCAGTGACAGAAAGCCGGTATAGGCGATGAAGCCATATACGAAGATCAGGATGATGACGAAGCTCGGGGCCAGCACCAGCTTGGGTAATAGCTCCTGCACTCGGCTGCGACTGTTCATGGTCGAACACCAACGTTGGCGAGATGCGATTGAATTCGAGGTCCGGAGCCCACTTCTCGCGAGCTCCGGACGAATACTGCACTACTTTGCAGCAGCAACCGCCGAGGCGAGTTCCTTGACCGCATCATCCGACGAAAGATCGCCGTTGAATTCGCGGGTCACGACGTCGTAGATCGCGTTTTTGACGGCGGCCGGATTGGCATGGCCATGAGCCATGGAGCCCATCAGGGTGCCGTTCTTGTTGGCTTCAGCCAGATCCTTGATCGCCTTCTTGCCGCAATCGTCGAAAGCGGTGTCGGGAACGTCGGTGCGGGCCGGAACCGAGCCCTTGACGACGTTGAAGGCCGATTGGAAGGTCGGGCTTTCGATCGATGACGCCATCTGCATCTGCGCCGGAATCTTGTCGGCGGAGACCTTGAACATTGCGAACTGGTCGGAGTTGAAGGTTACCGAGCCCTGTGTTCCCGGGAAGCGGATGCAGACGAAATCCTTGCCGGGCACCTTCTTCGCCTTCAGGAATTCGCCCTTGGCCCAATCGCCCATAAATTGCAGGCCGGCCTTGTTTTCGATGACCATGCCCGAGGCAAGGTTCCAATCGCGGCCTGAGAAGTTATCGTCGACATAGGAGCGCAGCTTCGTCATGCGGTCGAAGGCTTCCTTCATCTTCGGGCTGCCGAGCGTATCGGGATCGAGATCGATGAAAGCCTTCTTGTAGAAGTCGTTGCCGAGCGAGAGTACGACGGCGTCGAAGATCGTCGCATCCTGCCAGGGCTGGCCGCCATGGGCGATCGGCGTGATGCCCTGCTTCTTGAAGTTGTCGAGCAGTACGATCAGCTCGTCCCAGTTCGCCGGTGCCTTGCCGCCGGCCTTGTCGAGCGCTTCCTTGTTGATCCACACCCAGTTGGTGGAGTGGACGTTTACGGGAGCGGCGATCCAGTGGCCGTCATATTTGGAGAACTTCTGCAGGGCCGTCGGGACCACATTGTCCCAACCTTCCTTATTGGCGACCGCATCGAGATTGCCGAGCGAGCCTTCCTTGGCCCAGTCGAGAATGTCGAAGCCGAGCATCTGCACGGCGGTCGGCGGGTTGCCGCCGGTGACGCGTGCGCGCAGCACGGTCATGGCCTCGGTGCCGCCACCGCCTGCGACCGGCATGTCGACCCAGCTTATGCCCTTCGATTCCAAGTCCTTCTTCAGGACTTCCAACGCCGCCGCCTCGCCGCCCGAGGTCCACCAATGCAGGACTTCGACGCTTTCGGCGGCGTGCGCCACGGTCACGGTACCCGTCATCAAAAGGGCAGCCGCAGCCACCGATGTCATCAATTTACGCATATTTACCTCCCGGTTTTAGATAGTTGAGCAGCAAGACCTCCTCCTGCTGCTTCCCCCTGTTCTTCACTCCCTGCAAAGAACAAACGCATCATGACCTCCCACGGTCATACACAAGTTTAAAACGTTATAAATCGGCCGTGTCAAGAGTTCAGTTCAACTACTGATCTGCATAAAAACCCCTTTAAATCAGGTATGTTGCGCTGTTTTCCCTCGACCTCCGGTGGGCTATACCCAATTTAAAACGTTTTCATTCGTGGATTGTATGTAGCCTCTACTCGCGATAAGTTGCCCGGACTTACTCAAGACGGGACCGCGAGTTTGACTGACCTACCCTCCTCCGCGACAAAAGCGCGAAGCGCCAAGCCGACCTTGCGCACCATTGCGAAATTGACCGGCCTGGCTGTGACCACGGTATCGCGCGCGTTGAGCGACGCGCCGCAGATCTCGCTGGAGACGCGGCAGCGGGTGCATCAGGTCGCCCGCGACATCGGCTATATGCCCGATCGAGCCGCCCAGCGTTTGAAGACGGGGCGTACCAATGTGATCAGCATCCTCCTCGATCCCCACGAGGAAGTAGTGGGCTTCGGCACATCGATCATGTACGGCATCACCAAGGCGCTGCAGAAGACACCCTATCATCTGATCGTCATGCCCAACTACCTGGCGACCAGCAACGTCGAGGCGGTCGACTACATTCTTCGCAATAATCTCGCTGACGGGCTGATCTTCTCGCGAACCGAGCCGCTCGACCCGCGTGTGCGCCGATTGCTGGAACACGGTTTTCCCTTCGTCTCCCACGGGCGCACCGAATTCTCGATGCCGCATCCCTTCGTCGACTACGACAATTTCGCTTTCGCCTACGAGGCCACACGCCGCATGATCGCCAAGGGCCGCCGCAAGGTGACGATCATCTTGCCGCCGAAGCGCCTCACCTTTCATCAACACATGCTGCATGGTTTCATGACTGCCGTTCGCGAAGCCGGCATCGCCTATGAAATCCCGGAGAATATCAACCTCGATTCGCCGGCCGACATGGTGCGCGACCATTTTCGCCGCCGGGCCGAAGCATCGGATGCGCCCGATGGTTTCATCTGTCCAGGCGAGGTTTCCGCCCTCGCCGCCATCAGCGCCTTGAGCGATCTCGGGCAAATCTTGAGCAAGAACTACGATATCGTTGCCAAGCAGACCTCGCGGCTGCTCAGCCAGATCCAGCCGAAAGTCGACACGATTTACGAAGATCTCACGGCGGCGGGCGAGCAGCTCGGCCGTATCCTGCTGAAGCGCATCGCCAATCCGGAAGCCGACGACCTGCAATTGTTGCAGCCGCCACAAATCGGCTTCCCCACAGCGACCACGGGCTGATATCGCCGTCGCGCCGCTGTTCTGCTGTGCCATTCGCGCCCAAACCGCCATCGATCTAGTCCTACCTCGGCATCCACCAACCGGTACGTCGGCCAATATGCATGTTGAGGGTTTTGGTCTCGGTATAATCTTCCACCGCATGTCGGCCGAGCTCGCGCCCGAGTCCTGATTGGCGATAGCCGCCGAAGGGCAGTTCCGCGGCGCCGTCCATGAAGGTGTTCATCCAGATCGTGCCGGCCCGCACCCTCCGCCCGATAGTCATGCACGTATCGAAATCGCGGCTCCAGACGCCGGCGGAAAGGCCGTAGTCGATGGAATTGGCGATACGGATTGCGTCCTCGACCGTATCAAAGGTCAGCACCGAAAGCACAGGCCCAAACACCTCCTCCTTCGCCACCGCCATGTCCGGTTTGACGTCGGCAAGGATGGTCGGCGCCATGTACTGGCCGAAGCCGAAGTCGATCTGGCTGCCGCCATGCGCTATGGTCGCACCACTCTTTGCCGCGCCGGAAACATAGCCCTGAATCTTCTGCAGGTGCTGCGGGGTGATGATTGCCCCGACCTGTGTTGAGGGGTCGAGCGGGTCGCCGACCTTCACCTTTTCCGACAGGCTGGCAATGCGCGCCGTAACATCCTCCGCGATATCGCGATGGACGATCAGCCGCGAGCCGGCATTGCAGCACTCACCGGCGTTGAAATAGGCACCGAACACCGCCGCATCGACGAACTCATCGAGATTGGCGTCGGGAAAGACGATCTGCGGGTTCTTGCCGCCGAGTTCGAGCGAAACCTTCTTCAGCGTCTGCGCCGCATTCGCCATCGTCAGTCGTCCAACGCCGGTCGAGCCGGTGAAGGAGATCATGTCGACGTCCGGATGCCCGGTCATCGGTGCACCGACATCGGCACCCGTGCCGACGAGGATATTGACGACGCCGGCCGGCACACCGGCTTCCATCAGGATTTCACCGAGCACCAGCGTTGAACCCGACGTCAGCTCGGACGGCTTGACGACCGCCGTGCAGCCGGCGGCAAGCGCGAAGGGTAATTTCTGGCTGACAATCAGGAATGGGAAATTCCAGGGCGTGATGATCGAGACGACGCCGATCGCCTCGCGCAGCACGACGCCCATCGTGCCCTCGCCGAGCGTATTGTAGCTTTCACCGTGCAGATCGCGCGCAAGGGCGGCCGCATAGCGCCAGATGTCGGCGGAACCGGCGATCTCGCCGCGCACCTGCGTGATCGGCTTGCCAGCCTCGATCGCATCGAGATAGGCGAGTTCCTCGGCCCGCGTCGAGATCATGTCGGCAGCTTTTAGCAGGATGTTTGAGCGTTCCGCCGCAGTCATACGCGGCCAGGGACCCTGGTCGAACGCCCTGCGCGCAGCCGCGATGGCTTGATGCACATCGTCCTTGGTCGCGGATTTATAGCGGCTGACGGTGACGCCATGGCTTGGCGCGACACGCTCGATCGTGCCGGTCTCGACGCCTTCGACCCATTTGCCGTCGATCAGCATCTTGAATTCGCGTATCTTCACATCGGGAAGCGCCTGTGGCTTCACAAGGACCGTCATCACCATTCTCCCTTGAATTCGGCAGCGCGTTTGCCGGCAAAGGCCGCAACGCCCTCCTTGAGGTCGCCGGTCTTGGCAACCAGGATCGATCCTAGCGCCTCGACGGCAGACCCGTTGTCTTCGCCATTGGCCGAAGCAACCATCAGCTTCGCAATCTCCAGCGCCGCCGGTCCGCGCGTAGCGATGCGCGCAGCATAGTCCCTGGCGGCGGTAAGCACCGTTCCCGTTTCGACGACGGCATCCACAAGACCATAGCCGCGCGCCTCCTCTGCGGAAAACATCTCGCCGCCCAACACCATGCGCCGCACGATCTGCGCGCCAAACCGTTTGGTAAGCCGTTGCGTACCAGACCAGCCCGGCACCATGCCGAGGCTGGTTTCCGGAAGGCCGATCCTGATCTGGCTTTCCGCAATGCGGATATCGGCCGCGGCCGCCAGTTCCAGCCCGCCGCCGAGCGCATGACCATTCAATGCGGCGATCACCGGCATGCGGAGCGTTGCCAGCCGCTCGAAGACGCGGTGGCCGAAGCGCACCCAGGCATGACCGAACTCATTGGCCGCCATACCGCCCCAGGCTTTGATGTCGCCGCCAGCCGAAAAGGCCTTGCCCTCGCCGGTGAGGATCGCGACACGCACGGAGCCGTTCGCCTCCACTTCGTCACAGGCAACCGCCAGCGCCTTCAGCATATCAATATCGAAGGCGTTGAGCTTCTCCGGCCGCGAGACAGTGATCGTCGCGACGAAACCTTCAACGGAAACCTTGACCTCACCCATGGCGCGCTCCTTCCAGAACGCGCTTGGCCTTGGCGGGCAGGGTCAGGCCAACAGGCGCTTCATGGAACAAAGCCGCATCCATCACCTTCAGCCGGTCAGAGACGAGCAGCGGGAATTCCGACTGATCAAGAATATGCGTTTCCAAATCGACGCCGGGTGCAATCTCGGTCAGCAACAATCCTTCCGGCGTCAGCTTCATCACGCAGCGTTCGGTGACATAGGTGATATCCTGTCCCTGTGCGATGCCGCGCGGCCCGGAGAAGGTGACGTGCTCGACAGCATTCACCAGCTTCTTCAGTTTGCCTTCCTTCTCGATCACAAGTCGGGCGTTTTCGACCGCGAGCTTCGCGCCGGCATTGAACATTCCGGAGAAGACGATCTTCTTCGCCCGTGCCGTGATATCGACGAAGCCGCCGGCGCCGGCCGTTACATGCGGCCGGAAGCTGAGCTTGGAAACATTGACCGAGCCGTCGCGGCCGATCTCCAGGAAGGAGAGAAGCGAAGCGTCGAAACCGGCGCCCTGGAAATAGGTGAACTGATAGGGCGACGGCATGAAGGCGTCAGCATTGGATGCGCAGCCGAAGGCAAAATCGAGCAGCGGTACGCCACCGACCGCCCCTTGCTCGATCACCCAGGTGACGGCGCCATGCAACCCCTCTTCCATCAGGATGCGCGGCACATTGGCAGAAATGCCGAAGCCAAGATTGACGGCGCTGCCGGATTGCAGCTCCTGCGCTACCCGCCGGGCGATGACCTTCTGGATATTGAATTCCGGCACGCGGAAGCTATCGAGCGGACGAAAGATCTCACCCGAGATCGCCGGATCATAAAGGGTCTGTGTCGTCTGTTTCTGATCCGGATCGACGATGATGTAGTCGACCAGAACACCGGGAATGCGCACGTCATGCGGTTTCAGCGAACCTTCCTTGGCAAGGCGCTTGACCTGGGCGATGACGATGCCGCCATTGTTCCGGGCGGCGAGCGCCTGGTCGAGCCCGCCGAGATACGCGCCTTCATGCTCATAGGTGAGATTGCCGCGCTCATCGGCGGTCGTTGCCCGGATGATCGCCACCTGCGGCGCGATCGCCTTGAAATAAAGCCAGTCTTCATCCTCGAACCGGATTCGCTTCACCACCGGTTCAGCCTCGGCTGCCGCATTCATCGCACAACCCTGGCGTTCCGGGTCGACGAAGGTATCGAGACCGACCTTGGTCAGCACGCCGGGGCGCTTGGCGGCTGCCTCGCGATGCATGTCGAAGAGAATGCCCGAGGGAATGTTATAGGCCGCGACCTCGTTGCCGCCGATCATTTGCCAGATCTGCGGCGGTTCGGAACTCGACGGACCGGAGGGATAGGAGCCGCCGATGATCTTTTTCAGCAGACCTTTCTTGGCGATATGATCGACACCCTTGATGCCGCTCATGTCGCCCGCGGCGATCGGATGCAGCGTCGTTAGGTCACGCGGATGGCCCGTCGCGTCGAAACGCTCACCGATCGCCTTCAGCATCAGGTCCGGGCAGCCGAGCCCGCTCGAGGACGAGACTGAGACAATGGCGCCGTCAGGGATCAAGGCGGCCGCCTCGGCGGGAGTGATGTGCTTGTTCATCGCGACGCTCAAAGTCCGGGTTCGATCTTGGCGGCTTCGCCGGTGGCAGCCGACTTGACGACGGCAAGACCCGCCGCCAACGACCATACGCCGTCTTCGCCAGTGGCTGACGGTTTTCCCCGGCCTTCGATCGCGGCATGAAAGGCGGTAAGCGCCGTCTCGTAGAGATTGTGGTGATGGAGCGGTAGCTCCGTCTCACCATCCCTGTTGCGCAGGAAGACATGACCGACGGGCTGTTGCGTCATGACATTGCGGCCAATCAGCGATCCATCCGTGCCGTGTACCTCGAAGCCGGTCTCCGCATATTTCGTGGTGAAACCGTCGTGAAACTGCGCAATGAGGCCGGATTTGAAGCGCAAAGCGCCCATGACGGCATCCTCCAGTCCGGCCTTGCTCATACCGCCGCTCTGGCCGAGGGCGATCGCTTCCACCGGATCGTCGTTCAGCACGAAGCGCAGTGTGTCGGCGTCATGAACGGTGATATCGAGAATGACGCCGCCACCTGCCTGAGGCTTGTCCAGCCGCCAGCCCTGCAAATGCGGAGGCAGATAGACGGCATGGAAAACGCGGGCGCTCAGCGGCTTGCCGATCCGCCCGGCGGCGATTGCCTCCCGCATCGCGCGGTGGCTGGCGGCATTGCGCAGGTGATGGTTGGTGCCCATGACCACGCCAGCCCCCTTCGCAGCGTGCACCATAAGCCGCGCATCTTCCAGCGTCAGCGCCAGCGGCTTTTCGCAAAGCACATGCTTACCGGCCTTGACCGCCGCCAAGGTCTGGTCGCGGTGCATTTCGTTGGTCGTCGAGATATAGACGGCATCGACATCCGGATCGTTGACGAGATCGGCGACATCCGTCACCGATTGGGCAATGCCATTCTCAGCCGCATAGGCGTGGCCACGCTCTGCGTCCCTGCTCATTACAGAGACGACGTCGCCGCCGGTTGCGCGAATGGCGCCGATCATCCACTCACGGGCGATCGTGCTTGCACCGATCAGGCCCCATTTTACACCGCCATTTGTCATGACACGGCCCTCCTTGCCGTTGTGTCCAGCCCAGCTCCGGAGCTCTGACGAACCACCAGCCGCACGGCGCTGACAATCGCCTCCGCCTCCACCTTGCCGGAATTGATCTGCTTCAGGAGCAGCTGTGCCGCCCGCCGGCCCATGCCCTGAGGATCGACGGAAATCGTCGTCAGCGCTGGCACCGCACTCTCGGCCTCGATCACATCATCGAAACCGACCACAGCGAAATCGACGCCCGGCTCCAGCCGCCGTGCCCTCAGCCCGTCGCAGACACCGAAGGCGACCGCATCGTTGAAACACACCGCCGCTGTCGGCTTGTCAGCAAGCAGCATGGCGCGCCCGACCGCTTCGACGCCGCCGGCGCGCGACGGGGCGGTGGCAACGACGAGGTCATCGTCAAAAGCGATTCCCGCCTTGGCCAGCGCATCGCGATAGCCGCCGAGCCTTTCGGCAAAGACGGCGGTATTGGCGAAGCCGCCCATGAACGCGATGCGGCGATGGCCGAGGCTAGCCAGATGCTCGACCGCCGCCGATGCGCCGGCAAGATTGTCCGACACCAGCGATGAGACCTTTGCGCCGGGAATATTGCGCACGACGATCACCACCGGAATGCCGGCATTGGTCAGCGACTTGAAGTCGGCCGCTTCGGTACCGCGCGCCGGCGAGACGATCAGACCGGAAATGCCGTGCTCGCGCATCGAGGCGACGACCTCGCGCTGCCGGTCAATACTCTCGCCGGTATTGGACAGGAACTGCACATAGCCAGCCGACTGCACGACCATATCGACGCCGACGGCCAGTTCGGCAAAGAAGCTGTTGGTGAGATCGTTGACAACGATGCCGACGATCTTCGACTTCGCCTGCCGCAGGTTGGCGGCGCCGCGATTATAGACGTACCCAAGCTCGCGGATCACCGCGTTCACCTTGGCCCGCGTCGCCTCATTGACCAGTGAACTGCCTTGCAGAACGAGAGACACGGTCGACTTCGATACGCCGGCGGCATGCGCAATATCGATGACCGTAACACGTTCCTTGCTCATGAATCTCCGCCGAGGCCTCCACCCTTTGTTGACGATGATTATTTGGAACGTTCCAAATTTTGTCAATGGGTAAATATGAAGGTTTAACGAGAATACCTAGATGCGTCGCGGAAATCGTGCGGTTATCCGGTCTTTTGTGAATGAAAAGAGGGCCCGGCATTGGAGTTTCGGTTTCCAGAAATATCATCGCTAAAATTTGGAACGATCTAAATTTTCACGCCCCGACCGGGCGCCATGGACAGAAACGCCCGGCAACCGAGCAGGTTACCGGGCGTCCCCTAGAAACGAAAATATGCGAACCCTAGGCCTTATTTGTTCAACTGCGCCTGCAGCTTGTTGACGTCCTCGGTCGACATTTCGCCGTCCGTCGTCACCTTGCCGTCAGTGATCTTCCAGAGACGGAACGGACCGGTGATGTCGCCGTATTTGTCGAAGGCGACCGGGCCGATGACGCCTTCGTAGCGGATCGGCTTGCCGTCCTTGATCAGACCGAGCGCCTTGGCGAACTCGTCCTTGCCGGCATAGATCGGCGTGCCCTGGGGATCGACCGCCTTGAACATCGCATCCTTGATCTTGCCCGGATCGTCCGAACCGGCAATTGCGATGGCGAGGCCGACGATGGCGCCGGCGTCATAGGAACGGTCAGCCGCCGGATTGGACGGTTCGATGCCCGAGAATTCCTTGTAGTTCTTCATGAAGTAGTCAGTCGACGCGGTCGGGCTGGTGCCCGAGGAAGTGCCATAGGCATCCTTGAGGTAGTCGGCGCCGACCGATTCAATGAAATCTGGGCTGTTCATCCCGTCGTTGAGCAGGAATTTCTGCACGCCGCCCTGCGAAATCCAGGTGCGAGCGATCGTTGCGCCATCGACCGGTGTGCTGACGAGATAAAGGCCGTCCGGATTTCCGGCCATGGCGGCGGTGACTTCCGAGGCATAGCTCGACTGCTTTTCGTTATAAGGCGTGTCGGAAACGATGGTGCCGCCAAGCGCCTTATAGGCGCGGGAGAACTCCGCCACCATGTTGACGCCGAAGTCGTTGTTGACATGGATAACCGACAGCTTTTTGAAGCCCTTGTCGATCGCGTATTTCGCAGCCGCCACGCCTTGCAGCGCATCCGAGGTGATGGTGCGGAAGAAGATGCCGTTGGTCTTGCCGTCGCGGCCGAGTGCCGTCAACGTCGGCGAAGACGAGGCCGGCGATACCTGCACGATCTTGGCCGGTGCGGTGACCGACGTCAGGATCGGGATCGAGACCGACGAGATGATGCCGCCGATGATGACGGGTACCTTCTTCACCTGCACGAGCTGGGTCGCAGCGTCGACGGCGACGTTGCCCTGGCTCTGGCTGTCGCGTGTGTCGGTCACCAGATCACAGCCGCGCACGCCGCCGGCGGCGTTGATGTCGCGAAAGGCCATTTCGACCGATTTTGCGCCCGCTTGGCCATATTCGCCAGCAGGCCCCGTCAGCTCCATTACCAGTCCGACGGTGATTTTGCAGTCTGCCGCGTTGGCAACGCCAGCCGCTGCAAGGAGCGCCAGAGCGGTGGTGATTTGAAATATCGTCTTTTTCATCTTTGTTCCCCTTGTTAGGTACACGACTTCTATTTCAGTGGTTAAGCCTGTTTCGCCTCCGGCGCCTGCAGCCAGGTTTCATGCAGATGCCGCCATTCGACACCGTTCGGCATCGATGAACTCTCGGTAAAAAGCGCGCTCGCCCGCCGCCGGGTCCAGACGCCGGCCCGACATTGTGCCTCGATATAGGTCACGACAACGACGCCGGCGGCCTCCCAGCCAGGCCTGACATCCTCGATCTCGATAGTGAAATCACCATGAAAGCAGCTATGGTTGGCCCGGACATGGCTGATGATGGAATCGCGGTCGATAATGCGTCCGTCGTCAGGCGTGACGATGCGAAAACCTTCGCCCAAGACATTTTCGAACCGGCTGAAATCGGTCTGGTCGGAGTCTGCTGCGTTATACCAGTCGGCAAAATAGCGATGCAGACCGATGATTTCGGCCTTGGCGCGCTCGAAGAGGGATGGGCTCGTGCTCATTTTTTCCCCGCGTTCAGATTGTAATGCATGATTGAGCCATGCCGCCCGGTACGGTCGCGCTCCAGCGTATAGACATCGCCGAGTGGGCCGCTGCTCTGTCCGATGATCGCGGCAATCTGAGACCGATCCTCTACTGAGAGAGCAATATCCATGATCTTCGCATTGGCGAGTGCATGCGCCTGGTTGCGGGCGCCGACGATGACGGCAGCCACTTGCGGCTGCTCCAACACCCAGGCGCTGGCGATGGTGGCGATATCGACGCCATGGCGATCGCCGATGGCCTTCAGCGTCCGAAGCAGCGATTGAAACAGCTCCCAACCGCCGAAATCGTCGATGATCAGCTTGTATTTGATCAGCGAGCGGTTTTCGAGCGGCATCTCCGGCTCCGGCTGCCCCAGCCATCTGTTGCTTAGGAACCCACCGGCGACGGAGCCATAGCAGAGGAAGCGGACGTTATTATCAGCCGCAAGCGCCGCGAGACTGTTCGCCGGCCGCTGATCGAGTACGGAATATTGAAGCTGCTGGCTGACCAGGGGAATGCCGGCTTTCAAAATTTCGGCGATGTGCGGCGTGTCGAAATTCGTCGTGCCGACGTTGCGGACCTTGCCTTCCCGTCGCAGCTCATCCAGCCAGCCAAGCGCATCGAGATATCCGGGCAGCGCATAATCCCACCAGTGAAACTGCACCAGATCCAGTCGCTCGGTCTTCAGCCGTCGTAGCGATTGCTCGACAATGCCCCTGATATAGTCGCGACTGATGCGTGACAGGACTTCGAGATCTGGCACGAGCTTAGTGTGCACCTTCATCTTGGCCGCGACGTCGAGCCCGCGCTCCTTGGCAAGCCGCAGACGAGCGGCGCCGATCAGCTCTTCGACGCCGGTATAGATATCGGCGCAGTCATAGGTGATGATGCCAGCGTCGAAAGCGGCGATGAGGTCTGTGACGGCCTGCTCGCGGTCGATCGCCCCATGACCGCCGGCCAACTGCCAACCGCCGCGGATGACGCGGGAGACCGCATAGCCAGGGCTGAGTTCGAATGTCTTGGCATTCATCTATTTGGTCTCCTCGGGCAACGGCACCGCCGTCGTCTCGGCATGGCTGAATCGCCGCTTGCCTGTTCTGACTATCCGCAGGCGGCTCGCGCAGTTCGGGTCAGGACAGGCGATCTCGGCGTCCGACGTCATCCAGTCGTTCTTGTGGGTGGGCCGTTGCTTGGCCGCGAGCAGCGGCAATACGGCGGAAATGGAATAGATGGAGAAACCCTGCCCCGGCGGCAGCGACAGCATTTCGCCCTTGAGCTCGAAATAGTCGCCCTCCTTGGCGCCGCAATAGATCGGCCTGCCCTTGGGAATGACGGCTTCGACACGCAGGTCGAACAGCTCGAAAGAATCGTCTGCCGCGCTCATCTCACACCTCCGTGCGGGTGAATGTCACATCGCAGGCACCGTTGCGGCGGATGACACCGCATGCGGCCGCGAATTGCTCCCGCTCTTCAGGCCGCACTTGTGCAACGACGCTGCCCGGCAGCCAGCCGATCGGAAACAGCAGCCGCGCGCCCTGCCCGTAGAACAGGCCGATATCGAAGATCGGATCGGGGCTACCGCCCCAAACGCGCGCCGGCACATAGCTCAGCACGATATCGCCCGGCTGCGGCGTCAGCGTCGCGTTTTCCGCCGGCAAGGGGTTTGCCCATTCGCTGCCGACGAGATGGTCTGGCGGGATCGGGCAGGAGATTTCCGGTCCCGTCCACATGGCATGGATACCGGGCACGATGCGCGGCTCGGCCAGATAGGTCCAGAGGAATTCCACATTGTCCGGCGCCTTGCCGCCGAGCAGCACGGCGGTGACGGAAAGCGTGGAGCGAGGCTCGGTGATGCGGATGGCGCGCGTGCTCATGACGTACCTTTGCTTGCCGCTTCGGATTGCAGCTTGTTGCGGAGGAAATTGAAAGGCCGGCTGATGTCGGCGACCAGCGCTTCGCGAGCCGCCGTGGCATCCTGAACCGAAAGCGCCGCGACGATGCTGCGATGGAAATGGGCCGTATCGACCTCGCCAGCCTCGGAGAAGGCGTAGATCGCCACGCGGATGCAGGGGCCGGATTGCAGCCATAAGCTCTCGATCATCGGGATCAGCACGGCTGAGCCGCAAGCGCGATAGATTTCGAAATGGAAGCTCTGGTTCAGGGTAACCTCGCGGTCGACATCCTTCTTGTGTTTCAGCGCCCGCATCTCGTCCCATTCGCCGAGCATGCTCTCGATGACGGAGACTTGCCGCGGGCTCATCCGCGTCGCCGCAAGCGCGATCGCCTCGCCCTCGATCAGGATGCGAGCACGCAAAAGATCGTCCATCCGCTCAAGCGTAATTGGCGGGACTCGGACGGAGCGGTTCGGCAGCGCCTCCAGCGCCTTTTCGGTAATAAGCCGGCCGAGCGCCTCGCGCACCGGCATGGTGCTGGTCATCAGCGCATCGGCGAGACCGCGAATGGTGAGCACCTGGCTCGGCTCGAACAGGCCCCCGATCAAAGCTCGGCGAAGCTCCAGATAGACGCGGTCCTGCACGGTCTCACGACCAACCGGCGCGAGCTGAGCGGCAATGGGGTCGTTGCTTTTCTCGACGGCGGTCTTTTGCATGGCCTCCCCGCTTTTAACTTGCAGAGGCGATTAAAGCTGATTAGCGTGATCAATACAAGTGTGATCACAAATCAAAAATCAGAGGACGGCAACGATCGTCTTCGGCCAGAGGGATCCATGAGTGCACTGAGCGAACGGCGGGAAGAGGACACCCGAACGCCGGTTCTGACGGCGAAAAACGTGGTGCGACGCTTCGGCGGCGTTGCCGCGGTCAACGACGTGTCTTTCGACGTCCTGAGCGGCGAAATTCTCGGACTGATCGGCCCGAACGGCGCCGGCAAGACGACCATGTTCGATCTGCTTGCCGGCAGCGTCCAGCCGACGAGCGGCGACATCATGCTGAACGGCGTGACCGTGTCCGGCGAAGCCGCCCACCGCCGCATCGGCCGAGGTCTGGGCCGCACCTTTCAGATCCCCCGCCCCTTTCCGAGCCTGACGCTGCTCGACAATGTCATGCTGGCGGCGCAGGCCCAGGCCGGTGAAGGACTGCTGGCAAACTTCCTGAAACCCTGGCACGTCAGGGCTGAGGAGAAAGCCGCACACGACAAGGCCACGGAGCTGCTGGAGCTCGTCAATTTGACACGGCTGGCGCACGAACCCGCCCGCATACTCTCCGGCGGCCAGCGCAAGCTCCTGGAGCTTGCCCGCGTGATGATGGCCGATCCCGCGATCATCCTGCTCGACGAACCGGCAGCCGGCGTCAACGCGACGCTGCTCGAGGTCATCATCGACCGCATCAGGGACATCAATGCCCGCGGCATCACCTTCCTGCTGATCGAGCACAATATCGACATGGTGACCCGCCTCTGCCACCGCGTCCTTGTCATGGCGAGCGGCCAGTTGCTCTGCGAAGGCACGGCCGATGAAGTCGCGCGCGATCCGAGGGTTATCGAAGCCTATCTCGGGGGTGCGGCATGAGCGAACCCGCCCTCCTTGTCCGCGACCTCATCGCTGGCTACGAGCCCGGCGTGCCGATCGTCCGCGGCGCATCGATCACGGTTCATCAAGGCGAAATCGTCGTCGTCCTCGGCCCGAATGGCGCCGGAAAATCGAGTTTCATCAAGGCGATCGCCGGCCTCGTACCGGTCTCCGGCGGCACGGTTTTGCTGGATGGCAAGGACATTACCGCCGCGCCTGCCCATACCATGGTGCGTCTAGGCCTAGCCTTTGTGCCGCAGACGGAAAATGTCTTTCCGCTGATGTCCGTCGAGGACAATCTGAAAGTGGCCGGAGGCGTCCTGAAGCCGCGAGAGATCCCCGGCCGTATCGAGGAAATGTACGCCACCTTTCCCGATCTCGCCCGCCACCGCCGCATTGCCGCGGGCAATCTGTCGGGCGGTCAGCGGCAGATGCTGGCGGTCGCCCGTGCCCTGATCGTGCATCCGAAGGTGCTGGTGCTGGACGAACCCTCGGCGGGCCTGTCGCCGAAATTCGTTTCCATGGTCTTCGAGATGCTGACCGAGATCCGCAAAGAAGGCGTCACCATCCTGCTGGTCGAGCAGAACGCCAAGGCGGCACTGGCGATCGGCGACCGCGCCTATGTCCTCGTCGAGGGCAAGGACCGGCATGAGGGCGTTGCCTCCGAACTCTGGAACGACCCTGTCGTCGCCGAACTCTATCTCGGCCAGCGTCCATTACATGCCAAGCCAGGAGGCGCCGCATGAACCTGCAATTCATCGTCGACGGACTGCTGACCGGCTCGATGATCGGCCTTGGCGCCATCGGCGTGACGCTCACCTATTCGATCCTACGCTTCTCCAATTTCGCCCATGGCGACTTCATGGCGTGGGGCACGTATGCGACCCTTGCCGTCGTCAGCGCTATCGGGGCCATGTTCGGCAAGATCGCGCCGATCGGCCCGCTCTCCTTCGGCTGGCCGTTGATCGTAGCCGTCATCATCGCCATGGGGCTGACCGGCCTGCTGGCGCTGCTCCTCGACATGGTTCTCTTCGCGCGTCTGCGAGCCAAGGGGCAGGCGATCATCGTCGTCATGGCGAGCTTCGGCGCGTCGATGGCACTGCGAAGCCTGCTGGAATTCCTCTTCACCTCGCGGCCGACCTATTTCAGTCGCGCCATCCAGATCGCCATGCCCATTGGTTTCGGTATCCGCATCACCCCCGATCAGATCGTGCTGCTGCTGGTGACGGCGCTCCTGGTTTTCGGCGTGCACCTGTTGATCACGCGGACGCAGACCGGCCGCTCCATGCAGGCGCTGAGCCAGAACCCTGCGCTTGCCCGCGTGGTCGGCATCGATGTCGCCAAGGTGGTGCGCGTCACCTGGCTGGTCGGCGGCGCGCTCGCCTGCGTCGCCGGCGTCATGATCGGTATTCTCGTGCAGATCCGGCCGCTGATGGGCTTCGACATGCTGCTACCGATGTTCGCCGCCGCCATCCTCGGCGGCATCGGCAGCGTGCCGGGCGCCGTTCTCGGTGGACTGATCATCGGCCTCGCTGAGGCCGGCGCGGTGCAGTTGATCGGTGCGGAATGGCGAGCCGCCATATCCTTCATCATCCTGATGGCGGTGCTGTTCGTCCGGCCGATCGGTCTTTTCGGAGTGAAGGAACGATGATGGATCTTGTCGGCTATGGCGCATTCTTCCTGACCACGGCGCTGATCTTCTCGCTGATCACCCTCGGACTGAACCTGCAATGGGGCCTGACCGGTCTCTTCAACGTCGGCCTCGCCGGCTTCGTCGCCATAGGTGCCTATACGTCGGCGCTGCTGACGACGCCGGATACGGCCGGCCGCTTTGGCGGTTTCGACATGCCGATCCTGATCGGCTGGCTCGGAGCCATGGTGATCGCCGGCATCGCCGCCGCCATCACCGGCATCGCCACGCTGCGGCTGAAGTCCGACTACCTCGCCATCACCACTTTCGGTGTCGCCGTCGTCGTCCAGCTCGTGGCATTGAATGCGCAGAGCCTGACCGGGGGGCCCTTCGGCGTTGGCTTCATTCCGCGCCCCTTTGCCGCTCTTGCGGAGACGCCACTGCTCTTCAACCTCTCTAATCTCGCCGTCGTCGTCGTGGTGACGCTGGTGGTCTTTCTCGCCCTGGAACATCTGTCCCGCAGCCCCTGGGGACGCGTGCTGAAAGCGCTGCGCGAAGATGAGCGCGCCGCGATTTCGCTCGGCAAGAGCGCACGTTTCTACCGGGTGCAGGCCTTTGCCGTCGGCGGGGCGATCATGGGGCTTGCGGGCGCGGTACAGGCGCATTTCATCGGATTCATCGCCCCGGACAATTACGTGCCGACGCTGACCTTTCAGGTCTGGGTGATGCTGATCGTCGGGGGCTCCGGCAGCAACAAGGGCGCAGTCATCGGCAGCATCCTCGTCTGGGCGATCTGGGCCGGCTCCGGTGCGCTGACCAGCGTGCTCTTCACGCCGGAACAACAGGCCCGCGCCGCGTCGCTGCAGATCGTTGCCATCGGCGTCATGCTCTGCGTCATCCTGCTCGTTAGGCCGAACGGCCTCTTCGGCGACATGCCCCGCCGCCCGCGCGTCCGCAAGCGCGAACAAAAGCCGGTAGCGGATGAAAGCAACGCTACGTCATGAATGCCACAAAGGACCCGCCATCGCTCTGGCACGCCACAAGCCGCAACCGCAAAGACAGACCGCCGCTGGAAAGCGACATCCACGCCGACCTCGCCATCATCGGTGGTGGCTTTTCCGGCCTGTCGACCGCGCTTCATGCTGCCGAGAGGGGTTTGTCGGTCGTTGTTCTGGAGGCTGAAATCATCGCCTGGGGGGCGACCGGCCGCAATGCCGGTTTCGTGGTGCCGAATTTCGCCAAGATGGACCCGGACAATATCACTGCTCTCCTCGGCCCAGAGCGTGGCGCGCGTCTGATCCAGATGGCAGCCGGGAGCGCCGATCTGGTCTTCGATCTGATCAGGCGCCACGGTATCGATTGTGATGCGCAGCAGAGCGGCTGGATTCAGCCGGCCCATTCGCCCGCCGCTTTCGAGAAGGTCAAGTCTCGCGCCGAACAATGGGCAAGCCGAGGACGCCCGGCCGTAATCCTCGATCGACAGGCGGTCCGAGATACGACGGGTGCAGACGGCTATTTCGGCGGTTGGACGGACAAGTCCGGCGGCGTGCTAAACCCTGTCGGTTATGCCCGTGGTCTTGCCATCGAAGCCGAAGCGGCCGGTGCACGTATCTTCGAACATTCCCCGGTTGGTTCGATCCAACGCGCGGATGACGGCTGGGTTCTGGCGACCACAGGCGGAAAAGTCCGGGCCGGAAAAGTCCTGATCGCCACTAATGCCTATGGCGGCCACCTCAATCCGACGCTGGCGCGCACCTATTTCCCGCTCAAGGTCTTCCAGATCGCGACCGAGCCGCTGCCCGCCTCGGTGCGTCAGCGCCTGTTGCCGGGCGGCCAATGCGTTTCCGATACGCGGCGCAATCTTTTCACCTTCCGCTTCGATGCTGAAAACAGACTGATTACGGGCGGCATGCATGTCATCGGCCCCGGCGCGGATGAGCGGGTGCCGCGCGCCATCCACCGTCGTCTCGCCCGTCATCTGAATCTCAAGGGTATTCCGCCGCTCGCCTATAGCTGGTCCGGCGTCGCGGCTGTCGAGCCGGATTTTCTGCCGCATCTGGTGGATCTCGGCCCCGACATCATTGCTGGCTTTGCCTGCAACGGCCGCGGCATCGCGATGACGACGGCGATGGGCCGCGTGCTGGCTGACTGGGCTTCGGGCACAAAGCCGAACGATCTGCCGATCCCCTTCGCCCCGCCGGCGACGATCCCGTTTCACAGCCTGCTCAAACATGCGCCGAACATGCTGCTCCCCTGGAGCATGTTGCGCGATAGGCTGGACGAACGCGCCGGCTCCTGAGCCCCAAAAAGGTTGCGCCTGCGGTATCGGCGCAGATACCGCAGGCGCGTCTTGCGTCCCTTTGAACCCCCAGGGAGACGCAATCCTGAAGCATGATCCCAAAAAGTGTGAAACGGTTTTCGGGATCATGCTCGAGCAAAAAAGCTCGAAACTATTCCCGCTCGCCGGTGAAATTCAGGAGGAGCTGGAAGATGTTGACGAAGTTCAGGTAGAGCGACAGCGCGCCGAAGACGGCCAGCTTCTGTGACGACTCTTGGTCGTAGTTCTCGGCATATTGCTCCTTGATATTCTGCGTATCCCAGGCGGTCAGGCCGACGAAGACGACGATGCCGATGACCGAGATGGCAAACTGCAGCGCGCTCGAACCCAGGAAGATATTCACGACGCTGGCGATGATCACGCCGAACAGGCCCATCATCAGGAACGAGCCGATGTTGGAAAGATCACGCTTGGTCGTGTAGCCATAAAGACTGGTCGCGCCGAACATCGTTGCAGCGATGAAGAAGGTCCGCGCGATGCTGGTGCCGGTGAACACCAGGAAGATCGAAGCCAGCGACAGACCCATTACCGCACAGAACGCCCAGAACATCGTCTGTGCCGTACTCGCCGACATCGATTGAATGCGGAACGAGAAGAACAGCACGAAGGCGAGCGGGGCCAGCATCACGACCCATTTCAGCGGCGTCTGGAAGATCGGCACATAAAGTGCGGGCGTTGTGCCGACGATCAGCGCGACGATGCCGGTCACCACGAGGCCGATACCCATGTAATTGTAGACGCGCAGCATGTGCTTGCGCAGGCCTTCGTCGAAGAGCGCCTGCGAGCCGGCGGCGGCTCCGTAGCCGTATCGCGGATTGGTCGGGTTCATGGTCGTTCTCCTTTAATTCAAACTAGTACAAGGTACGGGCGAGCTTTTCGGCCGCGCCGTCGAGGTCAGCTGCCTTGCCGTCGCCGACCAGCGCGTAGGCGACCTCGCCGATCTGCCAATAGGCAGCCTGGACGTCGTCGCGCTTGACATGACTGACCTTCTGGACGGCGAAATTGCCTGGACGAACGGCAAACAGCGACAATTGCCGGCCTTCGCCGGCATTGACCGTCATTTCGACGCTCGGACCGAATTCGGACGGATAAATCTGCGCATCGGTGACGCGCCAGCCTTCCGGTAATTCCGGCAGGACGATCGCCGTCGATGCGCGGATTTCTTCCGGATTGTAAGCTGCATGCGCCGACTGCGACTTCATCTGGCTGCGCACTTCCGTCGCCCGGTAGGCCCGCACCGCGTCGTCGACGAAAGCGGGCGCTCGAACGGATGCGTTGACTTCGCTCGCCGTGAAGGCGCCGAAGGATGTGTGCGCGACCCAGCCGGCCGCCATCAGAATGGCAACGGCGGCAACCCGCTGGAAAGAGCTCAGCACCCGGCCATAAGCCAGCCCGCGTTCCAGCCGCCGTGCGGCCTCGCGGGTTTCCGCTTTCGCCGCCAGTCCTTCGCCGGCCAGTGCCATGCGCAGCTCACCGCAGATGCTCATATCGGCCATGACCTTGGCGGCGATCGCGGGGTGTTCCGAGAGGTAGGATTCTACCTCGACGCGGCGCGCGACAGTCAATTCGCCATCGACATAGGCATCGAGATCGGTATCGATGATCGGATCAATTGTTTTCATTGTCGCCTCCACCGATGAGTCGAAGATGCGAAATCGGTTGCGATGCCTCCTCGAAATTCCTCAGGCTGGCGCGGGCGCGGGCTATGCGCGACATCAGCGTCCCTACGGGAATGCCCAGTGCGGACGCCGCTTCCTGATAGGAAAGATCCTCGATTGCCACGAGATGCAGAGCCTCGCGCTGCTCTTCCGGCAGATTGAAGAAGGCTTCGCGCACCTGTTTCAGACGCACGGCATGGTCCTGAGAAGCCGGTAATGCCTGATCGAATTCAGCAGCAGCCTCTTCATGGCGGCGATTGAGCGAACGGGCTTGGCGCAGCCGGTCGACATGGGCATTATGCAAGATCGAGAGCAGCCAGGTGCGCAGGTTCGCGCCGCGCCGGAAGGACGATTTTCGCTCGTAGGCCTTGACCAGCGCATCATGCACCAAGTCTTCCGCCTCATCCGCATTGCGGACAAGCGAACGGGCATAACGTCTCAGCGAACCGAGCTGCCCCAAAACATCGAATGTCAGTCCTTTGCGTTCCATACCCCAATATACGGAAGCAGAGGCGATCTTATTCCACAGACCGGCAAATATTTTTGCCGGTTGCTTACATAAGCACGAAATCCTTCGGTTGCGGCAGCGGCGGCAGATCGGTTTCGCCAAGCGCTTCTCGCAGATTGATCTCGATTGTATCGGCAAGAGCACCGATTGCGAGCGCATTGGGACGATTGCTGAACGGATCCTCCAACTCGTCCCCCAGCGCGTCGAGACCGAAGAACGTGTAGGCCACGAGGGCCGCGACGAAAGGCGACCCCCAGCCGAGCGTATCCACGAAACCGAAGGGCAGCAGGAAACAGAAGAGATAGGCCGTGCGATGCAAAAGCAGCGTATAGCCGAAGGGCAGAGGCGTATTGCGGATGCGTTCGCAAGCTGCCTGCACCGCGCCCATCTGGCCGACGCTGGCATCGAGCATCTGATATTGGATATCCGAAATTCCGCCTCCGGCCTTCAATCGCGCAAGGTCGGCCGACATAAGGCGCAGAAGGAGATCCGGTCGATTTTGAGCCGTGCGATAGAACTCGACTTCGCTCGGTGCCAGATGACGCAAGACCTTACTCTCGTCACCCCCCGGCCGCAGATGGCAAACCAGCGCCTGTGCGAAGGCCATGGTCAAGCGCAGCAGATCCCTTCGCGCCGCGCAACCAGTCTCTCCGGCCGCCTCCAACATCAGCGTCTGACGGGCGAAGCCGCGGACCGTATAGACCAGCTGGCCCCAATCACGCCGTCCCTCCCACCAGCGGTCGTAGCAGGCATTGTTGCGAAAGCCGAGAAAGATGGAAAGCGCGATGCCAAGCAGCGCAAAGGGCGAGCCGTTGAACGAGAGGATCACGTTCGGACGTTCCTCATGCCCCCAGACGATCAACGCCGACAGTAGGAAGATCACGACGATCTGCGGCAGTATCCGTCGGATGATCGAACCGCGAACGATGAAGAAAAGCTGGAAGAGACCTGGCCGGTCGCGGACGATCATAATGAAGAGCACTCTTGATAATTGCCTGGTGTAATGGAGCAATACACCAGGCAACGGAAGAGTTACGAGCATTTCCTGCAAAGCCGACCGTGATCGTCCGGCATCGCTCGCAAATCCGCAGGCTGAACGGCGCTACTTCGCCGAGGCGCTCGCTTCGACCAAAACCGGATCGGCGCGATAGTCTTTCGGGAAAATGCGCTGCAGATTTTTGATCTTCGGCAGATCGTTGATGACGATGTAGGGGTAATCGGGATGCGTCGTCAGGAAGTCCTGATGATAGTCCTCGGCCGCATAGAATTGCCGTGCCGGCTCGATCTTGGTGACAACAGCCGCATCGAAAACCTTGGCGTGATTGAGCTGCTCGATATAGGCCTTGGCAACATCAGCCTGCTCAGCATTCGTCGGGAAGATTGCCGAACGATACTGCGTGCCGCTGTCCGGCCCCTGATAGTTGAGCTCCGTCGGATCGTGGGCGACGGAGAAGTAGATTTGCAGGAGATGCCCATAGCTGATCTTGTGCGGATCGAAGACGATGCGCACGGATTCGGCATGCCCCGTATCGCCAGTGCTCACCATCTCGTAGTGAGCCCCGTCCTTGTTGCCGCCGGCATATCCTGACGTGGCGCTGATCACACCGTTGACGTGCTGGAACACGCCCTGCACGCCCCAGAAGCAACCGCCGGCCAGAACGGCGGTTTCCGAGTTCGACGAACCCGGCTTTTCATCCACGGTCGGCGCCGGAATGACGCGCGCATCCTCGGCCGAGGCCCTGGTAACGAATTGCAACGCGACGCCGGCGAGCAATACAGCGCCAACCGCAAAGGCAGCAGGACGGGCAACACGCGACAGGGTCTTGCGGATCGTATCTTTCGATGCACCGTTCATGATGATCTCCTCTCGGCAGTAATTATAAAATCTCTTGTCACCAGGGGATACGGGAGGACAGGGCTTTTTGTTACACACAGGCGTGTGAAACACCGAAACGTGATGATGCGTCGCAGCTGGAATCGCCATCGAACGGATTAGAACTTGGGAACGATCGCCTCACCGGCAGGTTTGCCATCAGCAGCAGGCAGGGGAAGAATAGAATGGAGCTATCGGGAAAAGTCGCTCTGATCACCGGCGCAACGTCCGGCATCGGCCGAGCATCTGCCTTTCGGCTGGCCGCGGAAGGTGCGGCCATCGGCGTTCTCGGTCACGGGGCGGACGAGGTCAACGACACCGTAGCGGCGCTTGTCGCAGCAGGCGGTAGGGCGCTGGGATTGATCGCCGATGTCGCCGACGAAGCGGCCATGGAAATCGCCCTCAACACCCTCATTGCGTACTTCGGCCGGCTCGATATCGTGCTCGCCAATGCCGGCATCAACGGCGTCTGGGCACCGATCGACGATCTGAAGCCCGCGGAATGGGACCGGACGATCGCCGTCAATCTGCGTGGCACCTATCTGACGCTGCACTACGCAGTGCCGCATCTGAAAACGCAAGGTGCCGGCTCTATCGTGGTCATCTCGTCCATCAATGGCACACGCACCTTTACCAATCCGGGCGCCACCGCTTACAGCGCCACGAAGGCCGCGCAGATCGCCGTCGTCCAGCATCTCGCTCTCGAACTTGCCAGACACCGTATCCGCATCAACGCCGTCTGCCCCGGCGGAGTCGTTACCAACATTTCCGAAAGCACCATCAAGCGCAACCAGCAAGAAGCCGCCATTCCCGTCGTCTGGCCGAAAGGCAACATTCCCTTGAACGATGGCCAGCCCTGCAGCGCCGACGAGATCGCCGAAACCGTGTTGTTCCTTGCCTCCGAGCGCTCGCGTCACATCACCGGCACGCCGATCTTTGTCGACGGCGGTCAAGGCCTGTTGATCTAGGGGTCAGGAGCTACCAATCAGGCGGACATCAAAACCGCTTCAAGCCGACCATAGCTGCCATCGAGCATATCCGCCGCAAGCGCAGATTGATCACAGGCCTCACAGCCATCGAAATGCGCGGCAGAGAAAAGCCTGTGCGTCCTCCGTGACAGGATCGCCATGGGCAAACAGCACCTTCTTCGTAGGCCATGCGAGAATGCGCTTCAGCGCCTCGCGAGCTGCAGCCCGGTCGGCAAAGGCTATCCGAAACTTGCGTGGCACCGAAGGTTCGCTGGCAACCATAAGATCCAGCCGGGCAACAAGCGCGCGCCATCCCGTGAACCAGCCAGGTTCAAAATGCTGTATCAGATCGGTGAAAATCGCCGTTTCGCTTTGTCGGTGAAAGAAAACAAACTCGGTCGTGATTCTATTGTTCGTAATGGCGACAAGATCGATCTGCCCCGACCATGCCGGTGGAGCCGGAGATTCGCCGAGAAAGCTGTTGAACGTGACATCCTTGCGCTTTTCCGAAAGGCCGCGAGGCCCATAAACACTGGCATTGGGGAAGGCACGCTGCCAGTCGCGCAGATAGGTGTGGTGGAGCATGTTGGGGGCGACAAGGTGGCGAACTCTCCCCAATTCCTTCACCCCGGCGAGAAGTGCGTCCGAGATCGCGATGGGCGACCACAGGAACAGATCACCACCAGACAACCGGATGACGGCCATGCGTGTCGGATAGTGAAAACCTGCCGCAGCTATAAGCGTCGGGCCGTCGGCGACCCAGAGGTCAGAGCCAAATTCTTCCAGCACGGCGGGAATCCCGAATATTTACATATGTGTAAAAATACACAAATGTATAAATATGGCAATCTCTAAACGCACCGACCGCTCAAAACGCCTTATCCTCGATGCTGCCGATAGCGCGTTTCGGGAACGGGGTTTCGCCGACACGACGATGGAAGATATCGCGACGGGAGCAGGTCTGACCCGCAAGACCGTTTACAATCTGTTCAGCTCCAAGGAGGAAATCGCCCAGCAGATCATCGCCCGCACGGAAGCTGATGACGCGGGGTACCGCTCCCGGATTGCCGACAACGAGCGCGCTCTATCCCTGCTCGAAACGATCCTTCTCGATAGCGCGGGTTGGTGCCTCGCCAATCCCTCGCTGGCAAGGCTGGCCCTCAGCCCTGACACGCGGCCGAGCCTTGAGCCGCCTCCAGATCGCCCTTCGTTCCAGCGGATCGTGAGGGATGTTCTAGTCCTCGGCCAGAACCAGGGGGCCATTCGCAGGGACGAAGATCCCAATTTCATGGCTCTGGTTCTGCTCGGGATATATGGACAGGCAATGCTGACCGCCCTTTCCGTCAACGCATTCAATGAAGACGAGATGAAGCGCATTGTCCGGATTGTTGTCGAAGGTATAGGCCCTCGACCTCAGGCCAAGGCCGAATGACCGCCTCAGTCGCAATCCGTCATTCATCGCCTTGCATCGCAGCCACAGTCATCTTCTGGCTCTGATCAACGAGTCCCGTGCCTGGGTCTGACGATAGAACCGCTCAATAGTGCGGCGGCTTGGTGATAGCCGGTGCGTCCAGGGTCTGCTCCTCCAGCGTCAGGAACCGCTCGGTCAACCGGTCGAGTTTCTGTCGCGTCTGCTCGACCACTTTCCACTGCTCCGCCACCTGATCGGACAGTTCCTCGATCGTCTTGCCCTGATGGGCCACCAGTTCTTCGAGTGCGGTGATGCGGCTTTGTTCGTCTGACATCTCTGTTCCCCTTCGCCAGCGATCTATAGCACCCGAACCGCCAGCGTACATTGTCTCAATTAGGCATGTGACAGGCACCGGCGCCATTTGACGGTGATGTGACAAAACTGAAAAACAGGTGAAAAGACCCGTTACCTAACTGACATCAGGGCCTTCTAAACAGGGCTATGAGAAGCGCCGGTTTTGAAGGAAATTCCCTCCCCAAGCGCTTTCCTTTTAGGATTTTCGGAGAAGCGCCTTGAAGATCATCCAGATCACCGACACGCATTTCAGCCCGAGCAAGCCGCATTTCAACGGCAATTGGGAGCCCCTGGCGCACTGGATCGAGGCGAGCGGGGCCGATCTCGTTGTCCATACCGGCGATCTCAGCGTCGACGGCGCCGATAAGGATGAGGATATCACATTTTCCATGGACCTGATGCGGCAGATCTCGGTGCCGATGCTGATCGTTCCCGGCAACCATGACGTTGGCCATCTGCCGGGCTCCAACCAGCCCGTTAACGCCGAGCGGCTGGAGCGTTGGCGTCGACTGGTCGGCCCGGACTATTGGGCGGAGGATCTGGAAAACTGGCGGCTGATCGGCCTCGACAGCCTGTTGATGGGCTTCGAGGATGCCGAAGAGAAGGCCCAATTCCAGTGGCTGGAAGATATGCTTGAAAGCCGTGGCGGCCGGCGCGTGGCGCTCTTCGCGCACAAGCCGCTATTCGTCGATGCGCCCGACGAAGGCGATACCGGCTATTGGAGCGTGCGCCCCGCGCAGCGCCGCCGTCTCTACGATCTGATCGCGGCCCATGACGTCGCCCTTTTCGGCAGCGGCCATCTGCATTGGACCTGGAAGGGGCAATTCAACGACACAGCGTTGGTCTGGGCGCCGCCCGCTTCCTTCATTCTCGACAAGATGGAGCGTCCGATGCCGGGCGAACGCCTGATCGGCGCCGCCGTCCACACTCTCGGGGACGGCGTTACCACCGAGATCGTCGCCGTTCCCGGCATGACCGCCTATTACCTCGACGATGTCGTGGAGGAAGTCTACCCGCAGGAGGCCCACAAGGTCCATCGGGAGCCGACGGAATGAGTGCGCTATCGCTTCGCGGCCTTACCAAATCTTTCGGTGCCAATGCCATCCTCAAAGGCGTCAGCCTCGAGGTCGAGCCGGGCGAGTTCATCGCCCTCGTCGGGCCATCCGGCTGCGGCAAGAGCACGCTCTTGCGCATCCTCGCCGGGTTGGATCATGCCGATAGCGGTGAAATCCTGGTGGGCGGCAATGACATCTCGGGTGTGGCGGCGGCTGACCGCAACATCGCCATGGTCTTCCAGTCCTATGCGCTCTATCCGCATCTGACGGCGTCGGAAAATATCGCCGTGCCGCTCGCCATGCGCCGCCTGACGCGAATGCAGCGCATGCCTTTCATCGGCGCGCTGATTCCGGGCCAGAAGAACGTCCGCGCGGGCATCATCCGCGATGTCCGCGAGATGGCGACGTCGCTGAAGATCGATCACCTGCTCGATCGCAAGCCCGGCCAGATGTCCGGCGGCCAGCGACAGCGTGTGGCGCTCGCACGCGCCATGGTGCGCCAGCCGAGCGTCTTCCTGATGGACGAGCCGCTCTCCAACCTAGATGCCAATCTGCGCGTCCATGCCCGCGGCGAAATCGTCGATCTGCATCGCCGCGCCGGCGTACCGACGGTCTACGTCACCCATGACCAGGCCGAGGCGCTTTCCATGGCCGACCGTGTCGCCGTGATGATCGGCGGTCAGTTGCTGCAACTGGCCGCGCCACAGGCGATCTATGACGATCCGGCCCATATCGAGGTCGCTCGCTTTGTCGGCCAGCCGCGCATCAACCTGCTGCCGGCATTGGCCGAAAATGGCACCGTCGCATTCGGCGGCATAAGGCTGGCGCTGGAAGAAACTGGTTTTACCGGCTCCGCCGTCACGCTCGGCATTCGCCCGGAATTCGTACGTTTGGCCGACAGCCGGCAGGACGCGCTCGCCGCTCACATCGAGCGAATGGAATTCCTCGGCTCCGAAGTCATCCTGCATGCCCGGCTCGACGCCATCGGTGAAAGCATGGTCGCCAAGCTCGCCCCTGCCGATGCCACAGGCCTGTCCGCCGGCTCACCGGTTGCACTGACGCTGGCGCCCGAACGGGCCATGGTCTTCGCCGAAGACGGCCGCCGCCTGCGCGCTGTGCCTGTTGCGGTCGATGCCGCCAGGGAGAAGGCCCATGGTTAGCATCGCCGCCACGGCATTGCCGATGCAGTCGGTGGCGGCGCGCGAGCGCAGCGAAGCTCGCACCGCCCTGCTGCTGGCGCTGCCGGCCATCATCCTGATCGTGCTCTTCGTTCTCCTGCCGATCGTTGCCGTCGTTTTCCTAGGCTTCACCGACTTCCAGCTTGGCGACAAGAGCTTCCGCTTCGTTGCCTTCGAGAATTTCGCGCATCTCCTCAGGGACCGCACGTTCCAGAAATCGCTGTGGAACACGACGATCTATACCGCCATCGTCGCGCCCGTCTCGATCGTGCTCGGCCTCGGCGTGGCGCTGCTGATCGAAAGCGAAAATATCGGCCGCAGCTTCTTCCGCACCGCTTATTTCCTGCCGGTGGCCTCGCTGATCGTCGCCATGGCGACCGTCTGGCAATATCTCTTCCATCCGACCATCGGCCCGATCAATGCCATGCTCGGCGAAATCGGCCTGCCGCGCCCGAACTGGCTCGGATCTTCGGCAACGGCGCTCTACAGCCTGTCGATCATCGGCATCTGGCAGTCGGTCGGCTTCAACATGGTGCTGTTCCTCGCCGGCCTCACCGCCATCCCGCGCGAGCTCTATGCCGCCGCCGAGGTGGATGGCGCAAAATCGGCGCTCGACCGCTTCTGGCTGGTCACTTGGCCGATGCTTGGGCCGACGACGCTGTTCGTCACCACGATCAGTATCATCAACGCGGTCAAGGTCTTCGACACCGTCAAGACGCTGACCGATGGCGGCCCGAACCATGCCTCGGAAGTCCTGCTTTTCACCATCTATCAGGAAGGTTTCGTCTACCTTGAAGTCGGCTATGCCTCGGCGATGACGACGGTCTTTCTCGCCATCCTCGTAGTGCTGACCTTCCTGCAGTATCGCGTCCTCGACCGGCAGGTGCACTACACATGACCTCCGTAGGCTTCACCCCCGGCCGCATCCTGCGTCTCTTGCTGCTGATATCAGGCGCCCTCGTTTTCCTCGCGCCCTACATTTTCATGATATCGACTGCCGGCAAGGCGCAGGACGATATCTTTACCTCCGCCCTGAAGCTGATCCCGACGCATCTCTTCTACGTCGAGAACATCACCCATGCACTGAGCAAGGTGCCGATGGGCACGCTGTTGTGGAACGGCGTCCTCGTCTGCGGCCTGATCTTCTTCTTCCAGGTGCTGATCGCCATTCCCTGCGCCTATGCCATGGCCAAGCTGAAGTTCCGTGCTGCGCGCACGATGATGGTGCTGATCATGCTCGGCCTGCTGATCCCGATCCACGCCACGGCCTTGCCGCTCTACGTCGCCTTCAACAGTCTTTCCCTGTTGAACAGCTACACCGCGCTGGTGGCGCCCTTCTCGATTTCGGTCTTCGCGATCTTCATGTTTCTGCAGTTCTTCCGCGCCATGCCGGACGACCTGATCCATGCCGCCCGCCTCGACGGTATGTCGGAGCTCGGCATCGTCGCCCGCGTCATCGTGCCGAACGCCTGGCCCGCGGTCACCGCCTTTGCGATCTTCTCGGTCGTGGCGCATTGGAACGACCTCTACTGGCCGCTGATCGTCATCAGCAAGCAGGACTACGCCACGCCGCCGCTCGGCCTCATGTATTTCCGCGCTGCCGAAGCCGGCGACGACTACGGCGCGCTGATGGCCGCCACGCTGATTATCACCCTTCCCCTCGTTGTCGCATTCCTTCTCGCACAGAAGCGCTTCGTCGAGGGCATCACCATGACCGGTCTCAAAGGCTGACCGGTTCGAAACAGGAGAACGAGCGATGAAGCATATCACCCAGATTCTCGCCGCCGCGGCCATTTCGATGGTCGTGTCGGTCCCGGCCTATGCCGAGACGACCTTGACGGTTCACTACCCGATGCCCGGCTTCTTCAAGGACGTGATGGACACGATCTCGAAGAAGTTCATGGAAGAAAATCCTGACATCAAGATCCAGTTCGCCGCTCCTTCGGCCACCTACGAGGAAGGCATCCAGACCATCCTGCGCGAAGCAGGCACGAATGAAATGCCCGATGTCACCTTCATCGGCCTCAACCGCCTGCGCATGATGGATGAGCGCAATGTCGCCGTCGATCTCGGACCGCTCGTCCAGAAGGACGGCAACATGGCCGAGCAGGGCTTCTCCGACACCATTCTCAAGCTCGCCCAGGTCAAGGGCAAGCAGGTCGGCCTCGCTTTCGCGACATCGAACCCGATCATGTACTACAATGCCGACCTCGTGAAGGCAGCCGGCGGCGACCCGAACAACCCCCCGAAGACCTGGGATGAGGTCATCGCGCTCGCCGGCAAGATCAAGGCGCTCGGAAATGGCGTCGACGGCATGGATTTCCGCTGGCAGGGTGACGACTGGATGTTCTCCGCCCTCCTCTTCGGCGCCGGCGGCAAGATGCTGAGCGACGACGAAACCAAGGTCGCCTTCAATGGTCCGGAAGGCCAGAAGGCCGTCGACATGATCGAGCGTTTCGTCAAGGAAGGCGGCATGCCGGTCTTCACAAAGTCTGCCGGCGAACAGGCATTCGCTGCTGGCAAAGTGGGCTTCGAATTCCAGACCACCGGTGCGCTGATCAACACGATCAAGAATGTCGGCACCAAGTTCGACCTGCGCACCGCCAAGATTCCGCTGATCGACCCAGTCAACGGCCGCCTGCCGACCGGCGGCAACGCCGTCGTCATCCTGACGCATGATCCGGTCAAGGAAGACGCCGCCTGGAAGTTCGCCAAGTTCGCTGCCGGCCCCTATGGCGCATCGGTAGTCGTTCCCGGCACCGGCTATGTCCCGAACAACGAACTCGCCGCCAAGTCGGCCGATTATCTCGGCGACTTCTACAAGAAGAACCCGCTGTTCCAGGCAAGCCTCGAACAGATGCCGCTGATGATCCCGTGGTATGCCTTCCCGGGCGCCAACGGCGTCAAGGTCACCCAGACGATCGTCGACAACCTGTCACGCATCGTCGACGGCTCCGCCACGCCGAAGGAAGCACTCGACGACGCCGCTTCCGACGTCGAAGGCATGCTGCCGCGCAGCTGATACTTTATTTGACGACAAAACCGACGCCGCTTCTCTTCCGAGAGGCGGCGTTTTCGTTTTCCGATGCGTTACGAGATAGCATTGAGATTGCGGACCGTTCCGCCGGGACGCAACCGATAGGGCACAGTGAGGTGGCGCGGCGGCGCGGCATTCTCCGCCATATCGAGCAGCAACGAGGCCGCGGCCGCTCCCATCGTCACTTCCGGTATCTCCACCGTCGTCAGCGAAACCTCCATTAGCAGGCCAAGGGAGATGCCGTCGAAACCAGCGACGGAGATGTCGTGCGGGATCGAAAGCCCCTGCCGCCGCAGCGCGCCCATGACACCGATGGCCAGTAGATCATTGGAGGCTATGACCGCTGTCGGTTTCAGGCGCGATACGACATCAGAGAGATCGAGCTGGTCCAGACTGTTGACGAAGGAAATCTCCAATGGTTCGAAAGGCGGATAGCCAGCTGCCTCCATCGCCTTGATGTAACCAAGGTAGCGCTGCCTGGCTCGATCCGATGCTGCAAAATGACCGGCGATGAACAGGATACGGCGATGCCCCTTGTGCAGGAGATGATCGGTCAGATCCCTGCCGGCGCCGAAATTGTCGGTCGCGACAGCAGCGGTGAAGCGTGCCGTCGGCAGGTTGCCGAGCAGTACGGTCGGCGGCAGGGCGGAGGAAAGAGCAGGGCTGTGTTCGGGATCGCAAACCGTGAGGATGAGGCCGGTCGGCTGCTGCTGGAGCAGTGAAGCGACCGCATCCGCCTCCTGTGCCGGATCGTAGTTCGATTGCGCGATCAGCACGCTGTGCCCCGCATGCTGGGCCCGATTCTGGATGCTGGACAGCGAGGACGCAAAGACCGGATTAGTGATACTGGGAATAAGCACGCCGATCGCCGGCCGCCGATTGCCGGCGCGACCACTGGTGCGGTAGCCGATCTCGGCCGCAGCGCGGCGCACGCGACGCACCATCTCGTCGCTGACCGGGCCGTTGCGATTAAGAACCCGGCTGGCAGTCGCAACCGAGCAGCCGGCACGAAAGGCGACTTGCTGGAGCGTCGACATGATCTCACGCACCTCCGGCTTCAGGTCCGGCGGCAACGAAAAAAATATCGAGCCACCAGAGTAGCCGGCTATTTATCCGAGGTCCGTGACAGTTGTTTGAAGGATTCTTATCGCCTCAGCTCATCCATTTCCGATGTTCGGCAAATCGCTCTGCGACCAGATCGATGAAGATCCGCGTTTTCGTCGGCAGATAGGTGCGGTTGGGATAAATGGCGTTGATCGAGAATTCCGCCGGCTTGTAGTCCGGCAGCATCCGCACTAAGGCGCCGGAAACCAAATCGTCCATGATCAGAAAACTTGGCGCCAGGAAAATCCCCTGCCCGTTCTGTGCCATGTAGCGCAGGGTGTCGGCACTGGTGGTGACGATGTTGCCTCCGACCTTGACGCTGACCTGTTCGTTGGCCTCTGTGAAAAAGCGCCATTCGTCGCCATAGGGATAATAGGCGTAGCGCAGGCAATTGTGGCTCGCGAGATCGGCAGGCTCCATCACCGCGGGATGCGTCTGGGGATAATCCGGCGAGCAGACCAGCACATGCCGCCAGGGCGTCAATCGCCGCGCCACCAGGCTGGAATCGGGCGGCATCGTCGTGCGGATGGCGAGATCATAGCCCTCCTCGATCAGGTCGATCATCCGCTCGCCGATGCTCAAGTCGACCGTCACGGAAGGATAGAGGCTCAAATACTCGCTGATGACGGGTGACAGGAAGCGGGTAATATGCGTGCTGGTATAGAATTTCAGCGTGCCGCGCGGCGTCGAAGTCGCAGCTCCCGCGGCGCTGTCGGCCTCCTCCAGATCGGCGAGAATCTGGCTCGAACGCTCGTAATAAAGCTTGCCGGTTTCGGTGAGGCTGACCTTGCGCGTGGTGCGGTTCAGCAGTCGCACGCCGAGCCGATCCTCCAATGATTGTATATGGTTGCCGACCATGGTGACCGACATATTGAGACGCCTAGCGGCTGCCGAAAACCCTCCGCATTCCACCACGCGCCCAAACACCTGGAGGCTTGTCAGCCTATCCATATTGACCCCTCGATTATCCGCTCTGAGTTGATGATCCTTCCCGATATAAGCACATTATCACGCGGCGCGTCACGGCGCATTCTCCAGCCATCGAAACACCGACCTCCGCACAGAGGTCGAGACCATGGAGAGAGACAATGGTTGAGTTGCCGCGCAAGGAACAGTTCCAGACCACTCTGGAAGCAGATGTCAAAACCCCCGTCGTCGCCGAGGCTCCGGTTACCGGAACCCCTGCCGCTGAAACCTCGAAGCCCAAGTCGGGCCGCAAGATTATCAAGCGCACGATCATCGCCGCCGCATTGCTGGCCGGCGCTGCCTTCGTCGCTGACTATGGCCACCACTATTGGACAACCGGCCGCTTCATCGAATCGACCGACGACGCCTATGTGAAGGCCGACTACACCACGATCGCCCCGAAAATCTCCGGCTATATCGCCGAGGTGTTGGTCAACGACAACGACCACGTCAAAGCCGGCCAGGTACTCGCCCGTGTCGATGACCGTGACTATCGCTCAGCGCTGACCCAGGCTCAGGCAGACGTCAAGGCCGCCGGGGCCGCCATCAATAATCTGGATGCCCAGATCGCCCTGCAGCAATCGATCATCGATCAGGCCAGGGCCACCATCGTCGCAACACAGGCCTCGCTGACCTTTGCCGAGGCCGACTCCCAGCGCTCGCAGAACCTGATCCGCAATGGTGCTGGCACGACGCAGCGCGCCGAACAAAGCCAATCAGCACGCGACCAGGCTGCCGCAAATCTCCAACGCGATCAGGCCGCTCTCGTCGCAGAGCAGAAAAAGATCGCCGTCCTTCAGACCCAGCACGACCAGGCCGTCGCCCAGCGTGACCGCAGCGCCGCCGCCGCCCATCAGGCTGAGTTGAACCTTTCCTACACGGAGATTGTCGCTCCCGTAGACGGCACTGTCGGCGCCCGCACGCTGCGCGTCGGCCAGTTCGTCACCGCGGGTACGCAGTTGATGGCCGTCGTTCCGCTCAATGCGGTTTATGTCGTCGCCAACTTCAAGGAAACACAACTCACCTATGTCCGCCCCGGCCAGCCGGTCGAAATCAAGGTCGACAGCTTCCCGGACGCCGCCATCAAGGGCCATGTGGACAGCGTATCGCCGGCAAGCGGCTTGGAATTCTCGCTGCTGCCTCCGGATAACGCTACCGGCAACTTCACCAAGATCGTTCAGCGCATTCCGGTCAAGATTACGCTCGACGATGCAAGCCTTGCCGGCCTGCTGCGCTCCGGCATGTCGGTCGAACCCGACATCGACACCAAGGCCGCAGTTCAAGGTCAGCATTGAAGCATGATCCCGAAAAGTGTGATGCGGTTTTCGGATCGGATCATGCTCATACATGTAGGATTATCCAGCCAGACTGGATGATCCTTCCCTTCCTTCCTCGATTATCACTCGGACCTCCCCGTGAGACTGTCTCTTCCAGAGAGACAGAGGAGAAACGTCATGGCTACGCTTCAGATCGCCGCAAACAGCAATTCCTCCGCAAAGCCCGCGCCCGCTACCGGCAGCGCGGCTACCATGAGCCCGCTGAAGATGTGGACCGCCGTCATCGGCTCCACCCTCGGCGCCTTCATGGCGGTCCTGAACATTCAGATCGTCAATGCCTCGCTGGCAGACATTCAAGGCGCGATCGGCGCCGGCACGGATGACGGTGGCTGGATTTCAACTTCCTACCTGATCGCCGAGATCGTCGTCATTCCCCTGACCGGCTGGCTCGCCCGCGTTTTCTCGGTACGCACCTATCTGCTGGTCAACGCCATCCTGTTCCTCGTCTTCTCGGTTGCCTGCGCCTTCGCCGCCAACCTGCAGCAGATGATCATCCTGCGCGCCATCCAAGGCTTCTCCGGCGGCGTCCTGATCCCGATGGCCTTTACCATCATCATCACGATGCTGCCCAAGGCCAAGCAACCGATCGGCCTTGCCCTCTTCGCACTGTCGGCCACTTTCGCGCCGGCCATCGGTCCGACGATCGGCGGCTACCTGACCGAAAACTGGGGCTGGGAATATATCTTCTACGTCAACCTCGTCCCCGGCGCGATCATGGTCGGCATGCTGTGGGCCTCGCTGGACCGCGCGCCGATGAACCTCGGCCTGCTCGCCAAGGGCGACTGGCCCGGCATCGTCACCATGGCAATCGGCCTCGCTGCGCTGCAGACCGTGCTGGAAGAAGGCAACAAGGACGATTGGTTCGGCTCGCCCTTTATCGTCCGCCTGTCTGTTGTCGCCGCCGTCTCACTGACACTCTTCCTGATCATCGAGCTGCGCGCCGCCCATCCGCTCCTGAACCTGCGCCTGCTGGTGCGCCGCAACTTCGGCTTCGGTATCGTCGCCAACTTCCTGCTTGGCATCGCGCTTTATGGCTCGGTCTTCATCCTGCCGATCTACCTGACCCGCATCCAGGGCTATAATTCCGAGCAGATCGGCATGGTACTCGCCTGGACCGGCATCCCGCAGCTATTGTTGATCCCGCTGGTTCCGCGCCTGATGAAGCGTATCGACCTTCGCATCATGATCGTCGTCGGCTTTGCCCTCTTCGCCGCCTCGAACTTCATGAACATCTACATGACGGCGGACTATGCCAGCGACCAACTGTTCTGGCCGAACATCGTCCGCGCCATCGGTCAGGCCCTCGTCTTCACGCCGCTGTCGGCCATCGCCACCTCAGGCATCGAAAAGGAAAATGCCGGTTCCGCCTCATCGCTCTTCAACATGATGCGCAATCTTGGCGGCGCGGTCGGCATCGCTATGCTGCAGACCTTCGCCCAGAAGCGCGAACAGTTCCATTCGAACATCCTGACGGACTCCGTCACGGTCTTCGATGAAGCCACCCGGACCCGTATCGCGCGACTGACCGCCTACTTCATGAACCACGGCGTCTCGGATGTCGCCACCGCCCAGCACAAGGCCATCGTTGCCGTTGCGCTGCGCCTGCGGCAACAGGCCAATATCATGGCCTACAGCGACACCTTCTACCTGCTCGGTGTCGCCCTCGTCGCCGCGCTCATTGCCAGCCTGTTTCTCAAGAAACCCAGCCACATCGAAGGCGGCGGCGCTCACTAAGCGCCGCTCCTTCCCTCGCCCAAGGAGTTACGATCATGACCACCGTCAAGACCCGCCAAGCAGCGCCTTCATTGTCTGATCTTCTCGATATCGAAAACCCCGTCTCCGAGCGAGGCGCCATCAGCCCCGCCGCCATCCTCGCGCTCATCGAATGGCTGTCTGGCGACGAGGCCCACGCGCTGGATGAGGCCGGCTTGACCTTCGGCCTTGGCCGCCGCCTAAGAAGCCTCGGCGTCCCGGTCGACCGGCTGACATTGCATCTCATGACCCTGCATCCGGAAATCATCGGCCGTTCCGTCTCCTGGTCGCCGAACGAACCGATACAGATCCGCGACCGCGAGCACGGCACTATCACCCAGACATTCCTGCACAGCGCACTGTGGAAGGCCATGAATACCCGCGATATCGTCGTCGCCGGCCGGGGTGACGATAACGACCAGTGGGAACAGCTCGACACATTCGCCGGCCGTGATCTGGTGGAGCTGATGATCGTGCCGCTTTGCAACGCCGACGGGCCGGTCAGTGCCGCTTCCTTCGGCACCAAACGTCCGGGCGGCTTCACACTCCCGGAACGGCAAGTGATCCAACGCATCATGCCGTCCCTGCGCAATGCCTGCGAGCTCCGGACGCTGCGGCAGGTCGAACTCAGCCTGCTCGATATTTACATCGGTCCCATGACGGCGCAGCGCATCCTCGCCGGCCATATCCGCAAGGGCGAGATCGAGACCATGGAGGCCGCTCTTATGCTCTGCGACCTCCGCGGCTTCACCGAGCTTTCCAACCGCCTGCCTGGCGAGCGCGTACTGGAGCTGCTGAATATCTATTTCGACGCCGTCGTGCCGGCAATTGCTCACGAAGGCGGCGAAGTCCTGAAATTCATGGGCGATGCCGTTCTCGCCGTCTTCCCCGGCTATGACGCAACCCTCTCCAGCGATGCCGCACTCGCCGCCGCCAAAGCCATCCTCGCTCGCCTCGAAGCGCTGCATTTCCCCGACGCGCACCTGCAGGCGGGGATCGCGCTGCACTATGGCGAAGTCAGCTACGGCAATATTGGCTCCGGCCGCCGCCTGGATTTCACCGTCATTGGCCCCGACGTCAACCTCGTCAGCCGGATACAGGGCGTATGCAGCGATAGCAGCGAACCGCTGCTGATGTCGCGGGATTTTGCGAAGATGCTCAGCTATCAAGACAGCATCTCGATCGGCAGTCGATCGCTGAAAGGATTTGACGAAGAGATCGAGCTGTTTGCACCACACGCCGCTTGACATCTATCCCTGCACCACAGCGAGGATATCCCTACTTCAAGCGGCATATTCCCGCTGCGCGTTCCGCCGGATCGCCTGCGGCGGTTGCCCGAAAGCCCGCAGAAAGGCGCGCCGCATGCGTTCGCGGTCGGCAAAGCCGGTTTCCTGCGCCACCACGTCGATCGAGTGCCGCCCCTCCTCCATCATCAGCCGGGCCGCCTCGACGCGCAGGTTCTCCACCGCCTTGGCCGGCGACTGACCCGTCTCCGAGCGGAAAGCGCGGCTGAATTGCCGGGGGCTCAAATGCGCGGCGTCGGCGAGCTGTTCCACCGACAGCGGCGTGCGCAGATTGCGTTTAGCATAGGCGAGAGCGCTTTGAATCCGGTCCGATTTTGGCTCCATCTCCAGAAGCGCCGAAAACTGCGACTGACCGCCGGCGCGGCGGTGATAGACGACAAGTTTCTTTGCCACCGCACGCGCCAGATCGGCACCGTGATCCTTCTCCACCATCGCCAAAGCCAGATCGACGCCTGCCGTCATGCCGGCGGAGGTCCAGACAGAACCATCAATGATGAAGATGCGGTCTTCCTCCATCTTGATCTTGGGAAACCGCGTCTGGATATCGCGAGCCACGATCCAATGCGTCGTCGCCCGCCGCCCATCGAGCAGGCCGGCATGGGCGAGGAAATAGGCGCCGGTGCAGATGGACGCGAGACGGCGCGAGCGCGTCAACGCCTCTTGCATGAACAGCCGCTCCCCCGCTGTCGGCACGGCTTCCTGCGGCGCGCCGCTGACGATTAGCGTGTCGAATGTCGGATCGTCAAACGCCTGAGTTTCGACCGGCAAGCCGAGCGAGCTCATGACTTTCCCACCGGTCTCCGAGAGATAGAGCATCTCGTAGATCGGCTCTTTCACCTCAAGATTGGCGAATTCGAACACCGAGGCGGCGGCCAAAATCATGACCTGAAACTCGGGAAACAAAAGAAAGGCGACGCGTTGCATGGCCGAAAACTCCATCATGTCCTAAAATGTGGTATATATGACATTTGAGACGCGAGCAAGTCGGACTATAAATCCTCCCAAGCGAACGGCAGACGCCAACGCCCTGAACCGAAACGAAGGAATGAGACAATGTCCAGCGAACACAAAGGCACCGCACTCGTCACCGGCGCATCCACCGGCATCGGCGCCCTCTACGCCCACCGCCTCGCCAAGCGCGGCTATGACCTGATCCTGGTTGCCCGCAATCGCGATCGCCTGACGACGCTTGCTCAGCGCCTCACTGCCGAAACCGGCCGCACGGTCGAAGTCATTTCGGCCGACCTCAACGAAAAGGCCGACCTCGCCCGTGTCGAAGAAACCTTGCGCAACGATGCCAGCATCACCCTATTGGTCAACAACGCCGGCGTCGGCGGCACCGCACCGCTGGTGGCCTCCGACATCGACAAGATGGAACAGATGATCAACCTCAACGTCACGGCGCTGACACGGCTGACCTATGCCGTCGTGCCCGGCTTCGTCGCCCGCGGCGGCGGTGCCATCATCAACATCGCCTCGATCGTTGCCGTGGCGCCTGAAGTCCTCAACGGCGTCTATGGCGGCAGCAAGGCCTTCGTCCTTGCCTTCAGCCAGTCGCTGAAACACGAGCTGACCGACAAGAACATCAAGGTCCAGGTCGTGCTGCCGGGCGCCACCGCCACCGATTTCTGGGGTATCGCCGGCACACCCGTCGAGCATCTGCCGAACGAAATCGTCATGTCTGCCGAAGATCTGGTGGACTCCGCCCTTTCCGGTTTCGACCAAGGCGAATTCGCGACCGTGCCTGCTCTTCCCGAGATTGCACAGTGGAATGCCTATGAAAGTGCGCGCCAGGCCATGATGCCCAATCTGTCGCGCACCAAGCCAGCGGTGCGCTACAAAATCGCCTAAACCACTGAAAAGTCGATGTTATAAAATCAATTGTGTCAGCGTCCCCTTACGTGAGGCGCTGGCGCAGATCCTACATTAGAAATGGTAGATTTATATCACACTTAGACTCTATTTGCTGCTTTCGCACTGCACTATCTAGGATAGCGTTCCAAAAATTGGTAATCGTCACTGGCATCGGTCTCAGAGGGATCGGCTGTTGTGAGGCTTGGGGCGTAGCAACGATGCATCATGGTGCGGGGTCCGAAGACTATTTCAGGCTGAGCACGCCAGCGTGTGCGCTCGAAGCCGTTCTATGCAAAAACGGAATTAACCTGGAATGTCCCGAGACGGCTTCAGGCCGCACCGGCGAAGTCGGTTTCGTGCTTGGCCTGCAGCGTCAGGAACCTGCGCTGGACCGGGTGAAGCTCGGCGAATACTTCGTTCCCGTCATTCCGTTCCCGCAAGGCACGATCGGGCTCGCCAGCCTGATCCTCGATCCGCCCAGCAAGATGCGTCGCGAGGAAACGACCAGTATCTATCTGTCACGTCGGACCTTCGACCAGATCGCCGATACGCTCGGCACCGACCGTATCGTCGAACTTCCGCTCGCGCCCGGCATCGCTACCGGCGACACCGTTATCGAAAACCTGTTTTCCTGCCTGATACCGGCCATCGAACAACCGGACCGGATGAGCGCATTATTCATCGATCACGTCGGCAAAGCCTTCAACGCACATATCGCCCAGCGCTACGGCCGCATGCAGATGGCGCGACCCGCCGTGATCGGTGGCCTGACGCCGTGGCAGTTGCGCCGCGCTCGCGACACGATTAACGCCCGACTGGATCAGGATGTGTCTCTGGCGCAACTTGCCAGTGACTGCGGCCTTTCCACGAGCCATTTCGCCCGCGCCTTTGCACGCAGCACCGGCATCCCGCCGCATCGCTGGGTGATGCAACGCCGCGTCGACCGCGCCAAGGAACTGATGCGGACGGGCACGCCCCTCGCCGAAATCGCGCTGATGTGTGGTTTCTCCGACCAAAGCCACCTGACGCGCGTCTTTTCGCAATCTGTCGGCCTCACGCCGGGGCGGTGGCGGGAATCACAACTATCAGCCGCTTTCGATATGGCACCGATCGCATTGAGAGAGACCGATTCATGCTGACCACCAGCCATTGCCCAATCGGCGTTATGGCATCAAGAGCCCGCCGACGCGCTGACGCGATCCGCGACATCTAGGCTCTTGATCTTTGCTGCGCTGCAGCAGATCCTCGACGAGAATACAGAGACGAATGATGCTGTCATCAAGCAATGTCATCATCTTCTCGCGACGACCCGCAGATCCGATCCTTGAAAGGATGCTCTCATGTCTGAAGCAGAAGTACGGACGCCTGCCGCCTCTCCCGGAAAGACCGAACGGCTGTTTTTCCTCGATATCAATGACGGGCGAATTCTCTCCTCCGCCATCGACGGAACCGACCTCAAGCTGATTATCCAACGCCCAAGCCGCAGCCCGGACGGCGTCCTCGTCGACAGCGAAAACGGCTGGCTCTACTGGACGGAAATGGGTATGGACTACAATGCCCATGACGGCTCGATCGAGCGCATCGATCTCGACGGCAGCAATCATGTGACGCTCATTGCGCCGGGCAGCACGCTGGTGACGCCAAAGCAGATCCAGATCGATCGCGATGGTGGCAAGCTCTACTGGTGCGACCGCGAGGGCATGCGGGTGATGCGCGCCAATATCGACGGTTCCGACATCGAAACCCTCGTCCAGAATGGCGACAGCCCCGCCGACAGCGCCAATATCGAACGCTGGTGCGTCGGCATCGCCCTCGATCTGCCGCGCGGGCAGATCTACTGGACGCAGAAAGGACCGCCGGATGCCGGTCTCGGACGCATCTTCCGCGCTGGCATCGATATTCCGCTGGGCGAGACGGCAACGAAGCGCGGCGATATCGAGACCTTGCTCGACAAGCTGCCGGAACCGATCGACCTCGAACTCGATCTCGCCACTCGCACCGTCTATTGGACCGACCGCGGCAATCTTCCGCGCGGCAATACCGTCAACCGCGCCAGCATGGACAACCTGGTAGCAACATCGGAAGTGGTCCTTGAAGGCCTGGACGAAGGCATCGGCCTGTCGCTGGACCTCCCAAACAACCGCATGTTCTTCACCGATATCGGCGGCAATCTCTATTCCGCAAGCCTCGATGGCTCCGGCGAACGCGAGCTGTTGCACCATGCGGGTTCGTTCACGGGGATCGTCTACGCGGTGGTTTGAGTTTCCAACCACTTCAGGTCGTGGAATTGCCCCTCACCCTAGCCCTCTCCCCGCATGCGGGGAGAGGGAACGGCCTCTGTTCCTCGCGCACCAGGTAGTTGAAGGGAACGTTGCGGATGCGCCTCTCCCCTTCTCCCCGTCAAAACGGGGAGAAGTTAGACTTTAGGCCGGATAGAGGGGCTCCTCAGTACTCAGTTGCCCTTGCGCACGCCATCCAGCAAATGCGGCAGTCCCTTGACGCCTTCATCCTGCAATTCCGCCGGCAGGAGGCCTTCCGGCAGGTCTTGATAGGACACCGGGCGCAGGAAGCGGCGGATGGCAAGCGTGCCGACCGACGTGGTGCGGCTGTCTGATGTCGCCGGGAACGGGCCGCCATGCACCATGGCATGGCTGACCTCGACGCCCGTCGGCCAGCCATTGGCGAGAATGCGGCCGACCTTGCGTTCCAGCACTGGCAGCAGCTTCGCGGCGATGCCGTAATCGCCCGCATCGAGCTGCAAGGTCGCGGTCAACTGGCCCTCCAGCTTTTCGGCAACAGCGATCATCTGGTCGATATCCTTGCAGCGCACCAGCAGGCCGCTGGCACCGAAGACCTCGTGACCAAGACGATCGTCAGCCAGGAAATGCTCGACATCGGTCTCGAAGAAGGCGCCAGGGCTGCGGTTGACACCCTCCGCCGGAGCGCCGCGCGCGACCGTCTTTACGGCCTCATGGCCGGCAAGGGCTGCAACGCCATTGTCGAAGGCGGCATGAATGCCGGGCGTCAGCATCGGCGCCGGCACGCTGCCGGTCAGCGCGGCACTGGCGGTCTCGACGAAACGATCGAGATCGGGACTATCGATCGCAAAAAGCAGGCCGGGATTGGTGCAGAATTGACCGGCGCCCATCGTCAGCGAACCGACAAAACCGGTACCGATCGCTTCGGCGCGAGCCGCAAGCGCCGCCGGGAACAAGAAGACCGGGTTGACGCTGCTCATTTCGGCATAGACCGGAATCGGTTCCGGCCGGGCCGCAGCGATTGCGCCGAGCGCCAGACCGCCGCCTCGCGAGCCGGTGAAGCCGACCGCCTTGATATGCGGATTGCGCACCAATGCGGCACCGGTCTCATTCGCGCCGGTCAGGAGCGAAAAGGTGCCTTCCGGCAGACCGCAGGCAACGACGGCGGCGCGGATGGCGCGGCCGACCAGCTCACCGGTACCCGGATGGGCAAGATGGCCCTTGACGACGACCGGGCAACCGGCCGCCAGCGCCGAAGCGGTATCGCCACCGGCAACCGAGAAGGCGAGCGGGAAGTTGCTGGCGCCGAAGACGGCGACAGGGCCGAGCGGAATCTGGCGCAAGCGCAGGTCGGGACGTGGCAGCGGCTTGCGGTCCGGCAACGCCGGATCGACACGCAGGTCGAGCCATTCGCCCGAACGAACCACCTGCGCGAACAGCCGGAGCTGGCCGACTGTGCGGGCGCGCTCGCCCTGCAGGCGCGCGGTCGGCAGGCCAGTCTCTTCCGTGGCACGCTCGATCAGCGCATCGCCGATCTCCATGATGTTGGTCGCGATCGTTTCCAGGAACTTCGCGCGAGCTTCCGGGCTGGTGGCGCGATAGGTATCGAATGCCTGGCCTGCTAGCTCGCAAGCGCGGGCAACATCTGCTTCGCTAGCAATCGCAAAGGCTGGTTCCAGGTTCGCGCCGGTCGCCGGATTGATGGCGCGCACGGATTTGTTGTCGCCGGTCGAATCCGCGCCGATCAGCAGATCGCCGCTAATCACAAAAGACTGTGTCATGGGTATTCCTTGATGATGCCGGGACGTTGGGAGTTGCGCCCGTCAGAAGCAGATAGCAAGATGAAATGACAAATGTAAGATGATGATCGTCATCTAAATATCAAGCCTTATCCCAGGAGATAAGACGGCTGCGACCTTATGCACCGCTACGCCTCGAAATCAAGGATGCTGCTGCACGCTTAACCCGCCGTCGATGGTAAGGCAGGCGGCATTCATGAAGGGGCACTCATCGGAAATCATGAAGATGGCGGCGAGCGCGATCTCCTCCGGCGTCGCGATGCGGCCACCGGGATGCAACCGCATCGTCTCCGCCTTGGCGGCTTCCGGATCGGCAAAACTATTCCAATAGTCGATGACCTTCTGCGTCGAAACATAGCCCGGCGCTAGCGCATTCACCCTGACACCTTTGGCCGCATATTCGAGCCCCAGCGATTTCGTCATGCCGAGCAGTGCATGTTTGGCAAGCGGATAGGGAAAAGTATGCGGGATGATGGTGAAGGCATGGGTGGAGGCAATGTTGAGAATCGCACCGCCGCCCTCGGCGATGATACCGGGCAGCACTGCCTTGCAGCAATTCCAGGCGCCCTTGAGATTGACATCGAAACAGCGTTGCCACTCTTCATCGGTCGTCGCCAGCGGCTCGGAGAAAACGTTGACTCCGGCATTATTGATCAGCGCATTAAGCCGGCCGATCTCACTGGCCGCCAGCGCCACTGCAGCCTCGATCTTTGCGGCATCGGTAATGTCAGCCGCGGCATAGCCCAGCACCGCGCCTGCTGCCTTCAGCGCTTCGGCTTCGCGCGCCAACAATGCGCCATCCATATCGATGAGGAAGAGGCCTGCGCCTTCCTTGGCACAGGCCTTGGCAATCGCCAGGCCGATACCCTGCGCCGCGCCGGTGATCAGGATGCGTTTGCCGGAAAGGCGGTTGGTCATGAGAATCCTTTCTTGAACTGGGAGCCGCTAGGCAATCGCTTCCGGACACAATTGCAGGCTGACCGCCATCTCCTCGCCGGGTTCCAGTACGGTGAGATCACCGAGGTCGGGCAGGTTATGGCCGTTTGCCAGATGCGACATAGGCTCGAAACAGAAATAGTCGCGCTGATAGTCCGGATCAAAGCCGGCATCGGAGACAAAGATGAAATAGTGCCTAAGCTGCTCATCCGCAGTCAGACGCAGGCGGACTCCATGCTCGGGCCAGGCGACTTCCGCAAAGTCGTCCCACCCCTCGAAGCCATTGTTGATCCAGCGATGCGGCAACCCGCGGGCCGTTGCAAAATCCAGGTCCTCGGGAATGTCCGTCGCCTCCCCCGGCAGCCAGCCCTTTATTTCCGTCCAGAACTGCCGCGCCGGTGCCTTGAGCGTCGTGGCCGGTGTCATGGGAAAGTAGGGATGCCAACCCAGGCCGAAAGGAAGTGCCTCCGCTCCAATGTTCCTGACTTCGAGATGCATGTCGAAGCGGTCATCATGAATGGCAAAGCGCTGCCGCGCTTCATAGGCGTAGGGTGTGTCATGGCCTTCATGCGAAAAGCGGAATTCTGCCTCGCTACTGTTTTGGCTCAGAACCTTCCATTCCGACTGCCAGCCCTCACCATGCAGATAATGCGGATCCCAAGGCGTATTGGGCTCGAATGCATAGTCCTTGCCGCGGAAGGTAAAGCGATTGTCCTTCACCCTGTTACCGAAGGGAACGAGCGGATAACAGCCCGACGAGAGCGCATCGGCGTCGTCAGACGATGCTTCCCGCAGCAACGGTACGCGCATGCCGCCCCTCTCCCACCAGAGGCCGAGCACGAGGCCGCCGCGCGTGGAAAGCCGTGCGGTCAGGCTGCTGCCCCTGAGCTCCACCACCGTCATATCCAGCCATTGTCCTCCCGTTCGCATCGTTCAAATCCGCGGAGACGGTAGTTTTCATCATATTTATTGTCAACATAGGTAGGATTTATATACAGTTGGTCTGGGATGGCCGCGCTTGGTGATTGCATTGACGATTGCAAAAGGTGCACGGTGGGGAACAACCAGGGAGACGGCATGGTCAGCGGCAAAACGGGGAAAAAATTGACCGCGGCGATGCCCGGCCTTTCCGAGGGCGGCAAGCGCAGCGTGCGTGAAGCGCTGCTGCAACGCTTTATCGACAAGATCATATCCGGCGAAATGGTCGAAGGTTCGACGTTGCCGAACGAGGCGGAACTGACCGAGCAATTCGGCGTCAGCCGCACCAGCCTGCGCGAGGCCATGCAATATCTGGCGGCGCTCGGCATGATCCGCTCGCGCACCCGCGCCGGCACCACCGTGCTGCCGCGGGAAAACTGGAACTATCTCGATCCGCTCGTCCTCGATGCCACCTTGCGGCTCGGCAACGACGACCGTTTTCACGCCTCGCTGATCGAGGCCCGTCAATTGCTGGAACCGGCCGCAGCCGCCCAGGCCGCAGCCAACGCCAATGCTCATCATCTCTTCCGCATATCGAAGGCTTTCGAGGAGATGGTAGAAGCCAATGCCCGCGATAACGAGGCATGGAGCCGGGCGGATCTCGAATTCCATACCGCGATCATCCGCGCCAGCGGCAACTGGGTGTATCTGCAATTCGCTACCGCCATCCGCGCAGCGCTGCTCGCCAGCTTCCGCCTGACGAACCGCGCCAGCCAATCGCATGAACAGGCAATCGCAATGCACCAGGAGGTGTTGGAAGCCATCCGCATGCGCCGCCCCGACGACGCCCGCAGCGCCATGGAACGCCTGATCGGCGTTGCCCGCGACGAGATTTCGGATGCGCTAAGGAAAGCTCGGACCTAGCCATATGGTATTGCGGCCAAGTTCATGCCAATTTACCGGCCATCCGAAAGACTGAACGCGGCCAAGTCCTCATGTCCATTGCGCTTCTCGCCGATCCGATCGTCCAGTTCTGCATCTTGGTGGTCATTGGCACATTCGTCAGCCGTTTCCTGCTTCGCCACCGGCGCGCCGGGCGACTGATCGGACAGATCGCCTTTTTCGTCAGCCTGACCGCGCTTTTGCTCTATCACGGCATCGTGCCCTATGAGCCTAGCCCGGCGCAGGCACAGGACACGGTGACGCTGCGCGTCTTCACCGGCTTCGCCAAGATCGTCTGGTGGATCAACGGCGCCTGGGTGCTGGTCGCTTTCGTGCGCCTGTTCCTGATCTTCGAGCGCAAGCCGCGCGAAGGCCGGCTGCTGCAGGATCTGGTCGTCGGCATCATCTATCTCGGCGCGGCTCTCTCCGTCGTCGCCGATGTCTTCAGCGTACCGGTCGGCACGCTGATCGCGACCTCGGGCGTCTTCGCCATCATTCTCGGCCTTGCGTTGCAGAGCACGCTAAGCGACGTCTTCTCCGGCATCGCGCTCAATCTCGGCAGACCCTATTCTGTGGGCGATTGGGTGGTGCTCGACAATGACATTCAAGGCCGTGTTGTCGAAACCAACTGGCGAGCCACGCATTTGCTCAGCGGCACCAACGACCTCGTCGTCATCCCGAACAGCGCCCTTGCCAAAAGCCGGATCACCAATCTCTCGAGCCCGGACGAAAGCCACGGCATCACCATCACCGTCCGCGTCCAGCCAACCACGCAGCCGAAAGTCATCGCTGATGTCATGCGCAACGTGCTGATCAGTTGCAACACAATCCAGAAGACGCCAGAGCCGAGCGTAATGATCGATTCGATCGACGGGCAGGCGGTCGAATTGCAACTGAATTTCCGCATCCGTGACATATCGCAGACGGCGGCCGCCAAGAATGAGATCAACGACCTCATCTATCGTCATTCGAAAGCAGGTGGGTTGAAGCTCGCGGGTCCACCCGACGCGATCACGATGCCGTCGGAATCCCAGGCCGAGACGGCGAATGCCGCCCAGCATCCTGGTACGCCGTGGCGACTGCTCAACAATATTCCGCTGTTCTCGTCGCTGACCGAGGACGAGAAGGAGCATCTGGCCTCGCATATGCAGCGCCGCACCTATCACAAGGATGCCGTCATCGCCGAGCAGGATTCCCGGTTGCGCTCGCTGACCATCGTGCGCTCAGGCGTTGTCAGCGTTACCCGGAGGGAGGCGCAGCGGCAGATCGAATTGACGCGGCTTGCTCCCGGCGACTATTTCGGCGAAGGCGGTCTGCTGATGGGGGCCGGCGAAGTCGGCACGATCCAGGCGCTGACCTTCGTGGTGACCTATGAAATCGGCGAGGATTGCCTGGCGCCGCTCCTGCATGACCGGCCTTCCATCGCCGAAGAGCTGGGGGCTATCATGTCGAAGCGCATCGAAGCCGAACGCCATCTTTTCGGCGCCAGCGACATGCTGGTCAACGGCGCTCCAATCGGTTCTCTGACCTCACGCATCAAGCATCTGTTTCAGCTACAGCACGACTAATTTGACTGCACCGGGGGTGTCGCTGGCGGCACCGCGAAAAACGCCTTGGCGTCTGTCGTGAATTGCTCTCGCGACGTCGGCCGCGTGTAGAACATATGCCCGCCGCGATAGAGCTTGAGCGCCACGCGGTCGGCAAAGGCCGGCGGCATGTGATCGAGCACATATTTGTTGACGCCGAAGGGCACGACGAGATCGCTATAGCCCTGCGCCACCAGCAGCCGGAAAGACGGGACGAGGGTCAGCATCTCCTTGATGTCGTCCGTCCCGCTCGCATGCAGGCGCGAACCGCCGTTGCGGCCGCCCCAGTTCCAATGCTCGTTTACGGAGCTCGACAGCAGATTGTAGGTCATGTCGGTATGGAAACCGAGTTCGTCGCGCGCATAGCTTGAGAAGGCCCCGCCATAGGCGCGAACGAAGCCATCGAGGATCGGATCGTCGCTGCGGCCGGACTCCGACTCCGGATAGGGGTCCGGCGCCAGGAACGAGGCGTCGTAGGAACTGACGATATCGGCGCCGTCACCATCGGAATGCTTCTGATACACCCCACCAAGAAAGCCCTGATTCTTGGCAACGATATCCTCGGGAATGCCGGTCAGCTTGGCCACGCGGTCGTAGAACGCACGACCGGCATCGCCGGTCGGAGGCGGGCCGGCAAGAGTGGGCAGATATTCGTTCAGCGCAAATTTTTCGGCGTCCTGAACCCCCTGCTCGTTGAAGGCATTTTTCCGCTCCAACTCGGCAGCGGCCAGCGACGGCAATTCGAGCGCCGCTCCGAGTGCGAGATCGTTGGCTCCGAAGACGAGCCGCCCTTCGATCAACGGCGACAGCATGACGATGCCGGAAATCAGGATGCCCTGATCCTGCCGCAAGCTGGTGGCGACTTTTGCCGAACGCAGCCCGCCATAGCTCTCGCCGAGAATATATTTCGGCGAGGCGGCGCGTCCGTTGTGGGCAACATAAAGCGCGATCGCCTTGGCAAGGCTCTCGGCATCCGCGCGCACGCTGTAAAACTCTTTGGCATCATCAGACTTTACCGTGCGGCTCCAGCCGGTGCCAATCGGATCGATCAAGACGAGATCGGTAAAGTTCAGCCAGCTTTGAGGATTGTCGACCAGCTTCGCGTTGGTGCCGTCGCGCCCGCTCGGGCCGAAATCGAGAATGCGCGGCCCGACCAATCCGAGGCTGAGAAAGGCTGAGGCAGCGCCCGGCCCGCCATTGAAGACGAAGGTGATCGGTCTGCCGGCATCCCGGTTCTTGGCGACATAGGCGGTGTAGAAGATCGCCGCGGTGCGCTCGCCGTCCTGGCCGAAGAGATCAAGTGTACCTGCTGTCGCCGTATAGGGAATGCTCTTACCATCGGCGTTGAGCACATGGTCGCTAACGGCATCGGCTGGCAACAGGGAGAGAACGCTTCCGCCACCTCCGCCGCCCGAAGAGCGGCCTTGCTCCGGCGGCGCGGCAAAGGCCAGCGTCGAGACGAGGGAAAAGACCAGCGCAAGGCCTGGAACGATCTGGCGAAAAGACATGCTACGTATCCTCCATCGGCCCCGCGCATCGACGCCTTCGCCTCGGATACTATTCCACTGACAGCAAAAGCGGGAACTCAAGAGATGTTGATCGCCGATTTACCTGTCGCATCTTTTTGAAAGGGAAATGCTATTGAGCGCCCTCCGGCCATTTGCCAGAGTGCCGTCTCGGGGAAACGAACGTTCAAACCAGGACCGCAAGGAATTTGACGATGAAACAAGATATTGAAATCAATGCTGCCGATGGCGTCGCGAAAGCCGCCATCTTCCGCCCCGACAATGGTGTTTCCGCTGAGCGTGGCATCATTTTCTACATGGACGCCATGGGTCCACGTCAGGCGCTCTACGACATGGCGCAGCGGCTTGCCGATTCCGGCTATGTCGTCCTGCTGCCCGACCTGTTCTATCGCTTCGGCGCCTATGGCCCGTTCAATGGCACGTCCTTCGGTGACCCGGCCTCGCGCGAAATGATCATGAATATGTTGCGCGGCACGACGCAAGAGATGACCAAGCGCGACAGCGCCGCCTTCCTCGAAGCGCTGACCACAGCAGGCGCCACCGGTCCGGTCGGCGCCATCGGCTATTGCATGGGCGGCGCCCGCGCGCTGACGGCAGCGGCTGCCTATTCCGACCGCATCGCAGCCGCCGCCACCTTCCACGGCGGCAATCTTGCCAGCGACGCGGAAGACAGCCCGCATCGCCTGGCTGCTGACATCAAAGGCAGCGTCTATATCGGCGTCGCCGGTGTCGACAACAGCTTCCCGCCGGAGCAATCCGGCCGCCTCGCCGAAGCGCTCCGCATAGGCGGCGTCGACCATATGATCGAGAACTATGTCGGCATGGCCCATGGCTGGACCGTTCCCGACCACGGCGTCTACGACGAGACCGGTGCCGAACGGCACTGGAAGCGCCTGTTGAACCTCTTCAACGAGACCCTGAACTAAAAGAGGCCGCGATATCAAAGACACCCCTCTTCAGCGCCCATCTGAAGCGGGGTGTCGTTTTGGCTTGGCTGGCCAATGTCTCAGAACTTGATCATGTCGATCTTGGTCAGCGTCGTCTTCTGTGAAACGCCGGGCGCGTTGACCATATGCCAGGCTACATATTGCTCGGCGTAGAGTTCGGTGGACGACATGCCGTCGACGGGGAGGATGATGTTCATGCCGTTCAGTGCAGCATCGGTCGCCGTGTCGAGAACCGCGCCTTCAGCGGCCGTGCCAGTGACGATCACGGTCTTGATGCCCTTGTCGGCGAGGATGTTGCGGAGATTGGTACCGATGAACTTGTCGGCGCCGGACTTTACGATCGGGTCGCTTGCTAGCGGCGCAATATCCGTGGCGATGTCCTGAGGTTCGCCCACACCGGCCAAGCTGTAGACCACGAACACGCCTTTGGCGCGGGCCTCGTCAAGCATTGCCTTGACCTTCGGCACGGAGGCAAGGCACCGCGGCTTGGTATTCTTGTTGCACGGCCCCTTGGTCGGGTCCTGCGCGCCGTTGAAATCGAGGATCAGCAGTGCCGTCGTCTTCTGATCGACCGTCACCGGCTTCAATTCCGGTGCCGCCGGCGGCTTCACCTTCTGCCAATCGTCGATGATGGTCTGGGCCGACGCCGGCGTAGCTCCGAAGGGACTTATGGCCGCGCTCAAACCAATGAATCCGACGCCGAAAGCGAAGGCCGTTTTTTGCACTATGCTACCGATATGTCTCATGAAATCGCTCTCCTGAACCCCATAGGTTCCATTGGCCTGACGTTGCAATCTAGATAGGTCAAACCTCGGAGATTGATAACGAAACTCTTCGTGATCCCGGCGTTATCCGATAAAACACTCCCGGCCGGACGATCTGCTCACCCGGCCGGGATTTTTCGGCATCAAGCCGCGAAGATGATGTCTTCCGCCTCGATCTTGCTCTTGTCGATCTCCATCGCCAGGCCGGGTCTGTCAGGCACTTCGATCATGCCATCGATGACATCGAGCGGATCGACGAGGAAGTGCTGATGCACCGCATTCCACTTCACCAGATATTCCTGGTAGGGCGTATGAATCGGCGACTGCACCGCCGAAAAATGTGCGGTGACGAAGCTGGAATGACCATGCGGAATGGTGATGAGGTCATGCACTGTGGCGTAGGCCGCGATCTTCAACGTCTCGGTCAGACCGCCGCACCAGTAGATATCCGGCTGAATGACGTCGAGCGCTTCCGAGTCGATGAAGCGCTTGAAGCCCCAGCGGGTATATTCGTGCTCGGCGCCCGAGAGCGGAATACGAATGCGTTCGCTCAGTTTCCGATAGCTGTCGATGCGGTCGGGCATGACGCATTCCTCAAGCCACCGCGGCTTGTATTGCTCGATCCGCTCTGCGAGATCGACGACATAGCCGACATCCATCGACTGCCAGCAGTCGAACATCAGATCGTAATCTTCGCCGACGGCTTCACGCAGCGTGCGCACCAGCTCGACATTCTTCTTCATGCCCTCGGTGCCGCTCATCGGGCCGTGGCGGAAGAACCATTTCTGGGCGCGGTAGCCCTTCTCCTTGTATTCGATGGCACGCTCGCTAACCTTGCCGCCATCGAGTACGGCAAAGCCGAGCATCGAAGCATAGGCCGGGATCTTCGTTTGCGTTGGTCCGCCGAGCAGCCGGTAGACCGGCTGATTCAGCCATTTGCCACGCAGGTCCCACAGCGCGCAGTCGACGGCGCTGATCGCCAGCATCGCGTCGCCCTGGCGGCCATGCACCATACCGCGATGCATCTGATCCCAGAGCTTCTCGCCGGCAATTGCGTCCTGACCGATCAGATATTTGCGCAGGTGCTTAGCGATGATGTAGGCGACGCCTTCCGGGATCGGGCCGGCAAGGCCGGTAACGCCTTCATCCGTATGGATCTCCACGAAATGCGTGGTGATCTTGAACCCGTCGGCAGTTTGAATGCCTCCTTCGTGATCGTTTCTGACCCGGTATTCCGGATAGATATCGATGGGACGAACGAGCCGTTCCTCCCAAAGATCGCCGTTGGTCGGCAGCGTGCCCTGCAGGCGACGAAGACGGACTTCAGTAATTAACATGACTGTACCTCGGCTTATCGCGCTTTGACTGCACCGGCTTCAGGGATGCGGCCAAAGAGCGTTGAAATGACGATGAGGGTGACGACCGACATGGCGGCCATCAGCGCCAGCCAATAGAGGCCGTCGTCGAAATTGCCGGTCGAGTCATGGATCATGCCGATCACCCAGGGATTGACTACGCTGGAAATATTGCCGAGCGCATTGATAAGGGCAATGCCGCCAGCTGCCGCAGCCCCGCTGAGGATCGCTGTCGGCAGACCCCAGAACACCGGCATGGCGCCGAAAACCCCGAAGGCGGCAATGCAGAGCATGAGAAGTTTGACCGTCGGATCAGCACTGGCTGCCGAGCCTACGAGGCCGATGATCGAAATGATCAACGCTGTGTAATTGGCCAGGCGGCGCTTGCCGGGGCGGTCGGCGAGACGGCCAAGCAGCAGCATGCCGGCGATGCCGAAGAGATAAGGAATTGCCGCGACAAAGCCGGTCTGCACCTGGCTGAAACCAAAACCCTTCAGGATAAGCGGCAGGAAGGTGCTGACCGCGCCGTTGAGATTGGTGAGGCCGTAATACATAAGGCAGAACAGCAGAACCTGCGGGCTGAGCAACGCCGTCATCAGCTGCTTTCCATGGCCTCCGCCGCTCAGCGCCGCGCGTTCGCGCTGTTCGCGGTCGAGCCGCGCCACCAACCAGTCGCGCTCGGCGGGCTCCAAGAACTTCGCTTCCTTCGGGCTACTCGGCAGGATGAACGGAATAAATACGGCGACGATTAGGGCCGGCAGGCCCTCCAGCAGATACATCCACTGCCACCCATGCAGGCCGAATATGCCATCGAGCTGCAGCAGAAGCGTCGATACCGGCGTGCCGATCACCAGCGAGATCGGAATGCCGGCCATGAAGGCGCTGATGATGCGGCCGCGATAGGCCGACGGATACCAGAGCGTCAGGTAGAAGACGACGCCCGGAAAGAAACCGGCCTCGGCCGCGCCTAGAAGCGCACGCAGCACATAAAGGCTGCCGGCATTCCAGACAAACGCGTGGGCGCCGGCCAGAAGTCCCCAGGTCAGCATGATGCGGGCAATCCACCAACGCGCGCCGAAGCGCTCAAGCGCCAGGTTCGACGGGATTTCAAGCAGCACATACGGCACGAAGAATATGCTGGCGGCAAAACCGAAAGCGGTCATCGACAGACCCAGATCCTGGTTCATGGTCAACGCCGCGACACCGACATTGGCACGATCGAGAATCGCGATGAAATACGAAAATATAAGAATGGGCAGCAGACGCCATGTCAGCTTGCGAACAATGGTTTCTTCGGAAACAGCCATTTTCTCCTCCTGAAAATCTCCTTTGCGCTGCGGGCTCTTTGGACCGTGGCCCTCCCGCCAGCGCCTATGTCTTCGCCGGGCATTCAGATGATCGAATCCCGGAAACGTTTCCGGGAATTGCCATGACGATGTGGGGATGTCAAGACGATCTCGTCGAGTCGCGACGATATGGAGCAGCATGAAGAAACCGCAGACAGTCGGTATCCGGGAATTGGCCGCCCATCTTGGCATGGCGATCAGCACCGTTTCGCGAGCGATGAACGACCGCAGCGAAGTTAGCCCCGAGACGCGCAAACGTATTCTCGCCGAGGCCGAGCGGCTGGGCTATCGGCCGAACCAGTCAGGACGCAGCCTGCGAAGCGGTTCGACCAAAGCGATCGCTCTGACCATGCGTACAGACATCGGCCGCACTATGTCAGGCGAAACCTTCTTCATGGCGCTGAGCGAGGGATTGCAGAGCACGCTTGCCAATGTCGGCTATGACCTGATGATCCTACCCTGCGCCTCCGATCAGGATGAAAACGAATTCCTCTACCGCGCCGTCGACCGCCGGCTCGCCGATGGTTTCATCATCTCCAATGTCCAGCGCATCGATCCGCGCATCGACTATCTGAGGAAATGGCACATGCCTTTCGTCGCGCTCGGCGGCAGCGAGACCAAGGGCGATTATGCCGCGCTCGATCTCGATTTTGCCGGAGTTGCCGAGACCTCAGTGCAGCGGTTGGCGTCGCGGGGGCACAAACGCATCCTGCTCGGCTTGACTGCGCAGGAGACGAACAACAACTACATCTTTCTGGCGGGCTTCAAGGCCGGGTTGGAAAAAGCGGGCCTCGCCTTCGATGAAAGGCTGGTGCTGCGCCTGCACGACCGCATTTCCGGCGGATACGAACTGGCCTCCAAGCTGCTTGCCATGGACGACCGCCCGACGGCCGTGCTCCTTATCCAGGAAACAATGGCGATGGGCCTTTACCAGCGGCTTGGCGAAGCCGGCTTGCGGCCCGGCAAGGACCTCGCCGTCATCGGCTTTCGCGAAAATCCCGTCTGCCGCTACCTGACGCCGTCGCTGACAAGCTTCCGCATCGATCTCAAACACTACGGCGCCCGCCTCGGCGAAATGATCATTGCCGAGCTGGACGCCGCCACAAAAGTCACAGACCGCAGCGATTTCGTCCACGAAGTATGGCCGATGGAATTGGTGCCGGGAAAAAGCGACGCGCCGGCTTAGGAACCAGCCTGCTCTTCAGCCCCGATACCGGTCTGATCGTCGCTCTGCAACCGACCGAGCAATCTTTGCAATGCATGCTTGATCTGCTCGATCTCCTCCGAGCCGGCAAGTTCCGCCCAACGTTCGTCGACGAGACGGCCGGTCGCCATCGCGATCGGTCGGACACCCTTGCCGCGTTCTGTGAGGAACACCAGTCGAGCACGCCGGTCGTTGGGATCTGGGCGGCGCTCGACATAACCCAACCGCTCGAGCTCCTCGACCGCCTGCGTCATTGTCTGCTTACGCACGTGGGCAAGCTTGGTGAGTTCGCTGACCTGGATGCCCTCGGGGCGGGCAAAGGTGAAAACGTTGGCATGGGGCGGACGGATGTCGCCGAAGCCGGCTTCGTCCAGCGCGGCTTCGACGGCCTGTGTCCAGTGCTGGTGCGCAAGCCGCAACAACAGGCCTAGGGGCGGACGGGAGGGAGCACAGTTTTCCATGGGATATAGACAGGCACCTGACTATTGTGTTAGATAGACAGGTACCTTACCATTTCTTTCGAAGAAAGGATACCCGCCATGCCCTCCATCGATGTGCTGGATTCGACAATCTTCTATGAGGATGCAGGGAGCGGGACCCCCTTCGTCTTCCTCCACGGCAATCCCACCTCGTCTTATCTCTGGCGGCATGTTTCTCCCCATATCGGTGCGCCGACCCGCCGCCTTGCGCCCGATCTCATTGGCATGGGCCGCTCGGGCAAGCCCGACATTCCCTATCGCTTTGCTGATCATGCCCGTTATCTCGACGCCTGGTTCGACGCTCTTGAACTCACCAGCGTCGTGCTGGTCGGCCACGACTGGGGTGGCGCGCTGGCATTCGACTGGGCAGCCCGCCATCCCGACCGAGTGCTCGGCATCGCCTTCATGGAAACCATCATGCGACCGATGAGCTGGGACGATCTCCCGAACTCGAGGCCGCGTTACGAGGCACTGCGCTCGCCGGGCAGCGGCGAGGCCAAGGTTCTTGACGAGAACTTCTTTATCGAGCAGGCGCTGCGAGCCACCGTACTCAGTGGGCTGAACGACGAGGATCATGCCGTCTACCGCGCACCCTACCCAACCCGCGAAAGCCGGCGGCCGTTGCTGGAATGGCCGCGCGCAATGCCGATCGAGGGCGAGCCGGCCGATGTCGTCGCCCGGATCGAAACCTACGATGCCTGGCTGGCGGCGAGCGCGGATGTCCCGAAGCTGCTCCTGACCTTCGACGGTCCGGCGGAAACCCTGTTGATCGGCGAGGCGATGACGGCTTGGTGCCGGGCAAACATCGCCAATCTAGACATCGAAAATTGCGGCCCGGCCCGCCATGTCGTGCCGGAGGATCAACCCGAGGCAATCGCCGCCGCCATCTCCCGATGGGCGGATCGCCACAAGCTTCGTTAGGGGATCTGATGGAGCCGGATGCCACCGGCGACCCAGGCCGCTTGATGAAACCAGCCGTGGAGCTCAAACGGCATGCAACCGAGTTTGCACGCCGGCCGCCTCTCTTTTTCCGCGAAACTTTTCGAAAACAATCCATCGTTGACAAATGACGCCCAGACCATAATCTTCGCCTAAGCGTTTGCGATCGCCACCATTCTTTCGGAGATGAAGATCATGCTGGCGAAATGCATGAGACGGTTGGTTCTGGCAGGCCTCATCCTTTGCGTCTCGGCATATATGGCCGCCGCCATTCAAACGCTCGACCAGATCGCTCAAAAGGGAACCGTCCGGATCGGCTACATTGCCGACGAGGCACCGTTTTCCTTCAAGAAAAAGGACGGCAGTCCGGCGGGATATACCATCGATCTCTGCGGAAAGATCACCGACGAAATCGGCCACAAGATTCCCGACGTGAAGCGGGAATATGTCGAAACCACTCTCGCCGATGGATTCAACGCTGTGAAAAGCGGACAGATCGATCTTCTGTGCGGCGCTATCACCATCAATCTTGACAGGCGTGAAAGCGTCGATTTTTCTCAGCCGATCTTTCTGACTGGAGCAAGCGCACTGCTGCGCAAGGATTCGCCCGAATACCTGCAGATACTCTTCCTCGATAAGCGCCCGGTGCGAGCGGTGGACGCACAGTCGCCTTCTGCGAGTATCATCGGCGTCCGCTCGGATACGACCACCGGCGCGACACTGCGCGAAGCACTCGGCCCCGATGTACCGAAAACGCGGGTCGCGGATTTCGCAACGCATCAGGACGGGCTCGAAGCCCTCGAAGACCATAGGATCGACGCCTATTTCGCCGACCGGGCTCTCCTCATCAGCCTCGCCGCTCGTGCTCGCAATCCCGCCGCACTTGCGATCGGCAACCGCCTGTTCACGCACGAGCCCTATGGGATCGCCTTGCAGCGAGACGATTCCGCCTTCCGCCTTCTCGCAGATGAGGCGCTCACGGCTTTTTATCAATCAGATGATTTTCCGAAGCTGCTGAAGACCTATTTCGGGGATGAAGCACCTATTCTGCGCAGCGAAATATTGATGCAGTCAATTCCGCAGTAAGGCCGGCTGCATTCATCTGTACGGCAAGCGCCTGTATCCGCCGTACTTGCAGTCAGTTGGAGCACCCATTCATTGCCGGTCTATTGGCTGGTGCACAGCTCAATGGGCTACCGGCCCGTTCGCCTTCTTCCACGCGGCGATGCCACCCTCGATATGACAGGCGGTTGCCAGGCCAACGTCCTGCGCGGCCTGCACCGCCATCGCCGATCGCTCGCCAAAGGCGCAATAGAACACGATCCTCTTGCCGGTGGCCGCCGCCAGCTCATGCAGCATGCCGCCCGCGCTGATGTTTTCCAGCAAATCCGGATAGGGTGCATGCAGCGAGCCTGGGATGGTTCCATGCTTTTCGCGCTCGCCCTTCTCGCGCAGGTCGACGATCGCAATATCGGGACGACCGCGCAACGCCAGCGCCTCGGCCGCCGAGACGGCCCAGCCTTTACGTGCAATCTCATCCTGATGAAGACCGACATGAACATTGGCCGGCACGGCCACATCCATCATCTTCGGATTAGGGAGTTTGAGGTTGTTCATGAGGTCGGCATACTCGTCCGCCGACCGAACCCTGAGGCGCGGATTGAACAGCTTTTCCTCGCCGATGGTGGAAACCGTATCGCCCTTATAGTCATGGGCCGGATAGACCAGCGTCTCGTCCGGCAATTTCAGAAGCTTGTTAAAGATCGAATCATATTGCTGAAGCGGGTTGCCGTTCTGGAAATCGGTGCGTCCGGTGCCGCGAATGAGGAGCGTGTCGCCCGTAAACACCCGGCCGCCCATGAGGAAGGAATAGGAATCGTCCGTGTGCCCCGGCGTATAGAGCACATCGAGGCTCAAACCTTCGATCGCGACACGATCGCCTTCCGTGACACGCATAGAGACGACATCGGCAAGTGTCTGCTCGCCCATCACCGTGATGCAATGGGTGCGGTCGCGTAGCGCACCCAATCCGGTGATATGGTCGGCATGCAGATGGGTATCCACGGCCTTGACCAGCTTCAGGTCAAGTTCGTCCACGAGCTGAAGATAGCGGTCGACCTTCTCGAGCACGGGATCGATGATGAGCGCCTCACCGCCCCGGCGGCTGGCGATGAGATAGGTATAGGTACCGGACACGCTGTCGAAGAGCTGACGGAAGATCATCGGCGACTCCCTTGCGCAAATCTCGCCCCGGACGAAGGGCCGTCGTGGTTACGCCTTCGGCTGTGGAACGATCCGGATGTAGGGCTTAGGCGCGTTCCACCCCTGCGGATACAATGTCTTGGCTTCGTCGTCGCTCACCGAACCGGCGATGATCACATCCTCACCCTGCTTCCAGTTCACCGGAGTAGCGACCCTGTGCTTGGCGGTAAGCTGAAGCGAGTCTATCACACGCAGGACTTCATCGAAATTGCGGCCTGTGGTCATCGGATAAACCAAAATCAATTTGATCTTCTTGTCCGGACCAACGACAAAGACGTTCCGCACGGTCTGATTGTCAGCCGGGGTGCGCTTGGTCGGATCGCCTGACACCGCTGCCGGCAGCATGCCGTAGAGCTTCGATACGGTGTAATCGACATCGGCAATCATCGGGAAATTCGGTGCAAACCCCTGCGTCTCCTTGATGTCGCTCACCCAACCGGAATGACGGTCGAGCGGATCGACCGACAGACCGATAATTTTCACGCCACGCTTGTCGAATTCGGGTTTGATCCTCGCCATATAGCCGAGCTCGGTGGTGCACACCGGCGTGAAATCCTTCGGATGCGAGAACAGGACGACCCAGGAATTATCGGCCCAGTCGTAAAAGCGGATCTTGCCTTCGGTCGTTGCCGCCTCGAAATCCGGCGCAATATCATTGATTGCAAGTGTCATAGCCCCCTCCATCATAGACAACACAGTTATCGATTCTTTGCCTCGGTATATTTATTGTACATTTTGATAATTTAGGCAACGCTAAACATGAAAATATGCTTCCCCGCGTTGCTAGCACCGCGCCGATGCTTTAATTTTCTCTCGTAAAAAGCGCGCTTAACTTAAGGTGAGCTGAACGGAACTTGGAATAACATAGCCGAAGCGCTTGTTGCCGAAGCGACCGGCACAATAGAATCGCAGCGATTGGGAAAAGAAAACCCCGCCACTTTGGGGGGATGGCGAGGCTTTTAAAATGTTATGATATTATCATAGTATATCTATTGGCTTGCGCAACAAAAAAGCGCCCACCTGCTAAGCGGTGACAGGCGGGCGTCAAGTATCCAACGATTTGAAGTTAAACGATAATTAAATATCGTCAATAGCTAAATAAAATTTGGCTAAACCGCGAAGGTAACGACCAGCTTAATTTCGTTCGCGTTTTTTCACCATCTCTAACATGGAGATAGACACCAAAAATAAGCCGCGCATGAAAAAGCCCCGCCAAATGAATAAGGCGGGGCAAGCGGGGAAAGCTCCCTCAAATAGGAGGGGGCGCCAGCAATAAATCAGGACTGTCCAAACCGCACGAGGTCAGTTCCGACCAATGCGGTACGGTATGCACGAAAAAGCTAACCTATGGCCGTGAGCAATACCCATCGATTGGCAGTGCGGTCGGAGCGAAGTGCTCGAGGTGGCGGGCAGACTAACGATGATCTGGACATTCCAATATGTCTATGGGATCAGGCAACACACCGCTCGTCGCCCTTTTTGCGGAGAAGACAACGGCCACAGCCGGGCTTATAGAAAGGTTCGAGGGACTGCGCGATCCCGAGATCCGGCCACTTTTCCACAAAGGCGGAAACCTGGCTGGTCCGACTCGATGGTTCGTGGCTATCTCAACGGAATTGCGCAACCGAACATGAGGTAGCACCTCAAAGGCACGATCTATCTGTGCGACCGCTCTGCCGGTACACGCCTCGATCGAACGAGCAAAGGATGCTCTCGCGGGAAGCAGCGAACGCGTGTAGAATTTTGGACTCGGAGCGATGGATTCAGACGGTTTGCGGGCGTCCGGCAACGGGGGGATGATATGATGGCATTGGTTATCGCTTTGCAGCTACAGTTCACTGGGCGGCCGTCATCCCAATGACGGACACACTGGTATTTCGTCCCTTCGGACTGACCCGTCTTCTACGCAAGGAATGGTTTCTGGCAATCAGCATTCTGACCAGCCTGGTGGTCCTTGGCTTTGAAGATTCGTTGTTTCAACAATTGTCCAACCCTGTTTGGCTCGCTTTCATTTTTCTCGGGCTTTTTGCCGCCGTACTTGGCTCTGCGCTTTCCGTTGTCCGGCATGCCGATCATCTGGCGGAACGACTTGGGGAGCCATATGGCACATTGATCCTGACGCTTGCCATCACCTCGATCGAGGTGATGGCTATTTCCGCCGTGATGATCCATGGCGCGAACAATCCTACTCTTGCCCGCGATACGCTTTTCGCGGTGATTATGATCATCCTCAACGGCATGGTGGGATTGTCGTTGCTGTTCGGCGCCTGGCGCCGGCCGGAGCAGTCGCACAACCTTCAGGGCGCCAACGCTTATCTCGGGCTTATCGTGCCGCTGGCAACGCTAAGCCTGATTATGCCCAGTTTTCTATACACTTCTGGAGGCCCGCACCCTTCCGCGCCAAGACAGATGGTGCTCGGAATCATATCGATCGGCCTCTACGGTATATTCCTGATGCTTCAGGCCGGTCGCCATCACCATTTCTTCGCCGACGAAAGCGAACCGCCCGTCAAGCACGACGCTCGCCCTGTACGCGGATCGATATGGCTTCATACCATTCTGCTGTTCGCCTATATGGGGCCGGTGGTGTTCCTTGTCGAAGAACTCGCCAAGCCGATCGACTACTTCATCGAAACATTGCAAGCGCCCGTCGCCTTCGGCGGTGTCGTCATGGCCGTGTTGGTTGCCACACCGGAAGCCATCAGTGCCGTGCGCGCCGCCAGCGCCAACCATTTACAGCGCTCAATCAATATCTTCCTGGGTTCGGTCCTCTCAACGATCGGGATAACCGTCCCTGCTATGCTCGCCGTCAGCTATATCTATGCACACCCCGTTACGCTGGGACTTCAAGGCAGCGATCTCGTGATGCTCATCCTGACGCTGGCCGTCAGTATCATCACTTTCGCCAGCGGCCGGACCCATGTCATGCAGGGCGCCGTTCACCTTGTGCTATTCCTGGCTTACGTGTTGCTCATTTTCCAGCGGTAAAGGTTACGCCCTCGATCCGGAGCCACCCACAATGACCATAGAGCTTCTGATCGCAAGATATGGCCTCCTGGCGATCTTCCTGGGTGCAGCCGTCGAGGGAGAAACCATGGTTATCCTCGGCGGTGTATTTTCGCATCGCCACCTCATGACCTATTGGAGCGCCGCGGCAGCCGCCTGTACCGGTTCCTTTATCGCAGACCAGACGCTCTTTTTCGCTGGTCGCTATGCCCGACACTACCCGCGCATCCAGAAAATCATCGAGAAGCCGGCGTTCGCACGGGTCACGCATCTTCTGGAGCGCTATCCCACCGGCTTCATCTTCGCGTTCCGGTTCATCTATGGCGTGAGGACCATCAGTCCGGTCGCCATCGGAATGTCAGGCGTTTCAGCGATAAAGTTCGTCTCGATCAACGCCGTGGCCGCCTTGGTCTGGGGATCGCTCTTCACCGGAATAGGCTATCTGTTCGGACAGGGTATCGAGCAGACGTTCGGCCACCTCCCCCTCCATCACCATGTCCTGATTGCCGCCGGTGTTATTATTGTCCTGCTTCTTGCTATGATGACGTTCAGAAAAAGGAGGCCTGCCTAATCAGGTTTGGCCTCCGCCAATACAGCCCACGCTAATTGCACGGCGCGGGCTATTGCAATTTTTAGCAATGCCGCTTCATATTGCCACATGCCTTGATCCATCGATACCGCTTGGTTGTCGACGAGGCACGCATGAAGACTGGAACTCGCAAGTTATGGGGGCGTCAGGAATGCGTGGGGGATTTTCTCAAGGTCTGCAATTTTGCGTCGTGCTTTTCTGCACGATTTCTCTTCAGGCATGCGACGGAAGCAACAACACCTACGTCGCCCCACCGCCGCCGAAGGTGCGTGTAGCGATTCCTCTGCAGCAGGCCGTCACCCGATATTTCGAGCTGACCGGCAATACTGCGGCAATCAATTCCGTCGATATAGAGGCACGCGTTCAGGGCTTCCTCGAGTCGATCGACTATCGCGACGGCACGACTGTCACGAAGGGCACCCAGCTCTTCAGCATTCAGAGCGATACATACCAAGCGCAAGTCGATCAGGCGCAAGCGACACTTGCCTCTGCGCAGGCATCGCAGGTCGGCGCCGATCAGGAGTACCAGCGGCAGCTCAATCTCAGCAGGCAGAGGGTCACAACACAAACAGCCGTTGACAGTGCCAAGGCGACGCTTGATCAGGCGAACGCAACCATCCTCAACGCACAGGCCAGTCTCGACCTTGCGAAGATCAACCTCGGATATACGAAGGTAGTGGCGCCGTTCGACGGCACGGTGACTGCCCATCTCGTCGATGTGGGCGCCCTGGTCGGGGTATCCGGCCCAACCACGCTCGCAACTATCGTCCAGATGGATCCGCTCTATGTCAATTTCAGCGTCAGCGAACCACAGGTGCTGATGATCAAGCAGGATATGGCAAAGCAAGGGCACACGTTCAGGCAAACCGACCTTCCGACCATTCCCTTTGAGATCGGCCTGCAGGGCGAGACCGGCTATCCCTTCAAGGGCCATCTCGACTACGCCGCGCCGCAGATCGATACGGCAAGCGGCACGCTGTCGGTGCGGGGCATTGTCGACAACAAGAATCGCGCCCTTCTGCCAGGTCTTTTTGTGCGTGTGCGCGTGCCGGTCGGACATGAAGACAAGGCGCTGTTAGTGAGGGACGACGCAATCGGCAGCAACCAGCTGGGCAACTATGTACTGGTGCTTGGGAAAGATGAAATCATCGAGCAGAAGCAAGTGAAAACCGGCCAGCGCGAAGGTCCTCTGCGCGTCATTGAATCCGGACTTGACGCCGGCGATTGGGTCGTGACGGAAGGTATTCAGCAGGCCATCCCAGGCAGCAAGGTTGCGCCGGAGAAAGTCGCGTTAGACGCAGCCGCGACGGCAAGCGCATCGAACGATATCGCACCCGCTGCCACCGCACCCACGTCAGATGCGCCTAAACCCGGCACACCAAAGTCTGACACACCATGAACTCGCTCCCGTTTTCACGCCAATATCCGAGGAGGACAGCATGATTTCACGCTTCTTCATCGAGCGGCCGGTGCTCGCGAATGTTCTGGCGCTTGTCTTCGTCCTCATCGGCGCGGTCGCGCTCTTCCAATTACCCGTCGCGCAATATCCGAACGTTGTTCCGCCGACGGTACAGGTGACGACACGTTACCCCGGCGCGAGCGCAAAAACCCTCATCGATACCGTTGCCCTGCCGATCGAACAGCAGGTCAACGGTGTGCAGAACATGCTCTATATGCAGTCGACGAGCGCCAGCGACGGAACCTACTCTCTGACAGTTACCTTTGCGATCGGCACCAATCCCGATCAGGCGCAGGTCCTTGTGCAGAACCGTGTCGCCATAGCCATGTCCTCGCTGCCGGATGCCGTCCAGCTTCAGGGCGTCACGACACAAAAGAAATCGACGTCGATTCTGGAATTCGTCAGCCTGACCTCACCGGACAGCCGATATGACAGCCTTTTCCTGTCCAACTTCGCCGTCATCAATCTGCAGAACGAATTGGCTCGCCTGCCGGGCGTTGGCAATGTGTCGGTATTCGGTGCGGGCCAATATGCCATGCGCATCTGGATGGATCCTGACCTCCTGCAGGCGCGTGGCCTGACGCCGCAAGATGTTATCAACGTCGTGCAGGAACAGAGCCAAGAGGTGACGGCAGGCCAGGTGGGCATACCACCCGTGCCGCCCGGTCAGAATTTTCAGTACACGCTCAACGTCAGCGGACGGCTCGACGACGCGGTCGACTTTGAGAATATTATCGTCAAGGTCGACCAGCAGAATGGCGGACGCATCACGCGTATTCGCGACATCGGTCGCGTCGAACTCGGCGCCCAGACCTACAGTCAATCCTTCATGCAGAACGGGCGGCCTGCAGCCGGTATCGGCATTTTCCAATTGCCGGAAGCAAACGCCATCACAGTTGCGAAGGATGTCGCCGCGAGAATGGCGGTGCTTTCCAAAAGCTTTCCGCCGGGCCTCACCTACGAAGTCCCGTTTAACACCACCAAGTTCGTGACGGCTTCTATCAACGAGGTCTACATAACGCTGGTGGAGGCCGGCCTCCTCGTGCTTGTCGTCATTCTCGTCTTTCTTCAGGACTGGCGCGCAATGCTGGTCCCGGCGACCACCGTACCGGTCACGATCATCGGCGCATTCGCAGCGATGGCGGCACTCGGTTTCACCGTCAACCTCTCGACGCTGTTCGCGATCGTTCTTGCCATCGGTATCGTCGTCGACGACGCCATCGTCATCGTCGAGGGTGTCTCACGTCACATTGAGGAAGGAATGCCCGGCAAACAGGCGGCCGAGAAAGCGATGGACGAGCTATTCGGCCCCGTTATCGGCATCACGCTCGTCCTGATGGCTGTGTTCATTCCCGCGGCCTTCCTTCCGGGCCTGACGGGACAGCTCTACAAGCAGTTCGCACTGGTCATCGCCGCCACCGCACTGATCAGCGCCATCAACGCAATGACGCTCAAGCCGACGCAATGCGCACTCTGGCTGCGCCCGCCGGTGCCGCCTGAGAGACGCAACTTTTTCTATCGCGGCTTCAACAAGGTCTACGATCGGGCGGAACGTGGTTATGTCAGGCTTATCGGCGGCATGGTTCACCGTAGCGGCATTGCCGTTCTCGTTGCTCTGGCGTTGATCGCTGTCGCCGTGTGGGGACTCACGCGCCTGCCGACTGCCTTTCTGCCGGTCGAGGATCAAGGTTACGTGCTGATAAGCGCACAGCTTCCCGACGGTGCTTCCAAGGAACGTACCGACGCGGTCATGGAACAGGTCGGCAAGATTGCGCAACAGACGCCCGGCGTCGACCAGGTTCTGACCATTAGCGGCATCTCCATCCTCGACAACAGCGCAAGCTTGCAGAATGCCGGCGTCGCCTATGTCGTGCTCAAGGATTGGGATATCCGCGGCAAGGAAAAGGGGCAGGACCTGCTATCGATCTACGAGCATTTGAACGGCGCGCTGCGGGATATATTGGCGGCAAAGACGCTGGTGGTCGTGCCGCCGCCGATCCAGGGCATCGGCAATGCCAATGGTTTCACTATGCAGGTCGAGATCCGGAGCGGGAATTTCGACTATCCGCTGCTGCAGGGCCTGGCCGATACCATCGTCAAAAACGGTAACGCACAATCGTCGCTGCAAAGGCTGAGCACATCTTTCCGGGCCGACGTCCCGCAACTCTATGTCTCCGTTGATCGCATCAAGGCGGAGATGCTCGGCATTACGGTTGGGCAGGTTTTCTCGACACTCTCGGCTTACGTGGGATCGAGCTACGTAACGCAATTCAACAAATTCGGACGAATCTTCCAGGTCTATGTGCAGGCGTCTCCCGATTTTCGCGTGCGTCCCGACGACATCCGCAACCTGAAGGTCAAGGCCGGCGACGGCACCTTGGTGCCGCTCGGCACGGTGATAGATGTTACCAGCATCCAGGGGCCGTCCCTCATCAGCCTCTATAACCTTTATCCGACCGCGACGATCGTCGGCGGGGCCGCCAGTGGCTTCAGTTCCGGGCAGGCGCTTGATGTCATGGAGCAGATAGCCGACCGCACGCTATCGCCCGGATCGAGCTTCGAATGGACGGCTTTGTCCTATCAGGAAAAGGCTGTCGGCGGGCAGATCTATTTCGTCTTTGCCCTCGCCATGCTTCTCGTCTATTTCGTGCTCGCCGGCCAATATGAGAGCTGGATTCTGCCGTTAGCCGTGCTGCTGGCCGTGCCGCTCGCACTGCTCGGAACGGTGGGCGCACTGAGCGCTGCCGGTGTCGCGAACAATCTCTATACCCAGATCGGCCTCATCCTGCTGATCGCGCTCGCCTCGAAAAACGCCATTCTCATCGTCGAATATGCACGGGAGAAACGCGAGCAAGGTATGGACATTATCGAGGCGGCGGTCGAGGCGGCGCGCTTGCGCTTCAGGCCTATCCTGATGACTTCCTTTGCCTTTATCCTCGGTGTGCTGCCGCTTGTGCTCGCGACCGGAGCCGGCGCTTCCGCCCGCAAGTCGATCGGCATATCGGTCTTCAGCGGCATGATCGCCTCGACCTGCCTTGCCGTGCTCTTCGTTCCTTCATTCTACGTCGTGTTGCAACGCATCGAGGAATACAGAAAACGCCGCACCGCCCCACAGCCGGTTTCGCAAGCTGCGGATTGAGGGCACGGAAAGTAATCTCCACGCAGGCGCCACGCGCCCAATGGGACCCACTCCTTCGCCCCGCAAACGATCATTCGATGGTCGCGACCCGACCTATGGCACGACGACCCGAACATAGCCACCGCCGCTCCTGACATAGTAGCCGGATCCGCAGCGATAGTAATAACCGCCATAATAGGCCCCATAGACGCAGCCCGCCGGCAAAACAGCGATGGCAGCCGTCGTTCCCGCGACAACGCGGCGCGTAGTCCTGCGGGCAACGCCCGCATAGGACAGCGGGGTCAAGGGCCGGCCGATGACGGCGCCTGCCGGTGTGCCGAAATTTATCGACAGCGGTATCGATCCGCCCGGCTCGATATTGACATCGGCGAAAAGGAAAGCGCCGACCAATCCTGCAGCAAGCAATAATCTGGGATGTCTCATTTGCCTTCTCCCGTATCGGCAGGCGCGGGAAGCTCATCCAGCGACTGGAGTTCGCTGAGATCGACCTTTTTCGCGCTGGTTGGAATCTCGATATTGTAGGAAACGGCGGCGACGTCCGGTCCGCTCTTGAAATCGTTGATCTCCAGCGTGTATTGCGGCGCCTGGCCGACATGCTTGCTGGTGATGACGTAGCGCCGCGGTATTGGTTTCGGCCCGGCCTGTATCCAGATCTGCCAGTCGATTTCAGGCGTGCGGAACGTCAGATATTCGCATTCTACGCCGTCGACGAAAGCACTGGATACATGCTTGGCGACAGTCACGTCCGACATTAGCAGATCGAAAACATCCGACGACAGCAGGTCGGCGCCCGGTGCTTCGACACCGGCGTCCATCAGTCGGCCAAGCAAATCGTCCACAGACCCCTTGGCATCGATCTTGGCATAGGCGTCGAGATTTTTGCCGTGCACGGTCAGGGTCGAACCGTCGAAGCTCACATCGACATCGGCGAACCCGCCCGTCCGGGTGATCCTGAGCTTGTCGGGACGCTCAAGACTGGCAGTACCGGAGCTGACGAACTGAAGCTTCTCAAAATCCGGTGTCACAGCCTCCAGCGAGGACTGATAGCGAAACGACATTGTCTTCTGCGCCGCGAGATAGTCGGACATTGTTTTCAGAAGATGCGTCGCATCATCCGCCCATGCCGCCCTAGGCAGGATGAAGCATAGGCCGATGGAGCCGTAAATCAGCAATCGGTTGAATTTCTGAACGTAGGAAATGGATGACATTGCAATGCCTTTCGTTCCGGTCGTCGTTGATCCATCGAATGTGCAACCTGCTTGCTTCGGCAGGCCTGTATCGCTCAAACTCGCATGAAATGTCAGTTTCGGATGATGCCTGCAGACCACAGAGGGAGGCCGGTTCGCTATCGGCCGACAGAAGTATTTTCTCAAGAAATATTCGCCGCCCGCCCCTTCGCCCAGAAAGAAACCGAGGTTCCCCGCACTTGACCTTATAATCCGCTAGTCAATACCCTCTGGCATGACGGAGACACCCGCTGCAGATTGTCCCTCAGGCAGGCAATGCCCCGGCCTCCGCCGAGCGGCACTGAACGGCAGAAGGCGCGAAAATCCGGCCCGCACGACCGCCGCAGGATGATCAATTCTTCGCGTGGCGTGAAAGACGGCATCGCGGCACCCGCACCTGGCACCGCCGCCGCTGCACCAACCGCACCCGGGGTCTGTCCCCCGGCCGCAGGCGCAGAAGCGCTCCCTCCCAGAGCCGCAACTGCCTGCTGGCAGGATGGGGATAGGGTTGCGTTGTGCTGGCGAAGACAGGTAAGCGCCTCAGAGCCACCCGGCGTCACACCCGAACACTGCGCCATGAAATCGGAACGGCAGGCAGATTTGACCGCATTGCGCTGCGCCTGTGTCGGCTGACGCGCCTGCGTTCCACCGGAGGCGGCTGCGCCAGATTGGGCCGGCGCCGTTCCGGGCGTCTCGGCGGGCGCAACGGCACTGGACTTCCGCTTGGTCGTGTCCACCGCCGATACTGCGTTTCGACAGGCCGGAGAAAGTGTCGCGCTATGCTGTTGCAGGCAAGTCAAAGCTTCGATGCCGCCCGGCGTCACGCCTGAACATTGCGCCATGAAATCGGAACGGCAGGCCGACTTGATGGCATTGCGTTGCGCATCGGTGGGCTGTTGTGAATGAGCGGCGCCGACAAAAAGACCAAGCACACACAACAAGGCGCAAAGCGTAATATATGCCGGCAAGAGATATTGCCTTCCACGCGGGACGGCCGCCAGAAAAGACACTGATTTCCCCATTGTTTCCCCCCAAAGAAAAACTTTTCGTACCTATCGCGGGAACCTGTCGGCCGAAATAATGGGATCAAAAATTGAATAGGATCAAAGCTGCGTGCGGCCGATATGGAACGGTATCACCGTTGTTTCTAAATTAGAATAGCAAATATATGCGCGAAAAGGTAGTCGTGGAGCATACAATTCTTTGGCGAGAGATCAGTTACTGATCCATGCAACGTTTCGAAATTTATCACACTTGCCCATACTCGTATCCGCATCGACAGCGTAGATCCGCGGTGGTGATTGGGGCGTTGGAACGCAGCGTGCCGGCTGGCTGCGGGCATTTGGTGAAGTGGGAGAGTTGAGAGCTTGGTTGCGGGGGCAGGATTTGAACCGTTCGGGGCTTAAAACAGTTCACCG